>Ga0334722_10000004_pt1 | contig 464352 bp, 365 predicted proteins | sample C3_bottom_MG_FD_207210 | JGI IMG/M metagenome (GOLD analysis project Ga0334722, IMG submission 207210) | Sediment microbial communities from Yellowstone Lake, YNP, Wyoming, USA - C3_bottom | ecosystem: Environmental > Aquatic > Freshwater > Lake > Sediment | place: USA: Wyoming | collected... | reverse complement strand
CGGGTACGTGTTGTCCATGATCAGCTGGACGCCGTTCGGGTACTTCATCTCGACGTGATAGGTCTCGTGCACGGTCCAGACGTCGTTCTTCATGAAGTCCGCATGCGCCTCGATCGTCGTCGGCCCGCTGAGCTCCATGCCCATGCCCCACTGCGCGATGTCCATGTGGTGCGCGCCCCAGTTCGTGATCATCCCGAGGCCGAAGTCCTCGGTGGTGATCCAGCCAGGCCGCCCCAGGCCCACCTGCGGATGGACGCGATCCTCCATGTAGGGCTGCTGCGGCGCCGGCCCGAGCCAGGTCTCGTAGTCGAACGTCGGCGGAATCGGCTGTTCCTTCGGCGCCTGGCCCTTCGGCTTGTCCTGCCCGATCCCGACGCGAATCACCTTGATCTCGCCTATCCGCCCGTTGCGCACGGCCTCGGTGGCGATGCGGAACGTGTTCCAGGGTTTCGACGACCGCTGCTGGCTGCCGACCTGCAGAATGCGCTTCTTCGCGCGCACGGCAGTGCGCAGCGCGATCGCCTCCGCAATGTCGTACGTCAGCGGCTTCTGGACGTGCACGTCCTTGCCAGCCAGCACGGCCTCGACGGCGACGATGGCATGCCAGTGGTCGGGCGGCGTGACGATGACCGCGTCGATATCCTTCCGCGCGAGCACTTCGTGGTAGTCGCGGTACGCCTTGATGTCGATTTGGCTTTCGCCCTTTTCCTTGTAGAACTTCTCGACGTTGGCGCGGGCGGTCTCGAGCCGCTTCGCATCCAGGTCGCACACGGCCACGATCCGGCACAGGTCCATGTGCTTGATGGTGCCGTTCCAATCCTCGGTGCCCATGCGGCCGCAGCCAATCTGCGCGATGTTGATGCGCTGGTTCGGCGAGGCCTGGCTCCCGAACAGCGTCGTGCGCGGCAGGAAGATCGGCAGCGCCAGCCCCGCGCCCCCGGCGATCGTGGTCTGGATGAACTGACGGCGTGACGGCCCGCGCCCGGACTTGGATGATCTCGACATGTCGGTGCTCCTCGCTCTCTGCAGCTTCTACTTCAGTTCGCGAATCTTGATGGACCGGAACGACACTTCGTTGCCGTGGTCCTGCAGCAGGATGTGCCCCTTCGGCGCCTCGCCGAACTTCGGCCACACCACGTACTTGCTGTGATCGACGAGCGCCCGCCACATCTGCGTGCCCCGTTCGTATTCGACCGTCTTGAACCCGTTCAGCCAATGCTCGACGTGCTGGCCGCGCACCACGATCCGCGCGTAGTTCCATTCGCCGACGCCGTTGAATCGGATGTTCTCCGGCCGAATCAGATCGTAGAGCCCGGCGTTGGTGCGGTTGCCTTTCACGCCCAGTTTCGCATCCGGATGCACGGCGTCATCGAGGATCTGGTACTCGCATCCGATGGACGATCCCTCGCCCTTGTTCAGTGCCGTGTCGACGAAGTACTTGATGCCGCTGTTGGCGCCCTTCGTAATGTTGTACTCGACGGTCAGCTCGAAGTTCTCGTACTCGCCGACCGTGACGATATCGCCGCCGTTCCGGGATTCGGCGCCACCCGCTTCCAGCACTTTCAGGATGCCGTCCGTGATGACCCAGCCGCCCTCGGGGAACTTGTCCAGCTTGGCTCCACGCCAACCGGCCGTCGTCCTGCCATCCCACAGCAGCTTCCAGCCGTCTTTCTTTTCGCGGTCGGTCAGCGTGTTCACGATGTAGTTGTACTGCGGAACGGCGGCAGGCATGACCGTCCGGTTCGGCGAGAGGTTCTGCGTCAGGATGCGGATGTTGCGGAACTTGATGATGTTGCCCGCCCTCGACTCGTCGCTGCCGATCGAATGCACCTGGATGGCAAGGATCCCCTTCGGCGTCAGGTCGTCGATGATATCGGCGCACGGCACGCCGTTGACCCAGGTGCGGATCGAGGTGCCGATGGCCTCCACGCGGAACTTGTTCCACTGGTTCAGCTTGAAGGCCTTCTGTGCGGCCTCGTGACCGGTCAGCGTATAGAGCCATCCGCGGCGCGCTTCATCGTAGATGCCACCGGTCCAGGCACGCTCCGACGGATCGACCTCGACCTGCGTGCCGTGCACCCGGCCGCCCATGATGGCCGGGTCAGCGATGCTGCGGATCTGCATCCCGCTGTTGAAGTTCGTGGTGACAAACACCTCGTACTCGAGAATGAAGTCCCCGAACGACTCCTTCGAGCACAGGAAGCTGTTGGGCGACTTGACGACGGTCTTGCCAACAATCACGCCGTCTTCCACCGAATACGGGGCAGTGCCGTTGCACTGGTACCACCCATCCAGATTCTTCCCGTTGAAGAGCGAACGCCATGTGTCCTGAGCGGAGGCGGTCGCGGAGGCCCAGGTCAACACGCACGCAAGCGCAACCCCGACACTGATTCTCATGTCCCTTTTCCTCCCCCGGACCAGACCGTGGAATTGGTCTGACCGCAGACAGGCATTATGGATCGGGACAAGAAAAAACCCGCCGCCCGGCTCGAGGGCCGGACGGCGGGTCGCAAACTGCCGGAAGCGCGATTCGGCCTACCGACCGCCTCCCGGTGCGGCCGCCGGTTTCTTGCCGGCGTCCAGGTCGTTCCAGTTCAGCATCGCGTTGAGCGCGAAGAAGAAGCTGCCCTGGGTCTCGTTGCGCCAGAACGGACGCACGCCGAACAGGATGGCGTGGCCCTTCCCGAGTTTCACGTCGACGAGCGCGGCCTTGCCCGTGATGCCTTCGCCGCCGACGAGTTCGCCGGACAGCAGCAGGTCGTTGGCATCGGTCGGGTACGAGAGCAGGACGCGCGGCGGATCGACCGCTGCCGCACCACCGCCCCGTCCACCACCGAACCCGCCGCCACCGCCACCCCGGCCTCCGCGGCCTTCGGCCGCCGCCGGCGGCGGACCATCGAGCGTCGTCAGGCGCGGCGGGGCTGCCATCGGCTGCAGGTTGCCGCCGCCCACACCCGGAGGCAGCGCACCCCCTCGGCCGCCACCACCACCCCGGCCGGCCGCGCCGCCGCCGACCGACAGCACCGGGCCGCCCTTGAACATCACGCCCATGACGTTCTGGTCGTAGCCGTACAGGATCGGGCTGGTCTTGTCACCCAGCACGGCCTTCAGGATGGAACCGGGAGCGTAGAATCCGCTCGGGGATTCCACGGTCACGCCCGGCACCAGCCGGTAATCCGGGAACAGGTTGGCGGCCGCGCCTTCCGCGATGAGCACGCCGCCCTCCTTGACGAACGCCTCGAGCGCGTCGAGGCCGTCGCGACCGAGGCTCCCGCGCCGATCGTCGGTCTGGTCGGGCGCGGTGCCGATGTTCGGCGTGAGGTCGGTCTTCTTGTACGGCTGCGGCGTCCCGCCGGCGGGGATATCGCCGCCGTCAACGGTGATCGGACCGTTGGGGTAGACGATCACGTCGTACTTCGCCTTCAGGCTGCCCTTCCGGAGGAGGTTGTCGCCGAAGTACGTGTACGGAATCTTGAGCTTGTCCAGCGACATGCGGACCCAGCCCTCGTCCTGCGTCGACGACCACGAGTGGACGTAGCCGATGCGAGGCACGTCCAGGTCGTGCGTCGGCACGGCGGGAGCCGCGTCGGTGGCCCAGGCGCGCAGGCCAAACTCCTTGATCTGCGGCTCGAGTGCCGCGCGATTGGCGCCGGCCACGACGAACGCGCCTGCCGCGAAGTGATGACCGGCCATGTCGAACGGCTGCTCGGCGGCCGCCATCTTGACGGACGCGTTGGCAAACCGGAACGTCGCCAGCGCGTTGTCGGAGGTGTGCTCGATCACGAGCGTGCCGCCCGTGCCGTTGATGACCCCGGCCGGCTTGAAGTCCGCCGTTGCCACGGCCATCGGCTTGTCGAACACCGCCTTGTCCTCGATCTTGTAGCACTGCACGTTGCGGAGCAGCGGCAGCGACCAGCCCGTGTCGTCGTACGGACGCGGGTTCTCCTCGGGATACCACTGGGTGCCGAGGAACATATTGGCCAGGCCGCCGTACGGCTGGTCCAGACGGACGATATAGTCACCGGCCGCCACCTGCACCTTGCCAATCGTGAACGCTTCGCTGGCCGTGTGGACCTCGACGTCCTCGCGGCGCATCGCGTTCATCAGGTCGGCGGCTTCCAGGCGGCGCCGCTGCTGCGCCGGGATGACGTACGCGAAGGGCGCGCGCGTCTTGCCCTGCTCGATCATCATCTTGTTCTTGGCGTAGTAGTTCTCGAGGAACATCTCCTTGTTCTTGGCGACGGCGTTCATCGCGATGAGGATCGCCGACTGCTGCATGTTGATGTTCTCGCGGCCGCTCCACACGACGCCTTCCGCCGGCACCGGGAACGGCCGGTACCACTCGCGGCTCTGGCCGGCGCCGAGCGCGCCGCCGCCGCGTCCGCCTCGGCCGCCCTGGCCGGCCGCTGCCGGATCAGGCGCCATCGTCCCAGCCGCCGCTGGCGGCGCCGCAGCACCCGCGCGGGCTCCCGCGCGGCCCGCGGCCTCGGTTGCGGCTTGTCCCGCCGCCGCCGGCGCGGCCGCTGCGGCTCCGCGCCCGCCGCCACCGTAACTCTGCGTCTCGTAGAACTTGCCGATGGAGTTGTGTGTGACGCCGATCCAGAACATGTAGTTCGGGACCCAGCCGTCGTAATAGTTGTAGGTCCACACGCCCGGCACGCCGCGCTTGGTCATCTCCATGATCTCGGTCTGCGCGAGCCACCACCACTCCGTCACCTGGATGGGCGCCACGTTCGGCTCGTACGGGCCCGTCCCGGTCGACGTGTACAGCAGCGTGACCGACTCGTGCAGGTCGTGCATCACCTGCGGGTGCAGGTCGAGGAACGCCTTCAGCATGTACTGCGTCAGCGCGAGCCCCTTGCCGATGCCGTCGCGGTTGTTGTCGTGCGCCACGTACCGGCCCCAGTACGTCATCCCCGGCTGCGGCTGGCCGGCGTCCTGCGCGCGGCGGTTGTCCACCTGCCGTTCGTGGCCGTCGACCTCGGATACCGGCGTGATCACGACGATGCTGTTGTTGCGGATCTGCCTGATGAACGGCGAGTCCTCGACGATGAGGCGGTACGCCAGTTCGATGAGCATTTCCGGGCTGCCCGTCTCGCCGGAGTGAATGCTGCCCGTCGCCCAGTAGATCGGCTTGCCGGTGGCGATCAGGGTCTTCGCCTGCGCGTCGGTCAGCTTGCGCGGGTCCGACAGTTGCGCGGTGATCTTCTTGTACTTGTCGAGCGACGCGATCGTGGCCTCGTCGGCGATGGCCAGCGCGTACGCGGGCCGGCCCTCTTCCGACTTGCCGATCTCCCACAGTTTCGCGCGGGGCGACGCCTTCACCAGCGCCTGGTAATACGCGATGATGTCCTTGTGATACGTGAGCCGGTTGTTCTCGCCCGGCACGTACCCGAGGAACTTCAGCGGCGACGGCACGGTGGCCGACACCGGCAGATGATCGACCAGCTCCGTCAGGATCCGCTTGTCGGGCGTATTCTCCAGAATCCGCTTCGCGTAGTCCGCGTCCTGCTTCTGCGCCGCGGCCTGCTGGCCCGACACCCCGACCGACCCGAACGCCAGGGCGCAGCTCACCGCGGCGATGGCTGCCATCCCGGCCATTTGTCCTCGTGTCCTCATCGTCAACTCCTCGTCGTAGACCTACTTCTTGCTGGCCGCCTCGAGCGAAGCCATCAGCACGGCGATATCCGCATCCGTGAGATGCTTCCGGGCCTTCTCGAGCATCGTCTTGAAGTGCGCGTATTCGCTGGCCTTCGCGGGGAACCCGACATTCCCCTCAGGGCCGGTCGATGTCGCCACTACCTTGTCGGCGGCGTCGATGAATGCCATCCACGGCAGGCCTTCTTCCTTCGTCTGGTACTTCTTCGCTATCGACTCGGCATCCGGCGCGCGATCGCGGTCGATCTTCAGCACGACGAATTCCTTCGCAATCAACCCCTCGACGTCCTTGGTCGCCATCCAGGCGCCCAGCCTATGGCACCACGGTCACCACGGGGCCGTGAACCAGAGGAAGACCTGCTTGTCCTGCCGCTTCGCCTGCTCGAGCGCCGCAGTGAGTTGCGGCTGTGCCGGCGGGGGCGGCGGAGCCTGGTGCTGCTTCAAGAACGCGCCCAGTTTCTTGCCGTCCAGCTTGGCCGGGTCCGCCTCGGCGGCGAAATCCTTGCCCGCCACCTGCGCGATGGCCGCGCCCTTCGCATCGAGGATGGTGAAGTGCGGAAGCCCGTCCGCCGTCAATTTGACGCCGAACGCCTGCGCCACCTCGCCGTTGCGATCGGCATTGCCGACGTCGACGTACACCACCTTGTACTCGTCGGACAGCTTGACGCCGAATCCGGGGTCACGCTGGGCCAGGCCGATTGACGCGCAGCGGGGGCAGTCGTTGCCGCCCCAGTTCACCAGGACGCGGATGCCGTCCTCGGCCGCCGCAGCTACGGCGGCCGTAATCGCTACCTTGGCATCGGCTGTTTCGTTGTAGAGCTTGCGCGGCGCCGCAGCCGGTTTCTGGACGACGGCAGCCGCGGGAGGCGGCGCAGCCTGTGGCGGCGGCACAGCCTGGCCGCCCATCGCGAGGATGAACGGCAACGCGGTCAGAATCATACGGATCTCCCCCCCCGAAAATGAAGATGTCTTATCTGGATCGCGGCCAGAGCATAGCACAGCGCTGGCCGCCGCTACCCAGTCCGGGAGTGGTTACAGGGTCGTAACCACTCCCGGATTGGAGGACGGTGGCTTTCGGACACCCGCCGCGCTCTTGAGCGACGACAGGAACTTCGACCGCAGCGCATCGCTGACCAGGGCCTTCTTGACCGCGGGGAGCTTCAGGAACCCGCCGACGAATGCCCGCAGGAACTGGTGCGACAGCCGGTCCGGGTCGCCGAACATCTGGTTCTGCAGCGTGCCCACTTCGAGGCACTGCAGGATGACGCGCTCGAACGTGTCTTCCGGGTAGAAGATCCGCTGCGGCCGCGGCCGCAACTTCATGGCGGACGTCGGGCATGCCAGCGCACACACCCCGCATCCGATACAGATGCCGTCATCGACGGCCGGTCGCGCTTTCTTGTTCCCCGCCGGCGCGGCCAGCCGCTCGATCGAGACGGCCCCCACCGGACAGGCCTTCTTGCATTTCAGGCATCCGTCGCACGCCGCGTCCTCCGCCCGCGCGAGGTAGTTCGACGTGACGAGGGTGTGCGGATACCCGAACCGGCTGATGCCGAGCAGCATGTTGCAGCAGCAGCCGCAGCACAGGCACATGAAGCCCACGTCGCGCCGCACGTTGTCGGCGTTCATGACCAGCTTCATCTCGCGCGCCTGCGCGAGCCGCTCCAGCATCTCGGGCTTCGACACCGGCTTCGCCAGCTTCCGCCGGATCAGCGTCTCCGCCGCGCGTCCCAGCGACACGCACGTCTCGAGCGGGACGTCGCACGTCTTCTCGCCCATGTGGGACTTCTCGTGCCGGCACGAGCAGATGCCCACAGCGAACTGTTCCTGGGACTCGACGATTGCCACGGCCTTCTCGTAATCCAGGACCTCCGCGTGTTCCTGGAATTCGATCGTGCCCTCGTGCGGCACGGTCCGCATCATCTGGAGCTGCTGGCCGTTGCCGAGGTTGGCCTGCCAGACGTCGCCGCTCTCGAAGTAGTCATGGAAGAGCTTCGCGCACGTCTTGAGATCAACACCGCCATCGGTCCGCATCATGGTGAACTCGAAGATGCCGACCGCGAGCGGCGACGGGAGATAGCGGTAGCCGGCGCCGGAGTGATAGTCCAGCACCAGGCCTTTCCGGCACAGGCCCTCGAGGATGCGCTCCAGCTCCGCGCGCGGCCGGGCCGTCATGACCTCGAGACGGTCGATCGTGACCGGCCCGAACGGCATCCGAACCAGCAGATCAGCTTCCTCGGCGGTGTAGAGTTCCTTGAGGATCGCGTGGAAGGTCTCACTCCAGGGTGCGCGAAGGGTCAGGCCGTCGATCTTGCGGCCCAACTCCCGGTACACGTCCTTCCCGACCAGATGTCCCATCGTGATCCCGCTACCGATCCAGAACGTCCCGTACCTGCGCCGCCAGCGCCGACACGGTGAAGGGCTTCGCGATGTAACTGACGCCGGTGTCGAGCACGCCGTGACTCCCGATGACATCGTCCAGATAGCCGGACATGAACAGCACTTTCACCCCGGGACACTGCCGGTTGACCTGGACGTACAGTTCGCGCCCGTTGAGCCGCGGCATCACGACATCGGTCAGCAGCAGGTCCGGCCGGCGGCCCTCGTCGTCGAGGATCCTCAGGCAATCCTCGGGTTGTGCCACCTCGATCACGCAGTAGCCGCGCTGGCGCAGCGCGGAGCACACCATGTTCCGAACCATCTCGTCGTCTTCGGCAACGACAATGGTCTCGCTGCCGCGCGCATCGGTCGTCACGTCAACGCGTGGCGCCACGTGCACCACCGCGGCCGAGTCCAGGCGCGGCAGGAACACGGAGAAACGTGTGCCGGCGCCCGCGGTGGTCTCCACCCGGATGTGCCCGTCCTGCTGGGTGACGATGCCGTACACCGTCGAGAGGCCCAGCCCGGTGCCGCGCCCCTTTGCCTTCGTGGTGAAGAACGGCTCGAAGATGTGCGGCAGCACCGCCGGGTCGATCCCGGCACCGCTGTCGGACACCGTCAACCGGACGTAGCGTCCGGGCGGCAGATCGGGATGCGCAGGCACGTCCGCCGGCGCGTTCACGATCGCCGTCGCCAGGACCAGCCGGCCGCCACCGGGCATCGCATCCTGCGCGTTGACGGCCAGGTTCATCAACACCTGTTCGAGCTGGCGCGAATCGCCCTTGACGATGGCCGCCGCGGACGTCACGCGCAGGTCGATCTCGACGTCCTCCCGGATGGTGCGCCGGAGAATGCGCGTGAACTCCGTCACCAACTCGCTGAGGTCGAGCGCCTGGACCTGGATGACCTGCTTCCGGCCGAATGCGAGGAGCTGCTGGGTGAGCTGGCGGGCTCGGTCGGCCGCGGTGCGGATGATCGCGACAGACTCCCGGTGCGGGCTGTCGGCCGGCAGCTCGTCCAGCAGCAGCTCCGCATAGCCGAGCACCGGCGACATCAGGTTGTTGAAGTCGTGCGCCACGCCGCCAGCCAGCTGCCCGACCGTCTCCATGCGCTGGGCCTGGCGCAACTGTTCCTCCTGGGCCAGTTCCACCGACACATCGCGTCCGACCCCTACGACGGCCACCACGCCGCCGGCCGGCGTGCGGGCCGGTGACACCGTCAGTTCCAGCACGTAGGAGGAGCCGTCGGCGCGCGTGCACGCGATCCGCCCGGACCAGTGCTGGTGGGCGGAAGCGCGCCTCCTCATGTCCAGGTACGCCGGGTCATCGTCCCGGGCCCCGAGCAGCCCGGCGATCGGCCGTCCGATCATGTCGGCCCGAGCCATCCCGGTGATCTGCTCGACGGCGCGATTCACGAAGATCACGCGCCCTATCGGATCCGTGATGAGGATCATCTCGCCAGCCTGCTCGATGGCCGTCACCAGGCGCAGGCGTTCTTCGGCCGCCCGGATCGCATCGGTCACGTCGCGCAGCGCGGTGACACGAATCTGCCGGCCTTCGTAGGGCACGGTCCGGCCCCGGGCCTCCACGTCCAGCCGCGTGCCGTCCTTTCGAATCAGCGCGTGCGTATAGGGCTCCTCGGATCCCAGTCGCATGCGCGTGGCCACGGCGTCGAGAGACTCGGGCGCCACGAAGTCGCTGACTGGGCGGCCGAGCATCTCGGACACCTCCCAGCCCAGCAGGTGCGCTACCTGCCGGTTGGCGTCGATGATGATTCCGCGATCGGAAAACACGACCCCTTCGTGCGCGGCGTCGGCGAGCCGGTGGAAACGCTCCTCGCTCTCCAGCAACTGCGCCTCGGTGTGCTCGTGCCGTGCCTGCGCCAGCTGGGCGACATCGGCCGCGGACGCCGCCCGGCGCGAGGCCAGCGTGAGCACGCCGGCCGCCATCACCAGGTAGACGGCGTTGAACATCAGCACCGGACCATGCCCGTACGGGCGATCCCCGATCAAGCCGCGTGTTTCCATTGCCACCATCGCCACGCCGGAGACGATGCTGAGCAGGGCCAACGTGAAGGCGTCCCGGCGGCCGCGCAGCAGCCCCATGGCCGCTACCAGCACGATGTAGCCGTTGAATGCCGGGTTCGCGGTGCCGCCATTGGTGAAGGAGGCGCCGGTGAGAATGAGCCACATCGCCGCGATGGCCGACGTGGCGGCGGTGAGCACATGACCCCGCCGGGTGGCGATGAGGGCGGGCACGCCGACGGCCAGGGCAACGCCCTCGAACACGCTGCCCCTGATCAGATACCAGGGGGGCATCGTGAGGATCAACGCCGGGGGGATCAACGAGGCGACAAAGACCAGCACCTGCAGGCCCACGCCGACGGCTTCGAGGTCATGCCCGTCGAGCGCAGGTGAGATCAGCAGGCTCCGCCACCTGCTGCGCCCTGGACGATTCCGCACACCCGTTCCCGTAGGGGCCAATCTGGACGCTCCAATGGAGACGGCTACTCTAACATGCGCCTCACTTCTTCGCCGGCTGCGAGGATGCCGTCGCCGGCGGCGCGCACGGCGGCGGCCTCAGCGCCGGAGCGGCTGCCGGGATGGCCGCCAGGTTGTTCTTCGTGAGCACGGCGTTGAACGCGGCGAGTTCCTTCGAATTGACGCCGACCCAGTTCGCCAGCGCCGCGCGCAACTCTCCGCAGCCCGCTTCCCAGGCCTTCAGCATCGGTCCGTTGGGGGCCATATCGCCGAAGTCCAGCGTGTCGAGCTGGCGGAGCAGCGCGGCGTTGACGGACACAAAACTGGGAGGCGGCGGAGGATTCCCGCCGCCGCCAAACCCTCCTCCGCCGGCGCCCCGCCTCCCCCCGCCTGTCGTTCCCCCGACGGTCGCCAGTTTCGCCAGGAACTCCGTGGCGGCCGTGTTCACCTCGGCCGGCGGATTCAAGCGCGTGATCGCGGTGACAGCCGCGCGCATCGCCGACACCTGGTTGTACCCGTCCCACGCCTGCGTGGCGCCAGCGTAGAGCTTCATCTGCAATGCGTATTGCGCATGCAGGTCGGCGACTGTCGCCGGCGATCGCGGATCGTTCTTCACCGTCACGGCTTGCGTCAGCGTCCGGCCGTCCACCGTCAGCCTGACCGTGTACGTCCCGGGCAACGCGAGGGGCCCCTCGGGCGCGGCGGGCGTATCACCGGCGACGGCGCCCATGACCTGAGCGTAGTTATGCGTGAACGCCGGCGGATCGTCGTACCGGATGTTCCACGTGACGCGGTTCGTGCCGGCGTCGACGGGCAGCGGCCTCGGCTTCTCGAGCCAGTAGTCCGGCACCGGCGGCGGTGGATCGGGCAGCGGCGGAATCGGCGCGCTCGAGAAGTGGCGCACGACCTTGCCAGCCGCGTCGACCACGTCGAGCGTCACCGGGCCGGCCGGCTTCTGGCCCAGGTAGTAGTAGACCACGGCCCCAAGCGGCGGGTTGAGCGCGTGCGGCACCTCCGGCGGGAACGGCGTGTCACCGTTGACGTTGCGCCGCACGCGGATCGCGTCGCCCGGCTTGAACAGGTGAGCCTTCTGCGTGGCCAGCGCCGGCGTCACCTGCCGGAGCGGTGAGATGTCGTCCAGGATCCAGAAGCCCCGGCCGTACGTGGCCGCCACCAGGTCGTTGTCCTTGATCGTCAGGTCACGGTACGACGTATTGGGCAGGTTCAACATGAGCGACTGCCAGTCGTCACCGTCGTTGAACGACACGTACATCGAGCTCTCGGTACCCGCGAAGAGCAACCCCGCCTTCTGCCGGTCCGCCCGAATCACGCGCGCAAAGCTGCCGCTGGGTTGATCGACAGCCAGTCCCTTGGTGATCCGCGTCCATGTCTTGCCGTAGTCGCGCGTCCGGTAGAGGTAGGGCGTGTAGTCACCCACCGCGTGCGCATCGATCGCCACGTACGCCGTGCCGGCGTCGTGGTGCGACGCGTCGATGGCCGAGATGTCCATCCGGGTCGGGTTCGGCAGGCCGGGAATCGTCACGTCCGTCCACGTGGCTCCATGATCGCGAGTCACGTGAATCAGGCCGTTGTTCGTTCCCGCCCAGATCAGTTCCGCCATCACCGTCGAGGCGGACAGCGACTCGATCGATCCGCCTGATGGAGCCGCTGGCCTCGCCGGAGCCGCCGCCTCCCCCGCCGGTGCGGCTGGCGCCGGCGGCTTCCCGTTCGGATACCCGAGGTCCGGGCTGATCTTCTTCCAGTGCATGCCGCCGTCGGCCGTCGACATCACGACGTTGAACCCGACGATCAGTTCCCGCGGATTCTGCGGCAGGAACAGCATCGGCTGGTTGGTGACCTTCCGCAGCCCGAGCGACGCATCGAGGTTCGGGCTGACGTTGATCCACTGCCCGCTCGGCATCGTCACCTTCACGATGCCGTTGCCGGGACCCCCCTCGTAGATGACGTTCGGGTTCAGCGGATCGGCAACCGGCGACCCGAATTCGTAGCCGGGCGTGGGGTACCAGTCGAGCGGGGTGATCGCGCCCATGTTGCCGCGGCTGCGAGTGGCCACGGTCCCGCTGTCCTGCTGGCTCCCGTAGACCCAGTAGGGATACTGGCTGTCGGTCGAGACGCGATAGATCTGCGCCGTCGGCTGGTTGTACCAGGAACTCCACGTCCGGCCGCCATCGAGCGAGATCGTGGCGCCCTGGTCCACGCCGAGGAACATCCGCCGGCCGTCCGTCGGGTCGATCCACATTTGCTGCGGATCGTCGCCGCCCGGCGCGCCCTTGAACGCGGCAAACGTCTGACCGCCATCCAGCGACCGGTAGCTGGTGGTGTTCATGATGTAGAGGACGTCGGGACTGCCCGGATCGACGTAGACGCCGCAGAGATACGAACTGCCGGCGATGCGGCGATCGGACGCGGCCATCTGCTTCCAGGTCGTTCCGCCGTCATCCGATCGGTACAGCCCGAACGTGCCCACGAGGAACATCCGCTGGGCGTTCGTGTGGGCCGCCACCGCGACGTGCGTGCGGCCGCCGAGCGCCGGCAACCCGCCGCCGGTGACCTCCTTCCACGTCACGCCCTGGTCGGTCGACTTGTAGATCCTGGTGCCCGTCGGCGCAGGCGGTTGACCGCCCGTGGCCGCACCCGGTGCGGCAGGCCCGCCCCGGCCCGCGCCGCCCGGCGCCGAGTAGTGGCGCGCGGTCGTCGCCAGCATCACTCCGGGCTGGTCGTACGCCCACGCGATCGACTGCGCGCCGGTCTCGTTGTCGACGTAGAGCGTCCGCGTCCACGTCTTGCCGCCGTCCGTGCTCCGGAACACGCCGCGCTGCTCGGTGTGCGTGTGGACGTTGCCCTGCGCCGCCACGAGCACGACGTTCGCGTCGTGCGGGTCGACGAGGATGGCCGGAATCTGCTTCGTGTCGGCGAGCCCCATGTGCTGCCAGGTCTGGCCGGCGTCCGTCGACTTGTAGACGCCGTTGCCCTCATTGATGCCGCCACCCGTGATGAGGTCGCCCGTGCCCACGTAAATCACGTTCGGGTCGGACGGCGCCGCCTGGATCGCGCCGATGCACGACACCTCTTTCACCGAATCGAACACCGGGTACCACGACTCGCCGGCGCTCGTCGTCTTCCAGACGCCTCCGAGCGGCAACCCCATGTAGAAGACGCCGGGCTGCCCCGCCACGCCGGTCACGGCTGACACGCGGCCGGCGCGGAACGGGCCGATATTCCGCCAGACGAGCCCGGCGTAGAGATGTGAATCGAGGGGCGCCGCGCTCTGCGCCACCAGTCCGCCGGCAAGCAGAAGGGTGGCGACGATGACGCGGGCAGAAGTCCAGAAGGTCTTCATGGCCGTGCCGCCTTTCCAAGTACGAAGTAAGGAAGTTCGTGCGCGGCCAGGATCACGGGATGCCGGCTGGAGCGCGGGCCTACGCCCGGCGCTCAGTTCTGTCGAGGATGCGCCGGGAATGCAGCGCGCGGGCTTCAGCCCGCGTGCCCAGGGCGAAGAGGCTCAACGCACGTGAGCCCCGGGATTAGTAGTGCACGACCTGGACGGTGTACGAAACGGTCCAGTCGGCAGGGACGTTGCCTGAATCGTAGATCTTGACGCAGTAGGTGCCCGAGGTCGCGGTGCCCGTCAGGGCCGTGGCGCCCATGCGCGCGTTGGGGTTCTGGGCAATCACCGTGGCCGCGCAGGTCAACCCATCCCAGGTCCCCAGGATGACGCCGAGCCCCATGGTCGTCAGCGGTTGCACATCCGTAAGGGAGACCGTCATCGGCGCGGTCGCCAGCACGGTAAACGAATTCGAGACGGACCCACCCTGCCCGAACGAACCGGTGAACGTCTCGGTGGTCGTCGTCGTGAGCGGGGGCAGCGAGCCGCTGGCAATCGAGTTGCTGCACGCACCGGGGGTCAGGGAGAGGGCAATCAATAGGGTCGCCAATACCAGGCGACGCACGGCAGCTACTCGCATGTCAGTTCCTTCCGAGTTGGGAGCCCCACGCGAACAACGGACAGCCGACGGCACGGGATGAGTGCAGCGGCCGGACCGGATCCGAATGGGCCCCCTGAATTATGGCCCGATTCAGGCCAATTGCACCACAGGCGACGTCTTAAGCACTGCGGATTGCGTTTCGAGGGCCATGATCGGGTGTTTCCGGCCATGGCCATGCAGTAACATGTGTACTTCTCTCGTCCCAAGGAGTCCTGGTTGCGTTCAGTGTTCCCTCGCCTTCTCGCCATCCTGATCACCCGTGTCGCGCCGGCGCTCGTCGTCGCCGCTTCGCTGGCGAGCCCCGTGTTGGCGCAATCCCGAATCGAGGGCGTCGTTAAGACGTTGAACGGCGCGCCGCTGGCCGGTGCCACGGTGATCATGGAAGTGCCGGGCATCAGGAAGAGCGCCTCGACCGTGACCGACGAGGAGGGCCGATTCGCGTTCGCCGACGTGACGGCGGGGCTGCGGGTACATCTGATCGTCACGAAGAACGGGCAGGAGATCATCGATCAGTACCCCCTGGTGACGCTCTGGGTCGAGAAGATCGAACTCCAGGAACGGCCGGTGTCGATAGCCGGCGCCACGTCCTTCGACGTCCTGGCCCAGCGCGGCACGGGAGCCGAGATCGACGGCGTCGTCCGCGACGCGCTTGGCCTGCCGGTGCCGGCGGCCCGCGTCACGATCAATCAGACGACGCTGTCGGCCACGACGGACTCGGCGGGGCGGTATGCGTTCGGCCGCATCCGCTCCGGAATCCCGCTCGAGCTGCATGTGAGCGCGAGCGGATACAAGCCCGCCCAGGTCAAGATCGAAAAGACCTCGAACACGAGACTCCAGAACGACATCACGCTCGAGCCTGACGCCGGCCTCGAGACCGCGGGTGCCGTGCTCTCGCCGGTCGATACCACGGCAGACGGCAACCGGACGCTGGTGCGCCCGGCCCAGGTGGCGGGCATCCCGAGCCTGAGCCGGACGGACGTGTTCCGCGGCCTGCAGTTCATGCCCGGCGTGACCGGCAGCATGGAATCGAATGGCGATCTCTACGTGCGGGGCAGCGCGCCGGACCAGACGTTGATCTCCCTGGACGGCATCACGCTGTACCCGTCGTCGCACGTCCTCAATTCGCTGGGGCCGCTGAACGCCGGCATCATCAAGCGCGCCGTGTTCACCGAGGGCGTGCCGGGGGCGGCGGACGGCGGGCACCTGTCCGGCGCCCTGCGCCTGACCCAGCAGCCGGACGTGGCTTCGGGGGCGGGCGGGTACTTCGACTTGAGCATGCTGGGCCCGGCCGGGGTCTTCAACATCCCGACGGGCGACAAGGGCGCCATCATGGTGGCGGCGCGGCGGTCGCCGACGAATTCCGGGTTCGAAAACGTCCTGGACCTCTACATGCCGACCGTCGGCCAGGCCAACCGCAACCGGCCGATGCGGTGGAGCGGCGGGACGTTCGCGCTCGATCCGACTTCCGGCTTCTGGGACCTGAACACGAAGGCGGACTTCACGCTCTCCCCGCGGGATCGGCTGTCGCTGACGTACTACGGCGCCAACGACCACCTCAACAACTCGTACGACCTGGCCGTCAGCCCCGCGACCAATATCGGGGATCCGTCGACGGTGGATCTCCCGGTGCTGCCCGGGGACGGCGTGATCCAGGTCAGCGACGTGCAGCGCTGGTCTTCCTCCGGTCTCGGCGCCTCGTGGGGGCACCTCTGGTCGTCGCGGGCGGGCACGCGGCTCTCCTTCAGCCGCTCCGATCAGACGCGCGACACCGACAACGCGTCGCTGCTGACCAGCACGTCGACGAACGCCGATTACTCGTTCCTGGCGAAGCGCGGCGGGAGCAACGCATCGACCGACTCGAACAACGTCGTGGACACGACCGTCCGCCTCGAATCCGGCGTGATGCTGGGCTTCAAGCACGCCCTGTCGGCGGGCGCGGAGTTCTCGTCGATCACCACCGAATACCTGTGGATGCGCGAGGTGGTGTCGGCCGTCAGACTCGGCGGACCGTACACGTCGACGCTCGCCCCGGCGCTGCTCCGGAATACCTCCGGCAATTCGCTGTCGTTCTTCGTGCAGGACTCCGAGCGGCCGATCCCCCGGCTGGTGCTCACGCCGGGCTTGCGCATGTCGTACTTCAGCCCCAACAGCTCGTGGTACCTGGATCCCCGGATCAACGGCATGTTCCAGTTGACGCCGTGGATGCGCATCAAGGGGGGCCTGAGCGTCGATCACCAGCTGGCGAACCGCCTCGTCCGCGAGGACCGGGCGCAGGGTGACGGGCAGTTCTGGACGCTCGCGGACGGCACGATCGTACCGGTGCCGCGCACCGAGCAGATCTCCGGCGGCTTTACGCTCGACAGCGGGAACGTCCGGTTCGAAGTGAATGCGTACCGCAAGAGCCTGGAGGACGTGACGCTGTTTGCGCCGCGCCTGGTCAGCGGCGTCGCGCCGGTGGACGTGAACAGCCTGTTCTATCGAGGGACCGGAAACGCCAACGGCGCGGACGCCTCGATCCAGCACCAGAACGAGCGCAACACGTTCTGGCTCGCGTACGCCTACGGGCTGAGTGAGTACAGCTTCCCGACGCTCGAGGCCGGCACGATCCCGGCGTCGTTCGATCACAAGAACGAACTCAAGATCACCGACAGCGTCCAGGTCAACGCCAGGCTGTCGCTGACCGGCGCATGGGTCGTGGCGTCCGGGCGGCCCAATACCCCGGCCTCCGGCACCGCCGCCGTATGGTTCCCGAGCGGCGCCGCGGTGTACGACCTGACGTACGGCGGCAAGAACTCCCAGCGGCTGCCCGCGTATCACCGGCTCGACATTACCGCGCAGTGGGACTTCCGCCTGAACAAGGCCAAGAGCACGATCGGCGTGAGCGTGTTCAACGTCTACAACCAGGACAACATCTCCGGGTACCGGTACCAGAGCGTCGGCAATCTGATGAAGACCGACCCGGTATTCCTGATGGGCCGCGCGGTCAACGTGTTCGCCCGCATCGGATTCTAGAAACCGCGCCCCCCGCGGAGCTCCCGGCTCAAAACTGCATTACCATGCACGCGACCGCCCGGCCCGGCGACGGGCTGCCGGCGTTGGCGTCGAACAACCTGTCGGGAGCGCAACACCCATGAACGGAACACGATCGAGACTGGTATTGGCGGGAATCGCGGCTGTCGCGTTGAGCGTACAGGTCATCAGTGTGCGGGCGCAGGCGCCGGCCGCTCCAGCGGCACAAGCCGTACCGAGAGATCTCAAGCCGCTGTTGACGCCCCGCCAGAGCGAGTTCCGCCTGGTGACGGCCCGGTATACCCAGGACCGGAATGCGCTCAGCGGGAACTTCCTCGGCGGCACGCGCGGACGCGGGGGGGCTATGGGTCCGGCGCCTGGTCTTGAGCCCGTCTCACCGAATCGCATCGCGCGGCTCGAACGATTCGACCTCGACTGGCAGGCGGCCCTCGCCAGGCTCGACACGGCAAAGCTCACGCCGGCCGCCCGCACCGATCTCGAGGCGCTCAGAGCAGCCATCGACGCCAATCTCAAGCAACTCGACGCAGAGGCCGCCAGCCTGGCGCAGACTGCGCCGCTCGTCCCGTTTGCGCCGGCCATCGTCCAGTTGGCCGAAGCGCGCATCCGGATCGAGGATGTGAATGCCGAGAAGGCGGCGGGCGTCGTCACCGACATCGCGAAGCAGGTGGGGATGGTCCGGGCGCGCCTCGATGCGAGCCTCGGCGGCCCGGCTGCGCCCGACGCCCTGAAGGTCAGCAAGGACGCCGCCCTGCGCGGTGCGCAGGCCGTGGAAGTCCTCCGCGGCGGGCTGACGGAGTGGTTCGGCTTCTACAACGGCTACGACCCGATCTTCACGTGGTGGATGGGAATGCCCTTCAAGAAAGCGGACGCGGCACTGCAGGCGTACGCCACCTTCCTGAAGGAGAAGGTGGCCACCGCCGACAGCACGGTGGCCAGCACACCCGCCGGCGCGGCGCCGAAGATCCCGCCGGCGCCTGCGCCACGGTTCGCATCGGTCCCGGATCTGGGCGAACTGCTGGCATTGCCGCAGGACGAGATGACGGACATCGTGCAGCGGTTCCGGGGAACGACGGGCCGGGGAGGACGTGGCGGTCCGCCGGCGGCCGCGCGCGACAAAGCCTTCTTCGAGTCGTGGCTCGCGGCCCTGCGGTCGCTCGACTTCGACAAGCTCAGCCGCAACGCGCAGGTCGATTATCTCTACATCCGGAAGATGGCCGAGCAGCAGATCGCGCGCCTCGGCGTCACGCTGCCGAAAGACCCGCCGCGCAAGGCGGACAACTCGGGCATCACGGGCGCTGCCCGCGGCCGGCAGGGCCTGATCTTCGACCTGCAGGACGAACTGATTCCGTACGCGCCTGAGGAACTGATTGCCCTCGCCGAAAAGGAGTTCGCGATCTGCGAGGTCGAGATGAAGAAGGCCTCGCGCGAGCTGGGCCTCGGCGACGACTGGAAGCGGGCGCTCGAGCAGATGAAGGAGATCCACCCGCCGCCGGGGGGCCAGGTGGCCGCGGTCCGCGACCTGATGTTCGAGGCCGTCGACTACCTGCGGGCCAAGGACCTGCTGACGGTCCCGGCCGTCGCGGCCGAGTCGCTCCACATGACGATGATGTCGCCGGAGCGGCAACTGGTGAACCCGTTCTTCCTGGGCGGCAGCCAGATCATCGTGTCGTATCCGACTGACACGATGGAGTACGACCTGCGAATGCAGAGCATGCGCGGCAACAACACGCCGTTCTCCCATGCCACGGCCTTCCACGAGATGATTCCCGGCCACAACCTCGTGGGGTACATCGGGTCGCGGTTCGCCGGGTATCGGCCGAGCCTGGGTGGCGGCAGCCCGTTCTACGGGGAAGGCTGGCCGCTCTACTGGGAATTGCAGATGTACGAGATCGGCTTCCACGACACGCCGCAGAAGAAGATCGGCGCGCTGTTCTGGCGGATGCACCGCTGCGCGCGCATCATCTTCTCGCTGAAGTTCCACCTGGGTGACTGGTCGCCGCAGGAATGCGTGGACTTCCTGATCGAGCGCGTCGGCTTCGAACGCGAGAATGCGGCAGGCGAGGTGCGGCGGTCGTTCCAGGGCGGCTACGGGCCGCTCTACCAGGCCGCCTACCTGCTGGGCGGCTTGCAGCTCCGCGGGCTGCGGCACGAGATCGTCGACACCGGCGCGATGACGCTGAAAGCCTTCCACGACGAGGTCCTGCGGCAGGGGGCGATGCCGATCTCGCTGCTGCGGCTCGCGCTGAGTCCGAAGCCGCTGACGCGCACGATGTCGATCGACTGGAAGTTCTACGAGCAGTAGATCTGGCGCCCGGCGAAGACGGTTGCAGGAGGGTGTCGTGGACGCATCGCAGAAGACGCACTGGTCGGCCTCGCTGGCATTCCGGCTGCTGCTGGCGCTCACCGTGATCCAGGTGGGATTCACCGCGGCTGAACTGCTGGGACTGACGCATTTCCTGGACGGCTTCCTCGAGAAGGAGGCGACGTCCGAGGCCGCCCAACTGGGCACGGTGATCCGCCAGGCCACACGGCAACAGATGCTCGGCGCCGACGGGGGCGGGATGCAGGCAACCATGGACGACCTCGGGAAGGTGCAGTCGCTCGTCCGCGTGCTGATCATCGACAAGCGGGGGCGAGTGGCTCATGCCACGGACCGGTTGTTGATCGGGAAGACGTTCGATCGGAACCGCGACGCGGAATGCGTGGTGTGCCACACGGCAACCGGCGTGAAGCCGGCCAGCACGTCGATCGCCGTGACCGAGGCAGCCGGACCGCTGATCCGCCGCGCGGAAGTCATTCCAAACGAACCCGCCTGCGCGCGCTGCCATTCGAGTGGGGCGGCCATCAACGGCGTCATCCTGGTCGATCGGTCCACCGCTGCGTACCTCCGGGCCCGCCAGACGATCAACACGCGCGTCACGCTCACCGGAGCCGCCATGCTGGCGGCCCTGGTCGCGGTCACGCTCTTCGCCACGGCCGTGCTGGTGGTGCGGCCTGTCCACCGTCTGGCGGCCGTGGTCCGGAGGATGGGCGCCGGCGAACTGAGCGCGCGCGCACCGGTCGAGGGACGCGGCGAGATCGCGCACTTGTCGGCCGCCGTCAACAGCATGGCGGAGGACCTCGGGCGCAGCATCGACGAGATCCGCGACAAGACGGCGGAGCTGTCGATCGTCTACTCGATCCTCGGCCGCGTGACGAAGAGCATCAGTATGCCGGCGTTGAAGAACGTTGTGATCGAGACGTTCAATGAGATCATGAACGCCGACCGCACCCTGCTGCTGAGCAGGACCACCGAGGAACCTCAGGTTGAGGTGCTGTCGAAGGCGCGGGGCGCCGATCGGATCGACCGATTCCTGGATGACGACAGCATCGGCAAGGCGGCGCGCGTCGGCGCGCCAGCGGCCGCGCTGACCGACTGGCTGGAAGGTCGGACGATCGAGCAGCATCTGACGCCGGACAAGCGCGCCGCCGTGCTGCCCATCGGAGACCGCGTGAATGCGCCGTACCTGCTGATCGTGCTGCGGGACCAGCCCTTTTCCGAAGGGGAAGCCAACCCCAATCTGCTCAGCGTCGTGGCCGGCCACGTGACGGGGGCCTTCGAGAATTCCAGGCTGTACCAGGTGGCGACCACCGATGAACTCACGAGACTGGCGACCGCGAGACACCTGTACAGCGGCATCGAAGCCGAGACCTCGCGGCGCGAAGCCGGCAGCAGGGAGCCGTGCGCCCTGCTGATGATCGGCCTCAATCATTTCGGATCGGTAGTCGAGCGCTGGGGGACGGACGTGGGTAACGTGGTGCTCAAGCGCGTCGCCTGGCACGTGATGCGGCTGGTGCGGTTTGGCGACAGCGCGTTTCGATACCGCCGCGATGTGTTCGCCGTTCTCCTGCCGGGGTGCGACCGGGCCACGGCCGTCGCGATTGCCGATCGGATTTGCGCAACCGTGGCCACGTCGCCAATCTACACCGATACGGGTGAGGTCGTGAGCGCCGGGCTCAGCGTGGGCGGCGTCAGCTGGACCACGCCGCCCACCGCCCCCGGGAACATGGTGTTGGCCGCCGATCAGGCGTTGACCGAAGCCTGGCTCACCGAGTCGGTTCGCGTCGCTGAGTTCCACGCGCAGGACTGATCGCGCGCCAAGGGATGCCGGGCGGGCCAGGGTGCGTGTCCCGTCACCCGCGCTGCGCGTAGATCAGGCGCTCCACCAGCCGGATGTCCGCGAGCGGCCGGTCGTCGGTCACGCTCTCGAACGGGCCCAGCTCGTCGTCTTCGAACAGGATCGTCCAACGCCCCGGGTGGGGGTTGGCCTGGCACACCGGGTTCAGGATGTGGAAGTGCCCCTTCCCGGCCTGCATCCGCGCGGCCATCTTCTGCACCGCCTCACACACCGGGTCGAGCGTCTCGCCGTCCGACGGCACGCTCTCGGCCCCGTGGAGGGCGATGGCCAGCGGCTTGGCCAGCGCCTCGATGGGCTCGTCGCTGAAGAACGCGAAGGTCTTCCCCTCGTCGGTCGACTCGAACACGATCGCACGGCGCGGACTCCCGGTGATCCGGCACCCGGGCACCGTGGTGTGAATGTGGCCGCGCCCGCGGCGCTCAACCACCAGGTGGACGCGGGCAACGAGATCGGCGCAGCTGACTTCGATCATTGGCGGCGGCACGTCCTGTCTCCTCGCGAAACCTGAGTCTAGCGGCCCGCCCCGCCCGAACACCACACAAATGTCACCGGTTCACTTCGCCCGATCGGTGCCGGCCGCCCGTATAATTACGGCTGGCCAATTTCGACAACAGCGAGGCCGTTCACGTTGATGCCCCGGCGCCCCCATCCGGGAGATCGCGATCTCCCTGTCTCCTCCGATCGGTCCGTCGCCCCGGACGAAGCGGCGCGCGATGCCGTGTCGCCCGCCGATGTGCCCGCGCGCAGGAAAATGAGCGGGGGGCTGATGGCCCTGAGCTCGGCCGCTGTACTGTCCATCTACCTGGCCGGGTTTCTTCGGACGCGTCCGGCGGCTGAGAAGTACTCGGAGGACGCGGACCATCGCCGGCCGGCGCCGACCGTGGCCGCGCTCACGACGGTTCCGTCTCCCCCGCCAACGGCCGCCCGCGCGGGTGCACCAGTCGATGCCGGGCCCGCCGCGGCCACCGCACCGAAGTCAAGCGCCGTTGAAGCATCCGCCCCGACCCCGTCCGCCGCGGTCGGCACACCGGTGCCCGCGCCGGCGGCAGCCAAGAAGCCCGCCGCGCCAGTGGCGGGGACGCCACTGGCAACGCCGGCCACCACGACTGCGACGAGCGCGCCGGCGACGACGACTGCGACGAGCAGCACGAACACGACCTCTACCGCCGGCGCCGCGGCACCGGCCGAATCCGCCGCCGGCCCCACGGCCCCATCCCAGCCGCTATACAGGGACGGCACTTACACCGGGTGGGGTTCCTGCCGCCACGGCGATATCCAGGCATCGGTCACGATCGAAAGCGGGCGCATCACGGCAGCCGCAATCAGCCAGTGCTGGACCCGCTACTCCTGTTCGTGGGTCGCACACCTCCCGCCCCAGGTGGTCAGCCGCCAGAGCGCCGAGGTCGACTACGTGTCCGGTGCCACACAAAGCGGCAACGCGTTCTACTGGGCCGTGGTGGACGCGCTGGCCAAGGCCAAGTGATGCACGCCGCGGTGCGCCGGACCGCCCACTTGATGGGCACGATGGTGACCATCGAGGTTCTCGAACCGGCTGACGGCACCACCGACGCTCCGGACGCCGGCGGCTCCGTCTCGCGCGCCTTCGCGTGGTTCCGGCAGGTCGAAGCCCGGTGCTCGCGGTTCGATCCGCAGAGCGAACTGCGCCAGTTGTGCGCGCAACACGGTGTGGCGGTACCGGTCAGCGCGTTGCTGTTCGACGCCGTGAAGTTCGCCGTGGCGGTAGCCGAAACCAGCGGCGGGGCCTTTGACCCGGCCGTCGGCGCGCGCATGGAAGCGCGAGGCTTCAATCGCCACCACGCGAGCGGCGACATCACCGCATCCGGCGTGGACCCGGCACCCAGCGCGGACTACACCGACATCCTGCTGGACGAGGCGCGATCGACCGTCACGCTCCGGCGGCCCATGCTCCTGGACCTCGGCGCGATCGCAAAAGGGCTCGCCGTCGATCTGGCGGCCCGCGAACTGGCGCCGTTCCCGGGTTGTGCCATCGATGCCGGCGGAGACCTCTACCTGGGCGGCCTGAACGGGAACGGCGCGGAATGGACGATCGGGATCCGGCATCCGCGGATCGACCGTGGGCTGATCGACGCGGTGCGGGTGTCGAACATGGCGGTCTGCACGTCGGGCGACTACGAGCGCCCGGCCGCCACGCCCGGCGGCGGGCACCACATTCTGGATCCGCGGAGAGGATCGTCCGTGTCCGCCGTGGCGAGCGTCACCGTGGTCGCCCCGACCGCGATGCTGGCGGACGCGCTGGCGACGGCCGCGTTCGTGCTGGGGCCGGTCAGCGGAATCGAGTTGCTCGAGCGACAGGGTGTGAACGGGCTGATCGTGACACCGGCGTTGGAGCGGTTTTCCACGCGAGGTATGCCAAGCGATGCCGGAGCTTCCACGCTTCTTCCGCTCCCCTAAAGGGCAGCTGATCGTCATCCTGGCGGCGATGGCGGTCCTGGCCATGGCGGCCGGGGCCGGATGGTCCGCGTGGCCGAGCCTGGCCGGCGCGGTCGCGGCGGCCGCCGCCATCGATCTCGTCGTTTTGCGCCTGGCGCGGGGCGGCTGGGAACTGCCAATCGGGGCCATCCTGACGGGCCTCATCATTGCCATGGTCCTGGCTCCGCAGGAACCCTGGTACGTGTCGGCCGTGACGTCCGTCATCGCCATCGGCAGCAAGTACCTGATTCGGACGCGATCGGCCAACATCTTCAACCCGGCGGCCCTGGCCATCGTGATCACGTTCTACGCCTTCCACACGGGACAGAGCTGGTGGGGATCGCTGGCGGAGCTTCATCCGGTGTGGGTGGCCGTGCTGATGGCCGCCGGCGTCTTCATCACGGTCCGCGTCAACCGGATGCCGATCGCGCTCGTGTTCCTGGGCACCTACTTCCTGTTGTTCACGGCCGCCGCGTTCCTGGGGGAGCCGCGGAGGTTCGTGGAGATCTTCCGGCCGCCCGACGTGCACGCGGCCCTGTTCTTTGCGTTCTTCATCCTCACGGATCCGCCGACGTCGCCGGTGCGGTATCCCCACCAGGTGGCGTGCGGCGTGATCGTGGCCGTGGCGAGCTTCGCGGTGTTCGAGCTGACGGGCGCCGCGCACTACCTGCTGTCGGGCGTGCTGGCCGGCAATCTCTGGGAAGGCTGGCGACGGGCGCGCTGAAGCCGGCGCGACCACGGCGCTCTGGGCTACGATGTCCTCCATGCGACCCACCATCGACGAGCTGACGGCGGAGATTCGGGCGTTTCGGGACGCGCGCGACTGGAAGCAGTTTCACAATCCGAAGGAACTCGCTGTCGCCATCACCGCCGAGGCGGGTGAACTGCTGCAGCACTTCGTGTGGCAGAACCCCGAGCAGTCAGACCGACGCGTGGAGGAACGGCGGGCCGAGATCGCGTCCGAAATTGCCGACGTCGCGATCCTCCTGTTCGAGCTGGCCAATAATTCCGGCATCGACGTCGCGGCGGCGATCCGCGAGAAACTGGCCCGGAACGAAGAGCGCTACCCGGTGGACAAGGCCAGGGGCTCGAACGCCAAGTACAACGAACTGTGACCGGCCAGCCCTCAACGCCCCACCGTCGGCGTCCTCGCTACAGCGGCAGGAACCCGCGCCGCTTCGACCAGAAGTACAAGGAGCATCAGCCCGAGCGGTATCCCGCGACGATCGCGAAGGTGATCGCGTCGGGCAAGACGCCGGCGGGCTCGCACATTCCCATCATGGTCGCCGAGGTGCTGGCCGCGATCGATCCGCGCCCCGGCCAGACGGCCGTCGACTGCACGGTCGGCTACGGCGGCCACGCTCGCGCCATTCTCGAACGGCTGCTGCCGGGTGGACGGATGCTCGCGCTGGATGTCGACCCGATCGAGCTCCCCAGGACCGGGGACCGGATGCGCGGACTGGGCTACGGGCCGGAGGTCTTCACCGTACGGCGCTCGAACTTCGCGGGCTTGCCGGCCGCGCTCGCTGCCGAAGGCGTGGCGGGCGCTGACTGCATCTTCGCCGACCTCGGCGTGTCGTCGATGCAACTGGACACGCCGGATCGCGGCTTCTCGTTCAAGACACCCGGTCCGCTCGACATGCGGATGAACCCCGAGCGCGGGCAACCGGCGTCGGCGTGGTTGCGGAAGATCGGACCGGACAAGCTGGCCGACATCCTGGCCGAGAACGCGGACGAATCGCATGCGGACGTGCTGGCCGACGCGCTGGCGGGCCAGACGATCGAGGAGGCGCCCGCGCTGGCGGCCGCCGTGCGCGCTGCCCTGCCTCGCGTGAGCGACGACGAGCGTGAGCGCTCCGTCCGCCGCGTCTTCCAGGCGCTCCGCATCGCGGTCAACGAGGAGTTCACTGCGCTCGAGTCGCTGCTCCGCCACCTGCCCTCCTGCCTCAACCCGGGCGGCCGCGTGGCGATCATCACCTTTCATTCCGGGGAGGATCGCCGGGTGAAGAAGGCGTTTCAGGCAGGGCTGCGCGATGGAACGTATGCCGACATCTCCGAGGAGGTTGTCCGCCCGGGCGACGACGAGTGCCGGGCGAATCCACGCGCCAGCGCCGCCAAGTTGCGCTGGGCGAGGCGGGACCGCCGCACCGCAGAGGAGTCTCCATGAGATCCTGGCGTCTATCGAGGGTCCCATCGGGCCGCCTGCGTCAGGGCCGCTTCTTGGCCGACGGGTTCTCGACCGGCAGGCCTCGCAGCGCCCAATCCTGGAAGGACCCGTCGTAGAGCAGCACCGGGTGGCCCAGCGTACGCGCGGCAAACAGCGTGGCCGTCGCCTGCTGGCCGATATGACAGTAGGCAACGATGGTATCCCCGGGTTTCACGCCGGCCTTGTCGAATATCGCCTTGATGTCGCCGGCGCTCTTGAGCCGCACGTCTTCGCTCGTAAACGAGTCGAACGGGGCACTCAACGCGCCGGGAATGTGCCCCGACTTCTGCGCCTGTTTCGGCCCACCGGGTTGGGTGCCGTCGTAGAACTCCGGCGCCCGTGCGTCAACGATGGCGTACCCGGCCGCATGAACGTGCTTCTGCACGAACTCGGCGTCGACGACGATCGGCTTCACCGCGAGCGCTGACAGTTTGCCTGGCACCACGGCCGGCACGTCCGTCGTCGTCGGCTGGCCGGCGGCTTTCCACGCGGTGAAGCCGCCATCGAGCCACGCCGTGCGCGTGAGGCCCGCATAATCGAGCGTGAACATCACGCGGGTCGAGGGTGACCACCAGTCGTCAGATTCGCACACGATCACGCGTGACGTGCTGGAAATGCCGAGCGCCGCCAGCCGATCGTGCAACACGTCGGCCGGCAGCATCTCGAGTGTCAGGCCCTGGCCCGTGCGGTCTCCGCCCGCGAGGTCGGTCGAGAAATTGACGAACCGCGCACCGGGGATGTGTCCCGCGTCGTACGTCGCCTTCACGCCGACCTGCACGATGACGAGATCCGGGTCGTGCAGGTGTTGCGCCAGCCAGGCCGGGGTCACCACGATGCTGTCGCGGGGCGGAGCGGTGGGCTGAGCGGCTCCAGGCACCGCCACGCATGCCATCGCCAGCGCAATCAAGAACGTCTTCATCGAGCCTCCTTTGAGGCGGGTCCGTGTGTCGGGAGTGTGGTGTATCTGGTTGGACGTCCTGTTGACTCTGACGGTTCCGCTCGGATTTCGACTCAGCAGCATCTACCGTCCGGAATCGGACACCCATTGTGCGGTTCCGGACGAATGAACCACGGCAACCCCTTTTGCGTCAATGTGTTACAAGGACATCTCAAGGCATCGATGTTGCGAGGACACTGGCCGGAGGGACCCCGTGGATCGAGAGATTGACGCAGGAACGAGACGACGCCGGCAACTGGCCAGGTGGACGGTCGCCGGCGCAGTTGTCGTGGCGCTGGTCGCCGCAGCCTCGTGGGGCATGGGACTCCTGCGCCCGTCGATCCGCCGCGCGATGGTGCAGACTGCGGTGGTCGACGTGGGACCGGTCGATGCTTCCCTGTCGGCCACCGGGGTGGTCGTGCCCGAGATCGAGCAGGTGATCTCGAGCCCGGTCGACGCGCGCCTGCTCCGCGTGCTGAAGCGGGCGGGCACACCGGTCAAGCGCGGCGAGGCGCTGGTGGCGCTCGACGTCAACGCCTCGGTCCTCGCGGTCGATCAACTCGATCAGGATCTCGCGCTCAAGACCAACCAGCAGTCCCGGTCGAAACTCGCGCTGGACAACACCCTGTCCGAGCTCTCCGCCCAGGTCGAGATCAAGAAGCTGCAGCTCGAATCGGCCACGCTCGAGCACGATCGCAACGCACAGTTGTTCCGGCAGGGACTTCAGTCGCAGCAACTGGTGCGGACGGCGGAGGTCGCCGAGCGCCAGGCCCGCATCGAACTGGATCGGCTCGAGGCCTCGCGCCAGAACGCGCAGGCCGCCACGCGGGCCGAGCTCGACGGTCTCGCGCTCGAGATGTCGAAGCTGCGGAAGGGCCGCGAGGAAGCCCGGCGCGTCCTCGAACTGGCGACGCCCCGCGCCGATCGCGACGGCGTGGTCACGTGGACGCTGACCGACGAGGGCGCGGCCGTCCGCAAGGGCGACGTCATCGCCCGGCTTGCGGATCTCCGGACGTTTCGCGTGGACGCCTCTGTGTCCGACACGTATGCCAGCCGGCTGTCGGTGGGACAGCCCGTCCAGGTGCGCGTCGACGATCGCGCGCTCGACGGCAAGGTCTCCGACGTGCTCCCGACCGTGCAGAACGGCGTGATTACCGTGCGCGTGGCGCTGACGGACCCGTCGAGTTCCGGGCTGCGGTCCAACCTCCGCGTGGAGGTGTTCGTCATCACGGGACACCGCGACCGGGCGCTGCGGGTGCGGAAGGGGTCGTCCACCAGCGGCGACGGCGCCCAGCAGGTATTCGTCATCCGCGGCGATCACGCCGATCGCGTCCGCGTGACGTTCGGCCTGTCCAGTTTCGACCGCGTCGAGGTGACGGACGGCCTGGCCGCGGGAGACGAGGTGATCGTCTCCGACATGGCGGACTATCTCCATCTCACGTCCATTCGTCTTCGTTGAGGGTCCGGGAGCATGAACACGATGATCCAGCTCGATGGCATTGAAAAGGTGTACCGCACCGATCGGATTGAGACGGTGGCGCTCAGCAGCATCAACCTGGCGGTCACGGCCGGCGAGTTCGTGTCGGTGATGGGCCCGTCCGGGTGCGGCAAGAGCACCCTGCTGAACGTGATTGGCCTGCTCGACCAGCCGACGAAGGGCCGCGTGGCGCTCAACGGCGCGCCCGTGTCGTCCTACCGCGACTCGGCGCTGGCCCGCGTGCGCAACCGCGAGATCGGGTTCATCTTCCAGACGTTTCACCTGATTCCCGATCTCGCCGTCATCGACAACGTCGAGATCCCGCTGCTCTACCGCCGGATGTCCGGCTCGGAGCGGCGGACGCGTGCGCTCGCGGCGCTCGACCGCGTCGGCCTCACGTCGCGGGTCCACCACTTTCCGTCCCAACTCTCGGGCGGCCAGCAGCAGCGCGTGGCCATCGCCCGCGCGATCGTCGGCGAGCCCCGGATCCTGCTGGCCGACGAACCCACGGGAAACCTCGACAGCCAGATGGGCGACGAGATCATGCACATCCTCCACGGCCTGCAGAAGGACTCGGGGACGACCATCGTCATGGTGACGCACGATCAGCGGCTGGCCGAAGAGACGGCCCGGACCATCCGCTTGTTCGACGGCCGGCAGGTCCAGTAGGCGCGGAGTCCAGACCATGCTCCTAAGCTACTTGAAACTGGCATGGCGCGTGTTGTGGCGCCGGCCGTTCTTCACCGTCATCAGCCTGTTCGGCATCTGTTTCACCCTCGTCGTGCTGATGGTGGCAACGGCGGTGCTCGATCACGTATTCGCGCCGATCGCGCCGGAGGTGCGGCAGGACCGCACGCTCGGCATCTACCGTGCGCGCATGACCGGGGACCGGATGCAGACGTCCAGCATGCCGGGATACCTGCTGCTCGACCGGTACGCCCGTCATCTCCCGGGCGTCGAGCGGATGGCCATCTTCAGCATGCCGCGGATGGCGTACTCCTACCAACAGGGCTCGCGGATCCGGTCTCTCATCAAGCTCACCGACGCCGAGTACTGGCGCGTGCTGGACTTCACGTTTGTCGAGGGCGGCCCGTACACGGACCAGGATGTCGCGGGCGGCACGATGGTGGCCGTCATCAACGAGACGACGCGGGACCGCTTCTTCGGCGGCGCGCCGGCGGTCGGCCGGACCATCGAGGCCGACGGCCAGCGTTTTCGGGTGATTGGCGTGGTGCCCGACGTTCCGATCCTGCGGCTCGTGGCCAACGGCGACATCTACGCCCCGCTGACGACCGCCAAGACCGACGCCTACCGGCGCGAGCTGCTCGGCGGATTCGGCGGGCTGCTGCTGGCCCGGAGCCAGGCCGACTTCCCGGCGATCAAGGCCGAGCTCGAAACGCGCATCCGGGCGGCCGAGCTGCCCGGCCGCCAGTGGAAGACGCTGACGGCGCCAGCCGAGTCGTTCTTCGAGTTCGTGGCCGGCTCGCTCTTTGGCGGCCGCGACGAGCCGCGCGCCCATCCCGAACGGCTCTGGGCCCTGCTGGCCGCCGCGGGATTCCTGTTCTCCCTGCTTCCGGCGGTCAACCTCGTCAACCTCAACATGAGCCGGATCATGGAGCGTGCGTCCGAGATCGGGGTCCGCAAGGCGTTCGGCGCCTCGTCGCACTCACTGGTCGGCCAGTTCATCCTGGAGAACCTCGTGCTCTCGCTCGTGGGCGGTGCGGCGGGATTCGCGCTCTCGGCGGTCGTCCTCCGCGCGCTCAACGGCAGCGGCCTGATTCCGTACGCGCACTTTACGATCAACGGGCGGGTCTTCCTCTACGGCCTCGGGCTCGCCGTGTTCTTCGGCCTGCTGTCCGGCGTCTACCCGGCCTGGCGCATGTCGCAACTGCACCCGGTCCAGGCGCTCAAGGGAGGGGTGCGATGACCCGCCATCTGCTGAGATTGGTGTGGAACCGCAAGCGATCCAACCTGCTCATTGCGATCGAGATCCTGCTCTCCTTCATCGTCCTCACGGCGGTGGGCACCGTGGCGGTCTTCTACGTGGACAACTACCGGAAGCCGCTCGGTTTCGACGTGGAGAACATCTGGACGGTGGCGTTGGAGATGAACGAGGAGGGACGCACCTCCGTCACCGAGCAGTCGGATGGGGAGGCGGCCCCACCGCAGGCAGCGGCGGCAGCCAGAGAGCGACAGGCGCGGCGGGCCCTGGTCGAGCAACTGCTCCTCACGCTGCGCGACATGCCCGAGGTGGAGGCGGTGGCCGGCGCCACGGTCACGCCTTACAGCGACAACACCTGGACGTCGGACATCGAGGTTGGCGGCCGGCGCTACCGGTACGGCGCCAGTGCCGGCACCGACGACCTCGCGCGGGTCCTCGGCCTGCGGGTCACACGGGGCCGCTGGTTCACCTCCGAGGATGACGCCGCGGCGTGGCGCCCGATCGTCATCAACGATCGCCTCGCGCGGGAGATGTTCCCCGGCAAGGACCCGGTGGGCCAGTTCGTCGACGAGACCCGGCCCGGCGACACGGCGCCTGACCCCGCCAACCGGATGCGCGTGGTCGGGGTCATCACCGACTACCGCAAGGCCGGCGAGTACGCGGCCCCGGAGAACTTCGTCTTCAACCGCGCCCGGCTGCACGACGAGAAGTCCGAGGCGGAGCCGGTGCGCGACCTGGTGATCCGCGTGAAACCCGGCACGGCCGCGGACTTCGAGGCGCGCGCGGTCGCCCGCCTCCGCAGCGCCGCCCCGGACTGGTCGTTTCAGGCCGAGCCGCTGCCGCAGTCACGGGAATCCGCCCTGCGGCTCTGGCTGGCACCCCTGGCGGCCGCCGCCATCGTCTCACTGTTCCTGCTCGTGATGGTGGCCATGGGTCTGAGCGGTGTCCTCTGGCTTCACGTCACGCAGCGCACGCGCGAGATCGGCCTGCGACGCGCCAAAGGCGCCACGGTCGTGAACATCCGGCGCCAACTGGTGGGCGAAGTCATGCTCCTCACGGCCGTCGCCACCGCCGTCGGACTGGCCATCGTCGTGCAGTTCCCGGTGCTCGAGGTCTTCAGCGCGGTCAGCCCGTTCGTCTACGGCGTCAGCCTCGCGATTTCGTTCGCGTGCATCTTTCTGCTGACGGCGGCGTGCGCGTGGGTGCCCGCCCGGATGGCCAGCGTCATCCAGCCGGCCGACGCGCTGCGATACGAGTAGCCACATGCTGCGAAGCTACCTGAAGCTGGCCTGGAAGATCCTCTGGCGGAGGCGGTTCTATACGTTCATCAGCCTGTTCGGGATCATGGTCACAATCGCGGTGCTGGTGGTTGCCAGTGCCCTGCTGGACCACACGTTTGCGCCGATGCCGCCGGAGGTCCGGCAGGACCGTACGCTCGGGCTCTTCAGGGCCCGGCTCGTCGGAAAAGACTCCATCGACTCGACCGCGGTCGGCTACCGGTTGATCGACCGCTACGCGCGCAACCTCCCGGGGGTCGAGCGGCTGGCCATCGTGAGCCAGGCGCAGACCGTGCTGTCGTATGTGGGCGGCCATCGCGTCGAATCGCGTATCCGGCGTGCCGATGCCGAGTACTGGCGGGTCCTCGATTTCGCGTTCCTGGAGGGCGGACCGTTCACCGACCAGGACGTTGCCGGAGGGTCCTTCGTGGCCGTCATCTCGGCGTCGGCGCGCGACGCCTACTTCGGGGGCGCGCCAGCGGTCGGGCGCGTGCTCGAGGCGGACGGCCAGCGCTTCCGCGTGATCGGTGTCGTGTCCGACGTGCCGGCCACGCGGGAAGTCGCGTACGGCGATCTCTACGTGCCGTTCACGACCCAGAAGACGGACGCCTACCGTCGTGAACTACTCGGTGACTTCTACGCGCTGCTGCTGGCCCGAAGTCCGGCCGACTTTCCGGCGATCAAGTCGGAGTTGGCGTCGCGGCTTGCCCGGGCGGAGTTGCCGAGCCGCGAGTACGACCACCTGTATGCCTTTCCGCAGACCTATTTCGAGTCGGTGGCGGACGACGTCTTCTTCGACGACCAGGCGGATCGCAGCCATCCGGAGCGGTTGCTCGCCGTCATGGCCGTGGCGGCGTTCTTGTTCCTGCTGTTGCCGACGGTGAACCTCGTCAACTTGAACGTGAGCCGCATCACCGAACGGGCCTCCGAGATCGGCGTGCGGAAGGCGTTTGGAGCGTCATCGCGGGTCCTGGTCACGCAGTTCGTGGTCGAGAACCTGCTGCTGACGCTGGTGGGTGCCGCTGGTGGCTTCGTCCTCGCGACGGTGGTGCTGTGGCTCGTGACGGCCAGCGGCGTCGTGCCCCACGCCGAGCTGGCGCTGAACCTCCGCGTGTTTGGCGCTGGCGTCGCCGCCGCCGCCGTGTTCGGCCTGCTCTCGGGCGTCTATCCGGCATGGCGCATGTCCCGGATGCATCCCGTGGAGGCGCTCAAGGGGGCCGTGCGATGATCCGCCATCTTCTCAGAGTCGTCTGGAATCGCCGCCGCTCGAATGCGCTGGTGGCGATCGAGATCCTGCTGTCGTTCCTCGTCCTCGCGGCGGTCAGCACGCTCGTGATCTACTACGTCGACAACTACCGCCGGCCACTCGGATTCTCCTACGACAGCGTCTGGCTGGTCAGCATCGACATGAATGCCTCCCAGGTTTTGCAGGGCCAGCCGGTCGAGCCGGGCGCACAGCAAGGCACCGATGGCCTGGAGGATAGCCCGGCCGCTCGGCGCGCCCGCGTGGCTCAGTTGCTCCAGTTGCTCAGCGGCCTCCCGGACGTCGAGGCCGCCGCAGCGGCAACTAACGCGCCGTACAGCCCCGGGTCGTCCACCTCGCGGTTCGATGTGAAGGGACGGCCCGTCCGCTTCGGCACAGCACGGACCACCGACGATTTTGCTGCGGCGCTCCGGCTCGACATGGTGCAGGGACGGTGGTTCGGCCGGGGGGACGATGGCAGCGCGTGGCGGACCGTGGTGATCAATCAGCGCATGGCGCGCGAACTGTTCGGGAACGAGGATCCGGTCGGACGCTTCATCGAGGAGGATCGGATCCCGAAGCCCGATTTCACGCCTCGGCCCCGGATGAAGGTGGTTGGCGTCGTGCGCGATTTCAGAAAGGCGGGCGAGCTCGAACCGGCGTCCAACTTCGTCCTCCAACGCGCGCAACTCGAGGATCCGGCGTTGGGGCCGGTGGTGCCCCAGACGCTGGTCGTCCGCGCACGGGCCGGCGCGGCCTCGGCGGCCTTCGAGGAACAACTGGTATCCAAGCTCCGGGCCGCGGCACCGACATGGACGTTCAAGCCCGTCGCGATGAGCCTGGCTCGTGATCGCGTGCTCCGGAGATACGTCCCGGTCGTGGCAGCCGCACTGCTCGTGGCACTGTTCCTGCTGATGATGGTGGCGCTGGGCCTGACCGGCGTCCTCTGGTTGAGCATCACCCAGCGGACGCGCGAGATCGGTCTGCGCCGTGCGCACGGGGCGACAGGGTTCGACATCCAGCGGCAGGTGCTGGGTGAGGTACTGGTCCTGACCGTGACGGGCGTGGCCGCCGGATCGTGCATCGCCATCCAGTTCCCCCTGCTCGAGATCGTCGGAGCCGTGCGCACGGGCGTATACGTCGCGGGCCTCGCGATGTCCACCGCGCTCATGTTCGCCCTGACGGCGGCGTGCGCGTGGGCACCGGGCCGCCTGGCCAGCTCGGTGGATCCCGCCGACGCGCTGCGGTACGAGTAGCCACGGCGGCCTGGCCTGACGGCGGCGGCCGGGCGCGCACCCGGCGGGTTCCGTGATAGTTTCGCAGTTGGCGCCTCGCCATGATCCTGCTTGTTGACGACGACCCGTCCGTCACGACATCACTCGCCATGCTGCTCAAACAGCACGGCTACGCGTCCCACTCGGTCTCGACGCCGGACGCCGCGCTGGCCACCGCCCGGCAACCGGAGTGCATCCTGGTAATCCAGGACATGAATTTTTCCCGCCAGACGACCGGCCAGGAAGGCCTGCAACTACTCGGGCGCCTCAAGGCGATTCGCCCCGAACTGCCGGTCATCCTGCTCACCGCGTGGGGGTCGATCTCGCTCGCGGTCCTCGGCATGAAGGCAGGCGCGGCCGACTTCGTGACCAAGCCATGGACAAACCAGCAACTGCTCCAGAGCGTGCGTACGGCCCTGGGCCTGGCCGGCACGCGGGGCGGTCAGGAGGACGAACCGGCCCTGACGCGCGAAGAGCTTGACGCCCGGTACGACGTCGGCGAGGTCATTGGCAGTGACCCGCGGCTGCTGCGGATCCTCCAGATCGCCGGCCGGGTGGCTGCCACTGATGCCTCGGTGCTCGTCACCGGTGAAAGTGGAACCGGCAAGGAGCTGATAGCCCAGGCCGTGCATCGGAACAGCCGCCGCCGCGGCGGGCCGTTCGTGAAAGTGAACCTTGGCGGCATCGCCTCCACCCTGTTCGAAAGCGAGATGTTCGGCCATGTCCGCGGCGCGTTCACCGACGCCCGAACGGATCGCAAGGGGCGGTTCGAGATCGCGCACGGCGGAACGATCTTCCTCGACGAGGTCGGTGACCTGGACGCGGGATCCCAGGTCAAGCTGCTGCGGGTCCTGCAGGACCGCACGTACGAAGTACTGGGGTCCAGCCAGACGCGCACGGTGGACATCCGGGTCATCTCGGCCACGAATCGCAGCCTGACGTCGATGGTCGAGCAGGGCGCCTTCCGCGAAGACCTGCTCTACCGCATCAACCTGATCGCCGTGCACCTGCCCCCGCTGCGCGAGCGGGCGGACGATATCCCGGTGCTGGCCAGGCGGTTTGTCGGAGCCATGGCCCATTCGTACGGACGCGACGATCTCGAGCTGAGCGCCGCGGCCCTCGCCTGGCTCAAGCGGCAGGCCTGGCCCGGCAATATCCGCCAGCTGCGGCAGTGGATCGAACGCGCGGCGCTCGTGACACAGCACGGCACCCTGGGCGCCGACGACTTCGACACAGTGGCCGCCATGGAACCCCGCGACACGACGCGCGACGTGCTGCCGCCGGTCGGCAGCATGACGATGGACGAGATCGAGAAGGCGATGATCGTGAAGTCGCTGAAGCACCACGGGGGCAACATCACGCGCGTGGCCGAATCGCTCGGCCTGAGCCGCGCCGGCCTGTATCGCCGGCTGGAGAAGTACGGACTGTCCGTGTGAATCTGCGCCGCCGGTTCATCGTGTACCTCGTGGTCGTGCACGCGATGCTGGCCGCGGCCTCCGCGTACTTGCTCCGGCAGGATCGCGTCTGGCTCGTGGCCGTCGAATCCACCTTCCTCGTGACGTTCGCGTGGGGCGTACTGCTGGTCACGCGGCTGTCGGGCTCGCTGGCCGCCGTGCGGGAGAGTTCCCAGTTCCTCGACGAGGGCGAGTTGACGACGCGATTCCGCGAGGCGGGACATCCGGACGTCGATCTGCTCGTGCGGGTGTACAACCGCATGGTGGACAGCCTGCGGGACGAGCGGGTGGCGCTGCAGGAACAGCAGTACTTCCTGGGCCGCCTGATCGACGTGTCGCCGGCCGGCGTGGTCATCCTGGACCATGACGGGCATGTCGCGCTGGTGAACCGCAGCGCCGAACTCCTGCTGCAGACGACGCAGGCGGTCCTGTCTGGCAGGCGGCTCGAGGACGTTGTGTCGCCGGTCGCGTCCCTCGCCGCGGCCGTGCCGCCGGGCGAGGCGCGGGTCGTCGCCATCCAGGGCGGCCGCCGGATCCGCTGCCAGTGCGCCACGTTCGTCGAACGCGGCTTTCCGCGCCGGTTCTACCTGCTCGAAGAACTGACCGACGAGCTGCGCCGGACGGAGAAGGCGGCCTACGAGAAGCTGATCCGCATGATGTCGCACGAGGTGAACAACTCCGTGGGCGCGACGCGGTCGCTGCTGCAGTCCTCGCGCGTCTACGGGTCCGAACTGCCGCCCGAACATCAGGCGGAATTCGACCAGGCGATCGGCGTCGCCACAGACCGGCTCGAGCGGCTGAACACGTTCATGCGGGGGTTCGCGGAAGTGGTGAGGGTGCCGGAACCGCACAAGCAGCCGACCGGTATCGAGGCACTGCTCGAGGGCTGCGCGCGTCTGGTGCAGGCCCAGACGGATCCAGCGCGGGTGGCGTGGCGCTGGGACAGACGCGACACGCTCGGCGACGTGAACATGGACCCCGCTCAGATGGAGCAGGTGTTCATCAACATCATGAAGAACGCCGCCGAGGCCGTGGGCGAAGCCGGGACGGTCACGGTCCGCCTGGCCCGCGGCGCAGACTCCGGCGTCATCGAGGTCGAGGACACGGGCAGCGGAATGACCGACGAGGTGCGCGCCCAGGTGTTCACGCCGTTCTTCACCACCAAGCAGCACGGCCAGGGCATCGGGCTCACCCTCGTACAGGAGATCCTGCGGAAGCACGGCTTCGTCTATGCGCTCGAGGCGCCCGGCGGCGGGCCCACCGTGTTCCGCGTGACGGTCCCGCTGGCGGAGCGGGCGACGTCCATCAATCCCCTTGCCTGACGGAGACCTGCGGTCAGATGGCGATCGACTCCCAAACCCGTCGCACGCGCGCGACGTCCAAACCGCAGACCCGTGACGCCGGGACAGCCCGGACCACCCCTGCCGGGAGGCACAGGACATGACGCTCGTGAAGACCGTCGCACGGACCGGACGGGTGATCGTGTTGATCGCCGCGGTCGCCCCAGTGTCGCTCACGCCCGCCGGGGCCGACGCACCGGCGTTGCGCACGCCGCCCTTCGTCCAGACGGCCCTGTCGCTGGCCCTGACGGTCGATTACGAGCGTCCCTCGCTTGTCGGGACGACGGAGCTGACACTGCGGAACGCCGGGGATCGGGCGGAAACTGAGGTGCCGATTCTCCTGAACCGCCTGATGACGATCAGCGCCGTGACCGATCAGGACGGTCACGCGCTCGCCGTCCGCACCTCGGTGTCGACGTTTGACGATGACCCGTTCCTTCAGGTCGTCGCGGCTCGGGTGACGCTTGCGGCGCCTCTGGCGCCCGGGAGCGTGGCCATGCTGCGGGTGCGACACGAAGGACCGCTGGTCGGGTACACCGAAACCGGCAGCCTCTACATCAAGGACACGATCGACCCGGCGTTCACGATTCTCCGTACCGATGCCCTGGCGTTTCCCGAAGTCGGCGTCCCGTCCAGGCGCGCCAACCGGGCGATGACGCGGGCCGACTTCCGGTTCGATGCGCACATCACGGTGCCGAGTTCGCAAGTGGTCGCCACCGGAGGCACGCTGGTCGAGCGGTCGTCCGCCGGCGCACTGGCCACGTTCCACTTCGCGGGCGATCGCGTTCCGTTCGTCAACATCGCGATTGCCCCCTATAAGCAGGTCGAGGGTGGCGGCGTCCGCGTTTACGCGCAGCCCGACGACGGGGCGCGGGCGGGCGCGGTGCTCGACGCGTCGCGCCGGGCGCTGGCCAGGCTCGAGACCATGTACGGCCCGCTGCCGAGCCGGCCGCAGGTAACCGTCATCGAGATTCCGGAGGGATTCGGGTCGCAGGCGAGCGCTACCGCCGGCATCATCCTCGACGCGCGGGCCTTTCGCGACCAGGCCGAGTTGCCGCAGCTGTATCACGAACTGTCGCACTTCTGGAACCCCAGGGACCTCGACGCGCTCTCGCCCCGGTGGAACGAAGGGCTGGCGACCTATCTCCAGTACCGCCTGGCCAGAGAGCTCGACGGCTTTGGCGGGACTGCCGCGGCCGTGGAGCGGGCCAGGTCGAGGGTGTGTGCCGGCGACACGCGCACCCGGCTCGAGCGCACACCGTTCAGCCGGTTTGGCACAGAAGGCGTGACGGACTACTCCTACCGCGTCGGGTTCCTGATGTTCACGGCGCTCGAGACCCTGACCGGGACCGATGCGCTGGATGCCGCGCTCAGGGACTACGTGCAGAGCCGCATCTCGAAGGGCGGTACGACGGCTGACCTGATGGCCGCCGTCACTCGCGCAGTGCCGACGAAGCCGCTTCAGCGCTTCTTCCGCGATTGGATGGAGACCACCGCCTGGGTGGGCCCGGTGTGCTCCGCCGCGTCATGGACCGACGCGCTCGCCCACTGGAAGTGAGACGGCTGACACATCCCACTTGGCTTGTAGAATCGCGATGGGACTATGCGGATTTCACGCCCCATCATAGCGTTCCTCGCGACTACCCGCCCCAGGCGTGCAAAGAAGTTCTTTGCGAAGACGCTGGGACGTTGACTGGTCAGTGAGGACGGCTTCGCCCTCGTCAAGCGTGGCGTGGTGTTTCAGCGGTATGAAGGAATGCCACAGGACGACCTGGGCGTCTGGACGTCTCCGAGCGGCGCGCGCATCGCATGGTTCACGGATCCGGACGGCAATACGCTGTCCTTGACCCAGTTCGAGCCTGTGGCCCGCAAGCGGACAACGACGAGGAAGCCGCGCTGAAGCTGAATCGAATGCTCGTCGACGTGTCCCTGTAACGTGGCGTCCACGTGCCCCTGCTCGTGAAGAGGGGTTGAGGCGGTCACCGAGCGATTGGCTGGGCCCCGAGCGCGGTCAACGCGCGCTGCCCGGCCGGCGGCGCGTCATCGCTCCTGGCGATCCCGCAACATGATGAGAAGCATGCGAGCGGGTTCCGGCGCATCGAGGGCGTGCGGGATGTCGGCAGGCATGCGAACGATTGTTCCCGGCGTCGCGCGGACCGGCGTGCCGCCAATCGTCAGCACGAGTGAGCCTTCGAGGACCATCACGAGCGCGTCAAACGGCGACGTGTGCTCCGTGAGCCCTTGCCCACCATCGAACGCGAAGAGCGTGATGTTACCGCCGCTGGCTTTCGCCAGCACGCGGCTGGCAATACCGTGGTCGGTTGGCGTGACGAGCGAACCGAGGAGCAGCGCTTCGGCGGACGGAAGCGAGGGGACAGGCGTGGACATGGAGGCTTCCCTTCTTCTAGGTGTGAGCGCCCACTGTGCCGCGCACGACTCGCACGGCGTGGAGCTGGTGTCTTGATGACGAGGGCCGCGTGTTATGTTACCACCGTGGATGCGCCCCCACCTTCGCCGTGGAACGCCCCTGACATGGTAACGGGGTTCGCGACGTCACCTCCAAACGCTGTGCTGATGCGGTTCGCGGAGACCGAGCGTCGACGATCCTCGCCCATGCGCGTGGTCGACATCGGTTGTGGCGCCGGGCGGAACGCGGTGCCGCTGGCACGTCTTGGCTGGGATGTGGTCGGTGTCGATCTCTCGATCCCGATGCTCTCGGCGGCCGCCGCGCGGGCGCGAGACGAACACGTCTCCGATCGCGTCCAGTTGGCTCTCGCGCGGATGGACCGGATTCCCGTTCGGGACGCCAGTTTCGATCTCGTGATTGCCCACGGCATCTGGAACCTCGCACGCACGGCCACAGAATTCCGGCTGGCGCTCAAAGAGGCGGCCCGTGTGGCCCGTCCAGGGGCGGGCCTGTTTGTCTTCACGTTTTCACGAAACACCTTCCCGTCTCACGCCGAGCCGGTCGAAGGCGAGCCCTTCGTGTTCGCGCGGTTCTCCGGCCAGCCGCAGTGCTTCCTCACCTACCCCCAACTGGTCACCGAACTGGGCACCGTAGGATTCGTGCCGGATCCGGGGGTTCCCCTCACTGAGTACAACCGGCCGCAGCCAGGACTGCTTCAGAGCGGGACCGTGCCGGTGATCTACGAGGTGGCCTTCAGGCTGCCGGCCGGATGAGCAGTCGCCCGCGGCCATCGACGTTCGTGTCGCGGCCGCGTACGGGCGCGTGGCCGGCTATTTCGCGGGTTTGCGGCCCAGGGCCTGACAGTAGGCCACCAGGTAGTCGATCTCGAGGCGGCTCAGGCTGCGACCCCACGGCGGCGACAGCGCCGATCGGCCGACAGCCGCGCTCCCCTCTGCAATCACTCTGCGCACGAGCGCCGGATCACTGACGTTCTTCGGCACCGTCAGATCGGGCGGCGGCGGCTCGAGATTCGAGGCGTTCTGGCCGTCGCCGTGTCCCTCGTCGCCGTGACAGGTGGCGCAGTAATGCCCGAACAGCGTTCGACCCTGGCTTTCGGCGTAGGTGAGATTGCCCGCGCCCCGTTCTTCGGCACGAATCGCATCGAACAGCGGGTCGCCAGGCTGTGGGGTTGGCCGCCCGCAGCCCGCCATCGCGACCAGCACGACGCCGCAGCCCGCCAACGCGATCGCGGTCGTCACGCGGTGTGTGCCCGTCATCGCACGCCGCCCTTCGTCGCCGCCGGGCCTGCCCCGAGGCCGCTCAGGTAGGCGGTCAGCGCACGGGCATCGGCGCCCGACAGCCCGTAGTCGGGCTGCAACGTGCCGGGCTTGTAGCGTGCCGGGGCGGTGAGGAAGGCGGCGATCCACCCGGGCTTCAGCCGTTCGCCCGTATGCGACAGTTCCGGGCCTACGTACCCGCCGGTCGTCCCGAGTTGATGGCATGAGGCGCACCCGAGCTGCCGGTACAGTTCCTTGCCCCGGTCCGATTCGGCCGGCGTGAAGCGTGCGTCGTACCGCTCCAGGCCGTCGTCGAGGAACACGGTCGAGAAGTAGTCGGCGATGATCTTCGCTTCCTCCGACGCCATGTGAAAGACGGGCATGCGGGCTTCGAGGCTGACGCGAACGGCTCCGGGGTTCAGGAGGTACGACGCGATGTAATCGTGCTTCAGCTGGCTGCCGATGCGATCGAGCGGGACGGTGGAGAGATCGCCGCCGTATCCGCCGACCGAGTGACAGCTCAGGCACCGGTATCGATCCACCAGGTCACCGAAGGGCCCGGCCGGCCGGAACACGGGGGGCGGGTCGCGCTTCTGCACGTACGAGGCCGGCAGGTCGGCCTTCCGGATGCCCGCCAGTGCGAGCCCGATCTTCGCCGCCTCGGCAGGCGTAAACGAGAAGGTCGGCATCATGGAGGGCTGCAAGAGAGCATCGGGCCGGAGGACCTTCAGGAAAATGAAGTTCTCCGCCGTGCGCCGGACGACGCTGCTGCCGTACGCCAATTGCTCGGGGTCGCGATCGGCAATGCCCGCGAGGCTCGGGCCGATGCGGCCCGACGCCGTGACGCCCGGAAGCCGGTGACAGCTGGCGCAGCCTCGCTTCTCGAAGACCGCCCGGCCCGCCGCCACCGCACGCGCGTCCTGATACGCAGCCGGCGCCGGCTCCGGCGTGTCGGTGGCGCGGTAGGCGTCGAGGAGGTACGCGGTGAGATCGCGCACCTGGTCGTCGGTGAGGCGGTACTGCAGCATCGGGGTGGCGGGCTGGGTGCGATGCGGGTTCTTCAGGAAGCTGAAGAGCCCGGCACGGCGCACCTTGTCGCCGATGCGCGTCAACTCGGGCCCCATCGTGCCGCCCCGCCCGTTGACGGCGTGGCAGCTCACGCAGCGCAGTTCGCCGAACAGCGCGCGGCCGTTGTCGGTGCTCGCCTTCGACCAGTTGACGCCGGCGCTGTCCGAGGGCGCCTCTTCCCGCTGCGAGAGCAGGAACGCCTGCAGGCTGGCGATCTCGGCGTCGGACAGCCGGAAATTGCCCATCTTCGACTGCGCGAGGTAGCTCTTCGGGTCCTTCAGCCACGCGTGCAGCCATTCGGGCCGGACCTTGTAGCCGATGTTTGCCAGCGCCGGGCCGCTGAACGTGACGCCCTCGAACCCCGGGATCTCGTGGCACGCGATGCATCCCGACTGGAGGATCAGGCGCCGGCCTTCGGCGAGGCGCGGCGCATCCGGCGGGTCGAGCGCGCGATGACAGGTGCCGCAGTTGGCTTCGATCGTCTCGAGCGGCCGCATCGCGCGCGACTCGGAGGATTGCGGATGATGCCCGGCGTCCAGGTAGGTCGTGGCCTGGCCCTGACCGTCGTGGCACGCCGTGCAACCGAACCGGTCGGGCGGGTGCGTCGTCAGCCACGTGCCGGGATGGGTGGTAAACGGCAGCGGGGCGGCGACAAACGACGGGTCGTCAATGCCCAGATGGCAGGTGGTGCAGCGATCGACGCGCCCGAGGTCCTCGAGCCAGATCTGGTGCAGGCCGCCGGCCTGGGCGGCCTGGGCGAGTTGATGCGGGTTCTTGACGGTCGCCTCGAGTTTCGTGAATCGCGCCTGCGTGGTGCGCCACTCGGCCGTCCCCTCTCGCAGCAGCACCCACGACAGAATCAGGAGAAAGGCCAGGGCCAGGCACGCGAACAGCACATGGAACCGGAGGGAAACGGTTTGCCTCACTTCCATGGCCACACCCACGCCCAGTTAGCGCCGCGGAAGAACGTGCCGATAACGGTCAGCACCACGCTTACCACCGCGAGCGTGGTGAACACCGAGTTAGCCACGCGCCGTTCCGGCGCAAACCACCGTCCGGATCCCGCTGTGCCCCGGTCGAGGTAGGGCAGCACGAGGAGCGCCAGCACGATCAGGGTCGGGACGATGACGCCGCCGACCAGCGCGGAGTAGTGCACCAGTTCCTGCAGCCCGAGGAAGTACCACGGGGCCTTCGCGGGGTTGGGCGTACGCGTCGGATCGGCGATCTCATCGAGCGGCGCCATGAACACCAGCGAGACCACGTGGAGCACGACGACGACGGCGAGGGCCACCAGGAGCTCGCGATACAACAGGTGCGGCCAGGCAAATACCTCGTCGTTCGGATCGCGCGCCTCGACCGAGGCACGCGGGCGCCTGCCGAGGCTCATCAGCCCGTAGGTCTTCGTCGATGCCGGGAACACGCCGTCGTGTTCCTCGGTGGGCGCGGCCAGCACGCCGGCACCGCTCAGCCCGTCCTTCCGCACGCGCCAGACGTGCAACGACACCAACAGCACCACGGCGAGCGGCAGGATCACGCAGTGCAGCACGTAGAAGCGCAGGAGCGTCATCGGGCCGATCATGTGACCGCCGAGCAGCAGGAACTTCAGCTGGTCGCCGACGACCGGCGCGTACGCGGCGATGTTGGTGCCGACGGTGATGGCCCAGAACGCGAGCTGATCCCACGGGAGCAGGTAGCCGGTAAAGGACAGACCCAGCGTCAGCAGCAGCAGCACGACGCCGATGACCCAGTTGAACTCGCGCGGCGGCTTGTACGATCCGGTCCAGAACACCCGGCACATGTGGAGGAAGACGACCGCCACCATCGCGTGGGCGGACCAGCGGTGCATGTTGCGCAGCACGATTCCGAACGTGACGACGAACTGCAGGTCCTTCATGCTCCGGTAGGCTTCGGGCGGGTACGGCACGTAGTAGAGCATCAGCGCCAGGCCGGTCACCGAAAGGATCAGGAACAGGATTCCGGAGATCAGCCCCAGCGCGAACGTGTAGGTCGGCTTGAGCACGTGGCGGCTGACCCGGGCGGCGTGGATGTGCAGGAACAGACTCGAGATCATCGCCGCTGCGCGGTCCTTGTCCGTCACGGGCCACCCGATGCGCCACATGGAGCGGCGCACGCCGTCGAACCAGCCCGCCAGTCTGTTCCGCAGGGATTGGCTCACAGGGCGCTCCAGTCAGGCCCGCAAACGGAACTCGGGCGTCACTTGATGGTCCAGGTCGACGATTAGGTGCTCGTGCGACGAAAGGCTGAGCGCGTACCAGGCCAGCGCTTTCGGCGCCGGGCCGTGCACCACCTGGCCGTTCTCGTCGAACTGACTGCCATGACAGGGACACGCAAACCCCGGCCCGCCCCGATTCACGTTGCAGCCCAGGTGCGTGCACACGGACGAGATCGCGTAGAAACCCTCGGCGCCGTTGAACACGTACAACCGCCGGTCTGGCAGGAACGTCACCCCGCCTGTCGGGAAGTCTGACGGGGAGCCGATGTCGAACCGCCGCGACGGCTCATAGAGCACGTTCGGCACGAAGAACCGCACGGTCGCGGCCAGGAATCCGGCCGTCGCCGCGCCGATGGCGAGGCAGCCGATCGCGAACATGCTGCGCCTCACGGCGTCCGGCTGCTCCGGCACCTGCGCATGATCGATCGTCATGGCCGCACCTGCTTCATGGATTCGTGATACAGCCCGAGCGCGGTTTGGGGCGATTCGTCGATCTCGAGCGATTCCATCGTGATCGCCCCGGTCGGGCACCGATCCGCGCAGAGCCCGCAGCGAATGCAGCGCGCCTCGTCCTTCACGATGGCACCCAGTTCGTCGAGGGATCCCATCGCCTCACCGACCGCCGCGATCCCGGCGCCGCCGCGCAACCGCGACGCGGGCACGAGCGCCAGGCAGGCCTCGGGGCAGATCTCGACGCAGCCGCTGCACAGGATGCAGCGCTCCGAATCGAAGATCGTCTCGACGTTGCACCAGAGGCAGCGGGAGCCTTCCCGGCGGGCCTGTTCGTCGCCGTAGGCCTCCTCGACCTCCCGAAAACCGGTGCGCCGCGTCACCGGCAGCGTCGGCACCACCTGGCGGGCGATCCGATCGTACCGGTCGGCGGCACGATCGAGCGCGATCGGCCGGAACCTCGTCCGGGCGCGCGGGACGCTCTTCCCGCCGAGCGACTCGTGGATCGCCAGGGCGGCGCGTTTGCCATCCGCTTCCGCCTCGATCACGATGCGCGGGCCGAAGGCCAGATCGCCGCCGCAGTACACGCCGGGCATCGTCGTCGCGAGGGTGCGCGGATCGACCTTCACCAGTCCGCGCGGCGTGATCTGGATCTCGGGATCCGCCGCCATGCAACTCGTGTCGGGTTGCTGCCCGACGGCGAGGATGATCGTGTCGGCGTCGAGGCGACGCTCCGTGTTCGGCGTGAAGCTGGGGCTGAACCGGCCGTTCGAGTCGAACAGCGACGCCACGGCCAGCGTCTCGAGCCCGACGACCCGGCCCTCGCGGCCGAGGATGGTCTTCGGTCCGACGCCCGGCACCAGCGTGATGCCCTCTTCTTCGGCTTCCTGCACTTCGTCGGGATGCGCCGGCATCTGCGGCCGCGTTTCGAGGGAGACCAGTTGGACGTGCCGGGCGCCGAGGCGCAGTGCCGTCCGGGCCGCGTCGATGAACGCGTTGTCGTACCCCCACGTCTGGAGCAGTTCCTCGGCGCCGCCGGGCAGTTCGGGTTCGGCAGTCGACGCCGCGTACCGCAGCGCGGTCCTGGCCACGTCGATCGCCACGTTGCCGCCGCCGATGACGATGACGCGCTCACCGAGCGTGACGCGGTACCCGAGGTTGGCGTTCAGCAGGAAGTCGACGCCATTGATGACGCCGTCGAGGTCGTGGCCGGGAATCTCCAGGTCGCGGCCTTTCGACGCACCGAGCGCCAGGAACACGGCGGCGAAACCGTTGCGGCGCAGGTCGCCCACCGTGAAATCCCGGCCGAGCCGCCACTCCAGCCTCAACTCGACGCCGAGCGACAGAATCTGATCGACCTCCGCCCGAATCAGATCGCGCGACAGCCGGTATTCGGGCACGCCCTGGTACAGCATGCCGCCGACGACCGGTGCCGCGTCGAAGAGGGTGACGCGATAGCCAAGCAGCGCCAGGTCGTGCGCGCAGCTGAGGCCGGCCGGACCCGCCCCGACGACGCCGACGCGGGCGGCTCCCTCCTCGCCCGTCACGGCCAGGTGCAGCGGTTCGAGCGGCGTCGGCTGGGCGTTCAACGCGTTCTCCACGCCGTGGCGCTCGGTCAGCGTCCGCTTGAGCGCACGAATCGAGATCGGCTGATCGATGACGCCGCGGCGGCACGCCGTCTCGCACGGGTGCGCGCAGATCCGGCCGCAGATCGACGCCAGCGGATTGGGCGCCCTGGCAATCTGGTAGCCGCGCGGGGTATCCCCTTCCGCAATCGCCCGGACGTACGCCCCGGCGTTGGTGCGCACCGGGCAGGCGGAGCGGCAGGGAATCAGGTCGAGAAAATACTGGAGGTCGGGCACGACCGCCGAGTACTCGCGAATGGCCATCTCGAAAACCGCCCTTTCAACGCCCCAGCACGAAATCCACCGTGGCCGGCTTGCTGGCGTCAACGGTGACCGGCTTGGGCTGGGCCTTTCCCTTCTCGTGCCACACGGCCACCGTGTAGGTGCCCGGCGGGACATTCTGGATGGTGTAGTGACCGTCCTTGCTGGTCACGGCAAAGAACGGGTTCTGCAACACGATGACGAAGCCTTCCATCTCGGGATGCACGCGACAGAGCTGCGTATAGACGCACGGCAGTTTCGTGCACTTGCTGAACGTGTACTCCTTGCTCTGCCCTTGCGGCCAGGTCCCCAGGTTGTACTTCTCGTTGTCGGGCGAAAAGACGTTGTGCGGCGTCGGGTCGTCGTTCAGGAACCTCACGGTCGTCCCGGCGAGCACCGGCAGCACGTGGGGAATGAACTGCATCTGTTTCTGGTTCAACTCGGCGGGTTTGGCCGGTGTAAACGTCCCGGGCGCCTGCTGAAGGTAGACGACCACGTCGGCGCTGGACGACGAACCCGTCACCTTGACCACGCCCGTGATGGTGCCGGCGGCACCAGACGGCATCGCCACCTGCGCGAGAACGAGAACCGCAAACACGGACCCGACAACGGCGGACTTGCTGAACATGATGGACTCCTTGCCGGCTAGAACGCGAAGCGCAGCAGCGCGTTGAGCGAATGGTTCTGCCCCTGCCGGAGATCGCGCTGGTATTCGAGTATCGCCTTGACGTTGGCCCGAATCAGGGCGCTGACGCTCACGACACCCGTCTTCATCGTCGGCACGCTGCGATCGGCCGGCGTGACCGTTTCGTACCGAACCCCGCCCTGGAGCCAGGGGTAGATGACATAGTCGGCCTGCACGAAGGCCGCATGGTAGTCCGGCTCGATGGCGCTCAGCAGCACGGACGTGCCTGCGTCGAACACCTGAAGCGCGTCCCTCCCGTGGAGGTACACCCCGAAGACGTTCAGGTCGCCCAGAAAGGCGCTGGCGAAGAAGCCGGTCCGCACGAAGTGCACGTCCTGGATGTTCGTCATCAGGCCGTCCTGGGTCTCGAGCGGGACGTTGATGTCGCCGGCGTCACCGCGGTAGACGAAGGCGCCCAGGCGCAGCGAGTTGTCGTGCCAGTTCTTGTCCGGGATAGGCTGGCCGCCCATGTCGCCGTCGAACCCCATCCCGCCGATCTTGTAGTCGAAGCGCGCGTAGTAATCCTTCGAGTTGTTGCCGTCGAAGCGCCCCGAGCCGTCGGTCGGGCTTGGTCCAACGCCGTTGGCGATGCCCGCCACCCACATCGCCCGGTGCTGGATGATGCCGTACCCTTCGATGCCCCGAACGATCGCCGGCAGCGAGATCGGTGCCGGGGTCACCCCGTCTGCGCCCAGCCCCGTGCCTCCGTTGAACCCGATGGGGTTGTAGTTGAACAGCGCGTCAATCCCGGCGTCGGTCGAGATCCACATCTCCTGGAACCCGTCCACCAGGTTCGGGGCGAACTTGCCCAGCCGGAAGTGGAAGAGATCTTCGGGGCCGAATGGCGAGTCGAAATCGATGCGGCCGTGTTCGAGTTCGACGGCGACCGATCCGTCGGAATTCTCGCCGAACGTCACCTCCGTCAGATACGAGAGATGATCGCCGAGGGTCCCGCCCCCGAAGATGTTGACCTCCTGCGGAAACTGGAGATCGTTGTTGATGTGCGTGACCGAGCCGTCGTCGTTGAGCGACGACGTGTTGACGTCGGCGAACTTCACGTTGACGGCCAGCGGCACGTGGCTGGAGACGGCGCCCGGCCACACCGCGTCCGGCCAGAGACGCTTGTAGGCGGGCGCGCCGAGGCTCACCGGCGGTACCTTCACCATTTCCTCGGTTTCGGCCGGCATGCGGTAGCCGCGCAGGCGAAAGGCCTCTCCGAACGCATTGAGCTTCGGAAAGACGATGTGACACGTCTGACAACTTGTCTGGTACTTGCGCGCAAACGCCGGAATCGCAATCGCGGTCGACTCCATGGCCGCGAGGGCCAGGCAGACGAGCATCGCACGTGACGCAAGGCGAAGTGTCTTCTCGATGGGGGTCATGATCGCCTCTCTGACGCTGAGTATCGAACGCCCACGGGATGAGGGCCTCTCAGGTTGGAGCAAGAAGCGGGCCGATGAGGCGCCGCGACGATCACGGTGATTTCGGCCGGGATTTCCCGGAAGTGACCGCGGGAGATGAGGCAAGGCCGCGAGAGGAGTTTGTCAGATCCTCGGACACCGTGGGTGCAACCGCCTTGCGGACTGTTAGTTACGGACTATGCCCGAGAATCGGACACGTCGGCATCGAGGCCGAGTTCGTGGAGCTTGCGATAGAGCGTGTCCCTGGAGATCCCCAGCACGTGCGCGGCCGCGCTTTTGTTGCCGTGTGAACGTTGCAGGGCCTCGGCGATGGCCCACGCCTCGAGGTCGGCCAGTTTGAGTGGCACGTCGCGCGCATCGCCGGTGGCGGTGTCAGCGACGAGGCCCCGCAGGCGAAACCACGCACGGACGTCGTCCGCGCGGATCGCGTCACGATCCGGGGCCAGCGCCAGGCTGAGGCTTTCGACCATGTTCTCGAGCTCACGGACGTTTCCCGGGAAGGCGTACTCGGAGAGCAGTTCGAATGCCTCCGGGTCCATGTGGACCGCCCGATGATCGCCCCGTGCGCGGAGCACCCGGAGAAAGTGCTCGGTCAGCGGCGGCAGATCTTCACGGCGCTGCCGGAGCGGCGGAATCTCGATCACGAACACGGACAACCGGTAGAACAGGTCCTGGCGCATCAGCTTGGCGTCGCGCATCGCCGCCAGGCCGCGATTGCTGGCGGCGATGATCCGCACGTCGACGCGGCGGCTCTCGAGGCCGCCCACCGGGCGGACGTCGCCATCCTGCAGCACGCGGAGCAGCTTCGCCTGTACGTCGAGCGGCAGTTCACCCACCTCATCGAGGAACAGCGTGCCGCCATGAGCCGCGACGAAAAGGCCCGGATGGTCCGTCACCGCGCCCGAGAACGCGCCGCGGCGGTGGCCGAACAGTTCGCTCTCGACCAGGTCATGCGGCAGCGCAGCACAGTTGATCGGGACGAACGGGCGATTCGCGCGCCGGCTGCTCGCGTGGATCGCATGCGCGACCAGTTCTTTCCCCGTACCGGTCTCCCCGATGAGCAGGACCGGCGTGTCGCTGCGCGCCGACGCGGTCGCGCGGTCGAATACCGGCCGCATGGAGGCCGACAGGCTGACAATGCCCTCGAATCCGAATCGGCCGGCGACAAGCCGATCGAGGATCGTGACGCGGTCGCGCAACTCGGCCGCCTCGAGAATCCTCGCCACCTCCTTGCGCACCACCTCTTCCACGTACGGCACCGGAACATAGTCTTCCGCGCCGCGCCGGATCGATTCGGTGGCATGTTCGATGGTCGGGTGGGCGCTAACCAGCAGGATGGCCAGATTGCGATACCGTTGCTTGATCGGCTGCAGCCGGTCGAGGGCGGTGGAATCGACGCCGCTGTCGACGAGGACGAGGAGCCGGAGTTTCGGTCGGCCGTCCAGGTCCGCGAGGACCGACGCCGCCCCTGCGTCCACCACTCCCGGGGCGTGCTCCGCGAGCAGCTCCGAGAGGGCAAACCGGAGCGTTGAATCCTCGGATGCGATGAGGACGCGCGAATCGGGCCGGAAGGGGCGGCTCACGAGTTCCCGTTGTGGTGTTCGATCGATTGTATCGCTGAAACCGAACGGGCGCCCCGGAACCTGCCAATCCGTTCGCGTCTCACCCGGGCGCGGCGCGGAACTCCCTGCGGCCCTCGACGGCTTCAGTGGAGCGATCGAGCCCGTTAGACCTGTCGGTCCAACTGATTGGTCTATAATGAGCGCAGGTACATGCCACGGCCACGTTTCGCCAGGCTCGCACCAGCCAAGCGCCAGCGAATCATCGAAACCGCCGCCCTCGAATTCGCGGCTCGCGGCTTCGAGCAGGCGTCCCTCAACCACATCATCATCGCCAGCGGCATTTCAAAAGGCGCGGCGTACTACTACTTCGACGACAAGGCGGATCTGTTTGCCACCGTCATCCTGGAGGGATGGCAACTGCTCGTGTCGGACGACGACGTCGATCCGGCGCGGCTCGACGCCGGCACCTTCTGGCCCGTGCTCCTTGGGCGCTACGCGGCCATGCTCGAGCGCGCGCGCGGCCGGCCGTGGCTGGCCGCGGTCGGCAAGCTGGTCTACGATCCGCCGCCGTCGGAGGCGGTCGGAGGCCTGGTGCACGAGCAGTTCGCGCGGGCCCACCAGTGGCTCGGCGATCTCATCACGCGCGGCCAGGCCCTGGGCGTGGTCCGGACCGACGTTGCTGGTCCGCTGCTGCTCTCGATGGTCGCGGCTGCGGCCGAAGCGGCCGATCGCTGGGTGGTCGACCACGTCCACGACCTGCCTCCCAATCGCATGGACGCGATCGCGCTCGCGGTCTTCGACATGCTCAAGCGCCTGGTCGAGCCGGGCACGCCGGCGGGCCGATGACGCCCGCGGTCTTCCAGGCGCGCGCCGTCACCAAGGTCTACCAGATGGGCGACGTCGAGGTGCACGCGCTGCGCGGCATCGATCTCGACATCCTCGGAGGCGAAACCCTGGTCCTGCTCGGGCCGTCGGGGAGCGGCAAGTCGACGCTGCTCAACATCGTCGGTGGCCTGGATCGGCCGACGGCGGGACGCATCCGCTACCGCGATCGCGATCTCACGACGGCATCGGAGCGCGACTTGACGATGTTCAGGCGGCACGCGGTCGGCTTTATCTTCCAGTTCTACAACCTGATTCCCAGTCTGACGGCGCGCGAGAACGTGGAACTTGTCACCGAGATCGCGGACAACCCGATGCCGGCGGCGGAGGCGCTTGCGCTGGTCGGCCTCGCCGATCGCATGGACCATTTTCCGGCGCAGCTCTCGGGCGGCGAGCAGCAGCGGGTGGCCATCGCGCGCGCGATCGCCAAGCGTCCCGACGTGCTGCTCTGCGACGAGCCGACGGGTGCGCTCGACATCACCACCGGCATGGTGGTCCTCGACGCCATCACGCGCGTGAACACGCAGTTGGGCACGACGGTCGCGATCATCACTCACAACGCGGCCATCGCCGGTCTGGCCGACCGCGTGGTCACGCTTGCCGACGGGCGCATCGCCAGCGAACGCCGGAACGATTATCGCGTCGGGGTGGACGCGATCGCGTGGTGACCTGATGCTGGCCATCAACCGCAAGCTCCTCCGGGATCTCTGGCGGACCAGGAGCCAGGCGCTCGCCATCGCGCTGGTCATCGGCGCGGGGGTCGCCATGTTCGTGCTGATGTTGAGCACGTTCGACTCGCTCGGCCTCACCGAGCAGCGCTACTACGAACGGTACCGCTTCGGCGAGGTCTTCGCCTCGCTCAAACGCGCGCCGCTGGCGCTCGGGGATGCTATCGCGCGGATTCCCGGCGTCGCCGCGATGCAGACGCGCGTGGTGGTCGACGTCACGCTCGACGTCGGCGGGCAGCCGGCGCCGGTTTCGGGACGCCTCATCTCAATCCCGGACGAAGGGCGTCCCGTCTTGAACGATCTCTTCCTGCGTTCGGGCCGATGGATCGATGCGTTCCGAGACGATGAAGTGCTGGTGAGTGAGACGTTTGCCCGAGCCAACCATCTCGACGCGGGCGACAGCGTCGCCGCTGTCATCAACGGCCGCCGCCGCGGCCTCCGCATCGTCGGGCTCGCGCTCTCGCCCGAATACGTGTACGCGGTTCGCCCCGGGGAACTCGTCGCCGACGATGCCCGCTTCGGCGTGCTGTGGATGGGGCGCAAGGCGCTCGCGACGGCGTATCAGATGGACGGCGGGTTCAACGATGTGTCGCTCGCGCTCGAGCATGGGGCATCGACCCGCGAGGTGATCGCGCGGCTCGACCGCCTGCTCGAACCGTATGGCGGGCTCGGCGCTATTCCGCGCGCTCAGCAGCTGTCGCACTTCTTCCTCCAGAGCGAGATCGACTCGTTGCGCGGGATGGGGCAGATCGTTCCGGTGATCTTCCTGGCAGTGGCGGCCTTCCTCCTGAACGTCGTGCTGACACGGCTGGTCGCCGTCCAGCGGGAGCAGATCGCCGCCCTGAAGGCGCTCGGCTATTCGAACGCCGAGGTGAGCTGGCATTTCGTCAAATGGGGGCTGGCGGTGGGCGCGGGCGGTGGAGCCGCCGGCATCGCAGCGGGCACGGTGATGGGCCGGAACATGACGGCGATCTACACGGAGTTCTTCCACTTCCCCGTGCTCGAGTACCACTTGCCGGCTGCCGTCGTGGTCGAAGGGATGGCGGTCGCGCTGGTGTCGGCCGTGATTGGTGCGCTCGGCGCGGTCCACCGCGTCGTGACGCTTCCGCCGGCCGAGGCGATGCGGCCCGAGCCCCCGGCGCGGTACGGCGTGAGCGGGATTGAGCGCGCGGGCCTCAGGCGCTGGTTGTCGCAGCCCGCGCGGATGGTGCTGCGAAATCTGCTGCGGCATCCTGTCCGCGCGGCGATGTCCACAATCGGCATCGCGTTCGGCGGGGCCATGCTGATCGTCGGCACGTTCACGATCGACTCGATGGACCAGGTGATGGACGTCCAGTTCAACGTCGCGCAGGTGTACGACGCGATAGTGACGTTCGTCGAGCCCGTATCGGCGCGCGCCGGAGACGAGGTGAGACACCTGCCCGGTGTTCTGGACGCGGAGGGATTCCGTGCCGTGCCCGCTCGACTCCGGGCGGGCCACCGCGAGCGCCCGGTATCGATCCTGGGGCTGCCCTCCCCCTCGGCACTCAATCGCGTCGTGGACGCGACGCACGGGGTCGTGCGCCTCCCGCCCGACGGACTGGTGCTCGGGACGAAACTAGCCGAACTGCTCGGCGTGACTGCGGGCGACCTCGTCACGGTCGAGGTCCTCGAAGGCGAGAGGCCCGTGCGGAACGTCGTCGTGTCGCGACTGGTCGATGAGTACATGGGCACCAATGCCTACATGGACATCGGCGCGGTGCATCGGCTGATGCAGGAAGGCGGCAGCTTGTCGGGCGCCTACCTGGCGGTGGACAGCGGGGCGGAGCCGGCGCTCTATCGCCAGCTGAAGAACACGCCCGCGGTGGCCGGTGTCGGGTTCCGGCGCGCCGCCATTGACAGCTTCCGCAACACGCTCGCCGAGTCCGTGTCGATCACGCGCACCGTCACCATTCTCTTCGCGGCCATCATCGCGTTCGGGGTCGTGTACAACACAGCGCGCATCGCGCTGTCCGAGCGCGCCGCGGAACTGGCCACGCTTCGCGTCATCGGGTTTACGAGGGCCGAGATTGCCTACATCCTGCTTGGCGAACTGGCCGTCGTCACGCTGGCGGCGCTGCCGCTCAGCATGGCCATCGGGTACGGCCTCGCGGCAATGACCGTCACGGCCTTCAACACCGACGTCTACCGCCTGCCGCTCACCGTCACCACCCACACCTACGCCGTGTCGCTGATGACGATGGTGGTGACGGCGTCGGTGTCGGCGCTGATCGTGCGGCGCCGGCTGGACCGGCTCGATCTCATCGCGGTGCTCAAGACTCGGGAGTAATCAATGGTCACGACACGCATGACCGTACGGCGGATCGTCTTCTGGACGCTGGGGGTGCTGGCAATTGGGATCCTGTCGATCCTGGCGTTTCGACCGCGCCCGATCGCGGTCGACGTCGCCGCCGTCGCCCGCGGCACGCTCCAGGTGACCGTCGACCGCGAGGGTAAGACACGCGTGCACGATCGGTACCTGGTGTCGGCGCCGGTGGCCGGGCGCGTGGAGCGCATCGAACTGCAGCCAGGTGATCCGGTGGTGGCCGGGCGCACGGTCATCGCGACATTCGTGCCGGGCGCGCCCCCGCTGCTCGACGCCCGGGCACGCGCGGAGGCTGAAGCGCAGGTGGGCGCGGCCGAATCGACGGTGGCGCAGGCCAAGGCCGCGCTGGGCCAGGCTCAGGTGCAGCGGGACATTTCCGTGAAGCAGCGCGACCGGCTCGAGGCGCTGTTCCGTGAGCAGGTGACGCCCCAGGCTGACGTGGACACGGCCGAGGCTGACGCACGGGCGAAGGCGGAATTGGCGCGAGCCGCGACGGCCGCGGTCAACGCCGCCGAGCATCAACTCGACGTGGCGCGCGCGGCGCTGGTCCAGGCATCCGGCGGCGACGCCTCCACCCCGCTCGCACTCGTGATTCGTGCACCCGTGGACGGCGTCGTGCTGCAACGCTTCCATGAAAGCACGTCCGTCGTCCCGACAGGCGCGCCGCTGGTCGAAATCGCCGATCCGGCCGATCTCGAGATCGTCGCCGATTATCTTTCGACCGACGCCGTCCAGATCCACGCCGGCATGCCGGCGACGATCGACCGGTGGGGCGGCAGCCAGCCGTTGCGGGCACGCGTGCGCCGGGTGGAGCCATTCGGCTTTCTCAAGGTGTCGGCGCTCGGCGTCGAAGAACAACGCGTGAACGTGATTCTCGATCTCGACGATCCGCCCGCCGTCTGGCGATCGCTCGGTGACGGTTACCGGGTCGAGGTGCGGGTCATCGTCTGGGAGCAACCGAAGGTCCTGAAGGTGCCGACGGGCGCACTGTTTCGCCACGGCCAGGATTGGGCCGTGTTCGTTGAGGAGGGCGGCCGTGCCCGGCTGAGAACGGCGACGATTGGCCAGCGAACCGGCACCGAGGCGCAGGTCACGGGCGGGCTGGCCGAGGGCGATCGGGTGATCGTGCATCCCCCGGACGCGGTGGCCGACGGCGTGCGCGTCGCGCCACGCACCTCCTGAGGTCGGGGCGCAGGGCACCATGACATCTGTCATCTCCGTCTCGCACCTCGGCAAGCGCTACGGCTCCACCGTGGCGGTGGACGATGTCTCGCTCGACGTGTTCGAAGGCGAGATCTTCGGACTGATCGGTCCGAATGGGGCCGGGAAGACCACCACCATGGAATGCGTGCAGGGGCATCGGCACGCGGATCGCGGGGCGATCTCCGTGCTCGGCCTCGATCCTCGCCGGGATGCAACAGCGTTGCGGCGGCGGATCGGCGTCCAGCATCAGGAAGCCCAGTTGCAGAAGCGCATCAAGGTCTGGGAGGCCGTCGACCTGTGGTCATCCCTCTACTCGCGGGTCGTCGATACGGAGGCGCTGCTGGCACGGCTGGGCCTGGAGGCGAAACGCAACGCCTGGTTCATGACGCTTTCCGGAGGGCAGAAACAACGCCTCTTCATCGCGTTGGCGCTGGTGCACGAGCCTGAGTTGGTGTTCCTCGATGAGTTGACGACGGGACTCGACCCGCAAGCCCGGCGCGCGATCTGGGAGCTCATCACGAACATCAGAACACGAGGCACGACGGTCTTCCTCACCACGCACCTGATGGAGGAGGCCGAGCGTCTCTGCGACCGTGTGGCGATTATCGAACGCGGCCGCCTGGTCGAAGTCGGCGAGCCGGCTGCGCTGGTCCGCACACACTGCCCGGAGCACGCCGTCGTGTTCACGAGCGACGCCGCCGGTGTCGCCGAGCGGATGCAGAGACTGCCTTCTGTGCGGTCGGCGGGGAGCATCGGTGCTACGCACACGATTCGCGGCGAAGGCGATGGATTCGTGACCGACGTCATTCACGTGATCGCGCAAGAAGGCCTTCACGTGAGGGGGTTTCGAACGGAATTCCCCACACTCGAAGACGTCTTCCTGAGACTCACCGGCCACGCCATCAGGGACTGACCGATGCTGAAGGGATTCTGGAAACTCACCTGGGTCGAGACGAAGGTTTTCGTGCGCGAACCGATGGGGTTTGTGGGAACGATCGGCGTGCCGGTGCTCCTGTTCCTCGGCCTTGGCCGGATTCTCCGCGCCGGCGGTACGAATCTCGCGCAAGGGGCCGCCATGCCCTTCAATGTCGCGATTCTCGCCGCGCTGTTCATCGCCCTCGGGAGTGTGCAGTCGCTGGTGGCCATCATCGCCATCTACAGGGAGGGGGGCATCCTCAAGCGCCTGCGGGCCACGCCGCTCTCACCGGTCACGATTCTTGCCGCTCAGGTCGCTGTGAAACTCGCGTTCGCGCTGCTCAGTCTCGCGCTGTTGGTGCTGGCGGGCAAGCGGGTGTTCCCCGGCGTGATGCAGGTGAACCTGGTCAGTTTCGCGGCGGCGGTCCTCCTGAGTACGCTCAGCATCCTCTCGCTCGGCTTTGTTCTGGCCAGCCTCGTACCGACGGCCCGATTCGCTCAACCCATCGGCGCGGTCGTGCTCTACCCGATGCTGGCGCTGTCGGGCTTGTTCTTTCCGCTGGATCGCCTGCCCCGTGCGCTGCAGATCGTCGCGCTCGGGCTTCCCACAACCCACGCCGTCGCCCTCATGCAGGGGATCTGGGATGGCTCCGGCTGGGGGGCGCACTGGCTGAACGCCGTCGCACTGATCCTGCTCGGCGCGGTGTTCACCGGGTTGTCGACGAAGGTCTTTCGGTGGGAGTAACACCACGCGATGCGCGTTCACGCCACACTGGCTCGAAGAGCTGACGTGGAGTGGGCAAGAAACGGCGAGTCTCGATGACATCCGGGGATCGATGAGGAGGAACTGACGGGCAGGGTCCGACTTCGCCCGTCACTGGCTTGCCAGCCGTAGCTCGACCGAGGAAGGAATCAGACCGAGGTTGAGCGGAGGCTGGCGGAGAGAGAGGGATTCTTTGAATCAAGCCCCAGAAACCCCAGCAAATCCTGACATGTTCCTCTAACCCGCACAGATCCTGTTACTTAGTCTTTGCCGATTCTTGCGCCAGCTTTCGTCTATTGGCTTCGGTTTTCGGGTTTTGCCCGTGCAATGACACTCGAAATGTCACTCGCCGCGAGAGCCCTTCGAGATCGTCTCGTCGAGAACCTGCGATGGTGTCTCCACTGAATCACTCCGAACCTGTCTTCGGGGGAGGTTCACTGCCAGGCTTTAGCTAGAAGCCGAACCTGCCGTTCTGGTGCTTCCACTCGCTCCGCGGTCACGAAAGACGGAGGCGGCCCGACGGTCGCGAGCGCGGCCCGAAGTCCGGCGGAGCGAGCTTGAAGAGCGCGCGGGCCTGGAAAGGCAACGGAAGTGACCTGCCGGCGAAGCGATCACGGACTTCGGGGCCGAGGTGATGGGTCGGCGTCAGGTTGTACCAGTGGACGGCGGAAGCGGGCGGATGCGCACTCGATCGCGTTCCACCACCGCGAAGATTCCTGACCAGTCGTCGCGTGACAAGAGTGCGGCCACGACGGCCTGATTGTCTGCTTCGGGGTCTGTCCAATCGAGGCGAATCAGAACGACACCACAACCAGCACGCAGGCCGGATCGAAAGGCGAGTTCACCGAAGTCGGTGTCAGACGTCACGACAACTCGTCGCTCTCTCTGCGCGATCTCCAGAATCGCGGCATCATCGGCTCCGGGCAGCGATTCTTTGGCCCAGAACACGTCCGCGCCGCGCCCTCTCAACGCAGCGACAACCGGGCGGGGCACGTTCTCGTCAGCGAGAAGCCGCACGCGCCTATCCCTTGACCGCAAACATCCGCTCGGAGCTAATCACTTCTCGGGCGTATGCGAGACACGCGTGGATATCCTCGCTCGTGAGATGGTCGTACTGCTGACGGATCTGGGCCGGCGTGTATCCGGCCGCCAGCAGATCCATTACGAGTTCCACGCTGATGCGCGTGCCCTTGATCACGGGCTTCCCGACGAGCACGTCAGCGTCGGCAACGATTCGACTTCGCCAGTCCATGAGATCCTCCCCGAGCCTGTTCACTCATTATGCGCCAAGACGCTAACCGGGAACGGCGACTGCCTGGTCGCGCGCGTAGTAGGTGGCTCAACAGTCGGCCGAGGGCCCCGTGTGCCCAGGTGCTCAGACGCTGACGAATGTCACCCGGGAATGTCACTCAGGCCAATTCGCCCCGAGAATTCGCCGAATGGCTCAGTGTTTCGGCGAGAAGAGAGGGTGGGTGGTCAAGAGATAGCGAGTCTCGATGACATCCGGGGATCGATGAGGAGGAACTGCCGGGCTGGGTCCGACTTCGTGCGTCACTGGCTTGCCAGCCGTAGCTCGACCGAGGAAGGAATCAGACCGAGGTCGAGCGGAGGCTGGCGGAGAGAGAGGGATTCGAACCCTCGGTAGAGTTTCCCCTACACACGCTTTCCAAGCGTGCGCCTTCAGCCTCTCGGCCATCTCTCCGCACCGAAGGACTGCGACGACGATTCTAGCATGCCGGGGCCGAAGCCCCGGCCTACAACTGGATCGCTGTATCGCTGGTCATGCCGGGGCTGAAGCCCCGGCCTACAACTGGATCGCTGTATCGCTGGTCATGCCGGGGCTGAAGCCCCGGCCTACATCACACAAAGCCCCGGCCCACATCACACAAAACCCAGGCCCTACGCGAAGGGCGAATAGGCCAGCACCCTGCCCGGGGACGGGTCGGCTTCCATCTCGAAGTCGGAGTCCTGCGGGCCGCGCGAGGGTCCAGGCGGGTTGTCCACGAACTCTCCGCTCACCACCTTCGGCGAGCTGCGGTGCCAGTGCAGACTCGCCACCTTGACGAGCGCTTCCACCGCGCGGGGATCGAACTGCGTCCCGCGGCACCGCTGGATCTCGAACAGGGCCTCCGGCAGCGCGCGGGCGCTGCGGTGCAGGCGCTGATGCGTCATTGCGTCGAAGGCATCGGCCACGGCGATGATCCGGGCGCCGATCGGGATCTCCTCGCCCCGCAGACCCCACGGGTATCCGGTCCCGTCGTACCGCTCGAATACCGCGCGCCCGATGTCGGCCGCCGCCGCGAGATACCCGCAACTCCTCAGGATCTCGTGCACCAGCTTCGGCTGCAGCCGCACCACCGCCATCTCCTCCGACGACAGCGCGGAGGGTTTGCTGAGGATGGCTTTCGGCAGGGCATGCCGACCCACGTCGTGCAGCAGCGCCGCACGCTCGACGTCCGAGAGCTCCGGGCTGCGCAGGCCGAGCGCCAGCGAGAGATTCACCGAGATCAGCGCCACGCGCCGGCTGTGTTCCAGCATGGCGCGGTCCATGATGATCGCCTCGAGCAGGTCGCCCACGTCCGCGTCGGTCAGAATCGCCGTCCGGTCGATGTGATCGGCCAGCGGGACCAGGCGATCGCGCAGCTCGATCTCGAGCGTCGCGGCCCGCCGGCGGGCGCGCGTGGCTTCCCGGTTCCACTCCACCGCGCGGCTCATCGACGCGCGAAGCTGGTCCCGCGTGAACGGTTTGGCCAGGTAGTCGACGGCGCCCAGGTCGAGGCTGTTCAGCGCGGCATCGACGTCCTGCGACCCGGTGGCCATCACGACGGCGGTGTCCGGGTGGAGCGCCCGCAACCGCGCCGCCAGCCACAACCCGTCCCGCCCGGGCATCGTGATGTCGCAGACGGCCACTTCCGCCGGCAACTCGTCCATGCATCGCAGCGCTTCGTCCGCATCGGCCGCGCCGCGCGTGTCGTAGCCGAGGCTCGTCAACCACGCGATCATCATTTCGCGAACGAGTTCTTCGTCGTCGACGAGCAGCACCGAACTCATAACGCCTCCCCCTGCCCGCGCCTACCGCACGCCGGACATCAACGCCACCACGTCGTCTCCGCCCGGTGTGATCGCCACACCGGTGAATGGCGTTTCAATCTGTCCGTTGGCTCCGGCCGAGATCACGATCGTGCAACTGGTGCCGTCCGCCAGCGCCCGGATGTTCACGGCGTACCGGTTGCCCCACGGATCGACCGGGATGCCATTTTCGATGTACGGGCCGTGCCAGCCGCGGATCCACGTGCTCTGCCTGGGCGGGTTCGTGGTGTAGCCGACGGCGTTGGTGACGAGCTGGTCGTCGAGGGACCCGACCTTGGCACCCGCCGGCTGGATCCAGGTCTGGTCGCCGCCCGCGCCGAGCGCGGGCGGCTCACCCTTGCTCACGAGGATGTCGAAGGTGGCCCAGCCGCGCTGGTGCGCCTGCTGGCCGATGACGTCGCCTTCCAGCCGCGACAGCGCCAGGGCGATCGTGTGCGTGTCGGACACGGCACGCTCCTGCCTCGCCTGCCTGATGTAATCCTGAACCGCCGGCATCGCGGCGCCAGCCACGATCGACGACACCGTCAGCGCGGTCGCTACCTCGGCAATGGAGAACCCGCTGACCGAACGGAGCAGGCGGCGGAACGTCATGGGCGGTACTCCTGGAATCTCGTGGTCCACTCCTGAGAAAGCAAGTGAAGGGCCAAGACACACTAGTCACGTAAGTCGTTGATTGGATGCCAGTTGGAGAATTGAGCCCGCGCTGTGCGACTGTGCGACTGTGCGCCGCTCATGTGCCGCGCCGCGTGTGCGGGCGCGCACACACCGCCGTGCGCGCACGCCGATGGCAACCGACGCGGTTGGGGAAACAACCGCGCCGCCCGGTGCCGGGAGGGTAGCCCCGGGCGGGCGCGGTGGGGGTCGGGCTCAGTGACGGGTGATGCCGGGGCCGATCTCGGCCTCCGCCTCACCCAGGGACTTCTGCGGAATGTGCAACCGGTATTCCTCGAGGTAGCGATACAGCTTGCGGCGACTGATGCCGAGCAACTCGGCGGCGGCCTTCTTGTTTCCGCGCGACCGTTCGAGCACACGCACGATGTGATCGCGCTCGACGGTCTTCAGGCCGAACTCGTCGTCGGGCTGGGCTTCGGGTGCGGCAGGCGAGCCCTCGATCGCCGCGTGGGCGGGCACCGCGGCCTGCGCCTCCGCCCGCGGAGTCGCCGCCACCGAGATCACGCCGCGCTCGGGAGGGTCCGTCACGCCCACCAGCTCGCGCTCGGTGATGAGGTCGCCCTCGGCGAGGATGCACGCTCGCTCGATCACGTTGCGCAGCTCGCGGACGTTGCCTTCCCAGTGGGCGCCGAACAGCACGCGCTCCGCTTCGGTGCTGATCCCGGACAGGGTCTTGTTGAGCCGCGTGGCGAAGTCGCGCACGAACGCCGCCGTGAGGTAGGGAATGTCCTCCCGGTGGTCGCGCAGCGGCGGCAGCGTGACCTCGATCACGTTCAGCCGGTAGAAGAGGTCGGTGCGGAAGCGACCCGCGGCGACTTCCGCACGCAGGTTCCTGTTGGTGGCGGCAAACACGTTGACGTCCACCCTCCGGCGATCCACCGCCCCGACGCGTTGAATCTCGCCGGTCTCCAGCACGCGCAGGAGCTTGGCCTGCAGCGCGAGCGGCAATTCACCGATTTCGTCGAGGAACAGCGTGCCCTTGTCGGCCATTTCGAAGAGGCCGACGCGATTCTCCGTGGCGCCGGTAAACGCCCCGCGCACGTGGCCGAACAGTTCGCTCTCGGAAAGGGTCTCGACCACTGCCGAGCAGTTGACCGTGACGAACCGCTGCTGGCTGCGCGGGCCGAGCCGGTGGAAGGCGCGGGCGGCCAGTTCCTTACCCGTGCCCGTCTCGCCCGCGATCAGCACGTGGCGCACATGCGGCGCCAGGCGGCGGATCAAGCTGAAGATCTGCTGCATCGCCGAGCTGCGGCCCAGCATGCCGCAGAACTCGAGGCGACGGGCCACGTCGCTCTCGATCGCCAGCAGGCTGCGGCGCCGGGCTGCTTCCTCGCGCACGTTCACCAACAGCCGGCGCAGGCGATCGAAGTCCAGCGGCTTCCGCAGGTAGTCGATAGCGCCCAGCCGCACGGCTTCGACGGCCTCGTCGATCGTCGCTTCGCCGCTCATCAGCACCATCTCGCACGAGGGCACGCGCTCGCGGACCGCGCGCAGCACCTCCAGACCATCGACGTCCGGCATCCGGAGATCCACCAGCGCAAACGCGGGCCGGCGCTGCAGCTGATCGAGCGCCTGCGTGCCGCCCGCGCACGACACCACGTCATACCCCGCCTCGGCGCCGAATCGGCCGACGACCTGCCGCACGAGCGGGTCGTCGTCAACCAGCAGCAATACCGGGTTCTGCGCCGTCATCGAGTGGTCCCCTTGAGAAAGCGCCGGGTCATGTGATCCGTATCGAGCGCCGTCGCCAGCGTGCCAGCCTTGTGCAGCGACACCAGCAGTTCAACCAGTTCGGATTGGTGGAGACCATCAGCCGCCTCGGCTCGGAGCAGGGCCAGCGCCTCATGCGCCGCCAGCGCGGGCTTGTACGGTCGCGAGGTGGTCAGGGCGTCATACACGTCCACCACCCCGGCAATCTGGGCCACGAGCGGAATCTGGTCTCCCACCAAGCCGTCCGGATAACCGCTGCCGTCCTGGCGTTCGTGATGATGGCGCACGATCGGCCGCACGGGCCGGAGGCCGCGCAGGTCCGAGCACAGTTCGTCGCCGATAAGCGTATGCCGCTTGATCAGCTCGTACTCGGCCGGGGTCAGCGGCCCGGGTTTCATCAGCACACTGTCCGGGATGGCGATCTTGCCAACGTCGTGAAGAAATCCGCCGCGATACAGGGCCGCCAACTCGTGTTCGTGCAGGCCCAGCGCCTCACCCATGCGCACCGCGTACGCCGCCAGGCGTTCACAATGCCCCTCCGTGCTCGGGTCGCGCGCCTCGACGGTGCGCGCCAGGCTGATAATGACAGCTTCAGCCGAGTCCAGTTCGTCCGTGAAGCGCTTGAGCCGAAGCAGCGCCCGAACCCTGGTCCGAAGTTCCATGCCGTCTACGGGTTTGGTGAGGAAATCGTCGGCTCCGGCATCCATGCCCTGAATACGGTCGTCCCGACCGTCGAGCGTCGTCACCAGGACCACCGGGGTGAGGCGCGTCGCCGGGTCGGACTTGAGCCGACGGCAGACCTCGAACCCGTTGATTCCCGGCATCATCACGTCGAGCAGCACCAAGTCCGGTGTCGAGCGCCTGACCGCCTCCAGTCCGCTTTCCCCGTCGTGAGCAACCTCAACGGAGTAGCCGTCCTGGAGGAGGAGGCGCCGAAGAACTTCAGCACTGACATCCGTGTCATCGACGACGATGACGTTTGCCGATTGTGTGGTTTCGACCATCAGGTATTCACCTTCGACGGAACAGGTCGTCAACTCTCCGCGACCCGCTACGGTGCAAGAAGGCGTCCAGCTTCGCCAGTCGCAGGTCGATTCCCGCTTAGTTGTTCAAAACACAGGGAAAAACCCAAGCAGACGCGGCGCCGGCCGGCTGGTTCCAGGCTGTGCTGGACCCGGACTGCGCACTAGCCCGTGTGCGAATCTAGCTGTGGTGTGTGCGCAAGCGCACACCCAACCGACACGAGTGTCGGGGCTCTGACGTCCAAAATTTTGGATTCTATGGCGAAACAGCTCAAACGGAGGGTCGCGCGTGGGCGACAGGTGCACACGAGCGGGATTTTCGTGTGCGCCGGCGGCAATCGCGGCCAGATCGCCGTGCGACGGCGACTGCTTCTGTCCCAACGCTGGGCCTGGATCAGCGTCAGCCCCTCAAGACCGGGACACGTCCTCGTGGGCGGACCAGGGTCTGACCCTAGTTCTCGGGCTTGAGCATCACGCACGCGAGCGGGGGGAGCACAAGGCTGAGCGAATGCGGCTGCCCGTGCGCGCCCTGGTCATCGGCGGTGACCCACCCGCGGTTCCCCATGTTGGAGCCGCCGTACGCCGCGGCATCGGTGTTCAGCAGCTCGCGGTACCGGCCGCCGCGCGGCACGCCCACGCGGTAGGGGTGCCGCGGCACGGGCGTGAAGTTCAGGATGAACACCGTGAAGTCGTCGGGGTTGCGCCCCCGGCGGAGGAACGACACGACGGAACTCTCGTGGTCGTTGCAGTCGATCCAGCTGAACCCCGCCGGCACCGAATCGAGCTCGTGCAGCGAGGCTTCCTCCCGGTAGACCCGGTTGAGATCCGCCACGAGACGCTGGACGCCCTGGTGCACGGGGTAGTCCAGCAGGTGCCAATCGAGGCTGACGTCGTGGTTCCACTCGCGTGTCTGCGCAAACTCGCTGCCCATGAACATCAGCTTCTTGCCCGGGTGGCCGTACAGGAAACCGTAGAGCGAGCGCAAGTTGGCAAACCGCTGCCACTCGTCGCCGGGCATCTTCGTCAGCATGGACCGCTTGCCGTGCACGACCTCGTCGTGGGAGAACGGCAGGACGAAGTTCTCCGTGAACGCGTAGAGCATCGAGAACGTGATGTCGTTGTGGGCCCACTTGCGGAACACGGGGTCCTTCGACATGTAGCCGAGCATGTCGTGCATCCAGCCCATGTTCCACTTGAACGTGAACCCCAGGCCGCCCACGTACACCGGCCGGCTCACCGCCGGCCACGCGGTGGATTCCTCGGCAATCGTCACGGCGCCGGGATGCCGCTCGTGCACCAGCACGTTCAACTGCCGGATGAACTCGATGGCCTCCAGGTGCTCGCGGCCGCCAAACTGATTGGGCAGCCACTCCCCGGCCTTGCGCGAGTAGTCCAGGTACAGCATCGACGCCACGGCGTCCACCCGAAGCCCGTCAACGTGATACTCGTCGAGCCAGAACAGCGCGTTGGCCAGCAGGAAGTTCCGGACCTCGTGCCGGCCGTAGTTGAACACCAGCGTGCCCCATTCCTGATGCTCACCCTTCCGCGGATCGTCATGCTCGTACAGGGAGGTGCCGTCGAAGCGAATCAGCCCGTAGCCATCCTTGGGGAAGTGGCCCGGCACCCAGTCCAGGAGGACGCCAATCCCGGCCTGGTGGCACGTGTCCACCAGGTACTTGAAGTCTTCCGGGGGACCAAATCGGCTCGTGGGCGCAAAGAAGCCCGTCACCTGGTAGCCCCACGACCCGGCAAACGGATGCTCCATCACCGGCAGCAGCTCGATGTGGGTGAAGCCCATGTCCCGTGCGTAGGTCGTGAGCTGATCGGCCAGGTCCCGGTACGACAGCAGACCGTTCTCGAGGGTCCGGCGCCACGAACCCAGGTGCACTTCGTACACGGAAAACGGCCGATCGAGCAGGGATCCGTTGGCGGCACGCGTCTCCAGCCACTCCCGGTCGTGCCACTCGAAGTCCAGCGAATCCCAGGCAATCGTCGCGGAACGCGGCGGCAATTCGAACCGCATGGCGTACGGATCGGCTTTCATCTGGACGGTGCCGTCGGCACCCTCAATCTCGTACTTGTACTTCTCTCCGAGCCCGAGGCCAGGCACGAACAGCACGCGGACGCCCGAGCTGCCCAGCCCGTGCATCTCGTGGCCGAGCCCGTTCCAGCCGTTGAAGTCGCCGACCACGCTCACCGACCTGGCGTTCGGCGCCCAGACCGCGAAGTGCAGGCCGCTGACGCCATCGAATGCCGCGACGTGGGCACCCAGCTTGCGATGGATGTCGCAATGGGTTCCTTCGCCAAACAGGTGGAGGTCGAGATCGGACAGGAGCGTCTTCATGGGCGTGGGACCACCGCGGGGGACGCGTGGTTAAACCGTCAGGGTGCCTTCGCCAACCAGCACCGCTTCTCCGCCAACCTGCACCCGGGTAATCTCGCCGGCCGCGCCCGTGCCAATACAGATGTGAATCCAGCTCGGCCGGCCCATCTTCGCGCCCTGCAGGCTCGTAATGGCATTGGCGCGGTCGCGAGCCACCAGTCCGTGCTTCACCATATAGCAGCCGAGCGGCCCGCTGGCCGACCCGGTGGCCGGGTCCTCGAACACGCCCAGCGCCGGCGCGAACATCCGGCTGTATACCGAAGCGCCGTCGTTGGCGGACTCGGTCGAGAAGACGAAGACCGCCTCCGCCCTCAGACTGTGCCGCGTGAACAGGCGCGACATCGCCGCCAGGTCGGGCACGGTGCGGTCGACCGCCGCCCGCGTGGCCAGCGGCACGAGCACGAACGGCAATCCGCACGACACTTCCTGCACGCGAAGATCGCCCAGGTTGAGTTCGTCCGGCCGCAAGCCGATGGCTTCCGCCACGCCGCCCACGTCGTACACCACTGCCCCGAACTGCGGCGCAAGCTGGGTCATCCACACAAACGTAGCGCTGTCGCCCTTCCAGTCGATGTCCACGGGCGTCGGTCCGATGTTGAGCCCAAAGACCCAGTGCGACTGCCCTCTGGGAATCCGGCCTTCCAGGGCCAGCGCAAACGCCGAACCCACGGTCGGGTGTCCCGCCATCGGCACTTCCCTGCCCGGCGTGAAGATGCGCATCCGGACGCTGGTGTCCGGGCTCTCGGCCGGAAAGACAAACGTGGACTCCGAGAACGCCATCTCCCGCGCGATGGCCTGCATCGCCCCGGTGTCGAGCCCCGTCGCGTCGGGAAATACGGCCAATTGATTGCCGCCGAACGGACGGTTGGTGAACACGTCGAGGTGAAGATAGCGGTAGCGTTGGCTCATGGCGTTTCGGCGCTCCGTCGCCTGCTACATGCTATACGATCGATGCACAGACGACCGAGGCCCATGGCTCCCGCCGAACCTGAGGCGGGGCCTGAGGGCCGCCAACACGGAGACGGCAGTGAATTCAAAGATCCGCGCCAGGTTCCAGACGACAGAAGGCGATTTCACGATCCGGTTGTTCGACGAAGACGCGCCCCTGACGGTGGCGAACTTCGTCGAACTGGCCGAAGGCACGAAACAGTGGACCGACCCGAGGACGGGAAAGAAGACGAACGATCGCTATTACGACGGCATCGTCTTTCACCGGGTCATCGAAGGCTTCATGATCCAGGGCGGCGACCCGCTCGGGCGCGGCACCGGCGGGCCGGGATACACCTTCAAGGACGAGTTCAGCCCGAAGCTGAAGCACGCCAAGCCGGGCATCCTCTCGATGGCCAACGCGGGGCCGAACACGAACGGCGGCCAGTTCTTCATCACGCTGGCGGCCACACCGTGGCTCGACAACCGGCATTCGGTATTCGGTGAAGTGGCGGAAGGGATGGACGTCGTCGAGAAGATCGGTCACGCGAAGACCGGGGCCGCCGATCGGCCGGCCACGGACATCGTCATCACGGGCGTCACGATCGAGCGGACCGAGTAGCGCCCGCAGCCCGCTCGGACCCTCGAGGGCCGGACGCTGACTCGCGTTCCGGCCCTCAGGGCTGGGCCCGGTGGGCGTGGGCGCGGAACAGACGTACTCAGGAGGTGGCGTGTGCGCCGACTCGTCCTTGCGCTGATCCTCGCAGCTCTCGCCGCAGTGCCCGCTCTGGCCGATCGCCTGCCTGAGCAAGCGGCAGGCGTCGTCGAATACGACATCAAGGTCCGTCTCGACCCCGCCTCGAAGCAACTGCACGCCACCGAGCGCGTCACGTGGAAGAACCCCTCGTCCGACACCGTCGGCGAACTCTGGTTCCATCTCTACCTGAACGCCTTCAAGAATTCACAATCCACGTTCGTCAAGGAGTCGGGCGGCAAGCTGCGCGGCGACGCCATGACGCCCGACGCGTGGGGCTGGATCGATATCACCTCCATCCGCACGACCTCCGGGCTGCACCTGGCGAAGCAGCTCGTCTTTGAGCGGCCGGACGATGGGAACCCGGACGACCAGACGGTCGTCCGCCTGCCCCTGGCGGAACCGGTGCCGCCCGGCGGATCGATCACGCTCGACATCACGTTCGTCGCGCAACTGCCGAAGGTGTTCGCGCGGACCGGCTACGCGGGCAGTTTCTATCTGGTCGGCCAGTGGTTTCCCAAGCTCGGCGTCTACGAACCGGCCGGCATGCGCGGCAGGGAGACGGGCGGGTGGAACTGCCACCAGTTCCACGCGAACTCCGAGTTCTACGCGGACTTCGGGTCGTATCACGTCGAGATCACCACGCCCGCGTCGTTCGTCGTCGGAGCGACCGGTGTGCGGAAGACGGAAAAGATCAACGGGGACGGCACCACCACGTACACCTACGAGCAGGCCGACGTGCACGACTTTGCGTGGACGGCTGACCCGCGATACCAGGTGGTGCGGGCCACGTTCTCCGCAAGCCGCGACGTCACTACCGCCGAGTACGACCAGGTGGCCGGCCTGCTCGGCCGCTCGCGAGCCGAGGTGCTGCTCCAGGATGTGGAGATCACCGTCCTGCTCCAACCGGAGCACATGCCGCAGGCACAGCGTCACGTGGACGCGGCCAAGGCCGGCCTCAAGTGGTTCGGCCTCTGGTACGGACGGTATCCGTACAGGACGCTCACCGTGGTCGATCCCGCCTTTGGCGGCGGGGGCGCCGGCGGGATGGAGTACCCGACGTTCATCACGGCCGGCACCACCGCGATCTTCAATCGCTGGCCGTTCGATCGCGTCCGCGCCCCGGAGGAAGTCACGGTGCACGAGTTCGGCCACCAGTTCTGGTACGCAATGGTGGCGAACAACGAGTTCGAGGAGGCCTGGCTCGACGAGGGGATCAACTCCTACTCGACCGGCAAGGTGATGGAGCGCGTCTACGGTGCGAATGCCTCGCTCGTGGAGTTCCTCGGGATTGGCATGGGCGAGGTGGACACGCTGCGGATGAGCAACAGCCCGGCCGCGCGCTTCAACCGCGTGATGGCCCGATCCTGGGAGTACACGCCGTCGGGCACATACGGCTTCTACGCCTACCAGAAACCCGAGATCATCCTGCGCACCCTCGAGAACCACATTGGCGAGCAGACGATGGCGCGGGTGATGCGGACGTTCCAGGAGCGATGGCGGTTCCGCCACCCGCGCAGCGAGGACTTCTTCGCGGTGGTCAACGAGGTCACCGGGCAGGACTTCGCGTGGTACTTCGACCAGGTGATGCGCGGCACAGACGTGCTCGACTACGAAGTGGGCGAGGTGACGTCGACGCCGATCCGGCAACCGCGCGGGGTGTTCGACGATGCCAAGGGACGCCGCACGGTCAACGAGGAGGACGCCGCCAAGGCCGATCGCGAAGCCGAGGAGAAGCGCACCGCCACGTTCAGGAGTTCCGTCACGGTCCGCCGAAGCGGCGGCGTGTACTTCCCGGTCGAGGTGGCCTTCAAGTTCGACGGCGGGCCCGTGGAGCGGCTGACGTGGGACGGCCGCGATCGCACAAAGGTGTTTACGTTCGACCGGCCGGGCCGATTGGAATGGGTGGATATCGACCCTGACCGGAAGGTGCTGCTCGACGTGAACTGGCTGAATAACGGGCGCAGGCGGGATCCCGACAACCGCCCGGCAATGAACTGGACCGCTCGATGGTTGTGGTTCGTGCAGACCGTCATCTCCACGCTTGGAATGATCTAGCCGGGAGTGATGCATGTTCACTGACATCCGACGTGGTTTCGCCGCCGCCGTCAGCCACTACCGGCTGGTGGCGCTGGTCTGGGTGAGTTATGCGCTGCTGGCCGTGGCGGCGACCGTGCCGGCGCTCAGTTGGTGGCACGGCGCGCTCAGCGGGTCCATGGAAGCCGCGACGCTGCTGAAGCGGTTCAATTTCGCGGTACTGGCTGACGCCCTGAAGTACGACGGCATCGGCGGGTTCTCGATGCTGACGGGTGGAGTCGTCGGGGCGGGCCTGCTCGCACTGTTCGCCAGCCCCTTCGTCATGGGCGGCGTCCTCGCCGTGCTCGGTGACAAGGGCCGCGTCCACAGTTTCATGGCGCGCTATTTCGGCGGCGGGGGCTATTTCTACTGGCGCTTCTTCCGCCTGATGCTGATCTTCGGCGCGTCCGTCGTCGTGGTCGGCGGGGCGACGACGATGCTCGCCGCGGCAGCCGCACCGCTGTTCGGCGAGTCCGAGTACGGTACGTATCTCGGCGTGTTCGTCGACCTCGTGCTGGTGAAGTTCGTGTGCGCAGCGTTCTTCCTCGCGCTCGACTACGCGCGCATCCGCGTCGTCCAGGACGATTCCCGGAAGATGCTGCGGGCCTACGGCGCGGGCCTCGCGTTCGTTCTGCGGCACCTGCTGACGACCTATGCGGCAGCCTTGATCGTGGTCTCCGGTGCGGGACTCCTGCTGGTCGGCTACCTGGCGTACGAAACGCTGACGCCGGTGGCGTCCACCTGGGGACTCATCGCGGTTCTCATTGCCGTTCAGCAGGCCTTCCACTTCCTGCGCACCGGCCTGCGCATTGCGCTCATCGACACCGAGACGCGCATCTGGGAGCGTCTGAAGCCCCGACCCGCGGTTGTCGAGGCTGCCCCGGCCCCATCTGTGTCAGAAATCCCACACTTATTGTCATCGGAAGGCGACGATAGTCCGGCTCCTGAATCCTCCTGACCACGAATTCAGCCCGAAATTGGATGGTCTGAGTCTTGCAACCGGTCAGGACGGTCGGGAGACGAAATAATGGCCCCCATGCCGACATCCGCGCTCGCCGTGGTGACGACAGTCCATCTCGCGATCATGGTGCTTCGAAAGCACCGGACACAGGCGGGCATCTTCCCGTGGGCTGTCCTCCCCTCCCTCGTGCTCTGCGCGTCGCCCTGGCTATTCCCGACGGTTGCGGGACTGAGCGCGGGCGTTGCCGTGCACGTGATCTGGTTCGCGGTTTGCGAACGCTTCCTGCCGACGTCGCCGTCCGCGCCCGAGGTCGCTCAGTCCACGAACGGATCGAAGCCGGGCTGCTGTGGCAAGGGCTTCGTCCGCGTGTCTGTGCTCGCCGTCCGCGACGAAACGCCGACGATCCGGACGTTTCGCCTGACTCGCCCGGACGGAGTGGCCCTGAAGGCCGGGCAGTTCCTGACCGTCCGCATGGAGGTCAACGGGATCGCGCAGGTGCGGTGCTACTCGGTGAGTTCCGCGCCGGAGGCGGAAGGCTTCCTGGAGATTTCGGTCAAGCGGCAGGGCCTGGTGTCCGGTGCGCTGCATGCAACCGTCCAGCCGGGCACGCACCTGCTGGTGAAACCACCGGCGGGGAAGTTCGTCTATCCCCGCCAGGATCAGCGTCCCATCGTCCTGGTGGCAGGAGGGGTCGGGATCACACCACTCATCAGCATGATCCGCCACGCGAACGTGGCGGATCGGTCGCGGTCGATCACGTTGTTCTACTCGGCTCGGGGAATCGACGAGTTTGCCTTTGCGGACGAACTGAAGACCCTCGGCGAGCGCCTGCCGAATTTCCGCGTGATCCGGACGATGACGACGGGCACGCCGCCGCCGGGCGTGCTGTCCGGCCGCATCGACGGGAGGATGATCCGCGAGGTGGTGCCAAACGCGGCGGATTCGGTGTTCATGATGTGCGGTCCTGGCGACATGCTCAGGAGCATCGAACGGACCTTGATCGACCGCGGTGTGCCGCCGGATCGCATCCGGTACGAGGTGTTCCAGGCCACGAGGGCGATCGGCGCGGCGGTGGCGGCTGGGTCGGCGGCGCAGGCCACGCACGAACTGACGCTGCTGAAGACCGATGCACGTGTGGACGTGTCGCCCAAAGACACGCTCCTCGACGCGGCGGAAAGCGCGGGGGCGGAGGTCCCGTCGCTGTGCCGGTCCGGCGTGTGCGGCACGTGCCGCACGCGGCTGGTGGCTGGCGATGCCACGTGCACGTCCGACGCGCTGGACGAAGGAGAACGGGCTGAAGGTTGGGTACTGCCATGCGTGACGTGGGCAGCCGGGGACTGCACGCTGGACGCATAGACCTGCACTGACGCGGTTCTGGAGGGGTTGTGAGGGGGCGAACCCGACAGACGGCGCTGATCAACGTACTCGTGGCGAGCGGAATCGCCGCCGTGGCGGTAGCTGCGTGGGTGCTCGTCCATCTGGATGGCTGGACGTACTACCACACGCCGCTGCGCGTCCGGGGGTATCTGCCCCAACACGCCCTCCTGAAGCCGTCCGGCACGATCGCGCATCCCCTTGGTGTCGTCGGCGTGCTCATGCTGTTCGTCCCGGTGGTCTACACGCTGCGCAAGCGGTGGGGCGCGCTCGCGCGCACCGGGTCGATCAGCACCTGGCTCGAAGTGCACATCTTCTGCGGCATCGTCGGGCCGGTGCTCGTCACCTTCCATACCAGCTTCAAGTTCAACGGGATGATCTCAGTGGCCTACTGGTCCATGGCCGCCGTGACGCTGTCTGGGTTCGTCGGCAGATATCTGTACGTCCGGATTCCGAAGAACATCCGCGGCACCGAACTCTCGCACGAAGAGATCCGGATGCGCGCGGTGGAGCTGGCGGCCCGCCTGGCCGATCGCGGCGTCAGCGGCACCGCGCTCGACGACCTGGCGACGGGTGACGCGGTGTCCCGATGGGGCCGGCGCCGCCTCGCCAGGCTGCTGACGACGCAAGGGGTCGATCGCGCCACGGTGCGGGCCGCGGTGGGCCTGGCACGTGAACGCAGCGTCCTGTTGAAGCGGCTGGCGTACCTGCAACGGACGAAGCGGCTGTTCGAGACGTGGCACGTCTTTCACCAGCCGCTGGTGTACCTGATGTTTGGCATCGTCGTCGTTCACGTCGGCGTGGCGTTGTACTTCGGATACTCGTGGTGGTAGGAGAGCGGAGCTACATGAATCCCCTGCACACACGTCCGGCGGAACGGGTCTGGTGTCGGTGGTCGCGGATGGCGGTGATCGGCAGCGCCGCAGGCCTGCTGATCGGCGTGCCCGCGCAGGCGCGGGCGCAGATCGGCCAACTGGTGTCGCCCGGGCCCCTGGCGAAGGCGCACGCGTCACTCGAAGGCGCGTCGAATTGTCAGAAGTGCCACGCGCCCGGAAAGAAGGTCACGGCCGACCTGTGCCTGTCGTGTCACAAGCCCGTGGCCGAGCGAATCCGCGCGAAGAAGGGCGTGCACCGGGACGTCACGACAGAGTGCACGCGTTGTCACGTCGAGCACGCCGGCGTGGACGCGGAACTGAGGCCGTTCAACCTCGCGTCATTCGATCACGGGCGCGACGCCGCGTACGCCCTCGAAGGCCGCCACGCGGCCGTCGCGAAGGACTGCGCGAAGTGTCACACGTCGCGGTCCTACCTGACCCTGTCGCCCGCCTGCACGACCTGCCACAAGGACGTGCACAACGGCACCCTGGGTCCCAGCTGCCCGACGTGCCACCCGATGGCGCAGGCCTTCAAAGACGCCAAGACGCGTTTTGACCACGCGAAGTCGGCCTTTGCGCTCGAGGGCGCACACCAGCGCGTGGCCTGCGAGAAGTGCCACGTCAACAAGGTCTACAAGGGCGTGAAGTTCGCGAACTGCACCGACTGCCACAAGAACCCTCACCGGCAGATTTCGGTGGCGGACTGCCGATCGTGCCACACGCTCGAAACCTGGAAGACGCAGAAACTCGATCACTCGAAGACGGCATTTGCCCTCAAGGGCAGCCACGCGCAGGTACCGTGCGTGAAGTGCCACGTGAAGCCGCCCGTCCAGGCGGCGCTGAAGTTCGATCGCTGCGCGGCGTGCCACCAAGACCCGCACAAGGGCACGTTCACACAGGACTGCGGCGCGTGCCACAACGAGGTTCGTTTTGGCCGCGCGGCGTTCGACCACACCAAGAACACGAAGTTCCCGCTGACCGGAAAGCACGCGCCTCTCGACTGCGTCAAGTGCCACAAGACCGTGGCGCCCGGCGCACCGACTGCCGCGCGGGTGGTGGACTTCCGCGGACTGTCGGTGGCCTGCGCGTCGTGCCACGCCGACGTTCACAAGGGCGAACTCGGCAAGGCGTGCGCGGCCTGCCACACGAGCACGTCCTTCCGCATTTCCAACTACGTACATTCGCGCTCGCCCGAGTTCTTCGCCGGCGAACACCGCTCGGTGCCGTGCGCCAACTGCCACGTTCCGCAACCGCCGGGACCGCCTCGCAAGACGGGCGTGGCCCTCGATGGCTGGAAGTTCAAGAACGTGTCGATGGCGTGCGCGTCGTGCCATGTCGACGTCCACCTGGGCCAGGTGGGCACGGCCTGCGAAGCCTGTCACGCAATCGACGCGGCGAAGTTCGCGCTGGTCCGCTTTGCGCACACGAAGACGTCGTACCCGCTCACCGGGCGTCATGCCTCCGTCGAGTGCCGGAAGTGCCACAAGCCCGAAACGGGGTCGTTCCCGGCCGGCCGCGGCACGGCCGTTCGCCTGAAGGGGCTGGCCACGACGTGCGTGTCGTGTCACGCGGATCAGCATCTGGGTCAGCTCGGGACCGGGTGCGAGACGTGCCACACGACCGCCACGTTCAAGGTGACGGCCTACACGCACGCGAAGACGTCGGCGCCGCTGATGGTGGGCGGCCACGCGGCCCTGAAGTGCGACGCCTGCCACAAGTCACAGCACGGACAGTTCCCGGCTGGCGTGGGCACGACGATCGGGTACAAGGTCGGACTGGCGTGCTCGAACTGCCACGCCGACGAGCACCAGGGCGCGCTCGGCAAGACCTGCGAGATGTGCCACACACCGGTCGAGTGGAAGACGATTTCCCGGGCGTTCCACAAGACCGCCTCGTTCAAGCTCGAAGGCCAGCACCTGATCGTCGACTGCTCGTCGTGCCATTGGAACGGCGTGATCCGCGGCACCCCGACGCGCTGCTACGACTGTCACTGGATCCGCCGGCAGGACGACCGCTACAAGACGAACCTGGGCGCGGCGTGCGAAAACTGCCACCGCCCGACGACGTGGACGGCGGTGAACTGGAGCCACAGCGCGGCCACCGGCGTCGCCCTCAGCCCGGTGCATCGCGCGCTCGGCTGCGAAGGTTGCCACAAGGGCGGGAACTTCAAGGCGGGCGGCGTGACCTGCTACTCCTGCCACGCCAGCGACTACCAGGCGACCAAGGCGCCGAACCATGCCGCAGCCGGGTTCCCGATGACGTGCGAGGTCTGCCATTTGGGCTCGCATACAGCGTGGTCCCAGGCCAGCTTCAAGCACTCGACGTTCCAGCTGGCCGGCACGCACGCCAGCCAATCGTGCGATGCCTGTCACAAGAACGGGGTGTACAAGGGGACGCCGAACACGTGCTACGGCTGCCACAAGCCCGACTACGACAAGACGACGAGCCCGAATCACGCCGCCGCCGGGTTCCCCGTCACGTGCGAGTCGTGTCACGGCGCGTCGGCCTCGACGTGGAAGACCGGCTTCAACCACAACGCCACGTTCCCGCTGGTCGGCGTCCACGCCACGCAGGCGTGCGCGGCCTGTCACATCAACAACGTCTACAAGGGTACGCCCAACACCTGCTACGGGTGTCACAAGTCGAACTACGACCGCACGACGAACCCGAACCATGCGGCCGCCGGCTTCTCGACGACGTGTGATGCGTGCCACAATGCCTCGTCGGCTGGGTGGACGTCGAGCTTCAGCCACGCGGCGACGTACCCGCTGGTCGGCGCGCACGCGACGGCGGCTTGCGCGGCCTGTCACGTGAACAATGTCTTCAAGGGCACGTCGCGCGACTGCTACGGCTGCCACAAGACCGACTACGACAAGACGACGAAACCGAACCACGCGGCGGCGGGCTTCTCCACCACCTGTGACACCTGCCACAGTGCCTCGACGGCCGCGTGGACGTCGAGCTTCAATCACAACCAGTACTTCGTGCTCGCCGGCCGCCACTTGACGGCGGCGTGCACGGACTGTCACAAGAACAACGTCTACAAGGGCACGCCGACCACGTGTTATCCCTGCCACACGACGGACTACACGGGCAGCCGGAACCCCAACCACGTGGCGGCAGGCTTCCCGACCACGTGCGACACGTGCCACAAGTTCGCCGACGCGTCGTGGGCCCAGGGGACGTTCAACCATACGTGGTTCCCCATCACGTCCGGCAGGCATGCCGGCAACGCGTGTTCCGCATGCCACCAGAACTCCAGCAACTACAAGGTGTTCACCTGCGTGACCTGCCACGACAAGGCGCGCACGGACAGCCAGCACTCGGGCCGGTCCGGGTACCGGTACGACTCGGCGGCCTGTTACTCGTGCCATCCACGCGGAAGCGCAGACTGAGGCGGCCCCCATGCTGAACCGATACTGTTTTGCACTGTCGCTGATCGCGGTGCTGGGAAGCCGGCTAGCTTCACCGGCTGCCGCGCAGACGCAGGATCTGCCCCGGTGGGCCCGCGTGTCGTTCTTCGGTCAGGGCTCCTCCACGACGCCCGTCGATGGCGGCGCCCCCTACAACTTCAGCGAGGTCTCGGGCACCATCACCGCCGAGTCCGTGCGTCATGCGGCCGGCGGCGTTGAGTACGCGCTCAATGTCCGGTTCGGCGGGTACCCGTCCTCCGAAGGCCGGTCGAGCCGGGTGTCGATGTACGACGCGTGGGCGGGCGCGTCGGTGGCCGGCGGCCACCTGTTCGTGAGGGGCGGCCAGATGTGGCTGACGGATCTTGGCGGCCTCGGTTCGGTCGCAGGCGGCCTTGTCGAGTTCCGGCAGTTGCCGCGGAAGAACGCACTCAGGCTGCGTGCTGGCGCCTTCGCCGGCGTGGAAATGAAACCGCTCGAATTCGGCATCGTCAGCGGCATCACGAAGTTCGGCGGGTACTTCGCCGCCGACGGCAACGGCGCCCAGAAGCATGTCATCGGCTACGTCATGGTACGCAACCAGGGGCTGACCGAGCGCTCGGTGGTGTCGATCACGAACTTCCTCCCCGCCGGCCAGCAGTTCTTCCTGTATCAGGCGGCGGAGATCAACGTGTCGGGCGCCGGCGGCCAGGCGTCGAGCAGCCTGGGATACTTCTTCGTCAACGCGCACGCGTCGCCTGACCCAAGGCTTGACTTCCAGGGCACGTACCACCGGGGCCAATCGATCGATTTCCGGACCATCACCGACGACATCCTGAACGGGCGTCCGGTCCCGTCAAAGTCGCTCGACGGGTTCCTGTTCGAGTCACTCGGCGGGCGCGTGACGGTGGAGGTGATGCGCGGCGTGCGCGTCTTCGGCGGTTTCTCCCAGGACAAGACGGACAGTTCCACCGATGCCGTGTCCCGGGTGTCGTTCGGCGCGTCGTCGGCCAACTTCCTCAAGACGGGGCTGGACGTGAACGTGTCGGACTTCCGGTACTCGGGCGGTGCCGGCCCCTCGTACGACTCGTGGTACGTTTCGGTCGGGCGCAGTCTCTCGTCCAAGGTCTACGTCTCCGGCGAGTACACCACGTCGCTCTCCGTGCTGCGTTACGTGCAGTCGTCCGGCGTGGTCATCGAGAGCCGCCCGCAGACGAAGCGCATTGGCGGTACGGGGATCGTCCGAGTATCGCGAACAGGGTCCCTGTTGTTCGTGTTCGAGCACACGATCGACGACAACTACACGGAGAACCGGTTCCTGTGCGGCCTCTCGTTCAGGTTCTGAGAATCAGCCTCAAACCGAGCCAGATCAACACCACTCCGGTCACGCCTTCGAGCGACCGGCGGACCGCCGGCCTCGTCATGCGCTCGGCGAGCAGGCCGACGGCCATGGCGCAACTCCCCTGCCAGACCACACTCATGGCGACGTGCGTCGCGCCAAGGAGGAGGAAGCGCGCCACGAACGGGTCGGTCGCCACGATGAACTGCGGCACCAGCGTCATGTAGAACAGCACCACCGACGGGTTCAGCAGATTCGTCGTGATACCCCGCGCGACGTGGCTTCCGGCGGAACGTGCGAGCGGGCGGCCGGCCGATGCACGCTCCTGCGGCAGCCCGCGACCGCGAATCGCACTCCACAGTCCCCGGCTCCCGAGATAGGTCAGGTACACCGCACCGCCCACCCTCACGGCCTCGAGGGCCCAGGGCCACTGGTGCAGGACGACGGACATGCCGAGCATGGACGCCAGCGCAAGGGTGGCGTTGCCAATGCCAACGCCGATCACGGTGCGGAGCGCAGCCGCCCGCCCGTCACCCAGAGCCGTTTCGGTAACGACGGCCAGGGTGGCGCCCGGGCTCAGCACGAGCAGCGCCGAGATGCTGACGAAGGCGGCGTAGCGGGAATCGAACATCACGAGGCGCGGCGCGTCACGTCTTGAAGTACCGCGCTTCGCGGTGGTGAACCAGGAGCGTGGCCGTGGACTGCTCCGGCACGAGCTGCCCGGCTGACGTCAGGCTCATCCCCAGTTCGCGCTCCGCGGGAAGCAATTGGAAGACCTTGCGATGTTCCTCCACGTCCGGCAGCGCGCCAAATCCCCACGCAAACCTGAGGCCCCGGCTGTCGGGCAGTCCAAGCTCCCGCTTGATCCGCTGGGACAGCATCTCCGTGGCGGCCTCGGCGGTTTGCACCGCCAGGCCGTGGGAGAAATACGCCTCGCTGTACTCGTTCTTTGCATCCATCGCGTCGAAGCGCTCCGTGGCCGTCGCGCCGACCGTCACCACCTGCACCGCGACGACGTCCGGCGTGGAGGATCCCATCGGCAGGAAGAAGTCGGCCAGGCACAGCCGCTCGTCGTCTCGCTGCCTCGGGAACGCCAGCCTGACCAGCGGCTGCCGGTGGTCGTCCGGATTGAAGACCACCAGTTCGTTGCCGTCGGCCAGCACGGGGAAGTAGCCGTACACCGCCTGCGGCGCCAGCCAGCCGTCCTCGAGGGCCTGCTGTTTCATCCGCTCGAGGCGATCGGCGAACTCCTCGCGGACTTCCTTCCACTCGACGCCGCGTTTGTTGGCACCGCCCCATGAAATGCGGAAGAGCCGGCCGTCGCTGAGGTGCTCGAACACCTCGGGTAACGGCAGCGCCCGCACCACGCGCGCGCCCCAGAACGGCGGCGCGGGCACGTCTTCGGCGATGGACACAACCGTCGATCGCGCGCCCGCGGACACGGCCTCGGCCACACGCGGCTTCCGCCGTTCCTCGGCGAGATGCCGCTCCCGATCGAGCAGGTCCTGCCGCGTGGCCGGGTCGGACAGCTTGTCGACCGTTTCGAGCCCTTCGAACGCGTCCCGGCAGTAGAACACGCCGCCTTCGTAGACCCGGTCGCCGTCGACAACACTGACATCCCGGCCGAAGTCGCGGTTGATTGCCGCGCCGCCCACCAGCACCGGGATCTTCAGGTTGCGGCGAGCCAGCTCGCTGACGACCAGCGGCATCTGGCGCGACGTCGACACCAGCAACGCCGACAGGCCGATGATGTCCGCACGCTGGTCCACCGCCCGGTTCACGATCTCGTTGACCGGGACCTGTTTCCCGAGGTCCTCGACGTGGTACCCGTTGTTCGAGAGGATGGTCTTGATCAGGTTCTTCCCGATGTCGTGCACATCGCCGTACACCGTGGCGAGCACTACGCGGCCCTTGCTGGATCCCTCGGACTTCTCCAGGTAGCGCTCCAGGTGCGACACCGTCCGCTTCATCACCTCGGCCGACTGCAGGACGAACGGCAGGATCAGTTCGCCGGATCCGAACTTGTCGCCGACTTCCTTCATCGCCGGCAAGAGCACCTGGTTCAGCACGCGCAGTGCCACCTCGGACGTCTCGGGGTTCGGGTACCGATAGCCGGGTTGCCGGGTAAACTCGGCGATCCCCGTCGTCACCCGCACGCCTGCCGACACGACCGCGTCAATGTCCACTTCGCAGCCATCTCCCTGCCGGTGGACGATCCGCCAGTGCAGCCGCTGCTCCGGCGTCATGCCCGCCGTCGGGTCGATACCGGCGGCCATCCTGGCCTTTGCGCCTTCGAAGTGGCTGATGAACCGGGCCGCCGCGTCCGGGCGCCGGTTCAGCAGGAGGTCCTCGGCCAGTTCCCGTTGCACGGCCGGGATCTCGGGGTAGGGCGTGATCTGCTTCGGGTTCACGATGGCCATGTCGAGGCCCGCCTCGACGGCGTGGTGCAGGAAGACGCTGTTCAGCACCCACCGTGCGGCCGGCTTGAACCCGTACGACACGTTCGACACACCCAGCGACGTCAGCACGCCCGGCAGCGCGGCCTTGATGCGCCGGATGCCCTCCAGTGTCTCGACCGCCGTGTTCGCGCTCTCCGCATCCCCGGTGGCGAGCGTGAACGTCAGCGCATCGAAGATCAGCGCGTCCGGCAGCAGGCCGTACTCCCGCGTCGCGATATCGTAGATCTTGCGCGCGGTCTCCAGCTTGCGGTCGGCCGTCCTGGCCATGCCCTGCTCGTCGATCGTGAGGGCAATCGTCGCGGCGCCGTAGTCGCGGATGAGCGGCAGCATCGCGTCGAGGCGCTGGCGGCCGTTTTCCATGTTCACGGCATTGACGATGATGCGCCCGGGGGCCGCCTCGAGCGCCACTTCGAGCACCTCGGGCTCGGTGGTGTCGATGACCAGCGGCGCTTCCACCGCCTGGCTCAGCTTCTTGACCACCTGCGACATCAGGAACACCTCGTCGCGCCGTTCCGTCATCGCCACGCACACGTCCAGCGTGTGCGCGCCGCCCTGGATCTGCTCGCGCGCCAGAGCCGCGACGCCGTCGTAGTCGCCCGCCAGCAGCAGTTCCTTCATCTTCTTGCTGCCCTGCGCGTTCAGGCGCTCGCCGATCAGCATCGGCTTCGGATCCTGCAGCAGGCTGACCGACGTGATGCCGGACGACACCACGGGCAGCGGTGGGGCGTGGCGCGGCCTCGGCTTCACGCCGGTCACGGCTCCCACGAGCAACCGGATGTGCTCCGGTGTCGTGCCGCAACACCCCCCCACGGCGTTCACGCCGAATCGCGCGACGAAATCCGCCATCTCGCGGGCGAAGTCGGCCGGCTTCAGCGGGTACACCGCGCGGCCATCCACGTTTTCCGGCAGCCCGGCATTCGGCAGGCACGAGATCGGACGCGATGAGTGCTCGCCAAGCCACCCGAGCGGACCGGTCATGTGCTCGGGCCCCGTGGAGCAATTGATGCCAATCACGTCGACGGGCATTCGCTCGAGCGCCGCCAGCACGGCGCCGACGTCCGTGCCGAGCAGCATCCGGCCGTTCGGATCGAGGGTCACCTGCACCTGCAGCGGGATCTTCCGGCCCGTCCTGGCAAAGGCATCCTGCACGCCCATCACGGCAGCCTTCACTTCCAGGAGGTCCTGCGAGGTTTCGAGCAACAACAGGTCGCAATCGCCATTGATCAGCGCCTCGGCCTGCTGCGCGACGACGTCGGCCAGTTCGTCGAACGAGACGCGCGACAGTTCCGGATCCGACGAGGACGGCAGCTTGCCGGTGGGCCCGATCGAACCGGCGACGAACCGGCGCCGGGCGGGCGTCTCGTAGCGGTTCGCCACCCGGCGCGCCAGCGCGGCGGCGGCCTGGTTGATCTCCGGCACGCGGCCTTCCAGGCCATACTCCGCCATCGTCAGGCGGTTCGCGCGGAACGTGCACGTTTCGATGACGTCGCAGCCGGCCTCCAGATACGACGCGTGGACCGACTCGATGACCGATGGCTTCTGCAGCACCAGATAGTCGTTGCAGCCCGCGTACGCGTCGCCGCCGAAATCGTCTGCCGTGAGGCTGTGTTCCTGGATCTCGGTGCCCATCGCGCCGTCGAAGACGACGATCCGTACGGCCAGCGCATCCAGGTACTGGCGATCGGTGTGCTCCGCCGGCGCTCGCACGGCGGTCGCCGCCGCGGCCCGGCTGCGGCCGCGCGACCGAACACTGATCGGCAGCGCGGCCTCGGTGACGTGCGCCGGCAACTCCTTCAGGTTCGCCTCTCGGACCAGGCGCGGCACGATGAGTTCCCAGCCGACGGCCATGAGGTGGACGCCCCGCACGCCCGGCAGGTGGCGGACCCGGTCGATGATCTCCAGCGCGATCTGGACGCCCTCTTCCTGCGGATTGGACGAGCGCTCCAGGCGATCGATGAGCGCCGCCGGGATCCGAATCCCGGGCACGGTGGTCATGATCCTGGCCGCTCGCGCGCTGCGCACCGGCGTGATACCGACGAGCAGGGGCGCCAGCGCCAATGTGCCTGCCTTGTCGAGTTCGGCCAGGTAACGCTCGAAGTACTCGACGTCGTAGACCAGGTTGCTCTGGAAGAACTGGGCACCGGCGTGCGCCTTCTTCAATTCACGCATCGCCTGGGTGCGCGGGCTCGACGCCGAGGGCGATGCCGCGGCGCCGAGGAACAGGCGCGGCGGATTGGCGATGGTCCTTCCGTCGAGGTAGATCCGCGCGTCGCGCATCCGGCGCAGGATCCACAGCATCTGGATCGAATCGATGTCCCAGGTGTCCATGCGGCCCTGCGGCGGCGGTCCCTGCTTGGGATGGTCGCCGGTCAGGCACAGCACGTTGCGCACGCCGAGGGCCGCCGCGCCAAGGACCTCCGCCTGCAGGCCCGTGCGCGTCCGGTCGCGGGCGGCGATCTGCATCACGGGTTCCACGCCCTGGGCAATCGCCAGCGCCGAACAGGCCAGCGACGACATCCGCGCCGTGGCCGACGGGCTGTCGGTGAAGTTCGCCGCGTCAATGTAGTCGCGCAGCAGGTTCAGCGTGCGCGTCAGTTCGTCGGGCGCCACCGACAGCGGGGGCGCCACTTCCGACGTGACGACGAACTGCCCGGCCGCGAGTTTCTCTTCGAGCGTCGACACGGGCTGGTGCGGGGGAGCCGGGTGCGGCTGGTCGTCGCCGTTCCACCACCACGGCTGGCGAATCTCCTTGAAGAGCGGATCCCAGAACTCCCGGCGCTTCTCGCGGCCGCGGACCAGGCTGGCTGCGGCCGCGCCGAAACCGCGATCGCCCGCCTTGCGGAACACCTCCCCCCACGTTTCGCGGCCCGTGCGTGACCAGTCGAGCGGCGGCAGCACTTCCATCAGCCGATCGGAGCGGCCCATCGCCTCGGCGCGCTCGTAGATGCGGTGCCAGATGCACGGCCGGGTGGAGTCCACGTAGCAGCCCTCCGGCGTGGACCCGCCGCACGGACCGTTACGCAGCCCCTTCGGGCACTCCATCGGGCAGATGTACGCGGTCTCCTGGAGCAGGCAGTTGCCGCACATGCGGCAGCCGAACAGGGCGCCTTTGGTCTGGCGTTCGATGAAAGCCAGCAACCGCTCGCCGGCGGGCGGCCGACTGAAACCGTAGTACGCGGGCTGAAATCGCCGTCCGGGAGTCAGACCTGGCATGGGCTCTCCTTGGGGACCGGTGCATACTACCAACGTTTTGTCGCAGCGTTCATCGAAACCTCGCTTCGATTCAGCCGCGGACGCGCGAACGCACCAGTTGCGAAGTTGGCTCCTCCGTGGGAACCAACTCGGCTAGACTACACGGCACACATGACAACCTGCCCCGCGTGCGGCGCCAGCGGCGTTGATGCTGCCCTCGTGTGCGCGGCGTGCGGCGCGCTGCTCGACGGGTCGAGCACGCCGACGCGCTCGGCGCCGGTGGTGGTGACGCCGCAGAAGTCCTCGGGTCCGACGACGGCCTCGCGCTTCCCGGCCGGTACCGTCCTGGGCGATCGGTATCGCATCATCGCGCCGATTGGCCGGGGCGGCATGGGCGAGGTGGTCCGCGCCGAGGATCTGTCGCTCGAGCAACCGGTCGCCCTCAAGTTCCTCCCGGCTCACCTGGCGCAGGATCCCGCGTCGCTCGACCGCGTCCGTGCGGAGGTGCGCCTCGCCCGCCGGGTCTCCCATCCTGGCGTGTGCCGTGTTCACGACTTGTGCGAGTCGGGTTCGCTGTTGTTCATCTCGATGGAGTACATCGACGGCGAGGACCTGGCTACGCTGCTGCGTCGCGTGGGCCGGCTCTCCGGCGAACGGGCGCTCGCGCTCGCCCGGGAGTTGTGCGCCGGGATCGCGGCCGCCCACGCCGCGGGCGTCATTCACCGGGATCTCAAACCCGGCAACGTGATGCTGGACCGGCAGGGCCGTGTGAAGATCACCGACTTTGGCCTGGCTCAGTTGGGTGACGAACGCCACGACGGTGAGCGAATCGCGGGAACACCGGGTTACATGGCCCCGGAACAGTACGCCGGGCTTGGCGCCACGGCCCTGACCGACGTGTACGCCCTGGGACTGGTGCTCTACGAGATCTTCACGGGCCGCCAAGTGTTCACCCCGGGCACGCCCCTGCCCAATCTCATCCGGCAACAACGCGCCGCCGCCGTGCTGCCGCCCGCGCAGATCGTCCGCGACCTCGACCCGGCGGTGGATCGGATCGTCCTCCAATGCCTGGAGAACAATCCCGAGAAGCGGCCGCAATCCGCGCTGGACGTGCTGACGGCGCTCTCGGGCGGCGATGCGATGAGGGCCGCGCTGGCCGCCGGCCAGACGCCGTCGCCCTCGGCGGTGGCTGCGGCCCCGGCAAAGGGCGTCCTGAAACCGCTTCAGGCCTGGGCATGCGCGGCCATCGTCCTCGCCGGCCTCGCGGTCAGCGTCGTCCTTGGCCCTCGCATCTTCCTGCTCGATCGCGTCCGGCCGCCGTTGCCGCCGGCTGCCTTGGAAGCCAAGGCACTCGATGTCATGCGCGCCATGGGGCTCTCGGGGGTGTGCCCGGACAGCGCATCGGGGTTCATCTACGACGATGGCGCGGTGCGGGTGGCGGCGGAACCCCCTGCCGCCCGTGTCCCACAAGCGATGCGTCTCGCTGCAGAACGGCGAATGGTGAGCTTCTGGTTTCGCTGCAGCCCGGTCCTTCTGGGTCCCGCCGTTGGGACACTGCATGTCACGCCGGATGCCCCGCCAGATGCTCCCGGTGCGGCGCTGGCCGTGCTCGACGTCGACGGCCGTCTGCTCCGTTTCCGTGTTGCGCCGAACGGCACGCCATCCCGGATAAGCGCTGACAAACAACGGGTAGCGTTCGCCGCGTTGACCGGGCTCGAGCCCGCGCCATCGCCGGCTCCGGCAACAACATCCGCACAGATGCCTGGTGTTGCGGACGCGGGCGTCGGTGTGCTGCTGGATGGCGCCGTGCCAGCGACCCTCGAGATGGAGTTCCGGCAGGACCGGCTGATTGATGCCCGCGTGATCCCACCGTGGCTGCAAACCGAACCGTCCGCCAACCGCGGGTGGTTCCGGACCGAAGACGTTCCCGATCTGCTGGTGACGCTCCTCATCTTCGTGTCGGTGCCGCTCGCTCGACGGAATCTGAACGCGGGCCGGGTCGATCGCCAGGGCGCGTACCGCCTGGGTCTCGCTGTGTTCATCTGCATGGTCGTCTGGTTCGGTTTGAGCGCCCATCATGGCTGGACGTTCGATGTCGAGAACGCCATCCTGCTCATCGTCGGACCCCGATCCCTGTGGGGAGGCATCACGTCGATGCTGGTGTACATGGCGCTCGAGCCGTACGTCCGCCGCGCGTGGCCGGAACGCCTCGTGTCGTGGACGCGCCTGTTGGCTGGGGATTTCCGCGATCCGATGGTGGCGAGAGATGTGCTGATTGCCGTGACTGCCACCTGCGGCATGGCGGTAGTCATGATGGCGTCGATGGCCCTGGGGTCCAATCCGCCGCTCGTCGCCGTCAAGCGGGCACTGGATCCGTTGCTCGGGCTCCCGTTCGTCGTGGCCTCCATTGGTGCGGCCCTGGCCGCATCGATACGCCTGGGCCTGCTGCTCCTGCTGCTCCTGTTGCTCCTCCGCGTCCTGGACAGGGTCCGGGGCTTGGGGCCAACCGTGTTCGTCGCCATTGTCTGGATCTTCGGACTGGGAGAGATGATGGCGCTCGGCGTTGGAGGGCTGCTGGCCATCATGGTCGGCGGCGCCTCTGCCGCCGCGTCCCTGGTCCTGGTACGATTCGGCCTGTTGAGCCTTACCGCGGCGCTGTTCGTGCAGATCCTGTCGCTGTTGCTGCCCAACACGACGGCACTCGGCGGCTGGATCGGCTCGATCGCGATCTGTAACGGTAGTCTGTTCGTGCTGCTCACGGTCTACGGCGTCTACTACTCGACCGGCCGGCGCCCGTTCGGAGAACGGTCGCTCCTCGACGACCACCTGGCGTGACACGCGCGGACGGTCCTACGCTTCGGTCACCTCGTTCTTCAGCAACCACACCAGGACCGCACCCTGAAGCACGCCGATGACGGCGCCGGCGGCAAGGCCGGCGATCGCGTACGCGGCGACCTCTCCGGTATGCAGGTCGTTGTAGCAGCTGAACCCCACGACATTGCCCAGCAGGCCCGCCACGAACCCCACGGCGAGCGCGGCGGGCACCCAGGCAATGGCATGGCGGACGTGGCGCCTGAGGATGAACCACTGCACCAGTGCGGCCAGGCCCCCGCCGACGCAGCACGCCGCTATGCCGTTCAGCGCGAAGAATCCGAAGTAACCGCCAGCCAGCATGCCCGCCATCCAGCTCAGGCCCATGCCGGCCAACCGCCATCGGGATCTCGGAAAACGCCTGTCGAACGCCATCGCCTGGGCGTTTCCGATGAGGAGTCCCGCCACGAGGAATGAGTCGTAGTGACTGAACAAGGCACCGACTCCCATCGCGACTGGCCACGCCAGCACGTTGGCCACGAGCCACGGGACGCCGGCGGCGCCGACGGCGCGTGTGCCCGCGCGGCGTTCGCGGCCGACATCTCGTTCAAGAAGCGCACCACCTCCCGCTCGGCAGACCGGGCGATCGGGCCGGATCGAGAGCTCAGGGTGGGGCTGCCGGCCTGAGCCTGGCCAGGCCCATCGGCCTGAGCGGCAGCGCCAAGCCCGGGGACCAGCAGGAGCGAGCACAACGCAGCAACGAGAGCGCGTTTTATGGCAGCCTCCGTCCCTACTTCCGCACGGCCTCGAGCACGACGGTTGACGCGGGGGGCGATCTGGCTGGTAGACGGGATCCGGCGGCGGCACCGAACGCGGCACGGTCCGCGGCGTCGGGCGCGCGCTTACCGTTCGAAGCTACTTCACCGGATCCTTGGCATGGTCGACATAGTCGGTGCGAGATCCGACCTTCTTCAACTCGAAGCGATCCAGCACGATGCCGTTCACGGTGCGGCTTGTGTAGTCCAGCCGGTCCCGGCTGACCGACACGACTTGGAACGACTGGGTATTCTCCGCCAGGCGGGCCATCAGCGGCATCCAGGGACGCGTGATCGTGTACATCTTGGAGCCCGAGACGGCGATCGCATAGACGGTGCCGGGCTGTCCGGCGGGCGCCAGCTTTCCGCCCGACACAGGATGCGTCCTGGCGTACGCGTGGTCGTGCCCCTGCAGCACGAGATCGACGTGGTACCTGTCGTACACGGCTCCAAGCGCGGCTCTCATCTCCGGGAAATCACGTTCCTTGGCGACCGGATACAGCGGTTGATGCTGGACGACGATCGTCCATCGGTTCGGGTTGTTCTTGAGGACGCGCTCGAGCCAGGCCAGCACGGCCTTCTGAACGCGGGGGCGCTGCGCCTCCACGTAGGAGTTGTTGGCGAACGGGTTGGCGTCGAGCGCCACGAACCGGACGCCCTGGTAGTCGACCGTGTAGAACTGGCCGGCGAGATCGGCCAACTCCGGCGGCCCGTTCGGCGGCATCCGGAAATGGGCGCGCCACAGCGGCGACACGGCGTACACCAGGTCGGGATCGGCAGACCCCGGCGGCCGGTGCTCGTCGTGATTGCCGGGCACCGCGATGTGGGGAACCGTAGCCGCAAACGATCCGAGCCCGGCAATCCACTGGGCCCACAGCTGGTCGTCGTACCCTTCGGCCACCAGGTCGCCGGCGTGCACCATCAGCCGGGCGTCAGGCGCCGCGGTGCGCGCCGCTCTTACCACCGGCGGCCACGCGTCGGACAGGCCGTTCTGTGCATCGCCGAGATAGATGAACCGGAACGGATCCGCCTGCGTGCTGGCGGTCACGAACGACTGCCACCCGCTCCACGTGGTGCCGTCTCCCACGCGATAGCGGTAGCGCGTCGCGGAACGGAGCGCACTGAGTGTCGCCGCATAGTGATAGACGCGTTGTCCCGTGTGGAGGGTCACGGCCGTCGACGATCCGCTCACCGACCGCGCCGCAGCGGCTGGCCCGGTACCGCCAGCCTCCACCGCGACCTGGACAACAGGGGTGGACGCGAAGCTCGCCGTCCGCCACGTCACGGCCTGGCTGGCAGCGGGATCGCCGGCGAACCCCAAGACGATCCGTGACGGCACCCCGGCCGCCCGGCCGCCGGCCCACGGCAGCGCCAGCCACAGCGCCGCGGCGAGCGCGGCACACAGCACCAGGGACAGGCCACGACGACGAGGCTGCATGGGGACACTGTACACACATTCCTGATTGCCTTGACGCCTGCTCCGCCCGCGCCTGATGATGGTTCCATGACGTTCCGCACCAAGCTCGGCATTGCCTTCGTCCTGCTGCTGCTCCTGTGCACCGGCTTCCCGGGTCTCGGCGCGCAGGACCAGGCACCCAATCCAGCCCTGTCGGTCACGCTCGACAAGCAGGTGCCGGTCGATCCGCGGATCAAGATTGGCTATCTGCCGAACGGCTTGCGGTACTACATCCGTGTCAACGGCCGGCCCTACCGACGGGCCGAACTGCGCCTGGTGGTGGGCGTGGGTTCCGTGGTCGAGGACAAGGACCAGCTTGGCATCGCGCACATGCTGGAGCACATGGCGTTCAACGGGAGCAAGAACTTCCCGAAGCAGGAACTGGTCAGTTTCATGGAGTCGATCGGCATGCGCCTCGGGCCCGGCGTGAACGCCAACACAGGCTTCGACGAGACGGTCTACATGCTGCACGTGCCGACGGACACGCCCGAAGCGATGCAGAAGGGCATCCTGTTCCTCGGGGATGTGGCTCACGATCTCTCGCTCGACCCCGACGCGCTCCAGAAGGAGCGGGGCGTCATCACCGAGGAATGGCGGATGGGCCGGGGCGCCGACGCCCGCATGCAGGACAAGCAAACGCCGATCCTGCTGAAGAACTCGCGGTATGCCGAGCGCATCCCGATCGGCAGCAAGGAATCGATCGAAACCGACACGCCCGCGGCGCTGAAGCGTTTCTACACGGACTGGTACCGTCCCGACCTGATGGCCGTGATCGCGGTGGGCGATTTCGATCCGGCGGCGGTCGAGAAGCTGATCAAGGACCGGTTCGCGCCGATCCCGGCACCGGCCAGCCCGCGGCCCCGCCCGGCCTTCGAGGTGCCCGACCATGCTGAGACGCTCTTCGCGGTGGTCACCGACCCGGAAGCGACGGCCACGACGGTCGGCATCTACAACGTGCTGCCGCTGCGCGATCAGACGACGATGGGCGCCTATCGCCAGCAGCAGGTCGAGCGCCTGTACTCCGGCATGATGAACGCCCGGCTGGCCGAGTTGACCATGCGGCCGGACCCGCCGTTTGCGCGCGCCGGGACGGACCGGGGCATCTTCGTGAAGACCAAGGAGGCCGCCTCGCTGATGGCGCTCGTCGACGAGCACGGCATCGAACGGGGCCTCGAGGCCCTCGTGACGGAGTCCGCGCGCGCCGCGCGATTCGGCTTCACCGCGGCGGAACTGGATCGAGAGAAGCGGGACACGCTCCGCCGGTACGAAGGCGCGTTCGCGGAGCGCGACAAGGAGGAGTCCGCCGATCTCGCCGCGGAGTTCGTCCGGAACTTCGTGCAGAAGGAGCCGCTCCCGGGGATCACGTTCGAATACGGCATGGTGCGCCGCTTCGTGCCCGAGATCACGGTCGAGGAAATCAACAAGGTGGCAAAGGACTGGGCCAGCGGCAGCCGCGTGGTCATGGTGAACGCGCCACAGAAACCGGGCGTACCGCTGCCGACGGAAGCCAGACTGGCGGCGGTCATCAAGACCGCGTCGGAACGGACCATCCAGGCGTACGTCGACACCAGCACCAACAAGCCGCTACTCGAGACGCCGCCGCGACCCGGGACCATCGCCAAGACCACCACCAAGTCGGGCTTCGGCATCACGGAGTGGGAACTCTCCAACGGCGTGCGCGTCGTGCTGGAACCGACGCGCTTCAAGGACGACGAGGTCATCTTCCGCGCCACGAGTCCCGGCGGCACGTCGCTCGCCAGCGATCCGGACTACGTGGCCGCGATGACGGCCGCGCAGGTCATCGGGGCGGGCGGCCTCGGGTCGTTCGATGCGATCCAGCTCCGCAACGCGCTGGCCGGCACGACCGGCATCGTCAGCCCGTTCATTGGCGACTCCCAGGAAGGCCTGTCGGGCGGGGCGTCACCGAAGGATCTCGAGACGTTGTTCCAGCTGATCTACATGACGTTCACCCAGCCTCGGGCGGACGCCACGGTCTTCAAGATCATGACGGACCAGATGAAGGCGATGCTGGCGAGTCAGCAGGCCAGCCCGGAATACGTGTTCCGGCAGACCGTGCGCGCCACGCTCTCGCAGAATCACTTCCGCGCGCGGCCGATGACGCCCGAGATCGTGAAGGAGATGGACCTCCAGAAGTCGTACGCCTTCTACAAGGACCGCTTTGCCGACGCCAGCGACTTCACGTTCGTGTTCACCGGGAACTTCGACCTCGCGAAGATGCGGCCGTTGGTCGAACAGTACCTCGCGTCGCTGCCGTCGCTCCGCCGGAAGGAGAACTGGAAGGACGTCGGCATCGCGCCGCCGAAGGGCGTCGTCGAGAAGGTGGTCCGCAAGGGCATCGAGTCGAAGAGCCAGGTCGACATCATCTTCACCGGCGACATGACGTTTGACGTGCCCGGCCGCACCACGCTCGACGCGCTGGAGGTGGTCCTCGAGTCCCGTCTGCGCGAGCGGCTCCGCGAAGCGCTGCACGGCACCTACGCGATCGACGTCAGTTCGCGGGCCAGCAAGGTGCCGCGCCCGCGTTACAGCGTCACGATCGAGTTCGGCTGCGACCCGGAGCGCGTCGACGAGCTCGTCAAGGCGCTGTTCAAGGAGATCGACGCGCTCAAGGCGGGCGGCCCCAGCGAGAAGGACGTGAACGACGCGCGGGAGGCGCTGCTGCGGCAGCACGACAGCGACCTGGCGGAAAACGCGCGGCTGGCCGACGCCATCATGTCGACGTACGACGACGGGGACGGCGTGAACTACTTCTTCAGCCTGCCGGTCTACTACGCCAACATGTCGGCCGCGGCGATCCAGGATGCGGCGAAGAAGTACCTGGACACGGCCAACTACGTCCGGGTCACGCTCCTGCCGGAAAAGCCGGCGAAGTAGATCAGCGCGCCGGGGACTTGGCGGCCGGCTTCTGCACCGGGGGCGCGGGCTTGCCAAGGGTCCACAGGTAGGCGGCGAGGTTCCGCATCTCGCCCGGCTCGAACTTCGGCCAGAACGACGAGCGTTCCGCCATCGTCTTGTGCATCTGCGGGGCGTGGTTCCACATGGCAGACGCGAGGCCCGCCCGGTCCGTGCGCGTCACGGTCTCCGCGAGGTTGGGAGCGCCGCCGGATCCGTCCTTGTGGCACGAGGCGCAGCCCTTGCTTGCGAACACGGCCGCGCCGGCCTTCGGATCACCTGCCTGGTCCACGTACCCCTTGAAGTACAGGTGCGCGATCAGGTCGGCCATCTCGGTGTCCGAGAATTGCGGGAACCGGATGCCCTGCGCGCCCATCCGGGCGCTCATCGCGTAACTGTGGTTCCACAGCAGCCCGGTAATCTCCGACGCCGTCTTCGACAGCGTCGCCCGCGCCAGGTCCGGCGCAATCCGCCGCGCGCCGTCGTGGCAGGCGCCGCAGCCCTTGCTCTGATAGACGAGCGCGCCCTTCGCCGGATTCGGCAGCGGCAGCAGCACGACGTCGCGCCCCTGTCGCTGGCCCTGGACGCGGATGTAGGCCTGGATATCGGCCATGTCGTTCCCGGAGAACTGCGGAATCGGCGAGCCCGTTCGCACCTGCGCGGCCTGCATCGTCGGACCGGCGTTCCACATGGCCTGCGCCAGCGCGGTCGATGACGTGTAGGCGCTGTAGCGATCGAGCGGCTTGCCGATCGTGCCGCCCTGCCTGCCGAGCGAGTGGCATGCCGCGCACTGCAGCCGTGCGTACGCCGCGCGGCCGCGCCGCGCGTCTCCCGGGTCGTCGAACAGCCGCAGATAGTAGAGGTAGCTGAGGATATCGGCCATCTCGGTCGGATCGAGCGTGGGCCACGACTCGCCCAGCCTGGTTCCCTGGTCGATCATCTGCGGCGTGTGGTTCCAGAAGTCGCCCACCAGTTCGTAGAAGGTCTTGCCCGCCACGGCCACGCTCATCTCGGGGCCGAGGCGTCCACCGTGCCCCCACACGGAGTGGCACGTGGCGCAGCGCTTCTCCTCAAACGTCTGGCGACCCTTGAAGGGGTTGCCCTCCACGGCCGGGCTTTCGCCCGCGGACATCGCGACCACGGACATCGCGACGGCGCAGGCCCCAACGAAGACGAGCGTCAGTGCTTTCATGAGTCCACCGCCGCGATCGTGTCGGGCAGGTACGAGGCCACGCGCTCCGATACCTCCTCCACGGATTTCTCCCGGCCCTCCTGGATCTCCCAGATCGAAATGATCGGGAAGAACTTGGTGGCCACCATGTAGATGAGGATGAAGCCGGCCAGCGTCCCCGACATGATCGACAACTCCACCCAGGACGGGAAGTACGACACGTTCGCCGATTCGAGGCGCGGGTGCAACGACGTCGGCACGACGATATTGAACCGTTCGAGCCACATGCCAATCACGACGGCAATCGACGCCACGACGCAGCCCGACACGTTCCGGGTGGCGCGACGCGCCATCAGCGCGAACGGGATGACGAAGCAGCACACCACCATCGTCCAGAACGGAACGGCGAAGGCCCCGGTCAGCTTGGCGTAGAGCGTGGCCAGTTCGGATTCCTCCCCGCCGTACCAGGTGGTGAGGTGCTCGGCGAACGTGAAGTAGAACCACAACACGGTCATCACGAACATCAGGAGGCCCATGTTGTTGAAGTGGATGTCTTTGAAGTACGCGTCGAGCTTGTACACCTTCCGCAGGATCGCCATGGCGATGATGAGCGCGGCAATGCCCGAGAAGATCGCGCCTATGACGAAGTACGGCCCGAAGATGGCGCTGTGCCACATGGGCTTCAGCGTCAACGCGAAGATCCAGCCGATGACGGTGTGGACGGACACGGCCACCGGGATGACCGCTATGGCGAGAACCCCGATGATGCGCTCGAGCGTGTGCCGCGACTTCGGCGTGTCCTGGTAGCCGATGGCCAGAAACGAGTACAGCGCTTTCGGGTGCAGGCCCAGGTCACGGATGCGCGCCAGGTCGGGGATCATCGGGATGTAGAGGTAGATCGTGCTGGCGGAAAAATAGAGCGTGATGCTCAGGACGTCCCACAGCAGCGGCGAGAACGGCTGCGCGTGCAGGAAGATGTTCAGGACGCGGTCGGGACGGCCGAGGTCGATGACGGGCTGGACGGCACCGAAGCCGATGACCAGCACCGTGATGAACTCCGCCGACCGCGTGATGGATCGCCGCCACTCGGCGTTCGCCACGCGCAGGATGGCCGAGATCAGCGTGCCCGCATGCGAAATGCCGATGAAGAACACGAAGCAGATGATGTAGATGCCCCAGTATTCCGGCCGGTTCAGGCCCGTCGCGCCCAGCCCGTTCCGCAACTGGTAGACGTACGCCACGGCGCCCCACGCCGCAATCACGGCCATGACGGCGAGCCACCGCCAGAACGTCTTCGTCGTGCGGACGAGAGGCATGAGCAGGACGCGCTCGTCCTGGGGCAGGCTGGAGACGATCTCGAGGTCAGTCACAGTTCAATCCCGTCTGGCCAGGTAGTAGACCTTGGGCTGCGTGCCGAGCCCCTCCTGCAGTCGGAAGGCCCGCGGATCGCGCGCCAGTTCCGCGACGTTGTGTGAGGGATCGTCCAGGTTGCCGAAGACGATCGCCCGCGTGGGACAACTGTCGGCACACGCCGGCTGGTAATCCTCTTCCCGCAATGGCCGGTTCTCGACCCGCGCGGTCTCCCGCGCGCGCTGCAACCGGTGGCTGCAGAACGTGCACTTCTCGATGACGCCGACGGGACGCACCGACACGTCGGGATTCAACCCGGCCTCTGTCGATGGCGGGTGCACGGGTGCATGCCAGTTGAAGTACTTCGCCGTGTACGGACAGGCGTTGGCGCAGTAGCGGCACCCGATGCACCTGGCGTAGATCTGGTTGACGATGCCTTCTTTGTCGATCGACGTGGCCCCCACCGGGCAGACCAGCGTGCATGGCGGACGGTCGCAATGCATGCACGGCGACGGCACGTACCGCGACCGCAGGTCCGGCCACTCGCCTTCCACGTCCGCCCGTACGTGCATCCACGAGACCGTCCGGTGCTCGCCGGCCGCCTGAGGCCCGCCCACGGCGACGTTGTTCTCCGAACGGCACGCCACTTCGCAGGCCTGGCAGCCGTTGCAGCGATCGAGGTCGATGACCATTCCCCAGCGCGCCATCAGATCTCCCTACAGCTTCACCAGCCGCACACGGCTCGAATGCCAGTCGGGCAACCCGCTGACGGGATCCGCGGCTGGCCCGATGGCCGCCAGCGGATTCGCCCCCTTCGGCTCGCCCCATCCCTCGACCTTCTGATGCAAGCCGTACGGCACGTTCACCACGCCGGGCTGCGCGCCCGCAAACACGCGCACCGTGGCCTCGAAGCCGCCGTGGCTCGATTCGACGCGCACCCGCTGACCCGACAGCAGCGCCTGCGCGCGCGCGGTGTCCGGACTGACCTCGACCCACGTTTCCCAGGCCGTATCGGTGAGGACGCCCAGGTGCTCCAGGAGCCACGGCATCAGCGGCGTGGCACCGGACGACAAGGTCAGGACGCGGAACGGCACGAGGTGCAGCGGATAGTCCGGCGCTGCCGCGGCCGGCACGGCCGGCAGCGGCAGGAAGCCCTCCGTCAGCTTCTGGCCGGATTTCTGCAGGCGCTGCCGGGCGTCGGGCGGGTAGATCCAGACGCGCCCGTCCGGATGCTGTGTTCGGCCGGACCGGTCGTCGGTGTCCACCAGCGGATCGAACCACCCGCCGGCATCGAGAATCGACTGACAGAAGTCGTCGGGGGCCTGGCCATGCGGCAGCCACCAGCCGCGCCGCTCCACCTCGCTCAGCTCGCGCTGCCGGAACACGTCGACAAACGCACTGCCGCGCGCGGCCGTGGCGAGCGCGACCCCGCGTTCGCGAACCAGCGCTTCGACGGACGGCCAGCGCGCCCACGCGGCAGCCGTTCCGCCCAGGCGGCCCGCCAGGGCAAGGATGACGTCTCCGGTAGCCTTCGTGTTCTGCAGGGGCTGCACCGCCGGCCTCACCACGCCCCACACCGGCGTCGGCGCGGCCGCCGGCGCCAGGGCGTCCTGCCAGCGCTCCAGGTAGGTGTGATCCGGCAGGATCAGATTCGCGTACCGCGCGCTCTCGTCGAAGAAGGGTGAGAACGACACGACCAGCGGCACGCGCGCCAGCGCCTGCCGCATCGCCTCCGCGTTGGGCAGCGACGAGACGGGATTGGCGTAGTAGAGGAACAACACCTGGGCCGCTGCGTCAGCCCCGCCGGCCGCCGGCCAGTTGGTCGCCGTGAGGGGCGCGTCCGCGAGCGCCACGGCGCCGGTCGCCTCCCGCACGGTGGCGCCTGGCAGCGCCGGCATCGGCGCCTGCACCATGAGGCCGCCCTGCCGATTGAGCCGGCCCGTCAGCGTGTTGAGCGCGTGAATCGCGAGCGCGTCCGTCATCCCGCCGTTGCGCCACGAGACGGCCTGGTCCCACACCGCCACCGCGTGGTTGGCACTCCCGAACGCCTTGGCCAGCGCGGTGATCCGGGCCGCAGGCACACCCGTGCGGGCCGCGACGTCATCCGGCCGGCCGTGGCGCAGCACCAGCGTGCGATAACCGGGATGGCGTGTTCCGTCTGGCCCGGTCCAGTCTTCCCAGCCCGCCACGTTGCGCGACACCTCGTCGACGTCGTACAGCCCTTCCTTGACGATCACGTATGCCAGCCCGAAGGCCAGCGCGCCAAACGTGCCCGGCGTGACCGGCACGAAGTCATTCGCGGCGACCGCGCTGCGCGACAGGCGCACGTCCACCTGGACCCACCGCGGGCCCGGGCGTCCACCCTCACCGTCACGGGCCCGCGCCGCCAGGGGCAACGCCCACCAGGCCTCGGTCAACGCCGCGCCAAACGACAGCACGAAATCCGCGCCGGCGAGGTCGAACGCCGGCGGCGCATCGATCCCCTGGCACATCCGGACCACGTCCGCGGATCCGTCGCGGTAGTCATCCACCCAGATGCGGCGGGTGCCGATCGCGCCGCAGAAGCCGGTGACGAGATCGCCCATCACGCCGGACACATCGCCGACGAGCCAGTCGACTGGCGTTCCGCCCTTGGGCTGATAGGCGGCGCGGAGGGCAGACGCGACGCGATCGAGCGCGGCATCCCACGAGATGGGCTCGAAGTGATCCGACCCGGGCGGGCCCACGCGTTGGACGGGCCCCTTCAGACGCGCCGGGTGATACAGCAACTGCAAGCCCGCCCGCCCCTTGGGGCACAGTCCGCCCTGGCTGATGGGATGAAGGGGATTGCCATCGATGCGCGTCGGCCGGCCGTCGATCAAGCGAACGCGAATGCCGCAGTGAGACGGGCACAACATGCAGGTCGACGGGACGAACGTCTCGTCGTTCGGCGACCAGTCGGGGCCAAAGTGCGGCATCGGCAGCGGAAACTGGTGGGACAAGGCGCCGAGGCCGAACCCGATTCCCGCCCCCGCGGCACCGACGAGGAAACTCCGTCGTGAAACGGCCACGTTCGCTCCCCTTACCTGTGGCAGGCGGTGCAGTCGGTCCGGACGCTCCGCTGCGTGTGGCAATCGACGCAGGTCTTCATCTGGATCCGGATGAGTGGACGCGCCGGAGGCGCCGTCGTGTCGGCGATGCCTCCGTGACAGGTCGCACACGCCAGCTTGGCCACCGTCACGTGGCGGCGGTGCGAGTAGTACGCGTGATCGGGCAGCCGGAAGAGTTTCTTGAACACCGGCGGATTCGGGCTGGCGGCCAGCTTGATGAGTTTGGCCTCTTCGGCCGACTTCCCGAGCGGTTGCTGATGGCAGCCCGTGCACACCGTCAGGTCCGGCAGGCCCGAATGCTGGTGGTCGGCAAAGTACTGGTGACACACGGAACAGTCGATCCCGTTGTCCTTGACGTGCTTCTGGTGATTGAACTGGATCGGCTGCACCACTGCGGCGTCCGGGTCAAAGCTGGCGCGGCCCGAGGCAAAGCCCACCGCTGCCATGGCCACGGTGAACACACCCAGAAGCAGGCGCTGCGTCGTACTGAGCTTCTCATCACCCATCACGCGTCGGCTCCTCCGCATCACTCCCCGAGTGATTCTCCGCACCCCATGACCCTGGGAAATCACTCCGGGAGTGGTTCTCTACGGCGTGGCGTGCGGACTGCCGGAACTGAGCGTCCGCAGCAGTTCCCGCGCCCACAGCGCCTGGAACGTCGTCAGCCGCTCGGCCATCAGTTCCGAGAGGCCGCTCACGACGCACCGTTCCATCACGGGATCCATGGCGAACAGCGCCTGCAGCTCCTGCCGGGCAAACGCGACCACCTCCGTCGGCTCCGCCGCGCGCGCCGACAGGGTGAACCGGTACGGCTTGACCATGGCCGACCAGCCAATCGTCTTGCCCCGTCCCGCCGTCTCAACCGTGATGTCCTTGACGACTCCGCCGATGCTGATGGGAAAGCAAAGTTCCACCAGGCCGCTTTTCACCAGGGTGATGTACTGGGCGCTGTCGCCGAGGAGGAACAGGTATTCGCCGGTCCGCAGCGGGAGCACGCGCGCGATGGCCGCGAGCCGCTGGATGCTGCCCGAACTCAGTGACGCAAACAGTTCGGCGGTCCGGATGTGTTCGTCCATGCTCATGCGACTCTCCGATCCCCGGGTTCAGCCTGCGATTGACGCGGCCGTGAGGAGCGAAAACCCGATCCGGCCTAGTGCACGTGAACCGGCGCGCCAGACTCCCGATACAGGTTGTCCACTGACGGGTGGTGGACGAACTGCGCCACGACCGCCTGTTCCAGCCGGACGTGATGTTCGATGCGGTTGACCAGCTCGTCGTCAAAGACCACGTTGAGCGACTCCATGGCGCGCTCAGGCCTGGAGAAGAAGCCGGGAATCGTGATCATCGCGGCGGGGCGGCGCACGGCAGCCGCTTCCTGAGCCTGGGCCTGCAGGGTCCGCTCGCGCTCAGCGTTGAGAAAGCCCATCGTCAGCATCAGCACCATGCCACCGAAGAGGACGCCGACGGCCAGAACGACAAGTGCAGTCTCCATGCTGTGATCTCCTTCGAGAGATGCGTGTAGCAAGTTCCGGGCCTTGCGACCGCGTGGAGCATGCACCGGGGGATCGACACGCAAAACCCGGCCACAGGTGGCGCTCGGTGACGGTTTGGATGGAAGCTGCGCGGAAGATGATCCTGACGAAACCGGCAGAGATGGGCGCGGCAGACCTGTCAGGACTGTCAGTCGTCGAGGTCTTCGGGAATGCTGGAACCCGTCCCCGAGGCATCCGACCGATGCCGCTCCAGGAGGCGGTAGAAGGTGCGTTCCGACACGCCCAGCGCCTCGGCCGCCTTGGAGCGGTTGCCGCCGACCCGGCCGAGCACCCACTGGATATGGCGGCGCTGCATTTCTCTGAGGGAGGGCACGGTGTCGCCCTCTGCGTGGGGCGGCTGAACCGGGTCCGAGCGCAATGCGATCGGCAGGTCTTCCAGGCGAATCACCTCGCCGTCGCACAGGACCACGCTTTGCTCGATCACGTGGATCAACTCCCGCACGTTGCCCGGCCAGGGGTATCGCGTCAAGGCATCCAGGGCCACGTTGTCCATCCGCTTCGAACAGGAGAAGCGGTGATTGAATCGGCCGAGGAAACAGGCAACGAGTGCCGGGATGTCCTCGGGCCTCGCGCGCAGCGGCGGAATCGTCACCGTGAACGTGGTGAGGCGGTAGTACAAGTCCTCCCGGAACCGGCCGCGGGCCGCGGCCTGGACCAGGTCCCGATTCGTCGCCGCGACCACCCGCACGTCCACGCTGATCTCGGCGTTGCCGCCCAGGCGCCGAAAGCGGCCCGTTTCCAGCACGCGCAGGAGCTTGGCTTGTGTCTCCGCGCTGGTGTCGCCAACCTCGTCGAGAAAGATCGTCCCGCCGCTCGCCACCTCGAACAGGCCGTGCTTCAGGCGATGCGCCCCGGTGAAGGCGCCCTTCTCGTGGCCGAACACCTCGGACTGGAACAACTCGTCATGGAACGCGGCACAGTTGACGGCCACGAACGGGGCATCGTGCCTGCCGCTCTGTGTGTGCAGCAACGTGGCGATCAACTCTTTGCCGGCGCCGGTCTCGCCGAGAATCAGCGTCGTCGAATCCGTCCTGGCGATCCGCGCGACCGATTCCAGGAGCTTCCGGCTCGCGGCGCTCTCGCCAATGAACTCGACGCCGCGATTGGGCGCCGCATAGCCGTCTTCGAGCACCTGCTGGCGCGTCAGCAGGCGGATATGTTCGTGCGTCTTCTGGATCGACAGTTCCAGCTTGGCGATGGGACAGGGCTTTTCGAGGTAGTCGTGGGCGCCCATTCGCATGGCCTTCACCGCGGTGTCGATGGTCCCGTGGCCGGTCAGCACGACGATGCCGCAGGTCACCGGCCGGCCTCGCAGTTCGCTGAGCACGTCGAGGCCGTCCATGTCGGACAGACGAAGGTCCAGCAGGATCACATCGACGTCGGCCGCCGCCGAGGGTTCGAGCGCTTCCTTGCCCGATCCGCGTGTCTCAACCGTGTATCCCCGTCGCGCCAGCTCGCCGCCCATCACCCGTCGAAATGCGGGGTCGTCGTCGACGAGGAGCACGCGGATGTCCCTGCCGGTCGTGGTCACGAGGCCTCCGCGAGCGGGTAGGGGAACACGATCTCGAGACAGGAGCCCTGCCCGACGGTGCTCTCCACCAGACGGACATCACCGTGGAAGCGACGCATGAACGTCCGCGACAGGAACAGGCCGAGCCCGGTGCCGCGGGGTTTGTACGTCCGGAATGGCTCGAAGAGCCGGCGCTGGGCGTCGGACGAGATTCCGCATCCGTTGTCCCGAATCCGCAGGCGGAGGCCATCTCCGACCTCGAACGACAGCGCCACGGTGCCGCCCCGGTCTCCGCACGATTCGATCGCGTTGACGACCACGTTGAGGACGACGTGCTGGACGACTTCGGTGTTGGCGGACACGAGGGGCACCGGGTCGGCCTGGTCGAACACGAGGGCGACGCCGACGGCCCGCGCGGTGGGCCGCGCCAAGGAGAGCACGCTGGACACGACGTGACGCAGGTCGATCGGCTCGGTGGCCGGGGGAATGCCGCGGGCGAAGCGCAGGAACTGATCGGTGATCGTCCGGCACCGCATGACCTGCTCCCGGATGACGAAGGCGCTGTCCCGGATCGCCTCGATGGTCGCCGGGCTGAGTGCCGAACCGGCGCCTTCCGGGATCTGATCGAGGATCGACTCCGAACACGTCAGCGTCGTCGCCAGCGGCGTGTTGACCTCGTGCGACAGGCCGGACGCGAGAATGCCGAGCGATGACAGGCGTTCGATCTCCGCCAGGTGCTCCTCTTCGCGCACGCGGTCGGTGATGTCCCGCCAGGCTTCCACCACCTGCCCGACGCTTCCGTCCTCGGCGTACACCGGCGACGCGTAGACCTCGAACACGCGTTCGTCGGCGTCGCCGGACGCCGGCATGCGGTACGTGGCCTGCTGCAGGCGCCCCGTGGCCAGGCAACGCGCCGTCGGACACTCCGGGTCGTCTCCGCACGGCAGGGCGTGCCCCGCCACGTGGCGGCACGTCCGGCCGCGCAGCGACTCAGGATGCGATCCGAGCCACCGGGAAATGGATCGGTTGGCCGCCACGACTTTGAAGTCGCGGCCGAGCACGATCAGCCCGTCGTCCAGGCTGTTGAGCACACCCGATAGCTGCTGCTCACGCTGCCTGATGTCCGCGATCAGCCCTGCCGTGGCATCAGCCATCGCATTGAAGTCGGCGGCCAGCGACGCGATCGCGTCACCGCCTGACGCGTCCGCCCGTTCCTCGAGGGCGCCGCCGGCTATGGCGCGCGCCGTTTGCGTCAGCGACGCGAGACGGGACAGCGCCACGCGGCGCAGATGCCAGCCCATGCCGCCGAGCATGAACAAGGCCACGATCGTCGACGCGGCTCCCAGCCAGGCGGCGTCGCGCCGGAAGGCTGCCTGCGCGGGCGCCATGGATACGTCCAGCACCAGCATGCCCAGCAGCCGCGTACTGGCATCGTGGCAGCCGTAGCACTCAACCCGGTTCTGAATGGGCAGCACGCTGCGCAGGACTTCGCCGCTGGCCTCGGTCAGGATCACCCATTGTTTCCGCTGGGCCGCCGCCTCGGCATGGCACACGCTGCACGTCGCCGACGCCTTCGAGGTTTGACTGCCCACCTCGTCGGTCCGGCTCGACAGCTTGACCGTGCCGTTGTGGTCCACCACCATCGCGCGCACGATGTCCGGTTGCCGGCCCACTTCGCGCAGGACGTCCGCCATCAGCTTCGTGTCGCGCGTGACCATGTCGTGGCGCAGGGCCGCCTCGACGATGCGATTTTCGAGTTCGGCCGCGTTGCGCCTGGCCTCGACGGCATGGTCGTACTGGATGCGGGAGAGGAAGTAGAGGCCGCCCGCCAGCGGGACAATCAGGATCAGGCTCATGCCCACGGCAATCCGGAGCGTGAGCCTGTCTACGTCGAAGAGTCGCAGGCGTGCCATCCGAGAGCCCTCGCGCCGACCACCGTCGACTGTTGCCAGTTTGTATGTGAAGCCAGCTCAGTGTAACAGGTTTCAAACACCGGCCCTGGCGCGGGCCTGCTCCCCCGCAACCGGCACCGCCGGCAGGCTGGTCCATCTGCCAGGTCTGTCATGACAAGCACCCCCGGGCCCTGCCAGTCCTGACAGGTCTCACGCCCAACCACGTCTCGCTGCCGCGGCCTGGCGACGTGGCCGATGAAATGCCACGGCGGGCGAATATCGCGCCGATCCTCCGATAAACCCGGCCCTGGCTGGACTCGTTCGAGGCTCGGAGTCCGCTCGGCGACACGATGTCGTCTGCACTGCCCATGCCCGGCGGGTCGAACCGGTGATCCGGAACACGAATTGCTCGGTCCAGGCACATGGGCGGCCGCGGGCGCGCTCGCCTGGCGAGAACTCTTACCCGACCTGATTCCCCGGGGGCTTGCAATGAAACGCGTGATGCTGTCAGGAAGTGTATGCGCACTCGTGCTGTTCTGGGCGGCGGCGGCCGGCGCTGGACAGGCCGGCAAGGCAGCGCCAACGGCGCTCGCGAGCGACGAGGTCTGCACGTCGTGCCATAACGAAACGTGGGCCAAGCCGATCCTGGCGCTCTACCAGACCCGCCACGGCAACCGGGCCGATGCGCGAACGCCGGGCTGCCAGAAATGTCATGGCCCGAGCGAGGGGCACCTCAAGGACTTCGGCACGGCGCCCGATGTGGTATTCGGCGCGACGTCCAAGCATCTGTCGCCGGCTGGCGCCCGCAACGAGGCCTGCCTCGCGTGCCACGACTCGAGCGTCCTGCCGCGCGCCAACTGGACCGGCAGTCAGCACGAAGCGCGCAGCGTGGCGTGCACGAATTGCCACAACATCCACGCGCCCGATCAGAACGTCCTGAACAAGGCGACGCAGGCGGAAGTCTGCTTCACCTGCCACAAGACGCAACGCGCGCAGGTCCGGCGCGTCTCGGCGCATCCGCTGGCGGTCACCGGCATCGGCAGCCCGCCGAAGATGGCCTGCTCGGATTGCCACAACCCGCACGGGTCGACGGGACCGACGCTGCTGGTGAAGAACACGGTCAATGAGACGTGTTACACGTGCCACGCCGAGAAGCGAGGGCCCTTCCTCTGGGAGCACAGCCCCGTCACGGACAGTTGCGTCAGCTGCCATACGCCGCACGGATCGACGAACGCGGCCCTCTTGAAGGTGCGGGCGCCTTGGCTGTGCCAGGAATGCCACAGCGGTGACCATGGCGCGCAGATCAACAGCGCGGCCAACCTGGCGGGCGGCGCCGTCACGACCGTCAACGGCGTGCAGCAGCGAGGGGCGGCCTCGCCGCGGGCGCAGCTGACGGCCCGCGCGTGCCTGAACTGCCACGTCCTCATTCACGGCTCGAATCATCCGGCGGGAGCCAAGTTCCAGCGCTGATTACTCGTATCCGGGGACACTTGTCATGATCATCAACGTACAGAACACAGGCGCCCGGGTGGTGAGGGCGGCGGCATGCGGTGCGATCGCCGTGGCGCTCGGGGCGTGGAACGTCTCTGCGTCGGCCCAGACCGCCAGCGAACTCACGCGGCCGTCCAGCACGGTTGACGTCGGGGTTGGGGCCACCAGTGCCGGGTCGTACAAGGCCGGCGAATTCAACGGGCTGCAAAAGAAGGGCGCCTTCCTCATCGGCGACATCGACCTGCGGGGCGGCGGCGCGTACGACAGCGCCAGCGCCATGCGCTATCGCGTGCGGGGCACGGACCTGGGACTCGACACCCGCAGCCTCACGGCCGAGGTGGGCGTCCAGGGCCGGTACCGGATGCGCTTCGGGTTCGATGAGATCCGGCGAAACCGATCCGACAGCTACCAGACGCCGTTGGCGGGCACGGGTACCAACGTGCTCACCTTGCCCTCCAGCTGGCTGGTACCGGTCATCGCCAGCAGTTCCAGCAGCAACAATGCGACGACCACGACGAGTGCGCGCGGGCTGGTGCCGGCGATTGGCGGCGCCAACTACATCGACCTGCAGACGACGTCCCCGACGCTGGGCGCGGTCATCGCGCCCAACTCGTCCCAGCTGGCGCTGGTGAACGCCGCGGCGGCCGCAGATGTCCCGCTCTTCCACACCTTCGACATCGACACGACGCGGACGCGGTACCTCGCGGGCATCAGCGTGGACGCCGGACCGCAGTGGGGATTCGACGCGACGTTCAGGCCCGAACACAAGGAGGGCACCAAGCTGATGAGCACGGTGTCGCGCAACACCGGTGGCGACATCGCGACGGTCCTCCCCGACCGCATCGACTCCAACACCAACCAGGTGAACGCGAACCTGGTGTTCAAAGGCGCAAAGGGCTTCGCGCAGGCCGCTTACTACGGTTCGTACTTCACGAACAACGTGGCGTTCATGTCGTGGCAGAACTGGGCGGCGGCGGGCCTGACGACGAACACGATGAGCAGCGCCCCGAGCAACACGTTCAATCAGTTCAGCGGGTCTGGCGCGTACAGCCTCTCGAAGACGACGAAGCTCACGGCCGGCGGCTCGTACGGGCGCAACACGCAGAACGACACCTTCCTGACCGACGTTGATACGCCGGTGGTCCCCGTCAGTTCACTGAACGGCCTGGTGGTCAGCACCGCCTTCAACGCCAAGGTGACGAGCCGCGCGTGGAAGAAGGTGGTGATGGACGCCGCCTACAAGTACGACAACCGCGACAACCGGACCGCGGTCAACAGCTTCCAGTTCTCGGACGCCGGCGAGACGCTGGCGGTCAATACCAGCTTCCCCGGCTTGCAGGCCAACAACGTCAACGCCAACCGGCCCTACAGCCGGAAGCAGAACCAGTTCACCGCGGACGTGGACTACGGGTTCTCGCCCGGCCAGCACGTGAAGGTGGGATACGAGTACCAGAAGGTCGATCACGCCTGCCCTGGTTCCTGGATCAGTTGCGCGGACGCGGCCGTCACCAACGAGAAGATCCTGCGCGCTGACTGGCGGGCCGCCGCCGGCCCCGCCGTCACCGCGCGCCTGGGTTACGAGTACTCGCAACGCCGGGTGCCGGACTACAACGAGAACGCGTTCCTGGCGCTCGTGCCGTACGCCAACGTCCCGCCGACGGGTCAGGCACTCTCCGCGTACCAGGCAATGACCACCAACGGTCTGACGGGCTACGGGCCCGTCCTGGGCTACAACGGGGGCGTGTTCGTGAACAGCACGTTCTTCCCGAGCAACAATGCCCTGGCAAACGCGCTCTACGCCAACGTCAACCGCATCAGCGAGCTGATCGGGATGCGGCGCTACTACGTCGCCGATCGGAACCGCGACAAGGTGCGCAGTTCGGTCAACTGGCAGGCCACCGACGCCTTCGCCCTCCAGGCCGGCGTGGACTACAACCGCGACGAGTACCCCACGTCCACCTACGGCCTGCAGCACGCGCGGACGTGGTCGACCGACGTCGACGCCTCGTACGTGCTCTCGGATCACTTCAGCGCCGACGTGTTCTACACCTACGAACTTCTCGGCAATGCGACGGCCGGCAATTCGTATGCGGCCAACAGCAACACCTCCAGCGTCAACGGGTTCACGGCCCTGTCCGGCAACGCGTGCGACGGCTACACCACGCTGCAGCAGCGGAACAACAACAACAAGCTGGACCCGTGCCTCAACTGGTTCACGGACATGGCCGACAAGGTCAGCACGGTCGGGGCCAGCCTGCGCGGCAAAACCGGGAAGCTGGATCTCACTGCCAACGTCGTCCTGAGCAACGCCAACACCACCAACAACGTGTCCGGCGGGAACTGGGCCAACAACCTGCTGGCGCTGCCGAATGCGCCGGCCAACACGATCGCCGCCTATTTCATTCCGGCGTCGGCGCTGCCGACGGTGACGGCGCGGAGCAGCGAGCTGCGCCTGAACGCCCGGTACGCGATCAGCAAGGCGCAGTCGCTCCGCGTGCTCTACACCTACATGCATTCATCGTCCGCCGACTGGGCCTACGACGGGATGCAGATGGGGATGGGGACGCCAAGTGGGGTACTGCCCACCAACGAGCAGCCGTTCAACTACGGGGTGCACGTCTTTGGCGTGTCGTGGGCGGTGACGTTCTGACGGCGGGACTGGAGTTCTGACTCGCTGGCCGGCTTCGAGACCGAACCGGAACCCGCCGCACTGCTTCCGGCGGGTTCCCACTGCTCGCGGCCGACCAGACGGGGCGCCCCTCGACGGCGTGCCGAGGGGCGCCTCACACTTGAATTGACGATCGCCTACTTCGCCGGGGTGGCCTTCAACGTCTTCAGGTAGGCCAGCACGGCATCGACATCTCCCTTTTCCCACGCGACCTTGGGCATCTTGGGCACGCTGGCCGCCTGCGGCGGCAGTTCCTTCTGCGGATCATTCAGAATCTTCGTGATCGCGGCGGCGTCGAGGCGATCAACGACGCCGTCGAGCGGTTTACCGAACTTGCCGCCCTTCCCCGCCAACTGATGGCACATCGAACACTTGTTCTTGACCGTGAGGGCCTGGCCCTTCGCGACAAGCTTGGAATCCTGGGCGGCGACCAGTGCCGTCGCGGCAGCGACGCAGGCCAAGCTCAATAACAAACGCTTCATCATGCAAGTTCCTCGCAATCACGGACCCAAGCCTGGGGGTGGACAGACGGGGTCGAGCTCAGGTCCAGCACGATCGACCCCGTGAATTCCTTGCAAGTTCCAGGCCCGACGTCCGTCCGAGCCGAGCCGCCTAGCGACCGCCAGCCACCAACTTCCCGTGAATCTCGGCCGTCAGCATTTCGATGCGCTGGGTGAGTTCGCGGGTGAGGCGCGTGAGTTCCGTGTTCTGCTCGAGCAACTGCAGTAGCTGGGCCGACTCGCGCGCGGCCACTTCCTGCCGCTCCAGGCTCGCGGCTGCGATGGCCTCGCGATGCAGAGCGTCCGCTTCGGCGTGCGCCTTGTCGCGGTCCGCCTGCCGTGTCTGGGCCAGCAGGATCAGGGGCGCGGCATACGCCGCCTGCAGGCTGAACGCCAGGTTCAGCAGGATGAACGGGTAGAGGTCGAACCTGGCCCACCCTGCGACGTTGGCCGCAATCCAGATGCCGACGATCACCGTCTGGCCGATCAGGAACCTCGGGGTGCCAAAGAAGCGGGCGAACGCTTCCGCCCGCTCTCCAAAGGCCGAAGCCCCGAACGCCGGCGCCAGGTGGGTCAGCGACTGGTGAAACCGGAAGTGATGGCTGGGCCCCGGGGGTCTCGGACCTGCGGCGGAGACGGGAGCGGGCGACAGCGTCATATGGACTCCAATGGAGGGGGTTCGCGTCGAGTGTAACCCGGCCGGCTTCGTTTCTGCGGCGAAAGTCGAAACCCGCGGGCGCCGAACCTCGTCTGTATCTAGCAGTGGCAGACATTTCTGCCCCACAGGAGCGCCGTATGACCGACCAGGAACGCCAGGCCGTTCTGACCCTCGCTATCATGGCCGCCTTCGCGGACGGCACGGCCGAATCCGCGGAACGAACGGAACTGAAACGGGCGGCGGAATCCATGAGCCTGGGCGGTGACGTGGACGCGTCAGCGGCCTTCCAGGACGCCGAGCAGAAACGCGTGTCTCTCGATGACACCGTGGCCGTACTGAGCTCGCCGGAAGCCCGCCGGCTGGCCTATCAGCTGGCCGTGGGTGTCTGCCACGCGGACGGCAGCCTCAGCGATGCGGAGCGCGCGTTCCTGTTCTCTCTCCAGGAGAAGCTGGGGTTCGATCCGCAGGCCGCCGCCGCGGCCACCACCTTCACCGCTCAGGCCGGAGCACTTGCCGCCGCACCGCTGTCATCGACCACATCCGAGGAGCCTGCCATGAACGCCGGGACGATGTCCGCCGAAGAACTGGACCGCGTGATCCTGAACTACGCCATCCTGAACGGCGCGCTCGAGCTCCTGCCGGACTCGCTGGCCACAATGGCGATCATTCCGCTGCAGATGAAGATGGTGTACCGCATCGGTAAGTCGTACGGCTACGAGCTCGATCGCGGCCACATCAAGGACCTGCTGGCCACGGCCGGCGCCGGCATGGCGTCGCAGTTCGTCGAGCAGATTGGCGTGGGCCTCGTGGGACACCTTTTTGGCCACGGCCTCCTCGGCCGCCTGCTTGGCGGCATCGGCGGCCAGGCCGTGAGCTCGGGGTTCTCGTTTGCCTCGACGTACGCCATCGGGAAGGTGGCCGTTCGCTATTACGCGGGCGGCAGGACGTTCTCCTCGCAGATGGTCAAGGACACTTACAACGAGATCTTCAACCAGGCGAAGGGCATGCAGGGCCAGTACGCCGAAACCATCCGCCAGAAGGCGCGCACCGTCAACGTGTCGCAGATCCTGCAGGACGTGCGGGCGTAAGAGCCTGCGGACGACCCGCCGGGGCGGAAACTCCGACCTGGGAAATGGGTGTATACTCCGGGTGTTCGGTTCACAACCTGGCTCGCCTGTTTACCCCAATCCTTGGGGCCAACGACCCGCTTGGCATCGTTACCGCCCTGACCAGCCGATCACCGAACACCGCGCGTCGAGTGGCTGGCCTGTGCAGACACCACGAGGGTCGGGATGCTCACGACACTGTTCGTCATCGGTGCGGTTGTTCTGACTGCGGGCTGCGTGATTATGTCCTTGTGGCACACGTTCCAGCCCAACCAGTCCGTGACGCAGATTCTCGCCGAACTCGAGACCCCCGCGAAGCGGTAGGCCCTTCGGAGCAGGCCGGTCACTCGGTTCGTCCGGCGGGGATGTCGAACTGCCGTCCCGTGATCTCCGGCCGAATCGCCCACGTCCGCGGATTTTTGGGATGCGTCGACGGACCGCGCGCGGAAGCGGACGGGCCGCCCGGACCCGCCCGCGCGTCTCCCGCCCCAGCGGGGCCTATCCGATGCTCAGGAACTGGTCCTTGGATGTGGCGCACACCGGGCACACGGCCGTGTCGATCTTCGTCACTGTCTCGCCGCACTTCGGACACACCAGGAACGTCTTGGCGGACTTCCACGTCTCCAGATTCTTCGACGCCGCGGAATAGAGATCGGCATGCTGGGCCTCCGCCTTGATGGCGAAGGTGAAGCTGATCAGCGCGTCGGTCTGACCGGACGCCTTGGCCTCCGCGATGAACTCCGGGTACATCTTGTCGCGTTCGTAGACTTCGCCCTCGACGGCGTCCTTCAGGCTGTCCGCCGTCGTCTTGACCGCCGGCACCTTGATGTCGGCCTTGGGCGTTTCGCCGAGCTTCTTGATGACGTCGGCATGGTTGCGCGCGTGGAATTCCTCGGCCTTGGCGGCTGCGCGGAACAGCGCGGCGACGCCGGCGTAGCCCTCCGATTCAGCCTTCTTCGCGTACGCCAGGTACTTGGCGTTGGCGTTGGATTCGCCGTTGAAGGCGGCCTGCAGGTTGTCGAGCGTCTTGGACGGCGCCGCGAGAGCGGTACCCGCCGTGACGAACACGGACACGGCGATGAGAATGGCGACGATGCGGGCGTTACGAGTCACAGTCCTACTCCTCCTCCGGGGCAGAGACGATTCAGCCCGTCCAGTCTACGCAGGGACGGGCTCGGTCGAAAACACTTCACTGAAGTTGTGATTGAGTCTCAGGATCGACTGCGGTCAACGATCACGGCCTGCAACTCCGCCCGCACGAACAGGATCACCGGGACGGCCAGGATCATTCCCGAGATATGGAACAGCGCTTCGCCGAGCAGCAACCCCAGCAACGTCACCAGCACCGGCAGGTGCACGACGCTGCCGATGATCTTGCTGTTCAGGAAGTACTCGAGCTTGTGGACGACGACCAGGAACACCAGGGCCGCCGCCACCTGAAGCGGCCCGGCCACCAGCAGGGCGCTGAGGCAGACGAGCGTGTTCGAGATCAGGTTGCCGACGATCGGCAGCAGGCCGAACACGAAGACGAGCACCGTCAGCGTGATCTTGTGGGGAATGCCGATGGCCACCAGCAGCCCGACAGTCAGCAGCGCGTTGATGGCCGAGATGATGACCTGGCCGGCCATGACCTGCCTGAAGCAGCCGTAGAACGCGGCGATCTTCGTTTCGAGGAAGTGCGCCAGGAACCCCCAGAGCGAGTCCGGCTCCGTGCCGACCGCAACGGCGGCACCGGACACGAGCCGTTCGTGGGCCAGGATGATGGTGATGGCGAACGCGAAGATCAGCAGCACCACGTTCACGCCGGCGCGCTTGGCGAGTCCGACAGACTCCGCCAGGTGACCGCGTCCCCACTCGATGACGTGAACCTTCACGTCGCCCAGGTCGATCGACACGCCCCACGACGTCAGCAGCGCGCCGATCTTCTGGTCCAGAAGCAGGTTCACCTGCTGCGTGTAGTCGGGCAGCTCTCGCAGAAAGCGCGGCGCCACGATCACGGCGAGGACGACGACCACGGCCGCGAGCAGCACGCAGACCCCGTAGAGCACCACCCGTTTCGACACGAACGGTACGCGGCCGCCGAGACTCGACACGAGGAGGTCGATCACGAGGTGCATGAACAGGAGGAAGACCAGGAGCTTGAGCAGGCCGAGCAGGACGAATGTCGCCACCAGGCCGATCAGGGTCAGCCAGCCGGCGAGCTGCGCGCGTCCGGGCGAGAGAGGCATGGCGAATCGTAGGACCTTCGCTAACGAGCGTCAACCGTCCCCTGCGCTTCCGCTGAAAAGCGGGAATCGCCAGGCGCGGATCAGTGTCGTCAATCTCCGGGGAAGCACTCCAGGAACGCCCTGATCTCATCCCTCACTCGCCGGAAAGCGGCGAGCCGCTCGGCTTCGGAGCCCGTGACGGCGGCGGGGTCGTCAAAACTCCGGTGCAGGCGGTTCGTGAACCCCGGATAGACCGGGCACGACTCCTTCGCGTTGTCGCAGACCGTCAACACGTAGTCGAAGGCCTGGTCCGCGAACTCGTCCACGTGCTTCGAGCGATGGCGCGAGATGTCGATCCCGATCTCCCCCATCACCGTAATGGCTTCGGGTCTGACGGCCCCGGGCCTCGTGCCGGCCGAATGAACCTCGAATCGCCCGCCGGCCACGGACCGCAGGAGCCCTTCGGCCATCTGGCTCCGCGCGGAGTTGCCCGTGCACAGGATCAGCACGCGCTGCACGCTAGGCTTCCTCGGCACGCCACTGCCAGTGCTTCTGGAACCACAACGCGACATTGACCAGCGCGATCAATGCTGGCACCTCGACCAGGGGCCCAATCACCGCGGCAAACGCGGCGCCGGAGTTCAACCCGAACACGGCCACCGCCACGGCGATCGCCAGTTCAAAGTTGTTGCTGGCGGCCGTAAACGAGAGCGTCGCCGTCTTCGAGTAGTCCGCGCCGAGCCGGTGCCCCATCCAGAACGAGACGAGGAACATCACGACGAAGTAGATCAGCAGCGGCACGGCGATGCGCAGCACGTCGAAGGGCAGCCGGACGATGTACTCGCCCTTGAGGGAGAACATGACGACAATCGTGAACAGCAGGGCGATGAGGGTGAGCGGGCTGATGCGGGGGATGAAGTGCGTCTCGTACCAGTCGCGTCCCCGGACACGGATCAGGCTGAACCGCGTGGCGATGCCCGCCAGGAACGGGATCCCGAGGTAGATGAAGACACTGCGGGCAATGTCACCGATGGACACGTCGACGACGGCACCGGTCAACCCGAACCAGCCGGGCAGCACGGTGATGAAGACCCAGGCGTAGACCGAGAAGAACAGGACCTGGAAGATGGAATTGAACGCGACGAGCCCGGCGGCGTACTCCCGGTTGCCCTTCGCCAACTCGTTCCAGACGATCACCATCGCGATGCACCGGGCGAGCCCGATCATGATGACGCCGGCCATGTACTCCGGGTACCCGCGCAGGAAGACGATCGCGAGGGTGAACATGAGGATCGGCCCCACGACCCAGTTCTGCACGAGGGACAGGAGCAGCACCTTCCGGTTCCGGAAGACCGCTCCCATCTCCTCGTACCGCACCTTCGCGAGCGGCGGGTACATCATCAGGATGAGGCCCGCCGCGATGGGAATGGACGTGGTCCCTACCTGGAATCCGGTGATGACCTGAATCACGCCGGGCAACGCGTAACCGGCGCCGACGCCAGCCACCATCGCCGCGAAGATCCAGAGCGTCAGGTAGCGATCCAGGAACGACAGCCGGCGACCGATTCCGTCCATGACCACCTCGCTTATGGCACAAGGCTTTAGCCCTGTGTATGCCTGTCACGCAGGACTGAAGTCCTGCGCCACATCCTGACACCGTACGTGGCACACGGCTTTCCGCCGACGCGCGACGGCGTGACCTCGACGAAGCTCACGGAGCGAAGTCGGGCAGCCTTGTGTACGACGATAGCGCTACGCGCTGATGGGCTTCCGTGCGCGCACGAACGCGCTCATGAACTTGCCATCGACGAGCGGACCGACCTTCGCGACGTCGATGCCCTTGTCGAGCAGGAACGACAGGGCGTCCTCCGTGCGGTAGACGCGGGTCGGCTCGATGCCAATCGACTCGAACCCGGCTGCGGCAAGCTTGGCGCGGTACTCGCGCTCTTCGAGTGCCCCCGCCACGCAGCCCACCCACAACAGGATGCTCTTCCGGATTTCCTCGGGCACGTCGCCCCGCGTCACGACGTCGGAGACCGCGAAGCGGCCGCCCGGCTTCAGCACCCGGAAGGCCTCGCGCAGCACCTGGTCCTTGTCCGCGGACAGATTGATGACGCAGTTCGAGATGATGACGTCCACCGACGCGTCGGGCAGCGGGATGTGCTCGATCTCGCCCTTGAGGAACTCCACGTTCTGAACACCGGCCTTCTGCTGGTTCGCGCGCGCCAGCGCCAGCATCTCGTCCGTCATGTCGAGGCCATAGGCCTTCCCGCCCGGCGAGACGCGCTTCGCGGACAGCAACACGTCGATGCCGCCGCCGCTGCCCAGGTCCAGCACCACTTCGCCCGGCTTCAATTCGGCGAGCGCCGTCGGGTTGCCGCACCCAAGCGACGCGAGCACCGCGGCCTCGGGCAATTCGTCCTTCTGCAGCTGATTATAGAGGTCCGAGGTAATCGGGTCTCCACCCGAGCAGCACGACGAGGGGCTGCTGCCGCAGCAGGCATTGCCCTCGCCCGACGCCACGCGCAGGGCCGCCTTGCCGTACTTTTCCTTCACCACATCCTTGACGTTTTCCATGCGTGCGCTCCTATCGACAACAGGTGATCTTCCGTGGTTCGATGGCCTTGTTGCGCGTGCAGCACTCGGCGTACAGGAACCCCAGGAGCTCTTCCAGGGCGCCGATCTTGGCCGAGCAGCGGAGGAACGTCCCCTCCCGTTGCACCTGCACGAGACCTTCGTTCTTCAGCTTGTCCAGGTGGTGCGAGAGCGTGCTGGCGGTGATGCCCAGTTCCTCACCGATCTCCCCGACGACCAGGCCTTCCGGGTGCGCCGACAGCAACAGGCGCATGATGCGCAGCCTGGCCTCGCTGCCCATCGCCGCCAGCATGTCCGCGTAGCCGTTGACCTGTTGGTCCGTCACCTTCGCCGCCATCGCTCACCTCGTTGATTCTATAATTCTATTATTATCGAATTATAGACTCCTGTCAAGCCCCCCCGGCCGCGGGCGCCGACGGGGTGCGTTCGCCCCCGACGGCCGGCGCCCGCCCAGTCCCGTCGCCACCGGCCCGGGCCCGGAATGCCCACGCGCGCGGGCGCCCGGACCGTATAATCAGGGGATGCGTGTCCGCCGCGGACACCGCGAGGAGCACACCGTGACCGAGCCCGAAGAAGATTTTGCAGCGTTGTTCGAGGCGTCCCTCAAGGCGAAACGCTTCGATCGCGGAGACACGATCGAAGGCACGATCGTCGCCATCGGCCCGGAAGTGGCCTTTGTCAATGTCGGCGGCAAGGGCGAGGCCGTGATCGCGCTCGACGAACTCAAGGGTGACGACGGTGTCGTCGAAGTGGCCGTCGGCGAACGCGTCCAGGCGATGGTGGTGTCCACCGAGGGCGGCCTGACGCTCTCACGGAAGCTCGCGCGCGGCGGCGCGACCGATCGCCAGCTCGAAGATGCGTTCCAGGCCGGCCTCCCGGTCGAGGGCAAGATCGAGAAGGCCGTGAAGGGCGGGTACGAGGTCCGCATCGGCCGCGCGCGGGCATTCTGCCCCCTGTCCCAGATCGACATCATCCGCGACACCACCCCGGCCGATCACGAAGGCCACGTCTACACGTTCCGCATCATCGAGTACAAGGAGGGCGGCCGGAACCTGATCGTGTCGCGGCGGAAGATCCTGGAGGAGGAGCAGAAGGCGCGCGCCGTCGAGATCCGGCAGTCGCTGGTCCCGGGTGCCGTGGTGCTGGGGCGCGTGGCGTCCGTGCGCGACTTCGGGGCCTTCATCGAGCTGGGGGGCGGCATCCAGGGCCTGCTCCACGTGTCCGAGATGGGATGGTCCCGCGTGGCGGACGCGTCCCAGGTGGTGACGCCTGGCCAGGAAATCGCCGTCAAGATCCTGCGCGTCGACGACGCGTCCCGGAAGATCTCGCTTGGCCTGAAGCAGCTCACCGAGAATCCCTGGTCCGCGGTCGAGGTGCACTACAGCGTCGGCCAGGTGTGCGAGGGCCGGGTCACGCGCATCGCGGACTTCGGCGCGTTCGTCGAACTCGAGCCCGGCGTGGAAGCCCTGGCGCATCTATCGACCTTCCCGCCGACCGGGCGCCCGGGCGGCTGGCGCAAGGCGATAGCCGTCGGCACCACCGGATCGTTCGAGATCCTCAGCATCGATCTCGAGAAGAAGCGGATTGGCGTGTCGCCCGTGCCGGAAGGCTCGACCCGCGAACGCTCGACGGCCGACGTGCAGCGCGGCATCGTCGCCGGCGCCCGCGTGGCCGGCAAGGTCGAGCGGCACGAGAAGTTCGGCGTGTTCGTGTTCCTGGGACCTGGGCGGACGGGCCTCATCCCGATGAGCGAGACGGGCCTCGACAAGGAGGCCGACGTGCCGGCCGCGTTCCCCCTCGGCAGTGACGTCGAGGTCATCGTGCTCGAAGTCGATGCCGACGGCCGCCGTATCCGCCTGAGCCGCAAGGCCGTGATCGACGCGGAGGCGGGCCGGGAGTTGCAGGACTACCGCGCACGCACGGAAGCCCCGCCGCCAGGCGGCATGGGATCACTCGCCGACAAGCTCCGGGGAGCACTGCAGTCGCGGGATCAAGGCTGACCGCGCCGATCACGAAAGGACGCCGCTGATGGTCCACTTGCCCGAACAGGAAGGTGTCGTCAAGTACACCGTCCAGCACGTCGCCTGCCGCATCGATCTCCCCGCGGACGTTGGCGATCTCTTGACCTGGCGTCGCCGGCTCCGCGAACTCGAACTGATCGGCGCCGACGCCCAGGGCCTCGGCTACGGGAACATGAGCATCCGCTGGTTCGCGTCGCCCCGCTTCCTGATCACGGGCAGCCAGTCCAGCGGCCTGCTCGACGTCGATCAGCGCCACTTCGCCAGCGTCGAGGTCATCGATCTGGATCGCAATTCCCTGCGCTCGCGGGGGGAGATTCCGCCGTCATCCGAGGCCCTGACCCATGCCGCGCTCTACCAGTCGCGTGCCGCGATCCGCGCGGTGGTGCACGTCCACTCGAATGCGATCTGGTCGACGTGGAAGGATCGCCTGCCGACCACTCGCGAAGACGTGGCGTACGGCACGCCGGAGATGGCCTACGAGATGATCCGGTTGCAGAAGCGGTCCGCCATCACCGACAAGGGTGTCGTGGTGATGGGCGGGCACCAGGACGGCGTGATCGCGTTCGCGTCATCGGTGGCCGAGGCGGCAGGCGCGATCCTCAAACTGATGCCGTCAGCAATGTAGGGCGGATCTTCAGATGCGACGCGCCTACCTTATTTTCATCATTGGCCTGGTCGCCGCCGCCAGCGCGGTGGCACAGCCCCCTGCCGTCCCGGCCACCGAATCGCGATACCTGTCCGGCACCGACAAGGACCACACGGTTCCGTGGGAGTTCATGGTGAGCGACGGTCGTCGCCGGGGCGAGTGGACCACGATCCCGGTGCCGTCCAACTGGGAACTGCAGGGTTTCGGCACTTACACGTACGGCCAGGAAAAGGACAAAGCGTTCGAGGAAGGCCGCTACCGGCACCGATTCGACGTGCCCGCCGCGTGGAGAGATCGGCGGATCTTCCTGGTCTTCGAGGGGTCGATGACCGACACCGCGATCGCGGTGAATGGCCGGCCCGCCGGCCCGGTCCACCGGGGCGGCTTCTACGAGTTCCGTCGCGAGATCACGCCGCTCGTCCGCGCCGGCGCCAGCAACCTGCTTGAAGTCACCGTCAGCGAGCACTCGTCCAACGCCTCGGTCAACCGCGCGGAACGGGACGGCGATTTCTGGGTGCTCGGCGGCATTTACCGGCCCGTCCGCCTGGAAGCGAGGCCGCAGGTCTACATCGAGCGCGTGGCCATCGACGCTCGCGCCGACGGGACGTTTTTTGCCGTCGTGCACGTCGACGGCACGCTTTCTCGGGCGCAGCTCACCGGCCGTATCGAGACGCTCGACGGCGCACCGGTCGGGACTCCCTTCACGGCAGATGTCCCGCCCGGCCAGGCGCAGGTTACGCTGGCCACCCGAGCCGAGGCGCCCCGCACGTGGAGCGCGGAAACGCCGGTCCTGTATCGCGCCACGTTCACCCTGACCGCCGGCGGCCGCGTGCAACACACGACCACGGAGCGCTTCGGGTTCCGGACCTTCGAGGTGCGCCGCGGCGACGGTCTCTACATCAACGGGCGGCGCGTGCTGCTGAAGGGCGTGAACCGCCACTCGTTCTGGCCCGAATCGGGGCGCACCACCAGCCGCGACGTGTCGATCGGCGACGTGTCCCTGATGAAGGACATGAACATGAACGCCGTACGCATGTCCCACTACCCGCCCGACCGGCACTTTCTCGAGGCGTGCGACGAGATGGGGCTCTACGTCATCGATGAGCTGACCGGCTGGCAGGCTGCCTACGACAACGAGGTCGGCCACGGCCTGGTGCAGGAACTGGTGCGGCGCGACGTGAACCACCCGTCCGTGGTGTTCTGGGCCAACGGGAACGAGGGCGGCTTCAACACGGATCTCGATGGCGACTATGCGAAGGAGGATCCGCAAGACCGCACGGTGCTGCACCCGTGGGATGCGTTCAACGGCATCGACACGCTGCACTACGCGCCGTACGACTGCTGCGCGCAGAGGTTCTTCCACGGCGCCGACCTCATCATGCCGACCGAGTTCAACCACGGTCTGTACGACGGCGGCCACGGCGCCGGGCTGCGCGACTACTGGCAGGCCATCGCCACGCACCCGCTCGGGGCCGGCGGCTTCCTGTGGGTGTTCGCCGACGAGGGCCTGGTGCGCACGGACCGCAACGGCGCGATCGACACCCATGGCAACTACGCGCCCGACGGCATCCTCGGCCCGCACCGCGAAAAGGAAGCGAGCTTCTTCACGATCCGGTCGCTCTGGTCGCCCGTGGCAATCGACGAGCGGCGGCTGCCCGTGCCCTTTGACGGCCGGCTTCCAGTCGCGAACGGATACACGTTCACGAACCTGAAGGACCTGACGTTCGACTGGCAGCTCTTCACGTTCCCCGGGCCGCGGGATGGCACGTCGGGACACGTCGTCGCGCGCACCGGACGCGCCGCTGCGCCGGCCGTTCCGCCGGGCGCCAGCGGCTCCCTCGACCTGGCACTCCCGGACGACTGGCGCAACTTCGACGCCCTCTCGCTCACCGCCACCGATCCAGGCGGAAGGCTGATCAACGTCTGGCGGTGGATGCTCCGTGGGCAAGGCGACGTCTCACGCCGCAGCGTGGACGCAGCCGGGGCGGCCCCGTCAGCGCGCGAGACCGCCGAGGAACTGGTGATCATGTCGGGCAGCACAGAGTTCCGCTTCAGCAAGGCGACGGGCCGCCTGGCCGGCGTGCGCGCGGGCGACCGCGCCGTGCCGTTTGGCAACGGCCCTCGAGCCGTGCCCGGCGACGGCCCGATGAAGAGCTTCTCCCACAGGCCGGACGGACCCGACTACGTCGTGGAGGCCACCTTCGACGGCATGCTCAGACGGACACGGTGGCGCGTCCGTCCGGGCGGTTGGCTGACGCTCGACTACGAACTTCGCGTGCCCGGCGGATCCTATCCGTACTTCGGCATCACGTTCGATGCGCCTGCGGACCAGGTGACAGACATGCGCTGGCTCGGCAGGGGCCCGTACCGCGTATGGAAGAACCGCCTCGACGGCCAGGGCTTCGACGTCTGGGCCAATGCGGCGAATGACACGGCGACAGGCGAGTCGTGGGTCTACCCGGAGTTCCGCGGCTTCTTTGCAGACATGTACTGGGCGACGATCGGCACCCGGAGCCAGCCCGTCACCGTTGTCTTCGAAACGCCGGGCCTGTTCCTGCGGATGCTGACGCCCCACAACCCGGTCGACCCGCGGTTTACGGCGGTGGCGTTTCCCGAGGGCGACATCTCGGTCATGCACGCGATCCCGCCCATCGGCACGAAGTTCCATGCGGCGGCCGCGTACGGTCCAGAGAGCCAGATGAACCTGGTGAACGGGAGGACGGGAACGTACACCGGCACGCTGCACTTCGCCTTCGGGCCGCGGGCTCAGTAGGGGGGACGAACGACTTGGCTAGACCCGGGGATCGTGTGAGTTGGGCATTTCCCCGATGTGGCGCAGGGCTTCAGCCCTGCGTAGAGAGGCAGGCCTGAAGGCCTGCCCCACACCAACGCATGCGAGCGTTGGGGCTAGCGCCTCCGGCCCAGCACGCCGTGCACGAGCCGATCGAGCCCGGCAAAGCGGCCGCTGCCCGTGGTCAGCGTCACCAGCAGCGCGCAGAACTCCACCAGGTTCTTGTTCACCACCAGGTAGCTGCCTTCCGTGGGAATCGAGTAGAAGTACCCCACGAACGGCGGGTTGCACAGGTAGAACAGCGTGATGAACCCGAGGCCGCCGACGCTCGCGAGACGCGTGAACAAACCGAGGATCAGCAGGACGCCCACGGCAATGAGCCCCCACATCGTGATGAGGTCCGCGTTGGCGAGCAGGTTCGGATTCGCCGCGAGGCCCTTGAAAGCTTCGGCAAACGGCCCGCGGGCCTGTTTGAGGTAGCCCGCCGCGGTCCAGGACGGCGCGGTCAGTTTCGCGATGCCCTCGTAGAGGAAGTGCCACCCAATCGCCACCCTTAGCACGGTGATTGCGATCATCGGCCAGCGTGAGAATGTTCCTTCTTGCATGTCCGCCATCCCCTAGATCCGGAAGTCGTCGGGCGTGAACGCCAGCCGGGACTTCGCCTCGATCGCCTCGTTGACCTTCAGCACGCTGACGGCGCTCTCGTAGCCGATCTCGGCCGGGCAGTTGAGCGTGCCCTTGCCGCGCACGGCGTTGAAGAAGTTCTGCAGGTGCGGCTGGTGATACGGATCGCGCAACACGATCGCCACCTTGTGCTCGTCGGGCGACACGGACTCGCGCACGTCCATCACGCCTTCGCTCTTCTCCTTCACGTCCTGCACCTTGGGAGCGCTCAGGTAGCCCTTCTGCACCCACTCGTCCCAGGCGGGCGCGTTGGGGTCGCGGTAGAGCTTGGCGCCGTATACTTCGGACTCGGAGATCAGCAGCGTCCCCTGGTCGCCCATGAAGTTCTCGAAGTACCCCTGGCTGCCGTTCGTGGTCTGCGTCTGGTAGTACGCCTTCGCGGGACCGGCCGGCGTGTCGTAGTCGAACACGACCATGGCGGTGTCGTACCACTCGTGCGTCGCCGGATCGTGGTAGAGCTGCCCGCCGCTCGCCATCACCCCGGTGGGGTTCGCGCCGAGGAACCACGTGTAGATGTCGATCTGGTGCGACCCGAGATCCACGATGGGCCCGCCGCCCAGCCCCTTGTACCAGCGCCAGTTGCGGAACTGGTGCATGGTCTTGAAGCCGTACTGCTTCAGCCGGGCATCGGGAATCGCGTAGCGGTCCGGCGCGCCGAGGTCCGGTGTGACCGACCGGTTCCACTGGCCGCTGATGGTGACGACCCGGCCGAGCAGCTTCGCCTCGCCGAGCAGTTTCTGGTAGCAGTGCAGGTACCGCGGGTTCGAGCGGCGCTGGTGGCCAATCTGGAGGAGCTTGCCCGCTTCGCGCGCGGCCGTCACCATCGCCCGCGCGCCCTCGAGCGTGTTCGACATCTCCTTCTCGCAGTACACGTGCTTGCCGGCCTTCAGGCAGTCCACCGCATGCTGCGAATGCCAGAAGTCCGGCGTCGCGATCACCACCGCGTCCAGCTCTTTCTCCTTGTCGAGCATCTCGCGGTAGTCTTCGTACGCGTTGACGACGTGGTTGAACTTCTTCAACTGGTTGACGACGCGCTTCTGGTTGTACTCCGCCCAGATGTCACACACGGCGCGGAAACGCAGGCCCGGAATGCGGAGCATCGAGTCGGTGAGCACCTGGCCCTGCGCGCCCGCGCCGAGCAGGGCTACGTTGATCTCCTGCACGCTGCCCGCAGCCATCTGCGCCGCGGCATCGATCGCCACCGTCGCCTGCTGGTACTTCCGCTGCTCGTTCCACGCGTAGCCAAAGAGCCCGAGCGCCGGGACCGTCGACAGCCCTCTCAGCACGTCGCGCCGGCCGATCTTCCGCGGCTCCGCGCCCGGGGCCTGATTCTGCGGCGTTCCCTGTTTCCCGTCACCAGCCATGGCTTCTCTCCTGCGGTCCATCACTACTCGCGAGAATGGTGGAGTATACCCCGCTCCGCCAATATCCACGCCTCGACGCCGGGACTGCGTTCGCACAGGGCGTCGATCTCCGCCACGTCCATCAGCATGAACGCCGTCGCCAGGGCATCGGCCACGGCTGACGCCCGCGGGACTGGTTCGGAAGCCGTCGCGGATCCGGTCGACGCGGGCCTGGGAATGGCGACCCACGCGGCGGTCCGGCCGCCCGCGGGCTGGCGGGTGCGCGGATCGATGAGGTGGTCCGTCTTGCGCATGCCGGATGCGCCAAGCGCCGTCTGCCGGCCCGTGAGTTGAGCCACCACGCGTGACGGCGATGCGGGATCGCTCAACGTGAGCGGCCAGCCCCCCTGGCCATCCGGCCCATCGAGCGCGAGCACGGAGCTGAAGCCGCCATGGACCAACGCCCGTGTCAGTCCCCACTCCTCCAGCATGTCGGCCATCCGATCGACGGCGTAGCCCTTCCCGATGCCGCCGAGGTCGATCGTCACCCCGGCCGTCGTCGCGCGAACCACGAAGTGGCCCGGATCCAGTTCGAGGGACGGCAATCCGGTGCCGATCGACACATCGAAGAGGCCGCCAGTCAGGTCGAACATGTGCCGCGCGATGACGAGACACTCCATCGTGGACGGACCGACGCGCGTGCCTTCGCCGACCGTGAGGTGGTTGATGCGGCCGATGTCGCTGTTCGGCAGGAAGCGCGTGAGATCCGCCTCGAGGCGATCGACGAGATCGAAAGCGGCGTGCGCCGCCTGGGCGGCGTAGAGCGCGTCGGGATGCGCGGCGTGCACTTCGAAGACCGTGGCCATCGCTTCGTGCGTAAAACGCCGCACGTCCGGCCGGTGAGCTTGCCCCTCGATGCCGAGTCCGCTGTCCGTGCCGTCACGAGTCATGCGCTACCGCCTCGTCCACCACCTTACCAAGTTATGCTGTGAAAGTGCGCACCCGCAGGCCGACCGGGGAATGTGGGAGGCGAGGGTGAGGGTGAGCGAAGGTTGGCGGAGAGGGTGGGATTCGGTCTTGACAGGGTTTGTAGAAACCCGTGATTTCTCGGGTTTCCCTGGCAAATCGCGCCCGCACAACCCGCGGGATCCGCACGAGTCTCGCCGCGAACCCCCAGATTGGCCTCAGCACGAAGACGTTGCATTCGCTGCGCCGTGCGGTCAGGCAATATCCGGAAGCGGATCCTTTCTGAAGCGCGGGGCGGCTGCGGTCATTGACTCCACAAGCCCGAAGTCGGGGAGACTGGCTCGCCTATCGACCATCCTTCACTCGTCGGCCTCTCCAGGGATCGCCCGTCAGAAGCGGCGCGACGACGTCCATTGCGAATCTCGCCGCCGCGTTTGCGTCCCACGCCGCCCCGTCGGCGATGAGCGGCTCGACGTCGCCAAGGAACGTGGCATCGGCGAGCTTCTCGTGCACGTTCTTCTCGAACTCGGCTCTGCTGATGCGCGCCCCATCGTGTTCGATGTAGCGGGTGAAGCACGCCACGACCCGCGCCAAGTCGACCGCGGCGAGCCTGCTCGCCGTGAACAGGTCGAAGAGATCCCGGCCTTTGCTCCGCTGATAGAGCGCGCGGAGCTTCGTTCCCAGCAGCTCATCAAGCTGGAAGGTCGTGACGTCAGCCTCACCTGTGAACCACCTCGAGTTCACTTTGAACGTGCGACGGTCCTGGCCAAACACCGTGAAGTGCTCGCGTGAGTTGATTTCGATCTTCACGCGAAGCGGCACCGGTGGCAGCACTTCGGCCGCAGCGCGGTATGTGAGAATGACCCGGCCCTCGTGCGCCACGCGTTTGGGCGTCCCGAGCCACGGATCCAGCACCCCGCGAATGTCGTCGAGGAGGGATCCAATCGGACCAGGGGTGACTTGCACCAGGTCTATGTCCTCCGAGTATCTGGCAGGCGGCCTGATGTGGAGTTTGTAGAGTGCCGTGCCGCCTCGGAAGGCGAGAGCCTCGGAGATTCGGGGTGCGGCGAACAGTTCGACAATCGCGCGGGACAGAATCAGATCCTGCTCGACCTGGGATGTCATCGACCACGGCGCTTCTGCGCGCCATTCGGTGATGAAGTCGAGCGGGATCACAGATCCACCTCGATGCGCTCATTCACGATCACGCGCCAGCGAGCGTCTCGCTGCCCACGGCGGGCCGGCTTTCGGGCGCGCAACGGCACGTAGTCCCTGATCCTCGGAGCGACCTGGGCCAACAGCGGCACAGCCAGAGACTCGGCCCCGACGCGGTCGAGCACGTAGCCAAGCCGCTGCGCCCACGGTAGCGGAGCGCGGTTCGCCTCCTCCAGGAACTCGCGGACGTCCACCTTCTCCTGGAGCTCCGAGAGGATGGTCGCAATGTTGGAGAACCCGCCCGCGGCGTGCGGATATCCTACGAGGTCGAAGGCCGTGGCCGCTGGAGTCGACAGACGGAGTACTCCGCGCGGGGTGTTCCGTTGTTCGGTTGGCACGTCCATCACGTTTCTCCGTGCAGTGAACTGCACGCGAACCTTGCCACACCGGATTGCCAGCCGGTTCGTTGCGACCACGACTTGAAACACCATGGGCGCGTGGTGCGCGGCACCGTGGAGTGCCGCCGCCGAGAGCAACCCCACGTAGTAGGCCAAGCCGAGGTGCTCCATCAACTGCGGCACGAACTGGTCGGCTGGCAAGCACCCCAGCGAACGGTATTCGGGCGGCACGACAACGAAGAACCCGCGGTACGGCATGGCCACACGGCTCTTCTGCCGCTGCCTGCGGACGGCGGCGCGTGCCGCCACGGGGGAGAGTTCGAGTGCTCTTCCGACCTCGCGAGTCGTGAAGTGGTAGCGCCCTCGAGCCGCCAGACTGTCGATGTAGGCCGAAATGTCCATGGGCTGCTCCGGAAGTGCCTGTCTAAAGTAACGCCTGGCGTTACTTTTCTCAACCAGATCCGGAGAGAGGCGGGCGATTCAACGGCTGACACCGTCGGGAAAGGAGGGACGAGCGTCTCGTGCGGATCTGGCGGCCTCAGTCCGGCGGGATGAGCGAGACGTTCGGGTTGCGAGGGAATGGCGGAGAGGGTGGGATTCGAACCCACGTGCCGGTTACCCGACAACACGCTTTCGAGGCGCGCCCGTTACGACCACTTCGGTACCTCTCCGCTTTGAGGCCGAACCTCTATTATAACCACACGACTGCCCCGGTCGTCACCTCGACGGCCCGGCTGGCCCCCCGGGCTGCGTGCTGGTTACCTGGGCGCCTTCAGCGCCGCCAGCAGTTCCTTCGACCCGACGTACCCGGCAGAGCGCCACAGTTCCTTCCCTGCGGAATCCAGGACGATCACGGACGGGTAGCCCACCACCTTGAAGCGATCCACCAGCGCCTTCTCGATATCGCCATCGAGCTTCACACCGACGAACCCTTCGCTGACGACACCAGCCACCTCGGCGTCCGTCCAGATCCACTCGTCCATCGTCTTGCACGGCCCGCACCACGACGTCCAGAAGTCGAGGACGATCTTCTTCCCCGACGCCTGGGCTTGCTTCAGCGCGGCGTCGAAGCCCTTCTCCCCGTCCTGCCATACGACCGGGGTCTTCGCGCGCGGCCGCGGGCGCTCGGCGGCCAGGCCATCGTCGCCTGCCCGATCGGATGCCTTGGTCACGGGCTTGTCGACGAGGTCGAACGTCATCGAACGCCCGTCGGGCGTCACGGATCGAAACGCGAGGACGAGTTCCTTCGGGCCACCGGCCACGAACATCAGGCGCCTCGTCGATTGGGCTTCCTTGATCGACAGCACCTGCTTGGCCGCATCCGGCGCAGACGCTTCGAGGACGCTCCACATGTCCTCCGCGTCGAAGACGGCATCGTTGTTGCTGTCCATCATGGCCACGAGCGCGTCGATGCCGCGGACGGTGGTCCGGCCCGATCGCCACGAGCCCACCGAGTAGCGCAGGACATCCGGCGCGGGCCCGTCCTTCGGACGGACCACCCACGCGTTGAACAGGTAGGGCTCCGAACTTGCCGCGCCGCCGCGGGCGCCGTAGGGAACCGGGACCTCGATGCGGCTGAACGAGCTCCAGGCGTCTCCCGTCTTCTCGCGAATCGACGGCGTCGCCGAGATCGCCGGACCATCGTCCTCGAAGTTGCCATTCCGGTTGCGGTCGACGAACAGGCGGCACAAGTCGGCGGAATGTTCCGCATCGGCGGTAACCAGGACGGCCACCCACGACCGCTCGGACGGGCCGACCTTGATCACGCCGGTCTTTGCGGGCCGAATCGAGCCCTGAGGCAGCGCGGTGGCAGCGGCCACGTCCGCCAGTGGCACCTGGGTGCCCTTGGGACTGAAGTTCGGCGACGGCCCGTTGCCAGGCGCGGCGTACGTGAGTTCAACGGTAACCCGTTCCTGCGCGAAGGCCACACCAGGCACGCAAGCAGTCAGCGTGAGCGCCACACACAGGGCGGCGCGGAATCTCGAGAGACGCGTCATGTGTCCTGCCCCTGCTCCGGGTCGGATTTTCGCCGGCGGAGCCTGAAGAACTCCTGGATGATCTCGCGGCACTCGTCATCGAGCACGCCGCCCGTGGCCTCGATCCGATGATTCAGCGCCGGGTGTTCGTGCGCACGCATCGTCGAGACGACCGCGCCGGCCTTGGGCTCCGACGCCCCGAACACCAGGGTGGCGACGCGGGCGTGCACCATGGCGCCCACGCACATCTGGCATGGCTCGATCGTCACGTAGAGCGTCGCGCCGGTCAGCCGGTAGTTCCCTATCGTGCGCGCGGCATCGCGCAACGCCACGATCTCCGCGTGCGCCGTCGGGTCTACGCCACTGATCGGCTGATTGAACCCGCGGCCGACGATCGCACCGTCAAGGACGACGATGGCGCCGACCGGCACCTCGCCGGCGGCGGACGCCTTCCCGGCTTCCTCGATCGCGGCGCGCATGAAGTGGTCGTGATCCGTCATGACGGGAGCCGTCATTGTACGATGTCCGGCCTTCGGATGCGGAGCGCGTGAAGGGTCTTCCAAACAAGTGTTCCTGGACTGAACCGTCATTCAAAGGAGTCGTGCCGGCGCCATCGGAACAGGGCGGCGAATCGCTCCTCAAATCCTGAATGTGCAATATATGGCCATATTTCGCGAATTCAACCTGGCGTCAAACATGCACACTCATGCGGTGGCGGCCGAATATTGGCGGATCGTCCCGCGTAGTGGTAGGATGGCGGCCGCCCATGGAACGGTGCCTTTTTTGAGGTCTGAACCATGGCAGAAGTAATGCCCCGAGGGTACTTATTACAATGTGACCGCGGGCGCCGCTTGCGCTCCGGTCGCGTCTGCTGCACGCACGCTCCGGCCTTCGGGCCGGGTGATGGCAGACGCTCCCAGGTTAGAGGAGGCAGCATGAGGAAGTTCGCGTTCATCTCCGTGGCGCTTCTCGCCTTCGCACTGCTGGTCGTTCCGGCCGTGGCGAATGCGCAGACGCCGCCGACGACGGTCATCCTGAAGGGCAACCCGATGGGTGGCGTCAAGTTCGATCACGCCGCGCACGCCAAGATCGTTGGCGACAAGTGCGACACCTGCCATCACGCGTCGAAGCCCGAAAAGGCCGCGAAGGCGAAGCAGGAAAAGTGCCAGAGCTGCCACACGAAGGAAGCCGTTGCGCCGATGAAGACCACGGCGAAGCTGGCGTTCCACGACGCGATGGCCAAGAAGGGCGTCTGCGTGGACTGCCACCTGAAGTCGACGGGCAAGAAGGTTCCGGCGGCTGGCTGCACGGGCTGCCACAAGAAGGAAAACGTCTAATCGACCGATCGATTGGCCGACAGACATCCGGGGCGGTGCAGGTCGAACGATCTGCCCGCCCCGAAGTTTTGTACGCGCGGACGCCGCGCTCGTGGGCGAATGGACGTTGGTGACGGTCTTTCACCGGCCTCATTGCAGCACCACGCTGGAACCCTCGACTGCTGACAGGATCCTCAGCCGGTCACAATCCGAGAGCATCGCGGTCTGCGTAATCACAGACCTGGCGAATTCGTCGGCGTGGCATCCACCGCCCTGGCTGGGGTTGCTCGGGAACATCTCGCCGTCAACGAGGGAGTAGCGAAGCGACACGAGCACGCGGCGGTCCAGGTGCGCGTCCGACATGGACCGCCCGACCTTGAACGCGGGGATCGGACGCCACCCGAGCAGCGCCAAGGCGGTCGGCGCGACGTCGGGGGTGTACCACGCGTTGTTCACGCGGGCCGCGCCGCGTCCCGGGGCGAGGAACATCATCAGCGTCTTGCCAAACCACCCCGGCACGACGTCGGCCCCCTGGGCAGCCTGGTTCTCCGGCGTTGGAAAACTGACGTGATCGCCCATGACGATGACAACGGTGTTGTCCAGGACGCCCTCCGTCTCGAGGCCGTCGAAGAAGGCGCCGAGCGCCTGGTCGGTGCAGTGGATCGCATTCAACATGGGCTCGTTCACCTGGTACGGCGCGCACGTCGGGGCGAGATACCCCGGTGGATGCGTGTTCAGTGTCAGCACACTCAGTTGAAACGTCGTGCCCGCCGCATCGAGCGCCGTCACCTTCCTGAGGGCTGCATCCAGGAGGTCGGTATCGTGCAGACCCCATTCGTTTCTCGAGGCCGGTGCCCGCTGCTGCTGGCCCCATCGCTCCCATCCCCAGACTTCGTCGTAGTGGTGGGCCTCCAGAAACGCACGCTTGCCCGAGAACCCGGCGTTGGCTCCTCCCATGAACACCTGGTGATAGCCGGCGTCGTGCAGAACGTCGGACAGGCACGTGACATCCTTGAGAAACCCGTGATCGACGCCGAAACTGTCGTTCTGGAGATCGGTGATCAGGCCGCACTGGCTCGAGACGATGGCGTTGATGGTGGGCGTGACCGCGTTGTAGTAGTCCGGGACGACCGTGGCCCGCTGGGACAGGCGGTCGAGGGCCGGGGTCAGGCCAGGATGCCTGGAGCCACCGGCCGCAGTGAAGTTGGTTTGGAAGCCCTCGAGGTAGACCAGGATGAGGTTGAGGGGACGCGGGGGCGTGGACGGCGCCGGGCCGACACTGGAACCGGCAGCGAGGCTGGTGTTGGCGGCGGGCGCCCACCAGCAACCTGCTCAGCACGACGTGGGCGACAGCAACCACGACCACAGTAAACAACAGCAGCGTCCGGCCGCGCGACCACGCCAGACCGAGGCTTGTTCGATCGAGGTGCAGGAAGAACAACCGGGAGAATCCGACGCCTGTCTGACTCTCGACAGCGGCTTCGACCCCGCGCAGGAGCAGCTCGAGATCGAACCAGAGCAGCACGCCCCATCGGGCAAGTCCGAGCGGAATGATGGCCGTGGAAAGATGGAAGATGCCGAACACCAATGTGACGTAGGCCCCGTTGAGGTTGACGTACCCGATCGAGATCGGCGGAGCCGCGTGCGGCAACATGATGGCGAACGCCGCTCTCGGTACCGTGAGGCAGACAAACACGGTCGCCGGGGCCAGGAACAGGAAGGCGAGGCGGCGGACGTCGGACACCGGAACCTCCGGAGTTGGCGTGCCACTGACGTCTCGCCCGGACGCGTCCGAGCGACATGTCGCGGCACTTCTCACACTGGAGGCGTCCCCCGCAACCTCCAGTTCTTGAGAACCAGGATGAATGCGCAAGAAGCGCGCCGCTCGGGGTTCGACCGCCAGTCCGCAGGTTTGACCGAAGGCACCCGCAGTACGTCCTCGCGATGTGTCGGGGCTTCATCCGGAACGGACGCTGCACGCGGTTCGCGAACCAGACTCGTTGATTGACGTCGTCGTCTGAATCCGATAGGTTGCCCTGATCGCTGCCTGCTACGGAACGGAGTCGAGCCGCATGTCCGCTGTCACGCCTCACGCAAACCGCGGCGCCGTCGCGACCGCCCGCCCGTTTCGACTGATTCGGTTCATCGAATCGTTCGGATTTGCAACCGTCGTCTCGGTCATCTGGCTCGATGAACTGCTCGACCTGCCCCACCTGCTGTTTGGCGCGCCGGTGAGTCCCGTGAGGGTCGAGGAAGCCCTGTTCGAATCGGTCGGTGTGACGCTCCTCGGAGTCGCGGTCTTCCTGGCCACCGGCCGGATACTCCGACGGCTGGCCATTCTGGAGAAGTTCGTGACGATTTGTGCCTGGTGCCGTCGGGTGCGTCGAGGCGGTGAGTGGCTATCGCTCGAACACTACTTCGCCCAGCACGAGTCGTCCACCAGTCACGGGATTTGCCCCGATTGTGAGGCGAGAGTGACCCGCGAGACGTCTCACCCAGCGGACTTCGTGGAGCGCCGGCAATCCGCCGACCGCCGTCGCGACTGATGACGACACGGCCGCGTGCGGCCAGCCTCCGCTCCGCGGGGGCGGGAACATGGCCATCGCACCGGGGTTGACCAGGACGGCAGGCGGCCCATCCTTGCTCGTCGAGCTTCGTCGAGGTCTCGCCGTAGCGCTTCGCGCGGAGGCGAAACGGGAACCCGGCTGGATCAATCGCCTGAGACGCGGAACGTCAGGACCGTCCGGTCGTCGCTCCACGCGCCCGCACCCGGCGGCCCGGGCGCGGCGGCGGCTATGCCGAGCAGATAGTCGCAGTCCTGCTTCGGGGTTCCCGATGGGGACAAGTGTCCGTCTTCCAGCGCCTGGCTCAAAACGAGGGGAATGCCCTCGAGCGCTGCTGTCACACCGTCCGTCACGAGCACCCCGATGTCTCCCGGGGCCAGGTCGATCGATGCGAAGTCGTACCTGGCGCCAGGGAGCAAGCCTAGCGGCGGTCCCCCCGCGTCCAGTTTCCGGATTCCGGATCCGCTCTTGACGAGCCCGGCTGGGTGGCCGGCGTTGACGCAGGTGATCCGCCGCGGGAGCAGGTCCAGCCTGGCCAGGATCGCGGTGGCATTGGGCTGCCCCCCGGTCTGAGTGAAGAGCGCCTCAGACATGCGGGAGGCGATCGCCACCGGATCCCGGGTCATCGACGCATGCACGCGGAACGACGTCGTGAGCGACGACTGCATCATCGCCGCCGAGATGCCCTTGCCCGAGACGTCACCCAGGATCAGGAGCACGGCGCCGTCGTCTGTCCTGACGAAGTCGTAGAAGTCGCCGCCCACCTGCAGCGCCGCTTCCATGCGCGCGGCCCAGTGATAGCCGGGCGTTTCGGCGGGGATCTCCGGCAGGAGCGTTTGCTGGATCTCGGCCGCCAGACGGAGTTGCTCGTCCTGGACGACGCGGGCTCGCGTTGAATCCACCAGGGCTGCGCGAGTGCTGATGAGGTGAAGCCAGAGGTAAGACAGGGCGGTCACGGCGATCGCGGCGATGACGTCACTGATCCACTCGAGGTGATGTCCCGTGGCCCCGACGGCCTCGATCACCACCGTCTCGACCTGGGTGCCAACGATCAGCACGAGCGCGCCCCACCCGATAGACACCGCCGCCACGCGCTTCCCTGTCATGGCGTGGAATCGGGCCATTGTACTCGGGGCCTTTCCTGCCACGCGGACATCACGTGCAACGGTCACGAGTCACTTCGCTCAAACCAGGTTGATCGCCCCGCAGTCCCAAAGAAGTGTGGCGCATGGACCGCCTGGCACTTCGCCGTGTGCCCGGCGGACGATCGCCGCGGGACCGACCGGGCCGAGGACAGGGGCTGGCAATGCGACTGACAGACGGACATCGACCGGCCCCGCAGGCCAACGCGCGACCCCGGCTCTCGCCGCGGTGGACCGTCGGCATGATCGGTGGCGGCCTCCTCGCCGTGTTTCAGATCGACTGGGCCACCGGTTCGGCGCCGTTTCAGCATCTGTACTATATGCCCGTCATCGTCGCCGCGCTGCGCTTTGGCCGGCGCGGCGCGTGGGTGTCTGCGCTGTCAGCCGTCGTGCTGTATCACCTGGCGAATCCGTCCCTGCTCCTGCTCGCGCACGAGCGTTCCGACGTGGTCCAAATCGTCGGGTTCTTCGGCGTCGGTGCCGTGACGGCCTGGCTCAAGGAAGACGCGCGTCATCAAGAGGCCATCGCCGGGACCGATGACCTGACGGGGCGCCACAATCTGCGGGGATTCGAGCACCGACTGCGGTCCGCGGTCCGCGACGCCCGCGAGACGGGCAGGCCCCTGTCATTGCTCGTCGCGGATCTCGACGGGTTGAAGGCCCTGAATGACGTGCACGGCCACCTGGCCGGGGCGGAAGCGGTGCGCACGGTCGGTCACACCATCGCGGCGCACGTCCCCCCCAAGGCGTTTGCCTGCCGGTACGGCGGCGACGAGTTCGTGATCGCCCTTCCCGGCCAACCGGCATCTGTCGCCGGCGACACCGCCTGCGCCATTCTGCGCGCCGTTTGGACCACGGCCCCGACGCTCGCGGGAATCGCGTTTCCACCGGGGAGCCTCTCGGTGAGCATCGGCGTCGTGTCCTGGTGTGGTGATTCGACTGGCCTGCCGGGCGAGGCGAATCCGGACGACGTTCTGGTTGGCGAAGCCCTTTTTCGGGCTGCGGATGCTGCGCTCTACCAAGCGGAGCGCGCAGGCCGCGGCAGCGTCAGCGTCGCGTCTGGCTGATGAGCTTGATGGATTTGGGTCAGGGATACTTGGAGAATGAGACGTGCCGGCTGGAGGCGATCGAGAATCCCTTCAGTCCGAGAGTGTTACCCATGTCCCCGGAATGATCTGTAACCCATGTCTCCGGAATAGACCCTACGAGACGTGATGCGCCCTGCAGGACTCGAACCTGCGACCTCCTGGTTCGTAGCCAGTTCACGAAGAACGTCGATCACGGCCGACCCCGTAAGATCGGGGTCGGCTGCCCCCTCACGAATCCGACCGAAGCCGTTCGCGGACACCTGTTTGAGAACGGCTTGCAGGTTCTTGCAGGGCAAGCCGCCGATAGGGGTATCCGGCCGCCGTTAGAGCAGGTCGCGGAGCGCGTCCTGATTCAGATCGCAGCCACGCAGGATCTACGCCGTTATGCCAGGTCCCAGGACTTCGCCAGCGTGCGCGGGGATGACGGTCGTTCTGCCGTCCGGATGGCGGACGAAATGGTGGCTGCCCCGGACCCGCACCACCTGGAACCCTGCCTTGGCGAGTGCGGCGATCAGCTCAAGACCGGTCAGGCGTGGCAAACGGGTCACGATGCCAAACGAACGCGCTGCACGCCAACGAAGTCGAGGGGTTCGGCCGTGTCGCCCTCGATCTCGAGGCAGAGCGCGATCGCTTCCTTGATGCGTTCCATCAATTCATCGAGGGACCGCGCCTGAGTGTGGCAGCCGTGCAGCGAGGGAACGGAAGCCACGTAGAGGCCCTCCGCGTCCCGCTCGACGACAACGTTGAATTCTCTGCCCATCAATGCACCACCTCCAGGCATTGTACGAGCGAATGACCAGCGTACGACAGATCAATTCAGGCTGGTGGGCCAATGAGGGGTTCAGAGCATCCTCCGGCCTCATCAACGGAGATCGGCCACCTGCGGAGCTAGTCAATCTGTGAACTGAATCGGATCAGGCACAGTTCGGCAACGAAGCCGGTGAGCGGGTCAAGAGCGTCAAGCGGGCCTGGCAGACCGCGGTGCTCAAGGCGCACGGCCACGTGCCCACGTGGACGTGTACGAAGAAGACCACGAAGAAGAAATCGGGCAGACTCAGCCTCGAGTCCCGGCAGGCCTACGCCGCCATCGACCTGCATTTCCACGACCTCCGCCATGAGGCGGGGTCCCGCTTGCTGGAAGCTGGATGGCCGCTCCACGAGGTGCAGCAGATGCTCGGCCACGCCAACATCCAGCAGACGAGCACGTACCTGAATGCGACGCTGAACGGGCTCCACAAATCGATGAAGAAGCTCGACCGGACGCGCCGTGCGGTTGCCCGAAAACACGCACGAACTTCCCCCGCTTGCAATCCGCTTGCAAACAAGCCCGCCTGCGGCCCACTGGGCGCTCGCAAGAGCACACCTGCTGCTGACGCTAAGTTGTTGGTGAACTAGCCGTAGGAAGTGGTGCGCCCTGCAGGACTCGAACCTGCGACCTCCTGGTTCGTAGCCAGACGCTCTATCCAGCTGAGCTAAGGGCGCGCACGGGGTGGCTCCGGCAGCCACGTTCCAGCTGCCGGAATTATCGAGTATAGCCTACTTCGCGGCCCGCGTCAGCCCATGCCCGATCGGAAACATGCCGGGCAGCGCGATCGGCAGCCTGCCACCAATCGGGATGTCGCCCGCGATGCCGCGCGCGGCCGCGCGCTCGGTGAAGTCCGAGAACTCGTAGGCCAGCAGCAGCGCCGGCAGCTTCGGCAGCGCCATCGCGACGTAGGGATTGCCGAACAACACCGTGACGAAGGGCTTGTTCTGGGCCGCGATGCCGTCGAGCAACGCGATCTCGGAGGCGCTCAGATCCATGCGCCCGCTGTAGGACGCGATGCGCACGAACACGCCCGCGATCACCACGTCCGCCCGGCGCGCGATCGATCGGATCAGCTCGAACTCCGGCGCCGTCGTCTTGTCGGTCACCTCGATCGCCGTCAGGTTGGGCCAGCGCCGCTTGAGCTCGGGGATGATCGCGCGGCTCGGGATCGCCTCCCGCCAGCCGGACGCGTAGTCGAGCACGGAGAGGTACAGCACGTTCGCCTCGCGCCCCGCCTGCAGCGGCACCACGTTGCGATCGTCCTTGATCAGGGTGAGCGCGCGGTCGTTGATCTCCTGGGCCACCTTCGCGTGCGCGCGGCCCCCGAGCGAGTCCGCCACCGCGGCCACGTCGGTCAGTTTCTTCAGGTGCAGGCCGAGCTTCGCCTTCGCGCGGAGGATGCGCTCCACCGACGCCGTGAGTTGCGTCTCACTGATCTCGCCCGCCTGCACGGCGGCCTTGATGCCCGTGAACGCCGCGTCGTCATCCGGGGAGTGGAGCACGCAGTCCACGCCGGCCTGCACCGCCAGGGCGGCGGCCTTGTCCGGCGGCCATCCCTTGGAGATGGCGTCCATCGTCATCGAGTCGGTGAAGATGAGGCCGTTGAACTTCAGCTCGTTGCGCAGCAACCCGGTGAGGATCGGCCGGCTCAACGTGGCCGGGATGCCGGGCGTCGGGTCGAGCGCGGGCAGCACGATGTGGGACGACATGATGGCATCGACGCCGGCCGCGATGGCCGCCTTGAACGGCACCAGTTCGATCCGATCGAGGCGCTCGCGCGGGTGGTCGATGAGCGGCAGGCCCAGGTGGGAGTCCACGGACGTATCGCCGTGGCCGGGGAAGTGCTTGGCGGTGGCCATCTCGCCCACGGACTGAATGCCCCGGATGTACGCGGTGGCCATCTCGGAGACGAGCGCCGGGTCCTCGCCAAACGACCGGATATTGATGATGGGGTTGCGCGGGTTGTTGTTGACGTCGACCACGGGATAGAAGTCGATCGTGACGCCGACGGCCTTCGCTTCCGTCGCCGCCAGGGCGCCGGCCGCGAACGCGAGCGTCGGATCGCGCGTGGCGCCGATGGCCATCGCGCGCGGAAGCCGCGTGGCGCCGTTCAGGATGTACGCCACGCCGCCCTCGAAGTCGGCCGACGTCAGCAGCGGGATCGCGGACGCCGCCTGCAGCCGGTTCAGCAGCGCCACGGCCGCGTAGGGTTCACCCTTGCGCGCCGCGCTGCTGCTGCCGCCCCACACCGGGTTCAGCAGGACCTGCGGCGTGGCCTCGGCCGTGCTGAAGACGTGGATGCCGCCGACCTTGAGGTCGCGAACGAGGTGGATCAGTTTCTCGTACTCGGCGGAGTCCGCGCTCAGGAAAGCGGCATTGAAGGACGGGAACAGCAACTGCCCGATCTTCTCGTCCAGCGTCATCTTCTGCAGCGTGGTCCGGACCCAGAGGTCGGCGTCCTTCTGCCGCTTTTGCGCCGCCTGCGCGTCGAGCTTCGCCCGCCTGGAGGCATCTGCCGGCGCCGGCCTGGCCTGGCCGGCCACGCCCACCTGCAGCGCAAGAACGGCCGCCGCCAATACAGACGCAAGAATCCTGAGCGATTTCATGGTCCTCCTCGGAGTGCGAACCCTGGGATCGTACAACACGCAGCCACCTGTCGCCAGCACGTGTCCGCCCGCCGCGCGTGGAGCAGGGGACCGCGTTGTACCCGCCCGCCCGCTCCCGATCCATAATCGGGCCATGGGACACACCGAACACAAGAAGCTGTCGCCGGCCGTCGCCAATTGTTACATCCTGACGATCAGCGACACGCGGACCGAGGCCGACGACACCAGCGGCCGCGCCATCTTCGACCTGCTGTTCGCGGGCGGCCACCAGGTGACCGGCCGGAAGATCGTCCGCGACGAACCCGACGAGGTCCGCGCCGCCGTCAACGAGCAACTGAACAAATCCGGTGTGCAGGTGATCATCACGACCGGCGGCACGGGCATCACGGCGCGTGATACGACCTACGAGACCATCTCCGGCCTGCTCGACAAGAAGCTCGACGGGTTCGGCGAACTGTTCCGGATGATCAGTTACCAGGAGATCGGCTCGGCCGCGATGTTGAGCCGCGCGGTGGGTGGACTCTCGCGCGGCAAGGTGATCCTGTCGCTGCCGGGTTCGGAAGCCGCCGTCCGCCTGGCCATGACGAAGCTCATCCTGCCGGAACTCGGCCACCTGGTGCGGGAGGCCTCGCGGTGAGCACGAGCCGGATGCGCCCGATCCGCGAGACGATCTCCCTCGACGATGCGCGGGCGCTGATCGCCGCGCGCCTGTCGCCGGTATCGAGAACCGAACGCGTGCGCGTTGACCTCGCTGACGGGAGAGTGATCGCGGAACCGATCGACGCGCACTCCGACGTTCCGCCCTTCGCGCGCGCGGCGATGGACGGCTATGCCGTGCGGGCCGCCGACTCCTTCGGGGCCTCCACGCACGCGCCCCGCGTGTTGCGCCTCGTGGAGACGGTGTTCACCGGGCAGGTGCCGACGAAGGCGCTGACGCCCGATGACTGCACCGAGATCGCAACGGGCGCGCCGGTGCCCGAGGGCGCCGATGCCGTGGTCATGGTGGAGGAAACCGAGAAGGACGCGGCTGGCACGGTCCGGGTCTTCAGCCCGGTCTATCCCGGGCAGAACGTGACGCGGCAGGGCGCCGACATCACGGCCGGCCAGACGGTGATGGCCGCGGGCGAGGTCCTGAATCCAAGCCGGATTGGCGCGATCGCGGCCCTGGGCCTGATCGACGTCGCGGTGTACGCGCAGCCGCGCGTCGCGATCCTCTCGACCGGCAACGAGGTCGTGGATCCCGGCACGCCGCTCAAGCCGGGCCACATCTACGACATCAACAAGTTCACGCTCAGTGCCGTCCTGAGGCAGCACGGAGCGGTGCCCGTGCCGCAGCCCACCGCCCCGGACAACCTGCCGGACCTGGCTCGCGCGCTGACGGCATGCCTGGCGGAAGACGTCGTGCTCTTCTCGGGCGGCAGCTCCGTGGGCGAGCGCGATCTGATTCTGGATGTCGTCGAGCAGATGGGCGAGGTGGTCTTCCACGGCATCGCCGTCAAGCCGGGCAAGCCGACGCTGTTCGGGTTCATCCAGGACAAGCCGGTGTTCGGCATGCCCGGCTACCCGACGTCATGCCTGTCGAACGCTTACATGCTCCTGATCGAGCCGTTGCGCCGCATGGCGCGGCTGCCGGCCTGGACGCCGCGCACGGCCAGGCTGCCGCTCGGCCAGCGGATCGTGTCGACAACGGGTCGCCACCAGTTCTACACGGTGCGGATCGTGGAGGGCCAGGCCATGCCGGCATTCAAGGCGTCGGGTGACATCACGAGCATGTCGCAGGCCGACGGGTACATCGAGATCCCGCCCCAGATCGACATTGTCGAAAAGGGCCAGCTCGTCGAGGTGAAATTCTTCTGATGGACAGCACGACCCTCTCGGTTGGAGACATCGCGCCGCCCTTCGAACTGCCGAACCAGAAGGGCGAGCGGCGCTCGCTCGCCGACGCCCTGGCGGCGGGCCCGGTGCTGCTCGGATTCCATCGCGGCACGTGGTGACCGAACTGCCGTCGCCGGTTCGGCGACCTCGCGCGGCACTCGAAGGACTACCAGGCGCTCGGCGCGCGCGTGATCGCCGTCGTGGCGCAGCCGTCGGCAAAGGTGAAGCGGTACATTGAAGATACCGGCCTGCCCTTCGACATCCTGGTCGACGAGCGGCGCGACGTCATCAAGGCGTACGGCGTGTGGCACCGCGCCGGGTTGGACGCGTGGAACATCTCGCGCCCGGCCTTGTTTCTGATCGACGGACGGGGCACCATCCGCTACAGTTTCGTCGCCGACTGGCAGACCGAGTTCCCGGATCACGAGACGATCGTCTCGCAGCTCCAGGCGCTTCCGGCGTTAAGCCGGGGCTAAAGCCCCGGCCTACAACAGCCTGTTACTTGGAGTAGCGGCGGGCCACCTCGGCCCAGTTCACCACGTTCCACCACGCGTCGACGAAGTCGGCGCGGCGGTTCTGGTACTTCAGGTAGTACGCGTGCTCCCAGACGTCGACCGTGAGGATCGGGGTCTTGCCTTCCGAAATCGGGGAGTCCTGGTTGGGTGTGCTCTCGATCGAGAGCTTGCCCCCGGTGCTGATCAACCACGCCCAGCCGCTGCCGAAGCGTCCCAGCGCGGCCTTCTTGAACTCGGCCTTGAAGGCGTCGAAGCTGCCGAACGCGGCGTTGATCGCGTCGGCCACCGCACCGGCCGGCTGGCCGCCGGCCTTGGGCGCCATGATGGTCCAGAAGAACTCGTGGTTGGCCACACCGCCGCCGTTGTTGCGAACGGGCGTCCGGATGGCCTCGGGCACCGCCGCCAGGTTGCGCAGCAGGTCCTCGACGCTCTTGGCCTGCAGCTCGGGGTACTTCTCGAGCGTGGCATTCAGGTTCGACACGTAGGCCGCCACGTGCTTGCCGTGGTGAATCTGCATGGTCATCGTGTCGATGTAGGGTTCGAGCGCGTCGTGCGCGTAGGGAAGCGGTTTGAGTTCGTACGCCATTTCAGGAATCCTCCTTGCGATCGTGCCGGACAATACGTGATCAGTGCCTCAGTGGGCCTACCTGTAAGACGCACTGAACGGCGGTTCGGTAACGGGAAAACGCGAAAATCTTCCTAGTTTCTCGAAATCACGTTGTAGAGCGTGTCCCGCTCCACGGGATCACGCCCGGCCGCCCGGATGACGGCCTGGATCTGGCGGGGGCTCATGCCGTCCGGCGTGGTGGCGCCGGCCATCTTGTAGATCTTCTCTTCCTGGACGGTGCCGTCCATGTCGTCCACGCCGAACCAGAGCGACGTCTGGGCCACTTCGATGCCCGTCGCCACCCAGAACGCCTTGATGTGCGGGACGTTGTCGAGCATCAGGCGGCCGACGGCGTGGACGCGCAGCGAGTCCGCCGCCGAGGGGGCCGGCAGTTTGTGCATCTGGTTGTTGTCGGGGTGGAACGCCAGCGGGATGAACGCCTGCAGGCCGCCGGTTTCCGCCTGGAGCGCCCGGATGCGCAACATGTGATCGACGCGCTCCTCGATCGTCTCGATGTGCCCGTAGAGGAGCGTCACATTCGATCGCATGCCCAGCGCATGGGCCTGCCGATGAATGCTGATGAACCGGTCGGCGTCGCACTTGTCCGCGCAGATCTTCTTCCGCACACGGTCGGCAAACACCTCGGCGCCGCCGCCCGGCAGCGAGTCCAGGCCCGCGGCCTGCAGGTCCCGCAGCACCCGCTCGTCGGTCATCTTGAACAGGTCCGCGAAGAACGCGATCTCGACGGCGGTGAAGCACTTCAGGTGGATGCCGGGGCGGATGCGCTTCAGCCCCTTCAGGAGATCGGTGTAGTACTCGAACGGGAGATCCGGGTGCAGGCCGTTGACGACGTGCACTTCCGTGAGCTCTTCACCGGCGTGGCGGCGCAGCTTCTCCCAGACCTGTTCGAGCGACAGCGTATAGGCGCCCTGATCACCCGGCATGATCCGGGCAAACGAACAGAACAGGCAGTTCGCCACGCAGACGTTGGTGGCCTCGAGCTTGATGTTCTGGTTGTAGAAGGTCGCGTTGCCGTGCCGCTTTTCGCGCTCGCGGTTGGCCAGCGCGCCCACGGCGTAGAGGTCGTCACACGCAAACAGGCGCACACCATCCGCGAGGTCCAGCGACCTGCCAGACTGCAGCTTCTCGCTGATCGATTCGAGGCCCGCTCGGGCGATTCTCGCTTCGTCCACCATCGGTGCCTTCGATCTTGCCATGCTATACTGACGGCTGACAAATCGTGCTTCGGTCGGTCGACCAGGGAAGTTGGGTGCGACACCCACACGGTCCCGCCACTGTAAACGGGGAGCGCGCGCATCTGAGGGCCGTCTGCAAGGCAGGCGGCGCGCCACGGCGCCGGAAGGCGCGGGAAGGCGTGATGCGAGCGCGTTGATCCGTAAGTCAGGAGACCTGGCGACTCGGCCTGCTCGTCACTCCGCTGCAGCCGTCCATACGGACGGGCATGCAGACACGCTCGGTGCGAGGTCACACCGACTGGAGGCAGGATGGTTCGCCGCTTTTCTCTCCTTCTTTCTGTCCTTTCCCTGTTCATTCCGCTGCTGGCCCATGCGCAGGCCGTGTCGAGCCTGGCCGCGCGAGGCCGCGTCGTCGATCCGGTCGATCGTCCGGTGGCGGGCGCCAGCGTCGTGCTGCGATCGTCGGCCGGGTTCATCCGGCGGACGGCCACCGGTCCGGACGGTACGTTCGAGTTCGCCGGGATCGCGCCGGGTGACTACGACGTCATGGCCACGGTCGACGGGTTCCGGGCCGACCCGGTGCACGGCACGGCCGCCGGAGACGGACTCACGCAGATCGTGATCAGGCTGCGGTTGTCCGGGATCACGGACACGGTCGTCGTCTCGGCCGCGCAGGTCGACATGCCGCTATCGCAGGCCACGGCGAACGTCACCACGATCCGATCGTCCGAACTGCTGGACCACCAGATGACCACGGTCGCGGAGGCCCTGGCGCTGGTGCCGGGCTTTACCGTGGCACCGACGGGAGGCGCCGGGTCGCTGACCTCGCTCTTTCCACGGGGAGGCGGATCCGACTACACGCTGGTGGTGGCCGACGGCATCAGGCTGAACAGCATGGGCGGCGGCTTCGATTTTGGTCACCTGTCGACCGCCGGGCTGGATCAACTCGAAGTGGTGCGCGGCCCGCAGAGCGCGGTGTTCGGGGCGGACGCCATCGGCGGAGTGGTTCAACTCCAGTCGAAACTCGGCGGCCCGCCGGCGATGTCGGCCGAAGTCGAGACGGGCGGATACGGCACCAACCGGTTGACGCTCGGCACCACCGGGTCGCACGGCGCGGTGGGATGGGGCGCCAGCGTGGAACGCCGATCGAGCCAGGGCTGGACCGACGTCGCGCCGGGAACGGCCGATCACGTGTCGAACGACGACGATCAATCGACGGCCGTCACGCTGGTGTCAGAGGTGAAGTTGTCGCGGGATGGGACGCTCCGGGCCAGCGGCCGACTCGAATCGAACGACCGCGGCTATCCCGGCCCGTTCGGGACCAATCCCATCGGGGCGTACGGCGGGATCGATCGCGTCTCGCGCGGGCGGAACGACAACGCTGGAGGCGCCGTCACCTTCACCCAGGCCTGGGGCGCCAACAGCGTGATTCGTGGGCAGGCGTCGTATGCCGACCTGGGATCGCAATTTGCCAGTCCGTGGGGTGACTCCACGTCCCGCACCCGGCGCTGGACGGCACTGGCTCAGGCCGACCATTCGTTCTCGCCGAGCGTGGGCCTCTCGGCGGGATTGGACGTGAACGGCGAGCGCGGCGAAAGCACGTACATTACTGGCGTGGAAGGGCAGACGATCCCCGTCTCGCGCCACGACACCGCGGCGTTTGCCGAGGCTCGCTTCCGGGCCAACGACCGGCTGACGATCACCGCGGGTGCACGCGCCGACTACCTGGTGCGGGCGGCGCTCGAGGCGGATCCGCTGGCGTGGACGCCACGACCCGAGATGCCGGCCGACAACCTCGTGTCGGTGAACCCCCGCATCGCTGCCGGCTACTTCGTGCGCACCGCGGCCGGATCCGCCGGAAGCTGGACGCGCGTCCACGGGTCGGCGGGAACCGGGATTCGCCCGCCCGGCGCGCTCGAGATAGCGTTCACGGACAATCCGGGCCTGAAGCCGGAGCGGAACCAGAGCATCGACGCCGGGCTCGAGCAGGCGTTCCGGAACGGGCGCGTGGTGCTGGATGCCACGGTGTTTGCCAACCGGTACACCGACCTGATCGTGGCCGTCGGCCGATCGCTCCAGGACTACAGCCAGTTCCGCACCGACAACATCTCGAACGCCCGCGCGTACGGCCTCGAGACATCGGCAGCCGTCAGAACGATACACGGCCTGCACGTGCGCGCCACCTACACGTGGATGGACACGGCGGTCCTTGCGGTGGACCGGTCGAACGGCCTTGCGCCACCGCCGTTCACGGTCGGTGATCCGCTGCTGCGGCGTCCCGGCCACCAGGGTGTGGTGGACGCGGTGTGGAAGCACCGCGCCGTCACCGTGTTCGGCCGCGTCGAAGCGCGGGGATCGGTGCTGGACGTCGAGCCGTCGCTCGGAGCGTTCGGCGGCCTCTTCCGCGCGCCGGGGTATGTCGTGACGGACACCGGGATGACCGCGCGCGTGGCGCGCGGCATCGACGTGCTGGCGCGGGTGGACAACCTGTTCAACGGCGCCTACGAAGCCGTGTACGGCTATCCGGCACCGGGCCGCACGTTCACCGTCGGAGTCCGTTTTGCTGCGGGCCGATAACGTCTCGTTCGCGCACGGCGGCCGGCGCAAGCCGGGCCGCACGGCCACGCCGTACGCGGCACAGGACTTCCCGGGCCCGGCTCCCGGCATCCACCACGTCTCCCTGTCGATCGAACGCGGCGATCTCGTCGGCATCCTGGGCCCGAACGGTTCCGGCAAGACGACCCTGCTCCGCCTGCTTGGAGGTCTCCTGCAACCCGCGGATGGCCGGGTCACGCTGGACGGAACGCCCGTGGGGACCATTCCCGGCCGCGAACTCGCGCGCCGCGTCGCGATGGTGCCGCAGGAAACGCACCTGGCGTTCGACTACAGCGTGATCGAGGTGGCGCTCATGGGGCGCTACCCGCACCTGGGCACGTTCGAACTCGAGGGTCCGCGGGACATCGACATCGCCCGGGAAGCCCTGGCGGCCACGGGCACGGCCCACCTCGACGATCGGTCGTTCGCCACCCTGTCGGGCGGTGAGAAGCAGCGCGTGGTCATCGCGAGCGCGCTGGCCCAGGAGGCGGACATCCTGCTGCTCGACGAACCGACGGCGTCGCTGGACCTCGGGTACCAGGTGGAGATTGCCGCCCTCGTCGCTCGCCTGAATCGCGACCGCCGGTTGACCGTCGTCGTCGCCACGCACGATCTCGGGTTCGCCACGTCACTGTGCCGTTCCCTGGTCCTGCTCAAGTCAGGGGCCGTGCTGGCGGCAGGTCCCGTGCGCGAGACGCTGACGGCCGGTTCGATTGAGTCCCTCTACGGCGTCCGCGCGGACGTCCGGTTCGACGATCGCGCGCGCCGCGTGACGGTGGTGCCGCTCGAACGGATTCCCCATGCGTAGCGTGCGCCAGCGGCTCGCCGGGTGGGGCCTCGTGTTTGGCCTGCTTGCGCTGGCCGCGGTGGCCGGTGCGCCGCTCATCGGAAGTACTCGCATCAGCCTGGCCCGGGCCTTCGACTCGGCCGTGCCGTTCGCCGACAACGTCGACGCGCAGATCTTCTTCATCGCGAGACTGCCGCGCGTGATCGCGGGCGCGGTCGTCGGCGCGTGCCTGGCCGGGGCTGGCGTGGTGCTGCAGGCCCTGCTCCGGAATCCCCTGGCCACGCCGTTCACGTTGGGCGTCTCGGCCGGTGCCGCGCTCGGTGCGGTGCTGGCGATCTCGTTGAAGCTCCAGTTGTCGCTGTGGGGCGTGTCCGCCGTGACCGGGGCCAGTTTCGTCGGCTCGATCGGCGCCGTGGCGATCGTCTATGCGCTGGCGCGCGCCCGGCACCGGGGGTTCTCGACCAACGTGCTGCTGCTCGCGGGTGTCACACTGAATTCCTTCTTCTCCGCCGTGATCCTCTTCGTGCAGTACCTGTCGAACCCGGCGGACACCATCCAGACGTTGCGATGGCTGATGGGGGATCTCGGGATCGCCAGTTACACACCGATCCTGGCGGCGCTGCCGATGGCCGCATTCGCGTTCGTCGCCTTCGCGTGGCTGCCGCGGGCCCTCAACCTGCTGAGCCTCGACGCGGACGCGGCGGCGTCCCGAGGGGTCAACGTCGTGCGCGTCCAGCAGGTCGCGTTCTTCAGTTCGTCCGTGGCGACGGGCGCCGCCGTGGCGCTGGGCGGCCCGATCGGCTTCGTGGGCATCATCGTTCCGCACCTGATCCGGCTGCTTGTCGGATCCGATCATCGCGTGGTGCTGCCGATCTCGGCCCTGGCCGGCGCCGCGTTCCTGGTGGCCTGCGACGTGGTGGCGCGCACGGCGATGGCGCCCGTCGAACTGCCGGTGGGCATCGTAACCGCCATCATCGGCGGGCCGTTCTTTCTCTGGCTCCTGATTCGGAAGCGATGAAGCGACAGGTGATTGCGGCGATCCTGGCGGCCGTCGCCATGGCCGGTTTCATGGCCGGTTCCATGGCCGCAGCACCGCCGTATCCGCAGCGCATCATCTCGTTCGTGCCGTCGATCACGGAGATGCTGTTCCTGATCGGCGCCGGCCCTCGCATCGTGGGCGTGAGCAGCTTCGATCACTTCCCTGCCGACGTCGAGAAACTGCCGCGGGTGGGCGCGCTCATCGACCCGGACCTGGAGAAGGTGCTGTCGCTGCGGCCCGACCTCGTCATCACGTACGGCAGCCAGGCGGATCTCTCGGCCAAGCTGGCCACCGCCGGGATCGCCACGTTTTCGTACCGCCACGGGTCGCTGGCTGGCATTCCGGAAACCCTGCGGCAGATGGGATCGCGGCTGGGTCTCGACCAGGCGGCCGCGGCCGCGGCGTCGAGCCTGGAGCGCGATCTCAACGGGGTTCGCGATCGTGTCCGCGGCGCGAAGCGGCCGAAGACCCTGATCGTCATTGGCCGGGAGCCGCGGTCGCTCAGGTCACTCAACGTGAGCGGAGGAATCGGGTTCCTCCACGACCTCGCGGATCTGGCCGGCGCCGACAACGTGTTTGCCGACGTGGCCCGCGAGTCGCTGCTGGTGACAACGGAGACCATCCTGGCGCGGGCGCCGGAACTCATCCTGGAGCTGCACTACACCGAGGCGCCGTCAGCCGCGTTGGTGGAGGCGGAAACGAAGACGTGGGCGCCGCTGAGTGCGGTGCCGGCCGTCCGGAACAACCGCGTCGTGCTGTTGTTTGGCGAGGAACTCGTGCTGCCAGGGCCGCGCGTGATCGAGACGGCGCGCGTGTTCGCCGGCGCCATCCATCCTGAGCTTACGCAAACTCCACGGTGACGCGGTTCGGGATGATGCCGGCCTGGTACGCCCGATCGAGCAGCAGGTGCACGGCCTTCCGGCCGGCGTCGCCGTAGCCGAGCGTCAGGTCATTCACGTACATCCCGACGAACGTGTCGGCCTTGGCCCGGTCCAGGCCGCGCCCGAACTTCATCGCGTGGTCGAGCGCCTCGGCGCGGTGGTCAAGGCCGTACGCGATGCTGGCGTGCAGCAGGTGGCTGACCGCGCTGATCGTCTCCGGGCCCAGGTCGCGCCGGATGACGTTGCCGCCAAGCGGCAGCGGCAAGCCGCCCGTCTGGTCGTTCCACCACTCGCCGAGGTCGACGATCTTCCTCAGGCCTTCGTCCGCGTACGTCAGCTGCCCTTCGTGAATGAGCAACCCGGCCGCCACGTCGCCGCGGATCACGGCCTCCTGGATTTCGTCGAACGGCATCACGACGGTCTCGACGTCGGGCCGGTACAGCTTCAGCGCGAGATACGCCGTGGTGAGCGTGCCGGGAATCGCCACCGTCACGCCGTCGAGCGTCCCCGGGCCGTCCTGCTTCGCCACGACCACCGGGCCGTAGTTCGATCCCATGCTGGCGCCATGCGGCAGGAGGATGTACTTCTCGTTCAGGTGCGCGTACGCATGAATCGAGACGGCCGTCACCTCGTACTTGCCTTCGAACGCGGCGCGGTTCAGCGTCTCGATGTCGGAGAGCACATGGACGAACTCATAGCCCTTCGTGTCGACCTTGCCGCTGGCCAGGCCGTAGAACATGAAGGCATCGTCGGAATCAGGGCTGTGGGCGACGTGAATGCGCATCCAGCAAGTGTACCACGCGGGCGGTCACTGGATTTTCTTGATGATCAGACCGGAATCCTGCGCCTGCTGCTGGCGCTTGCGTTCCTCGTCGTCCTGCTTCTTCCGGTCTGCGTCCATCTTCTCGCGCTTGGCGCGGTTCGCCTCGGCCTCGAAGTACTTCTGGAGGCCCAGGATGACCAGGGCGCTGACGGGGACCATCCCGCCCTTGAACTCGGCCGGCGTCAGGCGGTCCACGATGTCCGCGTGGGTCGGAGCGCCGAACGGGATCGGGCCCGTCGGGGCCACGTCCTGTTTCGTGAAGATCTGGATCGGCGGCGCCTCGGCCGTGACCTCGACGAAGTAGTTCAGATTGAGGCCATTCTTGTCCGCCGTCGGCTTCCTGTCGCCGAGGATCCGCTTGATGCGATCGAACGAGACGCCCAGCGATTCGACGTTGATCACGCCGGTGGCCGATGACGCCGTTTGCGTGGTCGGAAGGGGTGGCAGCGCTGGCAGACCGGGTGCAGGCAGTGGCGGCTGGGATACCTGCTGGGCACGCAACATGGCCGGCTGGAGACCAATCAGCAGGACGAGCAGAGCTGCAAGCGAGCGCCGCATATGCATTGAGACGGCCGCGGACCGCGGACGGTCGGGCCGAACCCTCCCGGGTACACTATAGCGCTATCTGTCCTTCCATTCCTCGTACCAGGCCATCTGGATCGCTTCCAGCTTCGGCTCGTTCGAGGCGGCGGCATCGTCGCTGAATCCCTCCAGATCAACGACTCGCTGCCGCAAGTCCGTGAAGCGCACGGTCAACGGATCGACGTCCGGATACTTCTCGACCAATGCGATGCCGATGTCTTCAGAATCCGTCCACTTCATACCCGCTCCGACTTCATAACCAGTCCGGGAGTGGTTACGACTTTGTAACCACTCCCGGACTGGTCGATTTGCCGAGTTGGATCGCGCCGCCTTCCTGGACATAGTTTCGCGTGTACATCGGGATCTCGCACACGACGTCACCAGTGACGACGGCCTGGCAGCCGAGGCGCGAGTGCGGCGTCACGTCCCAGGCCGTATCGAGCCGGTCGGCCTCGTCCTCCTGCATCTCGCCCAGGTGCTGCTCACCCTCCGACACGATCACGTGACAGGTCGTGCACGCGCAACTGCCTCCGCACGCGTGTTCGAGCGGGATGGCGAAGTTCTTGGCAATGTCGAGCAGGGACCCCGGCTGCCCGTGATGGGAGTAGGGCATCGAACTCAAATCGACGTCGAGCGTCTTCGTTTCGCCGTCGACGATGAATGTGACTTTCGGCATAGGAACCCAGATTCTGCAATGTCCGTCACACAGGGCTGAAGCCCTGTGCCACGTACCGTCTCAGGTGTGGCCGCGGGGCTTCAGACCCGCGTCCAGAACACACGGACCTGAAGGCCCGTGACTACACCCGTTACCGCCCTTTCGACTCGACGTCGGCCGTGGTGCGGCCGGCGAGCGCCGCCTGCACGGTCCAGTTCATCATCACTTCCGCGAGGTGCTTCGTGGCGTCGTTGAGCGCCTGCGATTTCGCACGCAAGGCCTCGCGGTCGGCCGTCGACATCGCGGCTGCCAGCTCCGCCAGCCCCTCGCGGATCGCCGTCACCTCCGCGGAGGTCAGGCGCGCGGCGGCGATCTCCTCGAAGTCGGGCCGCCTGAGCGTCTTCTCCGTCGCCTGCAGGATCGTCTCGGCCTCGTTGCGGATCTCGATCAGCATACGCGCGTCTACATCCTCCTGCGCGTGTTCGAACGATTCGATCAGCATCCGCTCGACTTCCTCGTCCGTGAGGCCGTACGAGGGCTTCACCTCGATCGACTGCTCGATGTTGGTGCGCAGTTCGCGGGCGTGCACGCTCAGGATGCCGTTGGCGTCGATCTGGAACCGCACCTGGATCCGAGGCAGGCCGGCCGGCATCGGCGGAATGCCGCGCAGTTTGAACCGCCCGAGCGACCGGTTGTCGACCGCCATCTCGCGCTCGCCCTGCAGGATGTGAATATCCACGGCCGTCTGGTTGTCGACGAACGACGTGAACATCTCGCTGCCGCTCGCGGGGATCGTCGAATTCCTCAGGATGATCTTCGACACGATGCCGCCCATCGTCTCGATGCCGAGCGAGAGCGGCGTGACGTCGAGCAGCAGCATCTCGCGGCGGCCGCTGACGAGGATGTCCGCCTGCACGGCCGCGCCGAGCGCCACCACCTCGTCCGGGTTGATGTCCGAGTGCGGCGTCTTGCCGAAGAGCCGCTCCACCTCGCGGCGCACCATCGGGATGCGCGTGGATCCGCCGACGAGGACGACCTCGTCGACCTGGCTGGCCGTCAGACCCGCGTCCTCGATCGCGCGGCGGCACGGCTCCAGGGTGCGCGCGACGATTGGCGCGACGAGCGCCTCGAACTCGGCGCGGGTCACACGCCGGCGATAGCCGCCGTCACGGCCCGGGAGGCGGTCGACCACGATGTCGGCCGCGTCGAACTCCGAGAGATCCCACTTGGCCTGGATGACGGCCTTGCGGACGGCCTGAACGGCGTCCCTGTGCTGCTCGGGGTCGAGCCCCGTGTCGGCCGCGACCAGTTCCACCAGCAACCGGTCGACGTCGTCGCCGCCCAGGTGCGTATCGCCGTTGGTCGACAGTACCTGGAACACCCCGTCCTCCACCTTGAGGATCGAGATGTCGAAGGTGCCGCCGCCGAGGTCGTAGACCGCGATCACGCCCTGGTGGCGCTGGTCCAGGCCGTACGCGAGGCACGCGGCGGTGGGTTCGTTGATGATGCGCAGGACCTCGAGGCCGGCCAGCCGGCCCGCGTCGCGGGTGGCCGTGCGCTGCGCGTCGTTGAAGTACGCCGGCACGGTGATGACGGCCCGATCGACTTCCGGGTCGAAATCGCCCTCGGCCGAAAACGCCGCCTCGGCCCGCCGTTTGAGCTCGCGCAGGATGAAGCCGGACACTTCGGGGGGCGTCAGGTCGCGGTCGCCGAGCGCGATGTGGACCACCCCGCCGGCCTCGCCGCTCACCGTGAACGGAAACCAGCGTGATTCGCCGGCGACGTCCTCGATGCCGCGGCCCATGAAGCGCTTCACGGAGTAGACGGTGCGCGACGGGTCCGTCAGCAGGCGGCGCTGGGCTTCGCGGCCCACGTAGATCGTGTCGAGGTCGCCGAGGGACACGATGGACGGCAACAGCTTGTCGCCCGATTCGTCGGCCAGCACCACGGGCCTGCCGTCGCGCACGATGGCCACTAGGCTGTTCGTCGTCCCGAGATCGATGCCGACGACCTTGCTCATCGCGCGGCCGCCGCGTCTCCGCCAACCTCGCGACGGACGGTGGCGATGAGGTTCGTGAGATACGTGCGCTCGACGAGCAGCGCGCGCAGCGCCTCGAGCGTCGCGTGGCGCCCCGCGAGGTCGCCGTCGTGCCACTGCTGGTCGTGCGTGGCCATTAGCGCGCTGACCTGGCGCTCGTGCTCCGCCAGGTTCGACTCGATCGGCTTGCGGGCGGCATCGAGGCGCGCGGCCACGTCTGCCGCGGGCGCGCCGCCCTCGCGCATCTCCTGGATGGCTTCCAGTTCCTCGTTGAGTTCAAACACCTCTTCCAGCAGCGCGGGCGGCACCTGCGTCGAGGACTCGTGCGCTTCCTTCGGGGCAAAGCCTTCGAGCTTGAGCAGGTACTCCAGCCGCTCGATCGGGTCGCGCAGCGTGCGGAACGCGTCGTTGAGGTACGAGGACCGCTCGAGGCTGGCCAGCCGCTCCGTCGACGACGAGTTGTAGAAGTAGTCCGGATGGAACTGGCGGCTCAGTGCGCGGAAGCGCTGCTCGAGGTCCTGCTGGTTCACGGCGAGGCGCCTGGGCAGGCCGAAGAACAGGAAGTAGTCGCCGTGGCGGCCGAGCGTCATGATCCGCTCGCAGCGCGGGCAGAAGTGGACGTCCACTGGCGCGTCGGTCCCGCAGTGCCGGCAGGGTTGAACCGGGAGGGCAGAAGTTTCGGGTTCCATACGGATTACGTTCCACCAGGACGCGCCTCGACGCGAGTCGTCCTGCCGAGAAGCGGACGCCCCGCCGGTTGCCCGGCGGGGCTTCCGGGGTCCGGACGCGGCTTGGGGGCCTGGTGGAGTCCTGTCCGAACCCTGCGCCGTGGGCCGGTTCACACCAGCCGGCCCGTCATGGCTCTACACCGTGAACGAGCTGCCGCACCCGCAGCTGCTCTTCGCGTTGGGATTGATGAAGTGCAATCCCTTACCCATCAACGCCGAGTCGTACTCGAGCGTGGTCCCGGCCAGGTAGATCAGGCTCTTCTGATCGACGAAGACCTTGGCCGCGCCAGGCCCCTCGAACACTTCGTCGCCGGCGCGCGCCTCCTGTTCCCAGCTGAACGTGTAGCTCAGGCCGGAGCAGCCGCCGCCCTTCACGCCCACGCGCAACCCGCCCTGCGTGATGCCTTGCTTGGTCATCAGCTTCAGGATGTGCCTGGCCGCCGCGTCCGTGATTTGAATCGCCAGTTGTGTCGCCATCGCTACTGCCCCGCTTCCTGCTTGCGCTTGAAGTCGGCAATGGCCGCCTTGATCGCGTCCTCGGCCAGCACCGAACAGTGCACCTTGACCGGCGGCAGCGCCAGCTCGGCAACGATGTCGGTGTTCTTGATCGCCAGGGCCTGGTCCACCGTCTTGCCCTTGAGCCATTCCGTGGCCAGGCTGGAGCTGGCGATCGCCGACCCGCAGCCGAACGTCTTGAACTTGGCTTCGTCGATGACGCCCGTCGCCGGGTTCACGCGCACCTGCAACTTCATGACGTCGCCGCATTCGGGCGCGCCCACCAGTCCGGTGCCCACCGACAGGTCGTCCTTCGGCAGCGAGCCCACGTTGCGCGGATGATTGAAATGATCGACGACTTTCTCAGAATATGCCATGTCAGAGACTCCATCGGGTCAGGGGGAAGGGCCACTTCCCTTTTCCCTTCCGCCTTTTCCCTATCCCCTATTAATGGGCCTGCCACTCCATCTTGGACAGGTCCACGCCTTCCTTCACCATCTCGTAGAGCGGCGACATCTCGCGAAGCTTGCTCACCACCCCCACGAGCTTGTCCGCCACGTAGTCGACTTCTTCTTCCGTGTTGAAGCGTCCAATGCCGAACCGGATGGACGAGTGCGCCAGCTCGTCGCCGGCGCCCAGGGCCTTCAGCACGTACGACGGCTCGAGGCTCGCCGACGTGCACGCGGACCCGGACGACACCGCCACGTCGTTGATGCCCATGAGCAACGACTCACCTTCGACATACGCGAAGCTGATGTTCAGGTTGCCCGGCAGCCGATGCTCCATCGAGCCGTTGATGTACAGCTCGTCGAGCCTGGCGTGCAGCCGTTCGTTGAGCCGATCGCGGAGCGCGCGGGCATGCGCCATGTCCTGCGGCAGTTCCGTGCGACAGAGTTCCGCGGCCTTGCCGAAGCCGACGATGCCGGGGACGTTGAGCGTGCCCGAGCGCATGCCGCGTTCGTGGCCGCCACCCTCGATAATCGGGGTCAGCAGCACGCGCGGGTTGCGCCGGCGCACGTAGAGCGCACCGACGCCCTTGGGGCCGTACATCTTGTGCGCGCTCAGTGACGCCATGTGGACATTCGCCGCGGTGACATCGAACGGCACCTTGCCGGCCGCCTGTACCGCGTCGGTGTGGAACAGGACCCCTCGCTCCTTCGCGATCGCGCCGATCTCGGCAATCGGCTGCAGCACGCCAATCTCGTTGTTGGCCGCCATGATCGTGATGAGCGTCGTCTTGTCGGTGATCGCCGCACGCAGGGTATCGAGATCGACCAGGCCGTCCTTGCGCACCGGCAGGTACGTCACGCGGAAGCCGTCCTTCTCGAGGCGCTTGCACGTGTCGATCACCGCCTTGTGCTCCGTCTGCGCCGTGATGATGTGATCGCCCTTTTCGCGATACATGTACGCCGCGCCGCGGACGGCCAGGTTGTCCGACTCCGTCGCGCCGCTCGTGAACACGATTTCCTTCGGGCTGGCGCCGATCAGGTCCGCGACCTGCTTGCGGGCGATCTCGACGGCCTCCTCCGCTTCCCAGCCGTACTTGTGATTGCGGCTGGCGGCGTTGCCGAAATGCTCGCGGAAGTACGGCAGCATCGCGTCGAGGACGCGCGGGTCCATCGGCGTCGTGGCGTGGTTGTCGAAATAAATGGGAAACTTCAACATTGCACTTCTACCTGTCAACTATGGATGGCTGACCTGGGCCAGCAGGGCCGCAGGCCGCGTCAGTATCTCCACCGGCGCGCTCTCCTGCGCGAGTTCCGACACCGTGGTCGCCCGGAGCGCCGAGACGATGATCTCGCGGATCTTCCAGAGCGGGTCCCGCACGTTGCACTTGGCAAACTGGCCGCAGCGCTCGGCGTGCGCGGAGCACGCGGTCACCGCCACCGGCCCGTCAATCGCCTGGATGACGTCGGCAATCGAGATGGCCGACGCCGCCTTCGCCAACTGGTAACCGCCCCGCGTGCCCTGCTGTGACGCGAGCAACCCGCGACGGGTCAACCGCTGCAGCACCTTGGCCATCAACTCGATCGGGATGTCGAATTGCTCGGCGATTTCGCGAGCACTTGACGACCCGGGCTTGAGGGTGAGGTGCGTGACGGCGATCAGCGCGTAATCCGCTTTCTTCGACAGTCTCAACATAGGTCCTTTTCAAATCCGACCCTGACAGTCCTATATTAGCCCGAGATATCCGACCAGTCAAGGCGTATATTGCAGGGATCCACCCGCGCAACGAAGCCCGGACGTATCAACCTAAAGCCAGGTATTTACAGAACTTAGTAGCGTCTAACGGAGGGGTCTATCCTCAGCGACCAGGCATCGATTCCGCCGACGAGATTCCGGATCCTGGGGTACCCGGCGCTTCGGAGATAGGCGACAACGTTGGCGCTTCGGATGCCGTGGTGACAGTAGGCCACGATTTCTTCATCTGGGTCGAGTTCGCCCTGGCGGATGGCTATCTCACCGACCGGTATGAGGGTGCTGCCGGGCAGCGCAACGATCTCGTGCTCGTAGGGCTCGCGCACGTCGAGCAGGAACAGGCGATCGCCGCGATCGAGACGAGCCTTCAGTTCGCCCGGGATGATGTTGAAGTCGAGCCCGGCATCCTGAACGGGTGCGGCGGGCGGCGCCGGGGTCGGCGTCGATTTTTCTCCACAGAATGCCTCGTAGTCGATCAGCTCTCGCACGGTCGGATGCGTGCCACAGACCGGGCAGTCCGGGTCCTGCTTCAGCTTCAGTTCCTGGAACGCCAGGCGGAGCGCGTCGTAGACAATGAGCCGGCCGACGAGCGTCTCGCCGATGCCCGTCAGCAGCTTGATCGCCTCAGTGGCCTGGAGCGTACCGATCAGCCCGGGCAGCACGCCGAACACGCCGGCTTCCGCACAACTCGGCACGAGCCCGGGCGGGGGCGGTTCGGGATAGAGGCAGCGGTAGCACGGCCCACCGGGCGCGGCGAAGACAGACACCTGGCCTTCGAACCGGAAGATCGCCCCGTAGACGAGCGTCTTCCCGCCGAGCACGCACGCGTCGTTGACGAGGTAGCGCGTCTGGAAGTTGTCCGAGCCGTCCAGGATGATGTCGTAGTCGCGGAAGATATCGGGCGCGTTGGCTGACGTCAGCAGCGCGTCGTGCAGGCGCAACGAGACCTCGGGATTGAGCGCCGTGAGCCGGTCGCGCGCCGACTCGAGCTTCGGCCGGCCCACGTCGGGCGTGCCATGCAGGATCTGGCGTTGCAGGTTGCTGACGTCGACGTTGTCGAAATCGACCAGTCCGAGCGTGCCGACGCCGGCGGCAGCCAGGTAGATCGCCGCCGGTGACCCGAGGCCGCCCGCGCCGATCACGAGCACGCGTCCGGCCTTCAGCCGGCGCTGCCCGTCCATGCCGATTTCCGGCAGGATCAGGTGGCGGGCGTAGCGGGCGATCTCGTCGCGGGTGAGATTGGGCAGCGTGTCCATGCGGTCCGGCCCGCAGTATAACCCGCTCCCGCGCACCGATCACGCCGCGAACGGCGCGCCAGCCGTTCGCGCTGGTGTAAGATGGCCCCGGTCCCGGACGGCCAGCCGCACGTCGGCGCGCCTTCGTGACCATGCCCCTCCAGCCGGTGCGCCTCAGCGCCGGTAGCGACCCCCTTTGCCGCCCCCAAAGCCCCCCGAATAGCGTTCGCTGAACACGGAAGCGAAGCCTCGGTCGGAGCCGGAGTCGCGCGTGCGGCCGTCCCCCCGCGTCGCGGAACGGTATGAGCGGGAACATGATGAAACGCATCCTCGGTGTGAACCTGCTGGCGTTCGCGCTGGTCACCTTCGTCCCGGCCCAGGCCGCAGCCCAATGCGGCGGGCTCGGCCAGGTTCCGTGCTACTCCTGGAGCTGGTGTGCCTGGACTGGCCTGTTTGGAGAATGCTGGGGCGGCCTGGTGGCCGCACCGCCGTACAACGGCTGCAACACGTCACGCCTGAACAACATCGGCCTCTTCTGCGCGGCATGCGGCGGAACCGGCCAACCGACCTGCAGCTACGCGCCGGCATGCGATGCGCGCCACAACGCCTTCGGCCTGTGTTACAAGTGCGGCGGCAACGGCGAGCCCATCTGCTGGGAAGGGGCCCCGTGCGACGTCGGGAACCGGAACATTCTCGGCTTCTGCTCGTACTCTGGCCATTCGGCGGAGCCGACCACGAACGTGCGCGGTCTGCCGAACCAGGGGCAATCCGGCGAGTCCGTGCGCGGCGTCGCGGATCTGCACACGCACATGTTCCCCAACCTTGCCTTCGGTGGCGTAGATTTCTGGGGTGCGCCATTCGACTGGGGCGGCATCGACGAGGCGTTGCCGTGGTGTGACTACACCTGGAAGTTCGCCATCAAGGGGCTGTGGGACGTGCCCCTTCTGCCCGGTCCCCTCGGCTACGAGGTACATGGCCCGAAGGAGTTCCAGTGGCTCACGGCTCCCGTGAGTTACTGGACCGATGGCGAACATTCGGTCGACGGGACCGGCGGGTTTGCCGGCTGGCCGAAGTACAACACCTATACGCACCAGCAGATGTACCACACGTGGGTGAAGCGGGCGTACGAGGGCGGCGTGCGCCTGATGGTGGTGCTCGCCCTCAATAGCGAGCCGCTCTGCCTGTCCGGGAAGAAGAGGGCCGACTGGGACTGCGACGACATGAAGGCGGTTGATCGCCAACTCCAGGCGGCCAAGGACCTCGAATGGGCGATCGACCTCCTTGACGACGGGTGGATCAACAACAGCGGCTGGTATCGCATCGCCTACTCCCCGGCCCAGGCGCGCCAGATCATCCGCGACGGAAAGATGGCGATCGTGCTCGGCATCGAAGTAGACAGCCTGTTCAACTGCAAGCCAGGATCCGATTGCGCGGAAACCTATCGCCGCGCGCAACTCAAGAAGTACTACGACCTCGGCGCGCGCCATCTGTTCCCGATCCACCACTACGACAACGCGTTCGGCGGTTCGTCGCTGTTCCTCGACAAGCTCAACACCGGGAACGCCATCGTGACCGGCCAGCACTTCTCGGTGTGGGACTGCAAAGCCGCAGGATACTCCTACAATGTGCTGCCCGATATCGCGTTCGAGGTGCTCGGCATACTGCTCGGAACCAACCTCCCGAATCCATCGTATTACGACCAATTCCAGGCCGACTGCAACGCCCGCGGCCTGACCGACAAGGGCCGCGCGTTCCTCCAGGAGGCCATGGACCAGAAGTTCATCATCGACACGGATCACATGTCGCGGCTGATGGTGGATGCGGCATTGGACTTCGCGATCGAGAAGAACTACCCGATGGTGTCGAGCCATTCGATCTTCCGCGATCTTCCGGGAAGCACGGGTGGTCATGAGTTTTCCGTGACCGACGCGGAGATGGCGAAGTTCAAGGCGATTGGCGGCATGGTCACGGCGATTTCGCCAAAGGGAACGTGCGGGACGACCCGGGACTTCAAGAAGACTCTTGACTACGCCGTCTCGAAGATGAAGAAGGACGATAACGATGAGTTCCCGGCGGTCGGGTTCTCGACCGACTTCGGAGGCTTCGCCCAGGCCACGGGGCCCCGCTTTGGACCGGATGCCGTGAACTGCTCGAGCGCCGAGAGTACGCGGCTGGTGTATCCGTTCTCCGGCCCGTTCGGCGGACTGTTCGACGCCCAGGTCACCGGCGGCCGCGCGTTCGACTACAACACGGACGGTATGGCTCACTACGGCCTGATGGCCGACTTCTTCGCCGATCTCAAGAACGTGGGCGTGACCGATGCCGATCTCGACCCGCTCTACAACTCGGCCGAGGCCTACATCCGGCTGTGGGAACGCGTCGACAATACGAGCCGCTACCCGGGGCCAAAGGTCCAGCCAATCGTGACAGGCGAGCGCGGAGCCAACGGGTGGTACACATCCGACGTCACGGTGACGTGGGACGTCGCTGCGGGCGACGGCGCAGATCCGGTCGCGTCGCGAAGCGGCTGTGAAGAAACGCGCGTCACGACCGACACCGCCGGAACGACGTTCGAATGCGAGGCCATGGGCCAGAGCGGGGCCACCACCACGCAGCGGATCACGATCAAGCGCGACACCGCGCCGCCCGTGATCGATTCGACTACGTCCTCCGTCTCCCAGGGAATCTGGAGTCGCGACCCAATCACCGTGACGTTCAGGGCAACCGACACCACATCGGGCCTCGCAGGCTCGTCGTCCGTCGACGTTGTTCTGACGACGGAAGGCGCGAATCAGGAGGTCGCGTCGACCTTCAGGGACCAGGCCGGCAACGAGTTCGTTGCGCGCCTGGGTGGCCTCAACCTCGACCGCACGCCGCCGCGCATCGGTTTCCGTTTCAGCCACCTGGCGCAGGACGCCCCGGCAGAAGCCGTCGAGGCCGAACGGCAGAAGTGGCATAACCGGGCGGTCGTCCTGCAGGTCTTGGCCGTGGACAGCGTGTCCGGCGTCGCTGAGGATGGCGCGCCCCCGACCGCGCTCGTTCTCAGCGCGGAAGGGGCGGCGGTTCACGGTTTCGCCACGGCCAGAGATCGGGCCGGCAACACGGTCACGGCGGAGTCGTTCGACGTCAAGATCGATCTGACGGCGCCCACCCTGACATTCGGGATCGCATCGCCGGCGCCGAATGCGGCAGGCTGGAACAATACGGACGTCGGCGTGCCGTTCACAGCCGCCGACGCGCTCTCGGGTGTGGCCGCTACGTCAGTGGCCGGCCCGCTGGCGCTGACCGCCGAAGGCCCCGCAGTCACCGGATCGGTCATCGTCACGGACGCCGCGGGCAACACGGCCACGTTTGTCGCGACGCCGGTCAAGATCGATAAGACGCCGCCGGTCGTGATCTGCACCGCTGACCCGACGCGACTGTGGCCGGCAAACAACAAGTTCGTACCGATGGCGATGACTTGGACGTTCACCGATGCGCTCTCGGGGCCGGCCACCTACAACCTGCGGACGCTATCGACCAACGAAGGATCCGTGAGCGCCAATGTGCAGGGATTCACGCTCGGCGGCACCGCGCTGACTGGCGCCCTTCGCGCGCAACGCGATGGAGGCGGCACGGGCCGGGTCTACACGCTCGGCTACCTGGGTCTGGACAAGGCGGGCAACAGCGCGAGTTGTACGACGAGCGTAGCCGTGCCACACGATCAGGGCAAGGAGCCGCACGTGCCCATGCCTTAGACCCGAACGCAACGGAAGAGGGCCGGGCTCGCCGCAGCGGGTCCGGCTCCAATCTCTGACCCGGGCGGCTCCAGCGACATCAGCCGCTCCTGGCGGCATTCCGTACGACCTTCTCCGGACATTCCCGACAGCACGTCCCCGCGTCCGCCCTTGGGCGCCCTGCCCGGGTCGGGTACACTGGATCGCTCCCTGATTGCGGCACGCGGCACTGGCGGAGGCCCGAAATGCGAATTCCCTGGTTTGCGATGGAACGGATGCAGTCCACCTACGAGAACCTCGTGGACTACAACCTGTCGGAGAGTGGCGTCCACCCGATGAAGGTCGAGGAACTGGTGGACACGGCCGCCGATCGCACGGCCCTGCTGGCCCAGGAACTCCTCTACACCCAGTCGAACGGCACGATCGCCCTGCGCGAGCGAGTGGCGGCGCTCTATCCGGGCGCGACGGTCAACCACATCGAGGTGACCAACGGCGGCTCCGAGGCCAACTTCGTCACGATGTGGCACATCGTCGAACCGGGTGACGACGTGGTCATGATGGTGCCGAACTACGGCCAGACGCTGGGGCTCGTCGAGGGGTTTGGCGCAAGGATGATCCCGTGGCCGATGAAGCTCGCGGCGAACGGCGCACGCTGGGGCGTCGACCTCGATCACCTCCGGGACCTCGTGACACCGAAGACGAAGCTGATCGTCATCTGCAATCCCAACAACCCGACGGGCGCGCGGTTGGGGGCCGCCGATCTCGACGCCATCTGCGCCGCCGCGGCCAAGGTGGGGGCGTGGGTGCTGGCGGACGAGATCTATCGGGGGGCCGAACTGGATGGCGTGGAAACGCCGTCCGTCTGGGGCCGCTACGAGAAGGTGATCATCACGAGCGGCCTCTCGAAGGCGTACGGCCTGCCCGGCCTCCGGATCGGCTGGATCGTAAGCAAGCCGGAAGTCGTGGCGGCCACGTGGGCGCATCACGACTACACGACGATCGGCCCCGGCGCGCTGAGCGACCGCATGGCCATCCACGCGCTGACGCCCGCCGTGCGGGCGCGGATCCTGCAGCGCACGCGCCGCATCCTGACGGCGAATCTGCCGGTGATGACGGCCTGGCTGGAAGCGCATCGGGAGTGGTTCACGTACGCGCTGCCGGAGGCCGGTGCCATCGTCTACGCGAAGTACCACCACGCGATCAATTCCACGGAACTGGTGAACCGCCTGCGCATCGAGAAGAGCGTGCTCATCGTGCCGGGCGACCATTTCGGCATGGACGGCTACCTGCGAATTGGCTTCGGCAGCGAGGTCCGGTATCTTCGCGACGGGCTCGATCGACTGGCGGACCTGCTCCGATCGCTGCCGGCGGCGACGGCGTAGAAAGAAAGCCCATGACGTATTTCGATCTCGTGCTGGTGGGGTTCGGCCATGTCGGCCAGCGCTTTGCCCGTCTGCTGATCGAGAAGAAGGTGCGCCTGCGCGGCGACTACGGCATCAGCTGGCGCGTGGTGGGACTTGCCACCAGGCGCCACGGTACCGCCTTCGACGCCCGCGGGCTCGACATCGAGCGGGCGCTGAAGCTGGTGGACGCCGGCATGCCGCTCGGTCAGCTGACCGAGCCGGACGCGGTGCGCGCGCTGGGACCCGAGGCGTCCGGGCTGGCACTCATCAAGCACGCCACGGCCGAGAGGAAGCGCCGGCAACTCCAGCAACTGGTTGTGGTGGAGACGACGCTGCTCGACATCGAGAAGGGGCAGCCGGCGATCGATCACGTCCTGGCGGCGCTGCGCGGCGGCGCGCACGTGGTGACGGCCAACAAGGGGCCGGTGGCGTTCGCCTACCGCGAACTGGATGCCGCGGCCCGGCTGGCGCGGCGGCGGTGCCTGTTCGAGGGCGCGGTGATGGACGGCATCCCGATCTTCAACCTGGTCCGCGAAACGCTCCCGGCTGCCGAGATCGAGGGATTCCGCGGCGTCATCAACAGCACCACCAACCATGTGCTGACGGCGATGGAATCCGACCGCACGTACGGCGAGGCCCTGGCCGAGATGCAGCAGGCCGGCATTGCCGAGGCCGATCCGTCGTTCGACGTCGACGGCTGGGACGCGGCGGCCAAGACCGCCGCGCTCATCAACGTGCTCATGCATGGCTCCGTCACGCCGCACACGATCGATCGGACGGGGATTCGTGACGTGACGCCCGAACGCATTCGCGATGCGATGGCGCGGGGCAAGCGCATCCGGCTCGTGGCCAGCGCGGAGCGGCGCGACGGACGGGCGGTGGGACGGGTGGCCCCGGAGGAACTCGACACGCACGATCCGCTGGCCCACCTGACCGGCGTGCAGAACCTGCTGGTGCTGCGCACGGACGTGCTGGGAGAGCTGGGGATTCACCAGATGAGCGGGGGTCTGATACAAACGGCGTACGCGCTGCTGTCGGATCTCGTCGCGATCGCCCGGGAACAGGCCGACGAAGAGGAGAGATAACCGATGCCGCTCGAAGTTGCCCAGATCCGCCGCCGAATCCAGGCCCGGCTGACCGATCTCAAGAAGGTGGCCGCCGCCAGGCGCGAGCGTGTGACCGCCGCCGAGATCGCCTACGAGCCGTTTCTCACGGGAATCGCCGTCCCCGTCCTGACGACCTTCGCCCAGGCACTGTCGGCCGAAGGCCATCCGTACCGTGTGCTCACGCCTGGCGGATCGGCCCGCCTGTCGTCCGATCGATCGAACAAGACGTACATCGAGCTCCGCCTCGACACGTCAGCCCGTATTCCCTCGATCGTGGGCGAAATCAGCCGCGAACGCGGCCACCGCGTGATCACGGACGACCGCGTGCTGGCGGACGGGACCCCCATCGAAGAAGTCACCGACGAGGTGCTGGTGGAGTTCCTGCTGGACGCGATGGCGGAGCTGATCGAGCGTTAGGCCAGCCGTTCGACAAACGACGTATCGATGCCCTCGCGGCGCAACTGCTCGAGGAACGCCGCACGGTCGAACGCCTTGCGGTAGGCCTCGCGCGCGTCCACCGCGCCGCTCTGCACAAAAGCCAGCAGCGCGTCGTTCATCGGCACCATCCCGTACTTGCGGCCCGATTCCATGGCCAGCGGCAACTGGGACACCTTGCCTTCCGCGATCAGCGCGGCCACCGATGACGTGTTGAAGATCAGTTCGCGGGCCGCGACGCGCCCGCCGCCGGTCTTGCGGAGCAGCACCTGGGCGAACGCCCCGCGCAGCGTTTCCGAGAGCGCCAGCGCCACCTGGCCCTGCTTCTCGAACGGCGCTGTTTCGATCATCCGCGCCAGCGCGGCACTCGTCGTGTGGGCCGTGACCGTGCCAATCACGAGGTGGCCGGAGTCCGCCGCGTCCAGCGCCACCGCCACGAGTTCCGGTGTGCGCAGGTCGTCGATGACGAGCACGTCCGGGTTCTCGCGAATCGCAGCCCGCGCATTCGCCAGCATCACGTCCGGGTCGCTGCGCACCTCGCGCTGGCTGATGATCGACTTGCGGTTCTCGTGCAGGAACTTGATCTCGCTCTCGAGCGACACCACGTAGTCGGCCCGGGTGCGATTGATGAGATCCACCAGCGCCGAGACGAGCGTGCTCTTGCCGCTCATGCGCGGGCCGGCCACCACCACCAGGCCGTCGCGCTCCGCGCACAGCGACTGGATGTCGCGCGACAGGCCGAGCTGATCGGCCGACACCAGCCGCGTGGGAATCAGGCGGAACACCGCGCCAGGGCCCCGCTGGTCGCGGAAGCTCAGGCAGCGCACGCGTCCCACGTCCGGGAGTTCGCACGTCCATTCCGCGCTCGTGCCGCCCACCAGGGCCTCGCGGCTCATGCCGGGCGCAAGTTCCAGGATCAGCGATTCCACTTCAGCCGACGCCTGCGGCAGTTCCGAGTCGAGCGGCAGGATCTCGTCATCGATCCGGATCGTCGGGCGTGTGTCCGTCATCAGGTAGAGCGACGACGCGCCTCGGGCGGCGGCCATGCGCAGCAGGCGGCCGATGCCAAGGTACTTGGCCGACGGCATCGGCGTCATGCGACCGGCATCCGGACGGATCGGACTGCGCGCGAGGGGCAGCACGTTGCCGGACTGCGTGTCGCGGGCAGAGGTCGTACGCCGCCGGGTCGGGCCGGGTTCGGGCAGTTCGGTTTCGGTCATCCGCGGCGCGCCCGTCTGGCGCGTCTGAACCGGCGGCGGCGGGTCCGGGGAAGCAGCCGGCGGGGGCGAATCCGGGATGGCCCGCGCTGAAGAAGCTGACCGATGTTCCGTCACGAGCGGCGACTGAGCGGCCGTATCGCGCTTCCCAAGCCCGGCGCCCCGCTGCCGGCGGAGTTCGATCCAGATGTCGTCACCGCCCCGGGCGGCCACCAGCGTGAACCGGTCGGCGGGCGCCTGGGGAATCGTCAGGTCCTTCTCGACGGCACCGAGTTCGGACAGCGTGCTCTGGTCCTCGGCCGACAGCAGGTCGGCCAGGACGTTGCTCATCGCCTCGACGGTCAGCGGCCGTTCGGACAGGTTCGACGTCCCGTTGGGCGCCAGGACAAACGGGCGCTCGCCGACGTGCATGACCAGCCCGTCCCCGTTGGCCCTCAGGACCGCCGCGATGAGAGATTCGATGAGCGACACGTATCCTTTCCGGTGTTTCCGGCCTACTCAGTGGGTTTGTCGGCCCATCGGGTAGTCAACATTAGGATCAACTGACGAATTTCGTCAGATGGACCGTCGGCCGGCACGTCGCGCCCGGTTTGTGGCGGAATCGTCTGTCGGGGCCTTCAGCGCCGCGGTTCGGTGCCGGCTACGTAGATCCGCACCATCTCGACCACTTTCGGCCCGGTGGTCTGGTATGGCGGGATGATGCGCTCGGCCCGCAGGTACTGCAGCATGCCCGGATCGGTGTAATCGGGCTCCCCGACTCCCTCGACGGCCCCGAGGGCCTGACCCAGTTGTTCGAGCGTCATCCGGCTGACGTCGGCCGTTCGGGTCCACGCGATCCCGAACCGCTTCACGCGTTCGATGCCCGGCTCGGTGGCGAAGCGGACGAACACCTCGTTGCTGATGAACGCGTAGCCCGGCTCCGCGCGGCTGGCCGGTGCATCCTCGACCTTGAACCAGGCGACGGCATCGATGCCTCTGAGCGCCTCAATCAGGACGGGCGTAAACGTGCCTTCTCGCGTCCAGCCGGAGATGTCGGGTTCCATGTGACGATCGTATCTCAGCAGGCGCTAGGCGCTAGGCGTAGGGCGATAGGGAAAAGCAGTGTGACACTGCATCAACCCTAACGCCCGTCGCCTAACGCCCAGTTCCTTTCCCTTCCCTCTTTCCCCTTTCTCCATCCCCTGCTACCCTACGCCGACACCTTTCTCGCTGGAGACGTCCCAATGCGCAAGTTCGCCAGGCTGCTGCTGATTGCCCTGATCCTCGGTTCCGCCATCCAGTTGAGCGCGGCCCGGGCACTGCCGACGCCGGAATCCGCACTCGGCTTCAAGCCGGGCGCAGACAACAAGCTGGCCACCTACGATCAGGCGATCACCTATCTGAAGAAGCTGGCCGAGGTGAACAACGGCATCCGGCTGGTGGAGGCGGGCCGGACATCACAGGGGCGCGTGATGTACTTCGCGCTCATCTCGACGCCGGGCAACCTGAACCGGCTCGACCGCTACCGCGAGATTGCGCGCCGCCTGGCGCATCCCGAGGGCCTGTCGGACGCCGAGGCAAGAAAGCTGGCGCAGGAAGGCCGCGCGTTCATCCACCTCGACGGCGGGTGCCACGCCTCGGAAGTCGCCGGCGCGCAGATGATGATCCAGCTCGCGTACGACCTGCTCAATCGGGCTTCGGAACCTGCCACGAAGGAGATCCTCGACAACGACATCGTGATGCTGTGGCCGACGATGAACCCGGACGGGCAGCAGATGGTGGCGGAGTGGCTGGCGAAGAACGCGGGCACGCCCTACGAGCAGTCCAGCCTGCCGCGTCTCTACCAGGACTACGTCGGCCACGACAACAACCGCGACGCGTACATGCTGAACATGGTCGAGTCGCGCGTGATGGAGCACTTCTGGCGCCAGTGGGAGCCGAACGTCATCTACGTCCTGCACCAGACGTCGCCGTTCCCGACGCGCATCTGGCTGCCGCCGTTCTCGGAGCCGGTCGGCCTCGACGCGCCCTACATCGTGTCGAGGGAAGTGAACATGATCGGCATGGCCATCGCAAAGGGCCTGGACCAGCGCGGCCAGGTTGGGGCCACGCACATGGGTACGTCGTTCGACGCGTGGTACCCCGGCTACGTCGACTACGCGCCCGTGTTCAAGAACATCCCGGCGTTCTGGACGGAAACCGCCGGCAACGGCGCCGTGCCGCGCGAGTACACGATCAACGACCTGCCGGTGGACTTCCGGGATCTGCGCCCGCAGAGTCTGTACTCGAGCCCGTGGCCCGGCGGCTGGTGGAGGCTCGCCGATGCGGTGGCCTACGACGAGACGGCCGCCATCTCGACGCTGGAATATGCGGCCAAGTATCGCGAGTCACTGCTCTACAACCGGTACCAGGCAGGCCGCGATCAGATCGCGCTCGGGCGGAAGACCGGGCCGTTTGCCTACGTCGTCCCTCAGGACCAGCGCGATCCGGTCGCCGCGGTCGAGATGCTGCGACGGATCGCATTTGCCGGAGTCCGCGTATCGCAGACGACCGCGCCGCTCACGATCGACAAGACGACGTACCGGGCGGGCACGTGGATCGTGCCGACGGACCAGGAGTTCGGCGCGATGGCGCGCGAACTGCTGAACGTCCAGAAGTACCCCGACCTGCGCCAGTATCCCGGCGGGCCGCCGCTCAGGCCCTATGATGCGGCGGGCTGGACGCTGCCGCTGCAGATGGGCGTGAAGATCGCCGCAGCCTCGGCACCGCTGACGGATGAGCAGCGGAAGGCGATGAAGCCACTCGGCTCGCCGATGTCGCTGACGGCAAAGCCGACGGCGTACAACCTGTCCGCATCGGCGGTCGACACGGCGCCGTTCGACAGCGTGCCTGCGCCGGGATTCGAAACGAACGCAGCGGCCGCCGCGATCGTGCCGCCCGCCGGGAAGATCACCGGCACGGGTGCGTCCCTCGCGTTCGATCCGGCCCAGAACAACACGTTCCTGGCGCTCAATCGCGCCTGGAAGTCCGGGGCCACGGTTCAGTTCACGTCCGGCGCCTCAGGCGCCCGCTACGTCGTGAGTGGCCTCGGCGAACCCGCGCAGGCCGATCTCGTGAAGGCGCTGGCGGTGTCGGCCGAACGCACGGCGGCCACCGGCGCGCCGGTGAAGAAGCCTCGCGTCGGGCTGTTCCAGCCGTGGAGCGGCAGCATGGACGAGGGCTGGACGCGCTGGATCCTCGAGCGCTACGGCTTCGACATCGTCACGCTCCATCCCGAGGACTTCAAGACGCCGCTGCGGGACAGAGTGGACGTCGTGATCCTGGCTGATGACGCGCGAATCCCCGTTGACGGCGCGAGCGCAACGGGCGGACGGGGCGAGGGCATGCCGCCAATGGCGGGCGGGATGCCTCCAGCCGGGGCCGGCCGGGCAGGCTCCGGTCGGGCCGCTGGCGCGGCAGGGGGTCCGCCTTCGTCGGCTGGACCCGCGGGGCCTCCTCCGACTTCGGCCCTTCGAGAGCCTCAGAGCAGCCCGGAGCAAGGTCGAGGGGCGGCGGGTCAAGCCGGGCGCGGTCAAGGTGCCGGACGCGGCGGCGGCGCGCGAGCGGTCCGCCCCGAGTACGCGTACGCGCTCACGCAGGCCGATCTGCAGTCGTTCGAGGCGTTCGTGCGGGGCGGCGGCACGGTGGTGTGCTTCAACAGCGGCTGCCGCTGGACCATTCAGCAGTTCAAGCTCCCGGTGAAGAACGTCGTCGAAGGCCTGCGGCCCGAAGAGTTCTTCCTGCGCGGCTCCATCGTCAACGTCAAGACCGACCCGACGCATCCGGTGATGGCCGGCATGCCGGCCGACGCCGCGGTGTTCGTCGACGGCAGTCCCGTCTACGAACCGCAGGTTGGCTTCAAGGGCACGATCCTGGCGAAGTACGCAGACACCGGCTCGCCGTTGCTGTCGGGCTACCTGATCGGCGAGAAGCTGCTGGCGGGCAAAGCGGCGGCGCTCGACGTCGAGCTCGACAAGGGCCACGTCGTGCTGCTGGGCTTCCGGCCGCAATGGCGCGGCCAGCCCTTCGGCACGTTCCGGATCGTGTTCAACTCGGCGATGTTCTCGAGATAGCGCGTGGCACAGGGCGCGGCAGGCGTGGCACAGGGCGCGGCAGGTGTGGCACAGGACGCGACAGGTGTGGCACAGGACGCGACAGGTGTGGCACAGGGCGCGACAGGTGTGGCACAGGGCGCGACAGGTGTGGCACAGGACGCGACAGGTGTAGCACAGGACGCGACAGGTGTGGCACAGGGCTTCAGCCCTGTGTGATCCGACTCCCTGCCGCCAGCACGTCCAGCAGATCGGCCGGGCCGTCGATCACCATGTCGCCGGGGCGGATGAGTGACGGGCTGATGCGGCGGAAGCCGAAGCCGTAGCGCGTCAGACAGACTTGCACGCCCGCAGCCCGGGCCGTGGCCAGATCCACGTCCGAGTCTCCGACGAGGATCGTCGTGGCTTCCGTCGCCCCGTTCTTTTCCATCAACGACCGGAGGCCAGCCGGATCCGGCTTGCGCGGCCATTCACCGTCCCCGAACACACAATCCTGGAAGTGCCGGTCGAGGCCCGTATAGCTCATGATCCGGCGCGTGGCGGCTTCCGGCTTATTGGTGAGCATGGCCAGGCGGTGCGACCGCTCGAGCACCGCGAGCATGTCGATCGTGCCCGGGTATGGCGCCGTGGTGTCGAGCATCCGCCGGTCGTACATCTGCAGAAACCGCTCGTAGGCGCCGGCCGGCGTCTCGGGATGGCCGGCCTGCTCCATGATGCGGGCGACCAGCACGCGGGCGCCCTCCCCCACCATGAACGTGACGGCAGTTTCGTCGTGCCTCGGGCCGCCGTAGGCCGCCGAGAGATCGTTGGCGGCTTCGGTGAGGTCGTGAATCGAGTCGACGAGCGTGCCGTCGAAATCAAACACAATCAGCACTGGTGTGGTTCCTGCGGGTTCTACTCGTCGCTGTAGGTGGCGAACGACGTCGGTGTTTCCCAGACGCGCACGGCCTGGACGGGCAGCCCCTGCGACACCGCGTAATCGAAGATGACCTTTGCGATGTGCTCGACCGTGGGGTTCGCGTCGACCAGGAACAGGGGTTCGTTCTGCTCCTGCAGCGGCTTCACCAGCGGGTCGTCGCGCCGCAGCACCATCTGGTGGTCGATCTTCTCGTCGATCCAGCCCTTGATGATGCGCTTGATGTCGCCGAAGTCGCACACCATGCAGCGGTTGTCGAGTTCGCCGCTGCGGACCTCGATCTCGGCGGTGGCATTATGGCCGTGCGGGTGCTTGCAGATGCCGTCGTAGTCGAGCAACCGGTGCCCGTAGCAGAAGTCGATGCGCTTGGTGACGGAGTACATACGGTTATCTTACCGCCCGCCCCGGGCGAAAAGTGGTCGGACCTGATTTCGGGAGATCGGCGACAAACGGTCCGACCCCGTCTATTCGTTGACGTGGACGACTTTGGCCGGGGCGAAGCCGTTGAACCAGGTGGCGGACGCGTTGCTGTACGCGCCGATGTCCTCGGAGTAGACGAGGTCGTCGATCTGCAGGTCCGGCAGCGCCTCGGACTGGGAAATCGTGTCGAGCCCGTCGCACGTCTGGCCGAACACGGCGCTCACCTCGGTCGCGCCCTTGCGGAACGACTTGAAGTGGTACGGGCAGTGGTCGAAGATGAGCCCCGAAAACGTGTGGTACACGCTGTCGTCGATGTAGTAGCACGGCCGGCCGTCGCGCACGGCCTTGCCAATTACCTTCGCAATCGACGTCACCGCCGTCGCCACCATGAAGCGGCCCGGCTCGGCGATGATCTCCATGCTTTTCGGGAACAGGCGGTTGATCTCGCCGTTGATCGTCTTCGCCAGGTCCGCAAACGGCGGCACGTACTCGGTGTACGGCACGGGGAACCCGCCGCCGATATCGAGAATCTGCATCTTGAAGCCGCGCGACTCGGCTTCCTGGCGCACCGCCGCCGCCATGTTGAACGCCTGCACGAAGTTCTCGAAGTTCGTGCACTGGCTGCCCACATGGAAGCTCAGGCCCTCGACGACGAGCCCCGCGTTGTGCGCCTCTTCGACGAGCGCCACCGCCTCGCCCGGCTCGCAGCCGAACTTGGACGACAACTCGACCATCGACCCCGTGTTCGGTACGCGCAGGCGCAGCAGCAGGCCGGCATGCGGCGCGTAGTCCCGGATCTTCCCGATCTCCGCATGATTGTCGAACGTGACCAGCGGCTTGTACTTGTCGAGCGCCGTCAGGGTGTCCTTCGGCTTCACCGGGTTCGCGTAGACGATCTTGTCCCACACGAAATCCTGGCGCTCCCGGGCGGGGCGCTTCCTGATGAGGTCGTACACGAGCATGAACTCGGGGAACGACGCCACGTCGAAACTGCCGCCGGCCTTGTACATCGTCTGCACGATCTCGGGCAGGGGGTTGGCCTTGACGGCAAAGTACGCCTGGACCCGGGGCAGGTGCTTCCGGAACTTCGCGTAGTTCTGCCGGATCACGTCGTGATCCACCACCACGAGCGGCGTGCCATGCTCCGCCGCGAGTGCCTGCAACCGGGCCGGGGTCAGTTTTGCCATGCAACGACTCCACGTCTTCGCGCTCGTTCGCGCGGCACCTTCACGCCAGGTCGGGCAGGTTCCAGCGCGGCCACCGGGCGACCGATCTCAGAACCCCTTCATGCAGGCTGTGTTGGCCGCCGCACGCAGGTTCTGAGAGGGTCTCCCGTTAGAACTTGGGATCCGAACCGTCGAGCATCTTCACCTTGTTGTGGGCGAAGTACTCCTTCGTCAACGCCTTCACCATCGCCGGCCGCGCCTGGTAGAGCTTCCGCAGCTTGCGGGGCTTGTGCTTCGCCAGCGCGTAGTGCGTCAGGATCGGCATCGCGATCGTCGTGTCGGTGTAGCAGACCACCGCGTCGGGCAGCCGATCCGGGTCGACCTTGCCCCAGCTCACCGCCTCGCTGGGCGTCGCGCCGCTCAGGCCTCCGGTGTCGGGCCTGGCGTCGGTCACCTGCAGGAAGAAGTCCTGGCCGAATTCCTTGATGCGCAGCACTTCCTGGATCTGCGGCTCGGTCTGCAGCATGAAGTTCTTCGGGCTGCCGCCGCCCCACAGCACCACGGCGCTGCGGCCACCGGACCGCTTCGCCGCCAGCACGAACGCCGTCGTCTCGTTGACGTCGATCGACGGGTTCAGGCGCAGCTTGTTCCCGCGCAGCTCCACGCCGGCCACGTTCATGCCGATCGTCGAGTCGCCGGGCGACGACGTGTAGCACGGCACGCCGGCGCGATACGCCGCCGCCAGCACGGACACGTCCTTCAGGCCGGCCTTCCGCTCCCACTCCGCGCAGTACTTGCCCAGCAGGTAGTGCAACTCCGCCGTGCCCATCTCCTTCTGGAACTCGGGCTGGCAGATGATGGTGCGCAGGATCTCATCGGTTGCCATCAGGCAATCGCTGTAGCCCATCAGGACGTCGTAGACGCGCACGATGTCGTTGTCGCGCAGCTCGGTGTCGTCCATCTTGAAGCTGCCCATCCGGACGGGATAGTTCAGCGCGAAATGCATGTCGTGATACAGGATGGCGCCGGTCGCCACGATCCAGTCCACGAACCCGGCCTTGATGAGCGGCACGATCGACGAGCACCCGAGGCCGGCCGGCGTCAGCGCGCCGGACAAGCTCATGCCGATGGTGACGTCGGGCGCGAGCATCTTCTCGGTGAACAACTGGCACGCCTCGCGCAACCGGCCCGAGTTGTACGCCAGGAAGGCATCGTCGACGATGTCTTCGAGCTTCTGCTTGCCGGTGATGTTCTTCGGCAGGACGCGCTTGCCGGACATGAACTTCTGCCGGTTCGGGCACGCCTTCTTCTTCATCCAGTCCGGCATCTCGGACAGGTCTTTGCGATAGCGGGACTGCGCGGGATTGTGCTTGGCCATGTCGTCTGGTTACTCCAACTGACAAACGGGAATCTCAACATTATACCAGTGCAGATCGCGCGTCAGCCCGGCGGATAGCGTCTTCCGCAATCCCGCTCGACATGCCGCCCTTCGACCTTGCTCAGGGCACCCTGAGCGAAGCCGAACGGGCGGTCAACGGCATCGCCGTAGGTACATTCGGTGACGCATGGGGCGATCGAGACCACCACCCCGCGGAAGTCTGACGCGACGGTGCATTTGGCGTGATCTCGAGCGGCATGCTCGCACGGTTTGTTCCGGAATCCGGTCGCGGGCGCCAGGGGAGACGAGGGGCGCGGACTCACGGAGCGGCCCCTCGAACCGAGCCGAATCAGGATGCCGACAAACGTGTCGTCCCGTCGGACTCCCGCGTGGCGCACGGCTCAGGCGCCACATGCGTCATTGAACGGACCCGCGACGACACGTTTGACCGGCGAGCGTGAGCGGGGACGCGGAGTGAGGTGCGACCCGATGCCGGGGCTGAAGCCCCCGCCGACAACCGCATGACTCCTCGCCGAGGCTGAAGCCTCGGCCTACGCACCGAGACACGGCTCGCCGGCGACGAATGTCTGCCGGACGGTGAACTGCGGGGTGAGGACGACGAGGTCGGCGATGGCGCCGGGCGCGATCACCCCCAGCCCGGTCAGGCCCAGCTCGCGGGCGGGTGTCGTCGAGCAGAGTTGCGCGGCGTCGACGATGCCAAGCCCGACCACGCCCGTCAACACGCGGAACACGCGGTCCATCGTGGCCGTGCTGCCCGCCAGCGTGTTGTCGGCGAGAAACGCGCCATGCTCGCGCACGGTGATCTCGCGGCCGCCCAGTTTCGTCACGGTTCCCGGCCGCAATCCCGCGCCCGCGCTGCCGTCCGTGATGGCCAACACGCGATCCACGCCCTTCGCGGCAATCGCCGTCCGCAGCATGCCCGGATGGACATGGTAGCCGTCGCAGACCAATTCGGCCGCGACATCGGGGGACTGCAACACGGCCCCCGCGAGACCCGGCTCACGGTGGCCCAGCGGCGGCATGCGGTTGAAGAGATGCGTTGCCTGGCGGGCGCCCGCGCGGATAGCTGCCAGGCCGACATCGAACGTCGCGCCGGAATGTCCCAGCGACACAATCCGGCCGGACGCGACGAGACGGGCGATGAGCGCCATGGCTTCATCGAGTTCAGGCGCCAGCGTCACGATCCCGATGTCGGGTCCGGCTGCGTCAATCACGCGCAGGATGTCGGCGCCGGAAAACGCGTCGCCGGCCACCACAGGCGCCCCCGCGAGCGCGGCCGCCGGACTGCGCAGGCACGCCGCAGGCTGGGCGCCCTTGTATTCCCGGCTGACGAAGTTGCTTTCGAGATGTGCCGGCAGCACACGCGCCGATCCCGGCTCCGGCGTCTCCCTGCACGCGCGAACGGCCTGGACCACCATCTGCAGTTCGTCCGGCGCACACGCAACCGTTGTCGGGGCAAACGCAGTCACGCCGTAAGTCGGCATCCGCCGGGCAATCGTCGAGACGGCGGCCGGGCCGTCCTGGCAATCGGCGCCTTCGACGCCGTGGACGTGCACGTCGACGAAGCCCGGCACGATGACAGCGCCGGTGACGTCGAGCCAGCCGATCCCCGAAACCGGCAGGGCACGCGACGAAACGTCCACGACTCGCCCGTCCTCAATCACGACAGATCCGGCCGAAACCACGCGGTCCGGGAGGACGATGTCGGCGCCCGAGAGGATGCGTCTGTTGGCCATGGCTCGATTCCGCGCCCCAGCTTACCTCGTTTCCCGCCACGCAGGGCTGAAGCCCTGCGCCACGTACCGGACCGGGCAAGACGGCTGCCCGGCGCCACGTACGGGACCGGGCAAGACGGCTGCCCGGCGCCACGTACCGGACCGGGCAAGACGGCTGCCCGGCGCCACGTACCGGGCGTCAGGGCTCTGAACTCTGCGCCAAATCGGATGGCTACATTCCGGTCTTGACACCGGCAGGCCGGCAGAGAGAAGGTAGCGGCCATGGATAGTAGCTGGAGCCAATGGGCGCTGTACGCCGGCCTCGTGGTGGTCGCGGCCCTGGCGTTGTTTCTATGGGTGCTGTGGCTGAAGGGTAAGCCGTTCGCACCGGGTGACGTCTTCCGCGCCAGCCGGCTCAGTTCGGGCAACCGCCTGCTGCCGACGCAGGTCCTGATCACACCGTCGAACGTGGTGCAGTTCACGCCGCAGTGGTTCGGCCGGTACGAACACTCGATCCACATCGCGCACATTGCCTCGGTCGGCATCGACACGCACATCCTCTTCTCTGACGTGTACATCGAAACGTCCGGTGGCGCCGCCCCGATCCACTGCAAGGGCCATATGAAGGGCGATGCCGTGCGCATGAAGGAGCTGATCGAGGGCTACCAGGGGGCGTACTATGCCAGCGGCGGACTCAAGCCCGGAGCGCCCGAACCCGCTCCGCCACTGGCACACTGACGGCAGCAACCTCACGCAATGACGTACGTAGTGGTCTTCGCTGTAGGTGTGGCATGCGCCGGGCTGCTCATGGCGCTGGTGTTCCATCGGCGGGCGCAGTCCGCCGTGGCCCAGGCGGCCCGGCAGTCCGAGCAGGGCTCCGAGGTGTGGCTGGCCACCGTCGAGGCGCTCGCGTGCGCCATCGAGGCCCGTGCCCGCTCCACCCAGACCGATCGCCACCGCGAACAGGAATACGCGGCCGCCCTCGCGAGGGCCCTCGACCTGACGCCGGCTGAAATTGAAACCGTGAAGATGGCGTCGGTGCTCCGGGACGTCGGCAAGCTGGCGGTGCCCGAGTACATCCTGACGAAGAAGGGCCCGCTGACCCCCGACGAACTCGAGAAGGTCCGGGTCCACGTGCAGGTGGGCGCCGACATCCTTGCACGCGTGCCGTTCCCCTACCCGGTGACGCAGCTCGTGCAATGCCACCACGAGCGATGGGACGGCACCGGCTATCCGTCAGGCCTCAAGGGCAGCGCGATTCCCATCGGTGCGCGCATCCTGTCGGTCGTGGATCATTTCGTCGCGCTCACGTCCGATCGGCCGTTCCGCTCGGCGCTGACTCGCGATGAAGCCGTGGCGCTGCTGTGGCGGGAATCGGGGTCGGCGCTCGATCCGATCCTCGTCTCCCGATTCGTCGAGCTGCTGCCACGCCTCGAGGTGGCTGACGACGCGGCCCTTCCCAAGCGGCGCGCCACCGATCGCCTGCCGGATTTGAACGACGAGACACCGTTGCCAGACTCAACGACAACGGTCTTCGACGAGATCGTCCACGCTCATCGCGAGTCCCACGCGCTGTACGAAGTGGCCCAGGCCATGAGCACGAGCCTCGGCATCGCGGACGCCATGGGCGTCATCGCCGGCAAGCTGGGCGACCTGGTGCCGTTCTCGAGCTGTGCGCTCTTCCTGAACGACGGCGTCACCGGCGTCATCCAGTGCCGGTTCGCGATAGGCGCGGGCGCGACGGCGCTTCGCCAGTTGTCGCAGCGCTCGGGCGTGGGGCTGGCCGGACAGGTGGTCGCCAGCAGGCAGACCGTCATGAATGGCGATCCGGCGGAGGACTTTGCCGCCGCTGACGTGGCGTCGGACCACGCGGGCCTCCGGTCCGCGCTTGTCTGCCCGCTGATCGTGGGATCGAACGTGATTGGCGCGCTGGCGATGTACCACACCGAGGCCGCGTTCTTCACCGAAGCCCACCGCCGCCGGGCGATCCAGGTAGCCGGGCAGGCCGCGCCCGTCATTCACAACTCGGTGCTCTTCGAGCGCAAGCACGAGGAGTCCGTCACGGACGAACTCACAGGCCTGCCGAACAACCGTTTCCTGATCCTGCACTTGACGCGCGAGCTGGCGCGCGCCCGCCGCCGGAGCTCGTCGCTCGCGGTGGTGATGCTGGACCTCGACAACCTGAAGGACCTGAACGACGGCTACGGGCACCTGACCGGCGACCGCGCGCTGCGTGAGGTGGCGTCCATCATGCGGCGCGCGATCCGGCCGTACGACGCCGTGGCCCGCTACGGCGGCGATGAGTTCATCGTCGTGCTGTCGGATTGCGGTGCGGCCGATGCCGAGGCGAAGCGGGCCGAGCTCCAGCAGGTGATCGACAACCTGCCGTTTGCCGTCCGGGGCACCCAGCGCGTCCGGCTGGCGATCAGCGCCGGGGCAGCCATCTTCCCGGCCGATGGTGATACGTACGACTTGTTGATCGCGGCCGCCGACGCGGCGATGTACAGGGACAAGAGTCAGCGGAAACGCATGGCCAGCCTCGCGGACCGCGGCGGGAGCCAGGCCGAGTAAGCCTCAGTAGCGTTCCCGGAGGATGTTGGCGTCCGGGACACCCGCCTCCACAAGCATCTGGGTCACATCCACCACGAACCCGTTCGGCCCGCAGACGCTGCAGAGCGTGGCCTCGCCCGCCACCAGCGGCGACAACAGCGAGCTGTCCACGCGGCCGCGATGGCCCAGCCACGGCGGAGACACCTCCCGCGTGGCGGTCGGGATGTAGCGGATGCGCTGATCGTCGTGCAGCCGGCGGAACTCCCGCTCGAAGCAGAAATCGTCCGCGGTGCGGGCACTGTAGATCAGCGAAACGAAACGCGATTCGTGGCGTTCGAGCGCGTCCCACAATTGGGCCCGCAGCGGTGCCACGCCCGACCCTCCCCCGATGAGAAGGAGATGATGCTGTTCGATCACGGGTGGCAACGCAAAGGACCCGAACGGCGCAGACACGGTGACGGGATCGCCGGGGGCGCCGAGTCCCAGGTGGGACGCACGCCGCTCCTCTGGCATCACGCCCACCAGCAGCTCCAGGCAACCGGACGCGAGCGATTGCGCTGGCGAGCACGCCAGCGAGTACGGCCTGAGCGTGCCCGCCGCCACCAGCCCGGACATCACGGCCTGGCCCGCCTCGAACGGGAACGGCGCGCCGCCGAGGTCGATCCGGACCAGCCGCGCACGGGCCGACGCATCCACGCTCTCACGAATGGTGAAGTTGAAGGTATCGGCCACGGTGGCAGCCTACAGGCCCATGATGTGGAAGCCGGCGTCGACCATGAGCACGTCGCCGGTGATGCCGCTGCTCTCCGGCCCGAGCAGGAATCGCCCCGTCTGAGCCACCTCTTCCAGCTCGATATTGCGGGCCATGGGCGACTTGTCCCGGTAGACCTGCAGGATGCCCGAGAATCCCGAGATCCCGGATGACGCCAGTGTCCGGATCGGCCCGGCAGAGATCGCGTTGACGCGGATGTTCTGCGGCCCAAGATCGGCGGCCAGGTAGCGCACCGACGCTTCGAGTGCCGCCTTCGCGACGCCCATCACGTTGTAGTTGGGAAAGACCCGCTCAGCGCCGAGGTACGACAGCGTGACGATGCTGCCGCCGCCGCGGGCCGCCATCAACGGGGCCGCGCCGCGCGCGAGGGAGATCAGCGAGTACGCGCTGACGTCGAGCGCCACCCGGAACCCGTCCCGGCTGGTCTGCAGGAACGGGCGCGCCAGCTCTTCTCTCGGCGCAAACGCCGTCCCATGGAGCAGGAAGTCGAGGCCGCCGAACTCGCGCTCGATCGTGACGAAGGCGTCGGTCAGTTGCATGTCCGACGTGACGTCGAGCTGCAGCAGGAGCGGATCGCTCAGCTCCGCGGCCAGTTCCTGCACGGTCTCGGCAAAACGCTCGCCCTGGTAAGTGAGCGCGAGCCGGGCCCCGTCCGCGGCGAGCGCCTTGGCGACGGCCCACGCGATCGATCGTTTGTTGGCGATCCCGGTGATCAGGCCGAACTTGCCGGAGAGGTCACTCATGGCCGCGAAGGGTCACTGCTTCTTGCCGCGGCCGGGACGACCGCCACCAAACCCGTGCCGGGACGGCCGGCCCTGGCCTCCGCCCTGGGCGCCGCCCTGGGCGCCGCCATGGCCCTGACGACTGCCTTGGGAGAATCCGCCACCACCGCCCGGGCGTCCGTGACCAGACGCCCCTCGAGTGCCGCCCCCGCCGCCTGGACGCCCAGGTCCGCCCTGGCCGCCGCGGAATGGTCTGCCGTGGCCTCCGGGACGCCCGGTGTTGTGCATCGTGAACTCGGGGATCTTGCGCTCCGGGACCTGGCCTTCGATGCGCGGCAACTGGGCGCGAATCAACTGGCGATGCACCGGCCAGTCGGCGGGCGCCGATTCGTTGGTCTCAGGTTGCGGGGGATCGGTTGGCTCAGGTTCCGGGCGACCGTCGTCGGCAGGGGCCGCCTCGGTCAGGGCGGGAACCGCCTCGACAGGCGGAGCCTCAGGAGCAGGCTGCGACATCGCCGCGCCGCCCGGCGGCAGTGGAGGCGCGGCCACGGCCGGCTTCTTCCGGCGTGTTACCGGGACCTTGCCGCCGCGGTATTCGTGCTCCCCGTCGCACGCCGTGCAGCGCACCTGGCGCACGTCGTCGTCGACCATCGCGACAATCGCGTGGTCGCTCAGGCGCCGCTCGCGCGGACAGTAATCTTCCACGATTTCACCAACTCGAAGCTGGCGCTTCACCATCGAATGATCCCCCGGAAAGTCGGGTGGGACGAGGTTGTCCCGATTCCAATCACGATCGCGGATCCCAGGTGGGACTTCCCGGCTCGCGGCTAGGCCGCTTTCTCCTTGAATCCCGGTAATGTCGATCGTCGCGCCACGCGATCCGGCGCTGCGCTCCGTCTTACACCCGCCGTGGTTGGGAACCGGAGCACTAACAGGAATGCCGTAGGTTCCTTGATATTAGCAAATATCGGGCACCCGCGGCTACACGTCCGATGCGCCGAGCCAGATACGCCACTCTGCCAGGGCCGACGCCACCGCGTCAGGGTGCGTCGATTGCGGGGTGCGCTTGGCCGCCACCGACGCCGCCGGCGAGATGGCCGTGGCGATGTCCGCGCCGAAAAGCGGGCTGAATCGCTGCCATTCCTCCAGTGAGAGGCCCGAGAAGTCACGGCCGTCGTTCACGAGCTGCCGGACAATCGCGCCGACGATCGCGTGGGCCTCGCGGAACGGCACGCCGTGCGCCACGAGGTAGTCCGCCACGTCCGTCGCGAGCAGCAGGCCGGACGCTGCCGCGTGCGCGCGATCCGCCTTGAGCACCAGGCCGCCCGTCACGACTGCCGCCACGTCCACCGACGTGTTGAGGGTGGCCTCGACGTCGAACACCGCTTCCTTGTCTTCCTGGAGGTCGCGGTTGTAGCCGCTCGGCAGCCCTTTCATCGTGGTGAGCCAACCCGACAGGCGCCCGAGGACGCGGCCCGACTTCCCGCGGAGCAGTTCCATCGGGTCCGGGTTCTTCTTTTGCGGCATCAGGCTGCTGCCCGTCGCGAACCGGTCCGGCAGGTCGAAGAAGGCAAACTCCTCGGACGTGAAGAGGATGACGTCTTCAGCCAGCCGGCTCAGGTGGACCATCGCGAGCGACGCGGCGTAGAGGAAGCTGGCGACGAAGTCGCGATCCGACGTGGCATCGAGGCTGTTGCCGACGACGCGCGAGAAGCCGAGGCGCGCGGCCAGGGCCTGCGTATCGACGGCGTACGTGCCGCCCGCAATGGCGCCCGAGCCAAGGGGCATCTCGTCCGCCTCATGCAGCGCCTGCTCGAACCGGCCACAGTCGCGCCGGAACGCGGCGGCATGGGCCAGGAAGTAATGCGCTACGAGAATGGGCTGCGCACGCCGGACGTGCGTGTACGACGGCATCACGGCCTGGCCGGACGCGGCTGCCTGGTCGGCCAGCGCCGCGATCAACCGCCGGACGCGGCCGATGACCAGCGGCAGCCGGCGTTTGAAGTAGAGCCGCAGGTCCAGTGAGACCTGCTCGTTGCGCGAGCGGCCCGTGTGCAGCCGGCGGCCGGCATCGCCAACCCGCTCGATGAGCTTGCGCTCGACGAAGGCATGCACGTCCTCGTCGTCGCCCGTGACGAATGCCGGGTCGCCGCGCCCGGCGTCGAGCAACTCCGTCAGGCCGCGCTCGATTGCCGCCGCGTCCGCCGCGGGAATCGCCCCGGCGCGGGCCAGCGCCTCGGCCCACGCCAGGCTGCCGGTCACGTCGTCTTCGAAGAGACGGCGGTCGAACGAGAGCGATACGCCGTACGAGAAGACGTCGGGATCGGGCAGGTCGTCGAAGCGGCCGGACCAGAGGTGCGACATCAGACCGCCTGCGGCTGATCCGCCTGCGCCCACTTGCGCGACACGGTTTCAATCGGCAGGCCGTAGATCTTGATGAAGCCGACGGCTGCGCCGTGATCGAACTTGTCGCCCTCGTCGTACGTGGCGAGGCCGTGGTCGTAAAGCGCAAAGGGTGACTGCCGGCCCACCACCGAGCACGTGCCCTTGAACAGCCGGAGCCTGATGGTGCCGGTGACACGCGGTTGGATGGTCGCGACGAACGCGTCGATGGCCTCGCGCACGGGCGAGAACCAGAGCCCGTTGTATACGAGATCCGCGTACTTCAGCGAGAGGTCCTGCTTCAGGCGGGAGAGGTCGCGCGGGCTCACGAAGCTCTCCAGTTCGCGGTGCGCCATGTGAAGCGGAACGGCGGCCGGCGCCTCGTAGATCTCGCGGGACTTGATGCCGACTAGCCGGTTCTCCACCATGTCGATGCGGCCGACGCCGTGCGCGCCGGCAATCGTGCTGACGCTCGAGATGATCTCGATGAGCGGCATCGCGATGCCGTTGACGGCCACCGGGACGCCCCGCTCGAACTTCAGCTCGATGTAGGCCGCCTCGTCGGGGCAGCCGGCCGGGTCCTTGGTCATCGAGTACACGTCGTCGGGCGGCTCCACCCACGGATCTTCCAGCACGCCGCACTCGATCGACCGGCCCCACAGGTTGGCGTCCGTGCTGTACGGACTCGCCGCCGTCACGGGCACCGGGATGCCGCGCTTCCGGGCGTACTCGATCTCGTCGGGGCGCGTCATGCCCCACTCGCGAGCGGGTGCGATGACCTTCATGCCCGGCTCGAGAGCGCGGGCGGACACGTCGATGCGGACCTGGTCGTTGCCCTTGCCGGTGCAGCCGTGCGCGATGGACCCGGCACCCTCGATACGGGCGATTTCGACGAGCTTCAACGCGATGAGCGGGCGGCCGAGGGCGGTCGCGAGCGGGTAGCTGCCCTCGTAGATGGCGCCCGCCTGCAGGGCGGGCAGGATGTAGCTCGTGGCGAACTCGGCGCGCACGTCGAGCACGTGGGCCCGGACGGCGCCGGCGGCCAGCGCGCGTTCGCGCACGGACTCGAGTTCCTTGCCCTGGCCGAGGTCCATCGTCACCGTCACGACTTCGGCGTTGTACTTCTCCGCGATCCACGGCACGGCCACCGAGGTGTCCAGTCCGCCCGAGTACGCCAGCACGACACGTTCTTTCGCCATCGAAATCCTCGTTCCTCTCTGCTCTTGAACACGGGGCTGAAGCCCCGTGGCTACGTACGAATCATCTGTTCCAGCCGCGCCACCACCTCGGTGGCCGCGGCCGGCGTCCGGCAAATCAGCAACACCGTGTCTTCGCCGGCAATCGAGCCCACCGCGCCCTCGAGGTGCGCCGCGTCGACGGCGGCGGCCAGCGGTTGCGCCTGCGCCAGGTTCGTCTTCAACACCACCAGTTGCATCGCGCGGTCCACCCCTACGAGGTACTCGGCGACGGCATGCTGCAGCTTGGCGGCCGTCACCGCCGGGTTGGTCACGCCCGGCCCGGGCCGATGGTAGGTCCCGTCTGCCGAGTTCTTCACCAGTCCGAGGTTCTTCAGGTCGCGCGAGAGCGTGGCCTGCGTCACCGAGAAGCCACCGGCGCGCAGCTTCGTTCGCAGCGCTTCCTGGCTCGACAGCGCCTCGCGATCGACGAGGGTGAGGATGGCGGCCTGACGTTGTGTCTTCATAACCGTTCGCGCGAACCGTTCCGCCCGCGCAGGCGGCGCGGCCGGGACCGATCCTGAATGTATGAGTATACACAATGACGCATAGCAAGGCAATCATATGCGGCTATTTTGCGTGAAATATCTTGACCAGGCCTTGGCTAACCGTGCATACTTATACATTCTATGATGCACCAGCAGGCCTCTCCTGTCCGCGTCGGCATTGCCGGAGCCACCGGATACTCGGGCGCGGAACTCGTTCGTCTGCTCGCCCGCCACCCGGCCGTCCATCTGACGCTCGCTACGTCGTCCGGCACATCTGCGGTCCGTCGCTTGCCCGCCCTCGCGAAGATCTGGGACGAACCCGTCCGGCCGCTGGACCCGCAGGCCCTGATCGATGGATGCGACGTCGTGATGATGGCGCTGCCAGAGAAGGTCTCCGCGACGCTCGGCGCGGACCTCGTGGCCGCCGGCCGGCGTGTGATCGATCTGTCTGGCGCGTTTCGCGTGCGTGACGACGTTGGCCGAGCCCGCTGGTATCCGGACACCACCGTGCTGCCGGACGGCACGTTGTACGCGCTGCCCGAGCGCAGCCGGGCGGCACTGCCGAACGCGACGCTCGCCTCGTGCCCGGGCTGCTATCCGACGGCCGCACTCCTCGCGCTGCTGCCCCTCATCGACGCGGGATTGCTCGACGGCGACGTGGTCATCGACGCCAAGTCCGGCGTGTCCGGCGCGGGCAAGTCGCCCACCGACCGGACGCACTTCTCGGAGAACCACGGCAGTGTGTCTGCCTATGGCGTATTCGGCCATCGGCACGGGGCCGAGATGGAACAGGAACTGGGCCGCGGCGTCACGTTCGTGCCCCACCTGGTTCCGCTCAACCGGGGCATTCTCGAGACAATATACGGGCGCCTGAAGCCGGGCACGACGGCCGCTGCCGTGGCAGCTGCGTTGACCTCCGCTTACGCGGATGCGCCGTTCGTGCGACTGTGGCCGGAGGCGCTGCCCGAGATCAAGCACGTGGCGTTCACGAACTTCTGCGACATCGGGTGGCGGGTGGACGAAGCCACCGGGCGTATCGTGCTCGTCTCCTGCCTCGACAACTTGCTCAAGGGCGCCGCGAGCCAGGCCATTCAGAATCTCAACCTGATGCTCGGACTCGACGAGCGGACGGGGTTGCTGTGATGAGCCGCCCAACCATACTCAAGCTCGGCGGCGAACTCCTTGAAAACGCCGAGGCCACCCGCGCCATGGCGCAGGTCATCGCGTCCATCGCCCGGCACACGCCGCTCGTCGTGGTCCATGGTGGCGGCAGAGAGATCGACGCGGCCCTGGCGCAGGCCGGCATCCCCAAGCGCCAGGTCGACGGCATTCGCGTGACCGACGAAGCCACGCTGGCGATCGTCGTGCCGGTGCTGGCCGGCACGATCAACACGCGTTTCGTGGCATCCATCGTCGCGGCTGGCGGCCAGGCGGTCGGCCTGACGGGAGCCGACTCCGGCATCGGGGCGGTGGAGCCCGCTCCGCCGATGACGACGGCGTCGGGCGAGGTCGTGTCACTTGGACGCGTGGGTCAGCCGGTGACGGGCGGCGTGCCGCACCTGCTCCACCACCTGTTGGCCGGGCGCTACGTGCCGGTGGTGGCCAGCATCGGTGCCGACGTCGAGGGTGCGCTCTACAACGTGAACGCCGACACGATTGCCGGGGCGCTGGCCGAGCGGCTGTGGGCCGAACGCCTCGTCATCGCGGGCACCACGCCCGGCGTGCTGGACAGCGCGTCCCGGACGATCCCGGAACTGAGCGAAGCCGCCGAGCAGGCCCTCGTGGCGTCAGGCACGGCCAATGCCGGCATGCTCGCGAAGCTCGGCGCCTGCCGCCGGGCGCTCCGCGCGGGGGTCGGCTCCGTGATCATCGCCAACGGCAAGAACGCGGCCGCCCTCGGCCCCATCGTCCTGACCGGCGATTCGCCGGACGGTCTCATCACGAAGGTGATCCCATGAGCACTGCAGCGTCGCCGGCCGGGGCCGGCACTCCTGATTCGCCCGTCAAGACCCTCGAACAACAGCACGTGCTCCAGACGTATCGCCGGGTGCCCGTGGTGTTCACGCGGGGAGATGGCGTCTACCTGTTCGACGACAAGGGACGCCGGTACCTGGACCTGATCTCCGGCATCGGGGTCGCCTCGCTCGGGCATGCCAACCCGACGCTGGCCGCCGCGATCGCGGAACAGGCTGAGACGCTGCTGCACACGTCGAACCTCTACTTTCACGAACTGCAGGGCCAGGTGGCCGCCCGCTTGACTGCGCTCGCCGGCCTCGATCGCGCGTTCCTGTGCAACAGCGGCACCGAGGCCATCGAAGGCTGCCTCAAGTTCGCACGCCGCTTCTGGCACACGGCCGGCAATCACGAGCGTTCCGGTTTCGTGGCCTTCGAGCACGCGTTCCATGGACGGACGATGGGCGCGTTGTCGGTGACATGGGACGACCACTACCGCGCTCCGTTCGAGCCCCTGCTCGGGCCGGTCACGTGGATTCCTTCGGATCATCCGGACGCGCTCGAGGCCGCCGTGACCTCGAAGACGGCGGCGATCATCGTCGAGGCGATCCAGGGGGAGGGCGGGGTGCGTCCGATCAGCGAACGGATGGCTGCGGCCATCAAGCGTGTGCAGCAGCGCACGGGCGTTCTCCTGATTGCCGACGAAGTGCAGTGCGGCCTCGGCCGCACCGGCGTGTCGTTCGGCTTCCAGCGATTCGGCCTCGAGCCCGATCTCGTCGCCGTGGGAAAAGCACTTGGCGGCGGCGTGCCGGTGGGATCCGTGCTGCTGACGCAGCGCATCGCCGATGCGATCTCGTTTGGCGATCATGGCACCACGTACGGCGGCAACCTCCTTGCGTGCCGCGCGGCGATCGTCTTCCTCGATGCGCTGGCCGGCGGCCTGCAGGAGCACGTGCGCCAGATGGGCCTGCGCTTTGGCGGCGGCCTGCGCGCGCTGGCCGCCGCACATCCGGTCATCAAGGACGTGCGGGGGGCAGGCCTGATGTGGGGCCTCGATCTCGGCGTGAACGTTACGCCGTACATCGACGCGGCCCTGAAGCGCGGCCTGCTGATCAACCGGACGGCCGACACCGTCATCCGGATGCTGCCGCCGTACGTGATCTCAGCGGCCGAAGTCGATTCGGCGCTGACGCTGCTTGGCCAGGTGTTTTCGGATGTCCGCCCGGAGGGCGCATGATGATCATGCCCGCAGTCTTTGGCTCGGTGATCCCGGCGCCGCAGAGGATGACAACGATGCCCGCACCCGGCGAACTGGACGTGCGCAGCGCGACCGCCGCTGACGCTCCCTTCATCCACGCCTTGATCGTGCGGTACGAGCAGGCCGGCCACCTGCTGCCCCGCTCGCTCGGAGACGTGGCGACACACGCCACGCGGTTTGTCGTGGCGGTGAAGGACGGGCAGTTGCTCGGCTGCGCTGAGCTCGCGCCTCTCAGCCGCACGGTGGCCGAGGTGCGGTCGCTCGTCGTGGACGAGGCCGCTCGCGGCCTTGGAATCGGCCGTCTCCTGATCGATCAACTGCGGAGGCGAGCCCGGGCGGGCCACTACCGGACGCTGTGCGCCTTCACGCACGATCCGCGCTTCTTCGTGCGCCTGGACTTCTCGATGGTTCCCCACTTCTGGCTCCCGGAGAAGGTGTCGGCCGACTGCTGGAGCTGTTCGCACTTCCAGAAGTGCGCGCAATATGCGATGGTCGACACGACGCTCGGCCGCTTCCCGGCCCCGGTCAGCCATCCGGAGTTGCATTAGTGAAGAACACCATTCCTGCCGGCGTCGCGCTGGCGCCCGTGGACGGCGGCATCACCGCGGCGCGGGGCTTCAAGGTCGGCGTCGCGGCGGCCGGCATCAAGAAGAACGGGGCCCTCGACATGGCCCTGATCGTGTCGGACACGCCGGCGTCGGCCGCAGGCGTGTTCACGACGAACAAGGCGCAGGCCGCACCGGTCCTCGTGTCGCGGCAGCACCTGGCGGATTCGAAGGGCACGGCATCGGCCATCGTCGTCAATGCCGGCTGCGCCAACGCCTGCACGGGGCCTGAGGGCCTGGCCGTCGCGCGCAGCAGCGCGGACTTCGTGTCGCAGGCTGTCGGCTGCCGGCCCGACCAGGTGCTGGTGGCCTCGACGGGCGTGATCGGCGTGCAACTGGACATCGACAAGATCCGCAGGGGCGCAGGCACGGCGGCGCGTGCGCTGTCGCGCGAGGCCCACCACGACGCCGCGTGCGCCATCATGACGACCGACCGCGAGCCCAAGGAAGCATCCGTCGAAGTGACCACATCCGCCGGCTCGTTCCGCATCGGCGGCATCGCCAAGGGCGCCGGCATGATCGAGCCGCACATGGCGACAATGCTCGGCTTCGTGACGACCGACGCGGCGGTCGATCCCGTCCTGCTGCGCCGGGCGCTGGTTGACGCGGCCGATGTGACGTTCAATGCGATCACGGTGGATGGCGACACGTCGACCAACGACACGCTGTTCCTGCTGGCCAATGGCGAAAGCGGCGTCCGAATCGACGAGACTCTGCTGCCTGCCCTCAAGGCCGGCCTGATAGCGGTCTGCGGCACACTCGCGCGCGCCATCGTGCGCGGCGGCGAGGGTGCCACCAAGCTCGTGTCGATCACCGCCAGCGGCGCGCGCACGCAGGACGAGGCGAGACAGGCGGCGGGCACGATCGCGAACTCCCTGCTGGTCAAGACCGCCATCCACGGCGGCGATCCCAACTGGGGCCGGCTTGTTGCGGCGGCTGGACGGGCTGGGGTCACCTTCGACATCGAGCGCGCCACGGTGCGCGTCGGATCCACCATCCTCTTCGCCGACGGCGTGCCGTTCGACGAACGCGCGGACGACGCGGCCACCTACCTGGCCGGCACGAACATCGACATCGAGGTGAACCTCGGTGCCGGCGGCACCCACACCGCCACCGTCTGGACCTGCGACCTCAGTGCGGAATACGTCAAGATCAACGGGGAATACAGGACGTAGGCGATAGGGCAAAGGGGGAAGGCGAAAGGGCGAAGCAGCGAGCCATCGACCTCCCCTTTGCCTTTCGCCTTTCCCCTTCCCCCTCCCCCCTGCCTTCGCTGTATCCTCTACCCACACACCGCGCAGGCCACCGGGTTGGAGGAGCGTTCTATGAATAGCGCCGCCGGCTTCCTCTTCGGGCTCGCCCTCGCCGGGCTGGTCGCGTTCCTCGCCTTCGTCATGCCGATCGTGACGTTCCTCAAGTCCAGGCAACTCGACAAGGAACTGGGTGCGCTGCAGGCTCGCGTGATCTCGCTCGGGGAAGACCTGGACCGCCTCAGGTCAACGCTGACGGGGCTCAAGATTGAACTGGTCAAGGTCACGGCCCAGCCGGCCGCGCCGGCTCACACTGCTGCAGCCGCCCCCGTTGCACCGCCGCTCCCGCTGGCGCCGCCGCGCGTCGAACCAGTCGCGGTGGTCGCCGAGCCGATCGCCGTGCCGGCAGCCGCAGTCAGTGCCTACGCGAAAGCCGCCGGGGCGCCGTCACCAGCCGCGCCAGCCGCCGTGCCGGAACTCCCGCGGTTGGTACCGTCAACCGAACCGGCCCCCACTCAGCCGATTCCGTCCCCTTCGCCCGTCGAGGACACGCTCGAAACGCGAATCGGCGGACACCTGATGCTCTACGTCGGCGTCGCGACGGTCCTGTGGACGATCGCGTACTTCATCAAGTACGCGTTCGACAACGAGTGGGTCAACGAGACCGCGCGGTGCGTCCTTGGCGCCGTGACCGGCGTGGCGATGGTTGTTGGCGGCCGGCAGTTCGCGAAACGCGGCTACAACCTGTACGGCGAGATGATCGCCGGCGGCGGGTTCGTGGCGCTTTACATCTCCGTCTACGCCGCGTTCAACTTCTACGGCCTGATCTCCCAGCCGCTGGCGTTCGCCCTCATGGTGGGCGTCACGGCCGCCACCGCGCTGGCCGCCGACCGGCAGCCCTCGGTGGGCCTGGCCGTCGTCGCCGTTCTCGGCGGCTTCCTGACGCCCTTCCTGGTCGGCAGCCACCAGGACGCCCAGGTCACGCTCTTGACCTATGACGCGGTGCTCGTGGCCGGCACGATATACATGGCGCAGCGGAGGAACTGGCCGGCGCTCAACCTGATGGCGTACGTCCTGGTGTGCCTCACGTTCTTCGGATGGGCGGCCACGTTCTATTCGCCGGAAAAGTACCTGACCACCGAACTGTTCCTCGTGGTCTTCTGCGCGCTGTTCCTCTACATGCAGCTGGCGGCCAGGCGTTCCACCCACGACCTGGCCGGTACCGTGGTCCTCGTGTTGTGGTCGGCCCCGTTCCTCTTCCACCTGGCGTCGATCAACAACCTGCTGGCGCACTCGGTGTCGCTGCTCGTGTACCTGACGCTCTCGACGCTGGCCGTGGTCCTCGTCAGCATCAAGACGGATATCGCGTGGCCACGCCTCGTCATCTTCCTGGCCACCGTGCCGGTCTTCCTGCAATGGCTGTCTCGGCACTCGCAGCCCGGCTGGCGCGTGGGAGGCCTCGCGGTCACTCTGGCGCTCTACGCGCTGCACCTGGTGGGCCAGGGCGAACGCATTGCCCGCAAGGCCGACGAGCCGTGGCCGATCACGGACCTCGTGCTGTTCCACCTGAACGGCCTGGCGCTGTTTGCAGGGACGTATGTGCTGGTCGACGCCGTGGCCCCGACGATGACCGCGTGGCTGGCGCTGGGACTGGCAGCCTGGCACTTTGGCCTGGCGTGGTACTTCGGCCTGTTCGAGCGCGACGCCGGTCCGAACAGCCTTGCGCTCGGGTTCGCGTTGCTTGGCTTCGCGATCGGCCTGCAGTTCGATGACTGGCTGGCCGTGGTCGGTTGGTCGGCCGAATCGGTGGGCGTGGTGTGGGTTGCGATCCGGGCCCGGCGCGACTGGATGCGCCTGGGGGGCGTCCTGCTCCTCGCGGGCACGCTGATCCGCCTGATGACGCTCGGCTTCTTCGTGGCGCCCGCGGCGCTCTCGCCCGTGTTCAACGAGCGCTTTGGCGTCACCCTCGTGATCATCGCGGCGGCGTACGGCGTCGCCTACCTGCACTGGCGCGCCCGCCAGCAGTTCGACGACGGGGCCAGGCCCGAAATCGCGATGTCGATCGTGGCGGCGAACGCGCTGACCGTGATCCTGGTCTCGACCGAGATCAGCTTCTATTGGCAGGGGCGCGCGGACACGGATGCGACAGCCGACCTGGCCCGGCAGGCGTCGCTCTCGATCGCCTGGGCGATCTACGGGATGGCGCTCATCATGATCGGGATCAACCGGCGCTACGCCCCGGTGCGGTACCTCGCCATCGCGCTGCTGGCCCTGACGGTGGGCAAGGTATTCCTGGTCGACATGTCGATGCTGGGCGGAATCTACCGCATCATCGGCTTTGGTGGCCTCGGCGTGGCGCTGCTGGTCGGCGCGTGGCTCTACCAGCGCTACCGGGACCTCATCCTGGGCAAGTAGTGTCCCGAACGCGAGGCTCGGGACACTCGCCTGCGCCTAGTCCAGCGTCCCTTCGGGATACTGCAGGGCCAGCCGCAGCTCCTTGGTGAGCGCGTCGACGCTGGCGCCCTTCTTCCAGGCGCCCTCGGTCTCGAAGCGGAGGTCGCCGATTCGCCGGCCCCACGGCGAGATCACGCGGCCAATGGCCCGGAAGTCGGTGCGGTCCACGTGTTCCTGGTCGAGGCGGCGCACCACCTCGGGAGCGACGCGGACGAACGCGCGCAGCGCCGTGGACGACTTGATCGCATACTTGCGGCCGTTCCACGCCGCGCCAAACACCAGCGCAATCTGCTTGAAGTAGTTGACGAAGAACCGCTTCGACTCTTCCTGGAAGTCCTGCGTCTTGCGAGCCCCTCCAAACGCCTCGGTCTGGAACAGCCGCTTCAGTTCCTGCGCCAGCGGCGCCTGTGCCACGTGCCCGTGCCCGACGCCCAGCAGCTTGATGTCGCCAAACAGCGGGGACTGGTCGCGGTCGTTGAGCGCGCGGACGATGTCGTGCGCCGCGGCGAGCGAATCATCGCGATAGAGCTGCCGGCCCGACAGGCTGACCAGGTGCGACGAGTTCAGCCGCGTATGCTTGGCGTTGATCGTCACGAACATCTGGACAACGTGATCCTCGGGAAGCTGGTCGAAGATCACGGCGGGCACCGTGAACGACTCCTTGCCGAACCGCTCGATGTCCGCGTGCATCGCGAGCAGGCGGTGCTGGCCGTCGATGGCCCGCAGGATGCCCTCGCGCTCGGGCACCTTCAGCACACCGAGGGGCGACCCCTCCTCCACCGGCGAGAAGCCCAGCTTCTCGTCGCACGAGATGATGACCGCGCCGGGAATGGACGGCAGGTCGCGCGCCTGCCGGCACTGTTCGAAGTACTGGACGAGCTCGTCGATCTTCCGGCGGATAATCTGCCGCTGGTAGGCCTTCTCGCTCGAGCCGATGCGCCGCTCGAGCAGGTCCCAGTTGACCTTGGACGCCGAGACCGCACGTTTCTTGCCTCGCACGGGCGGATGGGCCTGTTCGCCGTAGGAGAGCACTTCGAAACGCACCAGCTTGTCGATGTCCTTGGCCGTCAGTGACGCCTGGTAGAACTGCACGCCGAACTGCTGCATCCGGATGGCGGAAACGTTGATCATGGGCACTCACCCGTCAAAGATCTGTGTCAGAGGTACCGAGGGAACCGCGCTCAGGCCGCGATTTTATGGCCCGTATTGCGGATTCTCAACGGTTTTCTGGACTTTTTCGCGGTTGATTGCAGTCGGACCGCTAACTGTCGTCCAGTCAACGACTTACATAAACGTAACCGTTTGAAATCTGGAGGCACTGGAGACGAATTTCGGGAGTTCTGGCGGGTCGGGGCCGGCGGAGAACCGGGGCGGACCGGCCCGAGTGGCCGATCCGCCCCGTGAGACGTGCAGCTAGAACTTGACCGTCAACGATGCCCTGAACATGTTGGCGGTGTAGTTCGGGACAACCGCGTTCAGGAACAGGGCCCGGTTGGCGCTCGCGTCGAGCTGCGGGTAGAGACCCGCCACGGCGTTCGGCGTCGTCGCGTAGAGCGCCGAGCCGTTCAGCATGTACGGCGCGATGCCGTCGTAGGCGTAATCCGCCTGGTCGAACTTCTGGCGCCAGTAGAGCAGCGACAGCGTGATGTTCTTGTCCAGGTGGTAGTGGTAGTAGGTCTTCCAGATCGTCGTGGCGTTGTACACCTGCGGCATCGACAGATACTGCATCTGCGTGAAGTTCACCGTCGTGGTGTTGGTCGGGAACAACAGGTCGCCGCCCGCCTGTCCGCCCGGGTTGACCAGGAAGTTCACGTCGCTCTTGCCCTTCGAGTAGTCGTAGTCGGTGCCGAGCTCCGACTTGGGCGTGACTGTGAAGTGCAGGCCGACCCTGTACGTGTCGATCTTGTCGTTGATCGGCGCCCAGTACTGGTCGATGTAGTTGGAGGCCGCCGGGGCCGAGGCGTTCCCGTTGGCGCCGTACCAGAAGTTGTTGTCCTGGTTGATCTTCTCGTAGATGTAGCCGGCGTTGAACGTCACCTTGTCGCCCAGGGCGTAGACGAAGTCCACGCCGTAGTTGACCACCTTGTAGAGCGAGAGGCCAATCGACGTGCCGGGATAGGAGTTGTTCATGCCGGACGTGAAGAGCACCACCGACGAGTTGTCCATCGGGGTCAGCGTGAACGTCACGCTGTAGATCTTCGAATCCTGCTTGTTGATGTCCTTCCAGCCCGCGTTGACGTCGAGCGGACCGCCCGTGGTGCCCGCCGTCGGGAACTCGGGGTTGATCGGACCCGGCTCGCGCGTGGCCTTGTTGTAGGCGGCGTGGAGCATCCCGAAGTTCAGGTTGCCGTCGATCGTGACGCCGTAGTTCTTCTCCACGACGTCTTCGAACTGGCGGTCGGCGTAGGTCGCCTTGACACGGCTGCCGTTGAAGCCCAGTTTCCAGCCCGTCATGGGCATGAAGTGCACTTCGCCCTTGAACTGCCCGGTCTTGAAGCCGGCGTCGTCCGTCGTTGTGCCGGTGGCGCTGTAGCTGGCGCCACCGTCGCTGTTGACGGTGCTGTGGAACGTGTACGACGGCGCCTTGTCGGTCAGGTCGAACGACCGGTAAAACAGGCTGTAGCCGAACATGGAACTCGGGTTGCCCGTGAAGTTCGCCATGAACAGCGACTGGTTGAGCTTCCCGTTGAACTGGCTGTATTCCGGCGCCAGCGTGAAGGCGCTGGCCGTGGAGGTCATCAGGTTCGGGTTGGTGGCCTGCGCGATGAAGGTGTAGTCGTTCTTCATCACGATGTCCGAGTAGGTCAGCGTCAGCTTGTGGCCGGCCGCGAACGAGTACCCGCCGGTGACGTCGAACGAGGTCGCCTTGTTGCTCGGGGCGTTCCACAGGCGCGCCTGCGCGTTGGTCGACGTGGCGTTGACGGGGTTCGCCGTCCACCAGTAGTTGGTGTTGCTGTAGATGACCGGGTTGTCGACCGTCGTGTAGGGCACGGCGTTGTCGAACGTGTTGAACGACATCGCGGCGTTCAGGAACAACTTGCTCTTGGCGTACTCCGCCTCGAACCGCGTGTTCTGGGTCGTGTACTGGATGGGATTCGCCACTTCGTCGATGCCGGGCCCGGCCGTGAAGGCGACCGGCTGCGAGCCGTCGCGCATCTCGCGCTGGTAGTCGGCCTTGAACACCCAGTTCTGGATGGCGTCGAGCGTCAGGCCGGTATCGGCGGTCCGGCGCACGTACCGGAGATCGACCGGCTGGGAGGCGTTCACGTAGTCGCGAACGGACCAGAACCGGTTGTCGTTCGAGTTGGCCGGCGCCGCCGTCTCGACCGGGCTGCACGTCGTCGCCGACGTACAGGGGTACCAGATCTTCTGCAGCGCCTGCCGCATGCCGTCCGGCAGGACGAACGTGCCGGGCGTGGGCTGGCTGTAGAGCGTCTCGGCCATGTTCGAGAACCACCGCTGGTTCTGGTTAAGCGAGGCCTTGACCGTCCACGCGCCCTTCGAGCCGGCCGTGAACCAGGCATCCTGGTCGTCGAGGCCGAGCTTCTTGCCCGCGAACGTCATGAACTTGGAGCCGCTGGCCCAGTTCAGCTTGGCGTCCTCGAGGAACACGCCCGTCGGCACCGTTTCGTACTGCTGGAGCTTCGACGAGTCGTTGATGCCGTTGCCGGCCTGCGACCCGACGGTGACGCTGCCGGTGACCTTGGCCTGGTCGTCCTTGTCCTTCGCATCCTGCGCCATCGCGGGAACAGCCACCAGGCTGACCGCCACGGCGAGGGAGAGGAGATAAAGGCTATTGCGCTGTTTCATGATTGTGTCTCCTCTACCCTTAGCGCTTGAACCGGTTGCCCTGAGGATGCATGGACCCGTGGATCGCCACGTGGCAGTTCATGCAGCTCTGGTTGAGGGCGTAGCGGTCTCGCGCCGTGTGCGCGTTGCCCATGCCGCCGCTGGCGAATCCGTTGTGGCACTGAATGCACAGGATTGGCTGCTTGGCCTTGAGGAGGAAGTCGTTCACGGTGCCGTGGGCATCGTGGCAGTTCATGCAGTTCTCGCGCACCGGGGCGTGTTCCCAGAGGAAGGGACCGCGCTTCTCGGCGTGGCACGAGTAGCAGTTCTGGTTGACGGAAGTCTGCAGCAGCATGCGCGGGTAGGGCGTGCCGTGCGGATTATGGCAGCTGGTGCACGTCATCTTGCCTTCACGCAGCGGCATGTGGCTCGAGCGCTGCAGCGCGGCCTTCTTCTGGAGGTGGCAGCCGGTGCACAGTTCGAACTGCGGCTTGCGGAGGAGCGCCTTCGGCACGGCGCCGCCGGCCGGGTGCGGGTTGTGGCAGGTCACGCACGACACGTTGCGGCTGTCGTGCATCGAGCCGTCCCAGTGCTTCTGGTTGCCCTTGGTGTGGCACGTTTCGCACACCTTGGATGCGTCGCTCGCGTTGAGGGACTTGAAGTTCCGGATCGTGCCCTTGCCGCCGCCGGCGTCGATGTGGGCCTTGGCGTCGCCATGGCAACCCACGCACCCCTGCTGGCTGGCTGCGTGCGGGGTCTTCTTGAATGCATCTGCCGTCTCGGTATGGCAATTGGCGCACACTTCGGGCCCCTGCCCTGCGGGTGACTGAGCGGCCGCCCTGAGCGGCGCCACGGTCACCAGCAGTGCGAGCGCGAAGCATGCGGCAACGAGCCACACTGTCCTCTTACCCATTCCTGCCTCCATGAATAGTCCTGAACCTGGACAAGTGCCTGCGGGCGGACCGGGTCCGCCCGGAGGGCGGGGGCCGTCTGGTTGTGGATGAAAACTATCCCCGAGGCACGTTGCCTGGCAGAGCAAGAGGGATACCGGGATTCCGACGTGTTTATACTTTCAGCATTCTTTATTGTTTTGTTGATTTTACAGACGTTTACAAAATAAACGCAATAGCGAAATAGTCTGAAATTAGCCGGAAACCCGCAAAATATCGAGAGGAGCCTGCCAGAGTCCGGCAGGACGGGATCCAAATTCTTGAACGTCTGTTCATGAACTGGCGTTCAGTTCAGACGTTCCGGACGGCTGGGCGCCGGCCGCCGAAGTCCGCCGGGGGCCGGCGCGATGCCGGCCCCCTGGCGTGAAACCCTACCGGGTTAGAAGCGGTAGTTCATCGTCGCGAACACGACGTTCGCGGTGTAGTTGCCGAGGTTCGGTTTCATGAAGATCAGCGGTGACTGCGGGAACATCGTCGTCCCGCTGGTCCACGCGTCGGCGGCCGTGTACTTCTCGTACGTGTAGCCCGCCGTCAACTTCCAGGTCTTCCCGATCAGGTAGTCGAGAGACGCGGTCAGGCTGGTGAGGTGCGTGTCGTCCCAGTCGGTGATCGGCCAAATGGCGGCCGGGTTCAGGTACTGGGGATACGCCGTGCGGCCCAGCGCGTACGTGCTGGTGGCATTCGCCGTGACGTCCTCGAACCCGTCAACCTTCTGATCCATCACACCGAACCGGAACGTCCACTTCTCCGGAACGAAGTGGAACGCGGCGTTCACGCCGAAGGTGTTCGTCTTGTCCTGGCCGGAGTGGTTGACCAGGTTGGCGATGGAGTAGCCGGCAGCAACGCTCCCCTGGGTGCTGGACCACTGGTTCACGCTGACGTCCTTCTCGTAGGTGAAGAAGGCGGCCAGTTCGACCTTCTCGGTCAACGAGTAATCGAAGTCGATGCTGTAGCTGTCGTACTTCGCGCTCAACAGGCCACTCGGAGTGCCGGGGAACGAGGGCTGGCCGGCAACCGGCACGCCGCTCGCCACCGGAACGCGATCCGGGCGGTTCGGATAGGTGACATCGCGACGGAAATACGCGAACGTCAGGCCCATGTTGGCCATCGGCTCGAACTCGAGATCGAGGCCCGTCTTCTTGCTCCGGCGCTCGGCCTCGTCCATCTGGAAGCCGTAGACGGTGGTGCCATCGGCCGTCCGCTTGGCGTCGTCGTAGTACAACCGGAGGCCCACCCAGTCGTTGGCGTGGTAGATCCCGGCCAACGTGTAGCCGCGGTCCGTGCCGGACGCCGCTTCACGATAGGTCCGGTCGAGCTTGGTCGAACGGTACAGCCCTTCGAGGGTCAGGGCGCCGATGTCGTAGCTGACCGACCCCTGGAACTTCTTCGAGCTGTTGTCGTAGTTGATGGCCGTCGGGTGGCCGTACGGCGCGTCCACGCTGACCGCGTCCGCCGCGCCCCACGAACGATCCGGCGACGCAGAGAGGTCGCCGGTGATCACGTACCGGTTGGTCTTGTTCGTCAGGTCCCAGCTCCGATAGCTCAACCGGACGGCCAGGTTCTCAATCGGGCGCGATGCGAACCAGATGTTGTACGTGGTCGTGTTGATCTTGCCGTTGAACGACGGCGCCTGCAGCGACGACGTGAGATACGCCGGCGTGTTGTTGGCCGTCAGCACCGTCGTATTGTCGGTGTACGGCAGGAAGTTCTGGTTCTGGTTGTACCGCCCCAGCGCCACATCGGCGCCGAGGCGCGTCTGCTTCGCGAACTTCAGGAAGACGCCGAACGACGTGTTCATCATGTCGTTGTCCGGCATGCCGCTGAACATCGCCGTGCCCGGGCCGCCGTAGGGCGGGATCGAGCCCGACGCCGCCGAGTAGGCGAGGTCGCTCGGCCGGACCAGGTTGTCCACGAAGTAGCTCTTCTGATCGTTGGTGTAGACGTTCTTGGTCAGCGCGGCGTGCACGTTGCCCATCGTGTTGAGCTTGTACTCGAACTTGATGGCGTAGTCCTGCGTGAGCTCGTTGACCCGCTCCGGCATGTCGATCACAGGCGAGTACGGCCCGCTGACGATGTCGCCGCCGCCCTGTCCGCGGAAGCCGTCCTTCCGCTCGTGCGTGTACGTGAAGTTCAGGCTGAACGGCAAGTCCTTGCTGAAGTCGAAGCCGTAGGTGCCGCGCTTCCGCAACTGCGTCAGGTCAACCATGCCGGCGGCCGCAAACGACGGCGCGAACAGGTTGTTGTAGAAGTCGTACGTGCGCGCCGACGTCGGCAGCGTCGCGTCGATGGCGTCCGAGTAGTACTTCCGCAGCGAGGCCGGCATGCTCCACACGCCAGGCGCCGTCTCGGCGTACAGCACCTTGGCGTCGTTGCCCATCCGGTGCACGACCTGGTTGTAGTCGAACCCGAAGTCCATCCAGCTGAGGTTGGCCCAGCCGGTGTAGCGCTGGTCGTGCTGGCTGACGTTGTACGCGTTGAGGTTGAAATCGATCGCCGAACTCGTCGAGAAGATGTTGACGAACGGCATCGAGAAGCCCTTCGGCACATCCTTGTATTCCTGGAACTTCGACGAGGCGATGTCCTCGACCGTGAGGGTCTGGACGGTCACCTGTCCGCCCGAGGTAGTGGCGGGCTTGTCCTGCGCCGCCGCGAATGAGGTCGCCACGAGGAGGCCCATGGCGACGAGCGCTGTCGTTGTGAATGCTCGTTTCATGGGGTTACCTGATGAAGGCTGCGCCCGAGGGCGAGTTGGAACCATGCAGGTTCACGTGGCAGTTCTTGCAGGATTTCTCGACCATGCGCGAATTGATCGTCGGGAAATTGGTGGTGCCGGTCGGAGCCACCTGGTACTTGCCCTGCTCGGTTCCGTGATTGTCGAGACCGCCCGTGTTCTGGGCAAAGTGCCCGGAACCCGTGAAGTGGCAGTTCCAGCAGAGGTTCGGCAGTTTCTGGGTCAGCAGCCGGCGGTGGTTCGACCCGTGCGGCTCGTGGCAGGTGGTGCACTCTTCACGAACCGGCGCGTGCTCGAACAGGAACGGACCGCGCTTCTCGGTGTGGCATTTGTAGCAGAGATCGTTGACCGAGTCGGCCTTGATCATCTTGGGCGTCGCGCCGTCGTGCGGGTTGTGGCAGCTCGTGCAGTCCATCTTGCCTTCGCGGATGGGATGGTGCGACGTGCGCTGCGACTTGGCGCGCTCCGACTTGTGGCAGGTGAAGCAGGTCTCGGACGCGTCCTTGGTCTTCAGCTGAGCCTTCACCGACTTGGCGTCGTGAATGCTGTGGCACGACGTGCAGGTCAGATTCCGGCGCGAGTGCATGCTGGCCGCGTAGTTGGCCTGGCCGGCTTTTTCATGGCACTTGAGGCAGGTCTCGTTCACCTGGTTGACCGAGAGCTTCTTCAGCGACGGTGACGGCGCGTTCTTGTCGCCGTTCATCTGCGCCTTGGCGTGCTCGGCCACGTTGACGTGGCATTGCGCGCAGCTCTGGTCGAGAGTTGCATGCTTCGCCTTGGCGAAGCTGTTGCCGAGGGCCTTCTCATGGCACCCTTGGCAGTCGGTCACGCTCCATCCAGCCGCCGGTGCAGCCTTCTGGGCTAGAGCGAGACCGCTCCCCAGGAGGACACAGGCAACTGCGAGCGTGAGGACGATCATTCCTCGACGCATCAGGGATTCCCTTTCGATGGCGGCTCGGCGGACTTCAGCCAAGCCCGAATGAAAAAGAAAAATACCGGGCGATGGAAAACGCAACTGAACAGCAGCCTGGGGGGCGCCGGTCTCCCGGGGGTGAGACTTCAGGGCTGATGAGCAATGCTCATCGCCCGCCGAACGGACCAATTATTCTGCACTTCCAGAACAGCCGTCAAGGATTCTGAACTGGTGTTCAAGTAATCAATATTCGTTTTTGTTTCGCCTCAAGCGGTTTGCGTCACCGCCTTGCCCGCTTCCCAGCGGGTTACGAGCCGTTCTTTTAGAAGCGCGGCCCGGTAGAGGAGATAACTGAACAGGGCGACGGCCAGCAGGGATTGCCACACCGCGAGCCGGCCGTGAATCGGATGCGTGAAGAAGCCATATGCAATCTCTACGTGAATCCAGTACACGAAGAGCGATGACCGCCCGAATTCCAGCATCGGGCTCGAGGCCGGATTGCGCGGCTCGGCCGAGAGCGGTCGCTGCACGTAGACGTACGTCAGGCCCGTCAGCACGAGAATGATGCCGAGCTTGACGAAGAAGTAGGTTGGCGACGTCGTCCAGAAGTTCGAGAGGCCCTGGGGATAAATCGACGGAAGCGTGTCCGCGTAGTAGCCGCCGGCGATCAGGAGCGGCCCCGCCAGGAGGAAGCCGCGGTTCAGCCGCCATTCGTCGGCGGGCGTGCGCGCGCCATCGAGGACCTCACCCACGAACGCACCGGCAAAGGCAAAACCCATCCACGGGAAGAACGTGAAGACGCTCATCTTCTGAACGGGCTTGATGTACCAGCCGAACGGCACCAGGTCGGGCCACGTCAGCGTCCGGACCCACGGCGTGACGTAGGTGCACGCACAGGTGAGCAGGCCAAAGGCCGCGAACCGCGCCGGCCGCGATTTCAGCCGGCCCCAGATCCAGGCGGCGGCCGCGATGGACGGCCCCATGATGTTGAGGATGTCGGCCTTGAAGATGCCCCGCACGGTCGCGCCCGCGCTCAACACCCACGTGTAGAACCGGAACGCGAACGCCAGCCCGAAGATCTCCCACCCGCGCCTCTGCACGGACGACGACGCTGACGCCCTGTCGTTGCCGCGACGCATTCGAGCGGACGCGGCCAGGATGACAGACACGCCGGCCAGGAACAGGAACATCGGCGCCGCCAGGCCCCCGATGAAGTCGGCGTAGAAATAGGCCTTGGTCTTCTTCTGGGCCAGGCTGGTCCACGCGTCGAAGCAGTGGATCTCGATCATGAAGAGCACGCTGAGGCCGCGCACCCAGTCGATGTACGCCCGGCGGTTTGAGGGCTGTGTCATGGTGCCGGGAGATTCTACTTGCCCGCCGGCGTCAGCACCAGACGCGCCGCGGCGTTCTTTTCAACCGCGGACCGCGAGAACAGGAGCGGGTGATACTGTTCCGCCGCCCACATCGGCGCAAGGTTGCCGTAGAACGGGCTGCCGGGCTGGCCCGACTGGCCCGGCGTATTGATCGTGGTCGAGCGGTCCCAGTCCGACAGGTCGATGACCTCGCGGAACGACGCCCCGGCCGCCTGCCGGCTGCCGCCGCCGGTGGCCAGCGGCGTGTTGGCGTCACCGCTGCGCGCCGCCCCTGGCAGGTTGAAGACCTCGCGCCGTTCAGGACTTGAAGCCAAGGGGTGTTCCCACGCGACCCGGTGGATCCTGCCCCAGGCCCACGTCGTCGGGTCCGGGCCCATTTGTTGAGACGCTTCACGCCACGCCCCATCGAGCGCGGTTCCGACCAGGACGTCACGAACCCTCACGTCCGTCCCAACCCGCCCGAGGGCCGCCAGCAGTTTCTCAGTCGGCATCGAGGCGCCGGCAAAGCCGCGATCGGCTTCCGGCACCAGGGCGCGGGTGGCCGCAGCTGACAGCCGGGGCATCCAGAGCTCGAACAACGCGGCGGCTGCGGAGTCTTTGCCGACGACGTGGTCCCACCGCGCCAGCAGCCGGATCGCGAGCGCGGTTGGCGAGTCGGCCGGCAATGCCATGAGCTTTTCCGGTGCCGCCTTGGCCGCAGCCTGCAACGCGGTACATACGGCGCGCGCCACCATCGACGTCGCGTCATGCTGCAGCCGTTCCGAATCCGCCACCGTCAGTTTCTGGCCGCGGGCCTTCGCCTCGCGCAGGACCTCGTCGATCCGCTTGAACCGGTGCGCCGCACTCCATTCGTAGCCGAGCATCTTCGTATAACCCGGCGGCAGGATGTTGTGGTTGGCCGTGGCGACGTAGCCTTGGGCCGGGTTAAAGGACTGCGGCAGGTCGTCGATGCCCAGGAACCCGTTCCACTCGTACTTGCCGCTGTCGCCAGGGACGGGCAACAGGCCGTTCCAGTTGGGTCGAATCGGCGCGGCGCCGGCGGCGATCCAGCCGATGTTCCCGGCGGTGTCCGCGTAGATGAGATTCTCTGACGGCACCTTCCAGCCGGAGACGGCGGTGCGGAACTCGGCCCAGTTGTGTGCACGATTGAGCGCGAGGCTTCGCAGGTAACCGGCGGAGCCCGGTTCCATGCCGACCCAGCGGAGCACGTAGGCGCGCTGGCGAGCCTTGTCGATGTGGAGAACGGGCCCGTGCTTCGTGAAGCGCAGCTCGACCAGGCGAGGCGCTTCGCCCCGCACCGCGACGTGCTCCCGCTCGACGGTCATCGGCTCCGAAACTCCCCGGTACATGTAGCGGTCCGCGTTGGCGGGGTCGAGGCGCTCCACGTACAGATCCTGCTGGTCCATGCCGACAATGGTGAAGCCGAATGCCACATCCTCGTTGTGGCCGGCGGCGATTCCCGGCAGAGCGGGCTCGCCGGCCCCTATGGCGTTCCAGCCTGGGCCGGTGAGGTGCGTCGTGTAGCGCAGCGACGGCAAGGCGATGACGCGATGCGGGTCGTTGGCCAGGATGGGTTTGCCCGACGCGGTCATCGAGCCTGAGAGCACCCAGTTGTTCGACCCGTTCATCCAGGCACGATCCGCCCACAGGCGCTCGTCGGCGGGCGCCTCGACGCCGAATGCGAACGGCGGGACCATCGTCTTCAGGCGGTCAGGGGAAAAGCGGACGGTCTCGCTTGCGTCCGCCGCGATGTCGAGAATGCCATCGACGATGTCCGCCAGGTCGAGGCCGTCCGGCACGACGATCGGCGTCGGCGGGTCTGGCGTCATGAACTCCGCGACGCGGGCCACGCCGGCCTCGCGGGCCAGCCTGGCGCGCTGGACCTCGCTGCGGGCGTTTCGGGTCATCACGTAGCCGGCCATGCGGCCGATGACCACGTCTGGCGTCCAGGGTTCAGGCTTTGAATCAAGAAGCTGGAACTCGATCGGCAACTGCTCCGGGTGTTGGCGCACGTGCGCAATCTGCGCGTTCACGCCGGCCACGAAGGACTCGATGATGGCCCTGGCGTCCGGGCTGTAGCTGGTCCACTCCCGCTGCATGTCGCCGCGGTAGCGCAGCAGGCGCGCAAACGTGTCGCGCTTGACGGCGGTCGGTCCCACCACCTCGGCCAGCTTGCCCTCGGCGTTGCGGCGCCACAGGTCGAGCTGCCACAGGCGGTCCTGGGCGGCCACGTAGCCCTGCGCGAAGAACAGGTCGGCCGTTGTCTTCGCGTAGATGTGCGGCACGCCCCACGTGTCGCGGATGACTTCGACCGGCTGCTGGAGCCCGGGTACGGCGAGATCACCGTCAACCTGGGCGAGAGCGGCCTTGGACCGGAGCGCCAGCTCGCGGGCGTCCTCGGCGGCGGGCCGTAGCGCGAGCAGACCGGTGACGGCGACGCACAAGACGACGAACACGCCGACGACAGGTCTCGTAGTCATGGGAGCCTCGCAGGAGGGGAAAGGCGGAAGGGAGAAGACCGCTCGTCAGCGTCCATCTTGCCTCTCACCTTTGCCCTATCCCCTTTCGCCCAGGGTGAAACTGACCGTGAACCCGATGTCCTGGCGCATGGAATGCCAGACGGAGCAGTACTTGTCGCGCGAGAGGTCGATCGCGCGCTGAATGGCGTCGGTGGGCGCATCGGTGTCGACCACATAGGTCAGCGCGATCTGCGTGAACCGGCGCGGCACGCTGTCAGCCCGGTGCCCGGCCAGGTGCGCCTTTACGCCGCGCACCGTGTGGCGCCCCTTGGCGAGGATGTCCACCACGTCGATGCTCATGCAGCCCGCCAGTGCCGCGGCCAGCGCGATGACCGGGGATGGTCCCTTCAGATTGTTACCGTCGAGCACCCACGCGTGCGTGGAGTCGCTCGCGGCAAACGCGAGGTCGCCTGTCCAGACCAGGTCGACGACGGCCGGAGGTTTGGTTTCGCCCATGAAGGCGGATTCTACCCCGATGGACCCTCGGATGCGGCATGTCGAGCCCGGTTTGCGGGGGAGCCGACCGCATATACTGGTGCTACCGCTTCATTCGAAAGGACTTCACCGTGGACCGAAGAGCCCTCGCCCTGTCGCTGGCGTCAGTCATTGCTGTCGGAGCCGTTGTCGCGGCGGCATCAGGCCCGCAGGCAGACCTGCTGGAGCGCGCCCGCGCCTTGCACCGCGCCGTCCCGATGTTCGACGGCCACAACGACCTGGCGTGGGAGATTCGCGAAAAGGGCGACAAGGACCCTGCGAAGCTCGACATCCGCGCGGCCCATCCCGCCACGATGACCGACATTCCGCGGATGAGAGCGGGCGGCGTCGGCGCCCAGTTCTGGTCGGTCTACGTTCCGGCCACCCTGCCGCCGCCGCAGGCCGTCACCGCCACGCTGGAGCAGATTGACATTGTCTACCGCATGGTGGCGCGGTACCCGGAGGCGTTCGAGCTGGCCCGGACGGCGGACGACGTCGAGCGGATCTTCAAGAACGGCAAGATCGCGTCGATGATTGGCGTGGAGGGCGGGCACTGTATCGATTCGTCGCTCGGCGTGCTGCGCATGTTCTACGCGCTGGGCGCGCGGTACATGACGCTGACGCACGGCAAGAACGTGCCGTGGGCAGACTCCGCCACGGACACGCCCGAGCACAACGGCCTGACGCCCTTCGGCGAAGACGTGATCCGCGAGATGAACCGGCTCGGCATGATCGTGGACCTGAGTCACGTCTCACCGGCCGTGATGGATCACGTGCTGCGCGTCACGACGGCGCCGGTGATCTTCTCCCATTCGTCGGCGCGCGCCCTGGTGGATCATCCGCGCAACGTGCCCGATAGCGTGCTGCGCCAGTTGCCGAAGAACGGCGGCGTGGTGATGGTCTCGTTCGTCCAGATGTTCACGTCGAGCGACACGAAGGTGTGGGAAGACGCGCTCGAAGCCGAACAGGCACGGCTCGAGAAGCTGAATCCGAAGGACGAGGCGGCACGAAAGGCCGGAGAGGACGGGTGGCGGAATGCTCATCCGCAGCCCCGCGCCACGCTGGCCCAGGTCGCCGATCACATCGACCATATCCGGAAGGTGGCCGGCATCGACCATATTGGGTACGGCAGCGACTTCGACGGGATGTCCGGCGGGCCGGTCGGCCTCGAAGACGTGTCGACGTACCCCAAGCTGACTGCCGAGTTGTTGCGGCGCGGCTACTCGGACGATGATGTGAAGAAGGTGCTGGGGTTGAACCTGCTGCGGGTGATGCGGGCGGCGGAATCCACGGCGCGGGCGGCGCAGTCTAAGTAGTAGGTACGTGGCACAGGGCTTCAGCCCTGTGTGAAGCGCAGGGAACGGGGATGATGCAAGCACGACTCAAGCTGGCGGCGCTGGCGATCGGGGTTTCTGGCGGAGTCCTGCTCGCGGCCACGGGCCAGCAGACGCCGCAGCAATTGGGCGTGTTCAAGTCGGCAGCCCGCATCGTCCCGATCTACGCCACCGTCACCGACGACCAGGACCGGCTGGTTCCCGACCTGGCGAAGGACGACTTCGAGATCCTCGACAACAACGTCAAGCAGGACATCATCGTCTTCGAGAACCAGTCCCAGCCCATCACGTCGGTCGTCATGCTCGACACGAGCGGCAGCATGACGAATTCGATCAAGCTGGTGAAAGCCGGCGCCGAGCAGTTCCTGATGCGCCTGCTGCCCCAGGACAAGGCGCAGATCGGTGACTTCAACGACAAGGTCCAGTTCAGCGGCACGTTCACGTCCGATCGCGACGACCTCATTGCGGCGCTGAAGGATATCGACTTCGGCTACCCGACGCGGCTCTACGACGCGATTGACCAGTCCGTCGACAGGCTGATCGACATCGACGGCCGGCGCGTCATCGTTCTGCTGACCGACGGCGAGGATACCAGCAGCAAGAAGGGCCAGGCCGAGGTCCTCGACCGGGCGCGGCAGGAGGAAGTGATGATCTACGGGATCGGCCTGGAGTCCATCTACTTCAACGGCCAGCGCCAGGTGCGGACCGTTCCCGACAAGACACTGAAGCGGATGGCCGAGGAAACGGGCGGCGGGTTCTACAAGCTGGCGGCGTCGCCCGAGCTCAACTCGGTGTTCGCGCGCATTGCGCTCGAACTGCACAGCCAGTACGTGCTGGGATTCTCGCCCACCGTCACCGATGGCAAGGTGCACAGGTTGATCGTCAATGTGAAGCGCCCCGGCATGAAGGCGCGCGCCCGCAAGTCCTACGTGGCGGCAGCCGAGCCGGCTCCCGGCAAGATCAAGTAACGGGCGGGCTCGGACGTGAGGCGCCGGCGCGGCCCGCGCAGGGCCATACCGGCGACATGGGGCGGAAGGGCCGGCCGAATCACGCCAGGGCGGCAGCCGCCACGGCCAGGATCAGCAGGAGTGCAACCATCCAGTCGGCGTTACTTGAGAAATTCCATCCGCGCATTTCAACCTCCCCGAAATGAGAACGGCTCTAGTTGCACCCGGAAAGGGCCGACCAAATAAAGCTCGCGCCGAAACCGGTCAAGGGACGTTGCCGGCCAGGGGCGGGGTCGCTCGGCCTCACGGGGCCGTGGTGCTTTCGAGCCTGTCTAGAACGTTAGACGGATCTGACACCGGTTTGGTTTATTCCCGGCGCTCGTATTGTTGATGATGCGCCGGGAATGTAGCACGCGGGCTTCAGCCCGTGTGCCCGGGGCGAAGAAGCTCAACCCAAGTAAGCCCCGGGACTAATGCACCGTCCCGGAGGCACCCGGGTTGTCGATGACGAGATCTGGCCGCACGCGCCGGAACGTCTCTGCCACGTGACAGTCCCAGCAGACGGGCTTGTGCGTGGCCAGCACGGCCGGAAGCGCCTCGGGCTTCACGTCGCGCCACTCGTGCGTCCGCCCTGCCGGGTCGAGCACGGCGGGCTTGCGTTCCGTCCAGTCAACGGCGCCCAGCGGCTTGCCGCAGTACACGCACGACTTCTCCTGGTACCAAGACCTCACCCGCGTGCGGACGAGACACCCGTCCGGGGACGCCTCGATCTCGCGCAAGCACTCCTGTCCGCAACCGGCCTTCTCGGGCCAGCGGGTGCAGCTCTCCAGCCGGAGATCGCCTCCGGAACCGAAGGCCGCCGCGCTCGCGGTCAGGCTGACCGCCACGGTTTCGTTGTTCTCGGGGCATGCCACGACGCGATCGCCGCGCCGGGCGAAGTAGTTGCGGACGGGCTTCCACAGCATGGCCGCGGCAAGAACTACAACGCCGAGGGCAATGACGACATAGACCAATGCAGTCACGGGGCACCCTCCTGTCTCGTCTATGGTAGCGCGGAACGGGCCATACCGGCGCCGGGAGCCGTTTGCTATCATCACGGAATGGCTGACGAACTTTCCGAGCAGGACTTCCGCGTCAAGGCAGATCGGGCCATCGAGCAGGCCCAGCAGTCACTCATGGATCTGGCCGACCACGAGGGATTCGAGCTCGACATCCAGGGCGGGGTCCTGAACATCGAGTTCGAGGACCCCTCGCCGGCGCGATTCGTCGTCAGCCCGAACGCGCCGGTGCGCCAGATCTGGGTCTCGGCCCTGGTGCGCAGTTTCAAGCTCTCGTGGTCAACGTCCCAGGACGCCTTCGTGCTCGACGGCGAGACGCTGGACGCGCTGCTGCTGCGGCTCACGAGACTGCACCTGGGACGCTAGCGGCGGCGCGGGTTTGAACACCCGCGGCTACTCCTCAATCGGCACGCCGTCGCGCGGGTCTGAACACCCGCGGCTACTCCTGGAACAGTACGTAGCCACGGACCTTCAGGTCCGTGCTCAGAGCGCAAACCCCTCCGCCAGCGGGTCGTCGTCGTGGACGATGAAGGTATGCTCGCCGGTGATCCAGGCGGATCCTTCGAGCTCCGGCACGATGGCGTCGTGATCGCCGACGCGCGTGCGCTCGATGACGCGACTCTTGAACACGGTGCCGACGATGCTCTCGTGTCGGAACGCGTGATCCGCCGCGAGCAGTCCCATCGCATCGACCACGGCCATCACCGCGCACGTGCCCGTGCCGCACGGCGATCGATCGACCTGCGCATCGGCAAACACCGTCACGTTCTTGAGGTCGGCATCCTCGCGATCCGGCGGCCCCGTCAGGATCGTGCCGTAGATGCCGCGCAGCCCCTTGTCCTCCGGGTGCTCAACGGTGACGGCCGCCTCCACCGCGTGCTTGACCTCCATGCCCACGCGTCGAAGATCGGCCAGTCGTGATGGCAGCACCGGGATGCCCACGGACTCCGCGTCCACGATCGCATAAAACGCGCCGCCGAACGCGACGTCGACACGAGTCTCCCGGCCGCCGACCTGGACGGCCAGCCCCGGGTGCAGCACGAACGAGGGCACGTTCAGGAAGCTCACGCTGGACACGCGGACGTCGGTTCGCTGGCCGCCGCGCGGCGCGGCCGCCGCCGCCAGGTTCGCACGCGCCCGCACCAGGCCGGCTGGGCTGTCGTACGTGATGAAGCCCGGCTGCCGGGGCGTAATCAGTCCGCGCTCCAGCGCCAGCGTCGTGACGGCGATAATGCCGTGGCCGCACATCGTGCTGTAGCCTTCGTTGTGCATGAATAGCACCCCGGCGTCGGCCTCGGCCGTCACGGGCTCAGTCAGGATCGCGCCGTACATGTCGAAATGGCCCCGCGGTTCCTGCATCAGGCTGCGGCGAATGCGGTCGGCGTGCGCCTTCACCCAGGCGCGCTTCTCGAGCATGGTCGTCCCCTTTGGCGCGGGGAATCCCTCGACAATCAAGCGGAGCGGTTCTCCGGCAGCATGAGCGTCAAGCGTTCGGTAAGTGCGCATGGGCAGATCCTACATCCTCCACGGGAACAATCTGACCGTGAGGCCGTCACAAGAGGCAGGAACACCGAACGCCCGTACTGTTGCAGAATAGGGCGAACGGGCGTTCGGGGACGGAACCGGGCTGGAGACGGACGGATGGCCAAGAAGAAAGCCTCGTGGGGCCTCATCATCCTGGGCAGCGCGATCTTCATCGTGGTGGTCGGGGTGGGACTGATCGCCGTGGCGGGCTACTTCATCTACCAGCAGTTCGCGTTCCAGGCGACCACGGCCACGGCCGTCTCGGCCGAAGAGGAATTCACGAAGGCCGCGGCGCGGTTTACCGGTCAGAGGCCGCTGCTCGAGATCGTCGATGGCGAACCGAAGCTCAATAAGGAACGAGTCAAACCGGGCGGCAAGGTGGCCAAGATCGAAGCGCTGCACCTGCTGGTCTGGCAGCCCGACGAGAGGAAGCTCGTCAAGCTGAACATCCCGTTCTGGATCCTGCGGATGACCCGCGGAAGGCCTATCCGGCTGGGTTCTCGCCACGGTGACCAGGACGAGGGCCGCGACTCGATGCGACTCAATATCACGGCCGCCGAGCTCGAAAGCTACGGCCCCGGGCTCGTGATCGATCACATCGACGAGGGCGGTGACCGCGTCCTCGTCTGGGCGCGCTAATCCCTACTTCTTCTCTCCTCCTGGCGCGGGCATCTTCGCGCCAACGTCCGCGCGCCACTTGTGCAGCCTGGCCGTCAGTGCCGCGGCCGTCCGCGGCTGCGCCGCCGCCTGGTCGTCCGTCTCCGACGGATCGTCCGTCAGGTTGTAGAGTTCGACCTTCCCGTCCTCGAGCCACTCAATGAGCTTCCAGTCGCCCGCGCGTATCGCGCTGGACGGCTTGCTCCCCGACCCGTGGTAGTGCGGGAAGTGCCAGTACAGCGCATCGCGAACGGGAGCGGCCCTGCCACGCAGGACAGGGGCCATATCGAGACCATCGAGATGCTGCGCCGGCCGAGGCGGTACGCCAGCCAGCCCGAGCAGCGTGGGATAGAGGTCCGTGCTGATGACGGGAACCGATTCGACGCGTCCGCTGCCGGTCACACCGGGGCCGCTGATGATCAGCGGCGCGCGGATGCCTCCCTCGTAGAGCCACCCTTTGCCTGCGCGCAGGGGTTCGTTTGACGTGGGCGGATTCGACTTCGCGGAACCGAGCGTGCTGAGTCCGCCGTTGTCGGACGTGAACACCACCATCGTGCTCCGGGCCAGCCCGGCCGCCTCGAGTGCCGCCTGTATCCGGCCGACGCTGTCGTCCATGCTCCCGATCATCCCGGCATACGTCGGATGGTCCTGGCGCGTGCGCGTGAACGCGGTGTGCTCGGGGCGTCTTGGCGCGACGCCGTCGGGAAACAGGCGAGTCGCCTTCTCCTTGTACTTCGTCACCAGGTCGGGCTTCGCCTGCAGGGGCGTGTGCACCGCGTAGTGCGCGACCACGAGCAGGAACGGCCGCGAGCGATGCGCGTCGATGAACTTCACGGCCTCGTCGGTCAACCGATCGGTGAGGTACTCGCCGGGCTTCCCGTCAGCCAGGTCCGGCACGTTCACCGCTTCCCACGCATCGTCCTTGTAGGGATAGAAATACGCGGCGGGCTGGCCCGCGCGATTCACGGCCTTCGTAAACGTGAAGCCCTGGTTGCCGGGCATGAACTCGTCAACTCCCAGGTGCCACTTGCCGATGTACCCCGTGGAGTAGCCGGCGTCCCGGAAGGCCTCGGCCACCGTGTACTCCGCGAGCGGCAACCGCTCGACGTTGGGCGGCGGCTTGACGAGGCCGGTGTCGTTCCCGCCAATCCAGTCGGTAATACCGAGCCGGGCCGGGTACTTGCCCGTCCACAGGCTCGCGCGGGTCGGCGAACACACGGACCCGGCGGCGTAGTAGTTGGTGAAGCGCACGCCCTGCTTGGCGAGCCGCGCGATCGCGGGTGTCTCGTAGAACGCGCTCCCGTACGGCTGGATGTCCGCCCACCCCAGGTCGTCCATCAGGATGACGACGATGTTCGGCGGCGCTGCCGGCCTGGCCGGCCCGGCGGCGGGCTTCTGACGGGCGACCAGCAGCGCGCCCGCTGCGGCCACCACCCCGAGCACCAGGAGCACGCGAACGGCAGTCTTCATGGCGGGCTACTCCCCGATCACGCGGAACACGACAGCCGCCAGGGTAACGACGCTGACAATGACCCAGAGGGTCACGCCCTGGAGCATGGGACGGAAGCCCACCTTCTTCAGCGTCTCGCGCGTGACGCCCGCGCCAATCAGGAACAGCGTCACCACGAGCAGCCTGCGGGCCGCGAAGGCCAGCGTGTCCCAGACGAGCGCCTGCTGCGGCAGGGCAGACCGGATGATGGCGGCCGCGATGAAGCCGAGGATGAACAGCGGCACGGCGGCCTTGCTGTCTGACTTGCGGATCGCCGCGTAGGCCAGGACGCAGGGTGTGATCCACAGCGCGCGCGTCAGCTTGACGGTGGTGGCGGTTGCGAGGGCCACCGGACCGAACGTCGATGCCGCGCCGACCACGCTGCTGGTGTCATGAATGGCGAGTGCCGACCACAGGCCGAAGGCAGCCGGCTGCAGCGCGGCCCAGTGGCCAATGACCGGAAAGATCAGGAGGGCCAGGGCGTTGAGCAGGAACACGGTGGCCAATGACACGGCCACTTCTTCGCTCTTGGCCTTGATGACAGGCGCCATCGCCGCAATCGCGCTGCCGCCGCAGATGGCGGTTCCGAACGAGATCAACTGCGCCGTGCGCGCTTCGACGCGGAGCCAGCGCCCGATGAGAGTGCCGACGAGCAGCGTCAACGAGATCGAGACAATGGTGTAGACGATCGAGTGCTGGCCTTCGCGCAGCACCTGGCCGATGCCGACGCCGAAGCCGAGCCCGACAACGGACAACTGGAGCAGGCGCTTGGCCCACACGCCGGAGATCTTGCCGAGCGGGTTGCCGAGCATGAGGCTGAAGATCATGCCGGCCGTCAGCGCGACGGCGGCATCGATGCGCGGCCAGCCGCAGGCCGCCATCAGCAGGAGAAAGACAATCGTCTGAACACGCTCTCCGGTCACCATCACCTCCGGGCGCCAATCATCGCGCCCCCCAGGGAGGGGCCAGGCCCCTATGGCGCGAATTTCGCGCCAGCGCCATCACGTTTCACAGCCAAGAACGGCCCTCGCCTTGAATTAGGTCATTCACCTAAGGGGCCAGGCCCCTATGGCACACATGTTGTGCCAGAGGCCGGGACGAGCGACACGCGCGTCAGGCGGTTCGCCTTCTCGTCGAACGAGGCATTCACCACGAGCGCGCCTCGGCCGCACGACAGCCGCATGGCGACGGTGCCCACCCCGTTGCCCGATTCCACCGTGCCTGCGCGGCATGCGCCCCACGAAGCGGCGGCTGCCAGTTGCGCCTGCAGTCCCGCAGCATCGACGCCAGGAGCGAGCAAGCCGGCCAGGACGCCCGCGTCCGGTCTGCCCACCTGGCTGACCAGCTTGTCGATCGCGGCCGCAAACGCGCCCCGGGGCGCGACCACGGGCGTCGCCGAGAGGAACTGCACCGTGGGAGGCATGGTCGGCGCCAGCGTAATTGCGACACGCAGGTCGCCTCGGTCGCATCGCAGCCTCCACGTGCCGCGGAGCGCATTTTCGGCGTCGATCGGCGCGTCGGGCCGGCACGTCCCGAGCTGGGCGCGCAGCCCGTCGAACCGCGCCCGCCGCCGGTCCTTCGATTCATCGAGGAACAGATTCACGGCGGCCACCCGGTCGGCCAGCGTGTCGTCCCACCCGGCGATGAGCCGGTTGACCGCCTTCTGCGCGTCGATCAAGGCCGGCGCCGGCTGCGGCGCGCGAGGCTGCAGCCCTCCCGTGGCCGCCAGCGCATCGACGGCGGCGTCGACCGCGGACGAGGCACCCGAGTACGTCAGGTTCACCAGCGTAATGATGCCGACGCCGTGCTCGGGCAGCCACCGCATGTGCGACCCGAAGCCGGGCAGGCCACCGCCGTGCGCCACGAGATGGCGCTGGTCGCAGCTCTGCCAGATGCGCAGGCCGAACCCGTAGCCTCCCGTGTTCAGGTAGATCGGCGCGTCAACGCTTTCCCGCCGGACCACCGCGGGCGACGGCCGCCACACCTGCTGCATCTCGCGCACGGAGCTGCGGCGCACGGGCCCGGTGTCCGCTTCGTCACGCGCCGGCCACGCCGACATGAGGAAGCCCACCCACTTCGAGAGGTCGTTGGTCGACGTCAGCAGCCCGCCCATCGCGCCGAACGACCCGTCGGCGAGCATCGGCTCTTCCTTCCACGTGCCGTCCTCGAAGCGGTAGCCGTGCGCCAGCCGGTCGGGAGACACGCGTGACGGCTCGAACGTCGTCGAGGTCATGCCGAGCGGCGTGAGGATGCTCTTCTGCACGTAGTCGCGGTAGGGCACCCCCGAGACGACCGACACGATGCGGCCGAGGATGGCGAACCCGAAGTTGGAGTACTCGTACGCCTGGCTGGGAGGATTCGAGAACGGGATGCCTCGCTCGATCATCTCGGTCATCTGCTGATCGGTCGCGGACAGCTGCCGGTCTCCCCACGGGTTGTCTTCCGGGAAGCCCTCCGCGTGGGACAGCAGGTGCCGAATCGTGATGCGCGGCGAGTCCGCGGTGGGATACGTGAGGCCCTTCAACTGGGGCACGTACTTCTCGGCCGGGTCGTCGAGTCCGAGCTTGCCTTCGTCCCGCAGCTTCAGGATCGACAGGGCCGTGAAGCTCTTGGTCATCGACGCAATGCGGAACACCGTGTTGGCATCGATGGGCGCCTTGGACGCCACGTCTCTCACGCCCGTCGAGCCCGTGTGGACGAGCTTGCCGTCGATCAGCACGCCCCACGCCATGCCCGGCGCGTGCGCGGTTTCGACGAACCGCCTGAAGATCGGATCGAGGCCCGGCAGCGCGGAGGTCAGGAGCTGCACGCGCGCCGGATCGGTGAACGCCGGGGGCGGGGCGGGCACGAAGCGGGCCGCGGGCTGCTGCGCCACGAGTCCCGCGGAAGCGCAACCCGCCAGCACGGTGGCGAGTGTCAGTCGAACGATTCGAGCCCGCATCCTCATCGCGTCTCCTTCCAGCTTGCCTCCGCCTGAGCTTCGGCAGCACAATCGCCGCATGTCTCTCCCGAGCATCGACGAACAGGCGCTCCGCGCGGCGGTCTCGCCCGCGGATGCCGTCGCGGCGGTCCGCGAGGCGTTTCGCGCCGATGGTACCGGACGCACCAGCGTGCCGGCGGTCATCAACCTGCCCATTCCCGGCACGCACGGCGAGTTCCACGTAAAGACCGCGTGGGTCGAAGGCGTACCGTTCATTGCGGTGAAGGTCGCTTCGGGATTCTACGACAATCCGGCTCTGGGCCTACCAACCGGCTCCGGCCTGATGGCGCTATTCGACGCCTCGACGGGCATGCCGGTGGCGCTGCTGTTCGACAACGGCTTCCTGACGGACATCCGGACCGGGGCTGCGGGCGCGGTCGCGGCGGACTGCCTGGCGCGGCAAGACGTGACCACGGTTGGCGTCATTGGATCGGGCGTCCAGGCCCGGCACCAGGTCCGCTGCCTGAAGGAAGTCCGGCCGTTCCGCCGGCTCCTGGCGTGGAGCCCGGACGGCGAAGGTCTCGAGAGCTACTGCGCTGAAATGCGCGCGTCGCTCGGCATCACCGCCACGGTTGCCGCGTCGGCCGAAGAGGTGTGCCGCGCGGCGGACGTCCTCATCACCGCCACGCCCTCGCGCGAACCCATCGTCCGGGCCGACTGGTTGAGCCCGGGCCAGCACATCACCGCGCTGGGCTCGGACACACCCGGCAAGCAGGAACTCGAGGCGGCATGCCTGTCGCGCGCGGACCTCGTGGTGGTGGACCGGCTCTCGCAGTGCGCGCGGTTCGGCGAGCTCTCGCACGCGCTGGCGGCTGGTCTTCTTCGGGAGGCGGACGTCAGCCAGCTCGGAGAGGTTGTGGCGGGCGCCAGGTCCGGCCGCACGCGGGACGACCAGATCACGGTGTGCGACCTGACGGGCGTCGGATTCCAGGACACGGCCATCGCGGCGCTGGCCTGGGAACGCGTACAAGCAAAAGGCCTCGCGCCGAACACGAGGCCTGCTAGCAAAGGAAATGTATGATGGATGGTACCGGTACGGGGATTCGAACCCCGGTCCCGTGGCTGAGAACCACGTGTCCTAACCCCTAGACGATACCGGCACTCGCCGTTAAGAACTTCTTATTCTAGCCAAGAATTCCATGTCGCTCAAGACCATTCTGCTCCTCGTGGCCGTTCTGCTCGTCGTCGCGGGCGGCGTCGTCTATTACCTGGCCGGCCAGGAACCAGGACCGCTCGTCACCCCGCACGGGCCGGCGGCACTTGGCAGCGGCGCCACGCAACTCGACGTGTCCGTCGAAACGATGGGGACGAAACTGACGGGGCTCACGGTCAGGCTCGAACAAGGCAACCAGCAGTTCCCGGTCTTCGCGCTCGACGCGCCCGGCGACGCCAAGTTTGCGCAGGAGACGCCGGACCGCATGCGGCTCACGAAGCCGATCCCGGCCAAGAGCTTTTCGGGACTCAAGGACGGCCCGGCTCGCTTCGTCATCACGGCCGAGCGCCAGGTCCTCCTCGGCCTGCGGCGCGCCGTGTCGACGACGGTGCACGAGATCAAAGTGCGATTGACCCCGCCGACGCTGAGCGTGGTATCGACGCACCACTACATCAAGCTGGGCGGCGCCGAGATGATCGTCTACCGCGTGGCCCCGCCAGACGCGGCGTCCGGCGTGGCCGTGGGTGATCGTTTCTACCCCGGCTTCCCCACCAGCGGCATCAAGGGCGCGAAGACCACGGACCCCACACTGCGCGTCGCGTTCTTCGCCCTGATGTTCGACCAGGACACCAGCACGCCGATGAAATTGGTGGCGCACGACAGCGCCGGCAACTCGGCATCGGCCGAGTTCGATCACAAGACGTTTACCGACAGATTCCATCGCAGCCGCGTGCCAGTCGACGACGCATTCCTGAGCCGTGTGGTGCCTGCCATCCTGCAGGCCACGCCGGACCTGAAACTGGCGGCCGGGACGCCGGAGGAACGGGTGCAGGCGTTCCTCGCGATCAACGGCGACCTGCGGCGCAAGAATGCGGCGTTCATCGAGGCGACGGCCAGGGACACGGCCGCCGACATGCTGTGGAAGGGCCCGTTCCGCCGCATGGCGCGGGCGGCGTCTGCCGCGGTGTTTGCCGACCATCGGACCTATGTGTCCGGCAATCGTGAAATCGATCAGCAGGTGCACCTGGGCGTCGACCTGGCCTCGACGAAAGGCGCAGCCGTGGCCGCAGCGAATTCGGGCCGCGTGGCGTTTGCCGGCCCTCTCGGCATCTACGGCAACTGCGTGATCATCGACCATGGGATGGGCATCGGGTCGCTCTACGCGCACCTCTCGAAGATGGACGTCGAGAAGGGCGACACCGTGCAGGCCGGCGAGGCGATCGGCAACAGCGGCATGACCGGCCTCGCGGCGGGCGACCACCTGCACTTCACGACGCTGGTGGACGGCCGCCCCGTCAACCCGGTCGAGTGGTGGGATCCGCACTGGATCATGGATCGCATCGATCGCAAGCTGTTCGAAGCGGGCATTACGGCTGACGCGCCCAAGCTGGGCGAGGCGAAGGACGGCACGAAGCCGACGACGGCGCGCACCAAGGCCAGGGCCGCCGCCAAGCCGAAGACACCGGCCAAGTCGAAGAAGCACTGAGGCCGTGATCATCGAGGCCGCATGACCGGATCCTCTAGCGACTACGTCACGCTCGCCAAGCCCCGGCTCAACATGCTGGTGGTGGCGACGACCCTCGCCGGGTACTACATGGCGGGGCCGGCACGCGCGAACTGGGTGGTGCTGGCCCACACGCTGATTGGCACGACGCTGGTCGCGAGCGGCGCGTCGGCCTTCAACCAGTTGATGGAAATCGAATCGGACGGCCTGATGCGCCGGACGCGGGCGCGGCCGCTGCCAGCCGGGCGTCTCACCGCGAAAGAAGCGCGCGTGTTTGCGCTGGTGCTGTCACTCGCGGGCATCGCCGAACTGGCCCTCGGCGTGAACCTGCTCACGGCCGGCGTGGCCGCTGCCACATTGCTCACTTACACGGTGTTCTACACGCCGCTCAAAAAGCGCACGTCGTTCGCCACCGTGGTGGGTGCCATCCCGGGGGCGCTCCCGCCCATGATCGGCTGGGCCGCCGTGCGGAACGACCTCTCCATCCAGGCCTGGATCCTGTTCGGCATCGTCTTCCTCTGGCAGATGCCGCACTTCCTCGCCATCGCCTGGATGTACCGCGAGGACTACAAGGCCGCGGGGTTCCCGCTGCTGCCCGTCGTCGAACCCGACGGCGCATCGACCGGGCGGCAGGCACTCATCTACGCCGCGGCGCTCGTTCCGCTGAGCCTTGCGCCGACCGTCGTCGAGATGACGGGCATCCCGTACCTCGTTGGCGCATCGATCCTGAGCGTGCTGTTCCTCGGACTCGCGATCCGGTTTGCGTCCGCGCGGACGACGCCATCGGCGCGGCGGCTCTTCTTCGGATCGATTGCCTACCTGCCGCTGCTGTGGATCCTGATGGTCCTGAACCGGACGTAACGGATGTCGATCTCGGACTTGCCGGCGCTCAACGCCACGCTGAACGGCACGGCGGCGGTGCTGCTGACGGCAGGCTACATCATGATCCGGACGGGCCGCCGGGATGCGCATCGCGCGTGCATGCTGGGCGCGTTCCTCGCATCGACGCTGTTCCTGGTGTCGTACGTCGTCTATCACGCCCACGCGGGCTCAAAGCTGTTCCCGGGCACGGGCGCGATCCGCACGCTGTACCTTGCAATCCTCGCCACGCACGTGGTGCTGGCCGCGGTCATCCTGCCACTGTCCATCACAACCCTGGTGCGCGCGCTCCGCGGCCGGTTCGACACGCACCGCCGCATCGCCCGGTGGACGCTGCCGATCTGGCTCTACGTTTCTGTGACCGGCGTCGTCATCTACCTGATGCTGTACCGGATGTAAGACCGTCAGCCCGCAGGGACGGTTCCTCCGCACACCGGGCTCGGCAACCAGGGTCAGCACCCGCCATCGGGTTCGCGTCTCACTCCGCCTCCCCGCTCACTCTCGCCGGTCAAACGTGTCGTCGCGGGTCATTTCGATGACGCATGGGGCGCAGGAATCGACCGCCCCGCGGGAGTCCGACGGGACGACACGTTTGTCGGAGCTCTGAGTCGGCTCGGTTCGAGGGGCCGCTTCGTGAGTCCGCGAACCCTCGTAGTAGCGCCGGCGTTTCCGCCCGTGAGGTGGACTCTGGAGCAAACCGTGCGAGCACGCCGCTTCCAATCACGACAAGTGCATCGACGAGCCAGACTTCCGCGGGGCGGGAGATTGTAGCGCCCCATGCGTCACTGAATGCACCCGCGGCGATGCACTTGACCGGCGTGTCGAGCCCGGTTTGCAGAAGAGACGCCTCACGGGCGGAGTCCCGCGCCGGCACGCGGGGCGGAAGCGCCTCTACACAGGGCTGGAGCCCTGTGCCACGGACCCCTCGCGGGTCAGCCAGGCTGGAGCCTGGCGCTCCCAGGCCGGACCGTCACACAGGGCTGGAAGCCTGGCGCTCCCAGGCCGGACCGTCACACAGGGCTGGAGCCTGGCGCTCCCAGGCCGGACCGTCACACAGGGCTGGAAGCCTGGCGCTCCCAGGCCGGACCGTCACACAGGGCTGGAGCCTGGCGCTCCTAGGCCGGACCGTCACACAGGGCTGAAGCCCTGTGCCACGTACGAGCGCTGAGGGCCTATCGGTAGAGCAGATACTTCGCCCGGAGCGCGCGCCAGGGGCCTTCGGCTCGAGCCCAGCTGTTGGCAATCACTTCCGGGTCGTCGCCGGACCGGATCCGCTTCACGGCATCGGCGCCGAACAGCCGCCCGACACCATCAACCGTGTACTGCTTCGGATAGCGCGTATAGAGCAGCGACGCGACCTCGATCCCCACGCGCACGGGCTTCAGCTTGCTGCGATCGGTGACAACGATGAAGACGCCCTGGCAGAGCTCGTTGGCGTACTTGCTGCCCGTGGGCGTGAACGAGACGGGATAGAACCGCACCCCGGGCAAGCCGCGCGTGTTCAGCTCGGCCGCCAGCGTCACGCCGTCGATCCACGGCGCCCCGAGTTGCTCGAACGGCGTGTCCGTGCCCCGGCCGACCGACAGGTTCGACGCTTCGATCCCGCCAATCCCCGGATACAGGCTGGCCGCCACCAGGTTCCGCATGTTCGGGGACGGGTTGATCCACATCACGCCGGTGTCGTCGAACCAGTCGTCCCGGTTCCAGTTCGTCATCTTCACCACGGTCAGGTTGGCGCCGATCTTGTTCTCGGCGTTGAACAGCGTCGCCAGTTCACCGAGTGTCATCCCGTGCCGGATCGGCATCGGGAAGTAGGCGGTGAACCCCAACTCCGTCTTCTCCAGCGTCGGCCCCTCGATGGCGGTGCCGGTAACGGGGTTCGGGCGGTCGAGCACGACGACCGCGATCTTCCGCTTGGCGGCTTCCTCCATCACGTACGCCAGCGTCGTCGTGTAGGTATAGAAACGCGCGCCGATGTCCTGCAGGTCCACCACCATGGTGTCGATGCCCTTGAGCATCTCGTCGGTCGGCCGCTGGGTGGCTCCGTAGAGGGAGTAGATCGGCAGGCCGGTCTTCTCGTCGGTTGACGACGGCACCTTCTCGTCGAGGATCCCGCGGATGCCGTGCTCGGGACTGAAGAGCGCGACAAGTTGCACGCCTTTCGCGCCGGCGATCAGGTCGATCGTCGCCTCGCCGGTGCGCGCGCGGCCCGTGTGGTTGGTGACCAGGCCCACCTTCCTGCCCTGCAGGAGTTTGAACCCGTCAGCCCGCAGGACGTCGATTCCGAAACGCGTGCGGCCGCCCGTCTCGTCCGACCGGTGCGGGATCGTGCTGGCCGCGCCGAAGTCCGTGCCCGTCAGGCGCACCTCCCGGTTCGAAATGGACTCGGGCACCTGGCGCAGCGCAGCGGCCACCACTGTCGCCACGCGCGCCCGGAGGGGCACCGCATCGCCCTTCCCGTTCGGATGGACGCGATTGGTCAGCAGGACCACGTACGTCCGGGTGATCGGGTCGATCCAGAACGAGGTCCCGGTGAAGCCGGTGTGGCCGAACGAGCCGACGGGCAGCAGTTCGCCGCGATTCGACGAGTAACTCGTGTCGATGTCCCAGCCGAGGCCGCGCACGCTGGCCGACGAGGCCGGCGACGCGGGGGACGTCATCTTCACCACGGAGAGCGGCGAGAGGATGCGCGTTCCCGCCAGCGACCCGCCGTCCAGGATCATCCGGCAGTAACGCGCGATGTCGGCCGCCGTGCTGAACAGGCCGGCGTGACCCGCTACGCCGCCCATGCGCCGCGCCGTCGGGTCGTGGACGACGCCGCGCATCATCACCTGGCTGGTCCCGGTGCACGGCCACGAGTACGGCGCGCAGTTCTCGGTGGGGGCGATGCGCGGCCGCAGGGCCTCGGGCGGGTTGAACATCGAGTCCACCATCCCGAGCGGCTTGAACACGCGCTCGCGGGCAAACACGTCGATCCGCTGGCCGCTCACGCGCGCCACGATCTCCGCCAGCAGGAAGAAGTTGATGTCGCTGTAGACGAACCGCTCGCCGGGCGCCGACGTCGGCACTTCGTCGCACGCCCGCGCGATGGCGGCGTCGTAGGTGGTCCAGGTGTCGTCGCTCAGGTCGAGATCGGGACGAAGCCCGGAGTAGTGCGTCAGCAGGTGGCGAACCGTGATCGGTTCCTTGCCGTGACGGCCGAAGTCCGGGATGAAGGTGGCCACACGATCGGTCATCCGGATCTTCCCTTCCTCGACGAGGATCATCACGCTCGTCGCCGTCGCCACGACCTTGGTCATCGACGCCATGTCGAAGATCGTGTCGACCGTCATCGGCTCAACGGCCGGCACGAGTGCCCGGTTGCCGTACGCCTTCTGGTAGACGATCTCGGAGCCGTGACCGACGAGCAGGACTGCGCCGGGGATCTGCCTCTCGGCGATCGCGCGGGCGACGTGCGCGTCCACCGTGGCCAGGCGCGCCAGATCGAACGCAGGCGTCTTCGACGCGGCGGGTTGAATGGCCGCGGCCGATGCGGGCCGCGCCGGGGGCTGCCCCGCCAGGCTCACGGCCGCCACAACGACGAGGATCAACGCGCACAGGTACTTCGACACGGTCTGACCTCCCAGGCACTCTTTCCGGAATGGTAAGCTAGCACGAAATGAGTTCCCAGAAAGGCCGGCGCAAGCCCGCGCCGCGTCCTCCGGAGCCGGCCGCCCCGCGGCCACGCGGGCGTGCGGTCAGCCTCGTCGCCGGCCTGGTGGTCCTGGCTGCCGTCGCCGGCTCCGCCTGGTGGTGGCTCGGAACCGCGCATGCCGGCGGCGGGCCGATCATCTTCATTTCGATCGATACGCTCCGCGCCGACCACCTGCCAATCTACGGGTATCGCAGCGTCAGGACGCCGGCGATCGATGCCCTGGCCAAAGACGGCCTGGTGTTCGAACGGGCGTACGCGCACGCGCCGCAGACGCTACCGTCGCACGTGTCGATCCTGTCCGGCCGCCTGCCCTTCGAATCGGGTGTGCGCGACAACGTCGGGTTCACGATCAGGCCCGACATGCCGCTCCTGGCGGAGTTGCTGCGCGCCAAGGGCTACGCCACGGGCGGCGCGGTGTCGAGTTTCGTCCTGCGGAAGGAAACCGGCCTCGACCGCGGGTTCGACTTCTACGACAGCCACATGCCGGAAGCCGCGCCAGACCGGCCAATCGGTCAGATCGAGCGGCCGGGCGAGGACACGCTCGCGGTCGCCAGGCGGTGGATGGACGGCCTCGCGTCACCGCGGTTCTTCCTCTTCTTCCACATCTACGAGCCGCACAAGCCGTACGCCCCGCCGGCCCGCTTCTCGGCCTACGCGCCGTACGATGGCGAGATCGCGTGGTCGGATGAGATTGTCGGCCACCTGCTGGACTACCTGAAGGCCCGCAAGTGGTACGACGACGCCACCATCGTGCTGGTCTCGGACCACGGGGAAGGCCTCGGCGATCACGGGGAGCAGGAGCACGGCTTGTTCGTCTACGACGAGACGATTCGGGCCGCGCTGGCCGTGAAGCTGCCGCGCGAACGGCGCGCCGGCGTGCGCGTCGTGACGCCGGTGCAACACATCGACCTCGTGCCGACGGTGCTCGACTGGGTTGGCGCACCCGCACCGGCCGGCCTGCGCGGCCGCTCGCTGCGGAGCCTCCTCGAGACTGGAACCGGCAATCTGGGCGAGCCCGGCTTCTACGCCGAGGCACTCTACGGCCGCTACCACTACGGCTGGAGCGATCTCTACGCCCTGACGGACGCGCGCTTCCGTTTCATCAAAGCGCCACGGCCGGAGCTCTACGATCTGGAACAGGACCAAGGCGAGACGCGGAATCTCGCCGAGTCGAAAGGACAGACGGCCGCCGCGATGCGGTCGGCGCTCGACACGATCCTGTCTGGCGCCGCCGTGGACAAGCCTGGAAGCGTGTCCAAGGAGGACATCGCGCGCCTGCAGGCGCTCGGCTACGTGGGGTCGCAGGTGGACGTCTCGTCGGCGCCGGGCACGTCGCTGCCCGATCCGAAAGACAAGATCGGCGTGCTCGAGTTGCACCGCCGCGCGGTCGAACTCGGGTCGAGCCGCGACTTCGATGGGTCGATCGCGCTGCTCAAACAGATCCTTGCCGGCAACGCGGGCATGAAGGACCTGTGGCTGCAACTGGGCGTCGCGCAGGTACGCGCCGGCCGTCTGCCGGACGCGCTGGCCACGTTCAAGCGCCTGGTCGAGGTGGACCCGTCTGACGGCAAGAGCCTGATCAGCGTGGCGCAAGTGCTGACCGGGATCGGGCGACTCGACGAGGCGGCCGCCAACGCGCGGGCGGCCCTGGCCATCCTGCCGGCCGCGGATGCCGCTTCCCGGGCGTCCGCGTACGAAGTGCTCGTCAACGTGGCCCTGGCAGGCAACGACGCGGCGGCGGCCAGGAAGGAAGCGGCGGAGGCGCAGAAGGTCGATCCCGGCTTTCCGCTGTCCGCATACACCGATGCGCTGATCCTGTACAACGCAAAGCGCTACGCCGAGGCGCTCCCGCTGTTCCAGGAAACGATCACGCGAATCGGCGCGCGCACGATCGGCATCCAGGGCCTCTATTACTACACCGGCGACACGCTGGCGCGCCTGGGCGAGGCGCGCGCGGCGATCGACGCGTTCACCATGGAAACGCGCCTGTCGCCGGAGGACATCCGCGCGCACCGCGGTCTGGCCGTGATGTATCGGACCGACGGACAGATCCAGGCATCCAGCGAGGCGCTGGCGCGGCTCGTGCGGTCGGTACCGACGCCAGACGGCTACGCGATGGCGATCCGTCTGGCCACGATGTTCGGCGAGCGGGACCGGGCCGCCACCTGGCAGCGGGAGGCCGCGGCCCGGTTTGGTGACGCCGCCATGACCGCAGCCGAGAAGCGCACCCTTCCCGAGGGAGCGGCCCAGAAGCCGCGCACGTGAGTAAGAAGCGCACCGCACCCCAGGCGCCAGCTGGGAAGACACACCAGCAGGCGGCCCCCGCGCCAACGCGAGCGGCCTGGCGCGTGCGGCCCGCGACGGCCGTGGCGGGGATCGGGGCGATTGCGGCCGTGGCATTCGTCGTGCTCCGCGTCACGTCCGGTCCCACGCCGCCCGCATTCGTGCATCAGCCCGACCAGAACGTCCTGCTCATTACAATCGACACCCTGCGCGCTGACGCGGTGGGCTGCTACGGCGGGCGGGCACCGACGCCCAACATCGATGCGCTTGCCGCACAGGGCATGCGCTTCGACTCGGCCCATTCGCACGCCGTCGTCACGCTGCCCTCCCACGCCAGCATCCTGACCGGCCTGTACCCGACGCAGCACGGCATCCACGATAACTATGGATTCCGCCTCGCGCCCTCGGTGCCCACGCTGGCGTCGAGGCTCAAGGCGCAGGGCTTCGCCACAGGCGCGTTCGTCGGCGCGTTCCCGGTCGACTCGCGCTTCGGCCTGACGACCGGGTTCGACACGTACGACGACCGGTATCCGGGCACGTCCGGCGGCCGCGAGTTCGTCCTTCCGGAGCGCAGGGCGGCCGAGGTCGTGGCCGTCGCCAACCGGTGGCTGAGCCGACGGCAGGGCAAGTGGCTGGCCTGGGTGCACCTGTTCGATCCCCACGCGCCGTATCGACCGCCTGCGCCGTTCGATCGCGAATACGCCGGCGCGCCCTACTTCGGCGAGGTGGCGTACACGGACTCCGTGCTGGCGTCGCTGCTCGGTGCCGCGGCGGCCGCGTCGGGCGGCCGGCCCACGCTCGTCATCATCACCGGCGACCACGGCGAGGGACTCGGCGATCACGGCGAGCAAACGCACGGCGTGTTCGCATACGAGTCCACGCTTCGCATTCCCCTGATCGTGGCCCAGTTGCCGGCGGGCAACCTCACCTGGAACGCGCCTCCGGCACCCGCAGCGGGCGCAGGCTATGTCGTGCCGGCCCCGGTCAGCCACGTGGACATCGTCCCGACGGCGCTCGATCTGCTGAAGTTGCCGGCCGCAACCGATCTGCCGGGCCGGTCGTTGATGGCCACCGCGGCGGCGCGCGATTCGGGCGGCCCTGCGCCGGGCTCGTACTTCGAGGCGCTCACCGCGTCGCTCAACCGGGGATGGGCACCCCTGCGCGGCGTCGTGCAGGGACACGAGAAGTACATCGATCTGCCGCTGCCCGAACTGTACGATCTCCACGCCGACCCGCGCGAGGGCACCAACCTCGCCGACCGGTCCGCCGAACGCCTTCGAGTGCTGGACGTCCTCCTCAAGGGCTTCCCGAACATGTCGGCGGCGGTCGCACGCTCGTCGTCCGATCCCGAGGCATCGGCCCGCCTCCGCGCGCTCGGGTACGTGAGCGGAAACGCGGCGAAGAAGGATCGCTACACGGACGCGGACGATCCGAAACGCCTGATCGCCGTGGATCAGGAGATTCACCACGTCATCGACCTCTACCAGCATGGGCGCGCAGCCGAAGCGGTCCCGATCTGCGAGCAGGTCGTGGCCGAGCACCCCGGGATGGAGGTTGCCTACTCCTACCTGGCGATGCTGCAGTGGGAACTGGGCACGCCGGCGGCGGCCGTCGGCACGCTGAGGACGGCCCTGGCCAGGGGCCTCGACAGCACCGCGATCCGCGCGAAGCTTGGCGCGTACCTCGCCGAAAGCGGCCGGGGGAATGAAGCCATTCCGCTGCTCGAAACAGCGGTCGCGGGCGACCTGCCAGACCTTGACGCTCTCAACGCGCTGGGCATCGCCCTGGCGAGCGTGAACCGAACCAGGGAGGCCGAAGCCAGCTTCCGGCGGATCCTCCAGGTGAGTCCCGCAAATGCGATGGCGCTCGAGAATCTGGGGTCCATCGCGCTTGGCCGCCGCGACTACGAGGCCGCGCGGGACTTCTTCACGCGCTCCCTGGAGAGCGATCCGGCTTCGGCACAATCGCACAACGGCCTGGGTGTCGTCGAAATGACGGCAGGCCATCGAAAGGCGGCCATCGACCACTGGAAGCGGTCCGTGGCCCTCGACGCGACCAACTTCTACGCTCTCTTCAACGTGGGCATGGAACTGGTCAACGACGGGCAGCCGAACGACGCCCGCCCCTACCTCGAGCGTTTCGCGCGCACCGCGCCGCCGGCGTTGTACGCCGCGGACATTCGCACCGTCCAGGCGGTTCTCGCACGCATATCCGGCGTCCGCTAGCATCGAGTCCGGCAGGATCCCTCTCGATGCGGCCGTGCTACGATCAAGGAGGCATCCCGCATCCGCACGGGACAGGTGTCGAATGAAGTCATCTTCCGTCGTCGCCACCATTCTCCTGCTTGCGCTCGCCATCGGGCCGGGCACGGCATCGCTCTCTGGACACGCACCGGCGCAGCCGCCGGCGGCCCAACCTCCACCCACGTTTCGTTCTGGCGTCGATGTCGTCCGGATGGACGTGCGCGTGGTGGATGGACGCGGCAAGCCGGTCACGGACTTGAAAGCCGACGACCTGGAGGTCCTGGAGAGCGGACAGGTCCGCCCGATCGTCGTCTTCCAGCACGTCGCGGAGCCGTCTGGCTCGTACGTCGAGGTGGCGCGCCGCACGATTGGCGCGGAGGTTTCCACCAACCGCGGGGCGCCGCGCGGTCACCTGTACATCATCGCGTTCGATCAGAGCCACATCACGCCCGGCAACGAACAGCGCGCACGGCAGGCGGCCGATCGGTTCATTCGCAACCGGGTGCGCCCGGGCGATCGCGTAGGCCTCTTCGCCCTCGGCGGACCGGGGCCGCGCGTGCCCTTCACGGCAGACACGCGTGCGGTCCTGTCGCGCCTGATCGAAGTGCGCGGCATGCTCGACAAGGAGGCGTTCGGCACGATGGGCGGCATGACGGTCTTCGAGGCCTACGAAATCACCCGCGGCAACGACACCGTGCTGCAGCGCGTGGTGGCCCGGGCGAATTCCAGCGACCCGTCCGTCGACCTGGCCGCCGCGGTTCAGAATGCCCGGGCCGGCGGACTGCCGGACGCGACGCCGTACAGCCTGCTCCAGAGCGTGCTCAAGACCAACGCCAAGAGTGTCGTCGATCGAGCAGACGGCGAGACCCGGGCGTTCCTCGCCGACTTCGCGACCGTCATCAGGAGCGTGGCGGGATTCGAGGGCCGCAAGTCCGTCATCCTGATCTCCGAAGGCTTCTTCAGCGACTACGTCCGTGCTGAAGTCGACCGCGTTGCGGCGGCGGCGGCCCAGGCGTACGCCGCCATCTACTCCCTCGACGTCAATCGCCGCGGAACGGATCTGAACCAGGCCACGCCGGCGGGCAACGATCCATCGGTCGAAATCCAGGATCGCGTCGAGCCGCTCGGCAGCCTGGCCGCCGAGACGTCCGGTGAACTGGTGCTGGATGCCAGCTCGCGCATGGATGCGACGTTCGAACGGATTGCCGACGAGTCGCTCGACTACTACGTCGTGGGATTCGAGCCGGCGGGCGGGAGCCAGGGGACTGATTCGGACCGGTATCATCGCGTGACCATCCGCGCGAAGAAGGGCGGCCTGTCGGTCCGGACCCGGACCGGTTACGCGTTCCGGGACGCCGCCACGGGCAAGGACAGGCGCAGGAACATCGATATGGCGCTGGCCGCGCCATTCCCGCAGCAGGGCGTGCCGGTTGATGTGACGACATACGTGTCGCGCGGCACGTCGCCGGGCGCACACCGCGTGGTGCTCAGTGTCGAGGCCGAGCTGCCCGTCGAGAGCGGCGGCTCGCGGAAACCGGCGGACGTCGTCTTCGTGGCCCGGAGCACCCGTGACGGTCGCGTCGTGGCCAGCGGCACGGATGTGATGACGCTGCCGACAGCACCGGCGCGCGGCGGCGCCGGCATCGGTCGCTACCACGTCCAGTTTGAGGCCCCGCCCGGCGAGTACCTGATGCGTGTCGTCGTCCGTGAACCGGACGACGGCGTGACCGGGAGCGTCGACCGGCGATTCGACGTCCGGTACTTTGACGGGACCGACGTCACCGCCAGCGACCTGTTTGTCGGTCGCGGCGGGCGCGATGCCCTTCCCGTGCGCGCCAGGGCGTACTCGGGTGACGGCCTGACGGCCGCCATCGAGATCTACGCGAGGAACGCCGGAGACCTCGAGACCGCTGGCGTCGACGCCGCGCTGCTCGATGCAGACGGAGCGGCCGTCGTCCGGACGAAGGCGACCCTGCAGGAAGTGAAGCATGCGCCCTCCTCGATCTCGTCCCGCGTCGCGGTCATCGACCTTCCCCTGGCTTCGCTTCCGGCTGGCGACTACGCACTGCGTGCCACGCTGAAGTCAAAAGGAGAAACGGTTCAGACGTTCGAGCGCGAAGTCGAGGTCCTGCAAGGCTCGGCGCCGCCGGTCACGGAGCCCCAGCAGGCTCCCCCGAGGGCCTTCAACCCGACGGACATCCTGAACGGCGCCCTGACGCAGCGTTTTATTTCGAGGCTGCTGAACGAAGTCACGGATCCCGCCACGAGGAAGGCGGCGCTGCTGGCGAATGCCCAGACGTGGGATTCGCTGGCGGCAGCGGTGCCCGTGGCGGCGCTCAGCACGAAGCAGGGGCTGGTCCTGCGCGGCCTGGGCCGGTTCGCCAGGCGGCAGTACACTGACGCGTCCGCTGATTTCCAGGCGGCACTCGCATTGGACGCGGATGAAGAAGTCACGGCGTTCCTGCTGGGGTGGGCGCGTTCGGCCGGCGGCGACAAGGCTGGCGCGATCACGGCGTGGCGGGCGGCGACCGTGGCGGCACCCGCGTTGATTCCAGCCTACCTGGCGCTGGCCGACGCGTACATGGAACAGGCCCAACGGGACCTGGCGTTGCAGGTGGTCCGGGCCGGCCTGGCGGCAAACCCGAAGTCCCTGGAGTTACAGGGCAAACTGGCTGAACTCGAACGGCGGTGATGGCATGGCGGCGCTCGTGGCGGTCTTGTGGCTCCTGGCGGGAATCGGTCCCCAGGCCATCGATGCGACCAGGCTCACGCTGTCCGGACCGACGACGCTCGTCGAGCTGAGTGGCGGCACGCTGCCGGGGTTCCCGGTCCGCATGTCCTGGTCGGCCGACGGGACCGAGATCTACATCCGGCTGGTGCGGCGCGACCGGTGGGGCAACGAGACCGTCTTCCACCGCGTCATCTCCGCGCGCGGCGGCCCGGCAAGCACGGTCCAGCGCGAGCCGCCATGGTCGCACACGTACTGGGCGATGAAATCGACGTACGCGTGCCCTGGTGTGCCCGGGTTCCGCGTGGACTCCGAGACGAGAACTGAGCAGGTGTCGCCCACGAGTGCCGGGATTGGCGGATCGATCGCGCAAAACTCCGGTGATCCGTACGGCCCCGGATTCGACCTCGGACCGCAGGGCCAGGCCATTCTTGCCCGGGCCATGCAGTCCCAGATGGTCACGACCGTGACGATGAAGATCAAGGGCCAACTCGTCTCGGCGTTCGTCAACACGTCGCCGATGCCCGGATTGATGTTCGGCTGGGCGCCGGAAGGCCTGGCGGCGGTGGCGTTCGCCGGTCCGAAGAGGCAGTTGGTGGTGATGGACCAGCGTGGGCAGCGCCACGAGGTGCCGGGGACGGAGGGCGTGCTGCTGCCGGCGTGGTCGCCAGACGGCGCGCGCCTGGCCTGGCTCGAGCAGGGCGGATCGCGCAAGTTCGTACTGAAGATGACAACGGTCGGAGGAACACGATGATCGCGATTCTCGTGGTAGCGCTGATGATGCCGCAGGCACCGGCGGACACCGCGGCAGCGCTGGACGCCACGCGGGTCACGGTGTCGGCGCCCAAGAAGGTCGCAGAGGTCGATGCCGGCACGGCCAAGGGCGATGTCGTGGGCCTGGCGTGGTCGGGCGACGGGGCCATCCTGTACTTGCGCTCGGCCGAGTACGACCGGTGGCGCAACGAACGCGCCCATCATTTCCTGTTCGATGCCGCGAGCGGGAAGATGTCGGTCGTCGAAGCCATTCCGTCCTGGGTATCGTCCTACTGGATGTGGAAGTCGGGATACGTGGCTCCCGGAGTCCCCGAGATGAAGCTCGACACAGAAACGCAGTCTCAGATGGTGACGGCGGTCGGCACCGTGCGTGACGGCGGCCTGAGCCAGTCCCGGGCCGATCCGACGCAGCCGCAGATCGCGTCCGATTACGCGTCGGCCCAACAGGTGGCCACGGTCACGCTCAGACTGAAGGGGACCGTCGTCATCGAATCGGTCAACAAGTCCGTGCAGCCCGGTGCGATGTGGGGCTGGGCGCCATCACCGATCGGCGGCCTGGCGTACGTGGACGCCAAGAAACGCCTGATCCTGATCGATCGCAACGGCAGGACGTTCGAGGTCCCTGGCACGAGCGACGTGATGCTGCCAGCGTGGTCGCCGGACGGCAAGCGCATCGCTTTCGTTCGGAGGGCGGACAAGAAGAAGTACGTCATCAGCGTCGTGGAGGTTGCCGTCCGATGAACCCTCGCCTGGCGGCCGGATCGGCAGCGGTGGTGTTCCTGCTTTCGCTTGGCGGAACGGTGGAGTCCCGGCAATCCGCCCCGCCCCAGCAGGCGCAGCCGATGTTCCGGGGCTCGACCACCGTCATCGAAGTTGACGTGATCGTGCGCGACAAAGCACGCAAGTTCGTCGGCGATCTGCGCGCGAGCGATTTCGAGGTCTTCGAAGACGGGGTGCCCCAGGACGTCTCGGTCGTCTACCGGGTGGTCGGCCCGGGGGAAGCGCTCCCGCCCGGCGCCAGCGAGGGAGGCGCGCTGCCCGCTCCCCCGCCGCAGCAGATTCAGCGGGTGCTCGTCCTCTTCTTCGACCAGGCACACATCCAGCCGGGCGGATTCGATCGAGCGAAGAAGGCGGCGCTGGCATTCGTGACGAACGACTTCCGGCAGGGTGACGTCGGCGGTGTGGTGAGCGGCGGCACGATGGTGAACAACCGCCTGACCGGGTCACGCGGGGAGCTGGAAGCGGCGGTGCAGTCGCTCACACCTGCGCCGGAAATGTCGGCGGTCGGCCGTGAATTGCGCCAGTGGCCGCGCTTCGTCGATCTGTACGAAGCGTGGCGCGTCGTCCGGATGGAACCCGCGAACATGGCGAATGCCCGCACCATGCTCGACTTCGTGGTGCAGCGCGCCTGCGGAGAACAGCCGGATTCGTGCCGGGGCGCCGGCGGCGCGTCGATGGTCGAAGCCGAAGTTCAGAACAAGGCGACGCAGCTCGTGGCGCAGGCGCGAGTCCTCGGCAAGCAGACGTTGGACACGATGAATGGCCTCGCCAACGGCATGGCCAGGCTGCCGGGCCGCAAGACCATCATCATGATGACCGACGGTTTCTGGGTCGAGGACAGCATGGGCAGCCTGCGTGACGTCGTCTCGCGGGCCTCACGCGCGTCCGTGCGCATCTACGCGCTCGACACGCGCGGACTGAACCGGGGCACGGCCAGCAGTGACATCATCAGCGCGGCCAATCCCCAGCAGCCGCAACTGGCCGGGCCGAGCATGGGCGACGTGTCGGCCGACGGCCCGAACAGTCTCGCCGTGGACACCGGCGGATACGTGATCCGGAACGAAAACGACTTCGGCAAGGCGTTCACGGAGATCGATCGGGACACCAGCAGCTACTACGTCGTTGGTTTCAGGACCTCGAAGCAGCTCGACGGCAAGTTCCACGAGGTCGACGTGAAGGTGAAGCGGTCCGGCGTCACCGTGCGAGCCCGGAAGGGCTATCTCGCGCTGCCCGAACTGGCGCAGGCGCAACCGGCAGCAACGCCCGGTGAGGGCGCGCCAGCCGCGCCATCGACGGCCGCCAGAGAGGCGGCTCCGGCTGCGACCCCGCCGGTGGCCGGCGCCGCAGTCGAAACGCCAGCCGCGACGCTCAACGCGCCGGCGCCAGAACTGGCCGGTGCACTGCGCCTGCGCCCGGACATGTCCGAGCAGGTAGCCAGTCTGGAACCGAAGGCCGCCAAGGCTGGCGCATCAGCCGCGTACCCGGCCAACCTCATGAAGCAGGCTCGCGACGGGTGGGCGGCGTATCAGCGCGGCGCCGTGGGAGACGCGCAGAAGTCCCTGGAACCGGCGGCAGCCCATGCGGCCGCGCCGCCGTGGGTGGTCTACGTGCTCGGATGGTCCCAGTACGCGCAGGCCCAGGCGGTAGCTGCGGCCGTGTCGTGGGAGCGCGTGCGCGCGGCGGTGCCGGAGTTCAGCGCCGTCTATTTCGACCTGACGGACGCGTACCTGCGTCAGCGCGAGTTCGGCAAGGCCGTCGACGTGCTGCGCGCGGCCGAAAAGCGCTGGCCGAAGGACGTCGAGGTCTACAACGCGCTCGGTGTCGTGCAGTTGTCGCGGGGCGCGCTGGATGATGCCATCACGACGTTCGAGAGCGGCGTGGGCGTCGGGCCGGCCGATGCGACCGCGGCCTATAACCTGGCCCGCTCGCTCGAACTGCGCTTCGTCAGGGCCTCGCGCCAGCGCCGAGGCGGCGCGGGCTCCGTGCAACTGGGTCCGATGCTCCAGGATCGGGACCGCGCCGTGGAGTACTACAAGCGCGTTGTCGCCCTGGGCGGCCCGTTCGTCGAGCAATCGAAGGAAGGTCTAACCCGCCTCGGCGTGAAGTAGGCGGCGTACAAGAAAAACCCCGGGAGCGCCTTGCGGCACCCCCGGGGTCTGGAATCCCACCGGCCGGGCGATCCGGCCAGCCCATCCCTAGAACATGAACCGCAGGCCGATACGCGCGATGCGCGGCTGCATGTACTCGAGCGGCAGGGTGTAGTTGCCCGCCGTGAACTTGTACTGCCGCTGCAGGATCGTATTGCTGTTGAACAGGTTGAAGATGTCGAAGTCGATCGCGGCCGACATGCCGTGCGCGAACTTGATGCGCTTGCCAATGCGGAAGTCCAGCGTCTGGACGGCCGGCAACTTGGCCTGGTCAACCGGATTCACCAGGATCAGCGTCTTCGTGCTGCCCAGCGTGTCCGTGAAGCCGCCGCTCGTGGAACGGTTCCACGGCATCGGGTAGCCCTGGCGCAGCAGGTAGCTGGCGCCGAGGTCGATGTCCCACTTGAGCTGGTAGGCACCGTTGGCGATGATCTGGTACTTCGGCTGCACCATGTAGATGTTGCTCTTGCCAGACCCGCCGGACTGGATCATCACCAGGCCGCCGTCCAGGTTCGGCGCACCCATCACGGGCGTCGGGTTGCCCTGGCCGAGGTTCGAGCCGAAGTACTCGCGCCAGCTGTTCGTGGAGAAGCCCAGGCGGGCCATCCACTTGTTCGACATCCGCTTCGTCGCGGAGACCTCGAAGCCCTCGTACTTCTGGTGGTAGTCCGGGCGGGCGGTGTAGACCGTGCCCTTGGCGGCGTCGTAGACCACGCCGGTGCTCAGGCCGTAATACGGCACCGTGTACGAGCCACTCGGCGAACCATCAATACCCGTCGGCAGCGTGCCGGTCACGTTGCCCTTGTAGGTGTAGTTGGCGCCGGTGATGTAGCCGGTCAGGCAGCTCGTGCACTGGATCGGGCGCCAGTTCATGCTGCCGACGTTGCGCCACGTGTACGACGCGCTGACTCCCAGGTTTGGCAGCAGCTCGTGGTCGACACCGAAGATCATCTCGTGCGTCTTCGGGTTGCCGTAGGCGCCCACCTTGTGGATCGAACTGCCCGTGGCACCCGGATTCGACGGGTTGTAGCCCCAGTAGTCGCCGTCGTTGATGTACGACTGGTAGGTCGACATCATGATCTCGCTCGGCTGGGCGATGTGGTCACCGTTGGCATCGAGCGCCGTCATGTAGAAGCCACGGTACTGCGCGACCGACAGGAAGCTCGACGCGCCAGAACTGATCTGGTCGGTGAACATCGCGTAAGTGGCGCGCAGCTGCGTCTTGTTGTTCTCACCCAGCGAGTAGGTGAGGCCCAGGCGCGGCTGAACGATGCTGAACACCAGCGCGTTGTTGATGCCGGGTGCGGTGAGCGCCGGAAGCACGGTGTTGAACGGAGCCACCGGAGCGGCTTCCGTCGACGGCAGCACGGATGACGTCTGACGGTCATAGCGCAGACCGAGGTTGATCGTCATCTTCTTCATCGTGATCGTGTCGCCGATGTACCAGTTGTAGTACTTGCCGGAAACGTCCGACGCGTACGGCGCGTTGACCGCCACCGACATGTACGGGTAGCCGGGGTACGTGCCGCCCGTGGCGTCGAAGATCGGAACGCCGGACTGCGCACCGTAGGTGTCGGTCCAGGAGTCATTGGCCCACGTGGACGTCGAGTGAACGTCCGCCTGCTTCCAGGTGAACCCGAACTTCAGTTCGTGGTTCTTGAGGAAGTAGTTGGCGTCCGCGACGAACGCCTTCTGCGGCCGGGCACTGATGTACGTGTAGGCCGAATCGTGCCACTGAGCATTGGCATCGACCCACGCCGGCGTGTTGCTGCCGCCCGCCGGAACCAGTTGGAAACCGCCCTTGACGTACGCGTAGCGGCCAACCACGAAGAAGTTGTCGCCACCGACCCAGTTCAGTTCGCCCTTGTACATCCGGTTCGGGCCGCCGAAACCGGCCTGGTTCTCCGTGGACCCCTGGTTGAAGGACGTCCCCCATCCGTTGCCGCGGCCCATCTTGGACTTGTCGGCCTGGAAGAACGTGAACGACCCGCGTACGCTCTTCGAGATCTGGCCCTGTGCCTTGAACGACACGTTCTTCAGGAACGTCTCGTCGTTGGTGCCCTGCAGGGTGATGATGTGGATGTCCTGGTTGCCGTACGCACCCCAGAACCACAGCCGATCCCTGACGATCGGGCCGCCCACGTCACCGCCGTAGTCCCGGAACATGTTGGTCCGGGGCCCCTTGCCGGTCGGCGAACCGAGCGCCGTCGCGGTGGCCGCATTGATGTTCGTGCCCTGCATCGACTCGTTCTCGAAGTAGAACTTGCCGTTGCCGTGGAAGTTGTTGGTCCCGGACTTCAGCATGAAGTTCAGCTGGATGCCGCCCGTGGCGCTCTTCGCATCCGCGCCGCCCGTGACGACGTTCATTTCGGAGAACATGTCGAAATCGTAGTAGAACGGCGACGACAGCGAGGACATGTCCGTGAGCGGCATGCCGTCCACGTTCCACGTGGTCTGGCCGCTGCTGGCGCCCTTACCCATGAAGCCGGCCTGCTGGCCCGATTCCGAACCGCCGACGTTGACGCGGTCCATCACGACGCCAGGGACCGACTGCATCACGACCCACGGGTCGCGCGCCGTCGGCACGTTCTGCAATTCGTCGAGGTTGACGCTGACCGACGTGCCCTGCTTCTTCGTGTCGATGGTCGGCGCTTCCGCCGTCACCGTCACGTTTTCCTTGGCTCCCGCCACGCCCATCTTCACGGAGAGCGGCATCGTCCCGCCCGCTGTAATCGGCAGGTTCGGGCTCTTGTAGTCCGCGAAGCCGGAGAGGGTGGCCTTGATGACGTAGGTGCCCGGGGCGAGGCTCAGGAAGCGGGCCAGGCCCTGTGAGTCGGACGTCGTGCTCTGGTTGAACGGACCCGAGAGCTCGATCGTCACGCCCGGCAAACGCGCGCCGGTAGTGTCGATGACCGTGATTTCGATACGGCCTGTATAGTTCTGAGCGGAAGCCGTGTTGGCCCAACCGAATACGACGACTGCCAGAAGGCCGACGGCAAGCAGCCGAAGATAGCGCAACTTCATAGTCCTCCATCCTCCTACAGATGGGCACCCTGGGGGGGTGCTGGTGCCGAAGAGCCTGCCCCTACAAGGGACTCTACGGGTCTAGCGCGCCGACGATAGGAAGACCCAAACGGGCCTTGCCACGAGAAACAGAACGTTCATTCAGTCGCCGGTAACGCCGGCCCGCCTGCGCAAACGAACTGACGGCATATTGAACGAAATACCAGTCTGTAATTGTAATTGGGATGCAGAAGCCAAGCCAAGCCTATTTTTCATGATTTTCGAGCAAATCCGTAAGGTCCAGGGCCGCTGAACTCGGCTTTATACGATGAACCGGAGATCTAATCCAAACTATTGGATCGCACCTCCGGATCCGGAGCGGGCGGGAGAGGCATGAAAGTGCCAGCCTTCGCTCGCTGAGCTTCGTCGGGGTCGCGACGTAGCGCCCTGCGCGGGGGCGGAAAGGTCCGTGGCTACTTCAGCTGCTCCAGAATCTTCCGCGCGGCCTCGGCTTCCGGCGCCTTCGGCGCCATCTGGAGGAACTTCGCGAGGTCGGCCTTGACCTTCTGGTAACTGGCAGCCTTGGCGGGTTCATCGCTGGCCGCGCCGGCCAATTGCAGGGTGCAGATGCCCCGGTAGTAATACGCATCGGGCGCCGACGGGAAGCGCGTGATCGCCTTCTCGAAGTAGGTGGTGGCTTCGGCCGCCTGGTTCTTGTTCATCATCGCGATGCCGAAGTTCACGTAGATCGCCGGATCCGTGATCTTGGCGTCGTCCACGGACGCCAGAACCTGCTTGCCTTCGTCGGCCTTGCCCTGCTCGAGGAGCAGGCTGCCGAGCAGCAGCTTCACTTCCTGCGCATTCGGGTCCCGGGCCATGACCGTCTTGAGGCGCTCGATCGCCTGCTCGGGCTGACCCTCGAGGTAGTAGACGCGGGCAATGAGCTGCTCCACGCGGTAGGCCGTGGGATAACGGGTGAGCACGGCCTCGTAGATGGCCCGCGCCTCGGCATACTTCTTCTGGTTGATCAACTCGGCGGCCAGCTTCAGTTCGCCGGCGATGATCTCGTTAGGATCCTCGGCCTTCTTCAGGGTGATCTCGATGGCTGGCATGCGGCTCGTTTCGGCCACCGACGCGCTGATGTTGCGCGTTTCGTAGCCCTGCTTGATGAAGTCAAGCTGCCACTCTCCACGGCCCATGCCGCCCTGCACCCACTCGCCCTTGGCGTTGGTCTTGGTCTCGAGCAGGCCCTTTTCCGACGGCATTGCCAGCTTCACGGTCACGCCGTCGATCGGCTTACCGGCTTCATCGGTGACTTTTCCGCTCAACCGGCCCTGTCCCCGCCAGACCTGCGCTGACGCGCTGGCCACCACCAGCAGGAAGATGAATGCAACGCGAATGACCTGCTTCATACCCATGACCTCTACCGGGCTCCGCGCCGGACCGCGACAATCGCGGCACCACGCGCCGAACAAGATGAGTCCAGTCTAGCCCGAACCCCGGCGCGGTTCCACTCGGCGGCCCCACTTTGGACCGGGCACCGTGGGGCCTCGGGTGCTGTGGTACCATTCGGCCGGACCAGCCTATGAAGCGCACACGGATCGGCATGTGGATGCTTGGCACGGCCGCGGTCGCCGTCGCTTTCGCGGCAGCAGTCGGGGCGCAGGCGCCTCCCGCGTTCGACGGGCGCGGCCTCACGGCCGTGGCGGGCATTACGGTTGGACACCGGACACTCACGGAACGCCAGACGGGCTGCACCGTCGTGCTGGCGAGGCAGGGAGCCGTCGCCGGCGTGGATGTGCGCGGCTCCGCCCCGGGCACGCGCGAAACGGATCTCCTGAATCCCCTCAACCTTGTCGATCGGGTGCATGCCATCGTGCTGGCAGGCGGGAGCGCCTTCGGCCTGGATGCGGCGTCGGGCGTGATGCGGTATCTCGATGAGCAACATATCGGGTTCCCAACGAGCTACGGCGTCGTGCCGATCGTCCCGGCAGCCATCCTGTTCGATCTCGGCGTGGGCGATCCAAAGATCCGCCCGACTGCCGATTGCGGATACGCGGCGGCACAGTCCGCGTCCGATGCGCCGGTGGCCCAGGGAAACGTCGGCGCAGGTGCAGGCGCCACGGTGGGCAAACTGATGGGCATGGCGCACGCCATGAAGGGCGGGATCGGCAGCGCGGCCATCACGCTGCCGGGAGGCCTCACGGTTGCCGCGCTCGTGGCGGTGAACGCCTTCGGCGACATCATCGATCCGTCGACCGGGCGGGTCGTCGCCGGCGTGCGCACCGAGGACGGCGGCGGGCTGGCAGACGCACGGGTGCTGCAGCGATCGGGCGCCACGCAGAAGAGCCCCATCGGCGAGAACACGACGATCGGCGTCGTGGCCACCAACGCCAAACTCACCAAGACCCAGGCGACCAAGATCGCGCAAATGGCGCACGACGGGCTGGCGCGAGCGATCTCGCCAGTGCACTCGATGGCCGATGGCGACACGCTCTTCGCCCTGGCGACGGGCTCGCTGGCCGCGCCCGCCGACGTCAACCTCGTAGGCGCACTCGCCGCCGACGTCGTGGCCGAAGCCGTGCTGCGCGCCGTGCGCAACGCCACCGGCATCCCCGGTTTCCCGGCCGCGCGGGACCTTGCGGGCGCCGGGCGCTGATGTGAACACGCATCTCATCCTGCTCGCCGGTTACTCGGCCGCGCTGCTCGTTGTCGGTCTCGTCGTCAGCCGCCGCGTGCGCAGCACCGGCGGCTTCTTCGTCGCCAATCGGTCGCTGACCGCGACGCTGCTCTTTTCGACCGTCCTCGCCGCCAACATCGGTGCGGGGTCGACCGTTGGTGCCACGGGCCTGGCCTATCGTGACGGCCTCAGCGCCTGGTGGTGGAACGGATCGGCAGGCATCGGATCGCTGCTGCTCGCCTTCTGGATCGGCCCGCGCATCTGGCGGCAGGCGTCGAAGTACGGCTTTCTCACCACCGGCGACCTGCTGGAGCATCACTTCGGGCGCACCGTGCGCGGCCTCGTGTCGGGCATGCTCTGGTTCGCCACGCTCTCGATCCTGGCCGGCCAGTTGATTGGCATCGCGTGGATCCTGAACGTCGTTGCCGGCGTGCCGAAGTGGGCGGGCTGCCTCATCGGCGGCGGATTGCTGACGACATATTTCGCGGCGGGTGGCCTCCTGGGTGTGGCCTGGGTCAACGTGGTGCAGTTGACGGTCAAACTGATCGGATTTGCGATCGCGCTGCCGTTCGTGCTCAATCACCTGGGCGGGCTCGGCGCCGTGCTGCACGGCGTCCCGGACGCCACGCCAGGCGCCACGGCCGGATCAGCGTTCGGGGCATTTTGGAATGGCGCCACCTCGCTCTCGCTGCTCGCGATGATGGTGCCGGCGTTCCTCAGTTCGCCGGGCCTGCTGCAGAAACTCTACGGGGCAAAGTCCGACCGCGCCGTGCGCATCGGCATAGGCGCGAATGGCGTAATGCTGATGGTGTTCGGCTTCGTACCGGCGCTGCTGGGCATGGCCGCCCGAATTCACCATCCCGGGCTGGCGCAGGAGCTGGCGCTGCCGACGCTGCTGGCAGCCGATCTGCCGACGGGCATCGGCGGCCTGCTGCTGGCCGCGATCTTCTCCGCGGAGGTGAGCGCGGCCGACGCCGTGCTGTTCATGTTGTCGACATCCCTGTCGCAGGATCTCTATCGCCGCTTCATCAAGCCCGGCGCGACGGATCGGCAGGTGCTGCTGATGGCCAGGCTCGCTGCGGTGGCCGGAGGCGTGCTCGGGATAGGGGTGGCGATCGTGACGCCGACGATCGTCGGCGCGCTCAGCATCTTCTACGCCATGCTGGGCGCCACGGTCCTGGTGCCCGTGCTGGTGGCGGCGCATCCGCACGGCGACCGCCAGCGCGAGGTGCTCGCGTCGATCGTCGCTGGCGCCGTCGCGGTCGTCGTCACACAGTTCACACTTGGCAATCGGACCGGCGTCCTGGTCACGCCCGCGTCGGTGGGCGTGCTGGCAGCGGGGGCGACGTACCTGCTCGCACTGCTGTGGCGGCGGGTCTGGGGCAGCCGTAACTAGGCCCATCGACCTCCAACCACGTCTTGCCCCCGCGGACGTCTGCTCCGCAAACCGGGCTCGGCGACCAAGACGGCCGACGGCCCAATCGACGCTCCGCAGTCCCGCTCGTCATGCCAAGTCGGCGGCTGGCTTCGGGTCGCGTCTCACTCCGCGTCCCCGCTCACACTCGCCGGTCAAACGTGCCGTCGCGGGTGCATTCAATGACGCATGTGGCGCTCGAACCGGACGCCACGCGGAAGTCTGACGGGACGGCACGTTTGTCGGCGCACTGAGTCGGCTCGGTTCGAGGGTCCGCTTCGTGAGTCCGCTCACCCTCGCAGGCTACGACGCCGACTTGCCCCCGATGACGGATTCCGGAGCAAACCGTGCGAGCACGCCGCAACAAGGCGGCGGTCCAACCGACGCGAAGCAGGCCCTTGAGCCGAGCCGATCAGCGTGGTTTCGTAAAACGCACCGTGAGCGCCAAGGACAGATGCGGGTTGGGTCCCGCGCCGTAAGAACAGCCACAAGCCGCGGCAAGGTGCGTTTTACCGGCGAGTGCGAGCGGGACTGCGGAACGTCGGTTGGTCCGCCGCCTACCGCCAGCGGAACAGCGCCAGCAGGTTCGAGTAGTCGTCCGTCCAGACCCGGGCGGGTTCGTCGGGAATCGTGCCCCAGCGGTCGTCGTCCGCGATCGCTCCGAAGTCGGCCACGTTGCGCGCCATCAGCACCCATTCCGACGGCGTCCATCCCGTCCACGATTCCTTTCGGTCGTCCTTCCGCGTGTCGAGCAGCCGCAGGTGCGCCAGCCCGGCGTCGCTCGCGAGCGCCAGCAGTTCGCGACGCAGCGCGACGAAGCGGCTCGACGCGTGGAAGGCCATGACGCCGTGCGGGTTGAGCCGCGCGAGGTACAACTGCAGCGCCTCGCGCGTGAGCAGGTGGACGGGCACCGCGTCCGAGCTGAATGCGTCGAGGACGAGAATGTCGAATCGCCGGTTCGTGTCGCGCGCCAGCGAGAGGCGCGCGTCGCCCACCACCACGTCCACGCGTCCGGGCGCGTCGCGCAGGTAGCTGAAGTAGCCCGCGTCCCGCGCGAGGTGCACCACGGCCGGGTCGATCTCGTAGAACGTCCACCGCTGGCCGGGCTCAGACAGCGCCGCCAGGGCGCCCGCCCCGAGGCCGACCAGCCCCACCGACTTCGTCGTGGCGCGATGCGTCTCGAACAACTGCCCCGCCGGCCCGGTCCGGGTGTAGTAGGCCAGCGGCTCGCGCGCCCGCGCGGGGTCGAGACTCTGCACGCCGTGCAAGGTGCGGCCATGGAAGAGCACGCGCACGTTGTTGGCCGTGTCGAGCATCACGCGGTGAACACCGAAGAAGCTGCGCTCGATGTCGAGCGGTGCGCCAAACGGGTCGGGTCGCACGATGCTGGCCAGGAAGATCGCCGCGATACCCAGCCCGAAGCGCACGGGGCGGAACGAGAACAGGTAGCCGGCGGCCAGGGGAATGCCAAACGCGATCGGGATCTCGAGACGGCCGACCGCCGCGCCGCCCTTCGCAACGCCCCAGAACAGCACGAGGGAAACCGCGCCCAGGACGGCCGGCATCCAGACATCCGCGGCGTCCGGCTTGCCCCGGCCCGGCGCCACGTCGCGGTAGGGCTTGAAGAAGCAGGCGGCCACCAGCGCAATCTGGTACTCGATGGGCACCTTGAACAGGACCGGCGCCACCAGCGCGTTGAACAATCCGCCGAGCGCCCCGCCAATCGACATGCACAGGTAGAACAGCGTCAGGTGCGTCGTCGTCGGGCGTTCGGCGGCCAGCCAGCCATGACACACGAGCGCGGCCGTTGCAAACGTCAGGAGATGCAGCGGCACGACCAGCCAGGGCGGTTCAGCCGTCCGCATGATGACCACGACCACCAGCGGGAGCATCAGCATCGGCAAGGCCACCCCGGCCTGCGCTTGCGTGATGATGGGCCGGCGGGCAAACACGATGACGAACGTCAAGAGGTAGAGCAGTAGCGGGATGACCCAGAGCAGGGGCACCACGGCGACGTCCGTGGAGATATACGTCGTCACGCCGAGCAGGAGGCTCGAGGGGACGGCGGCCAGCGCAATCCAGCGGATGATCTGCACGGCCGAGACGTTGTCGGTGATCGGACCGGCCGGGACGCTGCCCGCGTCCGCCGCGACGGACTTCTTCGACCGTCCCTTCAAGTGGGCCGGTGGCGGTTCGGGGGCTGTGACAACCGTCGCCAGCCGCGGGCGCCGGAGCACGGCCATGCCGCAGGCGGCGCACAGCAGGCCAAACATCGCGTACCCGCCGGTCCAGGCCACGCCCTGCTGGTGAAGCCCCAGCCAGGGCTCCACCGCAAACGGATAGGCCAGCAGCGCGGCGGCGCTGCCCAGGTTGCTCGCCCGGTACAGAAAGTAGGGGTCGACCGCTTCCGGGTGATCCGTCGCGGCGAACCAGTGCTGCAGCAGCGGTGCCGTGGTCGACACGACGAGGAACGGCAGCCCGATCGACATCGCGAGCATGGCGAGCAGCCACGGGATCGGGTTGGCCTCGGCTGGCGGCGCCCATCCCGGCACGATGCGCACCGGGAGCACGACGAACGCCGCGAGCACCAGGACGAGATGCAGCGCTATCTGCGTGCGGTTCGACAGCCAGCGCGACGAGGCCCACGCGTAGAGGTAACCCACCAGCAGGACGACCTGGAAAAAGACGAGGCAAGTGTTCCAGACGGCCGGGGCGCCGCCGAGCTCGGGCAGCAGCAACCGGCCGAACATCGGCTCCAGCAGGAACAGCAGCGCCGATCCCAGGAACAGCGTGATCGTGAACAGCGAGGTGAACGCGCGGACGGACATCTGCCCCAATCTTATCCGATGCCAATCAGAGGCTTGACAAGCCCGGCGCAAGGGGGCCACACTGAATGAACAGTCATTCAGTTTCAGGTGCGCCATGCCCTCCCCGCTCCCAGCCACCAGCGCCCGCGCCGACGAGCCCGCCCGCGGGCCCGCACGCCTCGGCACGGCCCGCAGAGACAAGCACGCCGCCATCCTGAACGCCGCCACCCGCGTCTTTGCCCGCCACGGGTTCTTCAACGCCCAGGTGGCCGACGTCGCCCGCGAGGCGGGTGTGGCCGCCGGCACCGTCTACCTCTACTTCCGCAGCAAGGACGACCTGCTGGCGTCCCTCTTCGAACGGACGATGCGCGAAGCGATCGACCAGGGGCATGCGGCGCTGTCCGGCGTGACGGACCCGGTCGAGCGCCTGACGGCCATCGCGCGGCTGCACCTGGACCGCCTGGGTCGCGACCGCGATCTGGCCGTCGTCTTCCAGGTGGAATTGCGCCAGTCCACCAAGCACATGGAACAGTTCTCGTCCACGCTGCTGCGCGAGTACCTCGGCATCCTCCGCGCCGTCATTGCGGAGGGCCAGGCCGCCGGCGTGTTCCGCGCGGACATCAAGGCCACCACGGCCGCGAAGGTCCTGTTTGGCGCGCTGGACGAAATGGCCACGAACTGGATGCTCAGCCGGCGCCGCTACGCACTGGCTGCCGACGCTGACGCCGTTATTGACCTGCTGCTGGGGGGATTGCGTGCCCCGGTTGCCAGTGCTGCGAGGCGCACGCCGCCCCGGCAGGCCCCGGGCGCAGCAGGCGCGGCAGGAGAGATCGGGACTGCATCCAGGCGCGGGAAAGACTCCCGGAACCGAAGGAGTTCGAAGTCATGATTCGAACGGTTGGCATCGTCGGCGCGGGCACGATGGGCGCCCAGATCGGCGCGCTGTTCGCGGGCATCGGAGTGGACGTCTGGCTGCTCGATCTGACGCCGCAACTGGCGCGTGAGAGTCTCGAGAAGACCAAGAAGCTCAAGCCGGATCCGTTCTACACACCGGACGCGGCAGCGCGCATCCGCACGGGCGGCTTCGATGACTCCTTCGACGCCCTCGCGTCGTGTGACTGGATCATCGAGGCGGTGGTCGAACGGGCCGACATCAAGCGCCCGCTGCTCGAGCGCATCGACCGCGTGCGAAAACCCGGGTCGATCGTGTCGACCAACACGTCGGGCCTGGCGGTGGCGGCGCTGGCCGAGGGGCGGTCCGAGGACTTCAGGCGCCACTGGCTCGGCACGCACTTCTTCAATCCGCCCCGGTACCTCCGGCTGCTCGAGATCATCCCGACGCCCGATACGGATCCCGCCGTGATCGCCCGCGTCCAGGCGTACGGCGACCTCCGCCTGGGCAAAGGCGTGGTGATCGCCAAGGACACGCCGAACTTCATCGCCAACCACATCGGCGTCCACGGTGTCTTCCGGGTGCTCGAGGTGCTGGCGACAGGCCGCTACACGATCGAGGAGATCGATGCGATGTCCGGCCCGGCCATCGGCCGGCCGAAAAGCGCGACATTTCGAACGCTGGATATGGTCGGCCTCGACGTCTTTGCGCACGTGGCCCGAACACTGGCCGAATCCGCGACGGACCCGGCGGCCCGGAGCCTCTTTGAGCCGCCGCCGATCGTGTTGGAGTTGCTGAAGCGCGGCTGGATCGGCGAGAAGGCCGGCCAGGGCTTCTACAAGCGCGTGAAGCGTCCGGGCGGCGACTCCCAGATCCTCGTGCTCGATCCCGCGACGATGGACTACCGGCCGTCGCAGCACGTCACGCTCGCGTCGCTCGAGGCCACGCGCGGCATCGAAGACCCCGGTGAGCGGCTGAAGACCTTGTTCCTCGGCAAGGACCGCGTGGGCGACTTCCTGCGATCCACGCTGGCCCCGACGCTCGTGTACGCGGCTCGCGTGGCGCCGTCGATCGCGCACGGCATCGACGACGTTGACCGCGCCATGCGCTGGGGATTCGGGTGGGACGCCGGCCCGTTCGAGATGCTCGACCTGATCGGCGTGCAGAACGTGATCGACGCGGTGGCCGACGCCGGCAGTCCGCCGCCCCTGCTCTCGGAAGCCGCGGCCGGCGGCGGCAACCGGCTGCGCACGGGCACGCTCCAGCCGGCCGGGCCCGGCCTCGAGATCCTGCGGTCGGCCAAGGAACAGTCGCGCGTGGTGCGCGAGAACGCCGGTGCGAGCCTGGTCGATCTCGGTGACGGCGTCCTGGCCCTCGAGTTCCATTCCAAGATGAACGCCATTGGCGGCGACGCGATCGAGTTGCTGATGGCAGGACCGGAGGAGGCTGCCAGGAACTTCCGGGCCCTGGTCGTCGGCAACGAGTCCGCCAACTTCTCGGCCGGCGCCAACCTCATGCTGCTGCTGATGGAGGCGCAGGACGGTAACTGGGATGAGGTGGACATGATGGTCCGCGCGTTCCAGTCCGCGACGTCCGCGCTGAAGTACGCAGACGTCCCGGTGATTGTCGCGCCCGTGGGCCTGGCGATCGGCGGAGGGTGCGAGATTTCACTGCACGGCGATCGGGTGCAGGCGGCCGCCGAAACGTACATGGGCCTGGTGGAAGTCGGCGTCGGCCTGATCCCCGCCGGCGGCGGCACGAAGGAGATGCTGATCCGATGCCTCGAGTGCCGGCCCGCAGGCGCCCAGACGGATCTCCTGCCCTTCGTGCAGCGCGCGTTCGAGACGATCGCGTTCGGCAAGGTCGCAACCAGCGGGCCAGACGCCAGGCGGATCGGCTACCTGCGCGCGGGTGACGGGATCACGATGAACCGCGACCGGCTGATCGCCGATGCCAAGGTGCGGGCGCTTTCTCGCGTCGCCGAAGGCTACCAGCCTCCGGCGCGACCGACGGCCATCCCGGTGGGCGGCGAGAGCCTGCTCGCGACGCTGTCGCTCGGTGTGCACCTGGCGCGCCGGGGCGACCGCATCAGCGATCACGACGCGCTCATCGGCCGGAAGCTCGCGTGGATCCTGGCGGGCGGTTCGCTGCCGCACGCCACCACGGTATCCGAACAGTACCTGCTGGACCTGGAACGAGAGGCGTTCCTGAGCCTGTGCGGCGAAGCCAAGACGCTCGAGCGCATCGGCTACACGCTGAAGACGGGAAAGATGCTGAGGAACTAGGGGAAAGGGAAAAGGCGAAAGGGAAAAGGCAGAAGGCGGAAGTGTCTTTGACTTCCCCCTTCGCCCTTTCCCCTATCCCCTGTAAATCCCATGATCGACATCGGCTCCGGACCTCCGCTCGTGCTCTTGCCTGGCATCCAGGGCCGGTGGGAATGGATTGCGCCCACCGCCCTCGCGCTGTCGGCAACGTTCCGCGTGCTCGCGGCCTCGCTGCCGGGCGAGCCTGGCAGCGGCATGCCTCACGATCGGCGGGCCGGGTTCGACATGTTCGTCGATCAGATCGACCGGATCCTCGACCGGGCCTCGGTGAAGAGCGCCGTCGTGTGCGGCGTGTCGTTTGGCGGCCTGATCAGCGTGGCCTTCGCAGCCGCTCGCCCCGAGCGCGTGACTGCGCTGGTGCTGGCCTCAGCGCCGGGCCCGCGCTGGAAACCCGACGCGCGCGTGGCGCGTTACATGAAGGCCCCGATCACGTCGATCCCGTCGTTTGTCTGGAGCGCCGCGGGCCGGCTCTATCCCGAAGTGACGGCGGCCCTGCCAACACGGGGTGCCCGGTTCTTGTTCCTGGCCCGCCACCTGTCGCGGTTGATGCGGGCGCCGATGTCGCCCAGGCGCATGACCGATCGCATTGCGCTCTCCGGCACCGTCGATTTCGTCGGCGCCTGCCGGAGCATCACGGCGCCGACGCTCGTCGTGGCCGGCGAACCGGAACTCGATCGCGTGGTTCCGGTGGCGGGCATGGCCGAGTACATCGAGCTGATTCGAAACGCCCGTTTCACGACGATCGGCAACGGCGGACACATCGGGATGGTGACCCGCGCACAGGCGTTTGCGTCCCTCGTCACCGGCTTTGTCGAGACAGGTGTATCGCCCGCGCGCGTGGAGACGGACAGCTCCCGCCACGACGGGCATGCGAGGGTGGCATGAACCGGGACGTGATGATCCGGGAGTTTGAAGGTCCCGCGGGGCGCCTCGAAGCGCTGCTCGACGAGCCGGCCTGGGGCTGTCACATCGGGCCAGTTCGGCCGTCCGCTGGCGCCGCATCGCCCGTCGGCGCCGCCGTCGAGGACACGCCGCGCGTGGTCGTCGTCCTGGCGCACCCGCTGCCGACCGGCGGCGGCACGATGCACAACAAGGTCGTGTACCAGGTGGCGAAATCGCTCTGCCGAACGCGCGCGGCCGTGCTGCGGTTCAATTTCCGCGGTGTCGGCACCAGCGCGGGAACGTTCGACGATGGCCCCGGCGAGATGGCGGACTTTCGCGCGGCCATCGACGTGGTGGCGGAACGGTACCCGGGCACGGAGATCTGGGCCGCCGGGTTCTCGTTCGGATCGTGGGTGGCGATGACCGCGGGCGCCAGTGACGACCGCGTGGCGGCGCTCATCGGGATCGCGCCGCCGGTCTCGAAGTACGACTTCTCGGCCGTGAGCACGTCCCTGAAGCCCAAGTTCTTCATCCAGGGCAACCGCGACGAGCTGTGCCCGTATCGGGAAACGACCAGGTTCTACGCCCAGGTGCCCGACCCGAAAGAAATCGCGATCATCGACGGCGCCGACCATCTGTTCGACGGCAAGACGCTGGAGCTGGGCGAGGCCGTAGAGGATTTGCTTGGAGACTATGGGGTCAGGTCCAAAACAGAAGATCTCTCGACGTGACTGAACGGAGAGGCTCAAGAGATCTTCTGTTTTGGACCTGACCCCAGGAGGGGAAGATGAGAGAAGCAGTCATTGTCGCCGCCGCGCGGACGGCGATCGGGCGTGCGCCCCGCGGGTCGCTCTGCACCGTCCGGCCGGACGAGCTGGCGGCGGCCGCCATCGGCGGCGTGCTGCAGCGCGCGCCGACGCTCGACCGCAACCTGATCGACGACGTGATCCTCGGGTGCGCGATGCCGGAAGCCGAGCAGGGCCTGAACGTGGCCCGCATCGCCAGCCTGCGCGCGGGCATCCCGGTATCGGCGTCGGCCGTCACGGTGAACCGCTTCTGCGCGTCCGGCCTGCAGGCGATCGCATATGCCGCCGAGCGCATCGTCGGCGGCGGTGCGGACGTGATCGTGGCCGGCGGCACCGAGAGCATGAGCCTCGTGCCCATGGGCGGCAACAAGGTGGCGCCCAACCCGGCGCTCGTGGAGAGCTACCCGGACGTGTACCTCAGCACCGGGCTCGTGGCAGAGAATCACGCGCGCGAGTGTCAGCTCAGCCGCGAAGAGCAGGATGCCTACGCGCTGCAGAGTCATCAGCGCGCCGTGGCTGCGATCGACGCGGGCCGCTTTCGCGACGAGGTGGTCCCTGTCCCTGTCACCGTGGTCGCGCCGTCGCAGGACGGGTCGGCGCCGGGTTCGCGTCAGTACGTCTTCGATATCGATGAGGGCCCGAGGCGGGACACGTCGATGGAGGCGCTCGGCAAGCTGAAACCGGCCTTTCACGCCAAGGGCACGGTGACGGCGGGCAATTCGTCGCAGATGAGCGATGGCGCGGCCGCCGTGATCGTCATGTCCCGCGACGCCGCCAACGCCGCGGGCCTGAAGCCGCTCGCCCGGTTCGTTGGCTACTCGACGGCCGGTGTCGAGCCCGAGCGGTTCGGCGTGGGCCCGGTGCCCGCGATCCGCAAGGTGCTGGCGCGCGCCGGCCTGCGCCTCGAGGACATCGATCTCATCGAACTGAACGAGGCCTTTGCATCCCAGATGCTGGCGTGCCTGCGGGCGCTGCCGTTCGATCCTGCCCGGGTCAACGTTAACGGCGGAGGGATTGCGTTGGGGCATCCGCTCGGCTGCACGGGCGCCAAGCTCACGACGTCGCTGATCTACGAGATGGGCCGGCGCGCCTCGCGCTACGGGATGGTCTCGATGTGCGTGGGCGGCGGCATGGGCGCGGCGGGAATCTTCGAGCGGATGTAGGCGCGCGGCCGCCTGTCCTGCCGGGCTGGAGCCCGGCGGTCCATGGAGTGTCGGATTCTACGACGTCGGGGCCGGAGGCCCGCAGGGCGGATTCCGGAGTTCGCTTGTGGTAGGCCGGGACTTCAGGCCCGGCTTGTGCGGCGGGGCTGAAGCCCCGCCCTACGAACCGTTGGTTCCGGTTTGCCCAGGATCCGCCGAGGGCCGACGGCGAGAAGAGAAGGAGAGAGACGATGGCTGCTGAGACGATCGCGTTGGCGCGCAAGGGCGGTGGATGGTTGCTGGAAGCGTCGGCACCGTCGGAGGTCTTCTCGCCGGACCGGTTCACCGAGGAACACAAGCTGATCGGGCAAACCGCGACCGAGTTCATGGCGGCCGAGGTGCTGCCCAACATCGAACGCATGGAGTCGAAGGACTGGGAGTTTTCGAGGGGCCTGCTGCGCCAGTGCGGCGAGCTGGGCCTGTTGGGCGCCGACGCGCCCGAGCGCTTTGGCGGGGTGCACCTCGACAAGGTCTCGTCGCTTCTCATCAGCGAACGCCTGGCGTTGAGCGCGTCGTTTGCGACCACGTTCGGCGCGCAGGTCAATCTGGCGATGCTGGCCATCCTGCTGTTCGGCACGGAGGCGCAGAAACAGAAGTACGTCCCGCGCCTGGTCACAGCCGAGATCGTCGGCGCGTACGGGCTCTCGGAATCGGGCGCCGGGTCGGACGCTCTGAACGCCAAGACGAAGGCCATGCGGCAGGCGGACGGCAGCTACCTGATCAGCGGCGAGAAGATGTGGATCTCGAACGGCGGATTCGCCGACCTCTACATCGTTTTCGCCAAGGTCGACGGCGAGCACTTCACGGCGTTCATCGTCGAGAAGGCGTGGCCGGGAGTATCGTCCGGCAAGGAGGAGCACAAGATGGGCCTGCTGGGGTCGTCGACGACCCCCGTGATCCTGCAAGAGGTTCACGTGCCGGCCGAGAACGTCCTCGGCGAGGTCGGGAAGGGCCATCGCGTCGCGTTCAACGTGCTCAACTTCGGGCGCCTGAAGCTCGGCTTCATGTGCGCGGGCGGCTGCATCGGCGTTATCGGCGAATCCGCCCGCTATGCCGCAACGCGGCAGCAGTTCGGCCATCCCATCGCGAGCTTCGGCGCCATCAAGCACAAGATTGGCGAGATGACGGCGCGCACGTACGCGCTGGAGAGCATGCTCTACCGGACGGCCGGCCTCCTCGACGAGGCGATCGCGGCGAACCGGACGTCGCCGGACGACATGACGGCCGTGCTGGCCGCCGGCGAGGAGTACGCCATCGAGGCGTCGATCGCGAAGATTGCCGGCAGCGAGGTCTGCGACTTCGTGCTCGACGAGAACATCCAGGTCCACGGCGGCAACGGGTTCGTGCGCGACTACCCGGCCGAGCGCCATTACCGGGACGCGCGCGTCAACCGGATCTTCGAGGGCACCAACGAGATCAACCGCCTGTTGATCCCGGGCCTCATGATGCGGCGCGCGCTCAAGGGTGACCTGCCGCTGATCCAGGCGGCGAAGAAGCTGCAGGACGAGCTGATGGCGCCGCCGCAAGCGGGCACCCGCGGCCTGTCGGGGCCGCTCGCCGACGAGCAGCAGACCGTGGCCGGGCTCAAGAAGGTGGCGCTTGCCGTGCTGGGCGTGGCCATGCTGAAGTACGGCCAGAAGGTGGCGGACGAGCAGGAAGTCCTGATGGCGCTTGCAGACATCGCCATCGCGACGTACCAGGCGGAGAGCGCGCTGCTCCGCGCGCTCGAGGCATCCGCGCGATCGCTCGCGACGGCGGCGCTCCAGCGCGACGCCGCGCAGGTGTTCGTCAACGACGCGGTGGCCCTCGTCGAGTTCAGCGCGAAGACGGCGCTCGGGGCGATGGCCGACGGCGACATGCTGCGGACGCACCTGGCGGCGTTGCGGCGCTTGTTGAAGGCCGCGCTGGTGAATACGATTGCCATGAGGCGCCGGCTGGCGGAGGCGACGGTCGCCAAGGGCGCGTATCTGTTCAGGTGAGGCGGAAGGCGGAAGGCGGAAGGCGGAAGGCGGAAGGCGACAGGGTAAAGGCGGAACGGCCGCAAGTGTAGCCGCGGGGCTTCAGCCCCGCGTGACGGGCGAATGATATGAACCGCGTCTGGGTGTGGTTGCTTGCAGGGCTTGTAACGGTGCTGGCTGTGGCGTGCGGCACGCAGCCCGCCGACCCGGACGCCGAGTACGTGCGCAAGCTCCAGGCCGAGCGGAGCACGAAGGATGCCGCCATGGCATCGGCCCAGAACTCGCCGATCCCGGCGGCCGATCGCGGAAAGCTCCTGCCGCTGAAGTACTTTCCGCCCGACCCGGCCTACGCGATCCCTGGCGCGTTCGCCCCGGCATCGGCGCGCACGCCCGTACAGACGCCAACGTCCACGGGCAAGATCCGGGACATGGAGATCGTGGGCCGCCTGGAGTTCACGCTCGAGGGCAGGCCGCTGTCGCTGGTGGCGCTCACCGAACCCGACACGCCGCCGGACCGCCTGTTCATCCCGTTCAGTGATTTGACCAGCGGCACCGAGACGTACTCAGCCGGGCGCTACCTGGAGATCGAGCGCAGCAAGACGGGCATCTACATCATCGACTTCAACCGGGCCTTCAACCCGTACTGCGCGTACAACCACGACTACGACTGTCCGTATCCGCCGAAGGAGAACAGGCTGACGCTGCCGATTCGCGCGGGCGAACGGATGCCCACGTCGAATGTGCCCGTGAGCCGCTGAGGCGCACGCCTCTGACGCCAACCCGAACGGCTGTTCAGTATCTGGCGGCCGGTTCATTGGATCGCGATCCGATAGTTCGGATAATTCACGCCCTGATTGACGTGCCTCGAAAGGAATCTGGCCTGTTCTAAACGGTGCCTCTTCGTCGTCGACGGCACCGAATTCGCATGGCTTCTTGCCGGGTCAACCCCAACAAACTGCGCCCGACCGCCTGCCAGTTCAAGCTTCCTGGCTTCCGGACGGTGCAGCGCTGGCGATGCCTCAGGCCCCCACCCGCCTATGGCGCGCCTCCGGTAGCAACAACGCAGGAGGATGCAAGAATGAAGGTTCGAAGTCTCGCTCTGCTCGCCGTGTTCCTGCTGGCCGTCGGCACACATCCCGCCGCCGCCCAGGCCACTGGCAGTATCTACGGCAAGGTCGCTGACGCGTCCGGGGCGGCGATGCCCGGTGTGACGGTCACGTTGACCGGCTCGGTTCTGCTCGCGCCCCAGGTGGCCGTCACCTCGGAAACCGGGACGTTCCAATTCCCGCGGCTCGCCATCGGCCTCTATTCCGTGAAGTTCGAACTCACCGGATTCAAGTCGGTCGTCAAGCAGGGGATCCGGGTCGAAATCGGATTGAACGCTCAGGTCAACCAGGCGATGGAAATTTCGACGGTCCAGGAGACCGTGACGGTGAGCGGCGAAGTGCCCCTCGTGGACCTCAAGGACACGTCGAAGACCAGCCGGTTCACGCAGGAATCGCTCCAGGGGATTCCCTCGGCGCGCGACCCGTGGGTCATCCTCGAGCAGTCGGCCGGCATCGTGATGGATCGGCAGAACATCGGCGGCAACGCCTCGGGTCAGCAGTCGAACTTCGTGGCGCGCGGTGCGTCCACGGCCCAGCAGAAGTGGAACCTCGACGGCGTTGACATCACCGACATGTCCGCCACGGGCGGGTCCCCGGTCTACTACGACTTCGATGCCTTCGAGGAGATGCAGATCTCGACCGGCGGCGCCGATGTCACGATGCAGACGCCCGGCGTCGGCATCAACCTCGTGACCAAGAGCGGCACGGACCTCTTTCGCGGGTCGGGCCGATACTACGTCACGGACCAGAAGTTCGAATCCGTGAACATCTCGGACGCGCTGCGGCAGCAGGGCGCCACGTCCGGGAATCCGATCCAGAACATCCGGGACTACGGCATCGAGCTCGGCGGCCCCATCAAGAAAGGCCGTGCGTGGATCTGGGGCAGCTACGGCGTCCAGAACATCAAGGTTGGCGTCAACGGTTTCTTTCAGCCGACGGCGGCATGCCAGGAGATCAAGGCCGCCCCGCTGAACTTCCCGATCAAGGAGGTGTGGAACTGCCTGAACACGGATCTGACGGATCTGAAGACGTTCAACATGAAGGCGGCGTTCCAGTTGACGCGCAACAACCAGGTCTCGTTCTTCATGAACACGGCCGGCAAGGTCCGCAACGCGCGCGGCGCGGACGACCTGCACCCGATCGAAACGACCAGCCGCCAGATGGGCGTCGACAACCCGGCGCTCGGATCGGGCTGGTGGAAGACGGGGCTCCCGAAGACCTACAAGTGGAGCGACCGGCAGATCTTCTCCGATCACTTCATGATGGAGCTCCAGTACGCGCACGTCGGCAACAACTTCGTGCTCGACTTCCACGACCCGAGCCTGTCGGCGGTGCAGCCGAGCCTGGAAATCACGACCGGCATGAACGGTCGCTCGTCGACGGCGAGCACCTTCGTCCGGCCGACCGACAGTATCGACGTCACCGGCAATTACTTCATGTCGAACGTCCTCGGTGGTGACAACTCGATCAAGTTCGGCCTCAAGTGGCGGAACGACATCGCGCACTCTGAAACGCACGTCGGGGGCAACGCCATCGCCCGTTTCCGCAACGGCGTGGCCTCGGAAGCGCAGATCTACCGCAACTCGATCACGGAGTACGGGCTGCACAACCGCAACTTCTACGTCTCTGACACGTACTCCCGTCGTCAGTTGACGTTGAACCTCGGCATCCGTTTCGACTACCAGACGGACTTCGCCAACGCATCAAACGTGCCGGCGTCCCCGTTCTTCGGCCAAACGACGGGCTTGTTCAATGCGGACGGCACGTACGCGGGGCCTGGTGCCGCGTTCAGCCAGCTTCCGGCCATCGCGTTCTCGGGCGCGCAGGCGGGCGTGGCCTACAGAAACTGGTCGCCGCGGCTGGGCCTGACGTACGACCTGCAAGGGGACGGTCGGAGCGTCATCAAGGCCAGCTTCGCCCGCTACGTGGGTCAGCTCGGCACGGGGAGCCTCTCGAGCGTGTACAACCCGGTGGCCAGCGCGTTCGTGCGCTACCCGTGGCATGACCTGAATGGCGACGGGATCATCCAGCCGAATGAGATCGACGCCAGCGCGGCGGCACCGCTCTCATGGTCGAGCGGGTATAGTTACCTGAACCCGACCCAGCTGACGACAACCGGCAAGATCGATCCGAACATCACCGCCGATCGCACCAGCGAGTTCATCGTGGGCTTCGACAAGCAGATCGGCACCGAGATCGCGGTGGGCGCGAGCTACATCTACCGGAAGTACACGAACTTCTCGTGGTCGCCGACCGACAACTGGAGCTCGGCCAATTACGTGGCCGTGCAGTACACGCCGCCGGCCTCCGCGTGTCCGGTGGCTGGAGCGCTGTGCAATACGGTGACGTACTACCAGCCGACCAGCCAGCCCGGTGTGAATTACACGCTGACCAACCAGCCGGGCTACTACCGGACCTACGACGGCTTCGAACTGTCGTTCCGCAAACGGATGTCGCACCGGTGGACGGCGAACGCCAGCTACTCGTACAACAACACCCCCCAGCACTACGACGCGGGGTCGTACCAGGACCCGACGAACATCGATCAGCTCAATGGCGGGCAGTACGCGCCGCAGACGAGCGGCAGCGGCATCGACAACGTCTTCCTGAACTCGAAGTGGCTGATGCGCATCAGCGGGTCCTACACGACCCCGCTCTGGGACATCAACGTCGCGGGCTTCTACAACGCACGCGGCGGTTATCCGTTCCCGCAGGTCGTGTTGACGCCCACTCGCCCCTTCAGTGCGGGCACGGCCAGTGTGTACATCTTCGAGTACGGCAGCGTGCGCCTGCCGTCGTACCAGTCGCTGGACTTCCGCGTGGACCGGCCGTTCACGGTGGGCAAGAAGGTCAAGATCTCGCCGAGCGTGGATATCTTCAACTTGTTCAACACGGACACGGTGCAGTCGCGCCGTCGCACGCAGAACGCGACGAACGCAAACTTCATCAGCTCGATCGTTGCACCCCGTGTGGCCCGGTTCGGCTTCCGCGTCACATGGTAGGGTCGGGGCGCCTGGCGCCTGGCGTCAACCGTTAGGCGCCTGGCGCTCACGGCGCGGCCCAGGCCTTCAGCCTTGGGTACAGTTCACGGGGCGGCACCCTTCGCGGGGCCGCCCCGATTTCTTGGACGCCAGCCGGCCCGCACGACCCAGGGCTGAAGCCCTGCGCCACGTGGGCCGGTCAATCGTCGCCCGCAACTACGCCGTGCGCGTGGCGGCCACCTCTTCGTAGAGGAACGCCGAGGCCACGATCCCGTTGTAGAAGTTGCCGAGGTTGAATTTCTCGTTCGGCGCGTGCAGGTTGTCGTCCGGCAATCCGAACCCGAACAGCACCACCGGCACGTTCAGCTCGCGCTGGAAATCGGCCACGATCGGGATCGATCCGCCCTCGCGGGTGAAGACGGGCTTCTTGTTGAAGCCCTTCTCGATGGCGCGGCCGGCCGCCTGCACATAGACGTTGTCGAAATCGCACATCCACGGCAGGCCGCCGTGCAGGTACGTCACCTTTACCTCGACGGTCTTCGGCGCGATCTTCCTCACGTAGTCTTCGAACAGCTTCGCGATCTTCTCCGGATCCTGGTTGGGCACGAGGCGCATGCTGACCTTCGCCATCGCGGTGGCGCCAATCACCGTCTTGCTGCCCTCCCCGGTCCACCCGGCCAGCAGGCCGTTGACGTCGAGCGACGGCCGCGCCCAGACGCGTTCCAGAACCGAGTAGGCTCGCTCGCCCGTGAGCTTCGGCGCACCGATGTGCTTCTTGAAGGCCTTCTCGTTGAACGGCAGGCGCTTGAACTCCGCGCGTTCCTCGTCGCGCAGCACCCGCACGTCGTCGTAGAACCCGGGAATCTTGATGTTCCCGCTCTTGTCCTTGAGCTGCGCGATGATGTGCGCCAGCACGTTGGCCGGGTTGGCAACCGCTCCGCCGTACACGCCCGAGTGCAGGTCCTGGCTTGTGCCGCGCAGGTCGATCTGCATGTACGCGAGGCCCCGCAGCCCGTAACAGATCGACGGCACGCCGCGGTCGAACATCTCGGTGTCGGAGATGAGCACCATGTCGCACGCCAGCTCGTCGCGATGCTCGTGGACGTAGGGCGTCAGGTTGACGCTGCCCACTTCCTCCTCGCCCTCGAGCAGCACCTTGAAGTTGATCGGGAGGCGCCCCGTCTTCTTGAGGTGGGCCTCGACGGCCTTCAGGTGGATGAGCACCTGGCCCTTGTCATCGCAGGCGCCGCGCGCGTAGATCTCGCCGTCGCGGACCGTGCCTTCAAAGGGCGGCGACTTCCACAACTCGATGGGGTCTGCCGGCTGCACGTCGTAATGCCCGTAGAACATCACGGTGGGCGCGCCATCCGCGTGCAGCCAGTCGCCGTACACGAGGGGATGCCCCGGCGTGTCGATGACGCGGACGTTTTCCAGGCCGATGCGGGCCATTTCGGCGGCCACCCAGTCGGCGGCCCGCCGCACGTCCGCGGCGTTCTCGGGCAGCGCGCTGATGCTCGGGATGGCCAGGAAAGCTTTGAGTTCCTCGAGGTAGCGGTCGCGGCTGGTCTGAATGAAATCGACAACTTCGTTCATTGCATGCTCCCCGGAAAGCGCGACGTCCTGTCGCGCGCCTATCATATCGCGCGCCGCGTCACCGGATCCCGGTGATGGCCGGCTGCACCCAGACGGGGACGCAGTCCGATCCCGGGCGATCGACGCTGAACACCAGTCCCCACGCGGTCTCGCTCGGGTGGTAGAACAGGCTCCACTGGAATCCCGCGTACCTCGAGAGGTCGACGAGCACCGGCTGCGACGCGCGATCGGCGGCCACGTCGCGGGGGGTCATCACCCGCTCGAACACCTTCTCGTACAGGCGCCCGCCCGACACGCCAATCCGGAACGCGGCCTCTCCGGTGCACGCGCCCGACGCGCCTGGCAGCAGGCCGATTCGCGCCGTCAGGGTGGCGCGCCGCGGCACGCGGAGGGTCCAGACGATGCGGCTGGGCTGGGGAACGGTGACGGCAGGTTTCCGGCCGCCCTCGACGTCCACGTCTCGGATGGCAAACAGGTTGATGTCTTTGGTCGGCGGCCGCTTGTCGGCCGCCGACAGCAGCGACAGCAGGTCGATCCGGACGGGTTGCGAGGGCCGGCCGCACGCCGTCAGACCCGCCAGCAGGGCCACGGCGAGGATGGGAACCGGCCGACGCATGGGTGGTCTAGGCGTGCGATATCCCGGCAGCGGGCCGCTGCAGGATGCCGTGCCGCAGGATTTGGGAAATCTCGCCAATCAACTGGCTCGCTCCCTTCCCGTACATGTCGGGCACCCCGAACACCAGTTCGATCGCGAAATGATGGAGGAACGTGTAGAACACGAACATGACGGTCTCGCCTGCGGGGATGTCGGTGCGCAGCTTGCCCTCCAGCCGGATCTCGTCCTTGTGAAGCTCGACGAACCGGTCGAACAGGCCAGCCATCTCCCGATAGAACTTCCGGATGTGGCTGCCCTCGAACTCCACGACGTCGACGTAGATGAGGCGCACGTACGGCCGGTACTGCGCGATGCTCTCCTGGGCGGCGCGGCCGATCGCTTCGAGGTCTTCCGGGAAGTGGCCCGACGTCAGCGCCCGCGTCACCGGAAAGTCCGGGGTCGCCACCACGCGCCAGAACACATCGAGGAGCTCGCGGAAGATCGTCTCTTTGTCCTGGAAGTGGTGGTAGAGATTCCCTATCGATACCTTCGCCCGGACCGCGATGTCCCGCATGGACGTCGCGCGGTAGCCCTGCGTAGAAAACAGCCCCAGCGCAGCGTCCAGAATGCTGCCGCGGCTCCGTCGAGTGCGTTCTTCCTGATTCATCGATGGGCCATGATACCGCCAAAACCCGGGGGGCCGCCACGCGGGAGCGACCTGCCCGGACGGGAGCGCCCGGGCAGGGCTTGAAGGCTACGCGCGCTTCAAAACGGTGCAGACCGAGGCGCAAATCGGCCCGCCGATGTTGAACGTGGCGGCCGCCTTCGCGTTCTTCACCTGGAGCGCGGCCGGGACCTTGCCCAACAGCTGCCAGGCAGACCAGCCGATCATCGCCACGCCGGTCGCACCCACCGGGTGGCCCTTGGCGATCAGGCCGCCCGACGTGTTGATGCCGCACTCGCCGCCCACGCTGGCCTTGCCGTCCACCCAGTACTTCGCGCCCTGGCCGTACGCCGCCTTGCCGATCACCTCGGCGCCAAGCGCGCCCATCACGGTGAAGCAATCGTGCACCTCGGCCACGTTGACGTCGGCCGGCGTCAGGCCGGACATCGCGTACGCCTTGTTCATCGCCGTCTTGGCGCCCTCGGCCTTCAGCACGTCCCGATCGGTGCGCAACAGGCTGTCGGTCGCCTGCGCGTAGCCGGCAATCTGGACGCAGTCGGCCTTCGACAGGCCCAGCTTCTTCAGCCCGTCTTCGGTGGCCACGATCATCGCGGCAAACCCGTCGGTGATCTGCGAGCAGTCGTACGTCTTCAGCGGCAGCCCCTCGACGACGTACTTGTTGCGCTCGCCGAGATTGGCGCAATCGTCGAGCGTCACCTTGATCTTCCGCATCTGGGCGTACGGGTTGCTGTTGGCGTTCCCGTACTCGATCGCCGACACGTGGGCGAGATCGCGCTCGGTCACGCCGTGGCGCTTCATGTAGTCCGCCATCACTTCCGCGAAGATGTGGGGGAAGATGTAGACCTTGCCGACCCGATCGTCGGGGTGCGAGAACACGCCCAGCGCCGCGCCAATCAACTTGCCGTCCATCTTGCCGTCGTTGTCGCGCATCTTCTCGAAGCCGACCGCGATTCCCACGTCGCCCTGGCCGACGAGCAGCTTGTAGATGACCGAAAGGACGGCCTGGCCGCCGGACGCGCACGCGTTCTCGACGGACTCGATCGGCTTGCCGGCCAGACCCTGGACGGTGGCCATCAGGCCCGCGAGCAACCCCTGCTGGTTGAGGGTATAGGTGCACGTCGCGCCGACCGAACCCACGTCGATCGCCGCCGGGTCGGCATTGATCGTCTTGCACACCTCGGCCACGGACGTCTTGATGATGTCGGGCACGGTCATGCCCATCAGCTTGCCGAACTCGGACTGGTGGTACGCCGCAACAAAAACGGGCTTGTTCATTGGGGAACCTCGTGGATGTATGAAGCCGGAACCGGCACTCCTGCCGATCATACTCCCGCTGGAGGGATCCAGGCATCTGCCGGGGCGATGGGTCCTCCGGTTGCCCGACACGACTGGCGGTCTGGCTTGGACGGCGCGCTGGTGCGCTCCTGCGCAATTCACCTCGGAACGTGCCGGTCGGGGTGCGTACCAGCGCCGGCGTGGGCGGTCTGCGCCGGGCGGCTTCGTGGCCCGGCGCGGGCGGCGCCATCGGACGCCGGTTCGACTCCCGCCGCCCGTCAGTTCAACAGCACCTTGACGTCCGGATAGCCCATCAGTCTCAGGATGAAGTAGTTGACGGCTGCGTCGCCGAGGTCATCCGCGATGCACACCAGTTCCCCGTACCTCGGCACGCCCGCCTTCGTCAGGATGGTCCAGATGTCCTTTGCCGCCTTCGGCGTTCCGTCGCCATTCACCAGGTCGGAGTAGGGCACGCGCACCATCGTCCCATCGGGAACCTTCGTCGGCGCGTTCTTGCCGGACGCGATATACACCCTCGGGTACACTCCCTGGCTCGACTTTGGATCCGAGATGGCGACGCCGTTTCGGACGTTGGCCGGATACGGTTTGGGCTCGATGCTCAGATCGCCTGGCGCTTTCCTGGGACCGACGACGGTGGGGTTCTTCGTCACGGCAAGACCCTGCTTCATCCACCCTTCGATGGAATCCACGAAGATCGAAGCCTTCGACTGACCAGCCTGCTCGAGCATGAGGAACGCCAGCGCCGCCTCCGGCGTCAACCCGGCGCCCGACACCACAACCGCCTCGAGGGCGGCATCGACACCGGCGGCGCCCAATGCGTCAGCCAGCCCCTTCGGGGAGCCGACGTGGCGTCTGAACTGGTCGGCGGGAATATTCAGGGCAAACGGGATGTGTCCCTGGTTGAACGCCTCGGCAGACCGCACATCGAGGACGCTGACTGATGCCCCAAGATACGTACGGAGCATCTGTCCGCCGGTCCACTGGAGCCAGCGTGAGTTCCGCATCAGATACGGAGCGTCGTACGTCCAGTAGGGCAGGTCCCGCGAATCACTCAGCCATCCCAGTTCGGATTCGGCGTAGAGCTTGACCCTGGGATACCCGAGGATGAACTTCAACGCAAAGAACGGCGCGCTGGCCGCAACGCCTCCGCCGCAGTATGTGTAGATCTGCTGTTCCGGCCTGATATTCAGGTAACGCAGCATCCGCTGGATGTCGTCGGGCGACTTGAACGTCTTGTCGGGGTTGAACAGGTCCGCGCTCGGCAGCAGAACGCCGTAAGGAGGATGCCCGGCGCGGTCGAAGGGCGCCACAGCTCCAAAGTGCCAGTCGGCGCCCAGGGCTTCGAGCAACACGTTCTTGATGGGATCGCCCGATGCGGTCAGAAACTCGGGCAGTCTGACCCTGACGTCCTCGTTCACGGACTTCACCCGGAACGAGCCCTTCTGCGGCGCGGGCGTCACGTCCTTGGTGACGGGCATGCCTGCGGCCTCCCACTTTGACAGTCCCCCATCGAGGATCAGGAGGTTCTTGGCGGGAAAGCCATGGTAGAGCAGGGAGAAGAACAGGCGGGTGGCCATGAACGTGCCGCCCTGGTCGTACATCACGATGCGCTTCTCGGGACTGACGCCCCAGGACTGGTAGAGCCGTTCGGTCTCGGCAACCGGGGCCTCCTTGCCGCCGTACGCCATCGCGTCGACGGCAAGCGCATCGGGAACGTGCTTCACCGCATAGACAGATCCAGGCGACGCGTCGAGGATGATCACGTCCGGATCGCGGCGATGCTGCTCAAGCCACTTGACGTCGACGAGATTCGGGGTGATTGCCGCTGCAGCCAAAGACGTCGGCACCGTCAGCAGCCCACCCGCGACAACGGCGAGAAAACAGTGCTTCAGCCCCTTCGACATGTCGACCTCCGGTTCCGCCGCCCGCCGACGTCTCCCGGAGCCGTCGTCGACGGACGAGGACCTGTTGCTGTCAGTGTGATTCCGACATTACTCCGAAGATACGGTGCACTGAGACCGGAGGTTCCACACCGCAGCGACGGGACCGACGTACGTCCGATACGCAAGCTCGATGGCCGCTCACGGCGGCCCCGGGGGGCGGGTGAGAGGCCCGCCCCTACACGCCTCAAGAGCCGCCGTAGCCGATCGTCACCTTCTCATCCTCGACGATGACGGGCACGTTGCGCTGGCCCTTGGTGAAGCTCAGCATCCGTTGCAGATCTGCCGCGCTCTTCTTGACGTTGACGTATTCGAATGGCACGTGCCGCCTTTCATAGTCTTCACGGGCGGCTGACGTGTACGGTCAGGTGTCCTTGCCGAAGATCAGTACCTTGTCCATGGGTCGCTCCTCGGGAACCGGGCGCGGCGTGCTGCGCCCCTACAATGCGGTGCCTTCGAACTCGCTGACCTGGTGCCTGAACGAGTCGGGCACGGAAACCGGTGTCTTTGCGGCGTAATCGTACATCACCTGGACCGTGCGGGCGGTGCCGATGAGCCGCCCGCTCTGGTCCACGAGCTCGTACTCGAAGTCGAAGCTGCTCCGCCCGATCTTCGTGAGACCCAGGTGAACGTGGACGGTGTCGCCCTGCTCGACGGGCGCCTTGTAGTCGAACTCGATGCGGGCCATGATGAAGCCGATATCGCCCCAGTTGCGCCCGCCGCAGACGTCCCGCCAGTAAGCGAAACGCGCCACTTCGAGATAGGTCAGGTACACCGCGTTGTTGACGTGCCCCATCGGGTCGCAATCGCGGAACCGGACTTCGACCGCGCAGCTGTACTTGAACGCCATCAATGTCCCCCGATGGCCCCGCCGCCTGTCGCGCGGGTGACATCGCGATCGGTCCTGGCCCGCCACAACGACACGACGCTGATGAGGCTGGCGATGCCGATGACGACGGCTCCACTCACGTAGGGCATGCTCACGCCGAGGTTGTCGTAGGCATATCCGGCCCAGAGCGGGCCGACAATGCGCCCCAGGCTGCTGAGCGACTGCGTGAGGCCGAGGATGCCCCCCTGGTCCTCCGCGGCGGAGTACTGCGAAATCAGCGAGGTGAGAGACGGGTTGTTGAAGCCCATACCGATCGACAGCACGGCGAGCGACACCATCAGCACGGCCAGCGTCTGCGACGCGGGAATCATCAGCAGGCCCATCGCCACGATGCCGAGCGAGATCGGCACGATGTGATGTTCGCCGATGAACTTCACGGTCCGGCCGACCAGGCCGCCCTGGACGATCACGAGGATGATGCCGATGAAGGCGAACAGGTAGCCAATGGTCCGCGAATTGAACGCGAACGTCCTCTCGGCGAACAGGGCGAACGTGGTCTCGAAGCCCGAGAAGGCGCCGACCACGAGGAAGCTCACCAGCAGCAGGAGCGGCAGGTGGGGGCGCGTGATGGCCTTGCGGAAGGCATCGAGCCGGCTGATTCGGACCTTGGCCCGCAGCTCCGGCTTCAGGGTCTCGGGCAGCAGGAACCAGGCGGCAGTGAAGTTCAGGAGCGACAGGCCCGAGGCGAAGAAGGCCGGCATCGAGTAGCCCCACTGGCTCAGGAAGCCGCCGATGGCCGGGCCGAAGATGAACCCCAGGCCGAAGGCCGCCCCGATCAGGCCCATCCCCTTGGCGCGGTTCTCCGGCGTCGTCACGTCCGCCACCACCGCCTGGGCGGTCGGAATGTTGGCGCCGGCGATGCCCGCGAAGATGCGGGACCCGAACAGGAGGATGAGCGAGCCGGCCAGCCCGAACACCAGGTACGACACGAACGACCCGAACAGGCCCATCAGGATGATCGGCCGGCGGCCGATGCGATCGGACCACCGTCCCCAGATCGGCGCAAAGATGAACTGCATCAGCGAGAACGACGTGGCCAGGCTGGCCACGGTGAACGCCGTGGCGCCGAACGACTCGGCGTAGAACGGCAGCAGCGGGATGATGATGCCGAACCCGAGCAGGTCGATGAAGACAGTAAGGAAGACAATGATGAGCGGCGACACGGCTACAACTTTCTTTCGGCGTTGGGAAATGTCAGCCAGACCGGAACGCCGCAGAAGTGCGTGCCTTCCGTGCATCGGGGGGCGACCAGGCCGTTGCGGACGACGCAGGGCGGCCCGATGAACCGGCCCAGGCGCGGGTGCACGCCCCGGACCTGTTCCAGTTCGTCCATCGAGGCGTCGTAGATCTCTTCCTGCGCGTTGAAGCAGGTGCGCTGGGTCCACTTGTGGACGAGCCCGATGAGCGAGCCGGACTCGAGCATCCGGATCGCCGTCGCATTCGGCAGGACGTAACTGGCGAACTCCACCGGCACGCCGAGATCCAGCAGGCGGTTCTTGGCCACCCACGCCGCCCGCATCGACTCGCCGTAGATGGCGGACGCCTGGGCGTTGTTCGCCAACAGGCGCGGCGTGACGAAGTCCGGTTCGCGGGTGGCGGCAAACGTGAGCAGCGGGCGCGACGCCGGCACCATTCGATGGCGCTGGTCCTGCGAATCGGCCGTGTGGCTGATGCGCTTCGCAAACGTGTAGTTCGCGTGGTGCAGCGCGCGCATGAGCGGCGAGTGGTACGACACATTGAGCGTATCGAGCCGGAACCGGTTGCGCGCCGGGTTCATCAGGGCGTCGATCGCCTCGTCGTCTCGCATATCGGCGGCACACTGGCCGAAGGTGGCCCGCACGGCCGCAGCGACCAGCGGCTCCGACCGCTCCGACCAGTCCACCAGGCGCGAGACACGTCCTGCGAGCGCGGCATCGAACTCACGGGCGAAATCGTCCGCGCCATTCACCGGGCGTGGCAGCGCGGCCTCCGGCGCGTCCGACCCGGACAGCGGCTCCAGGCCCACGCGGTCGAAGAACTGCGGGTCGTGCGCACGGACCAGATCCACCATCGCCCCGATCACCAGCCGCGCTTCATGGGGCGTGTCACCCACGTTCATCATGCGGCGCAACCGGTGGAGGGTGATGCCGGACACGGTGTGCACCATCGACGTGAACGCCGCGATCGGGATGACGTAGCGAGCCACTTCGATGGCCTTCTTCACGGCTTCCCGTTCGATGCCCGCGAGGCGCTCGGCCGACGCGTTCGGCGTCACGTACCGCAACTGCTTGAGGATCGCGAACGCATCGTTCTTCAGGAGCGCGGAGAGTTTCGAGTAGTCATCCCAGGCGCGCAGCACGGCCCGTTCGTAGACGTCGCGCGCCTCGCCGGCGATCGGCGGCACGAAGGCCCTCGGCTCGTTCAGCTTGACGTAGCGCTGGCTCGACTGCTCCGAGTTGTAGAACGGGTACGCGTGCAGGAAGCTCCACACGAACTGGCGCGAGATGTTCTCGAGGCCGAACTCGAAGTGGGCGTGCTGAAAGACCGTGTGGTGCCCGGCATCGAACGTGAGCGCGCCGATCGTGCCGCGCTGCGACTCGGTGACCTCGCCCGTCCCGATGACACGGGGCGAGTAACACGTGCGCGCGGCCGCGATGGCACCGTCGAACGGGGCGGCCGGCGCATTGCGAAGGGTGACGACAGGCAGTGCGCTGGCGATCACCCCTGGTGATACCTCGCGTATTCGTCGAGGAAGCTCAGGGTCTGGAAGGACTTCATGCGATCGAGGAACAGTACGCCGTCGAGGTGATCGAACTCGTGCTGGATCACGCGGGCCATGTAGCCGTTGGCTTCGAGCTCGATGCGCTTGCCGGTGCGATCATACGCCTTCACGCGCACGTGGTCGTGGCGCGGAACCATGCCGCGGAGATCCGGGATGCTGAGGCAGCCTTCCCAATCCTCCTCCGTGTGGCGGCCAATCGGCGAGATCTCCGGGTTGACGAGCGCCAGCACGGCCGGCTCGGGGGTCTTCTTCCCGCCGTCCTTCTCGCCGTCCTCGTCCTCGTCACTGTCGGCCACCACCTCCGCGACAAACAGGCGCACGCCCTCGTGGACCTGCGGGGCGGCCAGGCCGACACCGTGGTACTCCCGCATGGTCGCGATCATGCTGTCGATCAGATCCTGGACCGGCGCACTCGTGATCTCCGAGGGCGAAATCGGCTTGGTCTTGGTCCGGAGCACCGGGTGCCCCATCCGCGCGACTTTCAGAATAGACATTCTCTCGATTATAACCCGTGCAATTGGCCCTACTTCTTGACCAGTTCCACCCGACGGTTCTCCGCGCGGCCGGCTTCTGTCTTGTTGTCGCCTACGGGCTTCGTATCGCCGAGTCCGGCCGTCGTCATCCGGTCAGCCGCGATGCCAAAGGTGCTGACGATGTAGACCTTTACGGCAGCCGCGCGGTCCTGTGAGAGTTTCAGGTTGGCCGCCGGCGTGCCCACGTTGTCCGTGTGCCCCTGGATCTCGATCTTCAGTGCGGGCGTCGACTTCAGCACCTCGCCAATCGGCGCGATCGCAGCGGCCGACTCCGGCTTGATCGTCGCTTTCCCCGTGTCGAACAGGATGCCGTGGATCGCCACAGAGCCCGATTCGTTCAACGCCTTGGCGAGTTCCATCGCGGTGAACTCCACCTTCTGCTCCATCGCGGCTTCCTCCACCACGTAGAGGGTGTAGAGTTCGCCTCCGTTGCTCACCTGGACCTGCACCCAGATGTTCTTGCCCCCAGCCGGCATCCGCCCGGAGATGGAGCCGCCGCCGGCACTGAGGTCATCGACGAGCTTGACGCCGCCCCTTTTCGTCAGCATGTTGATGTAGTTCCGGCCGATCTCGATGGGACCGCCCTTCTTGGCGTTCTCCTTCAACTGGTACTCGATGCTCCAGTAGCGGCCTTCGACCTTCTGGGTGCTGTCCCCCACGTTGAACTCAAACGCGCCGAAATCCTGGGCGTCATAGCCGGAGATGTAGTAACCCGGGAACCGGGAGAACATCGGATGGTCTTTCGAATTCGGTTCGTCCTCCTGGGCCCACGCGGGAGCGGCAAGCGCGATCACGGCCAAACACACAACCGAGAGGATCAGTCGGCGCATCGAGAACTCCTTGGATACGTGGGTTTGGCAGAATGCTATCACAGGCCTTCTCGCGCCACGGACGGGTCGGTGGCCGGGTTGGCGCGGCCGGCAGCGCCGCGAACGGCCGTAAAGCCATTTGAGCCGACGACCGATAGAATGAGATGGCGCGGGGTGCAAGATGCCGGCGGTTGGGCGGAAGCCCGATCGAACGGCGGGATCCTGAGGAGCCGGAGAGGCAGGGGCGGTTCGATGAAGCGATGGTCATTGGCAGTGGTACTCGCCCTGGCCGTGGTGACGGCGGTGGCGGCTGGCGGTTGCACGCCGCCGACTGCGGCGACCACGACGGGAGGGTCCACGTCGCTGAGCGGCGCGGCCACCATTGGGGCGCTGACAAGCGGCACGTGGGCCTCGCTGGCCTACGATCCCGTTCCTGGCAACGTGGCCCTGCCGATCTACTCGTGCGGGAACTTCGGGTGGACGATTATCACGCTGTCGAAGGTCCGCGCGTCCGGTGCATTCACGGCGGAATGCGGCGGCGGCATTCTGCTCACCGGTAACGCCACCGTCGCGCTGAGCGGAACGGATGCCAGTTGGGGCGCGGCAGGCACGACGACGGGTCCCGGGATCTTCTGCACGTTCGATCTCGCGGGCACGGCGGTAATGGAAACCGGCGGGGTCCGGATCACTTACACGGGCAAGTACTGCACGAACACGATCCAGGGGCAGGAACTGCTGGAGAAGAAGAAATAGGGGCCGACCCGCGCGTCGGCCCGGACGCTTAGTCCGCGAGGCCTTCTGCCTTGCGCTCGGACGCGGTAATCACGCCGCCGGCCGCCTGGATCTCGGCCGCCCGGCCGAACGGCACTACCGGCATCACATGACATCCCTCCGGGTGCTTTCAATGCACCCGACGATGGACACGCAGGCGCTGAGGACAATCGCAACGACGAGCGTTTCACCGACGTGTTCAGCGCCGATGCGCGCCACCTGACCAGGCAGGCACCAAGGATTTACGAATCTCCACCAGCCAAGATCTTCTGGCCGCGCCGCGAACATCAGGCTGGCGACACTGCCAATCACTCCGATCAAGATCGGCATGGAGAAGCTGCTCCATCGAATAGCAATCCATACTTGGACGGCGGTGAGCAGCCATGACGCAAGGTAGATCTTGGCGAGTACCTCGAACAACTCTCCGGCGATCATCGGCCCGTGAGTGATCTGAGGGAACGCCGCCGAAAGCGCCAGTCCGCCGAGTAGAAGGCCGACCCACAAGACCGCAGAACTGACGGCGCTCAACGTCAGCACCACGGCCATCTTCGCAGCGTAGATGCTCCAGCGGGGCACCGCCAGTGCAAACAGGTGTTTCCACTGCTGCTGCGTGTGCTCTATCGACGCGGCGAGCGCGGCTTGCAAGGTAACGCAGAGCGGAAGAACGAGCGCGCTCCAGAAGAAAAGCGCGGGCTCGAACGCTTTCCAGGGGTTGCCTCCCTGGCCTTTGATGAGTGCCCCCCCTCGAGACGTCAGGGCCATAGTCAGCAGGCACGCCACGGCGAAAGGTGCGACCACGCTGACCCATATCAAGGGAGAGCGTCGCGTCTTTATGGCCTCGGACGCCACGGTTCGTTTGAGGTAATCCGCCTGGGTCATCTCGGCTGATCTGCGTGTAGCTGGTCTGTCTGTGTCAGTCCAAGAAAGACCGCCTCAAGAGACGGGGCATCGAGCGAGAGATGCGTGACACCAATCCCTGCCCCAGCCAGAAGGGCGTTGATGGCCGCAACATCGACGTCTGCGGCTTGATCCGGAAGCACCCGCAATCGCGGTCCTGCGTGCTCAACTGACCAACCCTTGGCACGCAGCACTTCGCACGCTCTCTCCGGGGAATCCACGTCAACAACGACACTGATGCGTTGCTTCGCGCGCAATTCGAGGATAGGACCCTGGAAACGAAGTCGCCCCTGATGAATGACCCCAAGGTAGTCGGCCATTTGCTCGACTTCGCTAAGCAGATGACTCGACATAAAGACCGTGACACCCTCGTTCTTCGACAACGAACGAATGAGATCGCGGATTTCGATAATTCCCGCCGGGTCGAGCGCATTGGCGGGTTCGTCCAGGATGAGCAGGGCCGGCTCTTTCAGGAGTGCCAGAGCCAGCCCTAGTCGCTGGCGCATACCAGACGAATAGCCGCTCACCGAGCGGTCGGCCGCGGCTTCGAGTCGAACCAATCGAAGCGCTCGACCAATCTGCGCGTCAGACGCACAAATCAACCGGGCCGTCACGCGCAGATTCTCGCGACCCGTCAGATGTGAATACAAAGACGGCGCCTCAACGAGCGCGCCGACTCGAGCCAGGCCAGCTTCTCGGGCGTCATTGAGCCGCTGACCGAACAGCGATATTGACCCTTCATCCGGCGCGATCAGTCCCAGCAGGAGCCTGATTGTCGTCGACTTGCCGGCCCCGTTGGCGCCGAGAAACCCGTACACGACCCCACTGGGCACGCAAAGGTCTATTCCGTCGACGGCCACCACCTGGCCAAATCGCCGACGAAGCGAAGAAGTCTCAATACAAGCATTCACGGAAGCGGATCCTCAGGCGTCGCCGATTCCCCTCAGCGAATGGCCGAGGCCGACGCCGAAGCCGGTCGCGTGGTTCGTATTCTACTGGTTGGCCGGGTCGTTCGCGCACAGAGCGGTGCAGCTGAACAGCCACCACGTCCCGCACCCTGCCCAGGTTGGATCACACCTCGGGGGTTCCCACCCATAGCACGACACACCACCGCAATCGTCGCCGTTCATGCAGGTGCAGCTCTTCAACGGACTGCGGGCAAGTATGAGGCGCGCTGGGACAATGCGAAGCGCTGGGGTCCCGGCGGCCTGGAGATCAGAGTCGTCCAGACTTCGGAACAATCGCGCGACGACCTTGGCGTCGCCGCGCCACGCTCTTAAGGCGAGAGTGTCAAAACGGGAGACGATCGAACGTGCCTCAACACCATCCATCCGATACAGATCGCGCTTGAGCAGCTCTTGGGCTAGCCTGAATACGTCCTTTTGCTCGGGTGACCACTGGCCCTGTCGCTCAGCCGCGGTGATGTGGTGTCGAAACATAGCCAACTTCTGTGCCGGAGTCGACTCTCGAAAAACCACTTTTCGAGCCGCGACGGCTTCGCACACGGTTGGGCCGGTCGCGGCCACACTGGTCTGGGCCGTCGTTATGGACAACACCCCAGGTAGACCGCACACGGCCAGCGCTAACCCGATCACTGCAGTCCGTCTCGTCATGTTCTCCTCCAGTTCATCACAGACAACTTGGTTGCCCAACCACGGAGCTCGACGCCGCGTTCGGATAGCGGCTCCCATTCGCCCACCAATCTGGAGGCGGTGGACGAATAGCGCAAGCGACAAATGACGATCCTTGTCAGTGTCGTCGTTTGTCGTCGTATGTCGCCATCCAACTCCGTCCGTTCGGGACTAGGACCAAGCCAATGTCGAGCGCCTGCGGGCGAGGCGGATGCGCCGCGCGTCTGTTGGGTCCGGCATGCCGAGGTAGTTGAATCGTCTTTGTATCCCTACAGACCGCTGCTAGGCTAGGGCGGTCGGAGGTTCAAATGGTGCCGTCCGCTGTAGCCCCGCCACAGGGCGATCGAACACACTTGCGAGGCTGGAAAGAAATTGGTGCCTATCTTGACGCTTGCGGAAGGACTGTCCAGCGATGGGAACGCGAGCTCAAACTCCCCGTTCACCGCGCAGGCACCATCGGTCGACCGCTCATCATCGCCCATCGTGCCGAACTAGATGACTGGCTGCAGTCAATCGCCGGGCGCACCGCCCTCGCTGAGGTGAATTCTACTGTTGCGGCAGTTCAGTGCCCGGTCACTGACAGCATTTCCAGTGAGTCTATGCAGGGTATCGATCCCGCCGGCACGATACTGCCGTCCCCTCAGGCTAGCGGCAGCTCAAGCTGGGTGGGCACCAGTGGGTCGAGACGTCGAGGCTCTCGGAGGTACCTGGCTGCCGTTGGTGCCATCTTGCTGGCGACCCTGGGCGTGGTGGGAGCGAAGCTGGGACGTCCTGGTTTTCGGGAGCCAGGAGGCCAGTCTCCGTCACAACTGGCCTCAGACAGGTCGGCGACGAATCAGCGATCCGATGCAACAACGCGTGCCCAATCGGTCGGGGTGAGGGTTGGTTTCGCCGGGGGCGGTGCTGGGACGATCGGGGTCCCTGTCGGCGGAATTGCCACCTGTGAGGGTCCGGACGGGACTTCGTACGCCATCTCAGTCGAGATTATGGCAGACGGAGCCCGTGTCCACCTGTCGCGCTTCTCAAAATGGGCCGGGCGGACCGTGCCTGAAGTAATAGAGGTTGGCGCCTGGCAGCTTCGTTATGGAGAGACGACAAACATCGTTGGCCAAGGAGCGCTCGCGACCATTCAGCTCGTTCCTTCGCGACAGCCGGTTCGGGCGATCGCCAAGTAATGGGTCGCGCACGAATAATCGGAGCGCTTCACCTTGTTCGCGGCTACTTCCGCTTGGGAGCCCGCTCCTCCGGCACGCAACTGGGGAACGAGGATGTCGGACATACGCAAGCCGCCGGACAACAGCAACTTCCACAATTGGATTCGACCCAGCAACCGCAGTACCGAATCTCATCGCAAACCACGCAACACGTCGTGCACGGTCCGGCGGCCTCGAGCGGACGTTCGTTGCTCGGTTGTTGTATCAGCTCGAACCTGAGAGTCTCAACCAGCCCTTCAAGGATCTCCACACTTCCTAGCCGCAGTAGAACATGGCCCAGCCAGGTCTTAGTTTCCAACCCTGTCTGAGGGTCGATACCAAGGCCCACTATCGAGATCTCCGTCTCAACTGAATCGCCTTTGGGAATCAGCCCGATTTCCTGCTGATCTCGAATCGAGATCCGCGCCATGCCACCGATGGGTATGGCCAAGCGTGCCGAAGAACTTCCGACCGACAGCGACAGCAGTATGGGCCGAAGCGTTCGGCCTTCGGCCGCGGCGGCACTGCCCGCACCCAATGCGGAAACCAGAATCAGGATTGCGATCACGATGGCGCCTTCTCTACGCATTCGACTTCTCCTTCGGAGTCCAGGAATCCCTCGCGCGTGAGTCTAGACGAAGAGTGGTCGACTTGATCGGACCCACTCGGGATTGTCGCTGTTTGTCGCTATATGTCGTCATTTGTCGTCGCGAACGGCGCGACAGAACGCCACCAGAACGGCCTGCCGACCGAACCGACAGTCGCTTGCCAGTGATTCTCGATTGAGATCAGGACGGTGACGATTCGCCGCTGGCGTGCACGGCGGTGATGGAGGCGGGCGGCGTCCGGATCACCTACACGGGCAAGTACTGCACGAACACGATCCAGGGGCAGGAGCTGCTCGAGAAGAAGAAGTAAGCCGGGGCTGAAGCCCCGGCCTACATCGGAACACTGAAGACCCGTGGCTACTCCCGTACGTAGCCGCGGACCTTCAGGTCCGCGCAACATGCAACTTAGTCCGCCAAGCCTTCTGCCTTGCGCTCGGACGCGGTAATCACGCCCCCGGCCGCCTGGATCTCGGCCGCCCGGCCGAACGGCACCACCGCGGGCTTGATGAACTTCTTCACCACGTCCGCCGTGCCCTGGATGCGGAGCTGCTTCATCAGGAACGAGAACCGGGCCTCGAGCGTGGCGCCGATGGCCGCGCGCACGTCCTCGGGCATGCCCCACAACTGCTTCTTGAACGGGCCGATGGCCTTCTTGCGCGCCTTGTAGATGAACTGCTCTTCCGTGTCCTTGGGCTTTCGCTCTTCCTGGGCGTGCTCGCGCAGCCAGGCGTACATCTCGGCCTTGAGCGCGGCCGGAAGCGCCGGGTGCTCGTAGACCTGGTTCTGGAAGTCGGTGGCCAGGTGGATTTCACACGCGCCCGCCTTGGGGAACGCATCGAACGCGTCCGGTGGCAGCGTGGACGCCCCGTGCTGCACGGCGCCGCCCATGCCGAATTCCTTGCGGGCGAGTTCGGACAGCTCCTTCAACGCATCGAGATCCAGCTTCACGTCCATCCGCACCTTGCCGTCCGGCCCCACGAAGCCGCCGTGCGCCGTGCCGGTCTGGATGCTGACCTTGCTGATGCCTTCGACGTTCCCGCGCATCGCGTTGTAGCCCTTCATGAAGGCGCGAAGCTCGTGGACGTCGGAGTTCTTGGCGCCCACTTCGCCGATCTCGCCGCCGACGGAAATCGTCACACCCTTCGGCTCCAGGCTGCGCACGTGCTTCGTGAACTCCGCCGCCATCTGGCAGTTGATGTACTGCTGCTCGTCGAGCGTCGGCTTGTCGAGCTCGACCAGCGTCGACGTGTCGATGTCGATGTTGTAGAACCCGGCCGCGATCTCCTCCTTGATCAGGTCGCGCAGCGTGGCGAGTTCCTTCTCGCGCTCGGGGCTCGCGAACTTCTTGGCATTCACCTGCACGTGATCGCCCTGGATGAACACCGGGCCGTCGAAGCCCTCGCGCAGCGCGGCGGCGATGATGATCGCCGAGTACTCGTGCGGGCGCTGCTCGGTGTAGCCGATCTCCGAGCGCGCAATCTCCAGGATGAACGCGCCGGCCTTGATGGCCATCGCCGCGCGGAACGCCGCGCGCGCCGTGTCGTAGGTCATCGCGCGCAGGTTCATGGCCGGGACCGTGAAGCCCTTGACCTCGCCGCGGCCCATCGCCGTGTACAGGTCGTGGATCGACGCCGGCACCACGCCCTTCGACACCCCGATGCCGCGGATGATCCAGCGGGCCGTGCCCTTGATCTCGGGCGCCGCGCCAAACGCGGCCGTCCACGCGAGATCGTCGATGGAGGCGGCCGGAACGGCGCCGGTTACCTGGACGGACTCGCCAGCCACGACGACGGCCGGCTTCAACGCAGTCACCATCTGATCGACGGATTCAAAAACCATAGTCCACCTATTCTATCGCAGCCGGTTCAGCCCTCTTCCTGGCAGGGAACTCGAATTCCTCGGTCTCCGTGGCCGCCACTGCCGACGCCACCATCTCGTCGATCGGCAACTTCGATTCCGCTTCCTGCACTTTCCAGATCCGCGCCCGGGTCTCCGGATTGCGCGGGGTGAACAACTGACAGCAGTCCTGGTCCGGCACGATCGAGATCTCGAACGTCCCCAGGCGCTGGGCCTCGACGACGATATCCTCCTTGTCGGTTCCGATGAGCGGCCGGAGGATCGGCATCTGGGTGGCCGCCGCGATGACACACAGGTTCTCCAGCGTCTGCGACGCCACCTGACCGATCACTTCGCCTGTCACCAAGGCGCGGGCGCGGCTGTCGCGCGCGATCCGCTCCGCGATCCGCAGCATCATCCGGCGATAGATCACCACGCGCATGGGCGGCGGAACCGCCAAGACGATCTGCCGCTGCAACTCGCCGAACGCCACCATCTTCAGCGTCGTCTTCATCTGGTACCGCGTGAGCAGTTCGACGATCTCGCGCACCTTTTCCTGCGACGCACGCGTCACGAAGGGGTAGCTGTGGAAGTGCACCGGCACCACCGAGCACCCGCGCTTCATCAGGCGGTACGCCGCCACGGGCGAGTCGATGCCGCCCGACAGCAGGCAGGCCACGCGCCCGCTCACGCCCGTTGGCAGCCCGCCCGCGCCCTTCGTCTTGCCAAACGAGTAGAACGCAGACGTCGTGAGCATCTCGACATTCACCGCGAACTCGGGATGGTCGAGCTTCACCTTCCACCCCAGAGCGGTCACGATGCGCGCGCCGATTTCGCGCTCGATCTCGGGCGACGTCATCGGGAACCGCTTGTCGCCACGCTTCGCGTTCACCCGGAACGTGACAGGCGGATGGTCCTTCAGGTCCGTGAGGATCGACGAGCAGATCGTCTCGAAGTCGAGCGGCACCCGGGCGGCTTTGGAGAAGTTGGCGATGCCGAACGTGTGCTCAATCCGATCCCGGACCCGGTCGTACTCGGCGTCGGGACCGAGCACAATCTCGATGCGCCCCATGAGCGCGCGCACGTCCTTGACGCCGATGTCGCTGGTCTTGCGGCGCAGGTTCCGGACGAGCTTCGCGATGAAATACGGTCGGTTCCGCCCCTTCAGCGCGATCTCCTGGTAGTGGACGATGATGGAATTCAATGGCGTCTTTCTTGCGCGTGGCACAGGGCTTCAGCCCTGTGTGCAAACGGCGGCGGCGAGATGCCCGCTCGCGGCAGCGCTTTCAATCGTACCCGGGAGCCCTGTATCGGTCCAATCACCCGCCAGGAAGAACCCGGGCAACCGGGTAGCCGCCCCGGGCCGCGCTGGCTGGCCCGGCGCCAGCGAGAACGTTGCCTGCCGCTCCCGGACAACGGTCGCGCGCGTGAGCGTGGCCACCCGGGCCGCAGGGATGGCCGCCCGAAGTTCGTCCATCGCCAGCGCGATCACCTCGTCGTTGGTCTGGCGGGCAATCCCCACCGCGCCGCTCGAGACGAGCGACAGGTGCCGCACGGTGCCGTCACCCGGCTGCTCCTTCGCAAAGACCCACTGCATCTCGCGCCCCGGCAACCCGACGAACGGCGTGTCGAGTACCCGGCCGTCGAACCACAGGTTCACGGTGACGATCGGGCACGACAGCATCGCGCCGGCCCGCTCCAGGGTCGATGCGAGCGCGAGCGGAACATCGGCAAACAGGCCGGAGACGGCGTGCCACGGCACAGCGGAAATGACGCGGTCGCCGGCGATCTCTTCCCGGCCGCGAATCGAGACGCCAGCCACCCTTCCGTTGCGCACGACGACCGTGGCCCGGGCGTTGCTGCGAACGGTGCCGCCACGCTCTTCGATGAACCGTCGCGCGGGGTCCGCGAACAGTGCCGACAGCGGCACGTCCGGCAGCCCGAGCGACGCGGCACGCGGGTCGTCGGCAAACATCTCGGCGAGCACGCGCACAAACGCCGGCGCCGCCGCCTCGCCGGCGGACTGGTTGAGCGCCGCAAGCGCCAGGGGATCCCACAGCATCTCGCGCAGTCGCGGGCGCTGGCCGTTGCGGATGAGCCACGCCTCCACGGTTTCTTCCGGTGACGCGGCGATCCTGTCCGTCCGGCCCCGCAGGTGCTTCTGCGCGAGCCGGATCACGGACCCCATGCGCAAGGCCGAGATCCTGTCCGCCCACGACAGGGCGTCCCACTCCATCAGGCCGGCGAGCAGGTGATACGGCGGCGGAAGCGTCGGGCACGACAGCGTCGATCGTTCGCCAGCCCGATCGACGTACGGCACCTCGAGCGACGACTGCAACCGGACGCCGGACTCGCTGCCGATACGCCGGAGAAACGCAAACGCCTCGCGATAGCAGCCGATCAGGACGTGTTGCCCGTTGTCGACGACTTCGCCGGTGGCGGGATCGCGATACGAGGACGCGCGCCCCCCGAGCGTCGGCCGCGCTTCGATGACGGTGACGCGAGCCCCTTGCTCGGCGAGGCTCGTCGCGGCGCTCAGGCCCGCGATGCCGGCGCCGACGACAATCACATCGCAGCCGGTCGTCATGTCCCGGCCATCGTGTCGAGCCATTTCGCCGCGGCGATGGTGGCCTTCCGCCACTTCGGCAGGCGGATAATCGGGCCGAATACCTCGAAGCCGCTCAGTTCCACGCGCCTGAGAATCTCGTAGTAGATCGCGCCCATGATTTTCGCGGCCACCAGGCGGCGGGAGTCCACGGCGGGCAACGCATCTCCGGCGCGCCTGAAGAACTCGAGGGCCCGGCCCGCCTCGAACTCGAGGAGGCGCCGCACGGGCACGGTCACCTGGCGGGCGCGAAGCATGTCCTCCGACACGTCGAATCGCGCCAGGTCTTCGAGCGGCAGGTAGATCCGCCCGAGGTTTAGGTCCTTGCCGACATCTCTCAGGATGTTGGTCAACTGGAGGGCCAGGCCCAGGTTCAACGCGTACTCGCGGCTGCCGGGGTCGCGATAGCCGAAGATCTCGATGCAGATGAGCCCGACCGCCGACGCGACGCGCCGGCAATACGCCTCGAGATCCTCGAACCGCTCGTATCGGCGGTCGTCGAGGTCCATCTCGACACCGCTGATCACCTCTTCGAACTGCGCGCGCGGCAAATGAAACGCCTGGATCTGCGGACGCAACCGCTCGGCCACGGGCGTCAGCAGGGGCCCGCCGTCAAAACAGGCCGCCAGTTCGCGCCGCCACATCGACAGTTCGGCGGCCGCCGCCGCGCGGGCCAGCGCCCGATCTGCCCCGCTCGCCTTCTCATCGACCGCATCGTCCACCGCCCGGCAAAAGTCCCAGACGGCGATGATGGCGCGCCGTTTCGCGGCCGGCAGGACGATGAACGAGTAATAGAAGTTGGTGTCGCGGCGTGCCATGGACGATCTCAGCGAGCGATGCCCGACCGGCGCCAGGTGAGGGCGTCCCACGCGAGGCCCGGGAGGTCCGTGGCCCCCAGCGACGGCCGCGCGGTAAAGACGTCGAACCCGTTTGCGTCGAGCGCATCGAGGATGCGCCGGCCGCCCAGCCATGTCAACCGGAGTTCGACACCCAGGCGTCCCGGCACGCCGTCGCACACCCGGCGGCCGGCGTCGAACAGCGTACGCGTGCGGCCGCCGAGGTCCGCCATGACGCCGCGCCAGGCGCCGGTGAAGCTCTGCCGATCCAGGTCCGCGGTGTCCGCGCCATGCGCCCTGGCGTCCACCAGCGGCACGTAGAGACGCCCGCGCTGCCAGTCGCGCTCCAGGTCCTGCCAGAAGTTCGTCAACTGCAGCGCGGTGCACACGGCATCCGACGCCGCATCCAGCTGGTCGGTGGCGCGTCCGGCGACGCGCAACACCAGACGGCCGACCGGGTTCGCCGACCGCCTGGAGTAGTCCAGCACGTCATCCCACGTTTCGTATCGCGTCGTTGTGACGTCCTGGCGAAAGGCGCTCAGTAGATCCTCAAAGAGCGTTGTCGGCAGCGCGCAGTCACGGATCGTCTGGCCGAGCGCGACGAAGACGGGGTCGTCCGCCGCCACGTCGCCGTCTGCACATCTCCGGAGCCTGTCGGACCAGTCATCGAGCAGGCGAATGCGTTCGTCTGCCGGCAGCGAACCCTCGTCGGCAAAGTCGTCGGCGGTCCTGGCAAACGCGTAGATCGCGGCCACGTGGGGGCGCATGCGCCGAGGGATCAGCCGCGACGCCACCGGAAAGTTCTCGTAGTGCGTGCGCGCGAGCCGTTCGCAGGACGCGTACGCCTCGCGGACGTCTACCACTCGACCTCGGAAATCCCGGCGCGATGGTTGACCGCGCGTGCCAGGACGAAGAGGAAGTCGGACAAGCGATTTACGTAGGCCAGGAGCACAGGATCCACCACGCCCAACGCCACCATGCGGCGTTCGGCGCGGCGAAACACCGTCCGGGCCAGGTGCAGCGTGGCCCCGGCCGGGGACCCGCCCGCCAGGATGAAACGCCTCAGCGGAGGCAACTCTGCCTCGAGCCTGTCAATCCAGCCCTCGAGGCGTTCCACGTCGTCGGCCCCCAGAGAGACTTTTTGAACGCGGTCGGCGATTCGCTCCGTGGGGTCCGCCAGCCGTGAACCGAGCGCGAAGAGGTCCCGCTGGACCTGGACCACCATCGCATCGACCTCCGGATCGAGGCCGGATGCACGGACGAGGCCGAGCACGGCGTTGGCTTCGTCAACCTCCCCGTAGGCGTCGACGCGCGGGTCGGACTTGGCGATCCTCGTCCCGTCGAACAGGTTGGTCGTGCCGGAGTCACCGGTCTTCGTGTAGATCTTCATGCCGGTTGAATTATAAGGTTGTTGGTGGGTATGCCCCAAAAGACGAAGCGGCGGCGGCTGCACACCGCCACGAAGTTGCCCTCGCCGCAATCGCGGCAGGCATTCCGGCGCAGGTTGCTTGGCTGGTACGACCGGAACGGCCGCGATCTGCCCTGGCGCCGGACGGACGACCCGTACCACATCCTGGTGTCCGAGGTAATGCTCCAGCAGACGCAGGTGGACCGCGTGCTGCCGAAGTACCACGAGTGGCTCGGCAAGTACCCGTCATTCGAGGTGCTGGCCGACGCCCCGGTCGAGAGCGCGGTGAAGACCTGGTACCCGCTCGGCTACAACATCCGTCCGCGCCGGCTGCATGCCATTGCGCGTGAAGCCGTGGAACGCTTCGGCGGCGAATTGCCCTCCGACGCCGGAACGTTGCTTTCGTTCAAGGGCATCGGCCCCTACACCGTCGGCGCGATTCGGAGCTTCGCATTCAGGGAGCGGGCGGCCATCCTGGACACCAACGTGGCGCGCGTGCTGTTCCGGGTCTTCATCGCGAAGGGGAACGCCAAGTCGCACGCGATGAAGAAACGGTTGTGGCAGCTCTCCGAGTCCGTGCTGCCCCACAAGCGGGTGTTCGACTTCAACCAGGCGCTGATGGACTTTGGTGCAATCATCTGTTCCGCGCGTAAACCGCGGTGCGGCGAGTGCCCGATGGCGAAGACCTGCACGGACCTGAAGGTCCGTGGCTGCGTACGGCCGTAGCCGCGGGTCTTCAGACCCGCGCAAGGGACGGGAGCAGGGAATTGAGTCAGACCCCAATCATCGTCGTCGTGACCGCGGCGGTCGTCGAGCGCGAGGGCTCGTTTTTGCTGACGCGGCGGCTCATGGGCTCGCACCTGGAAGGCTTCTGGGAATTCCCGGGCGGCAAGTGCCACCAGGACGAAACGCTCGCCGGGAGCCTCGTGCGCGAGATTCGCGAGGAACTGGACGCGGGCGTCGCCGTCGGCCCGGAAATCCTGGCGACGAAGCATCACTACCCCGACCGGACCATCGAACTGCACTTCTTCGAGTGCACGCTCACCAGCGAGCCACGGCCGGCTCTTGGCCAGGAGATGCGCTGGGTCCCGCGCGCCGACCTGGCAAGCCTGCCGATGCCCGCAGCCGACGACGAGCTGGTGAAGCAGTTGCTGGCCGGCACGCTCTGAGGTATATCAGGGCCACCATGCCTGCCGTGCGCCGCTCCATCGCTGCCCTTCTTGCCATCCTGTTTGCCGCGCCCGCGCTTGCGCAATCGACGATCACGACGTCTGACCTCGTGCTTCGCATCGACGCCCACGGGCAGCTTGTCAGCGCCGTGAATCCGGCCAGCCGGAAGGACTACCTCGCGGCCGGTCAGCCCGCGCCGCTCCTGCAAATCAGGGTCGGATCGCGGGTCGAGGCTCCCACTGCGATGACCTGGGACGCCCGACGCCGCGTCATGTCGCTCAGCTTTCAGCAGAGCGGCGTCCGCGTCGTCGTGATGGCTGCCGCCAAACGCACGCACGCCGTGTTCGCCATCGATCGCGTGGAACCGGCGGGTGTTGTCGACGCCATCACGTGGGGCCCGTATCCGATCACGATTGGTGAAACGGCCGGCGAGATCATTGGCGTGGTGCGCGATGCCGAGTTCGCCGTCGGGCTGCAGGTCCTGAACATCAAGACGCTGGGCGGCCTGCCGGCCTACGACGAAGGCAGCGACCCCTCCCGCAGCCGCACGGCACAACCGGCCGCCTGGGGCAGCGTGATCCAGGCGTATTCGCTGGATCGCTCGCGGCCGCGCCACGTCTCCGGCTGGACCGGCCACTTCCCGAATATGCCCGTGGCCCCGATTCCCGGCGAGACGGTCGTCGGGTCGAGCATCGCCCTGTTTGGGTGCCCCGTGGCGCTGACGCTCGACCGGATCGGCGCCATCGAGATCGCCGAGGGTCTGCCGCATCCGGCCATCGACGGCGTCTGGGTGAAGCAGTGGCCCGATCTCGGGAGGTCGTACCTGATTGCGGCGTTCACGGAATCGACCGCCGATGAACTGCTGGCGTTCACGAAGCGGGCGAACCTGATGTCGCTGTACCACCCGGAGCCCTTTGCGAGCTGGGGCCACTACGAGCTGGACGCGAAGGCCTTCCCCAACGGCAATGCGGGCATGAAGAAGATCGTGGAGAAGGCGCGCGGCCTCGACATCCGTATCGGGGCGCACACGCTGACGAACTTCATCAACACGAACGATCCGTACGTCACGCCCGTGCCAGACCCGCGGCTCTCGCGCACCGGATCGAGCGCGCTCGCGGCGGAACTCGATGCGACGTCGAAGACGGTTCCCGTCGTCTCGCCCGAGTACTTCGCGAACGAGAAAGCAAACTGGCTGCACACCGTCGTGATTGACCAGGAACTGATCCGGTATCGCGCGGTGTCCGCGTCGGAACCCTGGATACTGCTCGATTGCGAACGCGGCGCGTTCGGCACGAAGGCTGCCGCCCACCCCAAGGGCGCCGGTGTCGGCAAGCTGCTCGATCACCCGTACAAGGTGTTCTACCCGACGCTCGACATGCAGGACGAAATCGCCCGCAACCTGGCGAAGTGGTTCAACGACACGGGCGTCAGCCACATGGACTTCGACGGTCACGAGGGCGGCCTCGGCACCGGCCAGGGCGACTATGCCATCGAGCGGTTCGCCAAGGTGTTCTACGCCGCGCTCGATCACCCCGTGCTGAATGGCACCAGCAACTCGGAGCCGTTCTACTGGCACATCAACACGTACTGCAACTGGGGCGAGCCGTGGTACGGGGGGTTCCGCGAAAGCATGCAGGAGTACCGGCTGCAGAACCAGGCCCTCTTCGAGCGCAACTTCGTCCCGCACATGCTGGGCTGGTACAAGTTGACCGCGACAACGAGCCTGCCGGAAATGGAGTGGATGCTGGCGCGCGCGGCCGGCCACAACGCCGGATTCGCGATGTCGACGACGCTGGGCGAACTGAAGAAGAACGGAGACACGGGGGTCCTGCTCGACGCGATCCGCGAGTGGGAGGACGCCCGGCGGTCGGGCGCGTTCTCGCCGGCCGAGCGCGAACGGCTGAAGGACCCGGCCCGCGACTTCCACCTGGAGCGGATCCACGCGGGGACGTGGGATCTCTACCCGTTCCATTCGGCGGGCCCGTTTCGCCACGAGCGGCAGGACCGCCAGCCAGGGGAGCCGGACGTGACGGCGTGGTTGGTGACAAATCCAGACGCCGCGCAGCCATTGCAATTCCGCCTCCTCGTGGCGGGCAAAGATGGCGGCATTTCGCGCGCGACGCTGGAACTCAACCACTCCGCGCAGCTGCTTCTGCCGGTCGACTTGAAGGCCGGCGAGTCCGTGGTCTGCGACGGCACGACCGTGTTGCGCATCTACGACTCAAAGGGCCGCCAGACGAGCACCGTGACGCTCGACACGCCGCCGCCCACGTTGCAGGCCGGTGCGAACGCGGTGAAGCTCGATTGCGCCTACACTGACGCTGCGGCCCCGGTCATTGAACTGATCGTGAAGTCGAGAGGCACCCCCGAGCGCGTCGCTGCGCGGCGGTAGACAGGAAGATCGGCGCTTTCAGCATGGGGAATCCCGTCATGAGGAAACGCTTGCTGGCTGTCGGAATCGCAACGCTCATCCTGACGCTCGGATGGCCCGTCCCGGATTCCCACGCGCTCGGCGCCGAGGGCCACTACTTCGTCGCGAAGTGGTACGCCAGGCAGATCCGGGACGGATTGGTCAAAGATGCACCGGACGAGTTGAAGAAGGCCCTGCAGGATCCCGTGGCGTTCGAAGCGTTTTGCGGCGGGGCGATGGCGCCGGACTTCGGCGCGGCTGAACTGACGCACCAGGGCCAGAACGGCGACCAGGCGCGCAAGATGCTGGCCGCCGCGAAGGACGATCTGGACAAAGCGACGACCCCCGAAGCGGTCGGCATCGCGATGCAAGAAGTGGCCTTCTCGTACGGCTGGATGTCGCACCTCGCGGCCGACGACGTAGCCCACCCGTTCATCAACCGGGTGGTTGGCGATTCGTGGCGGTATCTCGGCGCGCCAGGTGCGAAGGAACACATCCGCTGGGAAGCCGTCATGGATCGCGCGATCTACCTGGCCGTCGACCCGGACGCCGATCCGCGAGCCATGCTCAGCGCGCCGATCCTCACGACGTTCGCGCGGCCGTTCTTCGGAGAAATCTCGAACACCGTGCTCAGCGCCCGAGGGGTTGAAGCCGAGTACAGCCTGGCCCGCGCCACCGGACTGGGATTGCCATCCGTCATGGTCAACTCCCTGGCGCGGATCCTCGGCTTCGACGATGAGTCGATGACGCCCAAGGAGATCCTGGACCTGCTGGACACCCGGTTCAAGCCGGTCATCTCGTCCTACATAGAGAAGCCGGGGACCGCGGGGAACTTCGACCGCGATAGCGGCCGCATGACCGGCGAAGAGTACGACAAGCTGCGCTCGAAGTTCATCGAGTATCTCGGCCGTGAGCCGTCGGGCGTACTCTTTCCAAATCTGTTCGAGGAGTTGGCGGGATCGATCCGGGCGCTCTCGGTCAAACTGGTCGTGTCCAAAGCCGCGCTCGAAGAGCGGCTCGGCCGCGTGCAGAAGGCCGTCGCGGAGCTTGACGCTGCCGCGCGGCAATTGCAGCAGTTCCGCCGGCAGGCAGACCAGGTGGCGGCGGACCTCCGCGCGCTGCTGGTCGAGTACGTAGTGCTGACGAGCCGGCCGGACTTTCCAAAGGGCATGACCGCAGGGCCGACTTCTGCCCCCGCCCCCTGTGACACGCTGGACGACCTGGCTCAACAGGCGCGCGACGGCCGGCTGACGCTCGAGAGACTCAACGAGGCACTTGCCGCAGCGACTTCGACCCTCGAGCAGGTCCGGAAGCAGCCGGCCACCGGCGAGTTGAACCGGCAGGCCGCGGCGCTGTCAAAGTCGCTCGCAGCCGCGCTCAAGAAGTACGAGGACCTTGGCAGCGGGCGCCTGTTCGCGGCCGTGCAGGCCACGTTGGCCAAGCGCGCGGCGAACGCCACGCTGTTCGATCCTCCGCCCGCCGACGCCGCCGGTCCACAGGTTCCGCTCGCGGACCTCGTGGCCGCGTTCGAATCGCAGTCCGAGAACTTGAGCGGCCAGTTGAGGCTGGTCTCCGTCGCCCCGGAAGGCGGCCAGCCTCCCCTCTTCAAGGACCCGGACGAACCGGAAGCGAGCAGGAAGATCGAGAAGTGGGCGTCAGAGTTCCGGAATGGCGACCTCTACACGAAGACACGGTCCGTCGATCGCAAGATGATCGACAGTCGCCTGGACGCCTTGCAGGCGCGATACGACGAAGCGGTGGCACTGAACGACACCGTGAAACCGCTCATCGAAACCGCCACGCGGTCGCGGAGCGTGGTCCGGCCCAACGAAGAAGCGCTGGACGCCGCACTGTCGCAGATCAAGAAGACCGAGGACTGCCTGGCGAAGCTCGACTCGTTCAAGAGCCGCGTCCAGCAGACCGCCGCCGTTCCTACGACGATCAAGCCGGCCGCGCTGAATCCGTTCAAGACAGAGGACGTGCCGGCGGTTGCCACGCCGCCCGCACCACCGCCCGCCGCTGCCAAAGCGGTTTCCGCTCCAACGGCCGCTGACGCTTCGACCGCCACCGTCAAGGTCGTCGAAAAGCACTTCCCCAACGGGCAGGTGCAGCTGCGATCGTCGTACTACGAAGGACGCCGCGCGCCTGACGCGAGCTGCAAGGGCGACACATTCCTGCAGTCCATCATCGACGGCGAGATTCCGAACGTCTTCTACAAGGTCTGCCTGCATGGGACGCAAACGCAGTATTTCCCGTCTGGTGCCAAGCAGACCGAAGGCATCTGGGTTGACGGACAGAAGGACGGCATGTGGCGGGGTTACTGCGAGAGCGGCCGGTTGAAGGAGGAGTACGGCACGAAGGGAACGGGCTTCGAGGGGTCACGGCGCAGCTGGGACTGCACGACTGGCGTCATCAACAATCACATGGAGTACCGGAACGGCGATCTCGTGCTCGAGGAGGAGTTCTGGTCCAAGGGCCAGGTCCGATCGCGCTGCGAGTACACGGCGCCAAACAAGCGTGAAGGCACGTGCATGTCCTACGACACGGACGGCAAGCTGATCAGGACAACGACGATCAAACAGTAGCTGACTGCGCTCCGGCGATGTCCCCAAAACAGGACACCCGGCTCCCACGCGGCCGGATTTCCTCGAAATATCAGGGATTCTTGTCGATCGGATATGGCACGGAAGGTGCGATACCTCTCTGCGGAAGCCGTCCCAGAGGGCGGCCGACCAAGGAGGCTGCCATGAGAACCCCGACCTTCGTCATCCCGGCCATCGCCATCATCGCGTTCTGTTCCGCCACGCCGTGGGCGGCTGCGGACCCGCAGCGTGAGCGCGGCAACCGCGGGCGCGATGAGAAGGTGGCGGATCGGAAGACGCCGAGCGAGCGCAACAGTGACAATCGAGCGAACCGCGATGCTCAGGCGTCCGCGCCACAGTCGCGAGGCTCCCAGGCGTCCGCGCCGCAGTCCCGAGGCAATCAGCCGGTTGCGGCATCGCCCCGCGATTCCGGATCACGCGGCACCGGGCGCAGCGCCGGCGAGACGGTCAATGCGGGACCCGCGCGGACGAATCAAAACGGGGCGTCGTACCGCAGCGACAACTCGAACCGCGGCGGGAGCTACTCCCCCCGCGACTCGTCCGGGAATCGAGGCGTCTCTGGCCAGAGTGGGTCGTACGGGCCACGGGGATCGAGCGGAAACCGTGATTGGTCCGGATACGGCGGGAGCAACAGCTACCGCGGATCCAACGGCGGACGTGATTCATACGGATATGGCGGAAGCTACAGCGCCCGCGGGTCTTACGGGTATCGGGATTCGTACTGGTACCGCGGGTCCTACTCGCATCACGCCTACTACCGCGGGATGCCGTACTACGGGTACAGCTGGCGGCCGTACCTCAGCTTGGGGTTCGGGATGTGGGCCGGCTATCCGATGATGTTGCCGGCGGAGAGCTACTACTACTCTCGTTCGGTCACGTATGCCAGCTACGGGGCGTTGAGCTTCGAAGTGGCGCCTGGCGAAGCGTATGTCTTCGTCGACGGCAACTACGTGGGAACGGCCCGCGACTTCGGACCGTACACGCAGCCGCTCACGCTCAGCGTCGGCATGCACCGGATCGCCATCGATGCTCCCGGGTACCGCGGCATCGAGTTCGGGGTGGAAGTGCTGCCCGGGCAGCTCATCCCCTACCGAGGGCAGCTCGAATTTCTCGGCCAGCGATAGGACGTCAGGCCGGCCTGACGAACGGCAGATCGGAAACCCGCGCGGCGAGCACCTGCTCGCCGCGCACTGTTTCGAGCGCCGTCCCCGCCGCGGCATGGTCGCGATGCACGTAGCCGAGCGCGACAGGCGAACCCATCGCCGGCGACCACGCCGAGCTGGTCACGACGCCCACGTCCTTTGACGCCGCGCGAATCACGTCACCGGCGACGGGCGCGACCTCACCCGCGACAGCCAATCCCACGAGCCTGCGCACGACCTTGCCGTGCCCGCGGTCCCGGATTCGCACCAGGACTTCCTGCCCCGGGAAGCAACCCTTCGTGTAGCTGACCGCGCGCGGATCGATGCCCGCCTCGGTGGGAATCGTGTCGGTCGTCAGGTCCGCGGGGAACCGCGGCGTGCCGCTCTCGATGCGAAGAGCTTCGACAACCGCGGCATCGGGCATCACCGCGCCAGCGGCGGCAACTGCCGCCGCGATGGACGGCATGCGGCTCGGGGGCGCGAACACCAGGTAACCCGGCAGGCCGAACTCATCGGCCCGGGCGATGATTCCCATCTCGCCACCCAGGTCGACGCGCACGTTCTGGAACTCGGACCACGCCGAGAATTGCTCCTCCAGGCCGGCCGCACCGGCGCCGCCGCCAAACGCGCGGCCCAGGCAGGCTGCTGCCGCCGGACCCTGCACGCTCACACACCCCAGCGCATCCGTCATGTCCCCGATCTGCACATCCTCGCTGAACAGCATCTGGTCCAGCTTCTCGATCAGCGTGGTCCTGGTCTCCGCCGGCGTGTCGAGCAGCGTCACGTCGCCCAGTTCGAAGACGCGGGCGTCGGAGATCATCCGGCCCTGCGGAGTGAGCAGGGCAGCGTAGCACCCGGAACCCGGCCCCAGCATCGCCACGTCGTTGGTGACGAGCGCGTGGAGAAACGTTTTCCGGTCGTTGCCGCGCAGCAGGATCCGGCCCCGATCGTGGCGATCGATGAGCGCGGCGCCCTGCCGGACGGCGTGGTACTGGCGAATCTGATCGGTGGATAGCATGGCTGATCGGAACGACTGCCGCCCCCGGTGATTGCTGATAGACTCAGTTTCGATATGGCCCGTCTCCATTCTATCCTTGCCGCGCTCCTCGTCGTCACCGCACCGGCGGCGGCCGTCGCGCAGACGACGGTGCCGTCGGAGATGGGCAAGCCCGCCACGTTCACCATCTTCGTGAACGGCGCAACGGCGGGCTCGGAAGAGATCACGTCGACGCTCACCGCCGAGGGCTGGACGATCCGCAGTTCGGGCCGCATCGGTGTGCCGGTGAACCTGACGAATTCGCGGTTCGAGGTGAAGTACGACCGCGAGTGGAAGCCGCTGTCGCTGGAGATCGACGCCGCCATGGGCGGCCAGCCGCTGGTCATCCGTACGACGGTGGTGAACGGCAAAGCAACGAGCACGGTGACGCAGGCCGGCCAGCTGTCGAACAAGACCGACAGTATTGCGCCGGATGCCATCCTGCTGCCCAACCGGTTCTTCGGCGCGGTGGAGGCCCTCGCGTTACGGCTGTCCGCGATCCCGCCCGGCACACAGGTGAAGGCCTACGTTGTCCCGCAGGCGGAAATCACGATCAGCGTCACCTCGGTCACCCCGGAGCGGATTCACACGCCGGCCCGGATGATTGACGCGAAGCGCTATAACCTCGCGTTCGCCAACCCCGGCCAGACGGTCGCAGCCGAGGTCTGGACCGACGAGAACAGCCGCTTGCTGCGGTTCCGCGTGCCCGCCCAGGGGCTCGAAATCGCCCGCGACGATGTGGCGGCCATGGGATCGCGCGTCGAGCAGATGTCCCGGCGGAACGACGAGCAGGTGCGAATCCCGGCGGCCGGTTTCACACTCGTCGGCACGATCTCCAGGCCCGTCGTCGCCACGGCGGCAGTGAACGCCAGGTGGCCCACCGTCGTGCTGGTGGCGGGCGCTGGCATCTCGGACCGCGACGAAATGGTGGCCGGGATCGCCATCTTCGCGCAGCTCGCCAACGCGATCGCCGACGCGGGATTCCTGGTGGTGCGCTACGACAAGCGCGGCGTCGGCCAGAGCGGCGGCCGCGGCGAATCCGCCAATCTCTCGGACTACGCCGACGATGTGAAGTCGGTCCTGAAGTTCCTCGAGAAGCGGAAGGACGTCGACATCAGGCGCGTGGCGCTGGTCGGCCACAGCGAAGGCGGCTTCATCAGCCTGACGGCTGCCACGGAGGACAGGAAGAAGGTGGCGGCCGTGGCGCTGCTGGCCACGCCGGGAACCAACGGCGCCGAGTTGACGCTCGAACAGCAGCAGCACGTGCTCGGCCTGATGACCGACCTTCCCGACGCCGAGAAGCAGCAGCGCATGGACATGCAGCGTCGCATCCAGGCCGCGGTCGTCAGCGGCAAGGGCTGGGAGGCGATTCCGCCAAGCTATCGGCGGCAGGCCGACACCATGTGGTTCCGGAGTTTCCTGGAATTCGATCCCCTGAAGCCGCTGAAGAAACTCGAGCAGCCCGTCCTCATCTTGCAGGGCGATCGGGATCGCCAGGTGCCGGTCCGCCACGCACAGATCCTGATGAGCGCGGCCGAGGCCCGCAAGAAGGATCCCGGTTCGAAGGTCGTGATCGCCGAAGGCGTCAACCACCTGCTGGAGCAGGCCGTGACGGGCGAGGTGGACGAGTACCCGGCGCTGCAGGACAAGACGATCAGCCAGAAGGTCACGGACCCACTCGTCAACTGGTTGAAGGAAACCCTTCATGTGGATTCTCCGAGCCCTCGGCGCTGACAGCAGCGAGACCCTCGCGTTCCGCCTCCGGCCTGGCTACGTCAGGACCGCGGGCCGTTCCCCGCGCGCCGACTTCGTGATGGACGCACCGCTGGTGTCACGGCTGCACTGCCGGTTCGAGGCCGACCTCGACGGCAGCGTGGTGGTGCAGGATCTCGAGAGCACGAACGGCACCTATGTGAACGGCGGGCAGATCCAGCGGGTGGCGCTGTCGGAAGGTGACGTGGTCGGCGTCGGCCGCGTCAACCTGCGCCTGGAGCGCGACAGTCAGTCCTGAAGAAACGGGTTGTTCCGGCGCTCGTCGCCGATCGTCGTTTCCGGGCCGTGCCCCGGGTAGACGATCGTGGAATCCTCAAGCACAAACAACTGGGTCCGGATCGAGTGCAGGAGCGTCTTCAGGTTCCCGCCCGGCAGGTCGGTCCTGCCGATGGAGTTCGCAAACAGCGTGTCGCCGGCAAAGACTTCCAGCCCCGGCTGGCCGGCCGCGCCCACGCGCAGGCACACGCCTCCCGGGCTGTGGCCCGGTGTGTGAAGCACGCGGACGTCGTGCCGCCCGAACGCGAGCGGGGCCGCGGCCAGGTCGTAGAAGAAGTCCGGCGCCGGCGGCTGCTCAACCTTGTAGCCGAACATCCTCCCCTGCTCGACGGCCATGTTGTAGAGGGGAAGATCCGCGTCGTGCAGCCCGATCGGCGCGCCTGTCACGCGCTTCGCCTGCGCGACGCCGCTGACATGGTCCATGTGCGCGTGCGTCAGCAGGATGTATTTCACCGCGAGTTTCTCGCTGGCCACGAGATCCAGGAGTTCGGGCGCTTCGTCGCCGGGGTCGATCAGGATGGCTTCGCGGGTGACTTCGCAGCCGAGCAGGAAGCCGTTCTTGAAGAAAGGGGCGACGGCGCGGGATTCGAGAAGCATGGCTGGGATTAACATTACCCCATGAGACTCACGCACGTCTTTGCCGCGCGGCAGCGAATCGCCCCGCACATCAGGCGCACGCCGCTCGTGCATTCCGCGTGGCTGTCGTCGATGACGGGGGCGTCGGTCCGGCTGAAGCTGGAGTCGCTCCAGGTCACCAACTCGTTCAAGATTCGCGGTGCCGTCAACGTGGCGGCGGCGCGGCTGGAACGCGATGCGGGGGATGCGGAGCGGTCTCGCCTGCTCGTCACGGCATCTGCGGGCAATCACGGGCGCGCCCTCGCGTACGCGTGCGAGCGCCTGGGCCTCCGGCTGGTGGTGTTCACGCCCCGCACCGCACCGCGTGCCAAACTCGACGCGATCGTCCGCCACGGCGCTGACCTGCGGACCGAGGCAGCGACGTACGACGAAGCGGAGGTGCTGGCCAAGCGTTACGCGGCAGCCGAACGCGAAACGTACATCTCGCCGTACAGCCATCCGGACGTGATTGCTGGCGCCGCTACGATTGCCCTCGAGCTGCTCGAGGACTGGCCGGAGGTCGAGACCATCCTGGTGCCGGTCGGCGGGGGCGGCCTCGTCGCCGGCGTGGCGCTGGCCATGAAGGCCGCGTCGCCCCACGTGCGCGTGATTGGCGTCGAAACCGAGGCGTCTCCGGCGTTCACGACGGCACTGGCGGCGGGACGGGTGACGCGGTTCGACGTGAAGCCGACGCTCGCCGACGGTCTGGCCGGCAACCTCGATCCCGACACGATCACGTTCGATCTCGTCCGCCAGCACGTCGATCGGATCATCGTCACGCCCGAGCGGGCCATCGAGGATGCCGTCCGCGGTCTCGTAGCGTCCGAACACCTGATCGCGGAAGGAGCAGGTGCGACGGCCGTGGCCCCGCTGCTCGACGGCCAGCGCGTGGAGAGTCAGCGGGTGGAGGGCCAGCGCATCGCGGTGCTGTTGACGGGTTCGAACATCGACACGGCCAGGCTGGCCGCGCTCCTCGACAACGGTTCGCACTAATCCCGGGGCTCACCTGCGTTGAGCATCTTCGCCCCGGGCACGCGGGCTGCAGCCCGCGTGCTACATTCCCGGCGCATCATCGATCCAACCGAGCGCAGGTCTTAGCCGGCTGGCCTATTGCGGTGGCGACGGCTCGAGGAACCCCGCGAGGGCCCGGGCCGCCTCGCCGCGTGCCCGCGCCATCGACGCATCGAGGACCGACAGCGCGGCAATAACGTCAGGGCTGTCCGCGACATTCTTCCACGGGTAGATCTTCTGCCTGATTGCGGCGGTCGGCTGGATCAGGCTATTGGCCGCGACCCAGAGCCGCAGCGACTCCGGGGTCGACGCGGCTCGCCGGATCCACCGGGACGCTCGTTCGTGGTCCCCCACAGCTGCGGCCATCGAAGCGGCGCAGCGTGCCCATGGGGCCTTGTCCTCGGCGGCATCCGCTTGCGCCATCATCGCGTTGGCCAGCCGCCCCGACTCGCTGCGATCGCCTTCCAGCGCTCGCACACCGGCGAGCATCACCCACGCGTCGCACGCCGAGGGATAGAGCCGGGTCATGCCTTCGAGCAGCGTTCCTGCAGCCGCGAACTTGCGCGCCGCGACCAGTTCGGCCGCCTGCATCACCACGCGTGGCGGCGCGTCGGCCGCGGGCGTCCGGCCGGGTGTCGCGCCCGGGGCGGGTGGGCCGGGCTGCGCCAGCCGCACGCGGATTCTCAGCGCGTCCCACCAGGGCCAGCCTGGCTGCATCGCCCGCCCGCGCGCCGTTTCTACGAGCGCCTGGTCGAACTGCCCCATCGAGAGGTAGGTGGCAGCCAGTTGGTAGCGGACGGCCGGCAGCGTCGGATCGAGTTCGATGACCCGCTGCTGAAGCCGGGCAGCCCGCGCCGGGTCGATCTCCCTGATCAGGCCCGCCATCGCGAGGTACGCAGCCGGGGATGAGACGTCGGCATCAACGGCCGCGCGGAGGCTCGCGAGCGCGTCGGGAATCGTCGGGGCCGACAGCCCGAGCGCCAGTCGCACGGCAGCCGCATCGGGGTCCGCCGTCGCCGCTTCCTCCGAGACGGCGCGCATGCGCGGAAACGCGTCCACGAGCGCCATCCGGCCTTCGAACGTCGCTCCCGAGTACAACGCCTCGACCAGGCCGGTTCGCGCTTCGACGAGCGAGGCGTCCGCCGCGAGTGCGCTCTCGAAGAGTTGAACGGCACGGCTCGCATCCTGCCCCGCCAGTGCCTCGCGCGCCTGGAGGCACAAATCAAACGCCTGCGGATCGACGACGCGCAGCGAGGCCCGGCGCTGGGTGTCGTTGGGAGCGAAGGCGATCTTCAGGTAGTCTGCGAGGTCGCGGGCAACGCGCGCCTCAACTGAGACCACGTCAGCCAGGGCGGTCTCGTACTGGTGACTCCAGACCGTCTTGCCCGTGCTGCCGTCAGCCAGCGTGATCTTCAGCGCAACCCGCTTCCACTCCGGGTCGCCAGGCGTGACGGTTCCGCCAAGAACGGCCGTCGCATGCGCGGCCTGGGCGGCCTCCTGCGCGGACTTGCCGGCATAGAGACGGATCGAGCCGCGTGCCTGCAGGGTGACGCCGGGCAGGTCGGTAACGCGCCGGGCCAGGTCTTCAGCCAGCGCGGCGCCGAAATAGGGCCTCGACGTGTCTCCCCCACCGATGCTGAATGGGACGACGACAATCTGCGGCGGGACTTTCGGTCCGAACCACTCGCGCCACACTTGCCGCAGGTCGCCCTGCCAGTGCCAGAACGCCAGCGCTGTGGCTGCGCACACGAGAGCGCCAAAGACCACCCGCCTGGGCCAGCGTGACGGCTGCGGTTCGGGTGACGGCCGATATTCGAGCACGGCCTCGATCGCATGTTGCCGCTCGCTCGCCGAGCGCAGTTCCGCGGCCATCTCGGCGGCCGACTGAAACCGATCGGCCGGGTCCGGTGCGAGGGCCTTCATCACGATGCGGTCGAGATCGACCGTGAGCGCGTTGTTGATGACGCTTGGAGCGACGGATGGCTCAGCGGCCTGGCCGCTCGGACCCCCTTCGGCGGACGCCGGTCGTCCCGTGACCATCTGGTACAGAAGCGCGCCGAGCGCGGCGATGTCGGTCCGGGCGTCGATCTCGACCCCGTCCTCCCGCTGCCAGGCCGCCAGCCCGAAGTCGAGCACCTTCGCCCGGCCCTTCGTGGTGACACTGACACCTGACGGGATGAGAGCGCCGTGCACGACGCCCGCCGCGTGCGCCTCGGCGAGCGCGTCGGCGATCTGGGCGGCCAGGTCGAGCGCGCGGCGGATATTCATCGGATGCCCCGCGCACAGGCTCGACAGCTTGTCGCCCGGGACGAACTCGTAGACGAGGTAGACACGGCCGTCCTGGTGGCCCACCTCGAAGAGCGTGGCCACGTTGGGGTGCGACACGCTGGTGAACGGGCGGATCGCGTCGATGATGCGCGTGCGGTCCAGCGCGTCCTTCCACTCGCCGCTGAGCACGCGCACCGCCACCGTCCGCCCGGCCTTCGTGTCGCGGGCGCGATAGACGTCACCGTCCCCGCCGGTCCCTACCAGCCCGAGTACGTCGTAGTGGCCGAACGACTGGGTCATAGCCAATCCGTTGCGCAGCGGGCCCGCAGGCGCACACCCCGGCGCATCTCCAGGATCGTATCGGCGGCTGGCGGTCCGGAGTTTAGGGCTGTGCGTCGACGCGCGGCATCGGGATTCGCCGGGATCTGGCGTTTTCCGGCCTGCGAGGGCAGACCACGGTGTATCCTACGGCTGTCTGGAAACCGGCCATGCAACACGCTGGGAACGTCGGACGGGTCCTCCATCGGACCGGAGCGGTTCTCGCCTTGCTGCTCACCCTGGCGCCAGCGGGCGGCTACTGGCTAGCTGCCCAGCAGGCTCCCGCACAGCCCCCGGCCCCTGTACCGGCGGCGGCTGTTCCCATCCGCCCGCCTACGCCTCCGGTCGTATTGAAGGCCAGCGCGTATCTCGGCGGCTACCTCCGGGCGTTGTCCAACGTCGTCAGCGAGGAGCAATACGACCAGCGCGTGGAGCAACCGGGCGTGGGAAGTAATCTCGTGGGCCGGACCACCCGGTACTCGGAGGTGCAGCAGCGACGGATGGCGTCGGACGTGCTCCTGGTCCAGTTGCCAGGCGTCCGCGGCTGGTACGAATTCCGTGACGTGTTCTGGGTTGACGGAACCACGGTCCGCGACCGGAACGATCGCCTGATGAAGCTGTTCGTGGAGTCGCACGCCGATCGGCTGGCCCAGGCGGATCTCATCCAGAAGGAGAGCAGCCGCTACAACCTGGGCAGCGGCTCGAGGGATACCAACCTCCCGACCTTCGTGTTGCAGTTCCTGTTGCCGACGGTGGTCAGCCGGTTTGCGTTCAGCCCGGGAGAGATCGAAGCCGTGGAGGGTGTAGACGCGCAGGTCGTCTCGTACGTCGAGATCGCCCGGCCGACGATTATTCAGGGTGGTGTCGGAGTGGATATGCCTGCATCCGGACGACTCTGGATCGATCCCGCGACCGGCGCGATCCTGAAGACCCGGCTCGAGACGAAGTCGGAATCCGTGCAGACCCGTGTCGACGTGACGTACCGGATGGAACCGAAGCTGGGCCTGCGCGTGCCGGCCCTGATGGAGGAACGCCGCGAGGCGGTGGGCGAGGTCCTGACGGGCCTCGCCACCTACGGCAACTTCCGCCGGTTCACCGTCGAGACCGACGAGAAGATCAAGAAGGACTAGGCCGCCGAAAGACCCGTCTGGGCGCCGCGGTGCATGTCGATGCCATCGCGGAATTCAGAAAGCTTCGATCGCAGGAAGGCCCGGCCGCGGTGCAACCGCGACTTGAGCGTCTGCTCCTTGATGCCGAGGCGCGCGCTGGCCTCTTCGGTCGACAGGCCCTCGATGTCCCGCAGGATGACCGGCACACGGTAGATGGTCGGCAGCTCGGGCAGCGCCTGCACCAGCTTCTGCCGGACCTCGCCGCGCAGCACGGCCTCGTCGGCCATGCGCGACCAGTCGGGCACTTCGCGGCGAATGGATCCGCCATTCTCCTCGACGTCCGCAATCAGGTCCTGCTCGGGAATCTCGTAGTAGTGCATGCTGCGCTGCGCGCGCAGGCGAGACATCGCCGTGTTGAACGTAATCCGGTAGATCCACGACGAGAGCGCCGCGTCCCCGCGGAACGCATCGATCCGCCGGTAGACCTTCATCAATACGTCCTGCGCCACTTCCTCGGCGTCCTCGGGCGTCTTCACGTAGCGCATCGCGAGCTGCTGAATCCGTGCGCGGTAGGTGGCGTCGAGCTCTGCCACCGCAGTCTCGTCGCCCGCGCGCATCCGTGCAATCAGGTCCGCATCCTTTGAGTAATCCGCAACACGGGCTGCCATGGTGTCCAGTCCTTCTCGATCAAGGGAACGTCAGTGAGTTCCAGCCGTTCCGCGGCGGTCTCTGTAATCCAGACTGGAATTATCCTATTTATTATCCGACCAAATCAATCGTATTTTTACGCAAATCGTAAATCACGACTAATCAATGATTTAACAGGCTTCTTGGGTTATTCGAAGACGACCTGGCGATCGAAGATGTCGCAGAACGCGCTGATGACACGGTCCTGGACCTCGGCGAGAGGAACCTCCCGGCCCGTTAACTTCCGCAGCGACGTGACGCCGCGATCCGAGATGCCGCAGGGCACGATGAGCTTGAAGAAGTCGAGATCGGTGTTCACGTTGAACGCGAAGCCGTGGCTCGTCACCCAGCGCTGAATGCGCACGCCGATGGCGCCGATCTTCTCCATGTCCACCCAGGCGCCCGTCAGGCCCTTGATGCGCGTGGCGCCGAATCCGTACGTCCCGGTGACGCGGATCATCACTTCTTCGAGATCGCGGACGTACTGGTGCACGTCGCAGCGATCGGGCTTCAGGCTGATGATGGGATATCCGACAATCTGGCCGGGGCCGTGGTAGGTGACGTCGCCGCCGCGCCCGGTCTCGTGCAGTTCGACGCCGAGCTCCGCCAGGCGTTCGGGCGTAGCCAGCACGTGCTGCCGGCTCTCTCCCGCCTTCACTCCCAGCGTGAGGACGTGCGGATGCTGCAGGAGGAGCAGCACGTCCTCGGTCGCGCCCGCGATGCGCTCGTCGACCAGCGTCCGCTGCATCTCGAGGCCCTCGGCATACGACACGACGCCGGGCCGGCGGACGACGAGCGGGCGCGAGGCTGGCACGCGGCCCTACACCGCGCTCGGATCGAAGTTCTCGATCGTCTTCTTGACGTGCGACATGAACTCGTCGGCCACCGCGCCGTCGATGATGCGATGGTCGTACCCGAGCGACAGGTAGCCCTTCGTCCGGATCGCGATCATGTCGTCGACGACGGCCACGCGCTTCTCGATGGTGCCCACACCCATGATCGCCACCTGCGGCTGGCTGATGATGGGCATGCCGAACGCGGCACCGAACACGCCGGGGTTCGTGATGGTGAACGTGCCGCCCTGGACCTCGTCGGGCTTGAGCTGCTTCGACCGGGCGCGATCGGCCAGGTCCTTCATCGCCCGGCTCAGGCCGAGCACGTTCTTCTCCTCGGCCTTCTTGATCACCGGCACGATCAGGCCCCAGTCCAGCGCCACCGCGATGCCGAGGTTGATGTCCTTCTTGTAGACCACATTGTCGCCGTCGATCGAGGAGTTGACGATGGGCACGGCCTTCAGCGCGTCGATGGCCGCCTTCATCAGGAACGACATGAAGGTGAGCTTGGCGCCCTGCCGCTCGTAGTCGCCCTTCCGCTGGTCCCGGATCTTCGCCACGCGCGTGTAGTCCAGCTCGAACACCGAGTGGACGTGCGCCGACGTCCGGCGGCTGAACACCATGTGCTCGGCAATCTTCTTGCGCATCACCGACATCGGCACGACCTGCACGTTCTCGCCGGGCCTGAACGCGGGCTGGTGCTGGGCGGCTGGTGCGGAAGCCGGCGCCGGCGCCGCCACAGGGGCGCTCCCGGTGCCACCCTTGCCGATGAACGACAGGATGTCCTGCTTGGTCACGCGGCCGCCGAGCCCGGTGCCCGGGATCTGGCTGATGTCGACGTTGTGGTCGGTCGCGATCCGGCGGACCAGCGGCGACGACTTCTGCCGGCGCAGTTCATCGCCCGACAGGGCCGCTGGAGCGGGCACCGCAACCGGTGCGGGAGCCGGCGGCGGGGCCGGCGCGGGCGCAATGGGCGCTGGAGGAGCGGGCGTGGGTGCCGCGGCACTCGGCGCCGGCGCCGCGGCTGCCGGCGCCTTGGCAACGACAGCACCAGCTTCGCCAATCACGGCCACCACCGCGTTCACCGGCACGGTTTCGCCTTCCTTGTGGCGCACTTCGATCAGCACGCCCGCCGACGGCGACGGGATCTCCGCATCCACCTTGTCCGTGGAAATCTCGAAGAGCGGCTCGTCGCGATCGACGGTGTCGCCAACCTTCTTGATCCAGCGGACAATCGTGCCTTCCGCGATCGACTCCCCCATCTGGGGCATTACAACGTCAGCCATGGTGCCCTCTATGCTGCAGTCATGCGCGGGTCTGAAGACCCGCGGCTACGCCTGCTGTCGTACGTGGCCACGGACCTTCAGGCCCGTGCAACGCCGGCGCGGGTCTGAAGACCCGCGGCTACACCCGTCACGCGTGAATCGCTGCGCCGTGCGTCGCGTGCGCCGCTTCGCCCACCGCCTCCGACATCGTCGGATGCGCGTGAATCGTCCGGATCAGTTCCTCGACCGTGCTCTCGAGCCGCAGCGCCAGCGTCGCCTCGGCAATCAGTTCCGTCGCCCGCGGGCCAATGATGTGCACGCCGAGAATCTCGTCGTACTTCTTCTCCGCCACAATCTTGACCAGGCCTTCCGTCTCGCCCGCGATACGGGCCCGGCCCAGCACGCCAAACGGGAAGGTGCCGACGCGCACGTCGTAGCCGCGCTCGATCGCCTGCTTCTCCGTGAGGCCCACGCTGCTGATTTCCGGGTCGCAATAGGTGCACTTGGGCACCTGGTCGTAGTTGATGGCCTGGAACGGCTTGCCCGCCAGACGCTCGGCCAGCGCGATGCCTTCCGCCGTCGACAGGTGCGCCAGTTGCAGATGGCCGGGCGTGTCGAACGTGATCACGTCGCCAACCGCGGAGATGTTGGGCACGCTGGTCCGGAATTCGCTGTCCACCCAGATGTAGCCCTTGACCATCTTCAGCCTGGCCTCTTCGGCGCCCAGGCCCGTCGTCACCGGCCCGCGGCCCGTGGCCACCAGCAGGTACTCGGCCGTGATCTTCTTCGTCGTCCCGTCGGGCATCGTCATCTCGATTCCGACGGAGTCCGCGCCCGGCTTCGCCGAGGTGACCGTGGTCGACGTGTGGAAGCTGATGCCCTGCCGGCGGAACGACTTCTCGAGCTCGGCGGAGATGGCCTCGTCTTCGAGCGGCACCAGGTGCGGCAGCAGCTCGACGACGGTAACGTCGCTGCCGAAGCGCTTGAACACCGTGGCGAACTCGACGCCGATCGGGCCGCTGCCCATTACGACGATCGACTTGGGAACGTCCTTGAGGAAGATGGCCTCGTCGCTGGTGATGATGCGCTTGCGATCGATCTCGATGCCCGGCACGCTGCGCGCGCTCGACCCGGTGGCGATCACGATCTGCGCCGCCGTCAGCGTCTGCGCCGTCTCGCCGGTCACCTCGACCTTGCCGGCCCCGGCCAGCCGCGCGGCGCCCTTGATCCAGTCGATGTTGTTCTTCTTGAACAGGAACTCGATGCCGCGGGTGAGGATCGTGACGGTCTTGTCCTTGCGCGCCTGCACCTGCTTCATGTCGATCCGCGGCGCCTCAGGCCCCAGGATCAGGCCCCATTCCTTCGCGCCCTGTGCGATCTTCAGCGCGTGCGCGTGCTCCAGCAGCGCCTTCGTCGGGATGCAGCCCCAGTTCAGGCACGTGCCGCCCAGCGCTTTCTGGCGCTCGACGACCGCCACTTTCAGCCCGAGCTGGGCCGCGCGGATCGCCGCCGGGTATCCGCCCGTGCCGGCGCCGATGATGATGACGTCGTACTGATTGGCCACCGATGTCGCTCCTGGTCAGTGAATCTTCAGACGGGCGGACGCGACCGCGTCCCGGGCTGGGGCAAACTCCGGGTCGAGGACGAGCGCTTCACGGAAGCACTCGACCGCCCGGTTGTAGTGTTCCTTGGCCGAAAAGGCCCGGCCGAGGTTGAACCACGGCATGTGGAACGTCTGGTACCGCGACGCCAGCAGCGCCCGTTCGAGCCACGGGATCGCATCGTCGAACTTCTCGAGTTCGATCAGGTACGCGCCAATGTCGTTGTACGGGTTCCCGAAGTCCGGGTCCACCTCGATCGCCTTCTGGCACTCGGCAATCGCCTCGTTCAACTTGCCTTGCGACGAGTAGGTGCCGCCCAGGTACGTATGCGCCTCGGCCGTCGGACACAGGTTGATCGACGCCACGTAGAGCGTCACGGCGTCATCCAGCTGCCCGCTCAACTGGCGGTCGTAGGCTTCCTGGAACAGGGCCAGCGCCCGGTCCAGGAGCTGCTTCCGCGGCGCATTTTGACCATCCATCGATGAGTTCCCGAGGGTTCAAATGTTCACGTTACCGGGACGATCGCGGGGGTGTCAAGCAACGGATACAGTACAATCAGGCACCTTCATCCAGGAGTCCATCATCCGTGGCAGCCGTCCAGAAGACCATTCTCATCGTTGACGACGACGAGGGCATGCGCGACACGCTCGGCGCGATCCTGAAGCGCGAGTACCGGGTGCTGCGCGCCGGCAACGGGCGCGAGGGCATGGACGTGCTCAGCCGCGAAGACGTGGATGTAATGCTGCTCGACGTCAACATGCCGGTGATGGGCGGCATGGACGTCCTCAAGCAGGTGAAGGAGTCGCAGCGCCCGATCGAAGTCATCATGATCTCGGCGATTAACGACGTGGAGAAGGCTGTCCAGGCGATGAAGCTGGGCGCGTACCACTACATCACCAAGGATTTCGAGTACGACGCGGTGCTCTCGCTCGTGCACAACGCGTGCGAGCGCCTGGAGTTGAGCCGCAAGGTGATGACGCTGACGGCGCAGGTGGCCGACGACCGCGAGCGGTCGTTCATCACCGGTCCCAGCCAGAAGATGCGGGAGATCACGGACCTCATCCGCAAGGTGGCCGGGCTGACGGCGACGGTGCTGATCCTTGGCGAGAGCGGCACCGGCAAGGAACTGCTCGCGCGCATGATCCACCGCGAATCCGATCGGGCGGACGGCCCGTTCCTGCCGGTGAACCTGGCCGCCATCCCGGGCGAGCTCGTGGAATCGGCGTTGTTCGGCCACGAAAAGGGGTCCTTTACCGGTGCGGTGAAGCAGCAAATCGGCAAGTTCGAGATGGCCTCCGGCGGCACGCTCTTCCTGGACGAAATCGGAGAGCTGAAGCCGGACGCGCAATCCAAGCTGCTCCGCGCGCTGCAGGAATCGGAAATCGAGCGGGTGGGAGGCACGAGGCCGATCAAGGTTGACCTCCGCATCATCGCGGCCACCAACATCGACCTGGAGCGGGCGGTCCGGGACGGCCGCTTCCGCGAGGACCTCTTCTATCGCATCAACGTGATTCCCGTCCGGGTTCCGCCACTCCGTGAGCGAACGGAAGACATTCCGGAGCTGGCGCGGTTCTTTGTCCAGCGATACAGCAGGAAGTTCAGGAAACCGGTGGAGGGCGTCAGCGTTGCCGCGATTACGGTGCTGCAATCCTACCGGTGGCCGGGGAACATCCGCGAACTCGAAAATGTAATCGAACGCCTCGTTGCTGTAAGTGACAAGGACGCGATCGACGCGGAGGATCTGCCCTACGAGTACCACCTGGCCCCCCTGTCGACGCCGGATGGCGGGACGGAGGACCTCCTGGAACGCGCGTGCGATACGTTCGAGCGAAACTTCATCCTGAAGGCGCTCGAGCAGTCCGGGTGGAACGTCACCGGCACGGCCCGGGCGCTGGGCGTTCCGCTCAGCACGCTGAAGCACAAGATGGACCGGCTCGATATCCGCGAAATCGCCAAGAAATTGCGCAGCGTGTAGCGGGTTCCCACTCTCCGCGATCCCGCCCCGCCACCCGCGAATCTGCTACCCCTGGGCGACAGCCCCACACCACTGCACACCGCCGCACACCACCGCACACAGGCGTCGCTGACGGTAGGGGCGCCGCCTCCGGGCCAACCGGAAGTGTAGGAAGGCACGGGGGTTGCCTCTACACCGTTTCGCGGCGCTTCACAGGGCTGCGCACGGTCCGGCCGTTGGTACGGGCGTTGCTGAAGGGAACGACGGAGATTGAGACCACATGCAGTCATCCGCCTTCAACGTGCGAGTGCCGCTGGCCACCGGCGACGTGTTCCTGATGAACACGCTGACCGACGCGCAGCTCGTCGTGTCGGCGGATGCGGCTGCGTTGCTCGACCGGGTCGAGCAGCGCAACTTCAACGTTGCCGCGGCCGAACCGGACGCGGTGGAGGCGCTCGCCACGTTCGCGGAACTCGGCCTGCTCGTGCGGGATCGCGAAACGGACCGCGAGAACCTGGAACGCCGCTTCGAGACCTTCCACGAGGACCGGTCCCAGCTCCGCATCACGATCCTGACGACACTGCAGTGCAACTTCGCGTGCGACTACTGCTACCAGGGCGAGCACGGCAACAGCCAGTCCGCCGCGAAGATGTCGATCGAAACGTCCGGGCAGGTCGCGGCCTGGATTGCCGCGCAGCTCGACGTGGTGCGGCCGCCCCGGCTGTCGCTCACGTTCTTCGGCGGCGAGCCGCTGCTCAACGTCCCCGCGATGGTGGACCTGGCTGATCGCTCGTTCCGCGCGGCCAGCGAGCGCGGTGTCGAGCAGGTGGTCAGCATCATCACCAACGGTCTGCTGCTCACGCCCAATGTGGTGGACGCGATGCTGCCGTTCGGCCTCACGGGCGTGAAGGTCACGCTTGACGGCGACCGCGAGACGCACGATCGCATGCGCCCGGCGCGCGGCGGCCAGGGCACCTTCGATCGCATCATCGCCAACATCCGTCGCGTGGCGGACCGGGTGCCGGTGGCGATCGGCGGGAACTTCGACGCGGCCACCGCGGAGCGCTACCCGGCACTCCTCGATTTCCTCAAGGACCAGGACTTCGCGGGCCGCATCGCGAAGGTCGCCTTCAAGCCGGTCATCAAGCCGGCGGCGGGCGGTTCGACGGGAACGCGCAGCCTGATCCCGCTCACGGCCGTGGACGCGGGCAACCGGCCGGTGGGCAGCTCGTGCATGAGCGCGGCGGGCGGGGGCCAGTCGTCCTCGGTCTGCGACAACTGCCACTTCGTCGACGAGCAGATGGACATGCTGCGCGCGGAAACGAAGCGGCGCGGCTTCTCCACGGTGGACGGCGTCCACATGGGCCCGTGCGAGCTCTACCGGCGGCACTCCCACACGATCGGGCCGGACGGGGCGCTCTACGCGTGCCCCGGGTTCACGGGTGACAACGCCCTGGCGGTCGGCCACATCTCCGGCCAGGCGGACGCGCTCCGCGACGAAACAGCAATCACGTTCGAGCATCTGGCGCCGTGGCGGAACTGCGGCGACTGCTCATTCATTCCGGTGTGCGGTGGCGGCTGCGCGGTCGCCTCGTACACGGAGCTTGGCGACATGGCTGCGCCGTCCTGTCACAAGCGTGCGTTCGAGTCGGCGTTGACTTCGCTGGCGGAAGAAGCCGCCGGCTTCACAACCGGAGGGGTACAATGAGGGTCACAGTTATTCGGAGAGGCGGGATTCCCCCGTCTGATTTCTGCCCGTGGTTGATTTCAATTCCGCCGGAGACCAAGCGGTAGCACGACCAACACGCACACCCTGGGAGGGGGCAGGCAGTCGCTCCGCCCGCGCGGCCTTCGCCGCCACGGGCATCGTCTGGGCGCTGCTTGCCCTTGCGTGCAGCACTCCTCCATCGCCGGCAGCTTCCGCAACAGAACCCGTCACGCTGGTCATCGGCGTCCCGCAGAGCCGGCAACTAGGTCTCGACCAGGGTCTCTCCGCTGCCGCCAACAACATCACCCGGGACCGCCTCATCACCACCGACGCGACGGGACGCCTGGTGCCGCGCCTGCTCGAGAGCTGGACGGAGTCGAAGGACGGCCTCGAATGGCGGCTGATCCTGCGGCCCGACCTTCTGTTCCAGGACGGGACGCCACTCGGTGCGGACGCGGTGAAGCAGGTATTCGAAAACGCCCGCAAGACCAAGCCGGGCCAGTCGACGTCTGTGTGTGCGCCGGACATCACCGCCGTCACCGTTGAGAGCCCGCGCCAACTGCTGGTCCGCCTGAGCCGGCGCTGCGCTTTCCTGCTGGACGACATCGACTCAACCGTTTCAAAACCGGGCAGCGCGGAGGGAGAGACTGTCGGGGCGGGTCCCTTCGTGAGTGTCTCCGGCTCTGCCGACGAAGTTGTGCTCACCCAGAACCCGCACTTCTATCTCGGCGCGCCGCACATCGACCGCGTCGTGATGAAGTCGTACGACACCCTGCGGACTGCCTGGGCCGACATGCTGCGCGGCCGCGTGGACTTCCTGTGGGAGGTCAGCCCGGACGCCGCGGAGTTCCTGAAGGACCAGCATTCGGTCGAGGTGCGGTCCGTCCTCAGTTACTACGCGTACACAATGGTGATGAATGCCGCGAAGCCGATGTTCAAGGACTCCGCGGTGCGGCGAGCGTTGAACCTGGGCGTCGATCGGCGCGAACTCGTCGAAGTGGGACTGAAGGGACAGGGGCGGCCGGGCGACGACCCGGTCTGGCCGCTGTTCTGGGCCGCCGACCCTGCCACGGCCGGCTGGGCTGTGGACCGGGCGGCAGCGTCACGCCTGCGGGGACTCTCGTTCTCCTGTCTCGTTCCCGAGGGCTACACCATCTACGAACGCCTGGCGCTGCTGGTGCAGCGGCAGCTGCGAACGCTGGACGTCGAGATGCGGATCGACGCGGTCGATCTGCCCACGTACGGTCGGCGCATCGCGAGCAGCGATTTCGACGCGGTCCTGATCAACCTGGCGGGGGGACCGTACCAGACGATCTTCCAGCGGTTCTGGCACACGCCGGGCGCGGCGGGCAGATGGAATACCTGGAACTACAGTGACGCCGGGGTCGACGCCGCCATCGAAGGCCTGCGCGACGCCGCCAGCGAGTCCGACACCCGCGCCGCGATCCGCGACTTCAGAGCTGCCTTTCGCGCCAATCCGCCCGCTGTCGTCCTGGCCTGGAGCGAATCGGTGCAGGCCGTCAGTCGCAGGTTTGACGTCCCGGAGTTCGCCACCAGCCGGAACCCGCTGTCCTCGATCAGCCGCTGGACGATCCGGCCCGCCTGGACGGGTTCCCGATGAGGACGCTGCGATTCCGGTTCGCGGCCATGCTGGCCACAGCGGCCGTCGTGCCCCTGCTCACGTACGGGGCCGTCTCCATGTACTCGCTGCGCACGGGCACGCGGGAGACGGTCGTCGACGGCAACCTCAACGTGGCCAGGCAGGTAGCGGAGCAGGTCCACCGCTATATTTCAACGAACCTCCAGATCTTCCAGGCGTTGGCCGCCGACCTGGACAGCACCAATCTCTCGGCAGACCAGTCGGATCGCATCCTCAAGAACTACGTGTTGCGGTTCCCGGAATTCCGCGAACTCACCGTGGTCGACGCCGCGGGCAGGCCGCAGGCCACCAGCCGCGTGAGTCGCGCCGACGTCGTCGCGTCGCCCGAGTTCAAGACGCTCACCATGCAGGCGCCGGACGGATCGGCGACCATGCCCGGGGCGCCCCTGGTGCGCATGTCGCGCGTGTTCGTGGATGGAGACCTGCTTCCGACGTCAGTCGTGGCGACGCCACTCGGTCGCGCGGGATCCCCTGACGGCTGGCTGGTTGGCGAATTCAGCATCGAGGAACTCTGGCGGATGGTCGGCCGGATCCACATCGGCACGCAGGGCTACGCGCTCGTCGTCGGCCCCCAGGGCGAATTGCTCGCGCACGGCGATCCCGACGAGCGGTTCCGGGTGGCGACCGATGCGCTGGCGCGTGCGCAAGGCGGCGCGACCGGCACCATCGACCCGGCCACGGCGTCCGTGCTCCAGTCGTTGCACGCCTCGAAGGACGCCGGATCGGTGGCGCAGGAGGTCGACGGGAGCAATCGCGGCCGCCAATTGGCCGTCGGCGTGGCCATCCGGGATCTCGACTGGACGGCCATCGTGACGCAGCCGACAAGCGAGGCGTACGTCGTCGCGCGGCGCAACCAGAGCGCGCTGGTGGCGGCGATCGGTCTCGCGCTCCTGATCATGATCGTGGTGGGGTCGGTGTGGGGCCGGTCGCTCATCGCGCCGATCTCGGTACTCATCCGCGGAACGCAGGCCATCGCGGAGGGCCGCCTCGACGAGCGCGTCCACGTCGAGTCGAAGACCGAGCTCGGCCGGCTCGGCGATGCCTTCAACGGCATGGCCGACCGGCTGGTCGAGCTGCAGGAGACGACACGCAAGCAGGAACGGCACGCGATGTTCGGGCGCGTGGCAGCCGGCCTCGTGCATGACCTGTCGCACCCGTTCAAGAACATCCAGAACAACTGCCGCCTGATGCTCAAGATGCACGAGGACCCGGAGGTGCGCGAGCTGTTTCAGCGGACGACGGATCGCGAGTTCGGCACGATCAAGCGGGTGTTCGAAGACCTGCGGAACATCGCGCGCCCCATGCCGATGGAGCACTTCCCGCTCGACGTGAACCTGCTGGCCTCGGACATCGCCGAATCGATGCGCGCCAACGCGGGCGGGGCGGGCCTGACGCTCGACCTGCATCTGGGCGGCGAGCGGGTGTTCATGCTGGGCGACATGTTCGCGCTCGGCCGCGTATGCCGGAACCTCGTGCTGAACGCGATCGAGGCCACACCCCCGCAGGGCCGGATCACGCTGACCACGGTGGCCACCGAGCGGACGGTGCAGATTCAGGTAGCCGACACCGGCTGCGGCATCCCGCCCGAACGGCTGGCGACAATGTTCGAGGATTTCGCGACGACGAAGCGGCAGGGTCTTGGACTGGGCCTGGCGATCGTCAAAAAGATCGTGGAGCAACTCGGCGGCACGGTCACGGCGTCGAGCGAGGTCGGCCGCGGGACGACGTTCGTGCTGGCGTTCGAGCGGGTGGCCCCGCCCGAATCCGCCGCCGCGCCCGTCACCCGGGTCTGACCGCCTTCACCAAGGTTACGGCGGTCCGCCGAAGCATCGCGAAGGCGGAAGACGCGGGACTACCGCCGTACGTAGCCACGAACCTTCAGGTCCGTGCCCAATAAAGAAATCGCGTGGCCCGGCACGGCATTGCTGCCGGCCGACACCACGCGACCAGTGTCTGCTGATGAGCGGGCCAGCGGCCCGCTATCCCCTACTTGCGGGGAAGAACCGCGTCCTTCAGCTTCTTCGCAATCCGCGCCTTGACCACCGTCTTGGCCGGGATCTTGATGGGCTCACCCGTTGCCGGGTTGCGGCCCTGGCGCGCCTTGCGCTTCTGGACCACCAGCTTCACCATGTCGGGCAGCACGAACTCGCCCGAGCGCTTCAGTTCCTTCTCCGAGAGCATCGTCAGCTCGTCGAAGAACTCGCGCGCCTGCGCCCGCTTCATATCGAAGCGCTCGGCGAAGTGCGCGAACAGTTCCGACTTGCCCATTCTCCGGGCCTCAGCCATTGCTTCTCTCCTCGTCAAAGCTGCGCGCATTCACATCACTGTTGGTCTCCCGTGCGCGCGGCCGGTGACCTCAGCTCGATGGGGCCAAATGTGGATGAATCCTAACGCGCGGATTCCGCCAGTGTCAATTGGCCTCGTTGCAGTCCAGCCCCGATTTCCGGGCTCTGAATGATAAGATCCGGATCGATGTCAAGTACGACGATCGAGACGTTTCCCAATCCGAGACCGGGTCGCAACTACGAAATCGCCATCAGCGCACCGGAGTTCACCTCCGTGTGCCCGATGACCGGGCTGCCGGATTTCGGGGAAATCCGCATCACGTACGTCCCGGACGAGCGGTGCCTGGAGCTGAAAGCGCTGAAGTACTACCTGATCGAGTACCGCAGCAAGGGCATCTTCTACGAGGCGGCCACCAATCAGATCCTCGACGACCTCGTCGCCGCGTGCGCGCCGCGGCAGATGACGGTGGTGGGCGATTTCACGGCCAGGGGCGGCATCCGCACGTCGGTGACGGCCACCTACGCGAAACCCTGATCGGGCACCTGTCCCGCCGACGCCGCGGGGACCGTCTCCTCCCGTCCCGCCCGCCACCAAGGCGGACCCGTCCCGCCGAAACTCGCAGGACTTCCCTGGATGCCGGTCCCCGCCCTGCGAGCGAAGGCGGATGACGGCCGTCATAGGACGCGCCCGGGCCCGGTGGTTGAATGGATCTCATGGAAGCCACCAACATCCTCATGCGCGAACACGAACTGATCCTGCGCGGCGTCGCCGTGCTGGAACGCATGGCTGCGCGCGCGCAGTCGGGCCCCGGGGTCCCGGCAGCCGACGCCGAGGCCATCATCGACTTCATCAGGAAGTTCGCCGACGGCTGCCACCACGCGAAGGAAGAAGGTGTGCTGTTCCCGGCCATGGAGGCCGCAGGCATGCCGCGCGAGGGCGGGCCGATTGCCGTGATGCTGGCCGAACACGTTCAGGGCCGGGCGGCCGTGGCGATGATGGCGGGCGCGGTGGCGAACTTCGCGACCGAGGCCAGTGCGCAGCAGGTCTTCGCCCGCGGCGGGACGGCGTACGCCGCGCTCCTGACGCATCACATCCACAAAGAGAACAACATCCTGTTCCGGATGGCCGACAACATGATCGGGCCCGACAGGGATGCCGAACTGGTCCGGGCCTACGACGAGCACGAGGCCCGGGTGACGGGCCCCGGCGAGCACGAACGGTTCCACCGGGTCATCGAGGAATTGGAGCGGGCCTATCCGCTTTCGCCGTCATTTCCCTCCTAACCACTCCCCGCTTCCGTCGTCTAATCCTTTGAATGGACGGCACCGACCCCGCAGTGGTCGCCCGGGCGCAAGCCGGCGACCGCGACGCATTCGGGATTCTCGTCGAGCGGCATAGCCGGGCCGTCTTCCGCGTGGCCTATCGTTTGACAGGCCACGAACAGGATGCCGAAGACGTGGTCCAGGAAACCTTTCTCCACGCGTTCAACCAGATCGGCCGCTTCGAGATGCGGTCGAGCGTGGCCACCTGGCTGTATCGCATCGCGTTCAACTGCGCCCACGACCTGTTGCGCCAGCGGCCGCGCGCGGCCCGGCACGACTCGATCGACGACGAGCAGGGTGCCGGCATGGCGAACCGGCTAGCAGACGCAGCCCCCGGTCCCGACCGTCAATTCGAGAGCGCGGAGATCGATCGGCGCGTGAAGGATGGCCTGAGCGGCTTGTCGGAGCAGGAGCGCGCGGCGTTCATCCTCCGCCATTTTGAAGGTCAGTCCATCGACGAGATCGGGCAGGCCCTCGGGCTGCAGGCGAGTGCCACCAAGCACAGCATCTTCAGGGCCGTGCAGAAGATGCGGCGGGCGGTCGAACCGCTCCTGGACGGGCAGACATGACACACCTGACTGACGACGACCTGGTCCTCTACTTCTACGCCGAAGGGGAAGCGCTCCCGGGCTCGCTCGCGCATCTCGAGGCATGCGTGGTGTGCCGGGAACGGCTGGACGAGCTGGAGCGAACGATGTCCGCCGTCTCCGCCAGCCGGGTGCCCGAGCGCGACGAGTCGTACGGGCGGGTGGTGTGGGCGCGGGTCCAGGCGCAACTCGACCAGCCGGAGCCATCGCGGTGGCGGGGATGGCTGTCGCTCGAATGGCTGACGAGGCCTCGCCTTGCGTATGCAGGCGGCCTGGCGGTCCTGCTGGTCGCGGCATTCGTGGCGGGCCGGAACTGGCCCGCTCCGCGGGATTCACAGCCCGCGGAAATGGTTGCCGCCACGGCCTCGCGATCGACCGAGGCGGAGGCGCACCGCATGCTGCTCGAATCGGTCACCGGTCACCTCGAGCGTTCCGCGATGGTGCTGACCGAAGTCGCGAATGTTCGAACGGCGGGCGCCATGGACCTCTCAGAGGAACAGTCGCGGGCCGGCGACCTGGTGGCGTCCAACCGGCTCATGCGCCAGACCGCGACGCGCGCCGGGGATGCCGGGCTGGCTGACGTGCTCGAACAACTGGAGCGCGTGCTGCTGGAAATCACGAACAGTCCGTCGCCAATGCCGCAGGGCACGCTCGACGCCATCCGCACGCGAATCGAGAGCGATGGGCTGTTGTTCAAGGTCAGAGTTCTGGAATCACAAGTGCGTGTGCGGCGCGACGCGGATCCCGCGTCCCCGCCCGCAACGAAGAAATCGTAACGATCAAGAGAGACGTGCCATGAAAACATGGATGTGCATTGCTGCTGGCGTGGTGACGGTTGGGTTGGCCGGGACTGCCACGGTCTCGGCGCAAGTTGCGATGCCTCAGAGCGCCGCGCAACTCACTGAACAGGCCCGCGAACTCGCCCGCGAGGCGTCCCGCGGGGATCGGCAGTTGCGTTCCTCGTCCAAGGAACAGCAGCTCTATTCGGCGGCCACGTCCGCGATGGACGCCGGGCAGTGGGGTCGCGCGCTCGAGTTGTTCACGGAGGCCGCCGCGCTGAAGGGCGACCGACAGGACGGCGCCCTCTACTGGAAGGCGTACGTCCAGAACAAGCTCGGCCAGCGGCCCGAGGCCCTCGCCACCATCCAGGAACTGCTGAAGGCCCAGCCGAGCAGCCGCTGGGTCTCCGACGCCAAGGCGCTGGACATCGAAGTCCGCAATGCGTCGGGCCAGCCGGTCAAGCCGGAAGCGGAATCAGACGACGACCTGAAGTTGCTGGCCCTGAACGGGCTGATGAACAACGACGCCGAACAGGCGATCGCCATCCTGCAGAAGCTCCTCCAGGGTCCGCAGTCGCGCAAGGTCAAGCAGCGCGCCCTCTTCGTTCTCAGCCAGAACCGGTCGCCGAAGGCGCGGGAGGTCCTGGTGTCCATCGCCAAGGGCGCGGCGAATCCGGATTTGCAGCGCGACGCCCTGAACTACCTGGGCATCTCGCGCTCGAAGGAGAACACGCAGGTCCTCGCCGAGATCTACGCGTCGAAGGCTGACGCCGACGTCAAGAGGAAGATCCTGCAGTCCTTCATGATGGCCGGCGAACGCGACCAGTTGCTCGCAGCCGCCAGGACCGAAACGGATGCCAGCCTGCGCGTTGAAGCCATCCGGGGCCTCGGGATGCTGCACGCCAGTGACTCACTTTCCCAGTTGTATGCGGCCGAAGCCAGCGCGGAGGTAAAGAAAGAGCTGATGCGAGCACTCATGCAGACGGGCGATACGGCAGACATCTCCAAGATCGCTACAACGGAACCGGACGCGAAACTGAAGGTCGAGGCCATTCGTATGCTGGGTGTGATGGGCAAGGGGAAGACCTCTACCGCACTGGCCGAACTGTACGCCGCGCCGTCGCAGTCCATCGAAGCGCGCAAGGCCGTGATTGGGGCGCTGTTCATGCAGGGCGACGCCAAAACACTGGTCGACCTGGCCCGCAAGGAGACCAACCCGGAGCTTCGCAAGCAGCTCGTCCAGCAGTTGTCGATGATGAAGTCAAAGGAAGCGACCGACTTTCTGATGGAACTCATCAACAAGTAGGTGGTGACCATGTGCCGATCCCGCGCACCGCTCGCCGCCGCCTGTCTGCTCTTCGTCGCGGCGGGCATCGCCGCCGCGCAGCCTCCCGTGTTCAACAACGCACGGGTCACCACGCGCCAGGCCGGTGCCGCCCTTGATGCCCAGGTCCGCCAACTGGCGGCCGACGCCGCCGAGCCGACCTGGATTGGCTGGTCCGTGCCCACCCGCAACCAGGGCGATGGCAACTGCTGCTGGAGCAGCACCAATGGCATGACCACCGGGTGCGGGTGTCAGCTCGAAAGCGGCAACATTCGCGCGACGACGGTGGCCAGCAGCAACGGATCGGCCATCAAGCTTGAAGCCGGCCGGCAATTGCTGGTGCTGATCCGGATTGAAGATCACGCAATCCAGAAGGTGGCGTCGTATTCGGATGCCTGCCCGCTCGATGCCGGCGGACGTCCCGTGGTCTGGATCGACGGCGTGAATCCGGCCGGAAGCGTGTCGTTCCTGGCACGGCTCTCGTCCGAGACACAGGCGGATGGCAAGCCCAGCCGCCCGGCGAACGGCGCGCTGGCGGCACTCTCCCAGCACGCCGACCCCTCGGCGGTCAGCGCGCTGATTGAATTGGCAAAGAACAACCCGAGCGCCCCGGTGCGGAGCCAGGCGTTGTTCTGGCTCGCGCAGCAGGCGGGCGAGCGGGCCGCCGCCACCATCGTGAACGCGATTCAGAACGATCCCGACACGGGCGTCAAGAAGCAGGCGGTGTTCGCCTTGAGCCAGTTGCCCAAGGACGATGGCGTGCCGAAGCTGATCGAGATTGCGAAGACCAACCGGAACCCGGAGGTGCGCAAGCAGGCCGTGTTCTGGCTGGGCCAGTCCCACGACCCGCGTGCGCTCCGGTTCTTCGAAGAGATACTTACTTCTCGATAGTCGCCTTCTTGATGTAGTCGAGCTTCGGGAAGTCCTTGTTCAGGTACGCGTTGCCTTCGGCCTGGATTCGCCCCTGGTTCTGCGACGCGCCCTCGCCGTACGCCGAGTACAGCCTGTCGAGCACGTCCATGCCGGTGATCACCTTGCCGAACGGCGTAAAGCCGGACTGATCGAGCCGCGCGTTATCGCCATAGTTGACGAACACCTGGGTCGTGCGGGTGGCGGGAGACTGGCCCATCGCGTACGTGACGTACCCCCGCTTGTTGCTCTCCTTCACCGGGTCGATGCCGAGGTTGGCCCCGCGCCACGCGGCGGAGACGGCCGGATCGCCATTGATGCCGAACTGCACCATGAAGCCGGCGATCGCGCGGAAGAACCGGCAGTCGTCAAAGAACCCGTTCTTCACCAGGTTGTAGAAGCGGTCGGCGCCAAGCGGCGCCCAGTCGCGGTGCACTTCGATGACGAACACACCGGCGCTGGTTTCAAAGTGCGCCTTGAACACCGCCGGCGCGGTCTCGTTGAGTGCCGCGGGCGTCTTCAGCTTGGGGTTTGGCTGCGCCACCGCCGGAGCGGCGACGCCGCCGAGCAGCACGACGGCAAGAATGACGGCAAACGGTCGAACGGTCATGATCGGCTCCTCTTCTTCAGATCTACTTGATCCACTTGTTCATCCAGTCCAGGAACGTGTGATACCACAGTGCGCTGTTCTGGGGTTTGTTGATCCAGTGCCCTTCGTCCGGGAAGTACAGCAGTTTCGAGGGCACGCCCTGACGCTGCAACGTCGTAAAGAGCTGCAACCCCTGGTCAATCGGCACGCGGAAATCCTGTTCCCCGTGCGTCACGAGCGTCGGCGTCTTGAAGTTCTTCGCGTAGGTGTGCGGCGACCACTTTGCGTACGCCTCGGGGTTCGTCCACGGCATCCCGCCGAGGTCCCACTCGGGGAACCAGAGTTCCTCGGTGACGCCATACATGCTCGTCAGGTTGTACACGCCGGCGTGTGACACGATGGCCTTGAACCGATCCGTGTGCCCGAGGAACCAGTCCATCATGTACCCGCCGTACGACGCCCCGGCCGCCACCTTCCTGGCCGCGTCGACGTACGGCAGCTTCTCGGCCACGTCGATCCCCTTGATCAGATCGTCGTAGACCTTGCCGCCCCAGTCGTTGCTGATCTCGTCGGTGAACTTCTGCCCGAAGCCCGTCGAGCCGCGCGGGTTTGGCATGAACACCACGTAACCGGCCGACGCAAACACCTGGGCGTTCCAGCGGAACGTCCAGCCGTCGTTCCACGCGCCCTGCGGGCCGCCGTGCACCAGGTACAGCAGCGGGTACTTCTGTCCGTCCTTGAACCCGGTCGGCTTGACGATCCAGGCCTGCACCCTGGCGCCGGCGGCGCCCTCGTACGTCACGCTCTCGCCGGGCTTCAGCGCGAACTTCGCCAGCGCCTCGTCATTGAACTTCGTCACCGGCGTCACGCCCGTGCCGTCGGCCGCGGCCCTGAAGATCTCGGCTGGAGCCGTCAGCGACGTGCGCGAGAACAGCAGCGTCCTGCCGTCGGCCGACACCTGCAGGTCGCCCACCGAGCCGTCCTTGAGGATCAGTTTCGGCGCACCGCCCGCCACCTCGATCCGGTAGCCATGCACGCCGCCGTCATCTTCGGCGGTAAAGTAGACGGCCTTCGAGTCAGCCGTAAATGCCCAGCCGTCCACCGGCCGGTCGAGGTTGTCCGTCAGGGCGCGAGCGGCGCCTGACTTCCGGTCGATCAGCATGATGGTCCAGCGATCCGCCTCGAATCCCGCGCGCTGCATCGTCCGCCACGACAGGTAGCGCCCGTCGGGCGAATACTGCGGGCTCTCGTCCTTGCCCTTCGCCGTCGTCACCTGCTTCGGCGCGGCGCCGCTGGCGGTGAACGCGAGGGTGAAGACGTCGCTGTTGGTGCTCGTCGCCTCCATCGGGTCGGTCTTGGTCACGAAGGCGATTTCCGTCGAGTCGGGCGAGAAGGCGTAGTCGTCGGGCCCGCCCAGCGAGAACGGCGGCACGTCCTTCTTGCCCGGCGTCAGGTCGCGCGCGGGCGCCGAGCCGTCCGACGGCACGACGAACAGATGGCTGTAGCGGCCGTCGCGCCAGCTCGTCCAGTGGCGGAACAGCAATTCGTCGATGACGCGGGCCTTGGTCTTCGACGCCTGCTGCTTCTTCAGCAGCGACTCGTTGCATGCGGCATCACCAACCACATTGTCGTTGCACTCCGGGAACACGCTGGACACGAAGGCGATCCACTTGCCGTCGGGTGACCAGGTAATCCCGGACGCGCCCGTGGCGAGCCCCGTCAGGGAACGCACCGGCGCCGGCGTGGCAATCGTGAAGATCCGGATGTCCGACGGCCCGTCGTACGCCAGGTACTTGCCGTCCGGCGACCAGCGCGGCCGCGTGCCTTCGAAGGTGCGGCCGGAATCGGCGCCCGTCAGCGACACGACGTGAACCTCGTTGCGGCGGGAATTCCCGTCGAGGCTGACGTCGGTCAGCACGAACGCCACCCGCATCCCGTCAGGTGAAAGCTGCGGGTCGGACACCCGTTTCAACTTCAACATCTCCTCGACGGTGAAGGGCGGCGGAGCCTGCGCCAGTACGGCCGGCGCCGCGGCGCACACGAACGTTCCCAGGATGAATGCGAACAGCAGACGGCGGGTCATGAAGCCCTCCTGAATCGATCGCCGATGAGGATAGCACGGGGATTGCGTACGCAGCGCGTGGCACGCCGCGATAGCCCGCAAAACGGGCAGGTTCGCACGAAGAGGTTGCAATTCCTGCAACCCGCCGGACGCGGTGGCGTGGCAGAAAATGCAACCTCGAAGACCCGGCGAAATCCTGCGCGTCCGCGGCGCCACGTGGCGGCTGCGGCGTCATACCATCCACGAATCGTGCGCCGAACTGGAACTCGATCCCGTCGCGCAAAGCGCGGACGGCGTCAGCCGGACACTCCTGGAGCCCTACGACCGGCCCGAGCGGCCTCGCGCCGGCTCCGCGCCGCTGACGGCTCGCCGCCGGGCGTGGATGCGTGCGATGGTCACGGCCATCGCCGGCGAGTCCCGGATCGATCGACTGCTGGCACCCTCCGGTGCGGTCATCGACATCCTGCCCTACCAGGTCCACGCGGCGTTGGCGATGGCGTTCGGCAGCATCCCGCGCGTCCTGCTGGCGGATGCCGTGGGTCTCGGGAAAACAGTGCAGGCGGCCCTCGTGCTGGCCGAGTTGCGCGCGCATCGCCAGCTGGATCGGGCGCTCGTCCTGACGCCACCCGGGCTCCGCGACCAGTGGCGCGACGAGCTCCGGCTCCGGTTCGACGTCAATCCGGTCGTCGCGGACGCAGCGTGGCTGCGCGAGGCCCGCGCGGAGTTGCCGGCGGCGACGTCACCGTGGTCGATTCCCCAGGTGCTCGTTGCCTCCATCGACTTCGTCAAACGTCCGGATGTGCGCACCGGCCTCGACGGTCTGGTCTGGGATCTGCTGATCGTGGACGAGGCCCACCAGGCGTCCGCGGATACCGAGCGGCGCGAGGCCGTCCACGAGCTCGGGCTCCACGCGCGACGGGTGCTGCTGCTGACGGCGACGCCGCACGCGGGCGACCCGCAGGCGTTCGACGCGCTGTGCCGGATTGGCGCTGTTGGCACCGATGGTCCCATCGCCCTGCTCCGGCGGACTCGGGGCGACGTCGGATTCCGGATCGACCGCCGCGCGCATACGCTGCCCGTCAGGTTGACGCCTGCCGAGCTGGGACTCCACGAACAACTGCTCGCATACGTGCGCCGGATCTGGAGGGAACGCGCGAGCGACCAGCGCAATCACGCACGCCTCGCCGCGATGGTCCTGCTGAAGCGAGCGTGCTCCAGCATTGCGGCGCTTTCCGAGTCACTGGCGTTCCGTCTTCAACACCTGGGCGATCCGGCCGGCGCCCTCGTCGCCCAGCTCGGCCTCCCGTTCGACGGCGAGTCCGACGATGCGGATGCACCGCCGCTGGTGGCGCTCGCGGCGCCTGGCTTCGACGACGAGTCCGCGGAGCGCGACGCGCTGCAGGATCTCGTGGACGCGGCTCGCGCGTCCGCACCGGCCGACAGCAAGATCGGCACCCTGACGCGCCTGCTGCGCCGCGTCGCGGAGCCGTGTCTCGTCTTCACCGAGTATCGCGACACACTGGTCGCCGTCGAACGAGTGCTTGCCGGATCGATCCCGCTGGCGCTGGTGCACGGCGGGCTCGACCGCGCAGCGCGCGCGGACGAACTCTCCCGGTTCGGCTCCGGCGCCGCGCGTGTGCTACTGGCGACCGACGCGGCCGGTGAAGGCCTGAACCTCCAGGCCACCTGCCGGGTGGTCGTGCATTTCGAACTCCCGTGGAACCCCGTCCGTCTCGAGCAGCGCATCGGCCGCGTGGATCGGATCGGCCAGCGACGCACGGTTCACTCGTTCAGTCTGCTGGCGTCCGGCACATTTGAGCATTCACTCCTCGCCAGGCTCGTCGTACGAACACAGCGGATCCGGGACGCGCTTGGGTCCTTCGACGATGTGGTCGGCGACGTGGGCGATGAGACGGTGGCCGAGAGCGTTCTGTCCGGGCCGGACAGGCGCCAGCCGTGGGCGGGTGCGGCGCGTCTGCGTGCCGCCGCAGAGTCGAGCGCGATTCTCCTGGCGCCGTGGGCGGACGAGGAGGTCGGCCGCCAACTGGCGAACATCCAGAACCGGCGCCGGGTGATCGAAGGCCTGCATCGACGCGGCGACACGCACGACGTCGGCCGGGTTACCCGACGAGTTCTACCACTCGATCGCCTGCTCGTCGCCTCCGTGGAGCGGAGGCGGCTCGGCGCGTCAGCCACGGGCTTTTACATCGTGTATCGCCTCGATTCCGCCAACGCCGCGGGTGATCTCACTGACGACTGCCTGGTCCCGCTGTTTGTCCCGGCGGCGCTGCCGGCCCTCCGGCGGCGCCACGACGTGACTGCCGCGGCGGAGCGTCTGCTGCGTGAATACGGGAGCGCGTGCGACGAGCGGGCCGCACGGATCGGGGACGAGCGCCTGGCGTTCGTCCGCTGGCGGGTGCGTCGCCAGGTCGAGACCGAATCCGCGAGGGGTCGTGAGTTGCTTCGAGCGTGGGCGCCGCCGCCAACCCTGGTGCAGGCCGGCTTGTTCGACTTGCGCGAGGAACGTGGAGCCGCGGCCGACTCGGCCGCGGCCGAAGATGCGGCGCGGGCCGTCCTCCGCGATCGACCGGGCCGCGCCGAGGTTACGGCACTGCACGTTCCCGCGCGCGCCTTCGTGCTGCTGGTGACGCCATGAGAACCCAGCCACTGGAATCCCTGGCGGGTGTCTCCGGCACGCTGGTATCCGGGCACTTTGCGACACAGCACCTGGCTGCGGGCTTTCCAGGGCAGCTTGGCGAGGATTCGCGAATGCCGGCCCGCCGGGCTCTCGCGGAGTGGTGCAAGCGAACCGGAGCGAGACTCGGTCCCGCGTCGAGCCTCACCGCGCTGGCCAGGACGGGTGCCCGACCGCTGTGGGCAACGCTCGGTTTCGATCTGCGGGAAGCTGCGGCCGCCGGGCCTGGTCGCGTCCTGCCGTGCGTCGCGTCTGGATGCGGGATCGATGTACCCGTCCTGGTGCTGCCGTGGGGCGACGGCATGGATCGCCACTGGGCCGTGGTCGCGCGCCTGGCGGCGGACCGGAAGAGTGACTGGGTGCTCTGCTTCAACGGGCCGGCCCTGCGGCTGTGCGACGCGCGCCACGCCTGGTCACGGACCTTTCTCGAATTCGATCTCGAGGGCATTGCAGCCGTTCCCGTGTCGTTCGCGCTCTTCTGGGCGCTGGTGCGGCCGGCGGCGTTATCAGGCCTCACGCGTACCCTGGCGGATGAGTCAGCCCGGCACGGCATCGCCGTGTGTGCGTCCCTGCGAAATGGTGTTCGCGAGGCGGTTCGACTCCTCGTGGCCGCGCTCGGAGCCGCGTACCGGCGGCGCGCGCACCGCCTGGATCAGGCATCGGCCGCCGGCGACTTCTTCGACCAGGCCCTCACCATCATCTATCGCGTGTTGTTTCTCCTGTTCGCCGAGTCACGGTCGCTGGTGCCCGTGTGGCACCCCGTGTACCGCTCGAGTTACACCATCGCATCGCTTCGCGTGCAGGCCCTCCGCCCCGGCCGGCCGGCGGGGATCTGGGACGGCCTCCAGGCGCTCTCGCGCCTGGCTCACGCCGGGTGCCGGGCCGGCTCGCTCTCCGTCACGCCATTCAACGGCCGCCTGTTCTCGCCGGCGCGAGCGCCGCTTGCCGACGGGCTGCGGCTCGACGATGGCCTGGTGGCGAAAGCCCTCGTCGCGCTGACCACGCACCAAAGCGCGACCGGACGCGAACCGATTTCGTTTCGTGACCTCGGCGTGGAACAACTCGGGGCCGTGTACGAGAGCGTGCTCGACTATGAGCCGCGTATCGTCTCTCCGGGGCGTGGCTCCATGGCGCCGCGTTCCGCGCTCCTGAGCCGCGGCGCTTCGTCGCCGGGGCTGAAGCCCCGGCCTGCATCAGATGAGCAGCGTGGCCATCGGCTGACCAATGACGGGATTCGCGTGGATCTGGTCGAGGGCCGCGGGCGGCGCAAGTCGAGCGGCACGTTCTACACACCGCGGGTGATCACAGACGAAGTCGTCAGGCACGCGTTGACGCCGCTGGTCAGCGGGCGATCGCCGGACGAGATCCTCCGGCTCCGCGTGCTGGACCCGGCGATGGGCAGCGGCGCCTTCCTGGTGTCGGCGTGCCGGTTTCTTTCAGCAGCCTACGAAGACGCGGTCGTGCGCCAGAACGGGCGCCTGCCGGCCGACATCACGAGCGCGGAGCGCGCGGAGTTCCGGCGGCTGGTCGCGCGCCGGTGCCTGTACGGCGTGGACGTGAATCCCATGGCCGTGCAGGTGGCGCGGCTCTCGCTGTGGCTGGCCACGCTGGCGGCCGATCGTCCGCTGACCTTCCTGGATCACCACCTGGCGGTGGGCGACAGCCTGGTGGGCGCGTCGCTCGATGACCTGTCGCGCCAGCCCCCCGGCGCTGCGCGCAGCCGCCGGCCGTTTGGCCCCCTGCCCCTGTTCGACATGGCAGGCTCGAACGCGTCCATCGGCCGGGTCCTGCCAGCACGCCTCGGCCTCGAGACCGCCGCCGACGACACGGTCGAGGCGGTCCGGCAGAAGGAACGGCTCGTCTCCGATCTCGAGTCCGAGTCGGCCCCGCTGGCCACGCTGAAGCGGGCGGCCGACCTGTGGTGCGCCACGTGGTTCTGGGAGGATGGCGACAGCCGCGGCCCGGACGCCCGCGAGTATGCCGATCTCGCTGCCGCACTGATGGGCGCGCGGCCGGCTTTGCCCGCCCGAGTGGTGCAGTCGCGGCTCGCCGCGGTGAGCCGCATTGCGGCCGAGCGGCGTTTCCTTCACTGGACCCTGGAATTCCCGGAGGTGTTCTACGGAAGCAACGGCGTGCCGCTGCCTTCGCCCGGATTCGATGCGATTCTCGGCAATCCGCCGTGGGAAATGCTGAGGGGCGATCTGGGCGACGAGGACGAGCGGACGGGCCGCCGCGACGCGTCAGCCCGCTTGACGCGGTTCGCCCGCGAGTCCGGCGTGTACCCGTCATGCGCGCGGGGCCACGCCAACCAGTTTCAGCTGTTCGTCGAGCGCAGCCTCGACCTGGTGCGCGCCGGCGGCCGGGTCGGCCTGATCGTTCCCTGGGGGCTGGCGTCCGATCACGGGTGCGCGGCGCTCAGAGAACGCCTGTTCGAACGCTGCAACACCGACCGGCTGATCGGCTTCGAGAACACAGCGGCCCTCTTCCCGATTCATCGGAGTATCCGATTCCTGCTGCTCTCCACGACGAAGGGAGGGCGGACCCGCCGGACCCGGTGCCGCTTTGGCCTGCGCAACGCGAGTGATCTCGGTGCGACTCCTGGTGCGCGGGCACAGAACCCGCAGCGGACACGCCCGGTCGTCCTGACACGCGACATGCGACGCCGCGTGGCCGGGCCCGACCTGGCGCTGCCGCACGTCCGGTCCGTCCAGGAGTTGCGCCTGCTCGATCAACTGGCGTCGCGCTTTCCGCCGCTCTCGGATGCCGCGGGATGGAACGCCACCTTCGGCCGCGAACTGAACGCGACGGACGATCGCGAGTGGTTCACCGACGTGCCGGGCCAGGTCCCGGTCGTTGACGGCAAGCATGTCGATCCGTTCGTGGTGAAGCTCGGGGCGTGCCGCCGGTGGATCCGCGATCCGGCGGCATTCGCGCTGACGCGTGCGGGACGGGCCGCCGCCGACGCCAGGCTTGCCTACCGCGACGTGGCGTCCGCGACGAATCGCCTGACGCTCATCGCAGCCATCCTGCCGCCGCGCGCAGCGGCGGTCCACACGTTGTTCTGTTTGAAGGCGCCGCCGCCCGTCCGGACGCAGCGCGTTCTCTGTGCGCTCTTGAACAGCCTCGTGGCCAACTTCCTCGTCCGCGCGTGGGTGACGACCCACCTCGGCTCCACGACGGTCGAACGCCTGCCGGCGCCGCGCCCATCCGACGATTCCAGGGCTTGGGCTGAACTGGCCTCCCTTGCGCATCGGCTGGAACGGCCGGGCCAGGCGTTCGGGCAGGCGTACGTCGAGCTGCAGGCCAGGATGCTGCACATGTACGGGTTGACCTGTGCGGAGGCGACGCTGGTTCTGGAGACGTTTCCGCTCCTCGGCGAGGATCTCCGCACCAGGGTGCGCCGCGCTTTCGAACGGAATGGATGAGGCGCGTCCAGGGGTATAGACTGGCGGAACGACGGGCGACAATACCTGATGACCCCCTGGAGGCGACCATCATGAAGGGCAATCCTAAGATCCTGAAGATGCTCAACGAGCGGCTGGCCGAAGAGCTGACGGCGATCAGCATGTACATGGTGCACTCGGAAATGTGCGCGAACTGGGGCTTTGGCAAGCTGCACGAAGCTTTCGAGAAGCAGGCCATCGACGAGATGAAGCACGCGGAGATGCTGATTGGCCGGATCCTGTTCCTCGAAGGCTCGCCGACGGTGACCAAGCTGAATCACATGCAGATTGGCAAGAGCGTGCCGGAGATGATCGCCTCCGACGAGGCATCCGAGGCCGGCGCCATCAAGGACTACAACATTACGATTGCGGCCGCCGTGGACGTCGGCGACAACGGCACGCGGGAGATGGTGGCGAAGATCCTGCTCGACGAGGAGCGGCACGTGGACTGGGCCGAGACCCAGCGCGAGCTCGTCGCCCAGATGGGCCTGGAAAACTACCTGGCGACCCGGGGCTGAACGGATCGGTGATCACACAGGGCTGAAGCCCTGTGCCACGTACGCCGCGTGGTGATCACACAGGGCTGAAGCCCTGTGCCACGTACGCCGCGTGGTGATCACGCAGGGCTGAAGCCCTGTGCCACGTACGCCGCGTGGTGATCACGCAGGGCTGAAGCCCTGTGCCACGTACGCCGCGTGGCACAAGGCTTTAGCCTTGTGTCTATCTCAGGATTGCCACTCCCAGGCTTCCCGCCAGCACCAGCAGCACCGTCGTCGTCAGCGCAACGAACAGCCAGTCGCGGCTCCGCGCGTACTCGACGACCGACACGAGAACCCGCACAGCGGGCGTGGCCATCAGGATCACCAGCCCGGCGCGCAGCAGCAGGTCGCCGGCCGCATACGTCGGCCAGCCGAGTGCGAGGGCAAGGCCCGCCGCCAGGGCGATCGTGCTGGTTGTGATGCCGGTGAGCAGCACCTTCCCAAGCACCCGCTCGAGCTCGCCGGCAGGCAGGACCTGCGGGCCGGTCACCGGGCGACCCTCACCAGCATCAGCACCGCGACGGCGATGAGGATGCTGCTCATGATGACCTTCAGCCAGCGTGCTTTCAGGCGCATGGCCAGGCGCAGGCCGGCCCGCGAACCGGCCAGCACGCCGAGCACGGCCGCCGCCGCAAGCGTCGGCTCGACATGGCCTTGACCGTAGTAGATGACCGCGCCGGCCGTGGCCGTCACGCCGATCATGAACGCGCTGGTCGCGGCAGCCGCACGCATCGGCATGCCGCACCACGCGTTGAGCACGGGCACCTTGATGATGCCGCCGCCCACGCCGAGCAGCGTCGAGATGTTGCCGGCCACGAACGACGCCGAGAGCGCCAGGGGAAGCCGCTTGACCCGATACGTGACGGCCTGCCGCGTGTCGGCGTCGTAGAACCTCCCGCCGAGCATGCCGGGGTCAGCCGCCGGATCGACGATCACGTTTCGCCGGTCGAGGCGCGCAAACATGACGGTGGCCACGAGCACGGCCATCCCGGCAAACAGCAGTTCGAGTGTCTTCTCCGACAGGTAGTGCGCGGTCAGGCCGCCGGCCAGGCCGCCGGCGGCCGTCGCCACTTCGAGCACCATCCCGAACCGCAGGTTGATGAGCTGACGCCCGGCCGAATGCGCCGATACGGTGCTGGACGTGGCAATCACCGTGATCAGGCTGATGCCAACGGCCGCCTTGATCGGCATGCCCGCGACCAGCACGAGAAACGGCACCAGAAACACGCCGCCGCCCAGGCCCAGCATCGACCCCATCGTGCCGGCCAGCACGCCCATCGCGGCCATCAGCGCCAGGAACAGCGGCGTGACGATCATGCCGTTAGCCCCGGGCTCCCCCGGCATAGGGCTTGAGCACGGAGTACAACGCGCTCATGATCGGCGTCGCCACGCCCGCCGCCTGGCCGCGCCGAACCACGGATCCCGGGAGCGCCTCGAGCTCGATGCGCTTTCCCATCTGAAGGTCGATCAGCAGCGACGACCGTGTCGCCGCGGGAAGCACGTCCACATACTTCGTCACGTACTCGATCAGTGCGTCGTGGGGACGGACCGCGACGCCTTCGGCGCGGGCCACATTCTCGACTTCGCACACCGCCTGGAAGAACACAGCGCGCGTGAACGGATCGTCGCGAAGCGGGCCGATCGGCAATCGAGCCGCGCCCGTGAACGCCGCGAAGGGCGACAGGTAGATGAACTTCTCCCACATGGCCACACGGGCATCGGGAACCGCCTCGGCCTGGATGTCTGCCGCGATCATCACCTCGGCAATCCTCGCGACGCGAGCCGACACCTCGGTGCGCGGCCCGAACGCCTCGCCGAACACGATACGGCGGTGCGCCCCGGTCTGCTCGATCAGCCCCGGCCCCGTCAGTGCCGTCGCAATGTAGGTTGGCCCGCCGAGAACCCGTCCGGGCCCGACCGCGGCGGCAACCTCGTCCACGCTGTCCACCCCATTCTGGAGCGTGAGCACGACCGTGTCAGGTCCCATGAGCGGCGCGAGGATCGGCAGGACCGACGGGTTGTCGTACGCCTTGACCGCCAGGAGGACGACGTCTACCGGCCCGATGAGTTCCGGGTGATCCTCGGCCTGGGGTCTCACCGTGAAATCCCCGAGCTGGCTCCAGACCGCCAGTCCCCGCTCCCGGATCGCCCGAAGGTGGGCCCCGCGAGCCAGCAGACTCACTTTCTGGCCGGAAAGCGCCAGTCTTCCGCCGTAATACCCGCCGACAGCGCCCGCGCCGATGACTGCAAAATGCATCGATTTTCCCCGTTCCACGTGCCCGAACAAGCTGACAGAAGTCCCGAACTTACGAATTTGACATAATCGGACTAAATGAGTCAGAATTCTGCTTCCTAATAACTGACTCTTCTGAGGCACGCCCACGACCGGCCAAGCGTGTCCATCGCACTTGTTCGGTAAGTAGCACCAACGTCCCATGCCCACTGCACGATAGGGAGTCGCTCAATGCTGCACAACGATTCTAGCGTTTCCGGGTCCCGCCCACGACTGTTCCGGCTCGGTGTTGCGATATTTGCCGTCGCCATTGTTGCCGCCACCGCCGCCACGCGCGTGACCGCCCAGGGAGCGCCCCCGACAGGTGTCGTGGCCGGCCGCAACGTCAACATGGTCTCCGGCACCGGTTGGCCGGATGGTGACCCCTTCCTGCAGCGCCAGAACGAGCCGTCGGTGGCCGCGTCGACGCGGAATCCGCTGCACTTGCTGGGTGGCTCCAACGACTACCGCACGGTTGACCTCCCGGGCCTGCCAAACGGCAGTGAAACGGGTGACGCGTGGCTGGGCGTCTTCAAGTCGTTCGACGGCGGACAGCGGTGGCGCAGCACGCTGCTCCCCGGTTACCCGCAGGATGGTTCCCCGGCTGGCCTCGCCTCGCCGCTGCACGGGTACGACGCAGGTGCCGACCCCGTCGTGCGCGCCGGCACCAACGGCCTCTTCTACTATGCCGGCATCGTCTTCAACCGCGGCACCAACGCCCCCAGCCGGGTGTTCGTGGCGCGATTCATCGACAACAACAACAAGGAAAACGGCGACCCGGTTGCCTACCTGGGCGCGTCCGCCATCGCCTCGAATTCGGGCCAGAACGGCGCATTCATCGACAAGCCGTGGATCGCGGTGGACGTGCCGCGGGCGGGCGCGCGGACCTGCAGGGTTTCGACGCCGGGACCGAATGGCACCACGCTGACGCAGACCATCCCTGCGGGTACGGTTTATCTGGCGTATTCGGTGATTACCGGGACGGGCTCGACGCTGCAGTCGGCCGTCATGTTCTCGAGTTCGAATGACTGCGGCGTGACGTGGTCCAGACCTGTGCAGATTTCCGACCCGGCCGCGCGTGTCAACCAGGGCTCGACGATTGCGATTGACCCGGTCAGCGGTGCGGTGTTCGTCACCTGGCGCCAGTTCGGCCTCAACGGCCAGAGCGATGCCATCACGGTGGCGCGCTCCAGTAGGGGCGGCAGGGGATTCGGCGCGCTGCGCACGCTGCGCAAGATTGCGGCGAACCACACCGAGCATGAAGTTGAGGGATGGCTGAAGCGCGAGCGCGAGGAAGACGAACGGTCCGGGGGGCGCGAGACCGAGTCCGGCCGGGAGAAAGAGGCGCGGGAGAAGAACGACCGCGCCAAGGGCGACGGGAACAAGGAAGACCGCGAACCGGGCAGCGTGCCCGGCCAAGGCAACGCCTTTGGCCGCGGCAGCGTGTCCATATCGACGGCGGGAACGATCGCCGGCACGTTCGATCAGCCCACGGCGGACGATCAGTTCCGGACCAACGCCTACCCGACGACGGCGGTGGACGCGCTGGGCCGGGCGTACGTCGCGTGGACCGAGCGCGGCCAGGCCGGCTTCGACCCGGATCAGGCGCGCATCGTGATGTCCACGTCGCGTGATGGCGTCACGTGGAGCACGCCGAAAGTCGTGGAGGATCCGGCCGATCAGTACAACGCCGCGCAGAAGCTGCCGGGGCACCAGCTGATGCCGACACTGGCGTTTGCCGGAGGCAAGCTGGTCCTGGCGTTCTACGACCTGCGGGAAGACATCTCCGACACGTTCAGCCAGTTCGTGAACGACGGCGGCGTGACGACGTTGCCGCGCAAGCGCCACACGGTCGACATCCGCGTGACGATGGCCGACCCGGCCGACGCGCCGGCATTCGAGCCGTCCGTGCAGGTCTCGCAGTACCTGGAGACCGTCCGGCCGCAGTCCGGCATCGTCCAGCAACTGCAGTACAACCCGCCGAACCTGCCGCTGTTCAAGCTGGGCACCGCACCGTTCATGGGGGACTACATCGATATCACGCCCGCACCGGCGTTCGTGCAGACGAGCGGCGGGCAGTGGGTGTATAACACGACGTCGTCTGCCGCACCGGTGTTCCACCTGGTGTGGACCGACAATCGCGACGTGCGCCCGCCCAGGGACGGCGACTGGACGAAGTACACGCCGCCGCTGAGCAAATTCACAGGCCAGACGTGCGAGGCGGGCTTCACCGCGTCGCGCAACCAGAACATCTACACCTCGCGCATCACGCGCGGCCTGCTGACGGGATCGCCCGGCAACAGCAAGCAGCTGAGCCCGACGGTGCCGCGCGGCTTCGTGGTCTTCGCGCAGAACGGCACGGCCCTGGTGAAGACGTTCCGTTTCGAGGTGGCCAGCCAGCCGGTGGGCGGCCGGGCATCGTTCACGCAGTTCCTGGCGGACCCGCTCGTCACGTACGTGGACGTCAACGTGGCGCCGCGGTCCTCTGTTTCGCGCACGGTCTACGTGACGTCCACGGACCCGCGCGCCTCGGTCACGGTCAACGTGACGGAGATCGACGCGCCCCAGGGCTCGAGCCTGATTGGCGGATTGAGCGGCGTCGTGGTGCTGAACCCGGACATCAGCAACCCGGACATCTCGAACCCGGATATTTCCAACCCGAACATCAGCAATCCCAATATCTCGAATGCCGAGGTGTACAACCCCAACATCTCGAACCCCAACATCTCGAACCCGAACATTTCGAATCCGGACATCTCCAACCCGGACATCAGCAACCCGGACATCTCGAATGTGCTGGTGCTGAATCCGGACATCTCCAACCCGAACATCAGCAACCCGGACATCTCGAACCCGGACATCTCGAACCCGGATATTTCCAACCCGAACATCAGCAATCCCGATATCTCGAACGGGGCGCTGACGGATATCACGTGGACGATTACGAACACCGGTAACACCACCGGCACGTTCAACGTCGATCTGTTCGCGAAGAACGCCACACTGCCGAGCGGCATCAAGACGCAGTTGATCGTCTACAAGCAGTACCAGACGCCGACGTCCGACGGTTGCGCGCTGATGGTGCAGACCGACAGCGTGCTGGTTGCGAACATCGCGAACCCGGTGTTCAAGCCTGTCACGGACCCGGTGACGAAGCCCGATCCGGGCAATCCGAATATCTCGAATGCCACGCTGTGGCTCGAGCCGGGCGCGTCCGCGAAGATCACGCTTCGGGTGGTGGACACACAGCCCAACGACCCGATCGTGTTCAACCCGGCCACGCAGGTCACGCCGACGGTCACGTCGGAGGCCTACAACGTGACGGGGTTGGCCACGCCCAACACGCCGCCGCCGACGCCGCCGGCAGGAGGCACACCGCCGCCCAACACGCAGCCGGACACGGTGAATATTCCGGTGCTGGCGTTTGCGGCTCCGGTCGGGAACACGCAGCTTGGCCAGCCGATTCCGGCTTTCTCTGTCGTGGCGACGGGTCTCGCGTCCGGGGTAGAGATTCCCGTGACGGTGGCCATCGCGACGGGCGGATCGCTTGGCGGCACCACGACGCGGCTGACCGCGGGTGGCGTGGCGTTGTTCAACGACATCACGGTGGATCACGCGGTGAACGGCCTGGTCCTGGTGGCGTCGTCGAGCCCGGCCAACGCCTTGCCCATCTACTCCAACGCGCTGACCGTCTCGAAGATCACGCTGACGGTCACGCTCTCGAACATGACGCAGGTCTATACGGGATCGCCGCTGAGCCCGGCGGTTCAGACCTCGCCGGTGGCCGTGCCGGTCGTCCTGACGGGCGCACCGCAGACCAACGCGGGCAACTACGGGGTGGTGGCGACGGTCGACCCGAACAACGCCATGTATCAGGGGTCGGCGGGCGGCACGTTCGAAATCCACAAGGCTCCGGCTCCGGTCGTCCTTGGCAACCTGACGCAGATCTACACGGGCGCGCCGCTCACGCCCACCGCTACGACGACGCCGGCAGGGCTCGGCGTCACGTGGACGGGCGCCCCACAGACCAGCGTGGGCAGCTATCCCATCACGGCAACCGTCAGCGATCCGAACTACCAGGGGTCGGCCAGCGGGACATTCGTCATCAACCCGGCTCCGCTGCCGTCGGGACCGAGTGACAGCTTCTGGCACGCTGACGGCGATGGCATCGACAGTGTGAGCGGCTACACCGCCACGCTGATGGGCGGGGCGCAATACGCCCCGGGCCGCGTCGGCAATGCTTTCCGCTTCACGAACCAGTTGGCGGGTTCGAATCAGTACGTGCTGATTGGCGATCAGCCGGGGCTGCGATATACGACCGCGCTGACGATCGCCGCGTGGATCAACCCGGTGTCGGACGGTCTCACGACGATGGGGGCCGAGGGCGGCATCATCGTCAACAAGGAAGACTCCTACGAGATTGCGCGATTCTCAGACGGCAGTATCAGATTTGCGTTCAATAACTCCGCGGTGGGCTGGGGATGGATCGCGACTGGCGCAACTGCCCCGTTGAATACGTGGAGTCACGTGGCCGTGACGTTCGACAACGGCACCGTCAAGACCTACCTCAACGGCTCGCTGGTCAGCACGATTACCGGGATCGCGAACGGGACGATTACCGACTACGGGAGGCAAGTCCGCATCGGCGGCCGCCAGTACAGCGACTGGGTTGATAGCGGGAACTACCGCCAGAACTTCGACGGGCTGATCGACGAGGTCGGCCTCTACAACCGGGCGCTGAGCGACTTCGAGCTCCGCCTCATGGGCGGCTCGACATCCTCAACGACAACCGCGGGCGGGCTGGGCGGAAGCCCGTGGGGCCCGGTCGATTGCCAGGCGGGCAGCGTCGCGACGGCGTTCCGGGGGAGCTACGACACAGCTTGGGCTCCGCAGGCCATTGTCAGGACGGAGCTGTGGTGCTCCGTCGGCACACTTACGTCGCCCGCGTCGTTGGCCGGGCTGACGCAGCCGCCCACCGGTTCGGGGACCATCGGTACACAGATCGACTACGGGGCCGCGCTCTCCTGCCCCGCCGACAAAGTGATTGTGGGAATCTTTGGCACGACGGCGTCCAGCATCGTGAAGACGCTGGGAGTCACTTGCGCGAATCCTGACGGCTCGTCGCCGGTATCGCTGGGGCCGGCCGGTTACGGGGCGGGAACACCGTTCACGTTGAGCTGCCCCGCCGGCCAGGCCGCGGTTGGAATGGAAGGCCGGCAGGGCTGGAACATGGATCAGATTGCGCTGCGGTGCAGGTAGCGCCGGGAACCAGAGAGACCACCTACTACTTCACACGGCGGCGGGCATCGGCCACCAGGCCCTGCTCGTCGCCGTTGGCTTTTGTGGCCAGGAAGGCCTTGTAGGACTCCGCCGCGCCTGCGCCGCCAAGCAGTTCGTGCACGCGGCCCTGGTAGTAGTCGATGGCGGCGTAATACCGGTAGGTCGGCACGTCGTCGAGCAGCGCGGCCGTGGCCTCGCCCTTGCGCTTGACGCAGAGGTCGAACTCCGAATCCGCCTCCGCGCCCGCGTTGGCCTGGAGGTAGGCGCGGCCGAGGCCGAAGCGGACGAACCATGAATCCGCAAAGGTCTTCGCGGTCTTGAATCGCTCGATTGCCTTGCGCGGGTCGTTGCGCTTCAGCGCGACTTCACCTTCCAGCACGCGGGCGTACATCAGCGACTCGGCATCCAGCCGCTGCAGCAGCTTCGTGACGATCTCGAGCGCGGCATCCGTCTGCCCGGCGTCGGACAGGACGCGGCCCGACAGAAACAGGATGTCGAAGTCCTGGCTCAGGCCCTGTGCCTTCTTCGCCAGGTCGATCGCCTCACGCGATCGCCCCTGCAGATTCCGCACCTCGCCAAGCGTCACGGTCAGCCTGGCCTTGATCGACGTGTTCTTCTCGGCCTCGATGGCCGGCTCGAGCTCGGCGGCCGCCTCCGTCAGCCGACCCTGGTAGATCAGCAGGTCGCCCAGCCCCGATGCCGCCATCACCCGCGCGTTCTCGGACACCTTCGCGAGCGCGTCGTAGGTGGCCTTCGCCTCCGCTGCCCGTCCCTGGGCCAATTGCGAGAGGGCCTTCGTGACGAACACCTTGGTGAAGGCCGGGTTGAGCTTCAGCACCTCGTCGGCCTCGCGCTCGGCCCCGGCAAAGTCGCCCGCGTACATCAGGAACAACGCCAGGTTGTTCCGGCGGAGGAGGTTCTTCGGATAGATCTCGATGGCTCGCCGTCCCTCGGTGACGGCCCGAGCCAGGTCCCGTCGATTGAAGTACGAGACGGCCAGATTGGCCAGGCCCGCGGAGTCCGCCGGGTACTTCTCGACCAGCGCCTTGTTCTCTTCGATCGCCTTGTCCACGTTCCGCTGCAGCAGGTAGTAGCCGCCCCGCGTTCGGTACTTCTCGCGCTCGGTCATGCGGTTGCTGTGCGCCAGCGCCTGCTTGTAGTACTCCTCGGCTTCCTGCCGCCTGAACAGGCTGCTCATCGCCGCACCCAGGCCCGCGTAGGCTCGGCCCATCTCGGGGTCGAGCTTGACCGCCTTCTGGTACTCGATCACGGCCTCCTCGAACTTGCCGGCCCACTGCAGGTCCTGGCCGGTCGCGTATGCGCGGGCGGCCTCGATGGACCCGGCGGTAAACGACTCCTGGTCGGCGGTCTGGCTCGAGACCGCCTTGGCGTCGCCCAGACCCGCCCGCACGCGAGTCGCAAGTTTTCCGACAGCGGCGAGAACCGCGTCGCGATTGTCGGCCTTTGCATCCCAGCTCGTCAGCGTCTTGTTGGCAGCCGGGTCGACGAGCCGGACGTTCAAGTCGTAGCCGGCTCCGTTCTTACTGATGGAACCGGCCACGATGCGCTGAACGCCCTCGCGCATGGCGACGAGGATGGCCGTCGGCTCGTCCAGATGCCCGCCCGGCTTGATTTGACTCGCCTGCTTCAGCGCGTCCTTGCGCGGGAACGCCGAGACGAACGACGCCTCTTCGACGCCGACCGCAAGCGCCTGCTCGATCAGGCCGTCGAACACAGGCTCGTTGGCCTTGTTCTCGAAGTCCGCGATCAGCACCGACACCGGCGCGTGCGGCGCGGCCGGCTTGGCCGGCCCTCGCGCCAGCCAGTACGTTCCGCCGACCAGCGCCAGCACGATCGTCGCCGCCACGGCCATCACTGCGGGCGTGAATCGCCGCACTTTCGGCTCGGGTATCAGGTTGCCGTCGGCGTCGAGCCGGTCGAGCGCCAGTGCCAGTTCCGCCGTCGTCTGGTAACGCAGGGCCGGATCGACTTGCACGCACTTCGTGACGATGGCGTCGACGGCTTCGGGAAGATCCGGCGCCTTGGTCCGGAGCGGCGCGGGCGTTGTCGTGACGCGTGTCGTCAGTTCCTTCCAGGGCGTGGAGCCCTGGGGAACGCGGCGGACGCCGGTCAGCAGGTCCGACAGGATGAGCCCGAACGCGTAGATGTCCGACCGTTGATCGACCGGTTCGCCGCGCGATTGTTCGGGCGCCATGTATTCGATGGTGCCGACGATCCCGCCCGCCTGCGTGGCGAGGATCGTGCCGCCGCGTGACGGCTTGAACGCGCTCGCGGTCGGCCGGGTCGGCGGCGCCATCACCGTTTCGGATCCGGCGGACGCGGCCGGTTCAAGAGGCGGCATCCCGGCGCCGGTGGCGGGCCGCGGATTCCGCACGCCTCGCTCGCTTTCGGACGAGAGCGCGATGCCGAAGTCCATCAGCAGCGCGTTGTCCTCCTGGTCGAGCATGATGTTGGCGGGCTTCAGGTCGCGATGGACGACGCCCACTTCGTGCGCGGCCTGCATCCCTGACACGACCTGCTTCGCGATGCGAAGGACGCGTTCGACCGGCAGCGTCTTCTCGCGCGCCAGCGTGGTGGCCAGGTCTTCGCCCTCGACGTACGACATCGTGATGTACTTGATGCCGTCGATCTCGCCGAGATCGTGAATGCGAACGACGTTCTTGTTGGTGACCTGACGGGCCAGCAGCAGTTCGCGTTTGAAACGGCGCTCGATCTCGGCGGCTTCGTCCGGGTTCTTGAGCGCCTCCGGGCGAATGACTTTCAGCGCGACGGCCACGCCGAGTTCCGAATCCCACGCCTGGTAGACGGCGCCCATGCCGCCAACGCCGAGCGTTTTGAAGATGTGGTAGCGGGAACCGAAATCCTGACCGACGGCGAGCGGCCCCGTCTTCTCGGTGTCTGCGGATACCGGCGCAGGCGGCGCGGACGGAAACACGGTCGCCCCGTCAACGGCCGCCGGCGGTTTCCGGGCCTGGGGCATGACCGTGGCGCCTGGGTCGGTTGCGTGCGCAGGCGGGCCCGCAGCCGTCCCGGGCGGAAGGGTGGCATCTCCGGCCGAGGTCGCGGGACGTCCCGGCGCGATCGTGGCGCCGTCGCCCGGATCTCCGCACGCGGCGCAGGCAGCACCGGCGGCAGGCAACGGTCGGCCACAATTCCGGCAGGTCGGAGGAACCATCAAGTCTTCAGAGATTTCCTCGATTTTACGATGAAACGAATCGGCGTTTCCGCTGAAAGTTGGGCGTCGATGTTGAACCTGGGTTCAATCGAGGAACAGGATTGGCCAGCCCTGTCCGACCGCATGCTCGCGAAGCTTGGGATCCGGATGGACAGCCACGGGATGCGTCACCCGCTGCAGGAGCGGGAGGTCGTTGATCGAGTCTGTGTAGAACCAGCTCTCGGCGTAGTCGGACAAGCGCTCGCCGCGCTCGCCCAGCCACTCTTCAAGCCGGGTCACCTTTCCCTCGCGGTAGCAGGGCATGCCTCGCTCGCGACCCGTGAAACGACCGTCCTTCTCTTCGAGCTCGGTGGCCAGGAGGGTTTCGATCCCGAGCGCGCTCGCGATTGGACCGGTGACGAACCGGTTGGTGGCGGTGATCATCACGCGCACGTCGTGCGCGTGGTGTTCGATGAGCGACCGGGCACCGCGCCGGACCATCGGCAGCACCTTGGTCTTCATGAATTCCGCGTGCCACCTGTCGAGCTGCCTGCGTGTGAAGCTGGCTAGCGGCTGTAACTGGAACTGGAGAAACTCCGACAAGTCGAGCACGCCGGCGCGGTACTTCTCGTAGAACTCAAGGTTGCGCTGCTCGTAGGTGGCCCGATCGAGGACGCCGACGTCGATCAGCATCTGGCCCCACTGGTAGTCACTGTCCCCCGCCAGCAGCGTGTCATCCAGGTCGAACAACGCCAGACGCTTCATGCCCGCTCCGTTCCCTGGTTCCGGCTTCCGGCAGCGGAAACCGTCCCGTGTAGATCGCCATGCCCACCACCGCGTCGACATCGATGGCATCGAGTGCTGCGACCTCTTCCGGGGTGGTAATCCCGCCAGCCGCACTGATGCGCCGCCTGGTCGCCGCGCGAACACTCCGGACGGCCGCCATGTCGATCCCTTCCATCATGCCTTCGGTGTCGACGTGTGTGTAGAGGAATCCTCCGCACCAGGGCTCGAGTTGCCGGGCGGCGTCCTCGGCCGTCATCGATGTCCGTTCCGCCCAGCCCTTGATCACGACACGGCCGCCGGCGCTGTCGATGGCGCCGATCACGCGATCCGTGCCGCACGAGGCCGCGAGTGATTCGGCGAACGGCACGTTCACGCCTGCGGGCCCGAAGAGCGCCGAACCAACGATGACCTCGGCGGCCCCGGCGGCAAGCCACGCCCGGGCGGCTTCGACACTGCGGACGCCCCCGCCGACGCGGCACGAGAGACGCGCGCAGATCCCGGCGACGATCGCGTCGTTGCGTCCCGTTCCCTTCGCCGCATCGAGGTCGATCAACTGCACGCGGCGAAAGCCCGAGAACCGTTCGACCCACGCGTTGACGTCGTCGAAGGCCAGGGCCTGCGTCTTCCCCTGGATGAGCTGCACGACCTGGCCGCCACGAAGGTCGATGGATGGAATCAGCACGGTGTCACCATCTGCGGTCCCGACTGGACGGGCCTCACCGGAATGCCGCGATCGGCCAGCCACGCCTTCAGGTCTCCGACCGCGTGCTCCGAAAAATGAAAGACGGACGCCGCCAGCGCGGCATCCGCCAGGCCGGACGTGAAGACGTCGTAGAAATGCCCGAACGTGCCCGCACCGCCCGACGCGATGACGGGAATGTGAACCGCGGTCGATACCGCCGCCGTCAGTTCGCAGTCGAAGCCGCGCTTCGTGCCGTCCCTGTCGATGGACGTCAGCAGCACTTCTCCGGCGCCACGGTCAGCCGCCTCCCGGGCCCATTCGACGGCGCCGCGCCCGGCGGCGGACTGACCGCTCCTGGCGTACACACCGAACGCCCCCGCCTCGCGCTTGGCATCGATGGCGACGACGATGGCCTGGCTTCCGTACTTCCGGGCGAGGCGGGTAATCAAGGCGGGATCGGCCAGGGCCGCGCTGTTGATGCTCACCTTGTCCGCGCCGGCGTCGATCACCGCGTCGGCGTCACCTTCGCTCCTGATGCCGCCGCCCACGGCCAGCGGGATGAAGAGCTCGGCGGCCGCCGCGTGGATCGTGCCGAGCATGGCATTCCGGCTCTCGAGCGTCGCCGTCACGTCGAGGATCACCAGTTCGTCAATCCCCTCGGTGTTGTAGCGCCGCGCCAGCTCAGCGGGGTCGCCCGCGGGCGTCAGGCCTTCGAACTGCACGCCCTTGACGACCGCACCCTCCCGGACGTCGAGGCACGCGATGATGCGGCGCGAGAGCATGTCATGCCTCCTGGACGAGCCGCATGAATGCGCTCAGGATCGCGAGCCCGGTGTCTCCCGACTTCTCGGGATGGAACTGTACGCCTGTCACGGCGCCGCGCCCGGCGGCGCTCGCAAACCTCGCGCCGTGCTCCGTCGTCGCCGTGGTGTCTTCGGTGACGGGCGCCGCGTACGAATGCGTGAAGTAGGCCTGCGCGCCCGTCGCGACGCCGGCGAACAGGCGCGAAGGCCTGATGACGTCGATCGAGTTCCAGCCGACGTGGGGGACCTTGATGCGCGGGTGAGACACAGGGCTCAAGCCCTGTGCCACTTTCTGATCCGCCGGCCTCACTGGCGTCAGCAGCGTACACGTGCCCTTGAACACACCGAGGCCCGTCAGTTCTGGCGCTTCCGCGCTGCCCTCGAAGAGCCATTGCATCCCCAGGCAGATGCCGAGCAGCGGGCGGCCGACATCGATTGCCGCGGTCATCGCCTCCCGCCATCGTGCGTCGAGCGATGCCGTCGCCGCAAAATGGCCAACGCCCGGAACCACGATCGCGGCAGCGTCACGGAGGTCGGCTGGCCGTGCCGGCGTATACACGTCGGCGCGGACGGCGCACAGGGCCTTCCGGACCGACGCCAGGTTGCCGGCGCCGTAGTCGACCAGGGCGATGCGGCCCTTCACAGCAGTCCCTTCGTGCTGGGCAGAACGCGCGCCAGCCGGCGATCCCGGCTGCACGCCACGCGGAGCGCCCGCGCGAACGCCTTGAACGCGGCTTCCACCCTGTGGTGGCTCGATCGGCCGTAAAGCACCTTGAGGTGGACGTTGGCGCGCGCGCCGGTGGCGAAGCCCTCGAAGAAGTCGTGGATGAGTTCGGTCTGGAGGTCGCCCACCAGCCGGGTGCGCACGCCGAGATCGATCACCGCGTGCGGACGGCCGGACAGGTCGATGGCGGCCACGGCCAGCGTCTCGTCCATCGGCATGATGAAATAGCCGGCGCGGTTGATGCCTCGGCGCAGGCCGATCGCCGACGACACGGCCTCGCCGAGCGCGATGCCGACGTCTTCGACCGTGTGATGCTGATCGACGTCGAGGTCGCCCGCCGCGGCGACGTCCAGGTCGAACGCCCCGTGCCTTGCCGTCAACTCCAGCATGTGGTCGAGGAACCGGATGCCCGTCGACACGGAGTACTTGCCGCGCCCGTCGACGGCCAGCTTGATCGCGATGCGGGTCTCGGTGGTGTTCCGCTCGATTACCGCTTTGCGCACAGGTCCTCCATCGCCGCCAGGCACGCTTGCGTGTGTTCGACGACGCCGGTCGTGATGCGGACGCAACCGGCGCACCCGCTCATGCCGGATCGGTCTCGCACGTACACGCCGCGCGCCGCGAGGTCATCGACCAGGCGCGCCGCCTGGGGTCCCACGCGGACGAGCACGAAGTTCGCCTCGCTCGGCCAGCAGTCGTAGCCCAGCCGTTGACACGCGTCGTAGACCAGGCGACGCGACTCGCGGACCTGCCCGGCGTACCACTTTACGTAGCCCGGGTCTTCCACGGCCTCGCGAATGGCCGCCAGGGCAAACACGTTGACGCTGAACGGCAACACCGAGCCGCGCATGCGGGTCATCAGCCCGGGCGCTCCCACGACGTACCCGGCCCGCACGGCGGCCAGGCCGTACGCCTTGGCAAACGTGCGGCCCAGCATCACGTTCGGTGCGGACCGGAGGGTCGGGAGGAAGCTTCCGCTCGCGAACTCCACGTAGGCCTCGTCGAGAAAGACAATCGCCTCGGGCGGCAGCCCGGCCGCGACGGCGAGGACCGCGTCCGTGGAGACCAGCAGGCCGGACGGGTTGGCGGGGCTCGCGATGAACACCCCCCGCGTGCGGGGCGTGATGGCGGCCAGCGTCTCCGCCAGCGGAAACGAGAAGTCCGCCGGCGGCCCCACGTGCGTGATGCGGGCATTGACCACCCCCGCACTGGCGGCAAACAACGCGTACGCCGGTTCGACGACGACGGCTTCCGCCTGCTCGCCGGACGGGAGCCGCTGGAGCCAGGCCATCGCGGCCGTGTAGATGCCCTCGTCGAGGCCGTTCGTCAGCAACACCTCGTCTTCCCGCACACCCAGCCACGCGGCGCACGCGCGGGTGGTGGCGCCGTAATCGGGATACGTGGACGCCTGCGTGGCCGTGACACGCCGCATCGCCGCCAGCACGCGAGGCGAACAGCCCGCGGTGTTCTCGTTGAGGTGCAGCCGGACGCCGGGGCCTCGCTCCGGTGCTCGTTCGTACAAGTCGCTCATCGGACACGCTCCCGGATCGAGTCGGCATGGGCGGTCAGCCCCTCGGCCTCGGCCAGCGCGATCACCGCCGGCGCGATGCGCCGCAGTCCGGCGGCCGTGACGCGCTGCACGGAGGAGACGCGCACGAAGTCCGCCGCCGACAGGCCGCCTCTGAAGCGCGCGGCGCCGGCCGTCGGCAGGACGTGATTCGAACCGGTGGCATAGTCCCCGGCGGCCTGTGCGCTCCACGCGCCGACGAACGCGGTGCCGGCGCGAACGGCCCTGGCCGTCCGGTCGTCGTCACACACCAGGTGTTCAGGTGTCAGCCCGTCGGCGATGGCCACCGCATCCGCCCGCGACCTGGCGACAACGATGGCGCCCCATCGCGAGAGCGCCTGGCGGGCTGGCCCGGACGCCGGCATCCGTTGGTCGAGCATCCGCTGCACCTCCCGAGCCAGGGAGGGCCTGGTCGTGATGAAGATGGCCCGCGCTTCCACGTCGTGCTCGGCCTGCGCGATCATGTCGGCGGCGATCCAGCGGGCGGACGCCACGTCCGACACGATCACGATTTCGCTCGGGCCGGCATGAAAGTCGATGGCGCAGTCGCGCGACACCAGCGCCTTGGCTTCGGCCACGTAACTGCTGCCCGGGCCGACAATCTTGTCGACGCGCGGCACGGTCGCGGTGCCGTACGCGAGCGCGGCCACGGCGTGCGCGCCTCCGATGCGAAACAGGCGATCCACGCCGGCCTCGCGCGCGGCCGCCAGGACCACCGGCGCCGGCCGCGGGCACACGGCCACGACCTCCTCTACGCCGGCCACGCGCGCGGGAATGGCGGTCATCAGTAGCGACGACGGCAGCGGGTACCGGCCGGCGGGCACGTAGCACCCGACACGGCGGAGCGGGGTCACGGACTGCTCGATCACCAGCCCCGGACCGACGCGGATCGTCGCGGGCCTGGGCACCTGCCGCCGGGCGACCTTGCGGATGTTGGCGGCGGCCGTCTTCAGCGCGCGCCGCACGTCGGCCGGCGTGGCCCGCACCGCGGCGTCGATCTCCCGCCGGGTGATTTCGATGGCGCCGTCGAGGCCGTCCAGCCGGCGTGCGTAGGCCGTGACCGCGGCATCGCCGCGGCGGCGCACGTCGGCCACGATCTTCGCCACCACGGCGGCCGCGCGGACGTTGCGCCGTTCCGGCGCGGTCACCAGCCTGGCGAGGGCTCGCGTGTCCGACGCATTGATGATCCTGACAGTTGGCATGGCGTCCTTACTCCACGATCTTGTTGAGCGGGTACTCGACGATGCCCTCGGCACGCGCCAGTTTCAGCTTCGGGATCAGATCGCGCACCGTGGCCTCTTCGACGATCGTGTTGAGCGCCACCCACTCGCTGTCGGCGAGCGGCGAGATCGTCGGGCGCCGCAGCGCGGGCAGCAGGCCCAGCACGCCGGGCAGGTCCGACTGCCTGACGTTCAGCATCAGGCCGACGCGGCCCTGCGCCGCGATGGCCGCCTGCAACAGCATGGCGATGTTCTCGATCTTCGTCTTCTTCCACGTGTCGTTCCACGCGGCCGAGTTCGTGATGAACTGTGTAGCGGACTCCATCACGGTGTCGATGATCCGCAGGCGGTTGGCGCGCAACGTCGACCCGGTCTCCGTGGCTTCGACGATGGCGTCGGCCAGTACCGGCGGTTTGACCTCGGTGGCGCCCCACGAGAACTCCACGTTGACGCGCACGTCGAGCCGGCGGAAGTAGTCCTCCGTCACGCGCACCAGCTCCGTGGCGATGGTCGCGCCCTCCAGGTCTTTCGGTTCGCGGAACCGCGATTCCTCGGGCACGGCCAGCACCCACTTCACCTTGCCGAAGCTCTGCTTCGAATACACCAGTTCGGACACGCTCGACACCGGCAGCTTGCCGGCGTTGGAGAACGACTGCTCCAGCACCCAGTCGCGGCCGGTCAGGCCGGCGTCGAGCACGCCGTCGCTGACGTAGCGCGCCATCTCCTGCGCCCGGATCAGCATGCACTCGATCTCCGGGTCGTCGACCGCCGGGAAGTACGACCGCGTGTTGACGTAGACGTTGAAGCCGGCCCGCGCAAACAGCTGGATGGTCGAATCCTGCAGCGAGCCCTTGGGAATACCCAGTTTCAGTTTCATGATGCGCTCGTCCCCGCGGCCGGGAATACCGCCAGTTCAATGTCCCGGTAGAAGCACGACCGTTCGCCGGTGTGGCAGACGTGGCCGTCTCCCTGCCGGCGCACCAGCATCACCACCGTGTCGTCGTCGCAATCCACCAGCAGCCGTTCCACCGCCAGGCGGTTGCCCGACGTCTCGCCCTTCATCCACAGCGTGTTGCGGCTCCGGCTGTAGAAGGTGGCAAACCCGGTCCGCCGCGTGAGTTCGAACGCGGCCTCGTTCATGAAGCCCACCATGAGGACTTCCTTCGTGGTGGCGTCCTGGGCCACCGCGGGAATCAACCCGTCGAGTTTCGAATAATCCAGCTTCACGACCTGCACCCTCCAAAAGCAGAACGGCCCCGCCGGCGGTTGCCAGCGGGGCCGTCCAAGGTCCCTCGAAATCCCGAGTCCTCAGATCAAGCGCATGGCACCGCCAGCCCGCACGTCGTGCAGTGATGGTGATGATGGTGGAGCCGCGCGGATGTGAAGACGCTGTTCATCGGATGTGTCTATTCAACATACCGGACTGGTCTGGATTGTGTCAATCACAGGGGAAAGGGTCTGGGCGCTAGGCGTTAGGCGATAGGGAAAAGACAGGATCACACTGCATGGGTGTTGGCCCTATCGCCCATCGCCCGGCCCCTAACGCCTGAAGTTACACAGACGTAACATCCGCGCGTCCGGGCATTCGGTACGATCGATCCTGCCGGGTGTGTCCCGCGCGCCAGCCGATCCCCCCGGCTCCCTCGGGCGCACAGAGCACACGACCCGGCGGAAGAGCCATGGAACTCGCAATCGTCATCTCCATCATCGCTGTCGCCCTCGCGTTCGACTTCATCAACGGATTCCACGATGCCGCCAATTCCATCGCCACGGTGGTGTCCACGCGCGTGCTGTCGCCCGGAAGGGCCGTGGTGTGGGCGGCGTTCTTCAACTTTGTCGCCGCGTTCGGATTCGGCACCGCCGTCGCCAAGACGATCGGCTCCGGAATGATCGACATTCACGTGGTGACCTTCGCCGTCATCTTCTCGGGGCTGTGCGGCGCCATCGTGTGGGACCTGATCACGTGGTACTTCGGCCTCCCGACCAGTTCGTCGCACGCGCTGATTGGCGGATACGCCGGCGCGGCGGTGGCGAAGGCCGGGTGGGCGGCGGTCATCCCGGCGGGCTGGACGAAGACGCTGATCTTCATCGTGCTCTCGCCGCTGATTGGCATGGTCGCGGGTCTGGCGCTGATGGTGGCCATCTACTGGATCTTCCAGAACACGACGCCAAAGCGCGTCGATGGCTGGTTCCGCCGGCTGCAGTTGCTGTCGGCGGCGTTGTTCAGCCTGAATCACGGTGCCAACGACGCCCAGAAGACGATGGGCATCATCGCCGGGGTGCTCTTCACGGCCGGCTATCTCACGACGTTTTCGATCCCGTTCTGGGTCATCTTGATGGCGCACGCCGCGATCGGCCTCGGCACGCTGTCGGGCGGCTGGCGGATCATCCACACGATGGGGGCACGCATCACGAAGCTCGAGCCCGTCCACGGGTTTGCGGCCGAGACGGGCGCGGCAGGCGCGATCTTCTTCGCGACGTTGCTGGGCATCCCGGTGAGCACGACCCATGCCATCACAGGAGCCATCGTGGGCGTGGGATCGACGCGCCGGCTCTCCGCGGTGCGCTGGGGCATCGCGGGACAGATTGTGTGGGCGTGGCTCCTCACGATTCCCGCGTCAGCCGCCATCGGCGCGGGCGTGGGGCTGCTCCTGCGCCTGTTCGGAATCAGGTAAGCGTGGGTAACAAAGGAAAGGCAGAAGGGGAAGCCCCTTTCGCCTTTTCCCTTTCCCCTTTCCCCTTTCCCCTTTCCCCTTTCCCCTGAAGTTACACAGACGTAACCTCCCCCCTCCCCCTGCCAGCACGCCCGGCCGCTATACTTTGCCAATGAGCCGAATCCTGGTCGTCGAAGACGATGACGACATCGCGCAACTGGTGGCGAGATACCTGGCTCGGGCCGGCCACACCGCGGACGTGGTCCACGCCGGCGACGAGGCGCTCGCCTCCGTCCGGAACCGTGTACCCGATCTCGTAGTGCTCGATGTGATGCTGCCCGGGCTCGACGGACTGGCGGTCTGCCGTGCGCTGCGGTCCGGCACGTCCACGCGTGCGCTGCCCATCATCATGCTGACCGCGCGCGCGGAGGAATCCGATCGGGTCTCCGGCCTTGACATCGGCGCGGACGACTACGTGACCAAGCCGTTCAGCCCCAAGGAACTGGTGGCCCGCGTCGGCGCGCTGCTGCGCCGCGCCCAGCGCTGGGAAGACTCCGGCGAGAATGCGCTGCGGTACGGCCCGATCGTGCTGGACCGGGTGCGGCACCGCGTCACGGATGGCGACCGCGCGGTGGCGCTGACGGCCAAGGAGTTCCTCCTGCTGGAGTACCTGCTGCAGCACCGCGATCGCGTCCTGTCGCGGGACGTCCTGCTGACCGATGTCTGGGGCTACCGCTACACGGGCGGCACGCGCACCGTCGACGTTCACGTCCGGCGCCTGCGCGAGAAACTTCCGGTCCTTGCGGAGGCCATCGAGACCGTGAAGCAGTTCGGGTACCGGCTGACTGACGCGAGCCGGACCGGACCCCAACCCGGGCGCGCCGGCGACGAGGAGGCGCGGTCGTGACGTTTCGGGGGCTGCGCGGCGGCACGTTCCTGGCGGTCTTCTCGGTCGCGGCCGTCGCGCTCGTGGTGGCCACGGTCATCATCCTCTCCGAGGTCCGCGCCCAGTTGCTGCAGGCAATCGAGCGGAACCTGGTGGCGGAGGCCCGGATGGCCAGCGCGCTCGTCAGCGAGCACCCCGAGGACGGATCGCTCACGGCGCTCGACGCGGAGGCCGACGGGATTGGCGGCGTGATCGCCGCGCGCGTCACGCTGGTGGCGGCCGACGGGCGTGTCGTGGGGGACTCCGCGGAGGATCTCGACGGACTCGCACGCATGGACAATCACGGAACGCGCCCGGAGATCGCGCAGGCCCGGGCAACCGGCCTCGGCGTGGAACGGCGTCACAGCGCGACGCTCGGCATCGACCTGCTCTACGTGGCGGTGGCCGTGCGCCACCCTCACGTCGCGTTCGTCCGTCTCGCCCTTCCGCTCACGGAGATCGACGCGCAGGTCGGCTCCGCGCGTCGAGGTCTCTTCCTGGCGCTGGGCCTCACGCTGGTCCTGGCGCTCGGGCTCGCGTGGGTGTCGGCCCGGCTCCTGGCGCGGCGCGTCGATGCCATTGCGAGCGGGGCCAGGCGCTACGGGTCCGGCGACTTCTCGCGCGCCATCGACGATCGCGGCCGGGACGAACTGGGCACGGTTGCGCGCGTGCTCGACGACACGGCGCGCGACCTCGGGCGCCGGATTGCCGAACTGGCACACGACCGGGTGCGCATGGAGACGATGCTGGCCGGCATGCTCGAGGGTGTCGTCGTCGTGAACGAGCAGGGCCGGGTGGTTTTGGCGAACGGCGCGGCCCGGCGGCTGCTGCGCCTCGATGCGGCCGTTGACGGCCAGTCGTACAAGGACGTGGTCCGCCAGCCGGATCTCGTGGCGCTCGTCGATGCCGCACTGGCCGGCCAGACGCCGGCGAGCCTCGAGTTCGTGCCGCCGCGCGATCCGAATCGCACGGTGGTTGCCCGCGTCGCCCCGATCGACGCGGCGGGGTCGCGGGGCGCGGTGCTGGTGCTGCACGACATCACGGACCTGCGTCACGTGGACAAGATCCGGCGCGACTTCGTCGCCAATGTCTCCCACGAGCTTCGGACGCCGCTCACGGCCATCCAGGGCTACGTCGAGGCGCTGCAGGAGGACGACCCGCCTGAGCCGGACGAAGCCCGGAACTTCCTGGAGATCATCGCCCGACACGCGAAGCGCATGGAGCGCCTGGTCAACGACCTGCTCCGGCTCGCGAGAATCGAGTCCGGTCAGGAACCGGTGGCGCGTGACGACGTGCCGCTGGCGTCCATCTTCAGCGACGTCGTGTCCGAGTTGTCGCCCGGGATGACAGCCAAGCACCAGCAGGTGATCACGAGCGTCGATCCCGCCTGCGCCAACGTGGTGAGTGACGCCGCCAAACTGCACGACGTCATTCGCAACCTGGTCGAGAACGCCATCGCCTACGCGCCGGCCCGCACGACGATCGAGATGGCCGCGACGCGACCGCCGGCCGGAGAGACGGGGCCGGTCACGCTCATCACCGTGGCGGATTCCGGCCCGGGCATCCCCGAGGCCGACCTGTCGCGCATCTTCGAGCGGTTCTATCGCGTGGACAAGGCCCGTTCCCGCGAGTCGGGCGGCACCGGGCTCGGGCTCGCGATCGTGAAGCACCTGGTCGAGGTGCTCGGGGGCGAATGCCACGCCGCGAACCGGCCGCAGGGTGGAGCGATCTTCACGATTGTGCTGCCGGATCGGGTTCGTTAGGCGGCGTCCCGCCCATCCCGTGGTGGTGGCGCACGTCGCGCGCCTCCACGAGGAAGATCGCGTCCTCGGCCATGTTCGTCGCGTGATCGGCAATCCGCTCGACGTTCCGGCTGACGATCACGAGTTCGATGCCCCGCTCGATCGTGGCCGGGTCCGCGGCCATCTGCTCCATCACCAGGCGCTGGACCTGGCCCTTCATCGCGTCCACCTCGTCATCCTGCCGGAGCACCTCCCGCGCCACGGCGGCGTCACGGTCGATGAACGCGGTCAGCGCGTCGCGCACCATGCCCAGCGCGCGCTGCGACATCGTATCGACGAGGTTCAACTGGGGCAGCGGTGTCTCGTGCATCGTCCGGACGGCCGACTCGGCGATGTTCACGGCCAGGTCGCCGAGACGTTCGAGATCGGCATTGGCCTTGATCGCGGCCAGCACGAAGCGCAGGTCGCCGGCCTCCGGGTTCTGGAGCGCCAGCAGCAGCATCGCGCGCTGATCCACCTGCATCTGGAGGTCGTCGATTTCGCTGTCGCGCTTGATCACCAGATGGGCCAGCTCGGCGTCGCGCTCGACCAGCGCACGCGCCGCCAGCGACAGGCGTTCCAGGACGAGTTCGCCCATCCACGCAATCGTCCGCCTGAGGGCGGTCATGTCGGCGGTGAGTTGCTGGCGTTCCATCAGCCGAACCTCCCGGTGATGTAGTCCTCGGTGTGCTTCTCGCGCGGGTTGGTGAAGAGGTCGGCGGTACGGCTGTACTCCACGAGCCGGCCGAGCCAGAAGAACGCGGTCGTGTCGGACACGCGCGCCGCCTGCTGCAGGTTGTGCGTCACGATGACGATCGTGTAGTCCCGCTTGAGCTCGAAGATGAGCTCCTCGATCTTCAGTGTGGCGATTGGGTCGAGCGCCGAGCACGGCTCGTCCATCAGGATGATCTCCGGCTCGATGGCGATGGCGCGCGCGATGCACAGCCGCTGCTGCTGGCCGCCCGAGAGCGACAGGCCGCCCGTATGCAGCCGGTCCTTCACCTCGTCCCACAACGCCGCGGCGCTGAGCGCCCGCTCGCACGCCTCGTCGAGCGTGGCCCGATCCCGGATGCCCGCGACGCGCAGGCCGTACACGACGTTCTCGTAGATGGACTTCGGCAGCGGGTTCGACTTCTGGAACACCATGCCGACGCGCCGGCGGACGTCGATCACGTCCGTGTCGGACGAGTAGATGTCCTGGCCGAGCACGCGGAAGCTGCCGGTGACCCGGACATTGTCGATCAGGTCGTTCATCCGGTTGAAGCAGCGCAGCAGCGTCGATTTGCCGCACCCCGACGGGCCGATGAAGGCGGTCACCTGCTTCCCGGGCAGGGTCAGCGACACGTCGAACAAGGCCTGGTTCCGGCCGTACCAGAGGTTGGCGCCATCGACCGTCACGGCCGCAGCGCTGCCCGGCGACGCGGCCGGGGGCGGTGCGGCCCGTGATAGCCGCCGCGCGGCCTCGGCGCCGACCAGGGTGCGGATGCGCAGACCGGCATCGTCAGGGCTTGTGATGGGCTCCGTCATAACCAGCTCCACAGGTCGCTCCTCAGAACGCAGACGTCCGGTACGTCTTCCGCAGCCGGTTGCGAACCACGATGGCCGTCAGATTCAGCAGGACGACAATCAGCAGCAGCAGCACGGCCGTGGCGTACACCATCGGCTTCGCGGCTTCGACGTTCGGGCTTTGAAATCCCACGTCGTAGATGTGGAAGCCGAGGTGCATGAACTTCCGCTCCAGGTGCACGTAGGGGAAGATCCCGTCCACGGGCAGGTCGGGCGCCAGCTTGACGACGCCGGTGACCATGAGCGGAGCGACCTCTCCCGCTCCGCGCGCCATCGCCAGGATGAGGCCCGTCAGGATCCCGGGGGCCGCAGCGGGCAGGACCACGCGCAGGATCGTCTGGAACTTCGTGGCGCCCGTGGCCAGCGACGCCTCGCGCATCGATCGCGGCACGGCCGCCAGCGCCTCTTCCGCCGACACGATCACGACGGGAACAGTCAGAAGGCCGAGCGTGAGCGAGGCCCACAGGATTCCGCCAGTGCCGAAGGTCGGGCTCGGAAGCCTCTCGGCGAAGAACAGGCGGTCGATCGATCCGCCGAGGAAGTAGACGAAGAACCCGAGGCCGAACACGCCGAAGACGATCGACGGCACGCCGGCCAGGTTGTTGACGGCGATGCGGACCACCCGTACCAGCAGGCCCTGGCGCGCGTACTCGCGCAGGTAGAGCGCGGCCACCACGCCAAAGGGCACGGCCAGCAGGCTCATGATGAACACCATCATCACCGTGCCGAAGATCGCCGGGAAGACGCCGCCCTCGGTGTTCGACTCTCGCGGTTCGGTGGCGACGAACTCCCACAGGCGGCTGGCGTAGACCCGGGCCCGTCCCGTCCACGTCAACTGGTTCGCCGGGTAGGCGCGGAAAATGTCGAGCGTCGCGAGGTCCTTCTCGCGGCCGCCGGACGTCGAGAGCGTCACCCGCGTGCGCGACGCCTCGTCGGTGACCCGCGCCAGTCGCTGCTCGAGCAGCGTGTATTGGCCTTTGAGAGCCGCCGTGTCTCGCTCGATCTGTGGTGACGCCGCGGGGTCCTGCCTGAGCCGGAGCCGGGCCGCCTCGAGGCGGGCGTTCACCGCGCCGATCCCGGTTCGTTCGATCCCGCGAATGGCGGCGCGATCCGCGGCCGCCCGCTGCACCAGCGGCTCCAGGGCCCCCCAACCCCCGGCCGATCCACGCGCCAGGACCCGCTCGCCGTCCGTCACTTGCACGACCCGGCCGATCAGCGGGCCGTATTCCCGTCGTTCCACGTAGACGGCGTCTGCGGGTTCGCGCCGGGACACGATGTCGTCCTCGTCCACCCACCGGTAGTCCGGCCCGCCGAGATCGCGGTTGCCGAGTTTCAGTTGCAGGCGGAAATGCTTCAGGTGCTCGGGCGACCCCGGGTTCGGGATACCTTCGCGGCCCGAGACTTCGCCGAGCAGCACGGCGCCGTCCTTCAGCGTGACTTCCACGAGCCGGCCCGGCCAGAAGTACCCGAGGCCGGAGGTCAGGATGAGCGTCATCATCCCGCCGATCATCACGAGGCACAGCGCCAGCCCGGTGCCGGCCAGCCAGATCGCGGGGTCACCGCGCCGTGCCCGTTGGCGGAACCGCGGCCTCATACGGCCTTGTACCGATCGCGGAGACGCTGGCGGATCACTTCCGCCAACGTGTTCACGAAGAACGTCATGCAGAACAGCAGCGCGGCCGTCAGGAAGAGCGTGCGGTACAGCGTGCCGCCGTACGGCGACTCCGGGATTTCCACCGCGATGTTCGCGGAGAGCGTGCGGATCCCGTTGAAGATCGACCAGTCCATCAGCGGGGTGTTGCCGGTCGCCATCAACACGATCATCGTCTCGCCCACGGCACGTCCGAAGCCGACCATGATCGCGGAGAAGATGCCCGGGCTGGCCGTGGGAAGCACCACGCGCACCGCGGTCTGCCAGCGGCTGGCGCCGACGGCCAGTGACGCCGCCGTCAGGCTCGACGGCACGCTCGAGCACGCGTCTTCCGCGATGGTGAAGATGATCGGGATGATGGCGAATCCCATCGCGATGCCGACGACCAGGCAGTTCCGCTGGTCGTAGGTCAGGCCGAGCGCTTCCGTGATCCACATGTGCACGTCGCCGCGGAACGCCCAGGCCTCGACGGCCGGCTCGATGGCGAACGCCAGCCAACCTGCCAGCAGCAGCATCGGCACGATCACGACGAGGGCCTCGGTCCCCGGCACGATTCGGGCGGCCAGCCGGCGCGGAAGTTGCCGCCACAGCAGCAGGCCGGACACCCCGAAGACGGGCAGCAACGGCAGGAGCACGAGCACCGCCACCAGGTGCTTGCTGACCACCGTCGCCAGATAGAGCCCGGCAAGGAACCCGATGACCACGCTCGGCAGGGCCGCCATGATCTCGATTGCCGGCTTCACCTTCGATCGGATCGACGCGTGCACGAACTGCGACACGTAGAGGGCCGCCAGCACCGATACGGGCACCGCGAACAGCATCGCGTAGAGCGTGCCCTTGATGGTCCCGAACACCAGCGGGACCAGGCTGAACTTGCCCTCGAAATCGTCGGTGGCACCCGTCGACTGCCACACGTATTCCGGCTTGGCGTAGCCCTCGTACCAGACCTTGCCGAACAACGTCTTCCAGCTCGTCTCGGGGTGGGCGTTGGCCAGCGCAAAGTGCAGGATCGATCCGGGGGCCTGCACTTCGAGTGCGTCGGCCTTCGGCGTAATCAGCACGCCGGTGACAGGCGGCGCGACGTGCAGGTCGGCCAGCACGCGCTCCGACGTGAAATGGCGCAGCACGACCGAACCGTCGCGGCCGAGCGTGGCGAAACTCCGCTCGCGCCCGGACATGGCCATCGCCACGACGGGCGCTGACTGGGGGGCGTACTCGTGCGCCCGCACCATGGCCGCCGCGCCGTCGTCTCCAATCGGCGCCCGGAACCAGCCCGAGATGGAGCCGTTCTCGGAACCGGCAATCCACGACTTGCCGCCGAGCACCCATTCGAGCGCGGTGATGGCGCCGCCGCCTACCGGCGACGCATCGGTGAGCCGCGGGCTTCCTTGCTGGTCCCAGTGATAGACGGTGCCCGCATCGGTGCCGGCGATCAGCCGGCCGCCCTCGCCCAGCCGAAGCGCCGTGATGCGCTCGGTGCCCGGAATCGACAGGCGCGCACGCGACGGCTTGCCATCACCATCGGTCCACCAATAAGCCATCTCCCGGTCTGCCACCAGCGCCGCCACGAACTGCTGGCCATCCTGGTCCAGGTACGACACCTGGCGGATGGCGCGCTTCTCCGGGTCGACGTCCGCGATTCCGCGGTCTCGCAGTTCGATGCCGAGCGCCTTCAGGCGTTCCCCGTCGTACTCCGGCGTCACGCGAACCTGCATCAGCGAGACCCTGCCATCGGCAAGGCCCGCGGCGAGGTAGCCGCCCGCGAGGCTATGGGAAGCCGAGACCACGGCGGCGCCATCCAGGGCCGGCACCGGAATCCGCTCGACGACCTCGCCGGACCCGTAGCGCCGGAACACGACCTGTCCCCCCGTGTCGAGCGTGTAGACGTAGGCGCGGTACTCGTCGACGCCGAACGCCAGCGCCGGCACCCGTCCGGCTTCCTGCGACGAGCCCGCGATGGGCACCTGCCCGGCGGGCGTCAGTCTCGCCGGCGCGATGAGCGGCAGCGCTTCCGCCCCGATGAAGATGAGGATGCCCGCGACCGCCAGCACCACCGCGGCGCCGCCAACCGTGATCAGGCCGACCGCGGCCCGGTCGATGCGCTTCAGCCGGCCGATCCGCTTCGAGGCGGAGGCCATGCGGGTGCGAACGGAGGACGAGGACCCGGTCACCATCTGCAGGCGACTACGGGCCGACCTTCCTGAGTTCCTGCAGGCACTGCGCCGCCGAGAGCGGCAGGTAGCCGTCCTTCACGACCACGTCCTGCCCCTCCCGGCTGAAGATGAGCTTCACGAATTCGCCCACCAGCGGCTCGAGCGGCCGGCCGGGCGCCTTGTTCACGTAGAGGTAGAGGAACCGCCACAGCGGGTAGCTGCCGTTCTTCACGTTGGCCTCGGATCCCTCGACGGCGGGCCCGCTGTCGGTTTCGGCGAGCGCCACGGCACGCACGCCGGACGTCTTGTACCCGATGCCGCTGTAGCCGATGCCGTAGCGGTCTTCGGTCACTCCCTGCACGACGGAGGCCGAGCCCGGCTGTTCCTTCACGGTGTCCTTGTAGTCGCCGTTCTTCAGGACGTGCTCCTTGAAGAAGCCGTACGTGCCGCTGGCCGAGTTGCGGCCGTAGAGGCTGATGGGCCGGTTCGCCCACTCGCCGGTCAGGCCCAGCTGGCCCCACGTGGTGATGTTCTGCTTGTAGCCGCGGCTCCGGTTCTTGCCGAAGATGGCCTCCGCCTGCGCCAGCGTCAGCTTCTTGATCGGGTTGTCCTTGTGCACCCACACAACCAGCGCGTCGTAGCTGGTGCGCAGCTCGGTGGGTTTGTAGCGGTACTTCGACTCGAACTGATCGATCTCGGCCGCCTTCATCTGGCGTGACATCGGCGCCACCTGCGACGTGCCCTGGATCAACGCGGGCGGCGCCGTGCCGGATCCCTTGCCCTCGATCTGCACCTTGACGTTGGGATACGCCTTCCGGAACGTCTCGGCCCAGAACGTCATCATGTTGTTCATCGTGTCGGACCCGACGCTGTTGAGATTGCCGGACACACCGCTTACCTTCTGGTAGGCGGGGATGCCCTGGGCCACCAGCGCCGGCGCGCTGGCGGCGGCCGCGACGAGAACCGCGAGGAATGCACGCTTCATAACTCAACCCTCCGAACCGTCTGGAGCGAGCCGGAGCAGGCTCCGACAGATCCAGACTAGGGGAGCGGCCTTGCCGCCCCGTTTCGCCCGTGTTAATTCCGCGTTAATTGAGACCGGTTACCAGGTCCAGAAGAAGGTGCACCGGAGCACCGTGTCGTTCTTCGTCGGGGCCGCCGCGCCGGACACGGGGTCCCCGTACGTCACCCACTCCACGTTCGGGCTGAACCGGACCGAGGGGTGAATGTAGTACTCGATGCCGACCACGCCCATCGTGAACGGCGCCTTGTTGTAGATCGGCAGGTAATCGATCCCGAGCGCGTCGGGGTTCGCATCCGACTTGTCCAGGCGGGCGAAGATCGAGAGCTTCGACGGCTTGACGTTCCAGATGCCGAACCCGGAGTAGATGTTGATGGTCACTTCCGGATTCGCCGTGTTCTCGGCCGGCGTGCGGTTGTGGTGCACGTACTGGAAGCCGGCGCGGCCCTGCGGCGTCTGGTAGCCCACGAAGATCTGCCCCGTGGTCCGGTTCGCCATCGCCGGCTTGTAGTAGTAGCCGTAGAACCCTTCGGCCACGAACCCGGGGTTCGTCACGTAGCGCGCCGCAAACCGGAAGGCCTTGTACTTGTCGATCTCCGAGCTGTTGCCCGAGTCGTTTCCGAACTGCACGCTGTACTGCAGCGTGTTCGCCTGGTTGAGCGGCCCGCTGGCGCTGGCGCCAAAGTCACGCGACGAGTCGATCCGATAGAGGTCGATGGGCGTCTTCTCGATGTGGCGCAACCCGTAGACGGCCTCGACATCTTCGATCGCGACCGTCCCCACGATGCCGAGCGACAGCGCGTGCTTGCCGGCGTACGCCCACTTGACCCACGCGTCCTTGACGTACGGCGTGATCGAGGTCGTCGGCGCCGTCATCTTCCCGTTGCTATTGGCCTCCAGGCGGAACCGCGTGGAGACCGCCGGGCTGAACGCGTGGTCGTAGGTGAAGTAGACCCGGCGGAGCCAGAACCCCTGCTGGGTGTCGAACGCCGACTGGTTGTCGCTCTTGAAGTAGTAGTAGTCCCCGAACATCAGGCCGCTGAACTTGTCCGGCGATGCGGCGGGCGGCGGTGGCGGCGCCTGAGGCACGGCGTCCGCCACCACTTCCGTGTTGGACATCCCCTGGGCCGAGGCGCGTCCGGCGCCGAGCGCCACGACAACCGCAACCAGGATACCGGCTACGAGCGACCGCCCGAATCGAAACCACGTGCTCATGCGTGCTTGCCTCCCTCGGGAACCATCTCAGCCCCGACGATCCCGATGGTAGGCCTCCCGTATTGCGGCCCGGTGCCGCCGGTGTTTCTGCGCCGTTAATTCTCCGCCGGTCCCCCGGCCGCCCGGCCCCGCTCTCTCGGATCAGTATCGGATCGCCCGCACCACCCGGTAGCCGCCGTCTTCCTTCTTCAGCAGCACCAGGTCCGCCGGTTCGCCGACCGCGATCGTACGACTCGGGCGCCGCCCGTCCCAGTCCGCCTGCGTCACGAGATCCCCGGCCTTCGCGGCCGGGTTCCACGACGGGGCCGCGAGCAACCCGGTGGCGTCAATCGACTCGAGCGCGCCGGAGGTCGAGAGGTCGCCGAGGTCGTCGATCCGCGCGGTGAGGCGGGTCGTCCGCTGGCCATCCACCGTTCGCACGCCTCGTGTGACCACGATCCCCACGTCGGCCGTGAACGGCGCGACCCCCGTGCCGGGCACGACCGTGGCATTGCGCACGATGGCGTAGAAGAGCCCGGACGAATTGACCGGCAGCGTCTCGTAGCGGCGCTTGTCCGCCTGCTCCACGCGGCCGGAGGCCAGGGCGTCGAGCGCGGAGACGATCGCCACGAAGTTCAGGCGCACCAGCGCCGGGTCGGGGGTGTCCGATGGCCACGCACCCGTTTCGATCAGCACGACGCTCGTGCCCCACTTCGTGATGTTGTCGCCAAACGCGCGCGACTCGTAGTCCTCGTCGTACCGCGCGATGCGCCCGGGCGCAAGCGGTTCCAGGGCATCGCGGATCACCGCGCAGATCTTCTTCGTCAGCAACCGGCCCGGCGATTCGGTTCCGGCCTGGTCGAACGCGACCGACAGCAGGGAGATCGAGGCGGGTTGTCCGGTCTTGCCGGCCTCGGTCCGCCAGTTCTGGTTGTGCAGGTTGAAACCCACGGGCGCCTTCACCCGGTCGACGAACGCCTTCAGGGCGCGCCCTTCGGGCGTCTGCAACCGCAGCGCGTCGCGATTGATGTCGAGGCCCTGGGCGTTGCGCCGCTGGAACCGTTCCGCGCCGTCGGGATTCAACATCGGCACCAGGTGCACGGTCAGCGTGCTGAACGCCCGCAACAGGCCGGCCTCGGCCCGGTGCAGACGGACCGATTCGAGGAGGTCGAAGAGCGCCGCCGTCGCCGTCGGCTCGTCCCCGTGCATCTGCGACCAGAGCACCACGTGCATGGGCCCGGTGCCGAACGAGATCTGATTGATGGACCGGCCCTCGACCGACTTGCCGATCTCTTCCAGGTGAAAGAGGTCGGGCGCGGCGCGCTGCACGTCGCGGAGGCGGCTTTCGACGTCGGCGTGGCGGATGAGCGGCGGCACCGGCCACGACACGTGGTCCTTGTCCCAGACGTCCGCCACAGGATGCGGCGCCTGCCCCGCCGCAGCGCCCTGCGATGACGGTGCCTGCCCGGCGGCCGCGGGTGCGACCACCCAGGCCAGCAGGAGCGCGGCAGCGACAGTTGATGGTCGAATCATGGTCGGGTCCTCGGCGATTCGGCGGTCGCGACCAGCATAGTCGATTGCGGGCCGGGGTCTCAGGTCCAAGGTAAGATAACCGGCGTATGCTCCACCGTTATCTGGGCAAGCCGCCATCATCCTGGACGCCCGACGATCTCGTGTCGTTCGTACGTGACCGCGGCATCCGCGTCCTCTCGTTGATGCACATCGGCGGCGACGGCTGGCTCAAGACCCTCGACTTCGTTCCCCGCGACGCCGCGCACCTGGCCGACGTGCTGACCGGCGGCGAGCGGGCGGACGGCTCCAGCCTCTTCGGCGATCTCGGCATCCCGGTTGGCGCTTCCGATATCGTCATGCGCCCCCGGATCTCGACCGCGTTTCTCGATCCCTTCTCGCCCGAGCCCACGCTGGCGGTGCTGTGCAGCCACTACGACCGCCGCGGAGAACCGCTGGCTGAATCGCCGGACACGATCGTGCGCGCCGCGTACCGCCGCCTGGTCGGCGAGACGGGCCTCGAGTGGTTGGCCCTCGGGGAGATCGAGTTCTTCCTCGGCCACCGGGGAGAGGACGCGCTGCTCTACGGCGCCAACGAACGCGGCTATCACGCCAGTTCGCCGTTCGTGTTCGGCGAACCCCTCCGGCGGCAGGCGCTCACGCACCTGGCGGAGATGGGCGTGCCGGTGAAGTACGGCCACGCGGAGGTGGGCTACGTCGAAGCCGACGCCGCCGATCCGCGCGTCTGGGAACAGCACGAGATCGAGCTGTGGCTGCAGCCCCTGCCCGAGGCGGCGGACGCCGTGGTCCTGACCCAGTGGGTCCTGCGGAACCTCGCGCAACGCAGCGGCATGCTCTGCAATTTTGCGCCGATGGCGCGCAAGGGCCACGCCGGCAGCGGCATGCACTTTCACTTTGCGCCGCGCAGCGAGGGGCGGTTCCTGCCCCACACGTCGCCCGACGGCTCGCTCACGCGCGAGGCCCGGTCGCTCATCAGCGGGCTGGTGACCCATGGCGCCGCGCTGATGGCCTTCGGCAACCGCAGCCGAGACTCGTTCGTGCGCCTGGGCCAGGGCAAGGAAGCGCCGAGCGTCCTCACGTGGGGCCGCTACAACCGGAAGGCGTTGATCCGGATTCCGATCGTGCCGACCGATGCCGAGGGCCGGCCGACCGCGGCCGCGACGATTGAGTTCCGGCTGCCGGATGGCTCCACGCATCCGCACCTGCTGCTGGCGGGCGTGGCGCAGGCCATCGTGGCGGGCCAGGCGGTTGCCAATCCAGACGACCTGCTGGCCCGGACGGCCGTCACCGCCGAGGGAGCGTCGGCCGCGGCCACGCGTGTCCCGCTGACATTTGGCGAGGTGGCCGACGAGGTTGAGCGGAGCCGCGACGTCCTCCAGGCGGGCGGCGTCTTCACGGTGAACCTGCTCGACCGGGTGGTTTCACTGCTTCGGGCGTAGCGGCCGAAGGCCGGGTGCTGGTGTGCAGAGCATGCGAATTGTCCGGATCGTCCGCGGGGCGTTGATCGCCACCGGCGCAGCCACGCTGGTGCTCGTCGCCTGGCTGCTGGCCGGCGGACCGATCCTGCTCGACCGTTACCTGGTCGTGAACGACGCCCCGATCAAGGCAAACGCGATCATCTGCCTCGGCAGCGGTTTCAACGCCCACGACATCCCGGTGGACGATGGATGGCAGCGGATCTATACCGCGGTCCAGTTGCACTACGACGGGTTCGCCCCGGTCGTGGTGTTCAGCGGCGGCGGCGCGGCAAAGGTCACCGAGGCCGAGGTCTACTCGGAGGCGGCGGCGTACCTGGGCCTGCCGTCCGGCGTCGCGGTGCTTGATCCCGTGCCGGGCGGCACCAACGAACACCCGGCCAACGCGTTGAAGATCCCGGGGCTTGGCTTGACGAAGGACTCCCCGGTGATTGTCGTGACGTCCCGGCTGCACTCGAAGCGGGCGTTCCTGTGCTTCAAGAAGGCTGGCTTCACCAACGTCCGCGTGGTGTCGTCCTACGTCGCTCGCGGGCCGGCCGGCGGCAAGGCGGACGCGAAGATTGTTCGCGACACGCGCACGTCCGCCATCGAGTCGTTCACGCCGAACGGGAAGCACTACGACGACCCGCTCAACCGCCTGCGCTGGGGCCTTAACGACCTGTTGATGAGCCTCCGCGAGCTGACGGCCATCGCCGTCTACAAGGTCAAGGGCTACGCCTGATCCCGGCGGCCCCGTGGGGTGTTCTGGTAGACTGAATTCCGGCTATCTTTCGCCCCCGGTTGGTGCCCTTTTACTCCGAGTCGACGTATTGAGGAGACGGTCATGTCCGTGACCTACGATTACAAGATCCGCACGAACTACACGCAGGACATTCCGGCGCTGCGCGCCTCCCATAAAGTGCTGGCGGAATTCACCTTTACGCCCAGCCTGCCGGAAAAGGGCTACACGTACCGGACGCTGTTCGTGGACCTCGATACGCTGACGATCAAGGAAAAGCCCATCACCCAGGAGATGGTCGACACCTTTACGGGCGGACGCGGGTTCGGCCTGTACTACCTCTGGCAGGCGACCAAGCCGGATACGAAGTGGAACGACCCGGACAACGAGATCATCATCAGCCCGGGTCCCGTGGCCGGCAACACCCAGTACGCCGGTTCAGGCAAGTCGCTGGTGGTGACGATCTCGCCGGAAACCGATCTCGCGGTGGACTGCAACGTCGGCGGGTACTTCGGGCCGCTCATGAAGTTCTGCGGCTTCGACGCGCTCGAGATTCGCGGCAAGGCGAAGCAGGACACGCTGATGGTGATCGACGGCCCGCGCGGCATCATCCGGTTCGAGGAAGCGCCGGAAGAGACGCCCGACAGCCACATCGCTGCCGAGATCTTCACGCACATGTACGCCGAGGACGCCAAGGACATGCAGAACGTGGCCGTCGTGTCCGCGGGCAAGGCGGCGGAATCGGCGTGGATGGGCTGCCTGAACTTCTCGTGGTGGGATCCGAAGCGCGGCGCCGCGCGCCTGAAGCAGGCCGGCCGGGGCGGGACGGGCACCGTCTTCCGCGACAAGAAGCTGAAGGCGCTCGTGGTGCGCGGCTTCAAGATGCGGCCGGACATGAACCGCGCGGCGGACTATCCCGTCACCATCGAGCTCGGCAAGAAGATCAACAAGGAAATCCGGGACCACGACGACGAGCAGTGCCACATGCGGCGCCAGGGCACGGCGCACCTGGTCGAGGTGATGGACGCGTACGACCTGCTGCCGGTCAACAATTTCCAGTACGGCAAGCATCCGGACACGCCCAAGATCGACTCGCAGGTGTGGGACAAGCGTTTCACGCAGGGCATCCCCGACCAGTGCTGGTACGGCTGCGGCATGGCGTGCTCCAAGGCGGCGGACGGCCACCAGGTGAAGACCGGTCCGTACAAGGGGCACATCGTCACCGTGGACGGCCCCGAGTACGAGAATGCCGCGGGCCTCGCCGCCAACTGCGGCCTGTTCGATCCGGACTGGCTGCTCGAGGTGAACTTCTACTGCGATACGTACGGCATCGACACGATCTCGTACGGGACCGCGTGCGCGTTTGCGATGGAGTGCTACGAAAAGGGCATCCTCAACAAGGAGCGGACGGGCGGCCTCGAGCTGACGTGGGGCAACGGCGAGGTCGAGGCCGAGATGCTGCACCAGATGTGGCGCGGCGACGGCTTCGGCGTCATCCTCGGCAAGGGCGTGCGCTACATGCAGAAGATGTTCATCGACCAGGGCTGGGGCGACCCCCAGTTCCTCATGGACATCGGGATGCAGAACAAGGGCCTGGAGTTCTCGCAGTACATGTCGAAGGAGTCGCTGGCCCAGCAGGGCGGCTACTGCATGACGAACAAGGGGCCGCAGCACGACGAGGCCTGGCTGATCTTCATGGACATGGTGAACAACCAGATCCCGACCTTCGAGGACAAGGCCGAGGCGCTGTACTACTTCCCGCTGTTCCGCACGTGGTTCGGCCTGCAGGGCCTCTGCAAGCTGCCGTGGAACGACATCGAACCGCCCGACAACCACGAAAAGTACCCGGGGCCCGAAGCCGCCAAGGTGCCGGAGCACGTGGACAACTACCTGGCGCTCTACACCGGGATCACCGGCAAGCCGCTCGATCGCGAAGGCCTGCTGAACCAGTCGGCGCGCGTCTACAACTACCAGCGCGTGTTCAACATCCGGCGTGGATCCGGGCTGCGCGACAACGACCGGGCGCCGTACCGGGCGCAGGGTCCGGTGACGAAGGAAGAATACGAATCGCGCGCGGAACGCTACGACAAGCAGCTGAAGGACATCCTGGGCATCGACCCCGTGGGGAAGACCACCGAGGACAAGATGAAGCTGCACCGCGCGTGGCGGAAGGACCGCTACGAGCAACTGCTCGACGCCGTCTACAAGCGCCGCGGCTGGACGCCCAACGGCGTGCCGACGATGGAGCGCCTGAAGCAGCTCGGCATCGACTTCCCGGAGGTCGTCGCGCTCGTGAAACCGCTATTGTGAGCCGGGCCTGAAGGCCCGGCCTACAACTTGGCCGGGTGTAGGCCGGGGCTTGGGCCCCGGCGTTCCGGGTGTAGGCCGGGGCTTGGGCCTCGGCGTTGAGCCCTATGCTGATCGTCAACGACGAACCGCTCGACTACGAACCCGGCATGACCGTCGCCGATGTGCTGAAGAAGCGTAACTATATCTGGCGCATGCTGGCCGTGTTCATCAATGGCGAGTTCGTCCCGCGCGGCACCTACAACAAGACCCCCGTCCCCGACGGTGCCGACGTGAAGGTGATTCACCAGATCGCGGGAGGCTGACCGCCTGCATATTCGACACGATTCCCGGGCACATTCAGGGTAAAGTATCCACGATTCGCAACCGGCCCCCGGGATCGACGCGCAACAGATGACGCCTAACCCACCCGACGGTACCACGCGTCCCGCAGCGAGCGAGGACCACTGGCAGACCGCCAGGCATATCGGTCACGAGCTCAACAACGTCATCTGCGCCATCCAGGGCTACGCGGAGATGATGCTGGAAGACGTCCCCGCGAATGCCCGACCGGCCGCCGACCTGCTCCAGATCCACGAGGCAGCAGCGCGCGCTGCCGAGCTGGTCTCCGCGCTGCGGGAACTGGCCAAACGGGCAGACCCGTCACTCCCTCCGCCGACATCCGACTAGCAACGCCCGGGGCTGCGGCCGTCGCCCGCGGCTTCGCCAAGCCGAGGACGCCCGGCGTGACATGCGGGATGGCGATGATTCCGAACCGTTATTTGTCGGGCACCGACAGCCCGATCTGCGCAATGGTGTCGAGCAGACGCTGCAGATCGATCGGTTTCGTCACGAAGCCCGCGCAGCCGGAAGCCTCCGAGCGTTGTTGATCTTCACTGAAGGCATGCGCCGTCAACGTGATGATGGGAATCTCCTGGGTTTCGGGAAATGACTTCAGCTGGCGGATCGCTTCCCATCCGTCAATGACGGGAAGCCCGATATCCATGAGGATGAGGTCCGGGCGCTGGTCGCGGGCCAGGCGCACCGCCGACTCGCCGTCCGTCGCGCACTCGATACTGAACCCTCGGCGAATCAACCGGCGGGTCAGCATGTCCCGGTTCAGTTCGTTGTCTTCGACCAGAAGAATGCGCATCTCAGTCCTACCCGGTTCCCCGTCTCCGCCTCGCGGACGCCCCCGAGACGCCCCTCGCGTGTAGACGCCAGTTTCGGCTGGGGCACCCGCCAATTGCAAGGAGAAACTGGGTCCCGCGGCCCGGTCCGGGGCATGACCGGTGAGGGGTGATGTGCACGACGGCCTCCCGTACCCGTGCGCCATTTGCACAGATCGGGAGCCCGTCGCACACGGCGTGCTCATCGCCAAAAAGATACAAAAACGTTAACCGCCTGTCGTTTCTGTGTTTTCCGGACATCCTGGTCCTTGCCGCTCGTTGGCCCGGGCATTGCTCTCCAGACGGGCATGAGAAACCTGTCTACTCGTTCAACGCTCCGATGCCTGGTGGCAGCCGGCATTCTTGCCGTCCTGTCGCTCGGCCAGCCACTTTCGGCGCAAACCCGTTCGGCGAGTCTTGACAAAGCGGTCAAGGCAAGAATCGCGCGAAGCACCCCGCGCACAAGAGTCATCATTCGGGTGGACCGGGGCCGCCGCCCGCTACTCCGGGCCTTGGTGTCTCGGACCGCTGGCGTCATTCCCCGGCGCGAGTTCAGCAGGTTGTCGGCGTTCACGATGGAGGTCCCGACGCGGGTCATCCCGATGCTGGCCAAAATCCCAGGGGTGCTGTCGATCTCCATCGACGCGCCCATGAGGTCGACGACGGCCGTCCCGACCGACGGGGTCGTGCTGCAGCAGACGCTCGGCTACCTCCCGGCCGACGGGCTCACCGGCGCCGGCGTCGGCGTTGGCATTATCGACTCGGGCCTCTCGCCCACGGCCGATTTCGCCAACCGCATCACCGCCTTCTACGACTTCACGCTGCCGCAGCCCGGCGGCGTGGCGACGGCACCCACCGACCCCTACGGTCACGGCACGCACGTCGCGGGCCTGGTGGGCGGCAGCGGCCTGATGTCCGGCGGCCTGTACAAGGGCGTCGCGACGGGGGTGTCGCTGATCGGGTTGAAGGTCCTCGCCGCCGACGGCAGCGGGTACACGAGCGATGTGATTGAGGCGGTCGAGTTTGCCACCGCGAACAAGGCGGCGCTCCACATCGATGTGCTCAACATGTCCCTGGGCCATCCGCCGTACGAATCGCCGGACACGGACCCGCTGATCCTCGCCGTCAACAATGCGACGGCCGCCGGCATCGTCGTCGTCGTCGCGTCTGGCAACGCCGGCATCAATCCCGCCACCGGGCTCCCCGGGTACGCCGGCATCATGGTTCCCGGCAGCGCGGCCTCGGTGCTCACGGTCGGCGCGACCCAGACGATGGGCACGGTCGGCAGAGAAGACGATACGATGGGCCCCTACAGTTCACGCGGCCCGACCTGGTATGACGGGCTCGTCAAGCCGGACGTCGTGGCGCCGGGCACCAACGTGGTCGCGCCCGCCGCGCCGGGCAACCAGATCGGCACGCTTCATCCGAATCTGCTGATGAACGGGACGTCGGAGAATCCCAGCGCCTACATGCGGCTGACGGGCACCAGCATGTCCTCGGCCGTCGTGGCGGGTGTCGTCGCGACGATGATCGAAGCACATCGCACGGCATTCCCGTCGAGCCCGGCGCTGACGCCAAATACCATCAAGGCGATCCTGCAGTTCACCGCCGTCAAGATGACCGACCCGGACACGAATCTCCCGTATGACGCGCTGACGCAAGGGACCGGCTCGGTCAACGCGAACGGCGCCCTGGCGCTCGCGCGCGCCATCGACACGTCGGTGGCCGTCGGGTACAACTGGATGACCACGGGCCTGGCCCCGGAGTCCACCATCGGGGGCACCCTCCTGCCCTGGGGCCAGAACATCGTCTGGGGCGACAACATCGTCTGGGGCGACAGCATCTACTTCAGCAACATCGTCTGGGGCGACAACATCGTCTGGGGCGATAACATCGTCTGGGGCGACAACATCGTCTGGGGCGACAACATCGTCTGGGGCGATAACATCGTCTGGGGCGACAACATCGTCTGGGGCGATAACATCGTGTGGGGCGATAACATCGTCTGGGGCGATAACATCGTCTGGGGCGACAACATCGTGTGGGGCGACAACATCGTGTGGGGCGACAACATCATCCTGTGACCCGTGCAATAACAGCCGGATGAAGTGAAGCTAATTGGTCCTGGCAGCGCGCCGGGACAGCTCTGACACGAAACCACTGACAGTCGGAGGACTGCGGTAATGGAAATGTTGCCTTATCACGTGGAGGACGAGCTCGGCGGGAGGGCCCACCTGTGGGACCTGCTACCGACGTTCGGACCTGCCGCGACCGAGGACTGGAGGACTGGGCTGCCTGTTCTGGTAGCACCAGGGTTCATCCTTCGGGAACTCGAGATCGCGGACGCACCGACTCTCTTCGAGCACTTGACGACGGAAGAAGTGGCTCGATTCATCTCGCCGCCGCCGACCAGCGTGGCGGGATTCGAGAAGTTCATCAACTGGGCGCACCGGCAGCGCACCGCCGGACACTATGCATGCTTCGCCGTCGTGCCAATCGGGCAAGCGACAGCGGTCGGGATCTTCCAGATCAGCATGCCGGACCCGCAGAAACAGGTCGCCGAGTGGGGGTTCGCCCTTGGGAAGGCGTACTGGGGCTCGGGGATCTTCCTGGCCGGTGCCAAGCGCATCGTGGACTTCGCGTTCGGCCAGATGGGCCTGGTCAGGCTCGAAGCGCGCTCGGCGGTCCTGAATGGCCGCGGCAACGGGGCGCTGAACAAGCTGGGGGCCGTGCTGGAAACGGTACTGCGCGGCTCCTTCGAACGCAACGGAGAGAAGCTCGACCAGGCGCTCTGGTCGATTTCGGCCGATGACTGGTGGGCGGGCGGCCCGGCCAGGACGGCCACCATTCACTGACGGTGTTAGGTACTGCCACGGCGTGACGGGCCGGTCCGGTCTGTCACGCCGTGCGCGGTTGAGTCACCCCCACTAAACCCGGCGACCCGCATCCCTCGTCCATAGGCGGCCGTCTGCTGACCGGCGTCACGCAAGAAATGGAGCCTCCGGTGTCAATTCACGAGCCGGCACTGGTCCTGTGGCCGCCAAACAAGTGGGTCGGGAAACCTGCCGCTGGAGTTCCTGCGCGGCGTGCCGATTTACTGATCGTGCTGACCGCCTACACGAACGCCGTGATCGCGGCTGGGGCTGCGTTGGTGACACTCGCGGTGCCGCTGTCCATCGCCGCCGATCCGGCATGGTTCGCGGGTCTGCTGGTGCTCGGCGTCGCCGCATCGCTCTTCAAGGTGGACCTTCAGCTGCCCGGGGGCGGCGCGACGATGACCCTCGGCTACGCCGTGGGATTCGTGGGCCTGCTGAGCGTCGGCGTGCATCCGACGATTCTCATCCAAAGCGCCGCGATCTGGACGCAGTGCAGTTACCGGACCGGTCGCAAGACCCCGCTCGATCTCAGGCGCCGGCTGTTCAGCGTGGCGTGCGGTGCCATCACGGTGGAACTGGCCGGGTGGACATTCGGCGCGCTGGGCGGCGCCCCAGGACACCTGGCCGTCGGGCAGGTGGTGGCACCATTGGCCGCCTCGGCGCTGGTCTACTTCGCGGTGAACTCCGTCCTGGTGGCCGGGGCCATCGCGCTCTCGTCGCGGGAGCCGCTCTGGCGTGTCTGGCACAAGAACTTCCTCTGGAGCGCGCCGAGCTACTTCGTGTCGGCCGCCACCGTTGGCGTGGTCGCCGTCGTCGTGGATCGCGGCTGGTATGTCGCGGCCCTGCTCTCGATGACCCCGCTCTACCTCACCTACGTGGCCTACCGGGTGTACCTCGGGCGCGTCGCCGAGGAGACGCGGCAGCTTGGGATCGCCAGGGACTACACGCAGAGCATCATCTACTCCATGAAAGAGATGCTGCTCGTCACCTCTCCCGACGGGCTGATTACGACAACCAACGCGGCGGCATGCGAAGTGCTCGGGTACGGTCCCGGTGAACTGATCGGCCGGTCGATTGACGCGGTCCTGGTCCCCGATCCGTCGGATGACGCTGCGGGCGGCGAGGGCTCCACGTCTCGCGTGCGCAACGTCGAGCGGATGTTGCGAACCAGGACGGGAGATGTGGTGACGGTCCTGTTCTCCCGTTCACCGCTGGCGGGCAGCACCCACGGCGCGGAGGGCACGGTGTGTGTCGCGCTCGATATCCGCGAGCGGGTTCGCGCCGAGTTCGAGCGGCGGCAGCGCGAAGAACGATTCCAGCAGCAGCAGGCGGCGCTCGCCAGCCTGGCGCGGGAAAAGGCCCTGCACCAGGGAGACCTGGCGGCGGCCGCCCGGCTCCTGACCGAAACGGCGGGCCGGATGACCGGCGTCGTCCGGTCGGATCTGTGGTTGAGGAACGGCCCGGCCACGTTCGACTGCATCGACTCATTCGATCTCGTCGGCGACAGCCATTCGCAACTCGACGCCGCCGCGGTGGATGTATCACCCGCATTTGCCCGTGCATTGGACACACAGCGCGTGATCCCCGTGCCCAAAATGACGGGACAGCCGCTGGGCTGGGAACTGGCGGCGCCGCCGGGATGTGGCGCCACCTCCGCGCTCCACGCGCCGGTCCGCGATGGCGCACAGACGGTTGGGGTGGTGACCCTGGCGCACATCGGCGGCGGGCGGGTCTGGTCGATCGAGGAGCAGCAGTTCCTGCGCTCGGTGGCCGACCTGGCCTCCCTCGCGCTCGAAGCCCGGAACCGGCAGGAAGCCCGGCAGGAGCTGGAGAAGGCCAAGGAAGCCGCCGAGGCGGCGAACGCAGCGAAGAGCGCCTTCCTGACCAACATGAGCCACGAGTTGCGCACGCCGCTCAACGCGATCATCGGCTACAGCGAGCTGCTGCGGGAAGAAGCGGCGGAGTCCGGTGCGGAGGCGCAGGTGCCGGATCTGCTGAAGATCGAGAACTCCGGCAAGCACCTGCTGAGCCTCGTCAATGACATCCTCGACTTCTCCAAGCTCGAGGCCGGCCGGATGGACATCCATGCCGAGACATTCGACGCCGCCGCCCTCCTCCTCGACGTAGCGACAACGACGCGGCCGCTCGCGACGAAGAACGGGAACACGGTGACGCTCAACGCCGATCCCGACCTGGGGATGTTCCACACCGATCCGCGGAACGTGCGCCAGGTTCTGTTGAACCTGACGAGCAATGCGTGCAAGTTCACCACACGCGGGGAGGTGACGATCCGCGCGCACCGGCGCCAGCAGGCGGGCCGGGATTGGCTGGTGCTCAAGGTCCAGGACACCGGTATCGGGATGTCAGACGAGCAGATGGGGCGGCTGTTCCAGGAATTCACGCAGGCGGATTCCTCGATCTCGCGGCTCTACGGCGGGACCGGGCTTGGCCTGGCCATCAGCCAGCGCCTGTGCCGCGTGATGGATGGCTTGATCGAGGTGCAAAGCGCGGTGGGCGCCGGTTCGACCTTCACGGTCCGGCTGCCCAGCCTGGCGGCCGCAACGGCCAGCGGGGAGGACGCCCCGGCTCAGGCAACGCCGGTGGCCGCGCGGCGGGCCGCGTAGCGGCCGGGGTTCCTATTTCAGCCGGTACTGACTCAGGCCCTTCTGCGCCATCAGCTTCTCGATGTCGGCCAGCTCGATCGGCACGAACGCCGACAGGTTCTCGCAGCCCGTTTCCGTGACGAGCAGCATGTCCTCGAGGCGCATGCCGAGATGCTCGTCGTCGATCTGCATCGCCGGTTCGATCGTGAAGACCATCCCCGGCTCGAGCGTGTCGGGCGGGTTCGGCCCGCGCACGTCGTGCACCTCCATCCCGACGTCATGGCCGAGGCTGTTGGCCTTGCTGGTGCGATAGCGCTCGACGAACGCGGTGGCCGCGGCCTTGATCTTCGGGTCCGTGAAGGTGAACGCCGCCATCGCCGCGTCCATCTTCACCACGGCGTCCTTGATGATGTCGCGCGGCGCCTGGTGCACCTTGATGGAGCTCAGAATCGCGCGGTACAGCGTCAAGTAGATCGCGTAGAACTCGCGCTGCCGGGGCGTGAACGTGCCGGACGCCGGGAACACCCGGGTGATGTCGCCCTGGTAGTACTTGTAGTCGGGGCCGTAGTCGATCTGCACGAGATCGCCGGCGGCCAGGATCGCCGTGTCGCGATGGTAGTGCGAGTAGGACGTGTTCGGCCCCGCGCCGATGAGCGCGAAGTACGACGGCCCGTAGGCTCCGGCCTTCTTGAACACGAAGTCGGCCGGCGCCATCAACTCGAACTCGCGCATGCCCGGCTCGGCGTCGCGCATGGCTTCCATGATGCCAAGGCCGGTCGCCCGCGTCGCTTCCCGGATGATCGCAATCTCTCGCGGGCTCTTGATGAGGCGCAGGCGGTCGATGATGGGATCGAGGTCCTTCACGTCCGACTCGGGCGATGCGGCCTTGAGTTTGGCCAGGAAGGCCTCTTCGCGCGACGTACGCCCGTCCCACGGATCGGCCTTGATGGCGCGCCACATGGCCGCAGGATCGCTGGACGATGCTTCGCCCAGCACCTCGGGCCTGAACGGGGTATAGATGACCCGGCGGTCCTTCGCCCACCCCGCCACCAGCGCGCCAAACCCGGCGCGATCGACAACAGCGTCCAACCCGGTGTCCTTGGCCGCATCGGGACCGGGGTACAGTCCCGGCCCGAACTGCCGCTGCTCGCGGCGCTCGTTGCGCGGGAGCAAGAACGCGGTGGCGGACTTCGCCCGCGCGTCGATGACGAGAATGGCCCTCGGCTCGACGACCCCGCACAGGTAGAAGAACTGGTTGTTCTGCCGGAACGGCTGCTCGCCCGGGCGCTCCATCGACCCCTGGATCACGGCCACGCCGTCGCCGATGACGGCCATCACGCGGGCACGCCGTGCCGCAAACTCCTCCGGCGGGAAGATCTCGCTGCCCCGGAACACGGGCTGGGCCGACGCCGCCGTCGCCGCCCCCAACAAAACGATCAGGAGACTCAGCATCCGCATCTTCATGGGGCCCCTTCTTCCACAGCCTCGCCCGCGAGGCGTCCGCAAGAACCGCCGGACGCACGCGGCCGCGCTGCCGACGGCAAACCGCGTAGAGCCGCGGACGGCTTATCCGCGTCGACCGTCCGCGCTACACGCCGAATTGCCGGAAATGGTGGTCGGTGTGCCGGTACATCAGGATGCCCCACTGCTCGCCCGTCATCCGGCCAAAGGCGGCGTGGACCGGCCAGATGGCATCCTGCCTGAGCGTGGCGTATCGATCAATGAGCTGGCCGAGCCGCTGGACGTCGTCGGCCCACTCCCCCGGCGTCCCCGAGAGCAGTTCGGGGGCCGTGGGCACGTTCTTCGGGAACGGCAACCAGTAGATCACGGCCTCTTTCAGCGGGAAGAACCGGAGCGGCGTGAACTTCGGCTTCACGAAGAGTTCGCCGGTCGACGACCGGAACGACTGGATGATGTGCAGCACCATCTGGGGAGCCGTCAACTTTCCCCACCCTGGCGTCACGCCAGGCGCCAGGTGCGCCAGACGGTGCTTGAGCTCGTCGCGGACGGATGGCTCCCAGACGGATTTCATGTCGAGGCCCTCGATCGGGTGCGGTTGCTGATGGCCTGGTAGCGCGCCACGTACGCCGGCATCGGGACACTGGCAATCGCGGCGCTGAGGGCCTCCAGGGGCAGGTCGTCGAGCGACCTGAACCGCAGGCAGGCCTTGCCCATGTCGAACCGCTTTCCCGCCTTCTTGAATGCGGCCTCGAGCCTGCGAGTCCCGGCGGCGTCGCCGTACAGTCCCATCAGGTGGAGACTGTAGTAGTTCTTCTGGGCAGCGATGGCCACGTAGCAGAGCGGGTGGCCGTTGTACGTGTCCGGCAGCACCTTCAGCGGCACCGAGTAGCCGATCGCGCCCCACGCCAGGCCCTCGACGTATCCCTTGGGGAGGTGTTTGCGGATCAGTGTCCGCATCGCCGCCACCACGGCACGGCGTTCGGGCGGAAGTTCGTCGAGGTACTGCTTTACGGTCTTCGCGGTGCCCGATGTCATACCGGCCTCCGGGTTGGATTGGGCGTGTCCTTCATTGTAGTCCGGCGCTGTTATCATGGTCTGTAATCATCCAAGGAGACAGACCATGGCGCAGCTCAAGGCCGGCGACAAGGCCCCGGCGTTCGCACTCGATGATCAGAACGGTAAGACCGTGAAGCTCTCGGCCTTCAAGGGCCGGAAGCTCCTGATCTACTTCTACCCGAAGGCCGACACGCCCGGTTGCACGAAGCAGTCGTGCAGCGTGCGTGACGCACGCCCCAAGCTCGGCAAGCTGGGCATCGACGCCGTCGGGATCAGCCCAGACAAGGCGGCCGCCCAGCAGAAATTCGACACGAAGTATTCGCTGGGATTCCCGCTGCTGGCGGACACCGAGCACGCCGTGGCCGACGCGTACGGCGTGTGGGGCAAGAAGTCGATGTACGGCCGCGAGTACTTCGGCATCATCCGCTCGTCGTTCCTGGTCGACGAAAAGGGCAAGATCATCCAGGCCTGGTACAAGGTCTCGCCGGACGAGACGGTGCCCGAGGCCCTGAAGGCTCTCCAGACGGGCTAGACCGGATTGCGGGCGGGCGGGACCGGCGCGGTCGCCGCGTGCCGGTGGGGCCTGATCACGACGGACGGGTCCGAGATCAACGGGTCGGCCAGCGGGTACACCTGCTGTACCTGGCCGTAACGCGCCTTCAACTCGCTCAACTCGCCGAAGTCCAGCGCCCGGTTGGGGCAGGCCGTCACGCATGCCGGTGCGCCGCCGTTGTCGATGTCGTCGACGCAGAAGTCGCACTTGTATTCCGTGTTCGTCGCATCGTCCCAGTGGATGGCGCCGTACGGGCAATCCGATTCGCACTTGCGGCACCGCGTGCAGCGGATGTTGTCGATCAGCACGATGCCGTCGTGGCGCTTCCAGATCGCGTCGCCCTGGCACCCCCGGGCGCAGACGACGTCCGAGCAGTGGTGGCAGGCGACCGACAGGTTGTAGGCGGTCACGTTCGACGCCCACAGGGCGCCCTTCTGCGTCCAGCCCCCGGCGACGACTTCGATCACTTCGCGCCAGGGCGCGGCGCGGGCTGGGATGCGGTGCGCGTCACAACACGCCACCTGGCAGGTCTTGCAGCCGGAGCAGGCGTCCGAATTCACGAAGAACGCGTACTGCATCACCATGCCAGGACCTTCATGCGCGTTTCACCTCTGCCATGACGGTGTGCTGGGCGTTGCCGAAGGCCAGCGGCGTCCAGCGCTCTGACGTGAGGACGTTGACCGATCCACGGACATCGATCCCCTGTGCGTCCGGCGTGAACCAGGCCCCCTGGGGCACGGCCACGACGCCGGGCAGGATCCGGACCGTCACGCTGCACGGCAGCCTGATCTCGCCGCGTGCGTTGAAGACGCGCACGAGATCACCCGTCTCGATTCCGCGCGCAGCCGCGTCGACGGGATTGATGAAGACGCGGTGGCGGAACGCGTTCTCGAGCCAGCCGACACCTTCGAACGTCGAGTGGGCACGTGCAAACGTGTGGTGCCCGATCAGTTGCAGCGGGAACCGCTTCGCTTCCGGCCCGAACGGGCTCTCCCACTCCTGGATGTACTTCGGCACCGCCGGGATGTCCGCCGGCCGGTTCAAGGCGTGCAATTGCGTGGAGAAGATCTCGATCCGCCCCGAAGGCGTCGCCAGCGGGTTCGCCTTCGGGTCGGCCCGGAATGCCGCGAACGCGATTGCCGGCTTCGTCACCGGCGTGGCGTGCACGCCCGCGTTACTGGCTTCGAAGGCTGCCAGCGTCGGCAAGTCGGGATAGCGCTGCCTCCGCAACTCGTCGAGCGACCAGGCCACCCAGTCGCGCTCGGTTCGCCCTTCCGTGAACTCGCGCCCGGCGCCCAGCCGGTCCGCGATGTCGGCGCAGATCCGGTAGTCGCTTCGCGCCTCGCCTGGCGGATCCACGACCTTGGGCATCAGGAAGACTTCGTCGCCGTACTTCCAGCCGTCTTCCACGCCCCACGTCTCGAACTGCGTGCAGGCCGGCAGCACGATATCCGCGAACTTCGCCGTCGGTGTCAGGAAGTTGTCCTGGACATACAGGTGCTCGACGAGCTTCTCGTCCTGCAGGATGCCCGCCGTGCGGTTGAGGTTGGCGTGCTGGTTGATGGCAATGTTCGACGCCACCGAGTAGATCAGCTTGATGCCGGTGTCCAGCTTCGCCGCTCCCCGAAGGCCGTGCTCCGGGCCGAGCGATGGGGCCCGCACGACGGCTTCGGTCCACAGGAACGTGGGGATGCTGGCCTTCACAGGGTTGGTGCCCGCGGGAAACACGTTCCAGAGCGGGCCGCCGGACGGGCTCTGCAGGCCCATGCCTCCGGCCCAGCCGCCCGGGATGCCAACGTTGCCGGTGATCGCGGGCAGCACGCACCCGGCGCGCACCACCTGCTCGCCATACGCCCGGCGCTGCATGCCGTAGCCCTGGTAGAGGATGCCCGGCTTCGTGGTCGCGTATTCGCGGGAGATCCTCGCGATGACGTCGCGGTGCACGCCGGTGATGCGTTCGGCCCAGGCCGGCGTCTTGGCGATGCCATCGCGCGCGCCGACGATGTAGTCCCTGTAGCTTTCGGCGGTCTCCGCACCCGCCGGCATCTGGGTGCTGTCGAAGCCGACGCAATGCGTCTTCACGAAGTCCGCGTCGAACAGGTTCGCCATGATCATCACGTGCGCCATGGCGGACATCATGGCGACGTCCGTGCCGGGCCTGATGGGCACCCACTCGTCCGCCAGGGCCACGGCGCTTGGCGACATGCGCGGATCGATGCAGACGATGCGCGCGCCCTTGTCGCGGGCGCGGCGCAGGAACACCTCGGTGTTCGTCCCGTCGCGCATCTCGCTCGGATTCCATCCCCACATCAGGATGTAGCGCGCGTTGACCCAGTCCTGGCGCTGGTTCCCGGTGACGTTGGTGCCGTAGACCGTGGACGTGGCGGCCGCCATGCACGCCCACGAGTAGTTGTTGTAGCTGCCGAGCGAACCGCCGCATACGTTCATCAGCCGCTGGGCCACCTGCCGGCCGTTGGTCTGGCTGTAGCTGCCTGTGCCGTAGGGCACGAACAGCGCGGCGTTGCCGTAGGTCTTGCGGACGCGATCGATGGCGCGCGCCACCTCGCCGATGGCCTGATCCCACGAGACGCGTTCGAACTTCCCGTCACCCCGCCGGCCCGTGCGCTTCAGCGGAAACGTCAGCCGATCCGGGTGGTACTGGCGGGCCCGGTAGGCACGGCCCCTGGCGCAGGCTCGAAGTTGCGGCGCCTCCAGGCTGTCGGCCGGGCGGTCATCGCTCTCGATGCGGACGATGACGCCATCCTGGACGTGGACCTTCAGGAGGCAGCGGCCGCCGCAGTTGTGGCCCGGGCAGCCGGTGCGCACGATCGTGACGGGACCGGGCCCTCCGGGCTGGACCACGGGGCCGTCCAGCCACTCCGCGGCCTCGACCACGCCACCGGTGGCCACGGCCGACGCGAGCGTGGAGCCGACAAGCGCACTCCAGCGCAGGAAGCACCGGCGATCGATGGAGACGGGTACGGCCATCGCACCTTACGGATCCAGGGGCGGACCATCGGGAACACGGGGGCGGGCAGCGAGGGAATCTTAGCCGACTTCAGCAGCCTGGCGGTACGCGGTCGATCCAGGGCCGCGCGCGTTCCAGTTGGCCGGCCAGCCGGAAGAGCGTCGCTTCGTCTCCGAAGCGGCCGACGAAGTGCATGCCGATGGGAAGCCCGGCGGCGGTCGAGTGGAGCGGGACCGACATCGCGGGCTGGCCCGTCACGTTGAACACCGGGGTGTAGGGCATGAACTCGAACGTCTGGGCGGCCAGTTTGTCGATCGCCCCGGCGGCGCGCAGCAGCCAGCCGGCGTTGGTGGCGCCGACGAACCTGATGAGCGCCTTGTCTGCGCCCCTGGCCTGGAGCGCGCCGATTTCAAACGGCGGCTGCGACACGGTGGGTGTCAGCAGCACGTCGCACGTTTCGAAGAAGCGGCCCACGTCGCGGGCAGACCGCTGCAGGTAGCGCGCCGCACCCGCGTAGTCCGCCGCGCCGAGACCCTTGCCGACCAGCCCGAGCGCGTACGTGGCGCCCTCGAACCCGTCCTTCGAGACCGGGCGCCCGGCCTTGCTCGCGGCCCACTCGATGTCCGCCCGCGCCTCGGCCGCAACGATCGTTAGGAACGCCACGGCAAACGCTTCCCGATCGATGTGCGGACACGCCTCGACAACTTCGTGGCCGAGCGACTGCAGCAGTTCCGCCGTCGCGGCCACTCCCGCGACGCAGTCGGCGTGGACCTGGGTTCCGAGAAGCGGCGTCGTCGTAAACGCAACGCGGAGACGACCGGGCTCCGCGGCCACCTCGTCCAGGAACGGCCGCGCCGGCGCCGGCAGAAAATACGGAGCGCCCACATCCGGCCCGGCGATCGCATCGAGCATGGCCGCGCTGTCCCGCACCGATCGCGTCAACACGTGTTCCACCACGAAGCCGCGCCAGTGTTCGCCGTGCTCCGGCCCGCTCGGCGTCCGCCCGCGTGTGGGCTTCAGGCCGAAGACGCCGCAGCACGACGCGGGGATCCGGATTGAACCGCCGCCGTCGCCGCCTCCCGCGATCGGCACCATGCGAGCGGCTACCGACGCCGCGGGTCCCCCGCTCGATCCGCCGACCGTGCGGGATGGGTCCCAGGGATTGCGCGTCGGCCCGAAGACTTCCGGCTCGGTGAACGGCACGAGGCCGAACTCCGGCGTGTTCGCCTTGCCGAGGATGACGGCGCCGGCACGCCGGTACCGGGTCACGATCTCCGCATCCTGCGCCGCCGGCACGTTCTTGAGCAGCCGATTGCCCGCGCTCGTTGGCACCCCTGCGCAGTCGGCCAGCAGGTCCTTCACCAGCATGGGCACACCGCCGAACGGGCCCTCGATCACACCGCGCGCAATCTCCCGCCGCGCCGCGTCGTACATGCGGGTGACGACGGCATTGAATCGCGGATTGAGCGCCTCGATTCGGCTGATGGCTTCCTCGAGCAGATCGGACGGCGTGACCGCCCGCCGGCGGACCAGTTCGGCCAGCGCCAGCCCGTCGTAGCGCGCGTAATCGGGGAATCGGCTCATGATGCGGCGGGCCGTTCGCCTAGACCTGGACGAACTTCGAAGCCTTGGCTCCGCAGATCGGGCACGCCTCGGGCGGGGCGCCGAACTCGATGTGCCCGCACACCGGGCACAGGTAGAAACCGACCTCGGTCAGGTCCTTCCCCTGCTGCACCGCTGCCAGCGCCAGCGCGTACAGTCTGGCGTGCACGGCTTCGGCCTCGACCGCGTAGCCGAACATCCGCTTGGCCTTGTGACCGTCGGCCTCCGCCGTCTTCAGCATCGGCGGGTACATCTCCGTGAACTCGTGCGTCTCGCCGCCGATCGCTTCCTTGAGGTTGTCGGCCGTCGACTTCACGCCGTCGAGCGCCTTGAGGTGGCCCTCCGCGTGGATGCGCTCGGCCTCGGCCGTTGTCCGGAAGAGCTTCGCGATGTTGCGGAACCCTTCCTGCTCCGCCTTCGCGGCAAACGCGCGGTACTTCTGGTTGGCCTGGCTCTCGCCGGCAAACGCCTCTTTGAGATTGTCGATCGTTGATGGCACGGTCGTTCCTCCTCGGACGTGTATGCGTGCGGGTCAGACTTCTATCTTGACGACGACCTTCCGGACCGGTTGCGGGGTGTCGATCGCGATGCCCGGCATGTGGCCTTCTCCCGGCCAGAGCAGCATGAAGAACCCGCTCTCGAGCGTCAGGAACTCGCCCGTGCCGGTGATCGCAACGTAGTCCTTGTCCCGGTTGTAGTCCTGCTGCTCGAAGTTCGTCATCGGCCCGAATCCGATGCGTTCGGACCCCGCGGCGACGAACTGCAGGTCCGCATACCGGCAATGCGCTTCCCACTTGCCGTCGGCCTCCGGCTTCGTGGTGTAGTCCTGGACGAGGGCGTAGAGCCGGCGGCCGTCGAGCTCGTACGTGCCCGCCGCGAGCGAGGCGACGTCGGTCTTCTGAAGATAGTCGAAGGCCTGTGCCACCCGCGGGCCGAGCGTCGTGTAGAGATTGGCGTGGGCGATGCGATCGATGATCATGGCGCCGCTCCTACCACCCCATCCGCTGCCGCAGCGACGTGAGGTGCGCCACGTGATGGCGGCTGTGCCACGCATACATGGCGACCACGCGGTCCAGCGCCACGGGGCCCAGGTCGGAGTGCTGGAACGTGCGGCCGAAGTCCGCGGGGTTCAGGCTCGTTAGCAGCACGGTCCACCGGGCGTGCAACCCTTCGAGCAGGCCGAGGGACGTCTGGATGTCGAGGTTCGTCGCATCGGGCAGCTCCGCCCACTTCTTCTCGTCGTAGGCCCTGATCGGCGGGTTGTCCTCGGTGATCGCGAACTTGAAGCGGACAAAGGCGTTCAGGTGGCTGTCGGCCATGTGGTGCACGGTCTGCGCCACGGTCCAGCCGCCGTCCCGGTACGGCGTGCGCAACTGCTCGCTTGTCAGGCCCGCCACGGCGGCCCGCAAGTGGGATGGCGCCGCCTCGATGTGGCCGATGAACGACGCCCGGAGCTCGGGAGTATAGTGCTCGGGTGCGGTGAACGGTCCGATGGGGTAATTGAGTTCGCTCATGTGCTGGATCTTACGTGTTCTGGGGTCAGGTCCAAAAGGGAAGATCTTCTACGGTTTATTGGATCCATTTTCTCGGAGAAGATCTTCCCTTTTGGACCTGACCCCAGTTTCTCGAAGAAGATCTTTCCTTTTGGACCTGACCCCAGACTGGAAGGTGTGACATGCGGCGTGGGATTGTCGGAGTCGTGGCGTTGGCCGGGCTTGTCGTGGTGGCTTCGTGCAAGAGCAAGCCCCCTGCGCCGTTGGCCGCGACACCTGCCCAGCAGGCATCGGCCTTGCAGTTGGGCTTTGCGGCCGGCAGCTTCCTGGCCCAGTACACCCAGCCGCCAGATGCCCGCAAGGAATCGTTCGGCCGGTTCGCGCGCAGCGAGTCGGACCTGTACACGTTCATGGGCCGCCTGTCGATCGGCGAGACCGACTCCACGGCGGTCGTCGGGGCCCTGCTCGACGGTTTCGACGATCCCAATCCGGAACGCGGCGGTCAGCTCATCACCCAGGGCGTCAACGACATCATGCGGCGGCTGTCGGCGGGGTCGAGCCCCGAGCTGTTCTGGGTCTTCAAGATTGGCCTGACGCTCGGCTACGAGATGGAAACCGTCAACGTGCTCGCCCAGGGCACGCCGACGGAGGAACACGTGCGGCCGTTCGCGGTGAAGACCGCCCGGTATCACGAGACGCTCCAGTCGGATCTCGACCAGGCCGGGCTGCCGCCGGAACTAGTCGAGGCCATCCAGGGCGCCAACGTCGAGATCCGATCGGTCACGGATCTGCTGGCCATCACGCGCGCCTGTCTGAGGGTGAAGGGGCTGGTCGCGCAAGTCCAGTGACGTGGGGTCAGGTCCAAATGAGAAGATCTTCTCATTTGGACCTGACCCCAGCACGGGGCCGGCTACGGGTGCGACTTCCGGTGCTCGTCGATTAGCCGCTGCACCACGTCCGGCTCGGCCAGCGTCGACGTATCACCCAGCCCTTCGTACTCGGACGAGGCCACCTTCCGCAGGATGCGCCGCATGATCTTGCCGCTGCGCGTCTTGGGCAGGCCCGAGGCGATGTGGATGATGTCCGGCGTAGCGAACGCGCCGATCGCGTTGCGCACCTGCTGCTTCAGCGCGCCGATGAGCTGCTCGGCGTCGCCGTTGGTGTACCCGCTGTTGATCAGCACGTAGCAGTAGATGCCCGTGCCCTTGATGTCGTGCGGGTAACCGACGACGGCCGCCTCCGCCACCGCCTCGTGCGCCACGAGCGCACTCTCGATCTCGGCGGTCCCGATCCGGTGCCCTGACACGTTCAACACGTCGTCGATGCGCCCGGTAATCCAGTAGTAGCCGTCCTCGTCGCGCTTCACGCCGTCACCGGTGAAGTAGTACCCCGGGTACGTGCTGAAGTACGTCTGGCGGAACCGCTGGTGATCGCCCCACACCGTGCGGGCCTGGCCCGGCCACGGCGAGGCGAGGCACAGCGCGCCGGACACGCCGTTGCCCTCGAGCGGCTTCGACGTGGTGGTGTCCATGACCACCGGCTTGATGCCGAAGAACGGCAGCGTGGCCGATCCCGGCTTGGTCGGCGTGACGCCGGGCAGGGGCGTGATCAGGACGCCGCCGGTTTCCGTCTGCCACCACGTGTCGACGATCGTGCACTTCTTGTCGCCGCACACGTCGTGGTACCACCGCCAGACCTCCGGGTTGATCGGCTCGCCCACCGTCCCCAGAATCCGCAGCGTGTCGCGCTTGTACTTCTTCACCCAGCTGTCGCCGGCCTGCGCCAGCGCGCGCAGCGCCGTCGGCGCGGTGTAGAGCACGTTGACGCCGAGGTCGTCGCACACCCGCCAGTAGCGCCCTGGATCGGGATAGAGCGGCGTCGACTCGAACATCACGGTCGTGGCGCCGTTGGCCAGCGGGCCGTAGACGATGTAGCTGTGGCCCGTGACCCAGCCGATGTCGGCCGCGCAGAAGTAGATATCGCCGGGATGGTAGTCGAAGATCAGCCGGTGCGTGAACGCGGCGTACACCATGTAGCCGCCGGTGGTGTGCAGCAGGCCCTTCGGCTTGCCCGTGCTGCCCGACGTGTAGAGGATGAAGAGCGGGTCTTCCGCGCCCATCCACGCGTTGGTGCACGTGGACCGCTGCTTGTGGCACTCCTCGTCGAGCCAGTGGTCCCGGCCCTGCTGCATGTCGACGGCGCTGTCCGTGCGGCGGGCCACCAGCACGGTCTCGACGAGCGCCATGCCCTCGATGGCCTTGTCGACGGTCTTCTTGAGCGGCACCTTCTTGCCGCCGCGCAGGCCCTCGTTGGCCGTCACCACGACCTTGCACCGGGCGTCGATGATGCGGTCGCGCAGGGAGTCGGCCGAGAATCCCCCGAAGACCACCGAGTGGACGGCCCCGATGCGGGCGCACGCCAGCATCGTGTAGACGAGGTCCGGCATCATCGTGAGATAGAGGCAGACGCGGTCTCCCTTGCGGACGCCGTGACTGAGCAGCACGTTGGCCACGCGGCAGACGTTGTGCTTCAGCTCGCGGTAGGTGATGTGCCGGTAGACACCCGGCTCGTCCTCGACCCAGATGATGGCCGTCCGGTCGCCGGACTCGGGCAGGTGCCGGTCGATGCAGTTGAAGGACGCGTTCAGGCGGCCGCCGGAGTACCACGAGAAGTCCACCTCCTCGTAGTCGGCGTCGAGCACGGACTGCCAGGGATGGAACCAGGTGATGGCCTTGGCCTGCTCGCCCCAGAACCAGTCCGGGTTGTCGAGCGACAGGCGGTACAGCCGCTGGTATTCCTCCATGCTGCGGATGTACGCGCGGTCTGCGATGAGCTGTTTAACGGGGTAGATATCCTGGGACACGCTGGGTTCCTCCCGGGGGCTAAGGGCCTGGGAGCGCGCCCGACGCTCGGGCGCGCCCCCGGGTGTCGTCAGTAATAGAAGATCTGCAACTGCATCAGGAGCTGGTTGCGATCGGGCGACAGGTCCGTGTGCTGCTTGCCGTAGCTGATCTTCAGCGTCTGATTATGGCCCGACAGCCACACCGCCAGCCCCACCTGGTACGCATACTGATTCAGGTGCGCGGGCGTCTGGACGTCGTACGTGTGCTTCGAGTACTGCACGAACGGCGAGGCCTTGCCCTTGCCGAAATGGAAGCCGACTTCGGTCAACAGCGTGTCCTGCTTGGGCATGGCGGTGATGAACGTCCCGCCGTTGAGCGTGTTCCAGTCGACCTGGAACGTCAGCCCCTGCTCGCCCTTATTGAAGGGCAGCTCGGAGAAGAAGTCCAGCCCGTACATCCCGTAGTCGTCCTGCTTGTCGAAGCTCGCGCCGACCGCGACCATCTTCTTGGCACCCATGAACGTTCCCGTGTAGAAGTACCCGGCCTCGGCCGCATACGGGAACCACGTCGCGCGACCCGAGTACCGCATGCCGTTGGTCGCGTTCGCGCCGCGCAGGCCCTGGAAGATGCCCAGGCGGTACTCGAAGTGCCCGCCCGGCAGGCCGCGCACCTGCACGCCATAGTCGCGGCCCACGCGCTCGCCGGTGGGCGCCGATTCGAGGAACGAGTACGGGCTGTAGTCCACCGGCAGCAGCGAGGCCGCCGACTGGATATGGTTGTGGCTCTGCGCCAGCAGGAGCATCCCGACGTCAACCTTGAAGCTGGCGTTGTGGTTGTACGTCACGTTGGCGTCCTGGAGGTACATCGAGCCCGTGTCCTTCGTGCCCGCCGACACCGTCGCCTTGCCGAGGTTCGGGCTGTCGGTCTCGAAGAAGTACGTCCACTTGTCCCCCAGCTTGCCGCCGAACAGGATCCGGAAGCGTCGCAGGAAGATGTTGTTGGACGTGGCCGTCCCGTCCGGTGTGCTGATGGACTCGAACTGGGGCTGGGCCAGGAGCCCTATCTTCAGGCTGTTCTTGCCGTCCTTGCTCTCGATGTTCAACTGCGCGGCGGCCGGCGAGGCCCACGCCGCGAGGATGACGGCCGCCAACATGGCGGCCGTGAATGTCAGCTTGTTCTTCATGGGTACTCCTTGCCTACTCGGCGCCGATGCCGAGGTACGTGCGCAACTTCTCGTCGTCGAACATCGTCTCCGCCTTCTCTTCCCTGGTCATCAGCGATACGACGATCGCCACGACGAACGCGGCGGTCATCGAGACAATCGCCGGGTTGCGCAGCGGGAAGTACGCCTCCGTGTGCTTCAGCACGTCGATCTGGATCGTCGGGCTCAGGATGATCAGCAGCACGGTCAGGATCGACCCGGTCAGGATCGACGCCACCGCGCCGGCCGTCGTGAACTTCCGCCAGACGATGGACAGCAGCAGCGCGGGGAAGTTCGCGCTGCACGCGATGGCAAACGCCAGGCCCACCATGTAGGCCACGTTCTGGCCCTTGAACACCACGCCGAGGATCACCGCGCAGGCCCCGAACACGACGGTCGACCACCGCGCCACCCTCACCTGCTCCTGCTCGGTCGCCTTGCCCTTCTTCACGACGTGCACGTAGATGTCGTGCGAGAGCGCCGATGCGCCGGCCAGCGTCAGGCCGGCGACCACCGCCAGGATCGTGGCGAACGCCACGGCGGCGATGAAGCCCAGAAACGGCGTGCCGCCGAGATACTCGGCCAGCAGCGGCGCGGCCATGTTGCCGCCGGCGTCGATCTTGCGGATCAGGTCCCGGCCCACCAGCACCGTGGCCCCGAAGCCGACGATCGGGATGATGATGTAGAAGTAGCCGATGAACCCGGTGGCGTACAGCACCGACGTCCGGGCGGCCTTCGCATCCGGCACCGTGTAGAAGCGCATCAGGATGTGCGGCAGGCCCAGCAGGCCCAGCATCAGGGCGATGCCCAGCGACACGGCGTCCAGCCCGTTCGACACCTGGCCGCCGGGCTCCAGCGCCTTCTGGCCGATGGGCGTGACGACCCCCTGGATCGTCTCGGTGGACTTGGTCACCGCCTCGTACAGGTTCGCGGGGCTGAAGTTGAACTGCGAGAGCACCATCACCATCAGGATCGTGACGCCCGACAGCAGCATGATCGCCTTGATGATCTGGACCCACGTCGTCGCAATCATGCCGCCGAACAGCACGTACGCCAGCATGATCACCCCGACGATGACCAGGGCTGATTCGTAGGAAATGCCGAACATCAGCTTGATCAGGTTGCCCGAGCCCACCATCTGGGCAATCGTGTAGAACAGCACCGTCAGCACGCCGCCAATCGCGGACGCGATGCGGACCGGCGCCTGGTTCAGCCGGAACGCCACGACGTCGGCAAACGTGTACTTGCCGAGGTTCCGGAGGGGCTCCGCGATGAGGAACATCAGCGCGGGCCAGCCCACCAGCCAGCCGGTGGCGTAGATCATCCCGTCGTAGCCCTTCAGCGCCACCATCCCGGCGATGCCCAGGAACGACGCGGCGCTCATGTAGTCGCCGGAGAGCGCCAGGCCGTTCTGCAGCGCGCTCACGCTGCGGCCCGCCGCGTAGAATTCCTTCGTCGAACGCGTCCGTTTCGCCGCCCAGTAGGTAATCGCCAGGGTAATGACGATGATCACCACGAAGAAGGCAATGGCTTCTGTGGTGGGGGTGCCGAGGGTCGTCTGCATGTCCTACGCCTCCTGGAGGATCCCTGAAGTCAGTTCAAAACCACGCAGTCACCTACTGCAGTCTGCTCTTGAGGTTGCGCACTTCCGGATCGTGCACGCTGTTGGCCCACACCACGTAAATGGCCGTCAGCACCCACGACAGCGCGATCACGGCGACCCCGAGCGGGATCCCCATCGTCGTCACGTCCCCGATCTTCTGCGCCATGAACGCCTTGTTCGCCGCGATCATCACGATGTAGCCGTAGTAGATCACGAACAGCGCGATGGTGAGGATGACCGAGAAGGTCCATCGCTTCGTCACCATCTGTTTGAACTCGGGCGAGTCCAGCATCTGCCGGGCGGTCTGCTTCATTCCTTCCTCCCGTGGTTATGTGAGCGCGTCAGGTCACTGCTCGAGGCGAAACGGACCAGGACAGTCCACGTTGGCAAGGGCTTCGCTGTCAACGTTTGCGCCGATTCGCAAACGCCCAGAAGTCGAACGGCCGTTCTGTTGACGGGATTGATGCCACAACGCCGAGCGGGGGCTGGTTCGTCCTCTGGCAAGCAGGTTCGCGCTATTGGATTCCTCGTAGTGTCTCCAACTTGAGACGGGAACGCAACGCCAAAAACAGCTCCGCGGTGGCAACCGCGTCGGACAGGGCGTCGTGACTAGGGTAGGCGGGCAGCCCCAGGTCCGCCCGGGCCTCGGACAACGCCGTGCGGGGCGGCGGTGGATGAGGCGTCCACCGCTGCTGCCGATGGTGCAGGTCCATCAGCAGGTTCATGGTGTCAACCAGGCGGGGCCTTGACCATTCCATGCCGCACCGGCGGTAGGCGTCCCGCAGGAACGCCAGGTCGAGTTCGGCAAAATGCACCAGGAGCGTGCCTTCCCGGAGGCGCCGGTCCACCTCTGGCAGCACCTGCCCGATGGAGGGCGCGCCCGCGACGTCTGCGGGCAGGAGGTGATGGGCCCGAAGGCCCTCGGTCGAGAGCCCCTCCAGATCGGGCGGGCGCACCAGGCTGTAGTAGCGCTCGCCGTAACGGATCACCCCATGCCGGATGGGCACCATCCCCACCGACAGGATCCGGTCCGAGCCGGCGCGCAGCCCGGACATCTCCAGGTCGAGCGCCCAGAACACCACCTCGTCCCAGCGGCGGGAACGGAACAGCCGGATCAGCGCGTCGAAGGCCATCGACCCCTATGCGAGCCGGGCCACGGAATGCCGCAGCGCCGTCGCATTCTGGAGCTCGCGGATGGCCACGAAGACGTCCTTCAGGTGACGGCGCTCGACGGGCGACAGGTGTTCCATCCGCACGCTGTTGGTGACGGGCTCGCCGGCCCGGCGCGCCCGCAACTGCTCGCGCAGCCGCAGCCCCAGCAGGAAGCGGAACCCTTCGGACAGCGTCTCCTTGCCTTCACGGCTCAGCGTTTCGGCGTTCATCGCCGCGTCGAGCCGCGCCAGCGTGCCGCGCGCGCTGCTGCCGGCCTCGATGGCATACAGCCGGGCCAGGCTGACGATGGGCGCCAGCCCTCCCTTCTTGAGGTCGACGCCTTCTTCTTCGGCCTTGATGTGACGGAAGGCCCCGAGCGGCGGCGTCAGCCCGAGCGACGCCCGCGCCAGCTGAGCCATGAACAGGGGTTCGCGACCGGCGCGCAGCACCTGCTGCTCGAGCACGTCGAGCGACAGGGTGCCGTGCACGGCGCGGAAATCAAAGAAGTTCAGCGCCTCGACCAGCGCGCGCGGCTCCGGTGCATCGACCCAGCTCCGGAACAGCTGGGTCCACGACGACCGGGTTCGCCGCCAGTTGGTTGCCATGAACCCGCCCGCGCACGGCGGGAACGACGCGGCAATCAACCCTCGCACCACGCGGGCCGCAAGCTCGGCGAAGTAGGCCTCGTGTGCCTCTCCCTCGTCGGCGTAGACGAGCGCGTTGTCCTGGTCGGTGAGGAGCGTCTGTTCCATGCGCCCTTCCGAGCCGAATACGATCCACGCGTACGGCACCGGCGCCGGGCCCAGGTCTTCCTCCGTCAGCGCGACCAGGCGCGCCACGAGCGCGTCGTTCAACCGCGACACCACCGGGCCAATCTCCGCCGCGGTCAGGCCGCCCCACAGCATCGTCTCGACCATGCCGGCCAGCTCGATGGCATAGCGCGCCAAGTCCTCGGTGGTCGTCATCCGCTCGATGTTGCCCTGCAGGTACAGCGGGCTCTTGATGTAGAGCCGCAGCAGGTCCGTGTCCGTCACCATCCCGGTGATGGCGCCGCCCGACTCGAGCGGGACGTGATGGATGTGGTGCTCGAGCATGAACACCAGCGTCTGGAACAGCGTGGCATCGCTGCTGATCGTGCGGACCGGGCGGGTGGCCACGTCCGCCACGAGCGTGTCCGGGCCCTTGCCTTCGGCCAGGACGCGGCTGCGCAGGTCGCGGTCCGTGACGATGCCTGGCGGGTCGCCGTCGACGAGCAGCGAGCTGATGCGCCGCTCGCGCATCGTCCGGGCGGCTTCACCGACGGTGATGCCGGCCGGCACGCGGATCGGCGCCCTGGGGTTCAGCCGGCCGACGGGTGTGCCCAGTTCGTTGCCGGCCATCGACTGCCGGAGGTCGGCCGCGCGCCGGAGGCGCTCGGAGAGATCGACCAGGAAGAACTCGGCGAAGTCGCGGTTCGACATCAGCCGGTCGAACGTGTCGCCCGGGATCTGGTAGAGCAGGACGTCTTCGAACGCGATCACGTCGACGTGCGGCGCCGTCTTGCCGATGAGCGACGGAAACCCGAAGCAGTCCCCTTCTTCGAGCACCTGGAGGACGTTGCCATCGCGCTCGAGCCGGACCGTGCCCTTGCGGATGACGTAGAGGACCCGGTTCGGCGGCCCGCCCCGCTGCAGGATCTTCGTGTCCTTCGGTTGATAGCTGACGTCGAGCCCCGTCCCGAGCTCCTTGAGGGCCTCGGCGCCGAGCTTGTCGAACGGCGGCAGTCCGCGGATGAATTCGAGCGGTTCCATGATCGATCGGGAGCGTATGACGGCTGGCCCGCCGCGTCAATGCCGGGAGGTGGCACGAGGCTTCAGCCTCGTGTGATTCCGTTCGCAGCGGGACGGCGTCAGACCGGCAGCTTCAACAGCCCGCGGTTCTGCAACTCGAAGAAGCAGGTGGCGCACGCCTGGACGTCCGCGACGGCATCGTGCGTGTCCTCGAACGCCCGGCTGAACAGGAACTGGTGCAGTTCGACCAGGGTCGGCCACTTGAAGCCGTATTTCCCGGGAAGCCGGCAGACATCCGTCGTGCCCTGCATCGTGCAGAACCGTGGCATCGATTCCAGCTTGCTGGGCACCTGCTTGCGGATGAACTCGGCACCCACGATCATTTCGTCGAAACTCAGGTTGTGCGCCACCAGCAGCAAGGCGCGCTCCATCGCCGCCGCAAACTCGCGCAACGCGCCTTCGAGGTCAACACCTTCGCGCAAGGCCCGCTCCGTCGTGATGCGGTGGATGCGCGACGCGTCCGGCGGGATCGTGTATCCCTCCGGCTTGATGATCGCACTGCCCGACTCGACGACGGCGCCGGACGCTTCGTGAAGAGTCCACGCCAGCTGGACCATCCGCGGCCAGTTGTTCAGATCCGTCACCGGCGCCCGCCAGTTTCGGGGCAACCCGGTGGTCTCGGTGTCGAAGAAGAGATACATCGGCGTTGATTGTACGCCGGGGCTGAAGCCCCGGCCTACAGTTTCCCTGCCGCCTTCCGCCCTTCCACTTTCGTATGTTCCCGTCGGCCTTCTCCCTTCCGCCTTGTCCCCTTCCGGCAAAGCCCCGTAGTACACTGGCCTTTCCCTTCCCCACACCCTGGAGGTTTCCATGCCCGCTCGCCGGGTTTCGACCGTCGTCGTTGCCGGACTCCTGCTCTGCCTGGCCGTCGTCGCATCGGCTCAGCCGCCCGCCGCCCGCCGCGGCGATGGCGGCCCGGGTCCGACCATCGAGGAGAAGACCGCCTCGATGAAGAAGCTCGATGGCTTCTTCCCGGTCTACTGGGACGACAAGACCGGCCAGTTGTGGCTGGAGATCTCCCGGTTCGACACGGAGATCCTGCACGGCACGGGGTACGCGTCCGGCCTCGGCTCCAACGACATCGGCATCGATCGCGGCGCGCTGGCGGATAGTGGCGTCGTGGTGTTCGAGCGCGTGGGACCCAAGGTGCTGATGGTCCAGCCCAACGACCGCTTCCGCGCGCTGACGCCGAATGCGCTCGAGCAGCGGGATGTGCGCGACGCGTTTGCGCGATCGGTGCTGTGGGGATTCACCGTCGGCGCCGAGTCCGCCGGCGGCCGGGTGCTCGTCGACGCCACCGCCTTCCTCCTGCGGGACGTGACCAACGCCGCCGGGCAGATGCGGCCGGGCACGTACCGGCTCGACGAGTCGCGCAGCACGATCTCGATGCCGGCGACGCAGAACTTCCCGAAGAACACGGAGCTCGAAGTCGAGTTGACGTTCGTGCGGTCGCGTGAGACCGGCGGTGAAGGTCGGGGTGGCCGGGGTGGTGGCAACGGCGGGTACTTCGAGGGTGTCGGCGATGTGGCGGCCACCGGCGAGGCCGCCAGCATCCGCGTGCACCACTCGTTCGTCGAGTTGCCCGACGCCAAGTACAAGCCGCGCGTGTGGGATCCGCGGTCCGGGTTTGGTGACGTCGCGTTCCAGGACTATGCCGCGCCGCTCGGGCAGCCCATGACCGTGCACTATCTGGTGCGCCATCGGCTGCAGAAGGCGGACCCCGGGGCCGCCGTCAGTGACCCCGTGAAGCCAATCGTGTATTACGTGGATCCGGGTGCGCCGGAGCCCATTCGCGCCGCGCTGCTCGAGGGCGCGCGCTGGTGGAACCGGGCGTTCGAGGCGGCCGGCTACCGCAACGCCTTCCGCGTCGAGGTGCTTCCCGAAGGCGTGAGCCCGCTGGACATCCGCTACAACGTGATCAACTGGGTTCATCGATCCACGCGCGGATGGAGTACCGGCGGGTCGGTCGTCGATCCGCGCACGGGCGAGATCATCAAGGGCGTCGTCGAGCTCGGGTCGCTTCGCGTCCGCCAGGACTACCTCATCGCGGAAGGGCTGCTCTCGCCCTACAAGACGGGCAGCGAACCGGCGCCCGAACTGCGTGACTGGGCGATCGCGCGCATCAGGCAGTTGGCCGCGCACGAGGTGGGCCACACGCTGGGCCTCGACCACAACTACTACGACAGCGATCTCGGCCGCATCTCGGTGATGGACTACCCGTTCCCGCTGGTGACGCTCAAGCCGGATGGCACGCTCGACTACTCGAAGGCGTACGCCGTCGGCATGGGTGAATGGGACAAGGTCACGATCGCGTACGGCTACCAGGACTTCCCCGCCGGCACGGACGAAGCCAGGGCACTGGCGTCCATCCTCGACGACGCGTGGAAGAAGGATCTGCGGTTCCTCACGAACCAGGATCTTGGCCCGCATCCACGCGTCGATCAGTGGTCGAATGGCACCGACGCCGCGGCGGAGTTGACCCGCCTGATGAACGTCAGGCGCACGGCGCTGAAGAATTTCGGCGAGAGCGCCATTCGACCCGGGCAGCCGATCGCCCTGCTGGAAGAGGTGTTCCTGCCGCTGTACCTGCACCACCGGTTCCAGGTCGAAGCCACCGCGCACGTCCTGGGCGGTCAGCACTTCATCTACGCGGTTCGAGGTGACGGGCGTGAGCCCTTCCACTGGGCCACTGCGGCGGAACAGCGCGCGGCGCTGACGGCACTGCTCGCCACGCTCAAGCCGTCCGAGCTGGCGTTGCCCGATTCGGTCACCCGGCGCATCCCGCCAAGGCCGAGCGGTTACGGCGCCCATCGCGAGCTCTTCCCGCGCTACACGGGCCAGACGTTCGACGTGATCAGCCCCGCCGCCGTCGCCGCGCAGATCACGCTGGGGAGCATCTTCGACGAGCAGCGAGCGGCTCGCATCGTCGAGCAGCACGCGGTCGATCCGACGCTGCCAGGCCTCGACGAAGTCATCAACGAGGTGTTAACGGGCGTGTTCGGCGCCACGCCGGCCTCGGCCTACGAGGCCGAGATCTCGCGCGCCGTGCAGCGCGTGGCGATCGACGAACTCATGGGGCTGGCTGCCTCCGCAGACATGCCGCAGGTGCGCGCGATGGCCACCCTCAAGCTTTCGCGCAAGTTCAACGACCTGGCGAAGCTGACGCCGGCAGACGATGGCGAGGCGGCGCACGTGGCGCTGCTGGGCCGGGACATCAAGCGGTTCCTGGACAACCCGGAGGCATACAAGCGCCCGGCGCCGCCCGTCGTGCCCCCCGGCGCCCCAATTGGCGATTTCCCGCTCGACTGGATCCGCCGCTGACGATCTGGGGTCAGGTCCAAACGGGAAGATCTTCTACGGATTATTGGATCCGCGGAAACGGCGGGAACGCGAAGTTCCTCACGATCCAATTTCTTGGAGAAGATCTTCCCGTTTGGACCTGACCCCACTGATGAGACAGCGCCACGGGCCGATTACCTTTTCAGTGAACTGGGTCGCCGCTGGGAGCTCGGCGACCCGATGCCCCTGCCAGAGGTAACGCCGTGGAGCAGAAAGCCGTACCGTGGGTGCTGATTCGCCTCGACCAGTCGATTCTCGGCATCGATTCAGGTTCCGTCCGGGAAATGTTGCAACTGCCGCGCGTGACAGCGATTCCCCAGGCCAGCGCGGCCGTTCGAGGCGTGGTGACGCTGCGTGATCACGCGACCCCGGTGATTGATCTGCGCAAGTTGCTCGGCATGCCATCGCTCGCCGACGATTCGGCGCAACTCATCCAGTTGCTGTCGGCGCGGGCGGAAGATCACCGCAAGTGGCTGGCGGAACTTGATGCCAGCGTGAAGGAGGATCGCACCTTCGGCCTGACACTCGATCCCCACGCGTGCGCCTTCGGCCGCTGGTACGACCAGTTCAAGGCCACCAGCGTCGTGCTCGAGAGCCACCTCAAGCGCTTCGACCGCCCCCACCAGCAGATTCACGCGCTCGGTCACACGGTCACCGATCTGGTGTCCAGGAAACAACATGCCGAGGCGAGCGCCCTGATCGAGGAAGCCCATCACGGCACGCTGGCGACGCTGATGCAGTTGTTCGAGGAAACGCCGAAGATCCTCGCCGAGATGAACCGCGAAATGCTGATCGTGCTGAAGGGCAACAACGCCGTCGTCAGTGTCACGGCCGATGCCGTCGAGTCGGTCGAGCCGATCCGTTACGACACGATCATCGACGTCCAGCTCCCGAACGGCCAGCGGGCCACCGGGCCGGTGGCCCAGACGGCGAGAACGGCCAGGACGGACAGCCTGATCCTGATTCTCGACGCCGAGAAGCTGCTGGCAGAGTTCTCGCGCAGCCCAGCCCGTCGTCTGGACTGCACGCCAGCTGTGGCGGCCTGACACCCGACACGGGTCTGGACCAGCTGGCCTGGTCCTGACCCGTGCTACTTGATTCCGGGCAGACCGGCCCTGGCGAGCGCGACGTTCACTGCTGCGAGGTCGGCCGTGCGCACGTGCTGCCAGGTCGCCATCAACGGCGGGACCATCGCGTTCAGCTCCGCGGCCGCCTTCACGTTCTGCGTGGGAGGCGCCACGTCCGCTTCCTGCAACAGGCCGTACATCCCGGCGAGTTCACCGTTCAGCCGGGCAAGGTCACGCGACGCGGTGCCGGCCGCGCCGCGGCCTCGACCGCGCGAGCGCCCCTCGCCGGCCAGCGGCGCGAGCGCCTGCTCGAATGTCGCGATCGCGGCGGCAGCCTGGCCGCCCGCCGCCCTCGGCTTGAGCGCGTCCACCTGCGCCTTCAGCGCGGCCACCTGCCGCAACGCGTCGGCGGTCTTCCGGATGCCCTCGTACATCTGCATCGACAACGAGAACTGCTGCTGCAGGCCCGGCAGCGGCGTCTTGACGCGCGGATCCATCCTCACCGTCAGCGACTGCGTGTGCGTCTGACCGCCCGCCGTCAACTTCACGGTGTACGTGCCAGGCATCACCCACGTGCCTCGCGGCTCCACCGGCGTGTTCGCGCGGATCGCGGCGATCGGATACTCAAACGCCGTGACCGCGGGCGGCGCGTAGCGCAGATCCCACGTGAATCGATGCAGTCCGGCCTTCGCGGAAAGCACCTGCGCCGGCCGGATCCAGTAGTCCGGGATGTTCCGCCCCTCGATCGGCTTCTCTGGCGCATCCGCACTCGAGTACTTCCGCACCAGCCTGCCGGCCGCGTCCGCCACTTCAAGCGTCACCGGCCCCTGCGCGTCCGCTTTCAGGACGTAGTTGATGATCGCGCCCTCCGGGGGATTCTGTCCGGCGGGCTCGTCCGGCGGCAGCGGCGTGTCCGTGTTCTGGTTCCAACGCACGCGCCACGCCTGCTGCGGGGCGAATAAGTGCGCATCGGCGGCGATCGCCTTCGCGTTGACCTGCCGCAACGGCGTGATGTCGTCGAGAATCCAGAATCCGCGCCCGTGCGTGGCCACCACGAGGTCGTCGTCTTTCACGACCAGGTCGCGCACGGAAGAGGCCGGCATGTTGAGTCTGAGTGGCTCCCAGTGATCGCCGTCGTTGAACGACACGTACACCGCCTGCTCGGTGCCGGCGAACAGCAGGCCCCTCCGTTTCGGGTCTTCGCGCACGACGCGCACGATGCCACCGGCCGGGATCCCGTGCGTGATCCTCGTCCACGACTTGCCGGCATCGTGGGTCCGGTAGATGTACGGCTGCGTATCGTCCAGGCGCATCGTGTCGATCGCGGCGTAGGCGGTCTGCGCGTCGAAGTGGGACGCGTCGATGATGGACACCTTGGCCCACGGCTTCAGCGCGGCCGGCGTGACGTCCTTCCACGTGGCACCACCGTCGGCCGTGCTGTGGATGAGCCCATCGTCCGTGCCGACCCAGATGCGGCCGGTCGCCAACGGCGACGGGGCAATCGCGTAGATGACGCCGCGCTGTGCCACCGCCGCGCCGGGCGTGCCGCGGTACTTGCCCACGCTGGCTGGCACCTCCCACGTCCTGCGCGTCAGGTCTCCGCTGACGAACGTCCAGTTGACGCCGCCATCCAGCGTCTTCCACAGCCGGTTCGACGCGAAGAACAGCAGGCGCGGATCGGCCTGTGAAAACACCACGGGCGCGGTGCGCACGGTCCGGTAGTCGTCGCCGCGCAGCGGTTTGGGTCCGACGTTCTGCACCTGGCCCGTCCGCCGGTCGTAGCGCGTGACTTTTCCGCCGTAGACCAGGTTCGAATTCAGCGGGTCCGGCACGGCGTATCCGTACTCCTCGACACCCACGGGATGCCAGTCCCTGAACGTAATCTGCCCGTCATCGCCGCGGCTGCGCACACACGCGGATCCACTGTCCTGCTGGCCGCCGCACACGCGGTACGGGAAGTCGTTGTCGGTGTTGACGTGGAACATCTGCGCCGTGGGCTGCGTGTACCAGCTGCTCCACGACTTGCCGCCATTCACCGTGATGACCGACCCCTGGTCCACGGTCAGCAGCATGACGTCCGGCTGATCCGGGTTGATCCAGATCTTCTGGTAGTCGTCGCCGCCGGGCGCCCCGCGAAGCGCCGCGAACGTCCGTCCACCGTCCACGGATTTCCACGTGACGATCGTCGGCACATAGACGACGTCCGGATTCTTCGGATCGACGCGCACGTCCGTTGCATCGCCGGGCCGGGCCACAACCCGCTGGTCGTCGCACACCCGGTACCACGAGTCGCCGCCATCGTCAGATCGATACAGGCCCGGACGTCGCGCCTCGACCACGGCGAACAACCGGCGCGGTTCGGTCGGCGCCACCGTGATGCCGACCCTGCCCAGGCCCTCGTCGTACGTCGGGAGCCCCTTCATAACAGGCTTCCACGTGGTGCCGCCGTCCGTTGACTTGAACACGCCGCCGCCCGGCCCGCTCCACGCTGCGTTTTCCCACGGTCCCTGCCGGGCTTCCCACAGCACCGCATACACCGTGTTCGCGTCGCTTGGATCGAACGCGAGGTCCACGCCCCCGGTGTTCTCGTCCTTGTAGAGGACCTTCTGAAACGTTCTGCCGCCATCCATCGATCTGAAGATGCCGCGCTCTTCGTTCGGCCCGTACGGATGACCCAGCACGGCCACGAACAGGCGGTCCGCGTTGCGCGGGTCCACGATGATCTGCGGGATCTGCTGGCCATCGCGCAGGCCCAGGTGCGTCCACGTGGCGCCGCCGTCGTCCGAGCGGTAGACGCCGTCGCCGGTCGAGAGATCCGGCCGCTGCATCCCCTCGCCGCTGCCGACGTAGACGCGATCGGGATTCGACTCGGCGACCGCGATGGCCCCGATCGACCCCGTCGGCTGGCCGTCGAACAGCGGATTCCACGTCCGGCCGTAATCCGTGGTCTTCCATACGCCGCCGTTCACGGCGCCGATGTAGAACACGTTCGGTTGCTGCCGCACGCCCGTGCCCGCCTTCGTCCGGCCGCCCCGGAACGGCCCGATATGCCGCCAGCGCATCTCATTGAAGATCGGAAACGTGTCCGTCGCGCTCTCTGACCGCTCGGCGCCGACCTGAGCCGCCGCCGCCAGCGCCAACGCCAACGCCACACCGATACCGCACCAGACGAGCCTGGTTCCCCGCATCTAAGCCTCCTGCCGTTCGAACAGCGCCATGCCGGACATCCGCACCTGCTTGGCGCGCCATCGCCTGGATCCAATCGTCCGTCCGAGGAAGTCCACGAGGCCGGCCAGCGGAATGGAGCGCTTCAGGCGCACCGATTCCTTCCACATCGAACGGAACTCCGCCTCGTGCCAGCCCAGCGGTTCGAAGAAGGCCCGGCTGTCTTCCGGCGCAAACTGCATCGGCGCGTTGGCTTTTGCCAGCGTCGGCTTCCAGCTCCTCTTCATCATCTCGAGGACGGCCGGCGTGGCGAGATCCGTGAGCCACCAGCGAATACGTGGCTGCGCGTGGGCCGCCCTCGCAATCGCCGCGACCTGCGCCCCGGTGAGATAGACCAACAACCCTTCCGTGACGATCATCGCAACGCCGTCACCGGATACGCGCGCCAGCACGCCGGGCAGAACGTCCGTATCCGCCAGGTCGGCCGCGATGTGTTCGTGCACGCACGCCGGTTTCGCATCCGCAAACTGCTCCCGCCGGTAGTCGGTCATATCCGGCAGGTCCACATCGAACCACCGAAGCGATGGAGGCAGCGGCAACCGGAAGGCTCGGGCATCGAGGCCGGCCGCGAGATTGATGACCGTGGTGACCCCCTGGCCAATCTGCCGCAGGATGATCTCGTCCATCACGGCGGTGCGGACGATCATCGGCCACGCAAACGTCCTGGCGCGCGGCACGGTGCGGACGATGGACTCGCCGCGCTCGCCGGCCAGGCGGCGCGCGAACGGATCGCGGAAGAGGGCGTCCGGGCGATCGGTCTCCATCGCCCGGTACATCGCCACCCACAACGCGGTATCGGACACGTTTCGAACGAGCTCGGTCACGGCGGCATCCTCTGGCCCCACTCGGGCCTGGTCGCTCAGCGCTTGACCACCGTCACGGTGACCCGCGACGGGTACTGCTTCGAATGGTGCACCACGTTGTGCGCCACCACGCCCTTGGCCTCGTCGTAGTTGCGGCCGCCCGTGTTCAGGTTCCGGTCGAAGCGCGGGAAGTTGCTGCTCGACACCTCGATGCGCAGGCGGTGGCCTGCCTCGAAGTAGTTGCTGGTGGTCAGCGGCTGCAGCGTCACCTCGTAGACCTTGCCCGCTTCCATCCAGACCTCGGGCTTGTCGTAGCCGGCCCGGTAGCGCATCCGCTGGATCGACTCGTCCAGGTTGTATGCCCGGCCATCGGGATAGACGTCGATAACCTTGACCGTGAAATCCGTGTCCTTCGCGTCCGACGATACGAACAGCGTCGGCACGATCGGCCCGCTGACCTCGACGCCGGTCTTGAACGGGTCCGACGTGTAGACGAGGATATCGGGCCGGCTTTCCATCTTCCGCTGATCGAACGAACCCGCCGTGATGGCCGTGCCCGTGCAGCAGACGTTGCCGCCGTACGACGTGACCGGGCTCATCGGATCGTACGTGAACGCATCCGGCGCGTCCGCGGCGGGGGCGGCCGCGGTCAGCGCGCCATCGCCATCCATCGTGTTGGCCTTGCCGCCGCTCGACAGGTAGAAGGTCTGCGCCTGCGCGCCGGCCGGCGGCCAGGTGTCCGCGGTCTGCCACTTGTTGAGACCCATCGTGTAGTACGTGACCTTCGGCATCGTGTCGAGTTTCGGGCTGCCCGTGCCCTTGAGGAACTTGTCGAAGAACCCGTAGACGATCTCGTTGTAGTCGAGCCGGGCGTCGCCCATGTGCCGCTCGCCCACCACGGTGTCTTCCGTCGCCCGCGTGTAACTGCAGTGCGCCACCGGCGCGATGATGGCCCACTGTTCGGCGGCCACGTCCGCCTTCGCGGTCTGGCGCACGTGGTTGTAGAGCGCCAGGTTCGGCCCCACGGACACGTCGTACCAGGACATGAACCACAGGCCCGGCACGTTGATGACCATGTTGTCGTGATAGAGGCCGCCCTTGTACCACGCCGGGTCGTTGGGCGTCCGCGCCACCATGCGGCCTCCCGTGTCGACGGGCATCCGGTCGGCAAAGATGCCGCGCGGCCCGTCAACCGCGTTGAGGATGTCCTGCACGGGCAAGTGCCACAGCGCCTTCGACCAGTCGACGGGCGGCATCTGCGGCGCCAGGTCGAACAGCCGCGACGCGGCGACGAGATCCGCCTGCGTCGTGTCCCTGGGGAACATCGGCCGCACCTGGTTCTGTTCGCCGTAGATCCACGCGATGAACAGCATCTGGATGGCGCCGCCGCGATACCAGTTCCCCTGCTCGTAGTAGGGCTTCACGCGCCCGACACCCGCGCCGAAGCCCTGAACGTTCATCGCGCCGTACGCCGGACTTCCCGTGGCCGCAATCGCCATCTGGTATTCCGCGGTGGACGAGCAGCCCGTCGTCCCCACCTTGCCGTTGGACCACGGCTGCGACGAGATCCACTTCAGCGTGTCCTCGCCGTCGCTGACCGGCGGGCCCAGGATGTCGTAGTTGCCCTCGGAAAAGAAGTGCCCGCGCTCGTTCTGCACTACGTACGCATAGCCGCGCTTCACCGCCGTCAGCGCCGCGTTCATGTCGGCCGGCACACCGTTGCGGACGTCCCAGTAGTTGAAGTTGTAGGGCGTGCGCACGAACACCGTCGGCACCTTGCCGGCCGCGTTCTTCGGCCGGTAGATGTCCGTCGCCAGGCGTACGCCGTCCCGCATCGGCATCATCACCTTGCGTTCGACGACGGCGATCGACTGCAGTTCCTTCTCCATGTCAACGCGGCGTGCGGCCTGATCGGGCTGGAGCGGGCCTCGCTGGGCCACAACGAGGGCCGTGCCGGCGAAGACGACGGCGACCATCGTGCCGAGGACAAGACGACGGGGGAAGCTGGCCATAGGGTCACCTTTCAGTTTGTGGCGTTCCGTCATTCTGCCTCAGGGGGCCTGCGCGCGGCCAGCCTGCCCCCTGGCCCGCCCGTTTGCCGGGGAAAAGGTCGATGCTGGGGCATAATGGCCGTGCGACGAGACGGCAGCGGCTGACCGAGGGGGCGGGTCATGGACGAGAAGCTCACCCAGTTCATCGAGCACGCCAGGACGAAGGGCATGGATCACGCCACGATCCGGATGGTCCTGCTCTCTGCCGGCTGGAAGGAAAAGGATGTTTCGCGCGCCCTGATCGCGCAGGCGCTGGATGTTCCCGTGCCGACGCCTCCCGACGTGGGCGGCGCCCGCGAAGGTTTCCTGTACCTCGTCTCGTTCGCGTCGCTCTACACGTTCATCGGCTACGCCCTGACGCTGATCTTCAGCTACATCGACGTGAAGCTGCCCGACCCGGCAACGACGTCGTACGCGCAGTTGCAGACGGAGGCCAGCCGCAGCGCGATACCGGAGGCGATGGCGGCGGTGTTCGTGACGTTTCCCGCGCTGATCTGGGTGTCCCGGCTGCTGATCCGCGAGATCAAGGCGTCGCCCGACCGGGCCGCGAGCCCCGTGCGCCGGACGCTGACGTACATGACGCTGTTCGCCGCCGCCATGACGATTGCCATCGACCTGGCGACGCTGATCGCGTTCTTCCTGCAGGGTGAAGTGACCTCACGGTTCCTGCTGAAGGTCGGGGCCGTGGTGGCCGTGGCCGGCGCCTGCTTCGTCTACTACTTCAAGTCGTTGAAGATGTCGCCCGAGGAGCACAAGACGACGAGCCTGCATCGCGCTTTCGGCTGGAGCGCGACCGTCGTTGTGGCCATCAGCATGACCGTGGGCATGATCACGATCGGCTCGCCGGGAACCGAACGCTTGCGCCGCTTCGATGCCCAGCGGGCATCGGACATCAAGCTGATCTCGGAGGAGATCTTCAACATCAGCGCCGGCGCCAACTGGCGAAACCCGGGCGCCACGCTCGTGGTGAAACAACCGCTGCCGAAGACCCTCCCGGAACTCGCGACGGCCGCCCGCATGCGACGGCCCCGCATCAACGACCCGGCAACCGGGAAGCCGTACGAATACCAGCCGCTCGGCGACTCGCGCTTCCAGATCTGCGCGACGTTCGACCTGCCGCGCGACGAAGTGGCCGACGTGGTCTGGAACCACCCGGCCGGGCGCTACTGCTTCGAGTTCGACACGCTCAACCCCTGGCGCTAGGCCGCCTTCAGCCACACCAGCGCGAACGACGCACCCTGGGGATCGCGGCACATCGCGATGCGATCTCCCCCGGGCACTTCGTGGGGCCCGATCAGCACCTGGCCTCCGTGCGCCCTGGTCCGCGCCATGGCCGCTTCGAGGTCGTCCACGCGGATGTAGAACATCCAGCTTGACGGACCTGGCATCTCGGCCGGCTTGAGATAGAACCCGCCGAGGTCCTTCGTCCCCCGCCGGTAGATCTGGTAGATCCCGTTTGGCCCCATGTCCATCGCCGTGCCGGCCGTCCATCCGAACAACTCGCCGTAGAACGCGAGCGCGCCCGCGACGTCGGACGTCCCCAGTTCGTGCCACGTAATGTCGCCAAGCGCCGGCGGGGCGTCGGGTGGCTGCGGGTTCGACGGCGTGTAGGCCGAGAAGATCGCGCCGTACGGATCCGACATCACCGCGAACCTCCCGACCGAGGGAATGTCCGTCGGCGTCACCCAGACCTTGGCGCCAAGCGCCTGGGCCCGGGCCACGGTCGCGTCCACGTCCGGCGTGCCGATGTGACCCATCCAGTGGGGCGGGGCCTCCGCGCCCGGCGGCAACTGCATCACGCCGCCGATCGGGCGGCCATCGATCGTCCACATCGTGTAGGGCTGGCCGGCGGCATCCCACACCTGCGTCTGCCATCCCGTGACAGCCGTGTAGAACTCCACGGCACCCTTGGCGTCCGGCGTCATGCAGTCGAACCAGAGAAAGCACCCGCGAATGTCTGCCATCGAATCCTCCAGTCAAGCCTGGGCGGTTGGACGTCGGATCCGCTGTCCGGGATTCAAGCGGGGGGCCGGACGTGTTCCTATTCGCTGCCTTCGTCCGCGAACCACATGATGTGGCCGCACTGGTCGCACAGGTACGTGACCGCCGACTTGTTGGCCCAGTCGAAGTTGAAGAACGTCGCCGCGCGGGTATTCAGCAGGTACTCGCGCGAGTAGAACTCCGTGCCCCTGCAGATCGGGCAGGCCAGTTGCCGCCCGCGCACGGATCGGGGTGCCGCTTCCTTGTCATTGCTCATCGTGCTCTCCCTTCGGCGTGGTCGCTACCGTCCCGCGCCCAGCAACTCCGCCACGAGCGTGTCGGCCCCGTAGAGCTTCTTCAAGCCCTCGATGATCCCGGCCGAGTGCACACCCACGGCGCGTGACCCGTCGGCCTCCTCGATGTACGCGTAGCGGTTGGGCAGCTTCTGGAGGTTGCTGTCGAAGTTGACGCCCACGATTTCCGCGTTGCGGTTGATGATCGGTGTCCCGGAATTCCCGCCAATCGTGTCCGCCGTGTAGACGAAATTGAACGGCGTCGACAGGTCGAGCTTGGTACGGCCGTCCCGCCAGCGCTGGGGCAGGGTGAACGGCGCCTTCTCGTTGAACGCGGCCGCGCGGTCGTACAGGCCGTAGAACGTCGTGCGGTACGGCACCAGCGTCGAACCCAGCTCGTAGCCCAGCACCGTGCCGTATTCAAACCGGAGGTTGGAATTGGCATCCGGGTAGACGCTCTTGCCGTAGACGGCGAACCGCGCACGGGAGATCTTCTCGCCGGCGCTGGCTTCGACGCTCGTGATCTTCTCTTCCTGCCACGCCCGCAATTCCCGGACGATCGGCTCCACGCGACGCGCCAGGTCGATCAATGGATCCGTGGAGGCGGCGATGGCCGCCGGCCCGCCCTCGACGAGGGCCTTTCGAACCGCGACGTCGGTCAGCTTCGTGCCCGCGAACACCTGCTTGACCACGGCCGCCGGTGCCTGCCCACCCAGGGCCGCCTTCACGAACGGATCGGCGGGACCGAGCGTCTTCAGTCCCTCGTCCAGCCAGGCCGTCAATTGGGCTTCTTCCATGTCGGGATAGATCGGCGCCGTCGAGAACAGTGCGGCCTTCGTGCCCTCCAGCCTGGCGTCGCTGAACTCCGGGTAGCGCTGGGAACTTGGCTTTCCAATCTCGGCTGCGAGCCGGACGATGGTCGACGCCATGCCGGCGAGACGGGAGGCGGTCAGGTTCGAGAACGCATTCCGCCTGGCGTAGGGAGGGTACGCCGCGTAGGCCGTCGCAATCTGGTCCCACGCCGGCGCGTAGATCTTCTGCCAATCCGGGTTGGCCGCCACCTTGGCCCGAAGCGCCTTCTCGTCGTCTTCCTTCTTCTTGAACAGGCGAGCGCTCTTCAACCCGTCCTGCTGGCCGATGAGGCGCTTGATGGAGTTCTCGAGGCCGAGCCTCGGCGTGCTGCCCCGGCGTGCCTGCTCGGTGCCCAGCGCCTGGTAGCGCACGAGCGCATCGCGGCGGGACGTCCACACCTGCATCTGGAGCGGGTTGCCCACCTCGCGCTGGTACGTCAGCTGGGCCATCGTCAGCAGCCGTGCCGTCGCACCCGGGTACCCCGGTGCGAAGATCAGCTCGCCTTCGGCAGCGCCGTCTTTCGACCACTTGAGGAAGTGCCCGGCCTTGAGCGGCTGGCCGTTCTCGTAGATGCGGAAGAACGTGATGTCGAAGTTCCAGCGCGGGTACGTGAAGTTGTCGTAGTCGCCGCCGAAGTACGCGATGTCCTGCTCGGGCGCAAACACGAGCCGGATATCGGTGTACTTCTTGTTGCGGTAGAGCCAGTACTCGCCGCCGCTGTAGAGGTTGATGACCTCGCACTTCAATCCCGTGGCCGCCGAGCACTCCTTTTCGATCGTCAGCATCTCGGCCCGGCGCTGGCTGTTGGCGTCCTTGTCGGCCGCCCCGACCTTGACGGCGCCCTGCACACGCTTCGTCACGTCTTCGTAGGACACGAGGACGTTGGCCTCGAAGTCCGTGCACTTCAATTCCTCGTCGCGCGTCGCGGCATAGAAGCCGTTCTTGATCAGGTCGCGCTGCGGCGTCGACAGCTTCGTCACCTGGTCGCGGCCGACGTGCTGGTTCGTCAGGACCAGTCCGTCCGGCGATACGAAGGACGCGGACGCGCCACCCACGCGCAGCGCGGCGAGCCGGATGTGATCCAGCCACTGATCCGTGATCTCGAACCCGTACTTCTCCTTGATCAGCTTCCGTGGCACGTTGTCGAAGGTCCACATGCCCTCGTCGGCGACGAGGCCAGAAGCACCGAACGCAACGGCGACAATGACGGCGGTAAGAAGAATGGCGCGCTTCATGATTTCTCCCACTACAGGGGGCGTTTCCGGGGCGGCTGGATGATGGACCGGCGTGCGGGGGGCCGCGCAACCGGCCGGCGACGTTTATAGCACAGGTCCGCGTTCCCGCAGGGCCGGCGCTCCGGTATAGTAGCGCCGTCACGGCCCTTCCAACCATGAACGTCGAGCAAGCCCGGGCGGAATCTGATATTTCACGGCATCGGCCACGCCACGGGTGGAGGCGGTGCGCCCTGTGGGTGGCTGTGGTGTTCCTCGTCCTCCCGGCCCGGCCGGTCACCGTCCCCGCGGCGCCGCAGAAGAACCCCGTCCCGCTGGAATGGCGGCAGCGGCTGCAGTCCTGGCTCGACGCGATCGCCGACCACCGGCCCGGCGAAGCCGATGCGCCGGCGTACTTCATGGGCGCCTGGTCCGAGGGCGATTTGGACGCGGGGACGACCGACCTGCTGACGATGGTGACGCTCTACTCCCGGATGTTCGGCCGTCAGGTCAGTACCTATCACGGCGAGCCGTTCGGGGTGATGGACCTGACACAGCTGCTGAAGATGACGGGTGGCGACAGTCATCTGGCCGGCGCGGATCGCCTGCTGATGAGGGCCGCGATCCTCCACGCCGACGTCGCGATGCGCGTGGTGTCCAGGCTCGGCTCCGGTGCCGGCTGTTCCGCCATCAGCACGGTGAAGTCCTCGGACGGGACTCGCGTCGGCGCTGGTTGCATCGGCTTTCACTGGCGGATTGCGCGCACGCTCCTCGATGCCGTGTCCAACAGCCCGGACGCCAGAGCCGCGATCCGGCTCTGGTATCACGCGACGAGTGCCTTCCTCCTGGAAGAGCTCGACTACGCGAACGCCTCGTTCCATATCGACCACGGGCAGGCGCGGTTCCCGGAGGACCCGGCCATCCTGTTCGAGCACGGCCTGCTGCACGAGGCGCTAGCCTCCGCATCGGTGCAGATCGCGCTGCGCGGCCTGAAGACCTCGGTGCCCGCGGCTGACGTCAACTTGAGAGACGCGCGCGGCCTGTACGAATCCGCGGTCCGGGCGGATCCGGACTTCGTCGAGGCCCGGGTCCGCCTCGCCCGCGTCCTCGGCGTGCTTGGCCGGCACGAGGAGGCGGAACGCGAGTTGTCGAAGGCCTTGCTGCTGCCGATGAACACGCGGTTGACGTACTACGCCGAGCTGTTCATGGGCGACGAGCTCCGGGCGCTCGGAAGACGAGACGACGCCCGCTCGCACTACAAGCTGGCTTCGGAGACCGTGCCGATAGCGCAATCGCCGAAGGTGGCCCTCGGCTTCCTCGCCCGGCAAGCCGGTGACCGGGCTGGTGCCCTGCAGGCTGTGCAACAGGTCCTGGCGCTGCCCGCAAGCGATGTCGTCCGGGCCGACCCCTGGTGGACCTATTACAACTGGCAAAGCAAGGACTCCGTCGCGCTGCTCCGCGAACTCTACCAGCCCTTCCTGGTCGAGCGGAGGCTGCCGTGACGCGCCTCGCGCCGATGGTCGCCGTCGCCCTCGTGGCCGCATCATTGACGGCGAACGGCCAGGCTCCGGTGTTCTCGTCGAAAGTGGAAGCGGTGCGCGTGGACGTGCTGGTGACCAAGGGCGGCAAGCCCGTCGGGGGCCTCACGCCGAAGGACTTTGAAATCATCGACAATGGCGTGCGCCAGCAGGTCGATCTCGTGAGCTTCGAACGCCTGCCGCTCAACGTCATCCTGGCGCTCGATATGAGCTACAGCGTGATCGGCGAGCGCCTCACGAATCTCCGCCGCGGCGCCGACGCCTTGCTCAAGGGACTCAACGCAGACGACAAGTCCGCGCTGGTGACGTTCAACGACGCGGTGACGTTGCGGGCGGGCCCGACGGCCGACGCGGCACGGATCCGGGCGGCCCTTGATCGCATGACCCCGGCGGGAAACACCTCGGTCGTCGATGCCAGCTTCGCGTCGATCGTGCTGGGCGAATCGGACGTGGGCCGGCCCCTCGTGATTGTCTTCAGTGACGGCGGCGACACATCGAGTTGGCTGAAGCCGGCGGACGTCCTCGAAATCGGGAAGCGCACCGATGCCGTCGTCTATGCGATCGCCACCGGTCGCGGCCCGCAACTCGACTTCCTCAACGACCTGACCGACACGACGGGTGGGCGGCTGTTTGAAATCGAGTCGACGAAGAACCTCGAGGCGACGTTCCTGGGCGTGCTCGAGGAATTCCGCCAGCGCTATGTCGTCAGCTACTCGCCTGAAGGCGTGTCGAGGGACGGCTGGCACCGTCTCGCCGTGCGCGTGACGACCGGCGACGTCAAGGTTAAGGCACGGCCCGGGTACCTGGCGGGACGTTAGTTCGCCGTCGGAGGTTTCTTCGCCCTCTTCTTGTGGGGCCTGGCTCGCGAGGCGAGCTTCTTGAACCGCGCCTCCTCGCCGATCACCAGCAGCGGCTGCTTCGGATCCTTCAGCAGGTTGAAGAACCGGCCGTCGGTTGTGCGTGCGTAGATGTCCGAGCCATCGGTCAGCAGCGTCAGCGGGCCGCCATCACCGGACGCCTCGAACAGACGCACGTCGAAAGTGTCGAGGAGCGTGTCGATCAACTTGCGCAGCTGGGGAACCGGGAAGCCGCGGCGCCGCAGGTCCGCGAGCACCATGATTTCAAGGAGGTCGACGGGCGTATACCGCCGTTCGGTGAAGCCGCCGGCCTCGGTGCGATGAGACGCCACGGCGGGTTCGATCAGCTTCTGGCGTTCCCACCACCGCAACTGATCGGCTGTCAGGCCGGTCAGCGACGTGACGTCGCGCGAACTGTAGTACTGCTTCAGCCGCATGCGGTCACACCTCCAGCAGCCGGGTGCCCTTCTTGACGACGGCGAAGACCACGAACAACACCGCACTCACCGCGAAGAACCGCAGCCAGAGATCGTGAAACGCCCACGCGCGGGCCTGCCACGACGCCTGCGCGATGTCCAGCACGAAGGCGCCGGCGGCGATGACGAGCAGCCCGTGACACTCGTGCCGCAGGACCTTGCGCCAGGACATTGGCGTGGTGGCCGGCGTGTAGGCCGCTGTCGACGGAATCAGGGCCGGCACGCGCGCCGCCCAGGCGTCGAACGTCGCGCCGAACTTCTCAGAGAGGAACGCTTCCTCGCGCGCCGCGATGCGTTCGTAATAGAGGAGTGTCGCCAGCACCAGCACGATTGGCAAGTACCACACGGCAGGAAACATCGAGAGGCCGAGCGCCATCAGGCCGTTGGCCACGTACAGCGGATGCCGCACCATCGAATACACGCCGCTCGTGCGCAACTCGGACGCGCGCGGACTGACGGTGCTGCGTTCGGAGGTTCCAGATGGCGCGGTGCCCACGGCCCACGCGCGCAGCGCCAGTCCCGACAACGCGACCACCACCGACAGCACCTGCCAGGCCTGCTCGGCTTCCGGCGATTCGAACGGAGATGCCGTCGTGAACAGTCCGATCAGGAGGACGGGTACCAGCAGCAGCGGGAAGTAGCTCCGCCAGCGAAACAGGCGGTCGCCATCCTCGAGAAGTCGGTCGACAAGCCTCATGGCGCAGCCATTCTGCCGTGGAGCGCACGTAATTGGCAAATCCGGACACGCCGATATACGGAAACAGGACGATTCGTCACCTGTCAGCGACATGTGGCGGATTGGCCGATCCTTGTAAGTGACTGATAACAGAAGATATTCTGTCTGCGGGTTACACGAGAGCGGAGGTACGGGACTTGCTCCTGTACCGGCAGAAGGCGGAGAAGAGATATGTCCAGAACGTTGACCATCGTGTTGCTGATTGCCCTGGTCGCCGTCTCGGCGTTCGTCGGAGGGTATATCGCAACCATCCAGTCCGGGTCCGCGGTAGCGGTGGCCCCTGGCTCGGGTCAATCGGGAGCGACCGCAGTGCCGACGCAGGCGAGTACCCAAGCGCCAGCAAGCCGGGTTGACCTGTCCACCACGGAGCCGGTGCGCCCGGCTCAAGCCGAACCGGCTGCTGCGCCGGCGCCATCGCAGTTCGGCCAGGCTCCCGCGGCCAACGAGCCCGTGCCTGCGGCGGCACCGGTGATCCCGGGATACGGAAACCGGCCGCAACCGTCGTCTTCCGATCGCCCAGGCGGTTCGAAAACCGCAACGTCTGCCGCGCGGAAGCCAGCCGCGACCCCGCCGACCCATGCGGCACCCGCAGCGGCACAAGCCGAGCAGGTCACCACTGGCCCGCCCGTCCCGACGCCTGCTGCAGCCCAGCCAGTTGAGCCCGCCGCGCCTGCGCCGCAGCCGAAACCCCAGATGAAAGCGTTCGAAGAGTTCATCGTGCCGGCGGAATCGGTGCTCGGCCTCCAGTTGCAGACCACCGTGACGACGGAAACGTCGAAGGTGGAAGATCCCGTCGAAGCGAAGGTCACACGCGACGTGCGCGTGGGCGGCACCGTGGTGATCCCGGCCGGCACACGGGCGCTGGGGTCCGTGACGGAGATCGAACGCGGCGGCAAGGTAAAGGGGAAGGCCAGGATTGGTGTCCGGTTTACGATGCTGGTGCTTGCGGATGCCACGGCCACGCGCGTGCCGGTTCGAACCGACACCGTCTTCCGCGAGTCCGAATCGCAGGGCGAAAAGAGCGCCACCAAGATCGGTGCGGCGGCAGTGGGCGGCGCGATTCTCGGCGCCATCATCGGCGGCGGGAAGGGCGCGGCGATTGGCAGCGGCGTCGGTGCCGCCGGCGGTACGGCAGCCGTGATGGCGGGAAAAGAGCCGACCGCGACGCTGCCGGCCGGCGCAGCCATCTCGGTTCGCCTGCAGGAACCGGTGACCGTCGTCATAGAAAGATAGGGACTAGGCGATAGGCGCTAGGGAAAGATCACCTCACGCCGCATTCCCCCTATCGCCTACCGCCCACCCCTAACGCCTTCTCCGAAGCGCGCCTCCTTTCCCGAGCTACAATCCCGTTCGTCCCTCGTCGTTGGAGGTTTGCTGGTGGATCCCCTCGACAAAGCGCGCTTCGGAGACATGTCCCCGGACGAATTCCGGCGATCCGGCCACGAGCTCGTCGAGTGGATTGCGCGCTACATGGAAGAGGGCGCCAGCTTCCCGGTGCTGTCGCAGGTCACGCCCGGGGACATCCGGAACAAGCTGCCCGCCGCGCCGCCCGCCGCGCCGGAAACGGTCGCGGACATGATGGCCGACGTCGATCGCATCCTGATGCCCGGCATGACCCACTGGAATCAGCCGGGCTTCATGGCCTACTTCGCGATCTCGGCGAGCGGACCGGGCGTGCTGGCGGACTTCATGGCGTCGGCGCTCAACCAGCAAGCGATGCTGTGGCGGACGTCGCCCGCGGCGACGGAGCTCGAGGAGGTGGCGCTCGGCTGGTTGCGGCAACTCGTCGGCCTGCCTTCGGCATTCGAAGGCGTGATCTACGACACGGCCTCCATGTCCACGCTGCATGCGCTGGTCGCGGCCCGCGAGATCGCGGTGCCCGGCGTCCGGACGAAGGGCCTGGCGGGACGGACGGACGTGCCCGGCCTCCGCGTGTACTGCTCCGACCAGACGCACTCCTCCATCGAAAAGGGCGTGATCCTCGCCGGGTTCGGCCAGGAGGCGCTCCGGAAGATACCGTCCGACGACTCGTTCCGGATGCGGACGGATCTACTGGGAGCCGCCATCGCCGAGGATCGCCAGGCTGGCATCCGGCCGGTCGCCGTGGTGGCCACGATCGGCACGACGTCAACCACGAGCGTGGACCCGGTGGCCGCGATCGCCGACATCTGCGCGGCTGAGAACATCTGGCTGCACGTGGACGGCGCGTACGGCGGCGTGACGGGCATGCTTCCGGAATGTTCCGCGTACTTTGCCGGCCTCGATCGCGCGGACTCCTTCGTCGTCAACCCGCACAAGTGGCTGTTCACGCCGTTCGATCTGAGCGCGTTCTTCTGCCGGCGCATGGATGTGGTGCGGGCGGCGTTTTCGCTGGTGCCAGAGTACCTGCAGACGCCGGGCGCCTCGCCAGGCGCCGCCGCACCGCGAAACCTCATGGACACGGGCATCCAGCTTGGCCGCCGTTTTCGTTCGCTGAAGCTGTGGATGATCCTGCGGTACTTTGGCGCCGATGGCGTGCGCGAACGGCTGCGCTACCACATGAGGCTGGCACAGGACTTCGCAGGCTGGGTCGATGCCGCGTCGGATTTCGAGCGGCTGGCGCCCGTCCCGTTCAGCGTCGTGTGCTTCCGCGCGAGGCCGGCCAATCGCCCGCGCACGGAGTCAGAACTGCAGGACCTCAACGAGCGGATTCTCGCGAGGGTGAATGCAGACGGCGAGGTGTTCATCTCGCACACCGTCTTGCGCGGCGTGTACACGCTTCGGGTCGCCATCGGCAATCTGAAGACCACCGATCAACATGTGACTCGGGCGTGGGAACTCATCCGCCGCGCCGGCGATGACGAGAAGGCTCGGGGGTAACGCGCGTCGCCACGCGCGTCTGGAGGTAGACGGTGTTCTTCGGAAAGATCGCACGTGATCGTTCGGGTGTTCGCCGAGTCTCCGCGCTGCTGGTGACTGCCCTGGTCGCAGCGGGCGTTGCGGGGGCGCAGACGACGCCCACCAAGGCGGATGCCGGAAGGGCGGCTCAGCCGCCGACGGCGCAGCCGGCCCCGTGCCAGGAGACCCTCACTGAGCTGTACCAGCGACTGGCCCCGTCGGTCGTGTTGATCACCGCGTCCTCGGTCAATCCGTATGACATGGACCACCGGATCCAGCGCGTGTCCGGCTCGGGTTTCATCATCGACAAGTCCGGCCTCATCATCACGAACGCGCACGTGGCGTTCGGCCGGCAGATCCTCACGGTGACGCTCGATAACGGCGTGTCGCTGCCAGCGCAGATGATCGGTGCCGACCCGGTGTTTGACATCGCCGTCATCCGCATTCCCATGCCGAGCAAGGGCGATCTGCCTGTGGCGATCCTGGCCGATTCCGACGCGATAGAGGTCGGCCACGACGTGTTCGCGCTCGGCAATCCCATGGGGCTCAACCAGACCCTGACAAGGGGTATCGTGTCGGCCGTGAATCGCGTGCTGCCGGGAACCAACTTCTCGCTGACCGAGCCGCTGATTCAAACCGACGCCGCCATCAATCCCGGCAACTCCGGCGGGCCGCTGCTCACCAGGTGCGGCGAAGTCGCTGGCATCAACACCGCGGTCGTGCCGGATGCGCAGAACATCGGGTTCGCGGTGCCGGCCAATCTGGTGAAGCTGGTCCTGCCAGCCCTCCTCAGGGACGGTCGGCTGATGCGCACGTGGGTCGGCGTACAGGGACAATTCGTGGCGCCGGCGCTGAAGCAACTGCTCCGCGTGCCTCTCGTCGACGGGTTCCTCGTGGAAGCGGTTGAGCCCGGAAGTCCGGCCGAGCGCGCGGGCATTCACGATGGTGAGTTTGAAATGACGATCAGCGGTCAGCCGCTGTTGCTCGGAGGCGACATCATCACAGAGCTCAATGGCGTCAAGATCAGTGAACCCGACTCGTTGTCGAAGGTGCTCCAGGTCTTGCGGATCGGTGACAAGGTCCACGTGACCGTGGTGCGCGATGGCAAGCCGGCGTCGTTCGACCTGGTGGCCGAAGAACGTCCCGTCCTGCCGATGGATCTGCCGGGGCGCCGTGTCGGGAGCTCGGTCGGCGCGGCTGCCGCAACGTCGGGCGGGCCGTCGAAGGGCGTGATCGTCTTCTGAGCGGCCGGACCAGTTCGCTAGAGCAGCACTGGCACACGCCGGGCGGTCCTGGCGCCGTCCGGCGTCAACTCGAGCACGCACGCCACCACGGTCACGCCTGCCCGCGCGGCACGCCTGAGCGCGCGCCCGAATTCCGGATCGATGTCGTCGGCCGGGCCGATCGATTCCACGTCCGCGCGTTGTGCGACGAAGGCGATGGACGCCGGCGTGCCCTTGCGCGCCAGTTTCGCGAGTTCGCCGGCATGCTTTGACGCCCGCTCGCTCACCGCGTCCGGAAATGCGCCGCGCCCGTCAGCCGCCAGCGTGACCGACTTCACTTCGACGAACCGATCGCCGATCCGGAAATCGAAGCGCGACCGACCGTGCGGAACTTCGGCCGCCAGCGGCCCACGTTCGAATTCCGGGAACAGTCCGGCGGCGAGCAGCGTCGGGAAGATGCGGTTGGCGTAGATGGTATGCGTGCCCACCCACACGCGCCCGGTCTTCGCCGCCAGCATGCTGTGCGTCATCTGGCGCGGCGGCGGGAACGGCCCGTCGAGCAGCACCTCGCAGCCCGGCGAGAGCACGCCGGTCAGCCGGCCAGGATTCGAGAGATGCGCCCACACTTCTTCGCCGGAAGGCAGCGCGACCACCGCCGCGAACCGCGTGGGCCGATGGAGAAACTTCCCGCGGATCAGTCGTTTCTTCACGCCCGCGAGCGGCACGACCGGAATCGGGACCCGGTCGGGCACTACCGGACCCCGGGCTTGATCGGCTTCAACAGCAGGTCCTGGAAGTCGAAGCTGAAGTCGGTGGCCGGAGACACGGGCTGCATCTTCACCTGGTCGATCGTGCCGTCCGGATTGAGGGCGAACGTCACGAACGCGTCGGCGCGCAGCTCGCGGTCGCGCCACCGCGCGATGAATGTATCGTGCTGCCAGTGCTCCAGATCGCCCACGAGGGGCGGTGTCTTGGAGAACCGCATCACCAGCTTGCCCTGCTCGAGCACGATGTTGACCTCGCCGTACCACGCGTCGCCGTACGACCCCACGTAGCCTGCGAGCGGCAGCGACGGCTTCGACGTCGCATCGCGCGCGGCGGCCGCCCGTTTCTCCACCTCCACGACACCGGCCTGCTGGCGGGCCGAGACCAGCCGGAACATGTCGATCCAGTCCGTGGCCGGCGCCCCGAGGAAGTGATCGACCACGTGATACGCGATGGCGTCGAATGCCTCGCCCGATTCCTGGTTGGTGAGGACGGTCACGCCAAGCCCGAGCTCGGGCAGCATCATGACGCGCGACACGAAGCCCGGGAGTCCCCCCGTGTGGGTCAGCATCTTCCGCCCGCGATAGTCCCGCACGTTCAAGCCGAGCGCGTAGCCCGCGAAGTTCCCGCCGAGCGGCGCCAGTTCGGGTGGCGGGTTCGATGGCGCCAGTGGCGTCACGATCTGCGTCAACTGGCGCGCGGTGCCCTCCGAGAACAGCCGCGCGCCGTCAGGCAACTGCCCTTTGCGAAGCAGTACGTTCATCCACTTCGCCATGTCCTCGGCGCTCGAGTTGATGCCGCCAGCGGGATTCGTGTTGTCGCTGTCGAACGGCGCGATTGGCCTGACCGTGCCATCCACTCGCGCGTGCGTCGCGGCGACGTTGCCCGCCGCGCCGGCCGCCGAATGCCGGACGTTGGTGCCGGTCATTCCCACCCTGGCCAGGATGCGCATGCTGACGAAGTCCTCCCAGCTCTGGCCGCTCATCGCCTCGATCAGCTCGCCCGCCACCAGGTAGAGGACGTTGTCGTAGGCGTAGGCGCTCCGGAAACTCGTGGCGGGCTTGATGTAACGCAGCCGCTCGGCAATCTGTTTCCGGTTGTAGGTGGACGGGGGCCACCAGAGAAGATCGCCCGCGCCAAGCCCGAGGCCGCTTCGATGCACCAGCAGGTCACGCACGGTCAACTCGCGCGTGACGAACGGGTCCCACATCTGGAAGCCGGGCAGGTATTTCACGACCGGCGCATCCCACTGGATCTTCCCTTCCTCAACCAGCAGGCCGAGCGCCGTGGCGGTGAACACCTTGGTGTTGGAGGCGATGCCGAACAGCGTCTTGCCGTCCACGGGCGCCGGCTCGCCCAGTTTGCGCACGCCATAGCCCTTGGCCGTCACCACCACGCCGTCCTTGACGATGGCGAGGCCGACGCCCGGCACGTCGAACGTCTTCATGGCGCGCGCCACCCAGGCGTCGAGATCGGCTGGAGCCGCGGCGGGCAACAGGACGGACGGTGGAGCCGTCGCCTTCGGAACTATCGGTGTGGGCGCCTGCTGCGCGGCCGCCGGCCACGCGGCGAGCGCGATCAGCAGGATGACACTCAGGATTCGGCGCTGGCGTGACATAAGTTCTCCGGCAAAAGGTTACTTCGGCCTCGACGCGGTAGCGGCCCGGCCGCGCGCCAGCAGGTCCGGCGGGTCCAGCACGCGGCCGGCACGGATGACGTGCGTGATACGCGCCAGGTCTGCCGGTGCGGCCAACGGGTCGCCCTGGACGATGATGAGATTGGCGGCGAGGCCTGGCGTGATGCCGTACGCGGCGTCCGCCGCGCCAACCAATCGCGCGCCGTTGAGCGTCACCGCGCGGATGATGTCGACCGGCTTCAGGCCGGCGTCCGCGAGCGCCGCGATCTCGCGGAGCAGCCCGATCCCGGGCAGCGGGTAGCTGCCCGACTCGAATCCGGTCCCGGTGGCCACCTTCCCGCCTGCCCTCACGTAGGCGGCCACGAACGCGGCCTGGGCGGCCCATTGCTGCTTGTGCCCCGCGAGAGTGGCCGGGTCGATTGCCGACAGCGTGTCCCTCAGGATCTTGCGGCGCGCCTCCGGCAGCCACTGCACCGACTCGTCTTTCAGCGCCTCTTCGGGAAAGGCCTTCGCACGCGCGGAGGCCAGCATCGGCACAAGCGTGACTCTTGCCTTCACCAGTTGGGCGATGAGCGCCGCCCGTTCCTTCGACGGCAGCGGCGCGGGCCACGGCATGTCGGTGCCGTTCCTGCGGCGCTGCACCGGGAACGCCAGCCCCTCAATCGTGCTGACACCGGCCATCGTCAAGTCCGCCATCGACGCGGCGCCGGGCCGTCCGCTGAGCCGTGTCCGGCGGCCCTTCAGGGCGGTGGCCATCGCCTTGTAGGCATCGATGGGCAGATCGCCGTACCCCGCAATCCAGTCGACGTCTGCCGCTGCCTGCCGGGATGTCTCGGCAGCCGCCAGCGAGGCATTCGCCGCGTCGAAGAGCCAGCGCCCCGGGCTGGCGCCTTGATCGATGCCCCGGCCGCTCGTGGCGAGCACCGGCATGTCCGTCTGACCAGACGCGGCTCTTGCGCGCTGGGCCACGGCCCATGTCGTCCGGGCGTCGATCACGCGATAGCTCGTGACGCCGTTCGCGAGGCCCAGCAAGTAGAAGTAGTCCGCCTCGAGGTCGTTTGTCGGTGCCGCCCAGGCGTGCGCATCGACGAGGCCCGGCAGAATCGTGGCGTCCTTCAACGCCAGCACCGTCGTGTCCGGACCCAGGTCAGCTGGCGGTTTGGCCTCGACGCGAATCACGCGTCCCTGATCGATCAAAATGGCCGCCGGCGCCAGGTACTTGCCCGCTTCAACGTCGAGGATGCGCGCGCCGGTGATCAATAGGCGCGTTGGGGGTGGCGCGGGTGTCTGACTGGCGGGCTTGACTGGCTTCTGGGCCTGGGCGATCAGGCCTGCGGCCGCAAGAACAACCGCCATCGCTGCCAGCGCACGTCTGAATGAGTAGATCACCGCCGCATGATACCTGAGGATGTGGCACGGGGCTTCAGCCCTGTGTTGCAATGGCACGGGTCTCAAGACCCGTGGCTACGTACAGGTGCAGCCGCGGCGCCTGGGAGCGCCAGGCTCCAGCCTGGCCCGTCGGTACGTGGCCGCGGGTCTTCAGATCAGCGCTCTGCTACTTGGCCACCGCCCCCAGCACGAAACTATCGATCACGAGTGTGCCGCGGAGGAGACCCAGTTGCCATGCCTCCACTCGAACGAGCTCGGCACCGTCCAGCCAATTGGCGTCGATGCTGAACGACCTGGAGCCAGGGTTCTCCTGACGATACCCTTCCGTGTCGCGATTCGTGGTCGCGCCCCTCGGCCCAAAGAGCGTGACCGACGGCCCTTCGGATGCCGACACACCCATGACGATGCTCTGCCGGCGTGCGGAGTTCCGAAGGACCGATTGTCGCCAGTGCGGGAGGGACATCCAGTCGCTGGCATCACTGGCGGCGGGGGCGTACGTATAGCGCACGTCCATGGACAGCCCGGCGGGATCCCGCCGAATCCGGCTGATAGAAGCGACGCCCCGGGCGATTCGCAATCTGTTGCCCTCCTTGAGGGGAGTGCCGGCCGCCACTCGGATCCTGCACACCCAGCCTAGAATCCAGCTGCGTATTCTTACTGTCTCGCCCTGGTGCCGGCGAAACTCGGCTTCCGGCATCTCCAGAATGCACGTGCGGCTCCGGCTTACGGGATATAAGAACGAGGGCACGTTGTCAGATACGAGGAGATCGGGCGTCTTCAGTGCCGAGGCGATCACGGTCGCCGCCGAGCGCGTCGTTGGCCGTCCGTCCCGATCCAAGGCGGGACCGGACCCAGGAACACCCGACCAGCTGGTTCGCGTCCCGTCCGCAAACTCGACCTCGGTCTCGACGTGGGCGGGGCTCACGTAGACGTTCGGCGTCGTGCCGGACGAGGACAAGTCGAAGGTCAGTTTCGCTGGGCCCTGGGCTTTCCCGCTTGCTGGCGGATCAACACGTTGTGAGGCGACATCCGCTGTCAGCGTGAACCCGGAGTAGCCGGGTGCGTCCTTCTGACCGGCCTGAAGCATTTGCGGTGCTGCAGGGAGTGTAGGCACCAGGAGACCGGCCACGAGCGACGTTCCCAGCGCCACAAGCCAGAGAATCTGCCAGGTTCGGCGAGTCTTCAGCGTCAGGTAGTGGTGGACGACCGCCAGGAAGACGGCCGCGATGATGAATGGCGCGACGATGTACCACGCGTCTGCCAGGACCGGAATCTTCAGCGCCGGCCAGGTCTTCATGACCGCGCTTCCGACAGCACGTCCGACCAGGCCCGACGCGGTCAACGAACCGGCCATCGCGAGCGTGAAGTACACCAGATTGGTCGAGACAGCCGCTGCAGCCATCGACACGACAACGATCAAGGTCTGAACCTCGGCGACCATCCAGCCGGCGTTGGCGGCGTCGCCGATCGCCATGCCGAGCAGCATCAGCACACCAATCGTCCAGGCGACGGGCAGCGCCACGAACCACAGGAACGCCGAGAGGACCTTCGACGTCAGCAGCGCCCCGCGACTGACGGGGCGAGCCTGCCAGAACGCGGAGGTCCCGACCATCGGGTCCTTCTGCACCAACTGCGCAACCAGCAGCGCGGTCAGGAGTGCGCGAATGACGATGGGCGCGTTGACGAGCACATAGACCAAAGGCATCACAGCTCGACCCGTGCTGGGCGGGCCCGCGTAGAACCACATGCCTTCCGCCACCAGGAGCGCAGTCCACCCCAGCAGCGGCCATTTCAGCGCGGCCGCGTCGAAACGAATGAGGTGCAGGATGTGTTTCATGCGTTCTTCTGTTGCATGGGTCTGAAGACCCCTGATCCGCCTATTTCGCAACCCCTCCCAGCACGAAACCGTCGATCGTCAACTGCCTCGTGAAGGATCCGAGCGGCTCGGTCTCGACGCGAATCAACTCCGCGTCGCTCATCCACGCATCGTCGATCGTGGTCAGTCGAGATAATCGCCCCGGGCCTTCGGGGGTCACCAGCAGCCGCAGCCTGTAGAGACTGCTCAATCCAAACACGCCTGCCTGACCAGACAAGGAAATCTGGCGCGCCTCCGCCCGAACGGCCTGCCGGCGGGCGGGACTCCTCAAGAGCCAGAGCCCTTCGAGGGGAAAGACCCATCGCACGAAAGGCGCTCTCGGGGCGCCCATGATCCGAAGCGTGACGGTTGGACCCGCCGTCGCCATGGCCACCCGTTCGATCGAGAGGACGTCGGTTCCAAGTTGACGGCTCTGGCCCGCCTTCAGCGGCAGCACCGAGACCACGCGAAAGCGGAAAGCCCACATCTCCAGGGTGCTTGTCACGCGCACCGTCTCGCCTTCGTGCCGGCGATAGGTTGCCTCAGGAACCCTGGTGACGTTCAGGCGCCCGCCTCTATTCCACCACTCCGAGTCCCCGATTGGGATGTCGGCGGTTCCGAGGACTCGCGAAATCGCCCGCCACGGTTGGCCTTCTGGGGCCAATGCGGGAAACGCCGGCCCCACAAGCCCAAGATAATTCGTCGAGTAGAGTTGCTCGCCATTGGCGAACGTCAGTAAAGAGCGCACCATCGGCACGGTTGGTACAACGTCAGGGTCGACGTTTGCCCACGATAGTCGAAACGAGACGGTGCGCCGCTGAATGCCTGGCCCTTCGGTGTCCGACCTGACTTGTTGCGTCGACACGTCGGCCGCAAGCGTCAAGGCCGACACGCCCACGACGTCATCAGGCGCATGAGGGAATGGCCCGATCTGCCGTGTCGAGTAATCGATCACGTTGAAGCTGCCGAACCATAGGGCGATGACGGCCAACGCGGTGAGCCATGCCAGCGTGTAGCGAAGGCGCCAGGTCAGATACTGGTACACCACGATGACGGCAACGGCGGCGAGGGCGAGCGAACCAAGCGTGGAGTAGACCTCTGGCGTCACGGCGACCTTCAGCCCTGGCAGGACTGCTCTCATCTTGAATCCGTCGGTCGCGAAGAACACCAATCCGGCCGCCGAACCGCCAAGCATCACCAGGGCGAAGCGCAGCAAGTTGGTCGTAATGGCCGCGCCGGCAAATGCAACGACGACGATCTGCGCCTGGACTCGCAGCACATCCCAACCGCAGCGGGACGCGCCGATAGCATCCATACCGAGAACCAGCAGCGGCGTGATGGCGACGGCCGCGGGGAGTACGAGGAGCCAGAGACCCACCGAAATCGCCTTGGACGTCAGCAGAAGCCCTCGCCCCACAGGACGCGTTTTCCACAGCGCATCAAACCCGCCGGTGGCGTCCAGGTGAACGAGCATGGCCGTGACGATTGCCGTGCCGACCACGCGGACTATCCCGATGATGGCCGGCCAGTAGTCTCGGCCGGACGTTCCGGTGACACCGGCATTGATCGGCCCGGCGTAGAACTCCATCGCCCCGGCCATCAGGAAGATCGTCCACAGGCCAAGCGGCACTCTCACGGCGCGGGCATCGAACCGGACAAGATGGAGGATCTCTTTCATGCCGCGCCCTATTTCGCCTTTTCCCCTAGCACGAAGCTGTCGATCTTGATTTCGCGTTGGATGAGCCCCAGCGGCCGTGCATCCACCTGGACGAACTCGGCGTCCGCCAGCCAGTCGGCATCGATGGGGAATTTCTGCTTGACGGCATCCCCTTGGACAAACTCCTCCGCATATCGACTCGAAATGGCCCCGCGCGGTCCAAACAGCATGGCCGAAGGCCCGGTGTGAGCATGGGGACTCAATGCGACGCTTTGCTCGCGTGACCGGTTCCAGAGCACGGAGAAGCGGAACGCTGGCATGTCATTCCGATCGAGAACCGCTGTCGGATCGTTGACGATCGTAGTGCGGACGTCTATGGCCAGCACCTTGGAGTCCCGGCGAATCCCCCTGATAACAGCAACACCCCGGTCGACCACGAGCCTGTTGCCTTCCTTGAGCAAGATGCTGCCTGCCACGCGGATCCTGAGGACCATACATTTGACCCAGCATCGCAGCTTCACGGTTTCGCCCTGGTGACGTCGCAAATCGAGTTCCGACATCTCCGCGACGGCCATACGCTTCGCAAAGACGAAGGCGGCCGCGTCTTCAGCCATCATGAGATGAGGCGTGCTGGATAGGAACGGGATCCCGGTCGCTCTGCCGTCGGTTCCCGGTGAGCGATCGCGGTCGCGCGCCTGGGCGTAAACCGAGGTACTGGACCAACCGGTGCGCGTACCATCGGCGAAGTCGACTTCCGTATCGATGTAATAAGGCCGCACGTCTATGTCTGATGCGACGCCTGACCAGGAATACGCGAAGGTCAACCGAGGAAGCCTCGCGCGGCCGTCACCTGATGCCGGCTCGATATACTGGGAGTTCACATCGGCTGTCAGCGCGAGCCCGGACACACCGCCCGCCGCTTCCTGGTCGGCAGTGAGCACCTGCGGGCTGGGTGGACCCGTGCGCACTTGAAAGGCTGCGGCCAGCGATCCTGCCAGGACGACGAAGCCAAGCACCATCCAGGTTCGTTTCACCGACAGCGTCAGGTAACTCACAACGGTTGTGATGAACAGTGCGGCGATCACCAGCGGGATGACAACGGACCGGTCGTTAGGCCCAACCGCATATCTCAATGCCGGCCGGGCTTTCGCGAGCATGCTGCCGATGCCCGATCCGATCGATCCCCACGCAGCTATCCCGCCAAGCATCGCGAGTGTGAAATACAGCAGGCTGGTTGTGACGGCCGCTGCCGCCATCGATGCGACGACGATCGAGATCTGAACCTGGGAGACCATCCAGCCAGCGTGCGCGGCGTCGCGGAGCGCCAGGCCGAGCAGCAACAGGACACCGATGGTGATGGCCGCCGGTAGACCCACGAACCACAGGACGGCTGAGATCACCTTAGAAGCCAGGAGTGCGCCGCGACTGAGGGGACGGGCCTGCCAGAACGCGGTTGTCCCGACCATCGGGTCTTTCTGCACGAGTTGAACGACCAGCAGCGCGGTCAGGATGCCGCGGATGAAGATCGGCACACTGGCAAGCAAGCTGGATGCGCTCGTTCCGCCTCGTCCGACCGACGAAGGCCCGACGTAAAACCACGCCGCCTCAGCCGCCAGCAGCGCCGTCCATCCCAGCAGCGGCCATTTCAGCGCCGCGGCATCGAACCGCACGAGGTGCAGGATGTGTTTCATGGGTTCTTCCCAGGCACGGGTCTGAAGACCCGTGCCTACACCCGTACGTAGCCGCGGGTTTTCAGACCCGCGCTCTGCCTACTTCTGCGTCTCGCCGAGCACGAAACTGTCGATCTTCAGCGGGCGGGCGATAATCCCGAGAAACTGGGTATCGACACGCGCCCACTCCGCGTCGGCCAGCCACGCAGCATCCACGCGAACACCTTCGATCGGACGCGAGCTCTGCTGGTAGGTAACCTGGAACCGCTCGCTGCCGATGCCAGAGAACGCCGGAGCAATAGACCAGAAGGCGCGGCCACGGAACCCGTACATCCCATAAACAGCCTCTCTGCGGATCGGATTCCGCAGGTAGGGATCGGACCCGTAGTAGGGACCGTAGAAGGCGGGGACGCGAACGACGGTCCTCCGCAGGTCAACCGTGATGAGGGGATCCGTGGTCGTGATGCGTTCGATGGCCTCGACCATGCCGGGCCGCATCCAGAGGACACTCCCCGTCTTGAACGGGACCGCGCCGCCGAACGTGAAGCGGTATGCGCGGCTCAGAACTGTGCTGCGGACGCGGACAACTTGCCCCTTGAAATGCACGAACTTGTCCTGCGGAATGAGCGCGACGCAGATGCGGTCAACCCGCGCTGCCGCGCTTCGTACCGAGAACACCCGCGTTCCCAGTGCCGCTGCAATCGCCCGGTAGGGCTGGTCGTTTGCCGTGCGCTTTACCTGCTCCAGGCCACGCGGGTAAGTCCCGCCGCCCGACCACGTGAATCGACTTCCATCGGGGAACTCGATCTCGGAGTCAATGCTGAACGGCTCGATGATGATGTCCGGCCCAATGTCCGTCACGGAGTACCGCATCGTCACGCGCGTGCCGCGCGGCTTCTCGAGAATCGAACTGTCTTCCAGCAACTGGGTCGCGGTGTCCGCTGAAATGGTCAGGGCCGACGGTGCGATATCGCCCGCCGACACCTTGCGCGAGTCGCGCCATGTCGTGTTCACGTAGGTGATGGTCATCAGGCTGGCAAGCAGGGAGCCGACGACCGTCACCGCGGCCAGCGCGCTGGCCGTGCGCCAGATCCGTAGGGTCAGGTACTGATACGCCGTCACGACCGCGAGGATAACCAGGCCAGCCGGGAGCATCCACGACCACATCTCGGATGTGATGGGAATCTTGAACGCCGGCCACGTGGACTTCAGCCACGGTCCACACGCGCCGCCAGCCAGAGAGACCAAAGCCAGCGCGCCAAGCGCGCCTATGGCGAAGTGCAGGAGATTCGCGGTGATTGAGGAGACGGCCAGGGCAGCGATGAACACGGCAATCTGCATCTGCGTCGTGACCCATCCGCCGAGGAGCGCGTCTCCCATCCCCATGCCAAGAACGACCAGGACACCGGCCGTCACGCCGGCAGGCAGAAGAACGAACCAGAGCACTCCCGAAAGGACCTTGGACACCAGCAGGACGGCGCCGTTCACCGGCCGGGCTTTCCAGAACGGCGTGGTGCCAACCGTGGGGTCCTTGTGCACCAGCATCGCGGTGAAGATGCACGTGAACGCGATGCGCAATACGCCGAAGCCGTACTGCGACGCCGTTCGCCCCAGTTCGGTTGATGGGCCTGATTGCAACGGGCCGAGGTAGAACTGCACCGCCTCGGCGAGCAGAATCAGCACCCAGAGTACGAGCGGCGCGCGCAGGGCGCGGGCATCGAAGCGCACGAGATGAAGCACGTGTTTCATCGCTATCGCACCACCGACGGCGGCGGCAGTTCCAATCGGCCCAGCCGCAACGGCAACGTCACGATTCCGATCTTCTCCGGAACGAGCAGCAGCAGTTCGGCGCCCTTCACCCAGTCATCCACCGGAACCGTGGTATGCCATCGTGCACCCGCTCCTGGTCGCACCTCGGTCAGCGCGTAGTTCATGATGTCCGCCCCCACCCGTATCTGCCGGTGCACAACGCCTGTCGACGCGAATCCCATCGTCAGCTTCTGCGGATGCCACGGGCTCCACCCGCCGACTGCGGCTTCCTTGAGCATCCTGTTCCGGAAGACCCACACGGGTTTGATCGGGATGGCCGCCTCTCTGGGAAGCACCGATTCGTCCAGCAGCGTTTCTCTAAGCGACACATGGAGGGTCCATTCGCTGGCCTTCACCTCCGTCACTACAACGGACCGGCCTGCGACGGACATCATCGAGCCCGGCGTAAGCGGCACCCTTCCAGCGATCCGGTAACGATACGCATCGCACGTGAAGTCCACCGCAAGGCTCGGCGGCGAAGACACGCTCTGCTGGTAGTCTGCAGCCGATATCACGGTGACCGCCGACATATAGAGCGCGCCGGACGGATCCCGCAAAGCCTTCGTGCCGTCGATCGCCGCAATGGCGTTCGCGTTCGGCATTCCGTTCCTGATGTTGTCGCGACTGGTATGCGGCGCGAGCCAGCCTTGCCACCGAACGGGCGCACGACCCGGGACCGTCCACTCGGATCGCGCGGCCACCGGCCACAGCGCGACGTCGTCCGGTACCCCGGCGGGCCTGGTCTCGAGCCAGACGCGCTGGAACCCGGTGTCTGGACCGCCAGCGGCGAGAGTGACGCGCCGCGTCTTGATGTTCTTTAGATCGGACGCCTCGATGGTCGAGTGCGCGACCCAGGACGTGTCGACCGCCAGGCTGGTGCCGTACGGCAGAGGTTCCCGTGTTCCCCAGTACTGCGTCGCAAATCCGGCTGCCGTCATCGTCAGACAGATGAGCGCGAGCGACCGCCATGCCTTGAGCGTGCGGTATTGGTGGACGGCCACGATCACGGCGCCGACGCCAACGATGGCGGCATAAACCGCCGGCTGCCATCCCCCCAGTTCGTCGCCCAGCGCGGGCCATGTGACGGTCACGGCAGGCAGCACAAGAACGTTGAGCAGGGCCACCACGGTGAAGCCCGCGATGCCCGCCACCACCAACTGCGCCAGGTTGGCCGTGACGACGGCGGCCATCACGATAGCCGCCAGCGTGAAGCCCTGCTCGAAGGCCACGGTCCAGGCGCCCGCCAGCGAATCAGCCGCGCGAAGTCCCAGCGCAACCAGCGTCGCGAACGTGACAACCGCGGGCAGCATCACAAGCCACCCCACCAGCGGCAGCAATTTGCTGACCAGCATCGCCATTCGCGGGATCGGGCGCGTCATCCAGAAAGCCTGCGTTCCGACGACGGCGTCGGATTGGATGACGTAGGAGACGACGGCCATCATCAACCCGCCGCGGACGATGAGGAGGGCCATGTCCCACGAGAACGCCGGCTGTCCGAAGTCGATCGCCGACGATCCAAAGGCGAACACCACCGCCTGAATGAGCAGAGCACCCGACCACGCCGCCAGCAGCAGGCGCTGGGCGCGGAAGTCGAACCGGATCAGGTGCCAGAACAGGTGGCGGTCCATGACTATTCGCCTGATAGCCTGAATACTCTCGCGAGGGCGATGAAGATCTGCCGGAGCGAGAGCGGTGTCACCGCGATGTCGCTCGCCTCCGGAATGGCGGCTCGAACCCGGGCCCGAAGGTCCGCTTCGTCGAACCGGCTGTCGGTGAAGCGAACCACGTGCCCGGTCGCCTCAGCGAGCAGCCATGATCCGGGAACCGACGGGGGAAGCGCGGCTGCGCCGCCGACTGTGACTTCAACCTGGCGGAACCGCGCCAGCAACTGCGTCACTGGTTCGGCCAGCTCGAGCTTTCCGTTGTTGATGATGCCAATCCAGTCGGAGAGTCGCTCCACTTCGTCGATATCGTGCGACGAGACGAACACCGTCCACGGCCGCTCGCCGCCCACCGCCTCGAGGATGCCCGACGAGAACTCCTCGCGCACGAGCGCATCGAGGCCTGCGAATGGCTCGTCCATGATGAGCAGTTCGGGGCGATATGCGAGCGACACCAGAAGGGCGGCCTTCATCTTCATGCCGCGCGAACAGGCCTTCAGGCGCTTGGTCATGGAGAGGCCAAGCTGCTTTGCCAGCGACTCGGCGAACTTCGGGTCCCACGTCGGATAGAACGGCCGGCAATACGCCGCCAGGTCGGCTACCGTCATCCACTCCGGCAGTTGCTGGTTCTCGGACACATAGCCGATCCGAGCCAGGGTGGGTGGTCCAATCTTCCTCGAGTCCGTTCCCAGCACGGTCGCTCGCCCTGCCGACGGCTGCAGCAGATTCATCAGCACCTTGATCGTGGTCGTCTTGCCGGCGCCGTTCGGACCGACCAGCGCGAACAGGCTGCCCGTCGGCACCTCCAGCGTCAGGTCGTGAACGGCCTCAGTCCGGCCGTAGCGGTGCGACAGATGCTCGGTCTCAATGGCGTAGGACACTTGCGCCTCCGGCTATTTCTGACCCCGGTCCAGTTTGTTCCACTGTTCGCGCACCGCATCGACCACCGAGTCGACGTCGAGCGCCAGGTGACGGGCTTCGACGACCAGCTGTTCTACGTCTTCGCGGAGGAGGGCCCGCCGCTGCTCGGCACTCGATCCGCTCGGGTTAGCCACGAACGTGCCGATGCCCGGCCGCACGTCGAGGAGCGACTCCCCGGTCAGCGTGGCCACCACCTTGTGCGCGGTGTTCGGGTTGATGCGAAGCTCGCGGCTGAGCGACCGGACGGACGGGAACTCGTCGCCCGGCCGCAGCCGGCCGGACACGATGGCCTTCTTCACGGCAAAGACCACCTGCTCGTGAACCGAGAGACCGGGGCGAAGCGTGACAGTGAACGGCAACACGATGCTGTGCTATCTACACTAGTACAGTTGGGACTGTCAAGGACAGGCGCTAGGCGATAGGCGATAGGGCGCTAGGGACAAACGCTCGAAGAGCCCCGTCGAACGGGTTCCGAAGACAACCCTGCGAGCACGCCGCTTCCGATCACGACAACGGCTTCGCCGGGTCAGACTTCCGCGGGGCGTGTCGATAGAACGCCCCATGCGTCATTGAATGCACCCACGGCGATGCCGTTGACCGGCGTGTCGTGCGGGTTGTCGGAGGAACCGTTCGACGGGGTGTCTCCGGCTTGGGCGAGCGGGGACGCGGAGCGAGTTCGCAACCCGAAGCGAAGGTGAACGAGCGGGACTGTGGAGTGCTGGTTGGGCCGCCGTCACGAAGTGCTAGGATTGCCCCATGAAGCGACTTCTGACTCTCGCCATCGTTCTTATCGCCCTTTGCGCCGCCATCCCGGCCTCCGCGCAGACGGCCGGCCCGACGGTCGATCAGCTCATCGGCCTCAAGCGCGTCGGCTCGCCCGCCATCTCGCCCGACGGCAAGCTCGTGGCCTACACCGTCCGCGAGCCCGACTGGGACGCCAACAGCTACAAAACCGAGATCTGGTTGGTGGACGTGGCCACCGGCAAGGCCCGTCAACTGACCAACAGCAAGAAGTCGAGCGGGTCGCCAGACTGGTCGCCCGACGGCAGTCGGCTGGCCTTCACGTCCGACCGCTCCGACAAGCAGCAACTCTGGCTGATCAGCCCGGACCTGGGCGAAGCCGAACAGCTCACGACGGACGAAGACGGCGTCGGCGGCGCGTTTGCCTGGTCGCCTGACGGCAAACACATTGCCTACACAAAGGCCGATCCGAAGTCCGAGGCGTCGAAGGAACGCGACAAGAAGTACGGCGAATTCGAAATCGTTGACGCGGATCAGCGCCTCTCGCACATCTGGGTCATCGATCTGGCGACGAAGAAGTCGCGCCGTCTCACGCAGGGGGCCTTCAACGTTGGCAGCTTCAACTGGTCGCCCGACGGCAGGGAGATCGCCTTCGACCACACGATCAATCCGGACCCCTCGAACGGCGGCACGGCAGACATCTCGATCGTGACCGTGGCCGACGGCAAGATCCGGCCGCTGATCACCGAGCAGGGCCCGGACAACAGGCCCGTGTGGTCGCCCGACGGCAAACAGATCGCGTTTGCGTCCGCCCTCGGGAACGCCACCACCAACTACTTCACGAACAGCCACATCGCCGTCATCGCCGTGGCCGGCGGTCCCATCCAGGACCTGACGAAGGGCTTCGACGAGAGCATCGGGCCGTCCGCGTGGAAAAAAGACGGCATCTACTTCTCGGCCTCGCAGCACGTGTGGGCCTACCTCTATCGCCTCGACCCCGCCACGCAGAAGACGACGAAGCTGGCGCCGGGCGTCGAGTGGATTCTCTCGAGCACGTCCTACACCGACGACATGACGACGGTGGCGTTCCTCGGCAGCGGGCCGAAGCAGTTCCCCGAGTTGTTCGTCGCGCCGCTGGCGACGATGGCGCCGAAGAAGCTGACGGACATGGCGGCACAGACGGCCTCGTGGCCCCAGCCGACCCATGAAGTCATCACCTGGAAGAGCAAGGATGGCGCAGCCATCGAAGGCGTGCTGCACAAGCCGGCCGGCTTCCAGGCCGGCAAGAAATATCCCCTGCTCGTCGTCATTCACGGCGGCCCCACCGGCACGTCACGACCCGTGCCGTTCAGCTCGACGACGACGTATCCCATCGACATCTGGCTGAACAAGGGCGCCGTGGTGCTCGAGCCGAACTACCGCGGCAGCGCCGGCTACGGCGAGGCCTTCCGCTCGCTGAACGTGCGCAACCTCGGCATCGGGGATGCCTGGGACGTCGTCTCCGGCATCGACTACCTGGTGGCGCAGGGCATCGCCGACAACGACAAGGTCGGTACGATGGGCTGGAGCCAGGGCGGCTACATTTCCGCCTTCCTGACGACCCACGACAGTGCGCGATTCAAGGCCGTGTCGGTTGGCGCGGGCATCTCGGACTGGATGACGTACTACGTCAACACCGACATCCACCCGTTCACGCGGCAGTACCTCAAGGCCACGCCCTGGGACGATCCGAAGATCTACGCGGACACCTCGCCGATCACCTACATCAAGAACGCCAAGGCGCCGACGCTCATCCAGCACGGCGAACTCGATAAGCGCGTGCCGATTCCCAACGCCTACGAGCTCTACCAGGGCCTGCAGGACCAGGGTGTGCCGGCCAAGCTCATCGTCTACAAGGGCTTCGGGCACGGGCTGACCAAGCCGAAGGCGCATCGCGCGGCGATGGAGCACAACATCGAGTGGTTCGGGCTGTACATCTGGGGCGAGAAGCCGGCCGCGCCGGCGCCGGCAAAGGCGGCGAAGGTCCAGGACTTTCCGGGCATCACGAACTTCGCGCCCGTCGACGACATGTTTGCGTGCGGCGGCGCGCTGAAGCCCGAAGCCGTGGCCGAGCTGAAGAAGCGGGGCTTCAAGGCCGTGGTCAACTTCCGGCCGGCTGGTGAACAGGGGGCCAATGTCGAGGAGGAGAAGAGCGCGGTCACCGGCGCGGGCCTGACCTACATCCACGCGCCGTTTACGCGAACGGACGAGCCGCCGGTCATCGAGAAGGCGCTGGACATCTTCCTCGCCGCCGCGAAGGATCCGGCGAACCGGCCGATGTTCTTCCACTGCGCGTCGGGCGGACGCGCCTCGGTCATGTGGCTGTTCAAGCGGGTCCTGTCGGACGGCTGGACAACCGAGAAGGCGCTGCCGGAGGCCGAGTCGGTCGGCCTCATCCAGGAATCGCTGAAGAAGTGGGCGCTCGATTACCTGAAAGCCAGAGGTAAGTAAGCGCCCACCATCAGACTCTATTGGCGCTGATCGAACGTCAGCGCCTGGATCAGGCCGTCGAGCTCGGCCTGCAGTTTCCTGCGGAGCGCCTCGCGCTCGGCGATCTCTCGCTTGATCGCGTCGAGGCGCGTCTCCTGTTCGTCGAGTTGGCGCGTGTAGCGCGTCACCAGCGTCTTCTCTTCCGCGCTGCCCTTCAGCGCCTTCAGGTTCTCGCGCAGCCGCTCCTGGTCCTTGAAGATCTGGTTCGTCTCGTTGTTGAGTCCGTTGACGACCGCCGCCACGCCCGCCACTTCGCTCTTCTTCGCGACAATGGCACGGATCGCCTTCTCGACATCCGGCGTGATGGTCTTCTGGCTGACCATCACGGCCAGCTGGTCGGACGTGACCGAGGCGATCTGATACGTCGTTTCGGTGGGAGACATCTCTTCGACCGAGAGTGTGGCCGTCGACTTGGCCGCCACCGGCAGCCGGAAGCGATAGACGGTGGGCGCGGTCTCGTCGGCCTTCGCGGGCGCGAGCAGCTTCCAGCCGTTCCGGTTCGGGTGCTCGATCACCACCGTCCGGGTCTTGGCGTCTTCGTTGCGGACGGTGTACGTCCGCTTGGCGCGCAGCTCGCGCTGGATGACCAGGACGCCGCGGTTGATGCTGACACGCGTCACGCGTTCCGGGCCGCCGGGGTCGGATCTCGATGCGACGACCAGTGCGAGATCCGCCGCGTACGAGAGCAGCCGTTTCTCTCCTGGCTTCACCGTGTCCATCAGGCCTTCGCCCGTGAACGTCGAATCCTCGAGCACCGAGAAGCTGCCGCCGTCGAGCGTGAAAGGCGTGGAGTTCGTCACCCACAACGCGCTGCGAACCGGTCCGGGCGCCGTCGCATTCCAGACGGAGACGCGCTCCGCCTCGACCGCTGCGGACACGATCGGCACGAGCGCGGACTGGCTCTTCCGGATCGTGACAGGCTCCCTCAACCGGTACTCGAACAGGTCACCGAGCTCGCGCCCCTGGACGCCGCGGCTGATGTCGGCCGCCTCGTTGTAGAGGGTGTCGGTCACGGATTCGGAGATGCCGCCCACCACCCCGCCGACGGCTCCCCCCGCGAGTCCGGCTCTCGCCTCGCGCGCCATCATGGCGGCGGGCCGGGGCGGCGGCGCCGGCGCTGCCATGACCATCGGTTCCGCCTTCTGTTCCGGCAGCACCGCGGCATCGTGCGTCTGTGGCGTCAACTGCGCCGCCGACGGCAGCGGAATCACCGGGCGGCGACCGTAGAAGGGCTGCGACAGCTGCTGGATGAATGACTGCGGCGCGCCCGCCACCAGGAACAACTCGACGTTCGTCCAGTCTTCACCGACCGTGTTGTCCACAACCGCCCACCCCTGCAGTAACGGCTTGTCATTCGGCTTCGACGGCATCACCAGCCGGTAGGTGCTCTTCCAGATCGGCACCTCGCTGATGTAGCTGACGTACAGCTGCCGCTCGCCGGCTCCAGTGGTGGCAATCGCCATCCGCCGGAGATCCTTCTGCCGCGTGGACGCGACGATGTCCAGGTAGCGCTTGATGTCGCCGCGCAGGTCGCCTTCGAGCACGCGGACGGACAGCCGCGGGGAGATCTCGAACCCGCGCACCTCGCCCGTATCTGTGACGATCGCCAGCTCGCGCGTGTCAACGGACCGGTCACCCTCGACGCGTGTGTGCTGTTCGACGGACAGGATCCGTCCGGCGAGTGCGCCTGAGCCCGACTGCACTTCCACCCGCGCGCCCCGCAGTGCCGTCAGGAACGACGCCAGTGTCGTGTCCTCGCCGAGCGGCAGCGACAGCGCGCCCAGCTTCCGGCTCGCCGGGTCGTCGGTGTTGAAGCTGACCCCCGTCACCTTCCCGCCGCCCAGGTCCACCGTGGTCAGTGACATCAGGACGTCGTTCAACTGGCCGCTGGTGAAGTCGATCGTGACGTTCTCGGTGCCCCGCACCCGCCCGATATGTTCGAAGAACCCGACGCCGTTCTTGTAGAGCACCACCCGCTTGACGGGCAGGCGCGACGGCGCGCCGTCGGCGGTCGTCGGCGCAGACGGCTTCGGTGCGGACGGGGGATCAATCACGCCGACGATCTGAATCGAGCCCACCAGCGGGGCCGGCGGTTTCGCCGGCGCAGCCTGCTGGGCCACGCCAGCCAACTGGAACGCCAACACGAGGGCACAGGTGACGGACAAAAAGGAACGCATCACACCCTCCTCACAACCACTCCGGGAGTGTTTGTGCCAACGGAATGTCTATGCCAACTATTAGACACCACGAGGCAACCCTTGGCCTCCCACTTCCGTCTCAGCGTTCCATCGCGCACCAGAGCCAGTTGGCACGGTTCTCGCGATGGCACAAACACTCCCGGAGTGGTTGGGGGATTAGAACTCGATCCGCACGCCACCGATGTACGTCCGGCCCCACTGGTACACCGGCTTCGGCAGCTTCGTCGTCCGGTTCCACTGGTAGAGCAGGATGTTGTCCCGGTTGTACAGGTTGTCGACTTCGACGTAGATGATCGCGGAGGTCCGTCCCTTCACAAATGTCTTGTCCACCCGCGCGTCCAGACGATGATATGGAACGTAGTCGAGGGCGTTGATCCGCGTCTGGTCGTAGACTGCCCGGCCGTACTTGATCGAGAGCTTCGGATCGAAGGGCGTGTACGGCTTGCCACTCACGTAGCGCCACCGCATGCCGGCGCTCCAGTGCGCGCCCGGCGCGTAGAACGCTTCCAGCCGCGCCTGGTGCAGGATCTCGTTCTCCGCGCGCCGCCAGACGTTGTCGAGGCCTTCCTGATCCACCAGCCAGTGCGAGTAGTTGACCGCGGCCTGCAGCTTGCGCGACAGCTTCAACGACAGGATGCTGTCGAGGCCCCGCGCGTGAACGTTGCCGCCGCCAATAAGCGTGCCGACGAACGGTGACTCGAAGTCCGACGTGGCGTTCACCAGCACGTGGCCGGGCGCCAGCACGTCGACGGGGAAGTTGTGCGACTGCTTGTCGAAGCCCTCGACCCCGATGTGCACCGCACGCCCGAGATCGACGTCCACGCCGCCGCCATACTGCTTGGACGTGATCGGCGCCAGGGAGGCGTTCTGCTCGGCGCTGGCCTGCCAGATGTACGGGATTCCCTGCCGGTACATGCCCGAATAGGCCACCAGCCGCGTGCTCCGGCCCACCAGGAAGTCGGCCTTGATGCGCGGGCTGCCGGTGGTCACACCGGACGCGCCCCAGTGATCGAGGCGCACACCAGCCGTCACGCGGCCGCGGCGCGTCAGCGGGAACGTCGATTCCACGTAGGCCGATGCGTCGGTGAACGTCTCCGCGTTCTTCGCCGCGATATTCTGCTTGGCCGCCGAGTATGGCGTCCAGACGCCGTTGGCCAGCAGGTCGTAGTCGTACGTGTAGCGTTTGACGGCCGCCCCGAACAACAGGTCGCCGAACGGCGTCTTCCGTCTTCGCACATCTGCCCGGAACCGGATGTCCACGTCGCGGCCCCGATCCCGGCCGTCCACGACCGTGCCGTTGAACGACTGGCCGTCGAGCAATGCCGTCCCGACGGAGGCGACGAGCGTCGACGAGGTCTCGTTCGACCAGTGCGAATCGAACCGGATACCGGCCAGGCCCACCCATTCCGATCCCTTGATCGTGTCGCTCCCGCCGTTGGCGTCGGTTACGTCAACCGTGTCCTTGCCGCCGATCCCCAGCAACTCCAGGCGGTGCGCGACGCCTATCCGGCGGTCGACCCGGACGAGCGCGTCGCTGTATGTGGGAACGACCTCGTCTCCCTGCTCGTGAAACGTCAGCTCCAGCAGGCTGCGGCGCGCCGACACGATCCACGAGCCCTTGTCATCCGCGAGCGAATGTTCGAGTTCGCCCATCGCCCCGCCGACGCCGAACCCCGCCATGCCGCGCGTCTGACCCGGGCGGGCGGGCCGGAGCGAGATGTCCGCCACCGACGACACCTTCTCGCCGAACCCCACCGAGAAGCCGCCCGTCTCGATCGTGGCCACGTCGACGAGCCACGGCGGGATCATCGAGAGCCCGCCACCGGTGCCTCCCTGCGCGCCAAAGTGGTTGGGATTCGGGGCGTCGAAGCCGTCGATGCGGATCTGATTCTCAATGGCACTTCCGCCGCGGACCAGCAGGTCGTTGCGGTTGTCCTGCGAGGCCGCCACGCCCGGCTGCGCCTGGAAGGCCCTGAACAGATCCTCCAGCGCGCCTGGCGAGGCCGTAATCTGTGCGCCGGTCAGCATCGGCGCCGCCGGGCTGGCGATGGGTGTGGCGTCGGGCAGCCTGGGTATGCTCGCCCGCGATTCGGTCTGCATCGCCAGGCGGTACGGGATCTCGACGGTCGCCGCGCAGGGCGTGCCCGTCAGTTCGACCGCGATCGCTGGCGATTCGGCGAATCCCGGCGTCGAGGCGGCGATGGTGAATCCGCCGCGCGGAAGACCGCCGGCCTCGAACCGGCCTTCCCCGTCGGTGGCAACTGTCGCGTGGGTCTTCGGACCCTGGCGAACCACCACCTGGGCCCCTGCCACGCCCGCTCGTGACGCGGAATCGATCACCGTGCCCGACACCCGGCAGGGTTCGGCAGCCTGCGGCACGACCTGCAGAAAGGCCGCCAACCCCAACACGCTCACCGCGCCCAGCATCATTTCTGAATGGTCTCCCGCCCCGGCACTATACCATTCGCATCGGCGCGCCCCGGGCGGCGGCGGCACACCTGCTGCGTGCCGGGGCCGCACGCGCCGCGCTCCTGCCCGGTGCCCGCGACGCACGTGCGGGGTGCCCGAGTGGTCCAACTCCGGCGAGGGGCGTGGCCAGTTCGAGGACGACGTGAGCAGGGCCTGTCAAGCGATCTTGCACACAGAATTTTGCGCGCACGCATTTCTTGTGCAACGGGATTCGCGGCACTACTCTGTCTGGGATGTTCTCATTTTCCACTTTCCGCCGTGGCTGAGACCAACGAATCCGACAGTCGTCTCGGACGCCGCCTGGATGGCTGGAAGGAAATCGCCAACTTCCTCGGCCGGGGCACACGCACCGCCCAGCGCTGGGAAGAGCACTACCGGCTGCCGGTGCGCCGCCACGGCCAGGGCAACAGTGCCACCGTTTTCGCCTTTGAGCGGGAGTTGACCGAGTGGTTGGTCACGTCTGAGGCCCTGAGCGCCAGCGCCGATCAGGATGCCGACTCGTCGGACAACCCGACGTTTAGCGCGCCAGCATCCCCACAAGCAACACCCCCGCAGGCAACCGTCGCCTGGTGGCGCATGCGGCGGGTGCAGCACTTGCTCCTGGTTGTGTTACTCGCCGCCGCCGCCTTCGGCCTGTGGGAGTGGTCACATCGGTCGGCAAACGCCGGGGACGGAGCGCAGCGCCCGAAGGTGCCATCCAAGACACACGTTGACGTCGATGCCCTGGTCGTCACGACCGCGTCTGGCGAGGAGTTGTGGCGCGTTGAGTATGACGCACCGATCCAGACGGATATGACCGGAGCGTATCCGGCATTTCTGAAGTCCGCCGTCGATGACTTCGACGGTGATGGACGTCGTGAAGTGCTGTTCATCCCCAGCCTCAAGGGGGCGCGGGAGAACCTGGGGCTCCAGTGCTTCGACGCTGACGGGCATCCGCGATGGACGTACCACCACGCGGACGCGGTCCGGTTTGGAGACGAGGTGTTTTCACCGCCGTTCCGTGTCGTCGGCTTCGTCACCACACCAGCCCCGGAAGACGAAACGCGCACCGCCATCTGGGCGATTTCGGACCACTACGAACAGTATCCATCGCTCCTGCAGCGGATTGACGTGCGGACGGGCAAGCCAACCTCGACGTATTGGAGCAACGGGTACATCACGGCAGTCTCGTCCGCCACGCGCAACGGCCGGCGCATTCTGTATGTGGGTGCCAGCAACAATGAGTTCAAGGCCGCCAGTCTGGCGGAACTGGACGCCTCACACCCAACGGGTTTCGCTCCGGCCGCCAAGGCCAAGTATCGATGCCAGACGTGTTTGCCTGGCACGCCGGAGACGTTCATCGTGTTTCCGAAACCGGAGCGATTCGGGAGGACCGACGCTACGGGATCGGTGGAAATCATCGACCTGATCGGCCCGAGCGAGATTGACGTGCGGGTCATTCACGCGTGGCATCCAGGCGCTCCCAACATCCGGTCCACGGCCATTTACAGGTTCGCGCCTTCGTTCGCGTTGATCCACGTGGATCCGGCGGACGGTTACATGGCCACGTATAGTGCGCTGGTGGATCTCAAGATGGCCCGGGCCGGGTTTGCAGAACCCGGTCGTACCCGGGACGAATTCCTGCCGCTGTTGAAATGGAACGGGTCGGGGTTCTCGCCCGTGCGAGAGGTCGCGCCCGCGAAGTAGTTTCGCCGGCAGGCCCTACTTCAGCGTCTTTCTCGACCGCAGCGTCGCCAGCGTCAGCATCGTGAGCCCCCAACCCGCCATCATCAGCGCATCCGGCCAGAACGACTCGAGGCCGATGCCCTTCAGGAAGATGCCGCGCACGATCACCAGGTAGTAGCGAAGGGGAATCAGGTACGTGAACGGCTGGATGGCCGCCGGCATGTTCTCGATCGGGAAGATGAACCCCGACAGGTAGATCATCGGGATCATGAAGAAGAAGACGGCGGTCATCATCGCCTGCTGCTGCGTGCTCGAAATGGTGGACACGAACAGGCCGAGACTGAGCGTGCAGACCAGGTAGATCAGGGACATGCCGAACAGCAGCAGGAAGCTGCCGCGCAGCGGAATCTGGAACCACAGCACGGCCACCGCCACCACCATGAACACCTGGATCACGCCGAGCAGTCCGAATGGCAGGAGCTTCCCCACCGTCAGTTCCCAGCTCTTCAGCGGCGTGACGTTCAATTGCTCCAGCGTGCCGAGTTCCTTCTCCCGCACGATCGCCACGGAGCCCAGCACGGCGGTGGTGAGCATCAGCAGCAGGGCCAGGATGCCCGGGATCATGAAGTGCTGGCTGAGCAACTGCGGGTTGAACCACACGCGGATCTCGGGCTTGATGGAGCCGACGGCCGGCCCGGGACCCCGCACGCGCCCCCTCGCGATGTCCGCGGCCTTCTCCGCAATCAGGCTCGTGGCGTACGCCAGGCCGACGCCGGCCGAGTTCGAGTCCGAGCCGTCCGCGATCAGCTGGACGGTCACCGGTACGCCCTCGGCCACCGAACGCCCGTACCCTGTCGGGATGGACAATGCCATCCACGCATCCCGGTGCGCGATGGCATCATCAATGTCCTCGTGGCGGGACGTGACGCCGACGATCGTGAAATAGGGCGATCCTTCGAAGCGCCCGATCAGGTCGCGGCTGGCCGGTGACCGGTCCGCGTCCACGACGATGGTGGGCACGTTCTTGACGTCCGTCGTGGCGGCGTAGCCGAGAATGCCCAGCTGGAAGACGGGGGCCATGAGGAGCACGCGCAGCATGCGCGGGTTGCGCCTGAGCTCCTGGAACTCTTTCCGGACGAGAAACCCGAGCCGTCGCATGTCAGCCTCGCTCCCTGGCCAGCCGCACGGAGGCGAGCCCCAGGACGACCACCGCGTAGATCATCAGCGCCCCGAGCTCGGCGGCAATGACGTGAATCGTGACGCCCTTCAGCACAATGCCCCGGAGCGCGGCCAGGAAGTACCTCGCCGGAACGATGAGCGTGATGACCTGGATCGCCACCGGCATGCTGGCGATCGGGAAGATGAAGCCCGAGAGGAGGATCGTCGGGAGCATGGAGATCAGCACGCTCACCTGAAACGCGAACGACTGCGAGTCGACAAGTGTGGAGACGAGCAGCCCGGTGCCGAGCGCGCCAACCAGGAAGAGCGAGATCGTCAGCAGCAGCAGCAGCCAGGACCCGCGCACGGGCATCCCGAACAGGACCATGGCGGCGAAGACGATGAAGAACGCCGAGAAGAGGGCGATGAAGAAGTACGGGATCGTCTTGCCGAGGACGTACGACACCGTGCTGATCGGCGCCATCCGCACCTGCTCCCACGTGCCGCGTTCCTTCTCCCGCACGATCGACATCGACGTCGAGATGACGCTGCTGATCATCACGATGAACCCGATGAGCCCGGGGACCAGGAACATCGTGCTCTTCAGCTCCGGGTTGAACCAGACGCGCGGCTCCGCGGCGATCGGCGGCAGCGCGCCCCGGCCGGCCACGATCTCCAGCTGGATCTGCGCCGAGACGCCCAGCACGATTGCCTGGGCATAGCCCATGACGGTCGTCGCGGTGTTCGCGTTGTCGCCGTTGATGAGCACCTGCACCTGCGCGGTGCGGCCACTGCGGATGTCGCGGCCCATGTTCTCCGGGATGACGATCGCCGCCCGGATCTCGCCGCGGTCCATCAGCCGGTTGATGTCGTCCAGCGACGAAGCCGTGGCAACGATGTCGAAGTAGGTCGAGTTGGTGAACGACGAGAGCAACTCCCGGCTGTCGGCCGAGCGATCGCGATCCATCACGGCGAGGCGGACGTGCCGGATGTCCCAGTTGAGGGCGTAGCCGTAGAGGATCAGGAAGAAGAACGGCGCGAACAGGAGGATGGCGAGCGTGCGCTTGTCGCGCACGATCTGCCAGAACTCCTTCCGTCCCACCGCCAGGGCCTTGATCACGTCAGGCACCTCCGCCGCGTTCGACGACTTCCATGAAGACGTCTTCGAGGGACGGTTGCGCGAACTCGATCCCGTCCACCTGGAAGCCCAGATCGTCGAGCCGCTGCCGGACGGGCCCGGGATCGCGCTCGCCCGGTTTGAGCCACACGTGCAGGGCGGTGCCGAACACGCTGGCCTTCGCGACGGTGGACACGGATTCGAGCGCGCGCAGGGCGTCCATGGGCTTCTGCGTACGCACCTCGAGCACGGTGCGGTTCGAGAAGATGCTCTTGAGGTCGTGCACGGTGCCCAGGGCCCCGATGCGCCCGGCCTGCATCAGGGCCAGGCGGTGGCAGTGTTCGGCCTCATCGAGGTAATGCGTGGTGACGAACACCGTGACGCCGCTCCGCGACAGCGTGTTGATCAGCGCCCAGAACTGCCGGCGCGACACCGGGTCGACGCCGCCCGTCGGCTCGTCCAGGAACAGGATCGGCGGCTCGTGGAGAATGGCGCACCCGAGCGCGAGGCGCTGGCGCCAGCCGCCCGCCAGGTCGCGCGTCAGCGTCTTCTCGCGCCCGCGCAAGCCCGCCATCTCGATGGCGAAGTCGCGCCGCGCGGCCAGTTTCCTGTCATCGAGGCCGTAGAGGCCGCCGAAGAACGTGATGTTCTCCTCGACCGTGAGCAATTCGAACAGGGAGAACCGCTGCGACATGTACCCGATGCGTCGCTTGACGCCCTCGGGGTCCCGCCCGACGTCGATGCCGCCGACGAGCGCGGTGCCGGACGTCGGCGCCAGCAGCCCGCAGAGCATGCGGATCGTCGTGGACTTGCCCGCGCCGTTGCTGCCGAGGAATCCGAAGATCTCGCCCTGCCCGACGTCGAACGACACGTGGTCCACGGCCACGAAGGCGCCGAACCGGCGGGTGAGATCACGGACGGTGACCGCGGGGGTGCTCATGCGGTTCCCCTACCTGCCCAGCGTCCGGTCGAATCGCGCCTCCGCCAGCCGGACGGCCGCGAGTGATTGCGTCCGCTCGAGTTGCGCCACCACCAGGTTCTGCTGGGCGTCCAGCACGTCCGTGTTGGAGGCAAGGCCGGACTTGAATCGCTCGGTCACGACGCGACGCGCCTCGGCGGCGCTCGCCACTTCTTCGGTGGCCGCCTGGATCGATGCCGCCGCCGCGGCCAGATCGAGCTGGCGCTGATGTACCTCGAATTCGAGGACCGCATCGAACTCGGCCAGCCGTTCCACGACCGCGCGTTGCGAGGCGCTGACCTGCGCCACGTCGGCCTTCGTCCGGCCGCCGTCCCAGAGCGGCCAGCTGACGTTGAACCCGACGTCCCACGATTCGTTCCACTCGGAGGATCGCGGGAAGATCCGGTTGTTCGGCCTCGCGTAGTCCACGCCCCCGCCCACCGAGAGCACCGGCTTGGTCATCGCCGCGGCCGACTTCTGCTGCTGGCCAAACGCGTCCGCGCGCAACTGGAGCGCCTGCCGTTCGGGCCGGGTCTTCTTCGCCTCCGCCAGCAGAGCGTCGAAGGCCCCGATGTCGCGCGCAGGCGCCTCGAGGGCGTCGATCAAGTCGATCTTCTGCGCGGCCTCGATGCCCGTGACGCGCCGCAGGTCCGCCTCGGCCACGTCGCGGTTGTTGCGAGCCTGGATGAGCAGCACCCGCTGGCGCGCCTCCCTGGCTTCGGCGGTCAGCACGTCGTTCGGAGCCGCGATGCCGGCGGCCCGGAGCGCCTTCACGTCGTGAAGGTGCGCCCCGACGAGCGCCAGCGCGTCCTCCGCGACCCGCACCACCGCGCCGGCCATCACCAGGTTCCAGTACGACCGCGTCGCGTCCAACCGGATGTCGGCTTTCGCGGTCGAGACGTCCTTGCCGGTCGCTTCGTGTTCCAGTTCGGCCGCCTTCGTGGCCGATCCGACCCTCCCGAACGTGTACACGGGCCACTGAAGGTCGGCCCTGGTCCGCCAGTTGTCCGGCACGTCGGGATAGATCACAACCAGGCCCTTGCCGGCGATCGGCATCGCGAACGCCTCGACGTGGTTCGTCCGCGTATACCCGGCCAGCAGGCTGACAACCGGGTTGTCCGCCGACGATCTCGCGCTGACGTTGGCCTGGGCCACGTCCGCCCGGGCCTGGACCTCGCTGACGCGGTGGCTGGCTTTGAGGGCCAGGTCGATGGTGGTGTTGACGGTGAGCCGGATCGCCGGTGCGTCCGCCCGCGTGGCTGCCGGGGGCTGTGCGGAAGCGCCGGGCGGGATGGCCAGGGTTGTCGCGACCACGAGTAGTGCTGCCGTCCTGTGATGCATGAGGATGTTCATATGCGCTCTGCTATTCCCGTCACGACCGGCCGGCACCCGCGGGGGGCGCGACCCGATCGATGAACACGTCTTCCAGGCTTGCCGGCACCACGCGCAGCGAGGTCACCTCGATGCGCGCGCGCGCCAGCGCCGAACCCAGGCGTTCCACGGCGGCCGCTCCTTCGCCGCGGTCGAGCCTGGCGTGCAACCGCTCACCGAAGCTCTGCACGTCACGGACGGCCGCGTCCTGTCGCACCACGGCCAGGGCCGCTTCCGGCGGCTCGGCGAGCACCTCGACGATGTCGCCGGGGAAACTGGCACGGACGGCCGCCGGTTCGTCGAGCGCGAGGAGCCGGCCCGCGCTCATGAGGGCCACGCGCGAACAGCGCTCGGCCTCATCCAGGTACGGCGTCGCCATCAGGATGGTGATGCCTTGCGACAGGAACTCGGACAGCAGCCGCCAGAACTCGCGGCGCGACACGGGATCCACACCGGTGGTCGGTTCGTCCATCAGGACGATTTCCGGCTCGTGCACCAGGGTGCAGGCCAGCGCCAGTTTCTGCTTCATGCCGCCAGACAGCCGTTCGGCCAGGCGGCCGCGGAACGGCGTCAACTGCATCATGTCGAGCAACCGCGTTCGGCGGGCCTGATAATGCTTGACGCCGTGGATCTCCGCGAAGAACGCGATGTTCTCGTCGATGCTGAGATCGCCGTAGAGGCTGAACTTCTGAGAGAAGTACCCGATCTTCTGCGTCAGCGCGCCGTGCTGTCGGATGGGATCCTGCCCGAGCACCCGCACCGTGCCACTGTCCGCGCGCAGCAAGCCGCACAGCAGGCGGATCGTGGTGGTCTTGCCGGCGCCATCCGGGCCGATGAGGCCGAACATCTCGCCCCGGCTCACCGCGAACGACACGTCGCGCACGGCCTCGGTCTCGCCGAAGCGCTTCGCGGCACGATCGATCGTAATGGCGTCGGACACGGGCGCCTACTTCGCGAACGGGATGTCGGCTTCGACCGGCATGCCCTGTTTGAGCACGCCCTTGCGGTTGTCCACCGTGACCTTGAGCCGGTACACGAGCTTCGATCGTTCGTCTGCCGTCTGGACGTTGCGCGGCGTGAACTCGGCCTTCGAGGAGATGAACGTGATCGTGCCCTGGATGCCGGCGCCGCCGCCGTCGGGATACAGCGTGACCGCCTGGCCCAGCGCGACCTTCGGCACCAGCGGTTCGTCCAGGAAGACGTTGGCCCACACGTTGTCGAGATCCGCCACCTCGGCGATCGGCACCCGCGGTGCGGCAATCTCCCCCTTGTCCATCATCTTCTTCGTGACGAGCCCGGAGAGCGGCGAGAGCACCGTGGCGTCCTTGATGCCCTTGGTGATCGTGGCGATCTGCGCATCGAAGAAGGCCAGGCGGGCGCGGGCCGCCTCGACCTCTTCCTTGCGAGCGCCTGACTTCAGGCGATTCACCGTTTCCGACGCGGCGCGCACGCGCTCTTCGGCGCTGGTCACGCGCCTGGTCGCGACCTCCTTGCGCGAGGCCGCATCGTCCCGGGGCTTCTCGGCTCCCGCGTTGGCGGCGATGAGCGACTCGTAGCGCTTGAGGTCGCGCTCGGCTGACGCGAGTTCCTCGCGGGCGGCGGCCACGTCGGCCTCCGCCCCGGCGCGCTGGGCTTCAGCCAGGCGGATGTCCTCGGGCCGCGCGCCCGCCAGCAGGAGCCGGAGTTGCGCGTCGGCGGCCTGGCGGTCGGCCTGGGCGCGGTCCAGCGCCAGCTTTGCGTCGGCCGTGTCGAGCTGGGCGACGACGGCGCCTTCCTTGATGCGGTCGCCCTCGGCGATATTCAGCTCGAGGATGCGTCCGCCGACCTCCGCGGAGACCTGGACCTCGGTGGCCTCGATGTAGCCCGAGATGCGGACGTGGTCGGCGGGCCCCTTCTTCGCACACGCGGCGGCCGGCGCGAGCAGGGCGCAGGCGACGAGCGCGAGGGCGGCGCGGAACCAGGAGGACTGTTGAACGGGCGGGTTCATGGCGAATCTCCGTCTGCTGGGATGCTTAGCGGGCATGAGCGGCACTCGGCTCGTGGTCGGCGCGCACGGACAGCGCATGACGGTTCATGGTCTGCATGTGGTGGATGAACCGGTCCGGTTCGAACCGGGCCACGTCGAACTTGGCGATCCGGGCGATCGAGGCGCGGATGGGTTCGGTGGCGAGGTAGACCAGCACGGGCCACACGGTTGTGAGGTGAAACAGCACGGGGTCAACGGGGCCGAACTGGCCGGAGTCGCGGCCTTCGCTGACGATTCCGGTGACCGCGCGGACGACCCGGAGCATGAGCGTGTAGGTTTCCTCGTCGAGCCGCCGGCCGCCCTCAGCGATCTCGCGGAGGACGATGGGGGCAAAGTGGGGGCGTTTCGAGCCTTCGTGGACGAGGACCTCGACGAAGCGGTCGAGCTTGGCGGCGGGCTCGACCGGGAGAGCGGCGATGGCCTGGAGCGTGTCGCCCATGAAGCCGAAGATGTCGCGGAGGACGGCGCCGTAGAGGTTCTGCTTGGATCGGAAGTGGTAGTAGATCATCGCCTTGTTGAGGCGGGCGCGGTTGGCGATGCGGTCGACGCCGGCGGCGGCGAAGCCGCGGAGGGCGAACTCGGTGGCGGCGGCGGCGAGGATGCGCTGACGGGAGTCGGAGGCCGGGTGCGGCCCGCGGGTGCGGGCGGGGGCGCGGCGGGGGCGGGTTGGGGCGGTGGTCTTGGGGCGTGGCGCTGCGGGTCGGGGCTCGCGTTCCGGGGAGCGGCGGGTGGCGGCGGGAGTGGGCGTGGCGCGCGTGGGCATAGCGTTAACCAACCAGTTAGTTTAACTAACTAGTTAGTACATCACGTGCCGCCCGCGCGTCAACCCCCGCCCCCTGCTATCCTTCCCCCATGCACATCCTCATCGCCGGCGGCTCCGGCTTCCTCGGCTCCCGCCTCGCCTCCTCCTTCGCCGCCAACACCCACAAAATCTCCATCCTCACCCGCCAACCGGACCAGACACGCTCGTCCCCCTCCATCCGCTTCCTCCCCTGGACCCCCGAACGTCCCCTCGGCATCTGGACCGATACCATCGGGCCCGTCGACGTCATCATCAACCTCGCCGGCGCTTCCATCGCCGACGCCCGCTGGTCCGCCGACCGCAAGACCGTCCTCGCCACCAGCCGTCAACACGCCACCCGCGCCCTCGCCACCTTCATCAAGCACGCCGACCCCAAGCCGCACCTCTTTGTCAGCGCCTCCGCCATCGGCTACTACGGCAACCAGGGCGACCGCGAACTCGCGGAGGACGCCGCACCCGGCACCGACTTCCTCGCCCGGCTCGCCGTCGACTGGGAGGCCGCCGCCCTCCCGGCCGCCAGTCCGCAGACACGGCTCGTCCTCCTGCGCACCGGCATCGTCCTCGATCCCGCGGGCGGCGCACTCCCGCGCATGCTCCTCCCCTTCAGGCTCGGCGCAGGCGGCCCCTTCGGTTCGGGCCGGCAGTTCATGTCCTGGATTCACCGTGACGACTGGCTGGGCCTGGTCCGCTGGATCATCGACACGCCGACGGTCAGCGGCCCGGTCAACCTGACCGCGCCATCGCCCGTCACGAATCGCGAATTCGCCCGCACACTCGGCCGCACGATCCACCGGCCGGCTATCGTCCCGGCGCCGGCATTCGCGCTTCGCCTCGCGCTCGGGGAGATGGCCGATCCGTTGCTGCTCTACAGCCAGCGCGTGCTGCCGGCGCGGGCGCTGGCCGGCGGATACAGCTTCGCCTTCGCGTCACTCGACCGCGCGCTGCAGCACTTGCTCGTGCCTACTTCTTGATCTTGACGTCTTCTTCCGTCTTCACCTGGAAGCGACGGAAGCGCGAATACGTGGCGCGGGCGTCGATGGCAATCTGCCGGTCGACGCCGGCCGTCCGCTGGACCGTGAACACCTCTGTCATCTCGGCTGGCACCCACATCCCCAGCGTGGCGTCGCGCTCGTAGTTCACGACGAATTCGATCGACCCGCGATCGCCCGGGAACGTGAACTGCAGCGTCGTGCCGACGACGGCCCCGCTGGCCGCGTCGATCAGGAACGTCCCGCCCGCTGCAATGTCGTCCTTCTCGTTGAGCCGCACCACCGTCGGCCGCGACGTCTCGGTCCACGCCACCTTGACCGCCGACACGCCGGCCACGTCCTTGGTCCCGACCAGCCGGAACCGGCAGCGCCACACGTCGTTCGGGTCCAGGAACTGCATCGGGAACAGCGGCACGTTGATGTTCCGGACCACCTGCCCGATGTTGTAGCGGGCGCTTTCGTCCTTGATCGACCGCATCTGCGCCTGGGCTTCCGGGCTCGAGTCAAGGAAGAGCTTCTTCAGCCGTTCTTCGCGATCGCGAACCGGGCGCCCGTTCACTTCGAACACGTCGCGGAACGACACCCAGCCTTCGGTGCCCGGCATCTTCACGAGCAGCAGGTCGGACTTGAGTTCCTGGCGCTCGCCCCTCGCCCGCTGTGAATAGTGCTCTTCGGCCACGAGCATCGAGTACTCGCGCTGGAAGCCGGTCACGTAGTCGACGGCTCGCGCCAGCACGCGCTGCAGTTCAACCTCGCGAGCGGCCGCCTCGGCGTCACCCGCACCACCAGACGGCTTCCGGCCGCCGGAAGCCGAATCCGCGATCGTCACACCCGTCTGGGCCGGAGCCGCGCCCGCAGGCGGCGCCTCCGCCGGAGGCACCACGTCGGCCGGATCCGTTCGCGCCCCGTACCAACTGTGCGAGCGCACGCTGACCGGCAGGCCCGGAACCTCCACGCGAACCGCGTGGCGCTTGCCGTCCGAGTCGCTCGCCAGCGGCTCCACGCCCACCACGTAGGTCCCGGACAGTTCCGGCACGATCTTCTCGACGGTCTTGTCCGCGTTCTTACCGAGCGAAGCGAATGTGCCGCCCGAGGCTCGCGCCAGGCGCTCGAGGGCGCCAACATCCATCGGCCGGTCCGGATCGTCCCGCCCGCCCTGCAATCCGAAGACGTACACGGCGGTCCGCGACGCCGCGGCCGCTCGGGCCACGTCATCGACCCCGGGGCCGACCGGACCCTGTCCGGTGGGCGTCTGCACGCCCGCAGAGAAGACGGCCACGACCTTCCGTCCGGGTGACTCGCGGAGCGACCCGATCACGCCCAGCAGGCTCGGTAGCAATCCGTTCTGGACGGGCAACTCGTCGCCAACCGGCCGCACCGATGCGGTCTCGGTGGGAGGCCGCTCGCGTTCGGCCGACGTGCGATCGGGATCGCCCGTCGCCCGGGTGGGATCGTCCGCCGCGGCCCCGAGGCGATCGTTGCCAAAGGGATCGGCCGGGCGCGCGCCCGTCGTCACGGCCCGGCCGACAATCTGTCGCAGGGCCGCCCGAACCTCCGGCCGTTCTGTCGTCAGGTCCAGCCGCGAGTCGCGGCCAACCGGCACGCGCATGACGGCCACGCGGTCGTCGAGACCGAGGCGATCCACCAGCGCGACGGCTGCCTGCATGGCGGCCTTCTCGCCGCCCGGCGGAATCGAGTACTCGTCGATGACGAGCAGGACATTGCGCGCCGGTTCGGCGGCGAACTCGAGCACGTCCGTTCGCCCGGATTGCCGGCGGACCGCCTCCGCCGTCGCCCCTGGCCCGCGGCTCACCTGCCGGACCCACAACACGCGGCGCGGTTTGCCATCGACGGAAACGGCGAACTGGCTCGGGCCCAGGCCGTCGTAGGGACGGCCTTCCTTTGACACCACGGTGACGTCGAGTTGGGTGGCCCGGACGGCAGGCGATGGCGCGCCTTGTTGAGCCAGGGGAACGGTCCCGGCGGTGCCGCTCAACAGCGCGAAGACGACGGCACCCGTCAGAGAGTGGCGGGGCCGGATGGAAGACGTCAGACACATTTGGACGGACTCCGGCCGGGACGATCTCTTCGATCCTACACCTACGAGGCCGCCCCGCGGGTACGCCGCACACGAATCCCGGGGCTCACTCGCGTTGAGCCTCTTCGCCCCGGGCACGCGGGCTGAAGCCCGCGCGCTACATTCCCGGCGCATCATCGACACAACGGAGCGCCGGGCTTAGGGCATGACCTTCGTCAGGAACGCGATCCACTCCGGAACGGGATCGACGGTGCGGCCGACGCCTTCGAACACGATCTGGCGGGTCGTCAGTTCGCGGCCGTAGAAGATCCGGTTCGCGTCGCCATCGGTCGTGATCGCCGTGCCCTTCAGCGTGGCCCCAGCGAAGACGCCACGGGTGTGCGAGTAGCTCAGGATCTCCGCCCGCATCGCGATGTCGGTGGCCACTTCGGCATCACGCCCGACGGGGCCGGCCGCGATGCCCACGTCGGCGCCGACCTTGAACTGGTTGCTCAGCAGGTTTTCGATGCCCCGCTGATTCATCACCACCAGGACGATGTCCACCTCGGACACGCCGATCTGGGCGCCGAAGCTTCCGCCGGTCAGCGTCATGAACGAGGGTGGCGACCACTGGCGCGTCTTCGGATCGCGCACGCTCAGGATGCCGTGCCCCCGATGGACGCCGGCGATGAACCCGCCTTTGATGGTCCCCGGAAACACGACCACCGCCTCGGCCCGGTTCAACAGCGACCGCGGGATCGCGTTGTCCGGAGAAGCCGTGGCGTCCTGGAACGCCGCGATGCACGCGCGGATGCGTTCGGCCTGATCGGACTGGGCCGACGCAACGGCCGCGCACACCACCACCGCGGCCAGCGCGAGCGCTAAGCTCGCCAATCCACTCCTCGTCATAGGTCCTCCCGCTTGCGCCTCAGTACGCCAGCAGGCGCCTGAGGGATTCGGTGACCCGGTCTGCGTTGGGCAGGTTCTGCTGCTCGAGCACGTGCGAGAACGGGCAATGGGAATCCGGATACGTGACACGCAGCACGGGAGCGTCGAGATCGTCGAATCGCTCTTCCATGATGGTGGCTGCAATCTCGGCGCCCAGGCCCAGCGTCTTCACGTCCTCGTGCAGCACCAGCACGCGGCTGGTCTTCTCGAGCGACGCAAACACGGCGTCCTTGTCCCAGGGCGCCAGGGTCCGCAGATCGATCACTTCTACTTCGACGCCCTCGCCGGCCATCCGGTCTGCCGCTTCGAGCGCAACCGCCACCATCGCCGCGTACGTCACGACGGTCGCGTGGCGGCCTTCGCGGCGGACGGCGGCCTGGCCGATGGGCACGATCTCGTCGCCCTCGGGCACCGGGCCCTTGGCGCGGCGATACAGGTACTTGTGTTCGAGATAGATGACCGGGTTGTCGTCCCGGATGGCGGCCTTCAAGAGGCCCTTGGCGTCCCACGGCGTCGACGGCGCCACAACCTTCAGCCCCGGCCGGTGCACGAACCACGACTCGGGGTTCTGCGAGTGGTACAGGCCGCCGGCCACGTTGCCGCCGACGGGGGCACGGACCACGATCGGACACGACACGCGCCCGCCGTACCGGTAGCGCAGCGTGGCCGCCTGGTTGACGATTTGATCGAAGCCGCACGTGATGAAGTCGCCGAACTGCATCTCGGCCACGGGGCGGTATCCGCGCAGCGACGCGCCCACGCTGACGCCGATGATGCAGGACTCGGAGATCGGCGTGTCGAGGCAGCGGTACTCGCCGAACTCGTCGTGCAGGCCCTTGGTGATGCCGAACGCCCCGCCGTAGGCGCCGACGTCCTCTCCCAGGACGAATACCTTGTCGTCCCGGCGCATCTCTTCGAAGAGCGCCTCGCGAATCGCATCCAGGTAACTGATTTCTCGTGCCATGACTTCAATCCACAGACTTCTGATTTACGCCAGCATGTCGCTGGCGGCATCCGCGGGCGACGGTTCCGGGCTGTCTTCGGCGAACTTCACGGCCGCGTCGATCTCGGTCCGCACGCGCTCCTCGATGCCCATCATGATGTCGTCGTTCAGCAGGCTCTGGCTGCGCAGGTACGCCGAAAACGTCGGCAGCGGGTCGCGCGCCTTCCACATCGCCTCTTCGTCGGTGGTGCGGTAGAACGGCTTGTCGTGCTCCGAGTGCCCGTGCCACCGGTACGTCTTGCACTCGACGAGCGTCGGGCCGTCGCCGGCCCGGGCGCGCGCGATCGCGCCCTGCGTCGACTGGTACACCGCGAGGACGTCGTTGCCGTTGATCGACACGCCGTCGAACCCGTAGCCCCCCGCGCGGTCCGCCACGTCCTCGATGGCCATCGACTTCTCGATCGGCACCGAGTACGAGTAGATGTTGTTTTCGCAGATGAACACGAGCGGCAGCTTGTGCACCCCGGCGAAGTTCATCGCCTCGTGGACGTCGCCGGTGTTCGAGGCGCCCTCGCCGAAGTACGCCAGCACGACGTTATCGCGCTGCTCCACCTTGAACGTCAGCGCGAGGCCCGCCGCCACGGGCGTATTGGCGCCGAGCATGCTCGTGTTCCCGAAGATGCCGAGTTCCGGCACGCCGCTGTGGAGCGCCGAGTCGCGTCCCTTCGACAGGCCGGTGGCCTTCGCGTACATCTGCGCCATCATCACGCCCGGCGACACCCCCTTCATCAGGAACGTGCCCAGGTCGCGGTGCAGCGGGCAGATGTAGTCCTCGGGACGCAGGCCGTAGCAGGTGCCGACGACGATGGCTTCCTGGCCGATGCCGGAATAGACGCCGCTCCGCACGCGGCCCTGCCTGACCAGGATGCTCAGCCGTTCGTCGAACGACCGGATCAGCTTCAGCCAGTACAGCATCTCGAGCAACTGCTCGGTAGACAGCTTGAACTTGTAACGCTTGATAGAAGGCATAGGAATACCGTGATCAGTGTACCACCGGCCGCCGGCCCAGGAGGAAGCTGGCGGCCAGCCGCAGGGCCACGCGGGGAAACCGCGCAATGAACGCCCGGCGGGCCTCCGTGTAGGTCAGGTCCCCCACCGCGTAACCGACCAGCAGGCGGTTGACGTCCGGGAACACGCGCACCGCCCGCACCAGCCGGTCGACGCGCGACAGGTCCGCGTAGAGATAGCGGCTCAGCAACCGCGAGTCTCGCAGTTCCGCGCCAATCTCGTCCCGCCAGTAGCGCGTGTAGAGACGCGTCGAGGGCCCATCCAGGATCGCGCGCCCGGCCAGATCGCCGGTGACCATCGCGAAGTAGATGCCTTCGGCCGAGAACCCGTTCACGAATCCGCCGGCATCACCGGCAAGGTAGACGCCGCGCCGGGCCGTGACCGCAAGCGGGCCGCCGATGGGAATCTGGTACGGCGTAAACCGGTCGCGGTCGGATGCGCCGTCGAGCAGCCCGCGGGCCCGGACCTCGTCGACGAACGCCTCGTGCACGTCAAGCGGCTTGCGCGCGATGGCGGACTTGAACGACGAGAGCAGGTACCCGATGCCGACGTTCGTCCAGCCGGCCTTGGGAAACACGTAGCCGTAGCCGTGGCCGGAGCCGGGCGCAAACGACACCCACAACGTGTCCGGGTCCGTGGCGCGCAGCTGGCTGGCCGGCGTTTCCTCCATCATGTCGAGCGCCACGCTCGAGGCCGGCCACCCGGGATTGAGCCCGAGGCGCCGGGCCACCACGCTGTAGACGCCGTCTGCCGCCACCACGAGCGGGGCTTCGAAGGCCCGCCCGTCCCGGGTCCGCAGGCGGATGAGGCCGCCCTGTCGTTCCGCCCGCGTGATCTCCGTATCTTCGACCAGGTCCGCACCCGCGTCCTGAGCCATCCCGGTCAGCAGGTGATCGAACTCCGTTCGCCGGACCATCATCACCGTCGGCCGGCCGCTGTCCACGGTGACCGCCTGGCCCGTCGGGCCCTCCATGTAGAGCTTCGTGACGGCGTGCGTGGAGATCGTCGTCAGCGCCTTCGACAGGTAGGGAAACCGGCGGAAGATGCGCCACGTGAGACCGCCGCCGCACGGCTTGTAGCGGGGAAACCTGGCGCGATCGAGCATCAGAACGCGCGCGCCGCCGAGCGCCAGCGTCCGCGCCGCGGTCGAGCCCGCGGGACCCGCGCCGACAACAATCACGTCCGGCGACGTTGTGTCTGAAGCCGTGCGCCGCATCATCCGGAGAAGGGGGCTGCGATCAGCCCAGGAGCCGCCCGAAGCCGAAGAGCTCGTCGCCCTTTTCGGCCTGCCCGAGATACTGGCGCAGCAGCACCCGCGCGGACAGGTACGCGGAAGCCACCCCGTTGTGGCCGCCGCCCATGGCGAACAGGTGGTGCGGGAAGTTACGATGCGGCCCCGCACACAGGAAGCCGTCGGCCGTTAGTGACACGGGAACGTCCCAGCCGTACTCCGGCTGGACGCCCGAGATGGCCGGGTACAGCTTCGACAATTCGTACATCAGCTGGCCGGTGCGCTGCACCATCACCTTGTCGCGCGACCGGGTGGTCACGCATGGCTGGTCCGCACCCATGAACAGCACGCGTTCGTCGCTGGTGCGCCGCATCACGTGGCGCGGACAGTCCTGGTCGAGCACCAGCGCGCGCGATCGGCCGAAGCCCCGCCGCACGAACGACGGCACCGGCGCCGTCAGCACGCAGTAAGCGTCGTAGCAGCGAAAGTGCCGGCGCAGCGACGCGAACTGCGTGGGCGGATGATCCGTCGCGACGATGATCGTCTCGGCCTTCACCACGCCGCCGTCGGTGTCGATTTCCACGCCGCGCGACTTCGTCCGGATCTTGCGCACCGCGGTCCGCTCGAAGATCGCGGCCTTCCGTCCCGTCGCCGCCGACGCCAGGCCGATCGCCACCCGATAGGGATCGACGTAGCCGTCGCCCGCCGAACGAACGCCGCCGGCCGTCTCGAGGCCCGTCTCGAGGCGCACCCGCGCGGGCGTCATCCACGCGCCGTCCATCCCGGCCGTGCGCAGCGCCTGTACCTCCCGGCGGAGTACCCGTTCTTCGTCCGCGCTTTGCGCGATCCGGATGGCCGCGTCGGTGACCAGTTCACTGCGAATCTTCAGCCGCCGCAGCGTGGCGCCCAGGTCCAGGCCCGCCCGGCGGAACGTCTGCCACATGTGGCGAGCCACTCGACGGCCGTAGCGCTCTTCGAGCGACAGGAACGACATCGCCGGTTCAAGCCGCAGCAGGCCCGGGAAGAGTACGGTGCCGCCCTGTGCGATGCGATCGGCTTCAAACAGCGCCACGCGCACGCCCGCCGCCGCAAACACGTAGGCCGCGGCGCAGCCGGCCATCCCGCCGCCCATGATCGCCACCTGCGTCGTCAGTTCGCCACGATGACGCGGGTACGACGGTTGACGCGAGGAAGGAAACCGATCGAGCCAGTACGACACGCCGTAGCGGGTTTTCATATGAGCAGCTTCAACCTGAGCGTGACAACCGTGAGACGCGATTCTACACGCAGGCCGACTGAATTAGAATCAGGTCGCGTTCTTTTTTCGGCAGGCTGGACGTTTCACGCATGGCTCATAACAAGACACACGCGGCGTTGGCCAGGGAGATCCGCCGCCACCTCCGCATGCACGGCTCGGCCGAACACGCGGCTGGCGTTCAGTGGTTCTTCAAGGAGGCCGTCAAGTCTCGCGGCTGGTACGCCGGGGACCTGCGGACGTACGCCCGAGAAATCCACAAGCGTTCCCTTTATGACGCGGCCGGGTTGGTGGAGGTTGCCGAAATTCTGTTCGAGAGCCGCGTTATCGAGGAGAAGATTCTGGCCGTCCTTCTGCTCCAGCGGCTGGTGAGCGGCTTCAGCCCGGACATGTTCGACCGGTTCGAGTGCTGGCTGGACCGGGTGGAAACCTGGGCCGATCACGACGCGCTGGCGATGTTCGTGCTGGGACCGCTGCTGGTGAAGGCGCCGAAGCGCGTGACCCGGGTCGTGGCGTGGACGAAATCGCCGATCCGCTGGCGCCGCCGCGCCGCCGCCGTCACGTTGATTCGCGGCATTGGGCAGGGCTGCTTCGCCAGGGAAGCCACGCGCGTGGCCTGGTTGCTCCGCCGCGACGAGGACGACATGGTCCAGAAGGGCCTGGGCTGGCTGTTGCGTGTGTGGTGCAAGGTGCGGCCGGACGAGGCCGTGCCGGTCGTCCTCCGCATCCGCAACGACACCGCGCGCCTCGTCGTCCGCACCGCCTGCGAAACGCTCAGCCCGGCCCTGCGACGAACCGTGATGTCCAAGTAATGCCCAAACGACCTCACGGGTGGCTTCTTCCACAAACCATCCGCGAGGTCTGAGGCCTTCCCCTTCCGCCTTTCCCCTACGTCGTCTTCGTCACCTTCCGGATCCCCCTCGGCTGATCCGGATCCAGCCCGCGAATGCGGCTCAAGTGGAACGCCAGCAGTTGCCCGGGCACGATGGCCGGGATCGGCGAAAGCCATTCAGGCATGTCGGCCGGAAGCGCGATCGGCGAAGCGGCGAGCGCCAGCGACGTCGGCACGTTGGATAGCACCACCGGCCGGGCGCCACGGCCGGCCACGTCGCGGAGCAGCGCCTCCACCTCCCCTGCCACCGCCCCTGCCGCATTGATCACGATCGCCGCAAATCCGTTCTCGATGAGCGCGATGGGCCCGTGCTGGAAGTCCGCCGACGAGTACGGTTCGACCGCCACGTGCGCGAGTTCTTTCGCCTTCAGCGCGAGCTCGAACGCCGTCGCGAAGTTGAACCCCCGCCCCAGCACCACGCCATGGCCGGCGCCGCGCAGCGTCTCCGCCGCGGCGGCGAGCGCCCCGTCATCGACCGTGGCGGCCGCCGCGACAAACTCAGGGACGCGCGCAAGTTCGCGGGCGTGGCGGGTGTCTTGTCCCAGCTCGGTCGAGAGCATCGCCAACGCCATCAACTGCGCCGTGTAGGTCTTGGTGGCGGCAACACTGCGCTCCTCGCCCGCCCGCAGCAGGATGGCCTGGTCCGCCACCTGCGCCAGCGGCGACCCTTCCACGTTGGTAATGGCCAGTGTGGGACAGCCTTGCCGCCGCCCTTCGGCGACGACGGCAATCAGGTCCGGCGATTCGCCCGACTGCGAGATGCCAACGACCAGCGCGCCCTCCATGTGCGGCGCCGCGTGGTAGCGCGTGAACAGCGAGGGGGTCGCCAGCGACACCATCATCCGGTTGTGCGCCCCGAAGAGGTACTGCGCGTAACGGGCCGCGTTGTCCGACGATCCGCGAGCGGCGATGATGACGTGGCGAATGTCGGCCGACCGCAGCTTCGCCGCCACACCAGCTACGTCGCCCGCCGCATCGCGCAGCATCCGGCGCAACACCTCGGGCTGTTCGCCGATCTCCTGTCGCAGCAGTGACTGTTCCACAGCAGCTCGGGCCCTTTCTGGCGTGTTGCTTCGTGCGGCGGGACGCCTACGAAGCAGTCCCTTGAGCCAAGCCGACCCTGAATGCCGACAAACGCCCTGTCGGGTCGGACTCCCGCGCGGCGCGTGGATCGGGCGCCGCATGCGTCATTGAATGCACCACCGACAGCGCGTTTGACCGGCTTGCGCGAGCGGGACTGTGGAGTACGGGTCCCGCCGCACCAACACCTGTCGCCTGCCACCTCGCCTATCTCTTGACGACAACGATACCGTCACTGACCTTCCGCGGCCCGGTCTTGTCCGACGGGTGGTTCACGATCGTTCCGTTCACCACCATCGTCGTCGACCCGCCGCCGTCGAGGTTGAGCGCATATTCCAGATTCAGGCCGGCCGCCAGGTGCTGCAATTCGGAGAACGTCATGCCCTGGCTGACGTCCGGCTGGCGGCCGTCAACGGTCACCATCCAGATGATGCCGCCCTTGCTCGTGCCGATCATCGTGCGCGGATGCCGTTCCGTGTTGAAGGCGGCGCGAAGTTGCTCGTCCGTCCAGTCCGGCAGCGGCTGGCCCGCGTAGACGAGCAGGCCTGCGCCGCTCACGATATCGTTGGCGTGCTGCCACTGACCCTCGTTGGTGCCCAGCCGTGTGCGGAATGTCGGGTGAACCAGGACGACCTGGCCCACATCGAGGCTCTCGAGCGCGGCCGGTAGCACCGTGCCGCCGTAGGAGAGCACCGCACCGCCCTTGGGAATCGGCGTCTTGCCGGCGTTCGGCCGTCGGGCCGCCACGCGAAACACCCCGCCCTCGGCGACCAGTTGCCATTCGACGCCCGTGTCCGCGGTGTCGCTGTCGGCCCCGTAGCGAGGCGTGTAGAGCATCAGCTTGCTGCGGGCACGCGTCGTGTCCACGCCGTCGATGTCCGCCGTCAGTGTTTCGCCGCTCCGCTGGTATGCCAGCGACATCGAGGCGCTCACCCGGTCGAACACGAGCTTGACCGGCGCACCGGGCCGGCGAATCAGGCCGACCGCGCCGCGCGTCATGGTCATGTCGCTGACCAGTTCACTGTCGATGCGCAGCACGCCCACCGGGTCGCCATTCTTCACGTTGAAGAACCCGGCGTTGATCGCCGCGATGGCGTGCGCACGGCTCGCCATGTCGGCCACCGTTTCGAGCGCCACCGGCTTGTCCTGGGCGAGCACGCACTTGAGATCGACTTTCGCGGGATCGACGCGAAGGACCTGGATGGCGACGGTCCCGGAAGGATCGAGCAGGCCGGGACTGTTCAGGCGGAAGAGCTGCACACCATCAGCGACCTTCTCGGGCGACCCGAGATCGAGCGTGGTCTCGCGTGCGCAGGCGGACGCCGCGACGATGAGGAGGAGCAGCGCCGCGAACCGGAGACGGGTGGCACGGCGTAGCCCATGCGCTCTCACTTCGGTCTATTATCCTCTCAACGCAGGCCGATTGGGATCGGACGATCCCGCCGCTACGGGGCCTTGGCGGGCTCTACCTTCCTGATGACGTCGCCCTCCAGGATGAGATCGACGACGTCCATCCCCCGGACGACTTCGCCGAACACGTAGTAGGTGTGGTCCAGCCGCGGGCTATCCACGGTGTTGATGTAGATCTGTGCGTCACCTGTATCGCGGCCTCGCGTGGAGATGCCGACCGTGCCGCGGAGGTTCGATCGCAATCCGGGTTCGTCACGCATAAACGGGCCGTCACCCACCACCTCGTTGGCGCCCGGGCTGCCTCCCTGCACGACGAAGTTCGGCACGACTCGATGGAATGTCAGCCCGTTGTAGTAGCCGGCACGAACCAGGGAGAGGATGCGCCACGCCGTGATCGGCGTTTCGTCCAGATACAGCCGCAGGTCGAATGTGCGCCCGCTCTCCATCGTCACGCGCAGCAGCGAGGGTAGTTGGACCAGGTCGGTCTCCGTCGGGAAGTCGGTTCGGCCCGACGACCGGACGTTGACATCCTGCGGTGTCTGCACCACCCCAGTCAGGGCGGTCACAATGTTGGCGGCCTTCCGCGCGATCGGTAAATCGTAGGTCGATACGTACGGTCGCAGTGCCTCGGCGGTTGATCGATCGGCGACCTCGCGGAGGCGGTCGAGGATTGCAGCGCGCACGTCCCGCGACGTTTCCTTGTTCTGGTCGGTGATGGCGCGCAGCGTCTTCAGGAGAGTAGTTGACGTCCGCGCTCGTTCCTTCGTGCCCTTGAGCGCGGCACACGCCGCGATCACCACCTGGTAGTCGGGCCGGTCGAACGCGGCGAGGTAGATCGAGTCCGCCGCGTGGCCCCGCACGCGCGAGAGCGCGCCGATGGCCACTTCCCGCACGTTGGCGCTGGCATCGGCCGCAAACGCCACCAGCGGGTCCCCCGCCGCTGCGGGTCCCGTTCCTTCATTCGCCGAGCCGGCGGGTCTCATGAATTCGGCAGCCCGCGCAGCGTATTCGCGCACGTGCCAGTTTGAGTCGCGGGCCAGGGTGTCCAGTCTCGCCGGCCACTCGGGTGCGCTCGGGGTCCTTCGCACCAGCGACACCAAGGCGTGTGCCGGCGCGTGCCAGTGGGCCATCGCTGACGCAAAGACCATCCGCCGATCCGCGCCGGTCGTCGATGCGCCCGGCGCGAAGACGATGGCGCCGAGGGTGTCCGTCGCGCGCGGCTCGCCCGGACACGCGGTTGCCAGCTGGTCGATGGCCAGGAGTGCCACGTGAGGATTCGCATCCTTCACGGCGGCCAGCGGTGCGGCGCAATCCGCTGCTGCCTGCGTCCTGCCGTAAACGCGCAGGGCTTCGTAGCGGACCATCGGATCGGCGTCGGCCAATCCCGTCGCCAGGATTCCCGCCCGAATTCCGGATCCCGCCTCTCCGGCCACGCCGGCAATCACCAGCCGCCGCACCTGCGGATCGCGGTCGGTCATCGCCCGCGCGTACGTGGCGTCCACGCGAGTGGTGGTGTTGAGGGCCGTCAGTGCCACGCGCCGGATGCGCGCCTCGCCTTCGGCGTCACCCGCGCGGTCGGCTGCGAGCGCGGCATCTCGCAACAGTCGCAAGGTGGCTTCGTTCGCCGAAAACCCCGAGCCGCGCGCGCCACGAATCAGACTCTCCAGTCCCCGCATCACTCCCAGCCGGAGTTCTAAACTCGCCCCGGCACCCGACCCGGCGCCGATGAGCAGCGTTTCCACTGACCGCCGCTCGTCCGCGGTCTTGAACGGCAGCCGCCCGAGCGTGCGGCACAAGGTACCAGACACGCGCGAGTCGGTTTCCACCGCCAGTCGATCGCGAAGGACGAGCGACACCGCGTCGGCCGCGCCGCCGGTCGAATAGCCCAGCGCATTGGCGGCTTCCTCGCGAACGGCGGCATTCGGGTGCGCCAGCACCTTCGAGAGTGCGGGACCCGCGGTCGGGCGCTCCAGCCTGCCCAGCGCACGCGCGGCCATGCAGACGATGGCCGGGTCGGAACTCGACAGTCCATCGATGATGGACCTGAGCGATTCCGGCCGGGGAGCCCGGGCGTCCTCGGCCTGCAGGATCCGGTAGCGGAGGGAGTCCTCGCCGGCAACTCGCGCACGCGCCCCGCCAGGGGACTGGGACCAGGCCAGCACGACAACGGGCAGGGCCAGGCACGCGACGCACGTTCGCCTCACGCATTCTCGCCTCGCTGGCGGATGGTGCGGCACGTCAGTCGTCCGCCCCGCGCACGGCGGTCGTTCGCGTGAAATAGGGCGACATGCGCGCGTACTCGAGCATCTGCGCTTTCAGATCCAGCGGGTACGAAATCGCGATATCGGTGATGGAGCCGTCGTTCCCCTTGATCGGCTCCAGGCGAGGCATGACGAAGCCGGTATACGACGCCAGGTTGATTTGCCTGACCCGGGCCATGACCTCGTCACGAAGCGCGGGATCGAAGTGCACCGCGTACGTGTCCACCAGCGCCTGGGCCGCCGCGTAATCGCCCTGGCTCTTGATGCGCTGCACCTCGGCCAGCAACTGCGCGACGCCAGCCTGGAACGCCGCCACGTCCTCCACCACGTAGAAGGTACGGCCGCTGTAATGCCGCTCCCGGATCGCCGGCGTGTTGGTCATCAGCCACTTCACCACGAGCTGGCGGTTCCGCATGTGGTCTTCTTCGAGTTGCGCGCCGTCCTTCACCCGGCGCAACTGCACGAGCGCGTTCCGGGCGTACGACTCGTATTCGGCTCGCGCGATCTCCTCCTGGTGCTCCGCCGGAACGAGCCCGAGTTCGGCCAGCTTGGGATGCGCCAGGAAATGGAGCGCGACGAGGTCCGCCCGGGCTTCTTCAAGCGTCGAGTAACACTCGCAGAGCGCCGCCTGCGGCGGCGCCTGCAGCCGCGGATCGACCACGCCTGACGCGTGGCCGATCACCTCGTGCATGTTCGTGGTCAGCTCCGAGGCGAAGCTGGACCACGTCCGGGCGCGCGCGGCCTCGGCGGCCGTCCACGAGAACTCCGAGTAATAGCTCGCCGGCATCGACCGGTCGTACGCCTCCATCACGTTCGTCAGCGACACCGACTTGCTGCCGTACTCCATCCTGATGCGTTCGTCGTTCGGCAGGTTGATGCCGATCGGCGTGCACGGCCCAGAATCGCCGGTCTCCACGACCACGTCGATCGCGTTGGCCGAGACGCCGGTCACGCCGTCCTTGCGATAGCGCGGGTCCCACGGCATGTGATCCTCGAACCACTGGGCGTGGCGCGCGATCGTGCGAATCGCGTCGGTCTTCTCGCGGTTGACGTAGAACACCAGGGACTCCCACGCCGCCTTGGTGCCCCTCGCGTCCATGTAGACCTCGACAAACCCGTTGATGGTGTCCACCGGCGAGTCCTTGTCGCGGACCCACGCGATGTCGTATGCCTCGCGGTCGGCGCGTTCACCGGTCTGGTAGAAGCGGATGAGCGCCTGCAGCGCCGCGGCCGTCGGCGCCGGCGCATACCGGATCGCTTCGCGCAGGTGGCCGATGATCATCTCGATCGCATACCCGTAGAGACCGCCCACCCGGTAGGCCTGCTCGATCAGCTTCCCGTCCCGCTTGACCAGCCGGGAGTTCGTCGCAAACCGCTCCTCGAAGCCAGCGAGATCGGCGAGCGCCACGCCCGAGTACAGGTTGTTCGAACTCGCGGACAGGATGTCCTGCCCGCTGCGTGGGCTCTTGCTCGTCACCGTCGCATCCACGTCGGGATCGAAGTACGCCGGCTCGAGCCGCGCAACTAGCTGGCCCAGCGACTCGCCGGGCCGGAGCGAGAACGCCGCGCCCCGATCGGCCGCGCGCAGGGCGGCTTCGTGCAGGTCGAGGCCCGTGCATCCTTCCAGCACGAACTTGCGGGCCGTCAAACTGTTGTGCGGGCCGCTGTTCAGCCAGAAGAGCTTGAGGTAGTGCTCGATCGCCTCGAGGATCGGCGGGTGGACGTCTGATGGATGCGTGACGATCTGTTCGAGCAAGGCCCGCATCTCGAGGCTCTGGCCGTAGCGCTGGTCGTAATAGATGTCGCGGCCGACGATCGCCGCCAGGTAGAGGTAGTAGACGAACGTCTTCTCCCTCACGCCGAGCGACGAGAAGCCATCCGCGTAGAGCTGGACAACCGCCGCGTCCTCGACCCGTTCGATCAGGTATGGCCTCGCCAGAGCGGCGCCTACAGGCTGACCTGCTGACGGTACTCCGGGATCACGGTGGTCCATCCGAGCTCCTTCGAAATGCGGCTCTCCAGTGCGGCCTGGGCGGATGGCTCACCGTGCACGATGCACGTCAGCGACGGCGGACGAGTGAATCCGCCCAGCCACCGCATGATCTCGGCCTGATCGGCGTGCGCCGACATCGAGTCCACGCGCTCGATCCGTGCGCCAACCGGAACGAACTCGCCGTGAATCTTCACGGTGCTGGCGCCTTCGAGCAATGCCCGGCCCCGGGTGCCAGCCGCCTGGTAACCGACGAAGAGCACCGTGTGCCGCGGGTTCGGCAACGCTGCCTTCAGGTAGTGCAGCACGCGGCCGCCGGTCGCCATGCCGCTCGACGACACGACGATGCACGGCGCGGGCGACGCCTGGATCTGCTTGGACTGCACCACCGACGACACCGCGGTGAAACGCCGTGTCGTGAACGCGCTCATCTGCCCGCGCTCGGTCTGCATGTCGGGATCGAGATCGCGGTTGTGCGTCGAGTAATGATGCAGTGCTTCCACCGCCATCGGGCTGTCCAGGTAGACCGGGACCACCGGGATGCGGCCGGCGGCCTCGAGCCTCTTGAGCCAGTAGATGACTTCTTCCACGCGCCCGACGGCGAATGACGGGATGATCACCTTGCCGCCGTGCTTCACGGTCTCGCTGATCACCGCCGCCAGTTTGTCGCCCTCGTCGTCGCGCTCGTGCAGGCGGTCGCCGTAGGTCGATTCCACCAGCAGCACGTCCGTCGTCTCGACGCGATGCGGATCCGGCAGCACGGGCCGATCGTAGCGGCCGAGATCGCCGCTGAACAGAAGCTGCTTCCCGCCCTCGCCGCCCAGCGTCATCCGGACGAAGCTGGATCCCAGCAGATGCCCGGCATCGATGAACTCCACGGTCACGCCGCCGCCGATGGGCACCGGCCGCTCGTAGCCCACGGGCTGCAATGTCGTCAGGGCGCGCAGCGCGTCCTCCTCGCTGAACAGCGGCAGCGCGGGAGCGTGCTTGGAGTAGCCGCCGCGGTTGGCCTCGCGCGCGTCTTCTTCCGCCAGCCGGCCCGCGTCGGGCAGCATGATCCGGCACAGGTCGGCCGTCCCCGGCGTGCAGAACGATCGCCCGCGGAAGCCCTGCTTCACGAGGCGGGGAAGGTAACCGGTGTGATCGATGTGCGCATGCGTCAGCACCACGGCATCGATGGCTTTCGGATCGACGGGCAGCGTCTGCCAGTTGCGTTCGCGAAGCTCCTTCAGCCCCTGGAACAGGCCGCAGTCGACAAGGACTCTGATGCCGCCGGTCTCAACCAGGTACTTCGACCCCGTCACCGTCCGCGCCGCGCCGAGAAACGTCAGTGTGCTCACGATGCGAATAGACCCACCTGGCCGCCGGTGTGCCAGAACAGCACGGTGCTCCCCGGGGTAAACGACCCCCGGCGCACGTGCGCAATCAGCCCCGCCAGTGCCTTGGCGGTATACGCATGGTCGACGAAGATCGCTTCCGTGCGAGCGAGCAGGTCAACCGCTTCGCGCGAGGCGTCTGACGGGACCCCGTACCCGTCGCCCACGAAGCCATCATCAATCGCGATCCGCCGCTCGTCGGCGATCGTCGCGCCGTCGATACCGAGGTACGGCGTCATCCCCTCGATGATGGCGCGCACCCTGCCCCGGATCGACGCGGCCGGATCGTCGGCGCTGATGCCCAGCACCCGGGTCGCGATCCCGTGCAGGGCGCAGCCGGCTACAAGGCCGGCTTGTGTGCCGCCGGACGAGGTGGAATGCACGATGACGTCGGGAACAACACCCTGGCCCACCATCTCCGTGATGGCCCTGGCGAAGCCGACGGCGCCGAGCGGGGTGGAGGCGCCCAGCGGAATCTCGTATGGCTTCCGGCCCTTGCGCCGCAGTTCCTCCGCGATCGCCGCCATCGTCGGCGCGCGTTCCTCCCGCGTCGCCACGTAATGAACCTCGGCGCCGAGGAGATGATCGAGGAGCACGTTCGAGCTGACCCGGTCGGGCCGCGCACCGTTGAGCACGAGCACGCAGCTCAACCCCGTGCGCGCCGCCGTCGCGGCAACGACCCGCGCCGAGTTCGACTGCACGCCGCCGACGCTCAGCAGCGTGTCGGCGCCCTCGGCGATCGCGTGCGCGGCAACCAGGGCGACCTTGCGGACCTTGTTGCCGCCGAATCCAAACGGGATGCTGTCGTCGCGCTTGATGAGCAGGCGCGACCCGCCGCCGAGCACCTGGCGAAGACGGGTGAGTTCCTGGACGGGCGACGGCGCCGGCCAGAGGTCAAGGGAGGGAACCGCCTGCAACCGCGCGCGCACCGCCGCCATCGAATGCATGCGCGTATTCTATCCCGCGCATGCTGGGGTCAGGTCCAAACGGGAAGGTTTTCTCCAAACAATTGGATCCAAGGAGATGGATCCGATCTTCCCGTTTGGACCTGACCCCACTAGAACGAAAAGCGGGCGCCGAGCTGGAACTTGCGCGGCTGGGCGGCCGCGATCGGCTGGCCGTAAAACGGCGACGTGACCACGAAGCTGTACGACGTGTAGTTGGTCCGGTTCAGGAGGTTCTGGCCGGACAGGTAGAACTCCACGCGGAACCGCTTGTCGGCGGCCGCTCCGCCGAAGCCCGGCGCCAGTCCGCCACCGCCGCCGGTATTGATGGAGATCATCGTGCCGCCGGCGCCTCCGCCCTGCTGCTTCGGCGCGCCGAAGCCGAATCCCCACGACAGCCGCCCGCCCAGATCCATGGTCGCCGCGCCGCGGGCCGCATTGCGCGACACGCCGGCGGGCCGATCGTTGAACACGCCGTCTCCGTTGGCGTCGCGGCCGGTGGTGATGTTGTACGGCATGCCGGTTTGCACGCGCGCGTTCACGGACAGCGTGACGTTGGTAACTGGCGCGAGATTGATCGAGCCGCTCAGCCGGTGACGGACGTCGCCGCCGCTCGGCCCCCACTCGGACGCCAGGGTCTCGCCGTTCGCGGGCAGCGAGAACGCGCCCGTCGTGTTGGTGTCGCTCTTGCTCCAGGTGTAGTTCACCATCAGGAACAGGCGCTTCTTGTCCATGCGAACGTAGTTGTAGAACGCGCTCAGGGCCTTCCCCCGCGACCCGGCGTCGTTCACCATCTCGACGATGTTCGAGAAGGAGGGCTCGGGCCGCGCGCCGTTGACGAGCGCGTTGAGGTTCCGGCCGCGCAGCAGCCCCTGCCCCCACGTCCCGGAGTAACTGGCGCTGAATCGCCCGTTAGCCGACACCGAGACGTCCACCGCGGCGCTGGCGCGATGCGCGTTGGGCAGCGTCAATGCGTCGGACCACAGGTACTGGTTCGTGGGCGCCGTGATGCCGACCACCCCGGGATCCGGGTACGACGGGTTGTTGATGTTCATCTCCCGCTGCCGGTAGCCATCAACCAGAAGCGTCTGTTTGTACAGGTCGCCGCTGATCCAGTCGTAAAAGTAGCCGTAGCTGCCGCGCAGCGTGACCTTGCCGTCCCTCCGGGGCGACCACGCCACGGAGATCCGCGGCGACAGGTTCCAGGCGCCGGACGCCAGGCTCTGCGCGCCGTAGCGCACGCCCGGCGAAATCAGCATGGTGCGCGTGACGCGGAAGTCATCCTGGACGTAGATGCCGGCCCGCAGCGTCGAGTACGCGATATTCGGATCCCCGATCCGTCGCGTGTACGTGGTCGGGCGCCCGGCCTGGTAGTCCGTGAGGCTCGCAAACGAGTACGTGCCGAGGTAGTTCGAGATGTCGTCCGATCGGTACTTGCCGCCCTCGAGCTGGACGCCGGTCCGCCACGAATGCGCGCCGCGCACGTAGTCGAGGTCCGACGCGAGCTCGAACTCGCGGGTGTGCTGGCCGCCGCGCTGCTGCGCGCCACCGCTCGTGAACGCGTCCTGCACGACGGTGGTGCGTTCCTCGATCGAGGCGTGGTTGCTGATGTCCGACGCACGCAACTGGAAGCGCGTGTCGATGAAGAAGCGCTTGCCGAGCGGGCCGTTCTCCGACAGGCGCAGCAGGTAGTTCGACCCGTCGTTGCCGTAGGCCCGCGCCGGGAGGCTGAACCCGCCGACGCCCAGGTTGCTCGACTTGCTGCCATCGGTGTCGAAACTAATCCTCGCCGCGTGGTCCTTCGTGATCGCGTGGTCCACCCGCGCGCTGAAGTTGTACGCGTCGCGCGGCTGCTCCACCGTGGCGTTCACCGGCGTGCCGTCCGGCAGCACCGCCAGCATGATGGGGGACGTGTACGATCCGCTGCCGCCGCCGTTCAGCGAGAACGACGTCTTGTTCGGCTTGATCGTCCCCGACAGCGAGAACCCGCCCTGCTTCAACTGCTCGTTGGGCTTCTCGGCCGAGAACGGGTTCCGCGCGTTCAGCGAGTCATCCAGGAAGTGGACGTCGAGGCTGCCCCGCAACGGCCCGTTTCCGGGCATGGTCATGATGTCGATGAACATCATGCCGCTCATGCCGCCGTGATTCTGCGCGGCAAACATGTCGAGGCGCGGCAGCCGGATCGATCGGATCTGCGACTTCGGCGGCAGGCGGCCGCCCGTAAAGCCGTCCACGCGGATCATGGCGCCCGGCGGCGCCATGGCTTTCAGGACCTGTTCCATCTCCTCGGGATCGTCGGGCAGCGCCTCGATCTGCGCGCGCGTCAGGACGGTGCTGAACGCGCTGCCGGCCGGATCGAGCGCGGACGACTGCCGGTCGCGGCTGACGGTGACGGTCTCTTCCTGCTTCCGGATGCGGAGCGTCACGGTGCGCCGGGTCTCGTTCCCGCGCACGCGGACGTCCTTCACATCGACCGGATCGAACCCGTCGAACTCGGCGTGGATCGTGTACCGTCCCTCGGCCAGGCCTTCAACCACGGCGATGCCCACGCCGTTGGTGAGCGCGGGAGCCGCGGGCACCTGTGGGACAGGCGCCGGCGCGGCAGGCGCGTCGGAGCGCGTGACGGTGACCGGCACTTGCGGAAATACGGCGCCGGACTGATCGACGACCGTGACGATGAGGCGGCTGCGTCTGGGCGCAGCCTGGGCCTGCAATATGACGGCTCCCGCCGCCAGGAGGCACACCACCAGCACCCAGCCCGTCACGCGCCGCATGCCATTCAAGGTCATCGTCATAGGTGCTCGCACGTCAGTCCGCGTTACTTCGACGGCTGGAACTTCTTGGCGTCCAGCTTCGGATTCAACTTCAGCGTGTCGAAGACCATCTCTTCCGAGGTCTTTCCGTCCACCGACTTCTGGATCCTGAACGGCAGTTTCACGCCGCCCACGTTCTGATACTCCGTGTAGTACACGCGGTACTCGACCAGCTTGGCGTTGGCCTGAGCCTCCTTGAGTTTCGCCTCCATGTCCTTCTGCATCTTGTCGACCTCTTCCTTCGAAGGCGGTGCCCCACCCGCGGTCGCCGACTGCGAGAATGTCGTTGTGCCGCCCGCCGCCACCGCGCCGCCACCGCCGCCCCCGATTGACTGCACCACGCGCGTGCCCTGGCCGCCGCCGGGACCACCGGTCATGGTCTGGATCCGTACCGGCTCCTTGTCCATCCAGCTCAGCATCAGCGGCAGGTGCGTCGTCTCGTCGATGAACAGCTTGGCCGCAAAGCCGTCGTCGGACTTCACGTCGATGACGTCCGCCTTGCCGTCGGCGGATTCGGCCTGCCCTGCGTAGGTGAACTGCATGGGATAGACGCTGGGCGCCCCGGCAAACATGCCGAGCGCCAGCTTGGCGTATTCGCGCTGGTTCGCGGCCAGGCGCCTCTTATCGAACTCGGCCTTCTGTTCCGGCGTCATCTTCGCCGGGTCCACGCTGTTGCCGCCCGGGCCCGCCATGCGGATGATGACGTTTCCGCCCGCCAGGTTCGGCGGCTGGTCGATCTCTTCGATGATCTGCCCGCCGTTGAACCCGCTGTTCCGGTACACGCTCATGGTGCCCATGTTGGCAAGTACCGTGTGCATGAGGTACTTGTCGGGCAGCTCCATGGACAGCTCGAACTCGGATTCCATCGTGTTGCCCGCGGCATTCGTCCGCAGCGTGCGGCCCAGCCCGCCGAGCGTCTTGACGCTGGACAGCTTGTCGCCACCAAGCGCCTTGCGCGCATCGGCCAGGACCTGGTTGACGTCCTTCGTCTGCGCCATGGCCAGCGCCTGCATTCCCATCACGACTACCGCAACCACGAGACTCGTGCGTTTCATGAATCCTCCTGACCAACTTCGCGCCGCACTGGACTATCTGACGAGAAATGATGACCCGGGGACTGCCCCGGGTGGTTAAGCCGATGCAAAGACTTTGTTAACTACGTAAAAGGTGGCCAATCGACCGTGCCCGCGGGCGTTCGAGCCAGATCCAGCATGGTACACTCGCCGCCATGAGAGTACGCATTCTCTCGTCACGAATCGCGTTGCCTGTGCTGCTGGCGGCGCTCGTTTGCGTGCTTGCCGTCCTGCAGTACCGCTGGCTGGGCCAGGCCTCCGAAGCTGAGCGCACGCAACTCGTGCGATCGCTGACGCAGCGCACCACCGACATCGCCAACGCCTTCGACGGCGAACTCACGCAAGCGTATCTCGCGCACCAGTTGACGCAACAGGCCGCCCGATCGAAGGACTGGACTGGCTTCGCCGACGCCATCGATCGGTGGCGCCGCACCGCGCGATTCCCGCAGATGGTCCGCGCCGTCTACATGGCGGAGCCCGCTGGTGACGAGACGGTGCTCCATCGTTTCGATAGCACGGCTCGCGGGTTCCCGGTCGATACGGTGCCGTGGCCGGCGCATCTCGAATCGGTTCGGAAGCGCCTCACGCTGGCCGGCGCTGCGCCGGGTCTCGGGCTGCCGCCGGCAAACAAGTCTCAGATCGTTGCGATTGCCCTGACGCCAGCCGTGGTCGAAGCCCCGGCCCTCGTCATCCCGCTCTCTCCGTCGGTGCCCTCTTCTCCGTCGACGCCCACGCCACCGCCGCCACCCACCGCGCCCGTCCGTCTGGTGCCAGCCACGTCAGAGCATCCGGCGGTTCCCGGCGTTCGAAGCACGGTGACGGTCTTTGGCGTCACGGCGGCCGAACTCGGGACGTGCATCATTGTCGATCTCGATCGCGACGTGCTGGCGAATACCGTTCTGCCGGCCCTCATTGAGCAGTCCATTCCCGACACCGGCGCTGATGGTTATCGGGTGGCGGTGACGTCCGGAGACGGCCAGCGTGTGTTTGCGCGGGGCATCCGTGCTGACGAACTGTTCGGCGCGAGTCAGGCCGATGTCAGCCAGCCGTTCTTCGCTGTCAGGCTGGACCTCGCGCACGGCGGCCAACCCGGCACGGGATCGCTCATAGTCCGATCGGTGGCCACGCCCTCGAACGCGACGGGCCTGGCGGACCTCGGTCGGACCACCGGTAGCACCCGAATGTCCGTCTACCTCGAGCAGCGCCTCACCACGCCAGGCGACGGCCGCGGTGTTACACAGTTCCGCGTGTCGGCGACGCAAGGCTGGCGAATCCTGGTCCAGCATCCGGCGGGATCGCTCGACGCGGCCGTCTCCCGCGTCCGGCTCCGCAATCTCTGGCTCAGCTTCGGCATTCTCGCCGTCCTGTCGGCGGGCGTCGTAATCGTGGTCGTCAACGCCAGGCGTTCCGAACGGCTCGCCGCCCAGCAGATGGACTTTGTCGCCACCGTGTCGCACGAACTGCGGACACCGCTCGCCGTCATCCGGTCGGCCGCGCAAAACCTGGCGGCTGGCGTTGTGGCGGATCCTGATCACGCAAGACGCTACGGGTCGCTGATCGATGACGAGGGGCGCCGGCTCGGCGAGATGGTCGAACAAGTACTGACGCTGGCGGGCCTCGAGAGCGGCCGACGCCTGCAGGCGACCCGACCTGTCGACGTGCGCGCGCTCGTGGACGCCGAAGTCGAGGCGTGCGGCCAACCCGCCGAGGCCGCCGGGATCGCGGTCGAGGTCACGACCGACGACGAGGCGGCAGCGCCGATCGTGATGGCCGACGAAGCGGCGCTTCGGCGCGTCCTGCACAACCTGATCGGCAATGCGATCAAGCATGGCGGCGACGGAAAGTGGATCGGCATCCGGATCTCAACCGTGGCCGCGAAGAACGGCCGCACCGTGCAGGTCGACGTCAGCGATCGCGGCCGCGGCATCGACCCGGCAGATCTGCCGCACCTGTTCGAGCCGTTTCACCGCGGCCGGCACGCGCTGGAACAACAGGTCCAGGGAAGCGGCCTCGGCCTCAGCCTGGTCAAGCGAATCGTCGAGGCCCACGGGGGGAGCATCCGCGCGGAGTCGACGCCGGGCCAGGGCGCTACGTTTTCCGTCAGGCTGCCGCACGGCGGAGATGCAGGGTCGACGCCGTGACCGATCGCCTCCAGCGCAAACGGGTGCTGCTCATCGAAGACGAGCCCGGCCTGGTCCTCACGCTCACGGACAGGCTGAAGAGCGAGGGGCTTGATGTGGCCGCCGTCACGGACGGCCCCGCGGGCCTGGCCAGGGCCTCGGACGAAGCATGGGACCTGATCCTGCTGGACGTCATGCTGCCCGGCATGAGCGGCTTCGACATCTGCCGCGAGCTGCGCCGCACGAACGTCGCCATCCCGATCATCATGCTGACGGCCCGCGGTCAGATCGTGGACCGGGTGCTCGGCTTGAAGATCGGGGCCGACGACTACCTGACGAAGCCGTTCGACATGATGGAGTTGATGGCGCGCGTCGAGGTGCAGCTGCGCCGCCAGGTGGCGCGCACGACCAACGCGTCGCCGTACGCCTTCGGTGAGATCGTCATCGACGTGCGCAAGGCTGAAGTCACGCGCGGCGGATCTCCGGTGGACCTGTCGGCGCGCGAGTTCCTGCTCCTGAAGTACTTCGTCGAGCATCGCGGCGAGACCCTGGGCCGAGACCAGTTGCTGAACGACGTCTGGGGCTACCATTCGATGCCGTCGACGCGCACCGTGGACGTGCACGTCGCCTGGCTCAGGCAGAAGGTGGAGCCGAACCCGCGGCACCCTCAGTACATCCTGACGATCCACGGTCTCGGCTACAAGTTCGCGGGATGATCGGCGTGGGGAACACAGAGCCAGGGCCCTGTGCCACGAACTGGCCGGAGCGCTGGCCTGGGAGCGCCAGGCTCCAGCCTGGCAACCCGGAATGCGGTGTTCAGCTGCTGAACACCGTCCTCATCGACTCCAGCGCGCCCTCGAGCTCGGCGCGGCTCCTTGCGAAGCAGAACCGCACGTAGCCCTCGCCCGCCGGCCCGAAGTCCACGCCGGGCACGCACCCGATCCGGCCGCGGCCAATCAGGTGCTCGACCATCGCCCACGATCGCGACGTCGTCGTGGACGCGGCTGGCGGCTGCCACGCGTCCGCGATCCGCAGGAAGGCGTAGAACGCCCCGGGCGGCGGCGCGCCGGTCAGCATCCCTCGCGACGCGTCTCCGACCGCGCCGCAGAAGAGGTCTCGCCTGGCCTGCAGTTCCAGCCGGAACTGCTCCACCACGCCCTGCCCGCCTTCGAGCGCGCCAATGCCGCCGTATTGCACCACCGACGACACGTTGTTGGTGGTCAGCCCGAGCAGTTTGCGCACGCGATCCTGGATGACCGGGCTGTGCGCCACCACGTAGCCCAGCCTCAGTCCCGTCACCGCGTACGTCTTGCTGAACGTGAACACGGACACCGTGCGCTCGTGCATGCCGGGCAGCGACGCCAGGCTGACGTGATCGTGCCCGTCGAACACCACGTCTTCGTACGCCTCGTCTGCGATCACCCAGAGCCCGTGCCGCTGCGCGATCTCGGCGATGCGCTCCATGTCGACGCGCGTCAGCATGCCGCCCGACGGATTGTGGGGCGAGTTGATGTAGAGGCCTTTCGTCTTCGGGCTGATGCTCGCCGCCAGCTCATCCGCGTCGAACCGCCAGCCGGAGCCCGCGTGCAGCGGCACGCGAATCGGCGCCGCGTGCGCCGTGATGAGCGCGCTGTACATCTGCGGCCAGATCGGATCCGGCACCAGCACCTCGTCGCCCGGATCGACGAGGGCGTGACACGCCAGGTACAACGCGTGCACGCCGCCGTTCGTGATCATTACCTCGTCGGGCGACACCACCGGGATCCGGTTCTTCGTCTGCAGCTTCCCGGCCAGCAGTTGCTGCAGCCGGGGCACGCCAGCCGTCTGCAGGTAGTGCGTGTGATTGGCGTCGACGGCGGCCTTCAGGGCGTCCTTCAACGTGTCCGGCGCGTCGAAGCTCACGTCGCCCTGGTCGAGGCGAAATGGCTTCTCGACCGAGTACATCAGGTCGCGGACACGGATGATGCCGGACGTGGGGACGGTATCGAGATGGACGCCCATGAATGATCTCCAGGAAGCGGGATCGGGCTAGCGAAGATGCCGGCCGCCGTCGACGCGAATCACCTCGCCCGTGACGAAGTCGGAATCGATCAGGAAGCGCACGGCCTTGACGATTTCCAGCGCGCCGCCCCAGCGGCCGAGCGGCGTCGCCGCCTCGACGGCCTTCCGTTCGTCCTCTGACAGGTCTGGCGGCGCCAGGATCGGGCCCGGGGCGATGGCATTGACCAGGATCCGATCATCGGCCAACTCGAGCGCCAGCGCTTCAGTGAGCGCGATCACGCCGCCCTTCGCAAGGTAGTACGGCAGGTAGCCCTTGTACCGAGGCCGCCCGCCGGCCGGCAGCCAGTCCGAGAAGTTGATGATGCGGCCGCCGCCTGCGGCCCGCATGGCCGGTACCGCCGCCTGGGAGCACACGAACGTCGCCTTGAGATCGACACCCAGCGTGCGTTCTATCTGGGATTCCGTGAGTGTCTCGAACGGCGCCGGCGCGTAGTGCGACGCCATGTTCACGAGAACGTCGAGGCGTCCGAGCTGACTCACCGTCTCGGTGACTAACGCGCGGCACTGATCGGAATCCGTCAGGTCGGCGCTGATGGCAATCGCACGCCTGCCGAGCGCGCGTACCGCGGCACAGGCTTCGTCCGCCTCGGCGCGTGACGATCGAAAGCTGACCGCGATGTCGGCGCCGGCGGCGGCCAGCTCGCGCGCCAGCACGCCCCCGATTCGCCGGGCGCCGGTGATCAGCACTGCCCGATTCGCCAGTTCCATTCGCCCATTGTACCTAGTCCGGGAGTGGTTACCGTCCTGTAACCACTCCCGGACTGGATGGCGGTGGTAAAGTGCTCCCACAGACCCGCCTATCCCGGAGGACCCCATGCCGTCTCGACGCCGTTTCCTGACCGACGTGCTGTCCGGAACCGTGGCCAGCACCGCCGCGCTCGCCGCTTTCTCGTCGGACGGCCTTGCGCGCGTGCTCGAAGCGTCGCAAGCCGTGGCCGCCCGCTCGGCCGAGGACGTGGCCCAGGACGAAACGTACTGGCGCGAGATCCAGCTGGCGTTCACGCTGGACCGCACCATCACGAACCTCAATAACGGCGGCGTCTGCCCCAGCCCGCGCGTCGTGCACGAGGCCTTCAAGCGCTACCTCGACATCACCAACCAGTCGCCCGTGTACCACATGTGGCAGATCCTCGAGCCCAACGTCGAGACCGTTCGCACTCGCCTGGCCAGCACGTTCGGCTGCGACGCGGACGAACTGGCCATCACGCGCAATGCCAGCGAAGCGCTGCAGACCGCGCAGCTCGGCCTCGACCTGAAGCCGGGCGACGAAGTGCTCACCACCGACCAGGACTACCCGCGCATGCTGGCCACGTGGGAGCAGCGCGTGAAGCGCGACGGCATCAAGCTCACGAAGGTGTCGTTCCCCGTGCCGCCGCCCAGCCAGCAGTTTCTCCTGCAACTGTTCGAGAAGGCGATCACGCCGCGCACGAAGGTGATCCTGCTTTGCCACATCACCAACCTGACCGGCCAGATCTTCCCGGTGCGTGACATCTGCCGCATGGCCCGCGCCAGGGGCATCAAGACCATCGTCGATGGCGCGCACGCGTTCGCGCACTTCCCCTTCGTGGGGCGCGATCTCGAGTGCGACTACTACGGCACGAGCCTGCACAAGTGGCTCACCGCGCCGGTAGGCACGGGGTTCCTGTACGTGCGGCGCGAGAACATCGCCACCACGTGGCCGATGCAGCCGTGCTGGGCCGGGCAGGAGAAGGACATCCGGAAGTTTGAAGAGATCGGCACGCACCCGGCCGCTAACCATAATGCGATTGCGGAGGCCCTGGTGTTCCTGCACGGCATCGGCATCGAGCGGAAGGCGGCGCGCCTGCGCTACCTGAAGAATCGGTGGGCCCGCCGCCTCGAGAAGGTGCCCGGCGTCACGATGTACACGCCGTTCGATCCGGCTCAGTCGTGCGGCCTTGCCAACGTCGGGATTGCCGGCATCGACATGGGCAAGCTCGGCGAACACTTGTGGAACAAGCACAAGATCATCGTCGTGCCGATCGTCCGGGACGACTTCAAGGGGTTGCGCGTGACGCCAAATGTCTACACGACGCTCGACGAGGTCGACACGTTTACCGACATTGTTGAGGCCATCGCGCGGAAGGGCTCGATCTAGACCACCACTTCGTCATCGAATCCGTCGTCGAGGTATTGACCGTTCTCGTCGCCCGCGAACGGGCGCGACGATTTCGCCAGCCGCTGGTCCGCCGTGAGCAGGTCGGCGCCCAGGAATCCGGCGAGGTAGAGATAGGACGCGTCGTAGGGTGACAACCGCGTCACCGTCGAAAGCAGTACGACGTCCGTTTGATTCGGCTCCCTGAACTTGATGCCGAATCTCGGATCGAGGGCGCGGTCGAGAGCCGCGAGGATGTCCCGGGCCTTCTCGGGCCTCTCGCGGCAGTGCTTTCTCGCCACGTTGGCCATCTCGTAGCGGAGGAGGGACGGAGCATAGATCTCTGCGCCCTCCAGTTTCGGACGCCACTCCTCCGCGGACGCTTCGGCGAACGCGACGGCGGCAAGAACCGACGCATCAACTACGACTCGTCGCCGCATATCCGGTCGCGCTCCTCTCGGATGAACTGCGTCGAGGTTTCCGGAAAATGCAGACCGCTCGCTCGTGCGGCCTCGAGAAGCTCGGTCGCCCTGAATCCCCTTGGCCGCGCATGGCGTTCGAGCATCGCCATCAACTCGCCCTGCAGCGACCGGTGATTCTCCCGGGCCCGCTGCCGGATGGCCTCGGCGATTTCCTCCGGAACGTCCTTGATCGAAAGACTGACGGACATGCTGATGACTCCATCACAGAACCATTATGGCGCCATTATGGATCTCGCGCCCGATCACGTCAAGGCGCATGTTTGGCGAACGTTGTCGCGACGAGTGCCAGGCACTACCGGACAGAACACGTGTCAAAGCCGGGCTGGGCCGACTGCTTCGCATGCCAATCCACCCCGCTATGTCATACTGGGGGGTCCTCTTCTGGAGTCTTCAGCGCATGCCTGCGAGCATCATCCCGTCCGTCGCCGCCATCCCGGTTGCCGATCGTGTCCACGGCTTCACGTACGCCATCCGCAACATCGTCGCGGAGGCCAAAAAGGTCGAGGCCAGCGGCCGCACGGTGAAGTACCTCAACATCGGCGATCCGATTCCCTTTGGATTCAAGACGCCGCCGCACCTGGTTGAGGCGGTGATCAAGGCGGTGCGCGACGGCCAGAACGGCTACGGCCCGTCGCCCGGCATCCAGGCCGCTCGCGAGGCGGTGGCGGCTGACTTCACGCGGCGCGGCGTGCCGACGCCAGCCGATCGCGTGGTGCTGACAGCGGGCACGTCGGAAGGCATCGAGATCGCGCTCAACGCCCTCGTCAACCCGGGCGACGAAGTTTTGGTGCCGATGCCCACCTACCCGCTCTACACGGCGGTGATGGCCAAGATCGGCGCAAAGACCATCTACTACCACAAGGATCCCAGGCGCGACTGGATGCCCGATCTCGATGAGATCCGATCGCTCATCACGCCGCGGACCCGCGCGATCGTCGTCATCGATCCGAACAACCCGACCGGCGCCATCTATCCCGACCAGATTCGGCGCGGACTGCTGGCGCTCGCCGACACGCATGGCTTCGTGCTGCTGGCCGACGAGGTCTACGACGACTTGTCGTACGGCACGCCCGCGCCGCCGATGGCGAGCCTCGACGTCAACGCGCCCGTGATTTCGTTCGGCAGCCTCTCGAAGGCGTACCTCGCGCCGGGATGGCGCGCGGGCTGGATGGCGATTGGCGCGAGCCCGCGGCTCGGAGCGGTGATCGCCGCCATTCGTAAACTGGCCGACGGCCGCCTCTGCGCCACCGTGCCCATGCAGTATGCGATCACCGCGGCACTGACGGGCGACCGCTCGCACCAGGTGAAGTTCCGCGCCGCGTTGAAGAAGCGCGCCGACGTCACCGTGGCGCGGCTGCGCGCCATCAAGGGCATGACCTGCGTGGCGCCGAAAGGCGCGTTCTACGCCATGCCGCAGGTGGCCCTGCCGCCCGGCCGAACGGACGAAGACTACGTGCTCGCGCTGCTGCGCGAGGCCGGCGTGCTGTGCGTGCACGGGTCCGGATTCGGGATGCCTGCCGACCAGGGTTTCTTCCGCGTGGTATTCCTGGCTGAGCCCGAGGAACTGGGCCGCATCTACGACACCATGGCGCAGTTCACGGCCGAGTACCTGGCGCGAGGCTAACTACCCTGGTTTTGCCGCCTTCTCTCCGCCGCTGGGTCTCGCTCGACACGGGCTGGGGCGCGACGTTGTGGTACGTCGTCGCCACCGCAGCCATGACGTGGCCGCTGCTGACGGTGATGTCCCGCGACATCCCGTGGGACCTGGGGGACTCCGTCCTGAACTGCTGGATCCTGCAGTGGGGCGCCGACCACGCCTTGCGGTTCCTGCGCGGAGACTTCGGCGCCTTCACCGGCTACTTCAACGCCAACATCTTTTATCCCGCGCCGCTGACGTTCGCGTATTCGGAGCACCTGACCGCGCAGGTCATCCAGATTCTCCCCGTGTACGCCGTCACGGGCAACATCGTCCTCTGCTACAACCTGGTGTTCGTCTCCACGTTCGTGCTGTCCGGCTTGGGCACGTACCTCCTGGTGCGCGAACTGACGGGGAGCACGCGCGCCGCGTTCATCGCCGGCCTCTTCTACGCGTTTGCGCCGTATCGCATCGGCCAGTTCTCCCACGTGCAGGTGCTCTCGGCACAGTGGATGCCGTTCGTCCTGTACGGGTTCCGGCGCTACTTCCACACCCGCGGCCGTCTCGCCCTGGCCGGCGCCGCGGCGGCGCTCGTGGCCCAGAACTGGTCGTGTGGCTACTTCCTGCTGTACTTCGCGCCGTTCGTGGCGGCTTACGTGCTCTTCGAGTTGGTCGAGCGCGGCTTGTGGCGCGAGATCCGGGTCTGGATCGAACTCGGCCTCGCCGCGCTGGTCGTTGCCGCCGCCACGTTCCTGCTGCTGCAGCCGTACCTCGAACTGCGCGCCCTCGGATTTGGCCCGCGCCCCTTTGGCGAAGTGCTGCACTTTTCCGCGGACGTCTTCAGCTACTGGACCGCCCATGGCGCCCAGCACGCGTGGGGCAATGTGGCTCGCGCGTTCCCGAAAGCCGAAGGCGACCTGTTCCTGTCTGTCACGCCGCTGGTGCTGGCGCTCGTCGGCCTCGCCGCGCACTCGATGCGCGTCTGGCGGAACTCCGCCGTGCTGCCCGGTGGGGATGCCGCCGTCACCCCGGCCCTCTGGCGGCGGGTGGTCATCGTTGTCGCGACGCTGCTCCTCGTTTCGCAGGTCGTTGCCTTCGTCGTCATCCTCTTCACGGGCGGATTCGACATCCAGATCTTCAGCGTTGTGTTGCGCGTGCGCAACCTCGCCCGCGCGTTCCGCCTGGCCGCGCTCGTGGCAGGGGTTCTACTGGTCATGTCCCGGCGCGCGCGCAACGTTGCGCGAGGCGTCCCGCGATCGCTCGTCGCGTTTTCGGCCGCGGCGTTCGTGGCGGCCTTCCTGCTCTCGCTCGGCCCGATTATCTTCTCCAAGGGCATGCGCATCGCCGGCGACGGCCCTTACTGGTGGCTGTACGATAACGTGCCCGGGTACGACGGACTGCGGGTGCCGGCGCGTGTCGCCATGATCGTCACCCTGTTCCTGGCCGTGCTTGGCGGCTACGGGGCGGCTGTGGTGGAGCGCTGGTTCACCCGCGGCAGGGCGACGGCGATCGTGCTGGCACTCGGCGTCATCTTCCTGGCGGAATCGACGGCGGCACCCGTCGAGATGAACGGCACGTGGGGCCCGGCAGATCTGAACCGCCCGCCCGCCCGCCTGTTGACCGGCAAGGAGTTGCCGCCCGTCTACGACGCGATTCGCGCGTTGCCGGCGTCCGCGGCAATCATCGAGTTCCCGTTCGGCGACGAGCAGCACGACCTCCGTTACATGGTGGCATCCGCGTCGCACTGGCGCCCGCTGGTGAACGGCTACAGCGGCGGCGCGCCCGCGTCCTACTACCTCAATAAGTCCGCGCTGATGAAGGTGCTCGTTCAGCCCGAACTCGCGTGGACCATTCTTCGCCGGACCGGTGCCAGCTACGCAGTCGTGCACGAGGCGATCTACCTGAATGGAGTCGGCCCGAAGATCTCCGCATGGCTCCGCGCCCACGGGGCCAGGGAAATCGGCTGGTTTGGCTCGGATCGCCTGTTCGAATTGCCGTCCCGCTGATTCGCTCGACCTCGGTTCTTCACGCCATCGCGTGCGCACGATGCCTCCCTCGTGCGCTGGTGCAGACCTTCCTGGTGGGCCGCCGGTTCGCCCGCAAGTGGTTAAAGTGGACTGTTTTTGTATGGTTTTTCTGGCACCAGTTGAGTCCAATAACCAATTGCCAGTCAATGCGTTACAGGCATCTGTCCGCGGGCTTTGGAGCTGTCGCTGCCCATTCACGTTTCTGGAGAACCTGCCGACTCATCTAGAATAGAAGGCACCTCAGTCAGGTGCCGCAGTCTGCGACATACCCCCCTGGGAGGTCTCGGGGCGGGTAGCGCAGCGATGGTCACTCCGCGTTCGGATTGGCGAGTGAAGGATCGGCAGTGGGTCGGTGGGAGGAAGCCGTGAGCTCGTGGCAGCCGCGTCTCTCGCGTTCGATCTTTGGTGACGCCGTCATTCTGACGTTTCTTGCCGCGCAGGCGGCGGACGGGATGTTCACCTACGTCGGTGTGTCTACTCTAGGCATGCGCCTCGAGGCCAACCCGCTCGTCCTCGCGCTGATCACTTCGATGGGCCTCGGAACGGCGGTGACCACCGCCAAGGTCTTCGTCGCGATTCTGGGTATGTCGCTGCACCGGTTGGGCGTTCACGGCATCCTCGCCGCCCTCACCGGCATCTACATCCTCGCCGCGCTCGTCCCCTGGCTCAGCATCTTCATGATGCAGTCGTAGGCTCTTCCCTAACGCCTTCGGCGTTTCCCCTTCCGCCTTTTCCTTTCCCCTTCCGCCTTCCCCCTATTGCTGCCTCCACCCCGTCACCGCCGGTGCCCCGCTGCCGCCCCCGAGTCCGCCGCTGTAGGTGAGCGAGAGCGACCCGTAAAACGTGTCCACCCTGTTGGCATGAACGAGATTGGCGACGCTGGGCACGTTCTGCACCACGATCTGACCGAGCAGGGTAGGATTGCCGCCGACGCTAATCTGTTCGCGCACGAGGATCTGGGCCTCAGCGCCCGTCTGTGTCAGGTTGCCAGTGATCTCGATATCACCGTTGGCGAGCAGGAACAGGCCGGGGTCCGATGCTTGGAACCGCGGACTCCCGGCGATGTCGATCGACCCCTCGCTGATGATGCTGACAGTCGCCGGGCCGGGATTGCCGGTGATGCTGACATCGCCCTGGACGTAGTAGGTGCCATTCTGGATGCCATTCCCCGTCACACTCCACGTCCCGCCGCTATACGTCCACCCTCGGGCCGCGCACCCGCCGCTCGCAGAGTTGCAGATGAGTGTGCCGGCCGAGTTGGTCATCGTGCCGGCACTCGTCAGCACCCAGTCGGCCTCGGCGCGATGATCGCTTGCCTGCACATTGGGCGGTGCGATCGCCGCGAAGCCGCCACCCGTTTGTCCGCCGACTGACGGGTGTCCGCTGGTGGAATAGGATCCCGTCGCCGTCGCGTCGCCCTGGATGTTGGGACTGCCGGTGATGTCCAGGTCGCCGTTGGCGTGAACGCTGCCCGCCGCGCCTTGTATCTGGACGTTGCCCTGGATGTCGATATCCCCGTTCACGATGATCGCCGCATCCCCCACGCCGAAACCAACCGTGGTCTCCAGCGTGACGACGGCATTGTTGGGACCGTAGCCGATGGCGCGAATCACGATCTGCTTGTTCTGATCGTTGAAGATCTGATTGTCCTCGCTGATGCGCGAGACGTCGGCCGCCGACAGCGTGACACCACGAGCCGGGTCGTCGTCGTCGAACACGCGGGCTTCGTACTGTTCGTCCGGCGTGAGTTGGCGGCGCGTCCCCGGCCGCGGAATGCGCTGCGTTGCGTCGGCGCCAAGGTTCTCGAGACTGCCGTTGTCGGCGTCCCTGGCAGCGGTGCCGGTGAGACCATCCGGTCCCTTCAAGAGGGCGTTGATGGCCGCACTGGGGGAGGCATAGCCGTCCGCCTGCCAGGTGGCCAGTTTGTCGATGACGAGTGACGTGGCGTGGTTGATGCCGGCTTCGGCGGCCGCCCGAGCCTTGGCCTCGGCCTCGTAGTTCAATGAGATCTTCGTCTCGGTCTGGCCGCTGACCGTCAGCGATGCCACCAGGCCGGCCAGCAGGAACAGCATCAACAGCACGCCAATCAGGGCGAAGCCGTGCTCGTCCCGCCGCAGCAATTGCGCCCTCATCGCAGCCTCACTCTCACGTCGGACGTCAGCGTGTACGTCGCGGCCGCTCCGCGCCCCACGTCCCTGGCGATCGTCCGGCCGGTGATCGACACCTGCACGTACGCCACTTGCGCAGCGATGGCCGTGGCCACGCCTTGCGCATTGAGATACGTGAACCGCATCGACGAGATCACGCGATCGGTCATCGGCACTGCCGCCTGATCGATGTTGTTGTCGCGACGCGTGATGCAGAGATTCGTCAGGTCGTGGGCGATCGTAAGATCCTCACCCGGTTCCGTGCATGCGCCGCTCAATCCTCCGAGCAAGCCGTTCGGTGGGTTGACGTCGGCATGAATCCGGATGTTGTCCGCGCGGCCGGTACCGTTCGGATCCAATCGAATTGGCGTGAACGTCGTGTTGGCCGCCGGGCACGCGCCGGCGATGATGCGATACGGGTTTGTGCCGGCCGCCCTCAACGCCGACGAGATCCACTCGACGCTGTACTGCACCTCTTCCTGCGTCGATGACCCGTCCATCAGCACGTTGGACGCCAGCGTGGTCTGCCGCGCCACGAACACCGCTGCGCTCATCAGCACGAGCCCGACACCCATGGACAGGAGCAACTCCACGAGTGTGTAGCCATCCATACGGGCGAGACCGGCAGGGCGCGCGTCCTGGCGCACGGTGGGACGTCGGGCCTTCACCATTGCCGCACGATCGATGTAAACGTGAACACGTGCGCGGCGCTGGTGTCGCCCGTTGTTGGCGCCATGCGCACCGAGACCTGCCGGGTGTTCGCCGTGGGACCGGCCTTCACCTTCCACCGTCGCGTGAAGTTGGGGGTCGGATTGTCGAAGTAGTTCGCGACGTTGGTGGTGAGCGAATTGGGGCTTGTCGGCGTGATCTGGATGGCCGCGTCAGCCGCGAAATCCAGCTTTTGCAGGTCCTCGATCTTCGCGATCGCCAGCCGCGACGCTTCCTCGTTGTTCCGCGCGAGTTGGTGCTGCTTGATCGACACACCCAGTAGCTGGGCAATCGCCAGCAGGCCGAACACCAGGATGGTGGCGGCAATCAGCGTTTCGACCAGCGTCACGCCGTCGGCTCGCGCGAGCCGCGGCTTACTGGAACGCAACGCGACCCGCAGCAGAGAGCGTAACGGTTTGCGTGGCATTGCCCTTTGTAATCACGATCGAAACGGGCATCGAGCCCGAGGCCGGCGTGATCCGGCCGCTCGGCGCGATGTCCAGGTTCACCACCTGGCTGAACGTGGTCCCGCCGCGAAGCACCTGAACGGGACCGTCGTTGTTGGGCCTGTTCGCGGCGTCCAGATCGGGATATGGATACACGGCCGGGTCACACCGGTTCGTGGCGCCGTCGATACCGCTCGTCCCGACCACTTCGACGATTCGATACTGCCCCGCCGCCGGGCAGTTGAACCGGATGCGCATCGTCACGCCGGTCGACACCGCCCGCATGCGGGCCGTTTGCACCGCCGAAGCGATGTCGTGCGTGGCGCCGCTCAGCTCCATCCGCTCGCGCGCGGTGATGATGGAGGGGATGGCTGCGCCCACCAGGACCGTGGCGATCCCAAGAACAAGCATCACCTCGATCAGCGTAAAACCCGACGCCGCAGCCAGCCAGGTCGCGCCGGGGCCTGTCGCTCGCCGCTGCCGTCGCGCGGACGCGGCCAGCGTGGTCGGCCGTGTCGGCCTGGGATCGCCTGGCTCAAGCCTGGCGTCCTTATGTCCAACGCTGATCCGCCTCTCGCCCATATACATGATGTATGCCGTGGTCCTAAGGCCATCTTTGCACGGATTCCGGCCGGCGGGGACTACCCCATCGGCATCCCGGAACACGAGCGTAGCTATCCGATTACGAATATCGGCCGATGGCGAGCCTTCCTGCAGGCTGCAAGGGGCCAGGCCCCTTGGGCAAGTGCCCTAAAACGTTGTGCCGGCACAACGTTCGTGCCGGCACAAACACTCCCGGACTGGTTGCAGTGGTCCCTATCGCCTGTCCCGTTCCGCCTTTCCCCGTTGCCCTTTGCCCTTCCGCCTACTGCCCGTACTTCTCAATAATCCCCTTCTTGTCCAGCCCCAGGATCCCGTGCCTGGCCCCCACCTTCTTGAACGATTCCAGGGCCTTCGCCAGCATCGGGATGTCGTGGTCCGCCGACAGCTGCGTCCGGATGCGCGCCTGGCCGGCCGCTACCACCGGAAAGAAGAATCCGACGACGTAGATGCCCTCGTAGTAGAGGTCGCGCGCCACGTCCTGCGCCAGTTTCGCGTTGAACAGCATCACGGGCACGATCGGGCTACTGCCATCCCGGATGACGAAACCCGCATCAATCAATCCCTTCCGCCAGAACGTCGCGTTGGCCTCGAGCTTGTCGCGCCGCTCCGTCGTCTGGCTCAGGATCTCCAGCACCTTGATCGCCGACGCCGCGATGGGCGGCGGCACCGCGTTGCTGAACAGGTACGGCCGCGCGCGCTGCCGGCACAACTCCACGATTTCCTTCCGGCCCGACACGCAGCCCCCGCTCGCCCCGCCAAGCGCCTTGCCGAGTGTCGTGGTGATGATGTCGATCTTCCCCATCACGCCGCAGTGCTCGTGCACACCCCGGCCCGTCTTGCCGATGAACCCGCTGGCATGGCTGTCGTCCAGAAACACCAGCGCGTTGTACTTCTCGCCGAGCGCCACGATCTGGTCCAGCGGCGCGATGTCGCC